>JAESFG010000031.1_pt1 | contig 574343 bp, 521 predicted proteins | sample 9269371 | NCBI WGS metagenome assembly JAESFG01 (sample SAMN14506227, study PRJNA617093) | algae metagenome | isolation source: Aetokthonos hydrillicola CCALA 1050 (B3-Florida) and co-occurring... | place: USA: South Carolina | collected 2013-01-01
CGAGATCAAGAGCTCGTCGATGTTGACGCCGAGCTTGCGCGCATAGACCGGATCCAGCGCGTGCTCGGCGTCGATGAACGCGCAGATGCCGCCCTTCTTCTGCCCTTCGGCGACGCAATGCAGCGCCAGCGTGGTCTTGCCTGAGGATTCCGGCCCGTAGATCTCGACTACCCGCCCCTTCGGCAAGCCGCCGACGCCGAGCGCGATGTCGAGGCCGAGCGAACCCGAGGACACCGTCTCGATATCCATCGAGCGGTCGTTCTTGCCCAGCTTCATCACCGAGCCCTTGCCGAACTGCCGCTCGATCTGGGAGAGCGCGGCAGACAGCGCCTTGGTCTTATCCATGGAGGATCCTTCGACGATACGCAGGGCGGTGGCGGACATTGACGTGCTCCTTATGGCGGGGATTCGCGGGCGGTACAAACGGCGTCGGCGGGTTCTGACTTCAAAGTTTCGGCGTCGGCAGCGTGGCCATGATGTACCATCTTTGTTCTATGTTCGCAATATGTTCTTTTCTCGTTTGAGGTACTGGCCTGTTTCCGGGGCTCAGTGGCTCTGCGCTTTGCGCATGGGCTGCATCGAATTGCACGATCGGATCATGGTCGGCGTCCGCACCGAGCCACTTGAACAAAATGTGGAGCTTGGTCGGCAAGAAGCAAAAGAACGTCCGGCGCCAGGAGATCCAAGCCAAGGGCGACAGTACGTCTTCATCGGCATGGCCGGGACGCAGAAGGCAACCATCGGCTGGGCGGCGGCAACGGAATGCCGAAAGCACGATGGACTTCCTGCATGATCTCCGCAGCCGTGTCCTCGGCCAGCCCGAGATGCAACGGGCGGATTCCACCCCTACCAAGGCCCGGAGCATTGCGCAGCTTGTGGGCTCTGCGCTGGCTGTGGAGCTTTGCCCGCTGAGACCCGCCAGATCGGTGGCGGAAGTCTACGGCAATTCAAGGCGGCAAAAGCTAAGCGCCGTACCCCTCGAGAAAGAAATCAAGGCCCGTGGGGATTTGTCCCCGCTGGGCTATTGAGGCGATCAAACGGGCTTGATCTCCAGTTAGTTCATAACAGCCGATGGCGTCAGGATCATCATCATCCAAGGTGATGATCGTTCGAACTTCTTCGAACATCCGCTCGGGAATGGGCAACTCGAATTTCTCTATTTCGGTCCGACGATCGTACCCAACTAATCGGTGCGACGCTTTCATGGCCGAATCCTTCGGTTATACGGGGCGGTCCTATTTTCCGACCATCGGGGCGGTATTCACCCTGATGGCGTCCTTGCTTGTCGTATTTCTCTACCGTGCCGTGCTGGTAGTCCCATTCATAGATCGTGCCATCCGGTTCTTTCCACCGCTTCCGCAGTTTCTTGCCACTATTGGTAATAGGAGTCTTTGATTTGGCAGAATCGGCATCAGGAAAGCCCGGTAAGGTCTTCGGCGGCATCTTGTAAGCGGAGAAATTCCCCCACCTTGGTCTTTTTTGGAGTTCCCAGCATCTCACGACTCCTCAATGACGCAATCTAAAATTGTGGCAATCCGCCTCCGATAACCTTTCAGACAGGCAATTTTTCCCTACCAGGCAGGTATTTTCGCCACTGTAGAGTGGCCTATTTCGCCTTTGTGAAAGGCCGATTTCGGCCACACTGGCTCCACGTGAGGTACTGGCCTGTTTCCGCCTGAGGTCCGGGTTTCAAACCCCACCGCGGCCCGATTTGCATGGACAAGTCGTCGCAGCAGGGTGATGGTGATTCCTGACAAGGAATCCTGACATTGGCCGACGTGAAAGATGACGAGCCACGTGCCGGCCCGCCACAGCCGCGCTATTGCCCGGCGTGCCAGGGGCCCGTTCGCAAGTACATGCCTCCAATGCTTGATCTGAAGAAGGGCCGGAGCGTGCAGCTATTCCACTGCGATCCCTGCAACCGGGTGATTTGGGACGACGAATAAGGCCCGGCCAGTTCCGGGATCGCGGTGTTTCATATCGGCCGGCTCCCCGATCGCGCCGCGGCGGCGACGCCAGGCCTCTGCAATATTCACCCGTTCGCCGAACTCCTCCCGCTCCCAAGCATTGATCAACCGCCCCGGAACGGACCTCGGCTGTTATCCGTGGTGAGATCGCCGGTTGCGCTCCCGCCTTCCTCCGACGCAAAGGAGCGCGCCATGACCAAACGGCGACGGTTCGAACAGACGCAAGACCTGGAAATCCGCCTGGCGGACGAGGCGAAGCGGTTGCGCGAAGAGGCCCGTTCGCTGCCGCCCGGCACGACCCGCGAGACCGTCCTGCGCAAGGCCCGTCAGGCCGAAACCGGCTCGCACGTGACCGAATGGCTGCGTTCCCCCGGCCTGCGTCCGCCGGAGTGACCGGCAGCCTGTTTTGCGATAATTCCAAATTTTGCGATGATTCCAAAATTGTCTGGAACAAACCTCGCCCGGCATCGTTGGGAGCCCATCGCCGGTCGGGGTATTGGTAGGCGCCGGCGCCCGCAACGATCGCTCGTGCTCCCGCCTGCACAGCCAGGGGAAGCCATATGCTCCGCCAAACCCTTGAACGAAAAGGCCATTGGCAGCTGGCCGACCTCTGGGCAACGCCCAGGGCATGGCTGTTCGCCGCCTCGATCGCCTGGTGCGCCGTGCTGGCCTGCGGGCTCGCCTATGTCATCCTGATCGCCGCCCTCTGACCCGTCGCGGCCGCCGCTACGGGAACATACGGAGGTGACCGGAGGGGGCCGGCCGCGCATATTTTCGGAATGGGCCGGCATGTCCTCTTCAAATGCCCGCAATTGGGCACCCACGTGCAGCATTGGCTGCCGAAAAGCTCGCCGTCGGACGAGCCGAACTCCTACGCCGCGGTGGTCTGCCCGGCCTGCACCCGGCTGCATTTCATTCACAAGGAAACCGGCAAGCTGCTCGGCGACAAATGACGCCCGCCCGCGCTTGAAGGCGCCCGCGCACCCCGGAACGGATGGCTGCCGGGCGCGTCATCACATCGGGGCCCCGCGCGTACCTTCCAGCAAGCGGCCGGCCGGCCCCCAAGCGTATTCGGCGACACGGGAGCGGGATCATGGCGGGGAAGAAATATCTGATGGAACAGGCGGCCACCTGCCTGAAATTCGCGATGGCCAGCGCGGATCCGGATGTCGCCGCGGGCTTTCTCGAAAAGGCCGCCGACCTGAAAGCCAGAAGCAGGCAGGCGCCCGACGCCAGCCCCCACGCGCCGGATGTAGAGCCGCCAAAGCGCTGAACCAGCGCTCGCACCGCGGCCGCTGACCGGCGGCATCCCTTACAATTTTAGAAATGGTTGCGGCTTCGCCTGAACGGTCCTTCAAGCGGTCGGCGCTATGGCTGAAAGCATGCACGCCCAGCTCGCCCTCTCCTGCGAACCCGTTCTGCCGATGCTTCGACGGCAAGGCGCCGACCTCCTCGGCCGGCTCGTCAGTCTCAGCCGCTCGGCGGAGCCGTCGCGCATGCCGCTGCCGGGGCGGCAGCCCGATGCGCCGTCGCGGCCGGATAGCCCGTCGCGGCAACCCAATCCTTCACGGCAGCCCTGACCAAAGCGTTTTCGAGCGAAGCGGGTACTGGTCCAAGTAAAGAAAGCGCGTCAAAGCAAGATTCCGGAGCCCGGTTCTGATTCAATCAGACCGAAAAGGCCAGCCGCCCTTCGCGTGCCCGCTGGACAAAACGACCCCGCCGCATGGGGCTACGCGGCGAGGTCGCTGACGGCGGGAAAATCTGGAGGACCACCCGCCCCCATCCCACATACGCCCGACGCAAGCTCCCGTTTCAGCTTCCAAAATCCGCTTTCCCGCCGTTGAACCTTTCTCGGCGCCGCCCGACACAATGTGGCCTGGGACATTGCATCACTCGGGGAATAAGCCTGCGCCGCCAAGCGACCATACTCCGCTTGCGCGGCGTCGCGCTTTTTGGGCCTCACCACACCCGCAAGCTTCGGCAACAACGCGCGCCGATAGGCCGGCCTCGAGCTGAAACCAGCGAAGCATCGCCCGTAATTGGGACAGACGCCTTTCACAATCGGCGGCTCGCAGGAACCCGGCAGGCTGTGCGCCGCTTTTCATCCTGGCATGGTCGACGGCGCGTCGCTGGATCAAATCTCTTTTAGTTGCATATATTCGTAGTAACAATTTCAGGTGTAGGATCGTATTTGAGGCGGTGGTGGGCCGCTGGCGGGATTGTCGATGATCTACAAGGGCGTTGAATTTACCTTGACGGCGGTCGCCCCCGGAATTTGGAAATGGCAATTCGTGATCGGCGACAAGGTCATCGCCGGCAAGACCGAAGCCAAGCTCAACCTGCTCGCGATCCGCCGCGTTCAGCTTCGGATCGACCGCGAACTGAAAAAGGCCGGGCGCGAATAGTCGGGAACGGATGGCCGGATCGTGATGCGATGACGAAATCGCATCGCGATCCCATCGCATTGTTTGAGCACGATCACTCGGAAAACCGGCTTCCAGTTTTCCGGATCATGCGCTGGCTAGACGGTCGCCTTTTTGCCGCCCGCGCCCGCGCCGGCAGCCGGCTCGGCGCCTTTCCGCAATTCGCGGGCGGAGACGAATCGCACGCCGACGAGTTCGCCCTTGCGCCAGATCAGCGCGCAGATCCGGCGCACCTCGCCGCCGGACGTGAGCGAAAGCCCGAACACCTTGGGCACCGCCAGATCGCCGACATCGAGGCAGGCGCCGTTCTCGGAAATGTCGAGGATATAGCATTCGATCCAGGGCGCATCCGGCGCGGGGATCAGGAACCCCTTCTTGCGCAGGTCGACCCGCACGAACTTGCGCGCTCCCAGGTCTTTGCGGTCTCTCGCCATGATGTCTCCTGCGCGGGACAATCCTAGGCGGAACACCTGAATACCGGGTTATCGGAATTCGGCAAAACCGCGAGGTCCTGCGATTTCTGGCTGAGAGACAATGGCTTGCAGCGTAAAACTGCCGCCGCGATTGATCCGCGAGGGGCGCCGGTCTGCGGGAAAGCGCCGGAGCAGCGGGCTAATCGGCGCTGGCGAGCCGGCGCATGGTGAATTCGATATCGCCGCCTGGCAGTTCGCGCCAGCTTTCCACCCGGCTCATATAGGCCGCCTGCGGATAGCGGGCGAGAAAATCACGCGCCTTCGCCCTCGCCTCGGCGCGCGGCAACGTAAAGGTCTCGCGCAGATAGCCGTCGGCCGGCTTGCGCCGACCGGCCATCCGGCTCGCGAGATCGCGCGGGCGAAAGACCATGTCGCAACTCCAGACACATGACGACAGGCCGAATATAGGTTTTTTGGCGGCGGAATCCTACCCGCCCGCGCGACAGCCTGGTCCGGAATTGAACAGATACGACACGATCGCAGAATGATGCGCTTGCTTCGATCGCATCGTTGCGGACCGGCGTTACTGGCTGGCGCTGCCGGTCTTGCTCTTCTTGGCGGGCGCCGCCGCGGGCTTCGGCGCGTCGTTGCTGCGCACGGTTCCCCATGGATCGGAAGAGGCCTTGGCGTCGGGAATCTTGCGCAAGGAGTCCTTGTAGGCCCGCTCCTTGATCGCGTCCTGCTCCTTCTCCTCCGGCGACTTGGTCTGGAATTCAGGAATCAGGTTGATGTTGGGGGCCTGGGCGTAGGCCGGTGCCGTCAACAGCACCACGACCGCGGCTGCGCGCAGCATTCTCATGACGTTCTCCTTGGCGCATGAACCGGAAGAATGACCGGCTTTCCCCGCGACAGACGCGCAAGGCGCTTGCCCGGAGGTCCATGCTCAAAACGAAACAGATGCGATCATGATGCGATTCATCCAAATCGCACCACGATCAGGGACGACGCTGTCTCTGCGTTTCAGGGACGATACCACCGCCGCAACCTTGCCGCCAAGTACGACGACCGAGCTTTTGGCCATGCGAGACGTCGCGGCGTGGCCCTGCGCGGTGCGGATGCGCGCAAACGGCGCCGATATGCCGCTGTTGGCGAGAAGCGGCTATCGCTGTTCAGGATCGCCCGGCGGATCGTCGCCCTGGTCCGTCCGGCTGACCTGTTGGGCGCGCGCCTTGTCCACGGGCTGCTCCTGGCCCCGCTCGTCGCGAACGATGCCCTGCTGCGCCGCGCTCCCGTTCTCGGGTTTCGGCATGCCGGCCTGGCCGCCGTGCTTGCCGCCCATGTCCTGTCGGCCTTCCAGATCGTTCTCTTTCGGCATTTCAAACTCCGGTGAGCCGCGGCGGGCGCGGCCGACGCCTCACAAGGTATCGGGCGTGCGGGTGGGCGAAGCCTTGTCGTCGTTGCGCAATTGCTGCTCGGCCAGGCGCCAGAACTCGGCGTCGCGATCCGTGGGGCAGCCCGCCTCCTCCCACAGCCGATAGGCACGCGCCTCGATCTCATGCTGGGTGGGCTCACGCATGGCGCAACTCCGGGGCAAATCCGCAACGCCGGCACGGCGCCGGCCCTGCCCAATCAAGTCGGATTTTCGCAAGAGGTTCCGCGGCACCGCGCGCGTTCGAAAATCGGCTGCAGATGCAATGCGTTAGCGTTCGGCTCGCGCTTCCCGGCGGCTACTGTGCATGGGGTTGTTTTCGCAATCTTCGATTCCGCCGCCAGCGCCAGGCCAGCATCGCCGTCAACAGCGCCACGGCGGCAGCCGCGCTCGCCCCGACCGCGAACCGCCCGCCCGGCCGGTCGATGGTGCGCGACCACAGCGAGGGCATCTCGCCCGGCCGCGCCAGGCGGAACGCCACCACGCTGTCGCCGATCGTCGTGCCCGACTCGGAATGCCCGCCGGCGCCGATCGCGACATATTGCTCGCCCTTCCACTGGTAGGTCATGGGGTTGGCGACGCCCGGCACCGGCAGCCGGCCCTGCCACAGCTCCCGCCCCGACCGCGCATCGTAGGCGCGCAGATAGGCGTCCATCGCGCCGGTGAAGACCAGCCCGCCGGCGGTGATCGCCACGCCATTGACCAGCGGCGTGCCGAAAGCGAGCGCGAGGCCGAGCGGCGCGCGGTCTTCGGTGGTGCCGACGGTCGAACGCCAGAGGATCTTGCCGGCCTTGAGGTCGAGCGCGACCATCTCGCCCCAGGGCGGCCTGTTGCACGGCAAGCCCAGCGGTGACAGCGCGACCGTGCGCGTCATCGCGAATGGCGCGCCCTGCTGCCTGCCGAAATCATGACCGGGCGGCGGGTTGAAGCCGTCAGGCACATCGGCGCGCGGCAGCAGCTTCACGATGTGGACCGCGCGCGAGACGTTCGCATAGAGGATTTGATGGACCGGATCGAACGCCGCGCCGCCCCAGTTGACGCCGCCGCCGGTCATCGGAAAGATCACCGTGCCCTGCGTCGACGGCGGCGTGTAGAGCCCCTCGTTGCGCGCGGCGGCCATTTGGGCGCGGCAGGCGTTGCGGTCCCAGAACGGAATCAGGCCGAATGTTTCATCGGCCGAAATCTGCTGCCACAGCAGCGGCGGCAGATGCGTCGGAAAGGGCTGCGTCGGCGAAAGGTTTTCGCCCTCGGCGCCGCCCTGCGGCACCGCGCGTTCCTCCACCGGCCACACCGGCTTGCCGGTGTCGCGGTCGAGCACGAACACAAATCCCTGCTTGGTCGGCTGGATCACGACATCGCGCGGTCCCGCCCCGGCATCGATCCGCGCCAGCGTCGGCTGCGCCGGCAGATCGTAGTCCCAGACGTCGTGATGCACGGTCTGATACGACCACACCCGCTCGCCGCTCTCGATGCGCAGCGCCACCACCGAATTGGCGTCGTCGTTGTTGCCGGGCCGCTGGCCGCCCCAGAAGTCCGGGCTCGGCGAGGACGTCGGCAGAAACACAAGGCCGCGTTCCTCGTCGACCGACATCGGCGCCCAGACATTGGCGTGGCCGGCCTTGATGCCGTCATGCCGCAGCGGATCGAACGACCAGCGCGGCGCGCCCGTGCGCGCATCGAACGCCCGCACCGTGCCCGGCGGCGCATCGACGCGCCGGTTGTCGGCGATCGCGGAGCCGGTGATGACGGTGTCGCGCGCCACCACCGGCGCCGACGTGATCTGGAATTCGCCCGGCCAGTCGAGCTGGCCCGGTGTCAGCTTGACCTCACCCTGGCTGCCGAAGCCGGCGCAGGGAATCCCGCTCCGCGCGTCGAGCGCGATGATGCGCGCGTCGTTGGTGCCCATGAAGAGGCGCGACCGGCAGGCGGCATTCTCCGCGGCCCGGGTGTCGACCCAGTAGGCGACGCCGCGGCAATTGTAGCGGTTGGCCGGACGCTGTGTAGTCGGGATTTTCGGATCGTATCGCCATTTTGGCGCGCCGCTGCCGGGATCGAGCGCGATCACCTCGTTGAACGGCGTGCAGAAGACGAGGCTGTCTTCGACCAGGAGAGGCGTCGCCTGAAACTTGGTCCGCTTCATGATCTCGGGCGCGCGGGCATCCAGATCGCCGGTGCGAAACGCCCAGGCAGGAACCAGGTTGCCGACATTGTCCGGCGTGATCTGGCCGAGCGGCGAAAACCGCGAGCCGCCCTTGTCGGCGCCCCAATGCTCCCAGGCCGACGCCGGAAGCACGATCATGACGAAGATGGCGATGAAGGCAGTGAAGAGACGAACCGGATTTCGCATCTGACCCCGCAAGCGTAACGCCACGCCTGCGGGATCGATTACCCTATCGGTATCTCAGTATCTACCCCGGCCGCCATAACCGCCGCCGCCATATCCCCCGCCACCGTAATTGCCGCCGCGGAAACCGCCACCGCCGATGCCGATTCCAATGCTCACCGGCGGCGGCGCATAGACGCGGGGCGGCGGCGGCGGATCGTCATACACCACGCGCGGGGGCGGACGGCGCACGACCACGACATCCTCGTCCTCCGGCTCCGGCCGGCGCGGCTTGCGGTCGGCCTTCTTCTTCGGCGGATCCGGCTCGACGCGGCGCACCGGGGCATTGACCTTGATCGGCTGCGGCGGAGCCGGCGGCTGCGCATTGCAGGGACAGGTCGGCCCGGCCAGCGACGCGTTCACCGGCATGGCGGCGTTGGCGGCGGCCACCGGCGTCGGTTCGGGACGGTTGCGCAGCCGGATCTCCAGCTTGCGCGCGGTCGCGGTGAGATCGCTGTCGGGATATTTTTCCGCGAAAGAGCGATAGGCGGACGCGGTGTTGATCAGCACCGCCTCGTTCCACGCCACCATCCGGCGATGACGCACCAGCCAGTCGCGCGCCAGTCGGCCGAGCGTTGTCTGCGGGTAGAGCCCGGCGAAAGCCTCGTAGGCTTCGTCGGTGCCGTCGGCGACGATCAGTTCGTTGGCCTGCTCGACCGGCTTGCCCTTTAAATCGCGGGTCCATTCGGCGACCGACTTCTTCGGCGCGGCCGCCGGCTTCGGCGCGGCGACCGACGGGCCCGAAAAACGAAAATCCTCGGTCAGCGAGGAACTGTCCCACGGCGTCTGCCGCCCCTCGGTGACCTTGTTCACCGCCAGCCGCACCTTCTTGAAGGTCTCCTCGATCGGAATGTTCTCCTTGCCCGCCGCCAGCAGCGCGCTGGTATAGGGGCTGTTGTTGCCAGACCCGTCTTCGGCGACCGCGCCGGGCGACGTCGAGAACGACAGGAAGGTGCCGGGCGCGCCGACCTTGGCATCGACGATCGCAAGCCCGCTGCCGGCGGTCTTCAATTCCGGGAACGGATTGTTGCGGCAGGCATCGAGCATCAGGATGCGCATCCTGCTCGGCACTGACGTGAGCGTGTTCAGGACGTCGTTGAGGCGCACCGCCTGGATCGGGATGTCCGCTTCGCGCTTCGGGTCGATGTCGACCGGAACCAGGAAATTCTCGCCATCGACCTGCAGGCCGTGGCCGGCATAGAACACCAGCGCCACGGTGTCGGCGCCCTTCGCCGCGACCTTGCCGGCGAAATCGCTGACCGCGTCGCGCATCTGGCCCTGCGACAGATCGGACGCGGTTGAAACCTCGAAACCGGAATCGGTGAGCAATTGCGTCACCGCTCTGGCGTCGTTGGCCGGATTGGGCAGCGCCGGCACCGAGCGATAGGCCGACTGGCCGATCACCAGCGCCAGGCGGTTTTCGGCGAAGGCGGACGGGCACCCCAGAAGCAGCGCAGCGGGAACCATGAACGTGAATAGCGCGCGACGAAACATGATGCGATCTCCGGGCAAAGGCGGGCTTACCGGTTTGGTCACGGCCCGAAGCCGGCGGGTTCAAGTCCGCGGCCGTTTTGTAGGGCGTGATGACGTGCCGATTCAGCGGCGATGGTGTCGCAGGGGGAAAGGCCTGCGCCGTGACGTGAATCACAGTCGGGGAAACGCTGTTCTGCCGTCCGGAATCCGCTGTTCGCGCCGGCGTCATCGCGGTAAAACAACCTTCGATGCGGCGGATCGGGTTTCATATCGCGCTGATGGTGGGCGCGGCATTGACGCTTGGGGGATGCGGTTTTGGCGACGTTCGCTCGCCGCTGCCTGAATTCATGCGCGCCAAGGCGCCCGAACCGCCGCCGCTCGACCCGGCGCCGGACGTCAAGCGCATGCTGCGGGAAAAGATCGACTCGGTGTTCACTGCCGCTTCGCAGCCAACGCAAGTACGCGTTTCCGAACCGCGCCCGAACCTGCGCGGGCCCGGCTGGACCGCCTGCGTCAAGGCCGACATCGTTTCGGTGACCGGCAAGCCGCTCGGCACGCAAACCTATCGTGTCGAGATCACCAACGGCGTGATCGCCGATCGCCGTCAGATCGAGCCCGATGACACGTGCGCCGTCGAAAATTACGAGCCGATCTGACTGCTCGACCGTTACAGGCAGCGCGTCGTCGCCCGTACCGGACAAAGCTTCAGCGCGTTCGTCAGCGAGAACAGCACGCGGGCATTGCGCGTTGAATTGTCCGGGGCGCGGTAGCTCAGCGGCGCCGCGACGCCGATATCGGCCTGCAGGCCTTCCAGCAGGAAGAAGCGCGCACCGACGCCGGCAGAGGTCAGCGAGAGACCGTCGCTGAGCTGGAAACCGTCATTCCAGGCGACGCCGCTGTCGACGAAAGCGTACAGCTGATAGCCGTTCAGGTAGGGCAACCTGGTCTTCTGGTCGAAGCGCAGTTCCACCGAGCCCGCAAGTCCGTTATCGCCGCTGAGCTCGGCGCTGCCGTAACCGCGGCCGAACGCCATGCCGCCGAGAAAGAATTGCTGCGAAGCGAACAACGGGCCTGACGCGGTCTGGCTCGCCGCGGCGAGTTTCAGCGACCATGCGTCCGAAACGGTCTGATAACGCGTGAACCAGAAATTCAGCGCGGTGAAACGCGCCGACGCGCCGCCGCGCGACAGGAAGTCGTCGCCGCGCTGCGAGGCTCCGAAAACATCGAGGCCCTGGCGGACATTGATCGTCAGATAGTTGACGCCGCCAAAATCGTCCTGCAGGCGGTAATCCGACGTCAGGCTCGCGGGGCGGATGCGATCGGCATAGACCGGACCGAATACGTCGCCTTCGGAGGCGTTGGTGAACCCCGCCGCCGCCGTCAGCGTCAGCGTCGTCTTCTGTGACTGCAAGGGAACGATGCTGCCGCGGAGCTCGAACGACTCGGTCCTGATGTTGTCGCCGAACAGCCTGCGGAAATCGCCGGGCCGCACCTCGCTGTAGTACGCCGTCGCGCCGATGCGGGCACCGTCGACGCCGATCGGCGTCTCGTAGGACACGCGGCCGAACCCGAGCTGGCGGGGGTCGCCGGGCGTGGTCGCGAGATTGAAGACCAGGGAATCCCCCGGGGTAAAATAGGAGTTGAACGCCGCGGTCCCGTAACTCTGCCAGGGCCCGACCGACGACGATCCGAAATTGTCGAGGCCGAATGACGTGAACACATGCCAGGCCTTCACCGTGAGCACCAGGCGGAACTGGCCGCTAGCGGCGCCGATTTCCTCGAGCGCGGTGTCTTCGAGCCGCACGCCGGGCCGACCGTTGATCAGCAGCAATTGACGTTCAAGCGTCGCGAGCCGCGACGGCCGTTCGGCCAGCACGGCAGCCAGCATGGCGCGAACGCCGAACTGTTCCGCGCCGTCACCCTTCAGCGTCAGATCGGTGATGCTGCCTTCGATGACCTGGATGCGGAGTTCGCCGTTCTGGACGTCCTGCGGCGGAACCACCGCGCGGCTCAGGTGAAAGCCCTCGGCGCGATAGACGTCGCTGATCGCGCTCGCCACCGCCGCCAGATCGGATTGCGATACCCGCTTGCCGAGATAAGGTTGATACGTCGTCACCAGCCGCTCCGGAACGATCGCGGCGGCGCCGGCGATCGAGACACTCCGGAGCACGAACAACGGTTTGGTGTCGCCCTCACCTGCGCCACCGAATTGCGGCGTCGGCAATCGAGGCCGCCCGCTGGAGTCCCGGCTTGATTGCTGGTTCTCGAAGCGCTTCTCCGTCTGCCTGGGATCGTAACCGGGCTGGCTGGCGCTCTGTGCCCGCGACGCGGTCGCCAACGCCACGCAGGCCACGGCCATGATCAGGCAAATCCGGACACCACCCGCTACACCGAAGTTTCCCCGTAGATTTACGGAGATCGGCCGGCCAATGCGGATGTAATCGTTACCCATATGATTTTTACTAGGATTTTATGGTCAACGCTCCGTTAACGGATGCGCTGGCGATACGGCGTCGCGCTCACCCAATCTTGAGACATTTCCGGTAATTGCACGGGACAAAGCGGCATTCGGAGAAAGTTTCATGCGTACGATTTCCCGCGTCTCTGGCGCGCTCGCGACGGCGTTTGTTCTGACGGCGACTTCAATCGCCTTCGCGGCCGACGGCGGCGACTGGACCGTCGCCAGGTTCTCGGGCGATGTCTGGCTTGCGGGCTCAGGCGTCCAGCCTGCGTCCCTCAAGCAGGAAGACGTCCTGAAGCCGGGCGACACGGTGCGTACCGGCCAGAACGGACGTGTTCTCCTCAGGCGCGGCGAGGAGACCATCATGATCTCGCCGAATTCAGTGGTCGGCGTTCCCGCCGAAAAGAAGGATGGTCTTGCGACCACGATCACGCAGCGCGCCGGGTCGATCCTGCTGGACGTCGAAAAGCGCAACGTCCGGCATTTCGAGGTCGAGACCCCCTACCTCGCCGCCGTCGTCAAGGGCACGCAATTCCGCGTCACCATCAATGCCGGCAAGACCACGGTCGACGTCGTCCGCGGCCAGGTCGAGGTCGCCGATTTCAAGTCGGGCCAGATCGCCCAGGTGACGGCGGGCCAGCATGCGACCGCCTTCGCGCATGGCAGGACCGGCCTCTCGCTTGGCGGTGCCGGCACGTTCAGCCCGATCGAACAGGGTACGCCACGCGCGCCTTCCATCGAACGCGTGCCGGTACCCCGAAACGGCCTGTCCATGCCGCGCAACGCCGCCAATGAGCGCAGCGCCCGGCCCACCCGTCAATCCAGCGTGCAGGGTGCGGGCCGTGGCGTGACCCGTATCGCCTCTCCGATCGGCGAAGTCCGCCTGAATGTTCACCGCGCAACGCATGGCCTCGCCCGCGATAAATCGGCGTCCGACGCGGGCGCGCGAAGCGCAGCCAAAAACGGCACTGTCTGGGGGGCGTCCAATACCGACGTTGCCGCCAACAGTCCGGGTAACAGCGGCAGCAGCGCAGCCAACGCGGGCGCAGCTTCCGCCATAAACGCCGCGATAGCCGCCTCGAGCGGGTCGGACGGCGGCGCCAGGGGCAACGGTAACGGCAATAACGGCAACGGAAACGGAAATGGCGGGAGCAACGGCAACGCCAACGGAAACGGAAACGGGAATGGCAACGGTAATGGGAACGGCAATGGGAACGGTAATGGCAACGCCAATGGAAATGGAAACGGCCATGCCTATGGGCGTTACAAGGACCGTTAGCGCTGTTCGTGCGCGCCTGGTTCCGACCTCACCGGCCTGACCATACGAACACCCGCACCACCAGAATGGCGATCATGTGAAACGATATCGGCCACATCTGTTCGTGGCGGTTGCGCTGGGGATCGTCCTGCTGGGCGGTTGGCACAACGGATTACGCCACGACCTTGTCGACCTGCGCTTCGGCTGGCAATCGCGCCAGCCGACCGGCGATATCGTCGTCGTCGCGATCGACGCGCCATCAATCGACGAAATCGGCGTCTGGCCGTGGCCCCGCGCGCTCTACGCCGAACTGATCCGCCAGCTCCAGAAAGCCGGCGCGCAGGACATCGCCCTCGACATCGACTTCTCCACGCCATCGGATGCGTTCGCCGACCGCGACTTCGCCGACGCCCTGGCGCGCGCTGGCGGATCGGTCGTGCTGCCCTCCTTCCAGCAGCCCCGCACCGATCGGACCAACCTCCACGTCAACCGACCGCTGCCGCAATTCGGCGAACATTCGTGGCCTGCGGTCGTCAATGTCGAAGTCGGACCGGACGGCCTCGTCCGACGCTATCCTTTCGGCGAGCGGTTCGACGGCAAATTCGTTCCCTCGATGGCATCGGTCCTCGCAGGACAATATGTGGAAACGCGCGCGCCGTTCCTGATCGATTACAGCATCCGGGCGGCGCGCATTCCGAAAGTCAGCTTTGCCGATGTGCTGCGCGGCGACGCGGCAACGCTGCGGAAGCTGAACGGCAAGAAGGTCATTGTCGGCGGCACCGCACTCGAACTCGGAGACCGCTTCAGCGTCCCGAACGGGGCGATCCTCTCCGGGCCGGTGCTGCAGGCGCTTGCCGTGGAGTCGCTGTCGCAGAACCGCGCGCTGCAATGGACTTCAGGCGTCGTGACGGCAGCAGGCCTCCTTCTGCTCGTCATGACCATGATGCTGAGCTGGCGTCGCCTCTCCGGCGGCCGGCGCGTGGCGCTGCTGCTGACGGCGGCCGCGGCATTCGAAATGGCCGCATTCGCCATCCAGGCGGCATTCCCGTTCATTCTCGACACTTCGCTGTTTCAGATCGCTTGCATCCTCTACATCGCCGTTATCGCGCTCGATGAAATCAACATCCGCGCCCTGCTCGGCAGGGTCGCCGAAAATCGCTTTCAACGCGTGGCGATGTCCCTTGGTGACGGCCTGATCTGCACCGACTCCCGATACGTCATCACGGACTGGAATCCCGGCGCGACTGCGATCTTCGGCTATCCGCCCGAGGCGATGATCGGCCGTCCGTTTGACGAGATATGCGCCCAGGATCCCGTCTCTGCCATGCCGGCATTTTCTATCGATGGCATTGCGGGGCTGCCCTCGGGATCGGTGATCGAGTTCGACGGCCGACGCCACAATGGCGAGGTGTTTCCGGTCGAGGCCAGCTTCTCCCGATGGCAGGGCGCCGACGGGTACCAGTTCGGCGCGATCCTGCGAGATATTTCGGTGCGCCGGCGCGAAGCAGCGAGAATCCAGTACCTCGCCGAACACGACACGCTGACCGGCCTGATCAACCGCCACACGCTGCTTGGCCGCCTGGCCGGCATGATCGAACAGGCAAAGGCTGACAACGACGAGGTCGCGCTGCTCGTGATCGGTCTCGAAGGGTTCCAGCAGATCAACCAGATGCTCGGCCACGCCAGCGGCGACCTCGTGCTGCGCGCGATTTCGGAGCGCCTGAAGGCGCGAACCGGCGGATCGGGCATCGTCGCACGGCTGAACGGCGACGAATTCGCCATCGCGGCGCGTGTGGCGGACATCGGCGGCAGCGTCGGGAATTATGCCGAACAGATCGGCGCGAGTTTCCATGCCCCCTTGATTGCCGGCAACCGCGAACATCGTGTGAGAGTCAGCATCGGCGCGGCCGTGTTCCCCAACGGCGGCGACACCGAGGACGAATTGCTGAGCAATTCCCACATGGCGCTGAGCCGCGCGCGCGCAACCCAGCGCGGCAGCCACGTGCTGTTCGAGGAACAGATCCGCCGCGACCTGGAAACCCGCCTTACGCTGGAAGCCGAGCTGGCGCTGGCGGTCAACCGCGACGAGTTCGAGCTGTTCTATCAGCCGCAACTATCTCTCGCCGATGGCCGCCTGATCGGCGCCGAAGCCTTGATCCGCTGGCGACACCCTATCCAGGGCCTGGTTTCGCCGGCCGAATTCATGCCTGTCGTCAATACGTCGCCGAGTTCCGACCGAATTGCCAAGTGGGTCATCCATACCGCCTGCGCCAAGGCGGCGGAATGGGAGCGCAACGGGCACGCCCTTCGCATCGGCGTCAACCTCACAACATCATTGTTGCGTTCGGGTGACCTCGCCGGCACGGTCCAGCAGGCGCTCGCTTCGTCCGGATTGAGCCCGACCAACCTGGAACTCGAAATTACCGAAGACATCCTGCTGGATGACGAGAAGAGTGCGCTGGATACGTTCCTCGAGATCCAAAAGATGGGCGTCCGGATCGTCTTCGACGATTTCGGCACCGGCTTTGCGAGCCTGAGCTATCTCAAGAAGTTTCCGCTCGACGGGCTGAAGATCGACCAATCGTTCGTATTCGGGCTATTGGCCAATCCGGATGACGCGGCGATCGTCGGCTCGACCATTGGGCTGAGCAGGCAACTGGGGCTGTCGGTGATCGCCGAAGGCATCGAGGATCGCGCCACGGCGGACCTCCTGCTCAGCATGGGCTGCGAAGAGGGACAGGGTTACTGCTTCGGACGCCCGATGCCGGCGAGCGAGTTCGAAGCGCGGTTTCTCAGCCCGCCCATCGCGGCCGACGTAGCATGACGGCAGGTCGTCACGCTTAGCAATCCGTTAAGCCGACCGTTCAAATCCGGTTGCTGCGACAACGCGATTTTCCATCTTCTTCCGATACCATCCAAAGCTTGAGCGCGATGGCTGAGGGTATCCGCGAATGCCGACCGCCGGATCATTCGCGAACGGGGATTTGGGGACGTGGCTGATATTGCCGATACATCGACGGTTCGCCGTGCATGGCCTGTGCCGGGCGCCGGCGCTCCTCTGATACCGCTCGCCAGGGTTTCCGCAAGCCAATGGCGGGCGCTCTCGCACCGCGTCGCGGAACCGAACGGATATTATCTGCCGGAATGGGAATTGGCTGTGAACGCTTCGGCCCGCGGCCGCGGCGGCGCCGCTGCGCTCGGCGCGTGGCGCGACCCATCCACCCTGATCGGCCTCGTGCCGGTGATCTCGATGTGGCGCGCCTATAGAATTCCGCTTCCCGCATTGGTCAGCGCCGATCCCTACGGCACGCTTTGCACGCCGCCGCTCGACCGCGACATGGCGGAGCGGGCCGCCGCGGGCATCCTGAGACAGGCCCGCGCGGCCGGCGCACATGCGCTGATCCTTCGCGCCACTTCGCTCGACGGTGCCGCCATGAAGGCCTTTGCCGGCGTGCTCGGCCGGATTGGCCTCCAGCCGGTGGTCTTGCAATCGCATGTTCGGGCCTGCCTGGATGCGACCGGCGACGGCGACGAACTGCTGCGCGAGGCGCTGGGCGCCAAGAAGCTGAAAGAACTGCGCCGCCAACGCAACCGTCTCGCCGAGCACGGCGCGGTTCATTTCGACGTGGCGCGGGCGCCCGCCGACATCGCTGTCGCGGTTGAAACTTTCCTGACGCTGGAAGCCAGCGGCTGGAAGGGCCAGCGCGGCACCGCGCTCAGCCAGGACGATGGCGATGCGGCGTTCATCCGTCGCGCCACCATGGCGCTGGCCGAAGTCGGTCAGTGCGAGATCGTGACGCTGCGGGCCGGCGACACGCCGGTGGCGTCCGCCGTCGTGCTGCGCCACCAGGACCGCGCGTTCTACTTCAAGCTCGGCGTCGACGAACGCTTTGCAAAGATGTCGCCGGGCGTGCAGCTGACGCTGGAATTGACGCGGTATCTCTGCGCCGATCCGGCCATCCGCCTGGTCGATTCCACCGCGGCCCCCGGACATCCCATGATCGACCCGATCTGGCGCGGGCGCCTTGCGATCGGCGATGTCCTGATTCCGCTGCGGCGGGGTGATCCCGTCGTGTGGCTGATCCGCGCCGCATTCGGCCTCCGGGGGGCCATTCGCGGGCCGTTGCGCCGCATCGTTCATTTCATCCGGTCACGGCAGGAGAAATCCTCATGAATACGCTCACCGCGATGGCGCCGGCCATCTCCGCCGACCGCGACGCATTGCGCCACGACTTTCCGCTCAAACCGTTCGCGATCCGCCACAAGCTCGCCGGCCATCCGCTGCTGTCGCTGCCGCGCATCGCGCAGCTCGCCGCCGAATTGCCGCGCGACCTGATCGAGTACAATTCCGGCCAGGTCGCGATCAGTCAGGATCCGGACGCCATCCCCGCCGTCGACCTCGACCCGGTCGACGTCGTCAAGCGCATCGAGACCGCCGGCGCCTGGATGGTGCTCAAGCGGGTGGAGAATTCGCCGGAATATCGCCACCTGCTGCAAGACGCCCTGCTTTCGGTCGCCCGCGCCCGCGGCTTCAACAGCCTGCGCGACGCCGGCTTCGAGCAGGTCGAGGGGTTTGTGTTCGTGTCGTCGCCGAACTCGACCACCCCGTTCCATCTCGACAGTGAGGATAACTTCTTCGTCCAGATCCACGGCGAAAAGTTCTTCACTATCTTCGACAATGCCGACCGCTCGATCGTCCCGGACGACGAGATCGAACGCTCGATGACCAGGCATCGCAACCTGAAATACGACGAGAGCTTTTCGCCGCGGGGGCAAGCATTCCATCTGTTCGCCGGCGACGGCTGCTACGTGCCTTATCAATGGCCGCACTGGGTGCGCACCGCGGGCTCATACTCGATCTCGATGGCGATCACCTGGAAGACGCGCGAGGTGCGACGGATCAACGACCTGCACTTCTTCAATTCGATGCTGCGCGGCATCGGCCTGCCGCAGCCGCCGCCCGGCCGGCAGCCGTTGCGCGATGCGCTGAAGCTCGCGTTCTATCGCACCGTGACGACGGCCATCAAACCGCTTCGCGCCTCGATGGCAATGCGCCGTGTGCTGCGGCGGATCGCGCTCGGCAAGCGGGCGAATTACTATCTGAAGGGCGCGTAAGCCTTGGAACTGTAAACCGTATGAGCCGCCGGGTCGCGCGAACGCGCGCCCGTGGGCGACATGCGGGAGCATCTTCACCCGGCTCTTCCCGCATGTCGCTGCGCTCGTGCAGGCTACATCCGCAATTCACTGCAGCGGCGAGTGCGGCGCCGGCAGCATGATCGTCGAATGCATCTCCTCCAGGAAGCCCGGGCCCTTGCCGAGGAATTCCTGCCAGGCCGGATCCTTCATCGCGTTACCGCGGGCTTCGGCGCGCGCGTTCAGGCTGGGATAGGCCCAGATGTGGCAGGCTTCGTTCGGCTGCCCCGCCTCGGTGGTCCACAGGCCGACGATCCTGGAATATTTCTCACGCTCCGGCAGCACCGCGGTGAAGGCATCGAGCCACTGCTTCAGCCCGCCTGCCGCCTTGCCGCGATAGTTGCGGAGCTCATAGACGTTGCCTGACGAGGCCGGCGCCACCGGCGGCCGCACCGCGTTCATCAGGCGGACCTCCTGGCGCACCAGCAGCGGCCGGATCAGCGGCACGTATTCGCCGCTCCAGCGCGGGTTCTTCGCGAGCTCGGCGCGCAGCTTCGCCCGCTCGTCAAAACTGTCGTAGCTCCACATGTGCAGGACCTGATTGAGCGGTCCGATCTCGGTCGACCAATAGCCTTCGAGCTTGCCGAAATCATCCTTGCGGATGTCGCGCGAAATGGTGCTCGCGGCCTTGATCATGTCGCCGAGCGTGCCGGGCTTGACGGTGTAGGTTCGCAGTTCGTAGATCATGATGCCTCTCCCCAGGGATTGTTGCAGGCTATGCTGTCGCAGACTCTGCAGACTCTAATGCCTCATTCCGCTGCCTGCGCGTTGATCTCGCCCGAGACCTGGCGGATGGCGCGCGCAAGCTGTTCGGCGGGCTGGGCGCCCGAGACGGCGTATTTCTGCGCGAACACGAAGGTCGGAACGCCGGAGATGCCCTTGTCGGACGCTTCCTGCGCGTGACCGGAGATCAAGGCGACGTCCTCATCGGTCGCAAGGCGCCTGCGCATGTCGTCGGCGTCGAGGCCGACATCGGCCGCGGCCTGCACCAGCACATCGACGTCGGTCAGGTCGCCGCCGTCGCGAAAATACAATTCCATCAACCGCTGCTTCATCTCGGCGGCTTTGCCCTGCGCTTCCGCCCAATGGATCAGGCGGTGGCAATCGATCGTGTTGGGCTGGCGTTTCACCAGTTCGGGGCGGTAGGTCAGCCCCTCTTCGCCGGCCGCCGCAACGACGCGGCCGGCAATGCCCTTATAGGCTTCGACCGAACCGAATTTGGCGGTGAGATATTCGTCGCGGCTGATGCCCTCGCGCGGGACCCAGGCGTTGAGGAAGAACGGCCGCCAATGCACTTCGACCGGAATGTCAGGCACCAGCGCCAGGGCATTCTCGATCCGGCGCTTGCCGATGTAGCACCAGGGGCATACGACGTCGGAAACGATGTCGATCTTCAGCGGCTTCAAGGCGCTCATCGGCTTCTCCCTGGGCTTTCGGTGCGGAAAGGATGCCCGCAAGGTAAGCGGAATGGCTGGACGCACAAGCCCGCGGGCCGCATGTCACACATGGCTTGACCCGGGCGCGGCGCCGGGGAAGCAGCCGGATCTGGTAAAAGGCCAGGCGCTGTTTGCACACCAGGCGTTTTTGCACACGGGAATACTACCTATGCGTGCAAATCCGGCTGGCGGGGCGTCAAACGGTTCCAGATTTAACCTTGCGCGCCGCCATAAAGCTTAACTGGCAAGCTTAACGGCCGCTTTCAGTTGCTCCAAACCGCCAAACAACTAACGGTTTCGCTCCAGAACCTTTTACTTATTTGCTCGAAAAGGAGCATGACGATGTCACAGCCGCCCAAACCGCCGATTTTCGACGTGATCGATATCGAGCGCGAAATCGAGGAAGAATTCCGGAAGATCCCGACGGCTCGCGAGACCCAGCCGACCGTCGCCGCGCCGAACCTGGCGATGCCGGATTACGTCGAGCATCGCGACGGCGCCACCGAGATCGGCAAGCTGTCGGCTGAAGCGGTGGTCCGCGAATATGAAGCGGCCGCCAAGGACATCGAGGAACTCGGCGCCGAACTGGTCGGACACGTCAAGCGGTGCGAGGCGATGACCCGCGACGCGCTCGCCGTGATCGAGGAATTGAAGGAAACCGCCGGCCGCTACCGCGAAGAGGCCAAGCGCGTGTTCTTACACATCGAGAACTGCTCGCTGGTCACGGCGGAAGTGCGCAAGACCTGCATTGAAATGCGGGACAAGATCGCGGCGTCGGCCGAAGCCGAAGCGGAAGCCAAGGCCAAGGAACTCGCGCGTTAACGCCCGATCCTGCGACCTATGTCAGACCTGCTGCGATCTGCCGCATCCGCTCGGCGGTCGAATCGTCGGCGGGGAAGAACGTTTCCAGCGCCAATTCCTGCAGCGTGATGTCGACCGGGGTGCCGAACACCATCGTGGTCGAGATGAAGCTCAGCACGTCGTCGTGCCGGCGCAGCTTGAACGGAATCGCGACATTGTCGGGAGATATCGGGCCCGGGCGCGCCGGCATCCGGTAGGCCTTCAGTTCCTGATAGAGTTTCAGCAATTCCGGATCGGCGGTCGCCTCGCACTGGCGGTGCAGACGCTCCAACAGATGCGCGCTCCATTGGGCGAGATTGACCGTGCGCGGCGCAAGCCCCTCGGGATGAAACGCCAGCCGCAGGATGTTGAGCGGTTGCCCGAGTAAATGCGGGGCGATGCCTTCGAGCAGCGGCGCCACCATGCGGTTCGCGGTCACGAGATTCCAGTGCCGGTCATAGGCCAGCGCCGGGTTCGGCTCGTGCGCCTTCAGCACCAGGTCGATCGCGGCGCGTGCGGATTTCAGCGCGGGATCGTCGAGCGAGCGCTGCGGGAACGCAGGCGCAAAGCCTGCGGCGACCAGCAGCACGTTGCGTTCGCGCAACGGAACCTCCAGCCGCTCGGCGAGCTTCAGCACCATTTCGCGCGACGGCGCGGCGCGTCCGGTTTCCACGAAGCTGAGATGCCGCGCGGAGATTTCGGCATCGCCGGCCAGATCGAGCTGGCTCAGATGGCGGCGCTGGCGCCATTCGCGTAAGTGATCGCCGATATGGACGGGCTGGTTTCGTTCGGCTCGCGCCGCGGAAGCATGTGCGTTCATGGCACAGATTTACCACGCGGCCTTCACACGATCCATTACGTCCGAGGTAATGGAAACGCTTCTATTCGGGCGCCCGCAGCGCCTTCATGCGGGCGATGTAGGCTTCGATCGCCGGATGCTTGCGCAATTCCTGAGACCCGACCGGGGTTCTGCCGAGATAGACGAGTTGCCCGAACAGCGCGAAATCGCACAAATAGGGCTGCGCGCCGAGGACGAAGCGGTTGGACTGGATGAGCCCTGCGATCGCCTCGAGGTGTCGGCGGAGGTCAGTCAGCGCGTGTGCAGGCGGCTTCCGTGACGTTCCCTGCCCATGCAATTGCCGCAGGATGCGCCGCAGGTAGACTTGATACATCAGCCGGCCGTACGCACTGCGTCCAAACGCCTGCGGGACCATCTTGCGGCCTTCGGGATCGTGCCACTGGAAATAGAGACCGCTGAAGTACAGCGACTCGTCGGACCACTCTTCCACCGCATGGCAAAAGGCGCGCTCCCGCGCATCGCCCGGTATGACCGCGGGCAAAGGCACCCTCGCCTCCAGCTCGTAGGCGATGTCGGTGGAATCCACATACAGGCGGCCGTCGATCTCGAGCGCGGGCGCCTTGCCGATCTTGCCGCGGCTGCGCACGGCCCACCAATGCGCCGGGGCAAGCATCGACACGCGGTCGTGAGCGATGCCCTTGTACGTCAGGATCGCCCTCACCTTCAGCGAAAACGGCGACGGCGCCCAGTCATACAGTTTGATACGCATGCGTCCTTGGACCCTCCAAAACGGGCGCGCCGGCCGGCGGCCAGTTCGCGACATCGGCCTTTTCGATCAGCGCCGCGGCGCGTTCCGCGATCATGGCTACCACAGCATTGGGATGACCGCGCGGTACGGAGGGCATCACGGACGCATCCGCGATCCATAAACCGCCGATGCCTCGCACCCGAAGCTGCGGATCGACGACGGAGCCTGGGTCGCTGCCCATGCGGCAGGTGCTGGTCGGATGATAGACCGTCTGGACGTTGCGATGGATCCAGTCGGACAGCGCTGCATCGGATAGCGGACCCGGATCGACCTCGCCCATGGAAACGCCTCCCAGCGGCGCGGCGCCGGCCACCTTCCGGGCGAGCCGGATGCCTTCGAGCATGATCTGCATGTCCTGCGCTTCCGCATCGGCCAGCAGGTTGAAATCGATGACGGGGTTCTCTCCCGGCCGCGGGCTTGCGACCGTAACCGTTCCCCGCGACTTCGGCTTGGCAACGACAGGCGCGATGGTGAAGGCGTGTCGCTGCGGCGGCTGCAATCCCTGACCGCGCCATTCGAACGGCACGAAGATCAACTCGATATCCGGCGCGGGCTCGACGGCGCGCGAGGACTGCGCGAAGGCGATCGCTTCCACCGCATTGGATGCAAGCATACCCTTCCTGAACAGGAGATAGCGCAGCAGGTTGGAAATCGATTCCGCGTTCTTGAACGTGTCGGTGCGCGAGGTCGAAAAGACCAGCGGCACCAGCGGGTGATCCTGCAGACCACGGCCGACTCCCGGCGCATTCAGCACCGCGCGAATACCGAGCCCGCCCAGATCCCGCGCCGGCCCGATCCCGGAATGCAGCAGGAGGTGCGGCGTACCGATGGCTCCAGCAGCCAGAATGACGCCCTTCCCGCACTGGAAGATGATGCGTTGGCCGGCGCGCTCCACTTCGACGCCGACGCTGCGTCCGTCCTGTACCAGGACACGGGTAACCCTCGCCGCTTTCAAAATCTGCAAATTGGCGCGCTTGCGGGCCGGCACCAGATAGGCGTCGTAGGCGCTGTAACGCCGCCCGGCCTGATGGGCGATCTCGCTGATCCAGGCGCCCTCGTAAGCCCCTCCGTTATATTGATCGGCCGTCTGGACCAGAACACCGCGCGCGGCCGTCACATAGGCCTTTGACAGCGGGTGCGGATCGGCAACCGGCGTGACCTTCATCGGCCCCGAACGGCCGCGCCCCGACGCGCCCGGGCCGGAAAGGCATTCCTGCGCCGCCAACGTCCCGCGCACATCCTCCCATGACCAGCCCTCGGCGCCATTAGCCGCCCAATCGTCGAAATCGGCTGGATGGCACCATTGGTGAATCTGCGCGTTGATGTTGGAGCAGCCGCCCAGCATCTTGCCGCGGGGCACCACGATGTCGCGCGGCTCGCCGCCCCCACGGTGCACGCTGCCAAAACCCCAGTCGAGCTTGCCGCGAAACAGCTTTGCGAAGCCCGCCGGGATTTTCACGAACGGGCTGTTCGGCTCGCCGCCCGCCTCGATCAGCAGAACACGGTTGCGCCCGCTCGCGGTGAGGCGCTCGGCCAGCACCGCACCCGCGGTACCGGCCCCGACGACGATCAGGTCATGCATATCAAGCTCCATGCTGGGTTCGCGTCCCTGCCGGCGAAACACCGGCGGCAATCGAGTGGCCGCAAATCCAACGTAGCGGCGCGCCGCAAAACCGGGTAGGTAGCGAATGGTTTCAACATTCGAAAGTAAAACCATTGAAACAGTTCACGGTCGGCCCGGCGCTTCTTGCGTTTGCGCGGACGGTCGAACACGGCAGTTTTGCCGCAGCCGCCCGCACCATGAACCAGTCGCCCGCGGCGCTCGGGCAAAATGTCGCCCGGCTGGAGGATTTTCTCGGCGTGCGGCTGCTCAACCGGACCACCCGCACGATGAGCCTGACGCCCGAAGGCCGCATGCTGATCGAGCGGGCGCGTGGACCGCTCGGCGAGATCGAGGAGATCAGCCGCATCTTCGAAGAACGTCGGGGCAAGGTGTCGGGCCCGTTGCGCGTGTCGGCCCCCGTCGGCGTCGCGCGGCACCAACTGGTTCCCCTGATCGCGCGTTTTGCGGCGCTGCACCCGGCCGTGCAGATCGAGCTCGATGCTTCCGACGAGATGCGCGATTTTGCGGAAGGCGCGATCGATGTGAGCTTGCGAATTCTGCGACCGCAGGATTCGTCGGTGATCGCGCGGCCGATCGCCACGCTGCAAGCGCTGACCCTGGCCTCGCCTGATTACCTCAAATCAGCCGGCGTCCCGTCGGAACCGCGCGACCTGATGCAGCACCGGTGCATCGGCTATCGATATTCGGGTTCTGGCGGGATCGCCGATCTGCACTTCCGGGTCGGTGGCAAGGATGTCACGCTGGCCTTTCAGCCGACGCTGATCGTCAATGACGTCGAAGCGGCCTGCGAACTGGCGGCCAGCGGGCTCGGGATCGTGCAGCCGCCCAGCAACTACGCGGCCCACTATCTCAAGAGCCGGCAATTGGTGCAGGTTCTGTCCCGCTTCGCGGCCACGCCGTGGCGCGTCTATCTCTGCTATCCCAATCGCAGCAAGCTGCCGCTGCGTGTCCGCGCCTTCATCGAATTTGCGCGCGACGACCTCAAACAGACGTCCACGCTGACGGGCTTTGACGACAAGGCCCGGGCGCGGCGGTCGGCACGGTAAGGCCTGAGCCGCGGTATCGGGCCATCCGTGAAGATCATGCGGAAACAATCACGCAAAACATTACGTCCGAGGTAATCGAAACTCGCCGCGCACCAGGTCATCTTCAGCGGCACAGGAGATGACCCATGCTGATGCTTTCTCTGTTCCGCCTCGCCGCCGCGGCTATCCCGTGGACGCTCCGTGTGGCCACTTGGCTGCTGGCGCGTTCGCTGAATCTGCCGCAGCCGATGGTGCATGACACCGGCGTCTCCGTGTTCTTGCAGGTGCAGTCGATCGAGAACAGCGTCGGCAAGGCGCTCTGCCCGATGCGGCTGATGCGCCGGCTCCGGTCGCTGCTTGAACGCTGATCCCTCCCCCACCAGGAATGAAGGAGAATCGTCTTGATCCGCACGTCGACATTTCTATACCGCGCCCTGCTCGCCGACGCCATCTTCAGCGGCGTCGCCGCGGTCACGCTGACGCTGGTCGCCGGACCGCTCGCACCGTTGCTCCATCTGCCGGACGCGCTGCTGCGCGAGACCGGCTTGTTCCTGATCGCCTATGCAGCGCTGGTTGGCTGGCTGGCGGCGCGCTCATCGGTGCCGAAGGCGCTGGTGTGGCTGGTGATTGTGGGCAATGCGGCCTGGACGTTCGGCAGCATCGCGCTGCTGTTCTCGGGCGCGGTGTCGCCGAACCTGCTCGGTCAGCTCTTCGTCGTGGCGCAGGCGATTGCAACTGGCGTTTTCGCCGAGTTGCAGTTTATCGGGCTGCGCAAGAGCGGCGAGACGGTGGCGGCATAAGCCTCCAGCCGTTATGGCAAGCGGAGCAATTCAGGTCTCCAGCGCTGAGGCTTGGATTGCTTCGTCGCTTCGTTCCTCGGAATGACGCGGACGGAATTCAGCTCAACAGCAGTGCCGCGATCATCCCGGCAAAGGTCAGCACGATCCCGATGACCAGCATGGGCACCAGGCTGCTGCCGGAATAGGGATTGGCCTGTTCATTGTTCGTCACCACATGGCTGCGATACGCCATCAACTTGCTCCCACGCGATCAATCCGAAATCGTTCGCCGCTACCGAGCATGACGCCGTGACCGCCGGCGATGCCGAGTTCGAGGCTCGATGCGATCCGCCGCGCGCGTTCGACGAAATGGGCTTCAGCTTCGGGCGGGCAGACCTCGCGCGCAGTCTCCTCGAACAGCTCGAGCCAGCGGTCGAAATGCCTGGCATCGACTGGCAACGGCAAATGTTTGGCCATCGGGGTGCCATGATAACGGCCGGTCATCAGCGCAACCGACGACCAGAACGCGCACATCTGCGCCAGATGCGGCTCCCAATTCGTGATGCGGGCGTTAAACACCGGCCCCAGCACCGCGTCAGCCCGCACCTTGGCATAGAAACCTTGCACCAGACGCTCGATCATCGCCTCGTCAATGCCCGTTCGATGCATGATCTCGGCCGTGAGGCGCTCACGCCGCGCCGGCCCGCCAACGATTGCTTTCATTCCGCTGGACCTCTAAATATGCATTTCGAATGCCTATTTACAGGTCCACAGAGGGGGTTGCAAGCGTGTCTTTGAGTGAGCTCCCATGCGCCTGACATCGTTCACGGATTTTGCCCTGCGCGCGCTGATGCGGCTGGCCGGTGAGCCCGGCCGTTCATTCGCGACCAACGAGATCGCGGCAGAGTTCGGCATTTCCCGCAATCACCTGGCCAAAGTGGTGCGCGACCTCGCAGATTCTGGCTTCATCTCGACCCAGCGCGGGGTCGGTGGCGGCTTCACGCTGGCCCGCCCGGCCCGGACGATCACGATCGGCGAAGTGGTTCGCGCGCTGGAGGGGCCGGCGCTGGTCGAATGTTTTCGCGAGGACGGCGGCAACTGCGTGCTGAAGCCGCGTTGCCGGCTGAAAGCGAAACTCGCCGCTGCGCGCGAAGCCTTCATGCGCGAACTCGATACGACGACGTTGGCGGAATGTGCCTACCCCCCGCCGGCCGGGCGACGGCCGAACGATCGCTCACCCAAGTCCAACGAATAATAGCGGTCGAATTCTAGACCTCGGCGATTCGGATCGAGCTGCTAACCTTTGATGCCGATCGGAATCCAACGGAAACACAGGTTGACATCTAATACGTACGTACATATTATAGCGCCATGACAAAACTCTCCCATCGTGATGGCCTGCTCGACGCTGGCCTCAAGGTCATGTTCCGCAAGGGCTATGTCGGCGCCGGCGTGCGCGAGATCGTGCTTGAGGCCGGCGTACCGCAAGGCTCCTTCACCAACCATTTCCGCTCCAAGGAATTCTTCGCCGGCGAAGTCCTTGATCGCTATTTCGATCACACCAAGGCGCTTGTGGCTGAGGCCCTTACCAACACGCGAAAGACGCCGCGCCAACGCCTGCTCCGCTATCTCGACCTCATTACAGAAAGACTCGAAGCCGACGCGTTTGCGCGCGGCTGCCTGATCGGGGATTTCAGCCTCGAAGCTGCTCCGGTCAGCGAGATGCTGCGCGAGCGCCTTGTTGCGATCTTCGTGGAATGGCGCGCCCTGTTCGCCGCCTGCATCCGCGACGCTCAGACAAGCGGCGAAATCGACGACGCCTTCCCACCGGACGAGTTGGCCGACTTCCTGCTCGCTTCCTGGGAAGGGGCGATCCTTCGCATGAAAGTCACGCGCAGCGCCGAGCCGCTGCAACGGTTCAAGCGAATTGCCTTCGCAACTGTATTCAAGGAGCGCAAAAAATGATCGATGCAACAACAGCTGTGGAAACCAGCACGATGATCGCCGACCTCACGCTGCCGCGACGGCCAGTGCTCGATTCCAGCATGGCGTATCGAGAGATGGGCCGGCCAGGTGCGCCAACCGCCCTGTTTCTTCATGGCAATCCAACGTCATCCTATATCTGGCGCAACATCCTTCCGATCGTCGCGCCGGTAGCGCGCTGCGTTGCGCCGGACCTGATCGGCTTCGGCCAATCGGGCAAGCCCGACATCGCCTACCGCTTCGAGGACCAGGTCCGCTACCTCGATGCCTTCATCACGGCGGCCGGCATCCGCTCGGCCTATCTCGTGGCGCAGGATTGGGGGACGGCCCTCGCTTTCCATCTCGCGGCCCGGCGGCCGGATTTCGTCCGCGGCCTCGCCTTCATGGAATTCATCCGGCCGATGCCAACGTGGGACGACTTCCACCAGGTCGCGGCCGCGCGCGAAACTTTTCGCAAGTTCAGAACAGCCGGCGAAGGCGAACAGATGATCCTCCACGGCAACGCCTTCGTCGAACGGGTATTGCCGGGCTCGATCCTGCGTGAGCTCAGCGAGCAGGAGATGGCCGTCTACCGCGCGCCATTCCCTACGCCGGAATCACGCCGCCCGACCTGGCGCCTGCCGAACGAATTGCCGATCGCGGGCGAGCCGTCGGACGTCTACGCCACGCTGGAGAGGGCGCACCAGGCGCTGGCGACATCCGACTATCCCAAATTGCTGTTCGTGGGGACCCCAGGTGCGCTGGTCTTGCCCGGCTTTGCCGAGCGCTTTGCCTCCCGATTGAACCATTGCGAGTTGGTACAACTCGGCGCGGGCGCCCACTACCTTCAGGAGGATCATCCCGAGGCGATCGGCAAAGCCACGGCAGACTGGATCGAACGGATGGAGTCCGTCACTCGCAAAGGAAACGCGGCCTGAACCGCTTGCATGCCACGCGGACGCCGGCAGCGGCGTCCGCCCATCGTCCCGAATTGATCGATCGACTTTGGGACGGCGCCTCTACCAAAGTCAGTGCACAAGACCGGCGGACGACACCTCGGGATGCATCGCCGGCTCCGCCTGCAAGACCGGCGCGGGCGCCTGAAGCGTTATTTCGGTCGCCGGCTTTTTGGCGGACTTCCTGCGCGCGACCTTGGCGCTTCCGTTGCCGTTCAGGCGCTTGCCGCTTTCGGACTTGGCGGCACCTGACTTCGCCTTAAGTGTCTTGCCCCTCGCAGGCTTGGATTTGGCCTTGACAGACTTGGCCTCGACAGACCTGGACTTGACAGACTTGGCCCTCACAGGCTTGGCCTGAAGCACCCTCTTGTCGATTGACTTCCCTTCGGCGGAGCCGCCGTTCTGCTTGAGCGGCTTCTTTGCCTCGCGCTCCGCCTTATCCTTCAGCTTCGCCTTGGCCCTGGCCTTTTCGCGAGCGAGCTTCTCGGCCTTCTTCAGCGCCTTGCGCTCGGCCTTGGCCTTCAGGCGGGCCTTTTCCGCCCGCGCCTCGGCGCGCTTCTTCTTGCGCTTCTTCTCGCAGGCATCACATTTGCAGCCGATCGGCTTCAGATAGGCTTTGAAGTAATCGGTGCCATAGTCGTAATTGATCTCCTCGCCCGGCTCGATGTTCTTGATGGCGCGGATGAACACCTTGCGCTTGCGCGGGCGAACGTCGGATTCCGCGTTGGGCTTGCAGGCATGGTTGATGTAGCGGGCGATGTTCTTGCGGACCGAGCCGTCGATGGTCCAACGGTTGGTCAGTTCGAACAAATACTTGTTCTCGATCGCGTCCTCTTCCTTTTTTTTGGAATCGAGCAGCGGACCGAAATAGCGGATGATCTTGCTGCCCTTCTTGATCGGCTTGGTGGCAAAGAGGCCGAGGCCGGTGCGGGAGCGGCCGACGCGGTAGGGTTTGTTCGACGGAATGGAAGGCATGACGATTGAATGACTGCGGGTTCGGAGACCGGGAATGACGAAGCTGCTCTTCTAGGACGATTCCGCGGCAAAGTCAGGTATTTCGCACCTTCGCCATGAACCTTCCCCAGATTGCGCATGTCTCATTCCAAGGGTTCCACAGGAAATGCAGATGAAGCGCGTTCACCTTCGGCCTTTTGCCATGCAAGCCGCGGCCCTGCTGGTGTTGACATACGCCCTGAGTCCGCCGGCAAGCGCTCAAACATTCAGCAGCAGCTATACATCGACGGCGCCGCGGGAATGCCGCGACTTCGGCAAGCCGGGAGATGGCGGACAGTCGTGCCCCGGTAGATCGGGCCTTATTGTGGTCATCCGCGAGGACGATTTGCGCCAGACCGTGTCGGTGGGGTCCACGGCAGCCGCCGCGGCAAAGGAGCCGGCCGCGCAAACCTGGTTTGCCCCCTTCCATTCGACCGGCAATACCGTCGAATGGCGAGCGGCGGACGGAAAGCCCTTTGCCATCATCCAGCGCTGGCTGCTTTCTGACAATGACGACGTGGACAAGGGCGGAACCCCGGCCAGTAAACCGATGCTGGTGGTGACGCGGCTGCCGCCGGGCCCGGTGTGCCACATCGCCTATGTCGACGGCCAGGCCAACCGCAACGCCAATGAAGTCGCCCGCCAGGCGGCGGACGAATTTGCGCGAGATTTCAAATGCGGCAAGGACGACGTGAAAGTGGTAGGCGAAATGGGCGCGGCTGTGCGCCTTGCGAAGCACTGATGAAGCGGATACCTAGCGTTTTTTCGCCGCATTAACGCCAAAGCTACGGCCTCAGTTGTTAGATAGTCTCAGCGTGCCGATTTTCACGACAGCCTCAGCGGAGCAAAGATGCTAACGAGATTGATGGTCCTGCTCGTCGCCGGCACCGCCCTCGCCGGCTGTTGCGTTTCCGGCACCGGCTGCGTGACGCCGACCGGCGGCGCGCCGATCGCCTGGGACGGTTTGGGTGAAGCGCCTTCAGAAAATGCCGCGCCCGGCGAGGAACGACGGCCTGCGAAGCGCAAGGTGGCCCGCAACCGTGAGATCATCCTTGGCCCGCTGAACGGAACAGCGCCCCAATCCGACGCCAAGGCGCAGTACGACAATTGGGAGCGGCGTCCCACCGAGGATGCGGAAGCGGACGCCCGTCTGGCGCGGCAAACCAGGATTTGCCGCGGCTGCTGAGGTCGGCGGTATGCCACTGCACGGTCAGCGTGCCTGCCTGATCCGTCGATAGCGTTGCAGCAGCCGTTCGCCCTTGGCGGCAATGCGCCGCGCGGCGGCGACTGTCCGGGGGACGGGCTCACCCCAGGCATGGGCTGACAGCGCGTGACGCGTCGGCCTTCCCCGATCGTCGACCAGCGGCGGAAGCTTCTTGCGGCCGTAGAACCTCACCGCCCAGCTGCCTTTGCGTCGCATGTCCTGCGGCGTCATCTCCGACAGCTTCTTCGTCACGCCCGGTTTGAGATGCGAGCCGCCCTTGCGCGCGAAAGCCGCGCGGCCGGCCGCGGTGAGGCCGCCCTTCGGATCTCTTTCGCGGGCCTCGGTCGCGGCTCGCTTGCGCGTTTTCTTTTTCGCAGATTTCCGTGAGGTCTTCTTCGCCGCAGCTTTGCGTCCGGCCTTCTTGGCCGGACGCTTCTTCGCAGCCTTCTTCTTTGAAGCTTTCGATGCCGTGCGCATGTTGTCCACGAGGTTGGGGTACGGGCGTCCGGCGCGGCGCGCACGCGCCTTCGCGCTCGCCTTCTGCGCCGGCGTCAAGTGCCTGGATTTCTTCCCCGCACGCTGGCGCGGATTCGAACGTTTCCAGGGAGCACGCGGTGATCTTGCCATGCGAGCTCAACGCCCGAACCGCGAGAGAGTTTCGCTCGGCTCAGTTCGTCCCGACCGGCCGCGGCACCGTCGAACGCAGCATCGCATCGAGCAGTTGGTCGACCTCGGTACCCGCCGGCAACCGCCGCAGGATGTCCTGCAGCCGTCCATCGAGCAGCAGCATGGTGAAGCCATGCACCAGCGACCATGCGCGCGAGATCGCCGCGGCCTGGTCGAGCGTCAGTTCCTCCCCGGATAGCTTTTCATGGCGCCCGGCGCCGACGGCGCTCGCCAGTCCCTCGAAGGAGGCCGTGGCCGCCTCGTGCAGCGAAGGCCGGGACATGTCCAGCCGCTCGGTTCGGAACATCAGCCCGTACATGCCGGGGTGCGCCTGCGCATAGCCGACATAGGCCTTGGCGTTGGCCAGTCCCTTCAGCAGCGGATGGGTTTCGCTGTTGCGGGCCGCGATCATCGCGGCGTTGAAGCGTCGAAAACCGATGGCGGCCAGCTCGCTCAACAAGCCCGTGAGATCGCCAAAATGATGGGTCGGCGCGGCATGCGAGACGCCGGCCTCGCGCGCCACTGCCCGCAGCGTCAGGCCCGCCAGCCCGTCGCGTTCCAGTACCCGCTCGGCGGCGCCAAGCAGGGCGTCGTGCAGGTCGCCGTGATGATAAGGCGCTTCGCTGGTCGTAGCGCGGCGCCGGGTGGTCGGCCTTTCCTTTGCCGATTTCGCCGGGTGGAGCAGCGCCGGGCTGCGTATCTTCCTGGTCTCTCGCTTAGCTCTTGCCATGCGAATCCTTATAGCCGCAATTTTTACACTGTAAAGATTTTGCTTGACGGCAGCGCGGAACATCCCTACCAATATCTTTACGATGTAAAGATAAACCGGAGGAGACGGCAGATGCTCGACCAGGTGAACACCGAAATGGCCCGGACCAATCTGGCGCCGATCCCGATGGAGTGCGACGCACCGTTCTTGAAAGTCACCGGCGAATTGCCGCGCGAACTCAACGGCACGCTCTACCGCAACGGCCCCAATCCGCAATTCGACGCGCCCGGCGCGCACTGGTTCGTCGGCGACGGCATGCTGCACGCCTTCCATCTGGAGAACGGCCGCGCCAGCTACCGCAACCGCTGGGTCCGCACGCCGAAATGGCTGGCCGAGCACGACGCCGGCCGCGCGCTGTTCGGCGGTTTCGGCCGCAAACTGCCGGGTGCGCCGGCCGGCGTGACCGATGATGGCGGGGTCGCCAACACCAACATCATCTTCCACGGCGGAAAACTTCTCGCGCTCGAGGAAGGCCATCTGCCGACCGAGATCGAACCGGGCACGCTCAATCGTCTCGGCTATTGCGACTACGACGGCGCGATCAAGGGCCCGTTCACGGCCCATCCCAAGATCGATCCCGTCACCGGCGAGATGGTATTCTTCGGCTACAACGCCGCCGGTCCCCTCACCCCCGCGCTCTCCTTCGGATCGGTGAATGCGCAGGGCATGGTGACGCGGTTCGACCGTTTCGAGTCACCCTATGCCAGCATGGTTCACGATTTCATCGTCACCGAGAACCACATGCTGTTTCCGATCCTGCCCATCACCGGCAGTATGGAGCGCGCGATGCGCGGCAAGCCGCCTTACGCCTGGGAGCCGGAGAAAGGCGCCTATGTCGGCGTCATGAAGCGCAACGGCTCGCCGAAGGACCTCGTCTGGTTCCGCGCCGAAAGCTGCTACGTCTTCCACATCATGAATGCGTGGGAGGAAGGCAATCGCATCATCGCCGACGTGATGCAATTCGAGGAAGCGCCGCTGTTCCCGCATCCCGACGGCTCGAAGACCGATCCGAAGAAATCCCGCGCCCGCTACTGCCGCTGGACCTTCGACCTCGCCGGCAATACCGACCGCTTCACGCAAACCTGGCTCGACGATCTCACCGGCGAATTCCCGCGCATTGACGACCGTCGCGCCGGTTTCGCCTCTGGCCATGGCTGGTATGCCTGCGCCAACCCCGATCTGCCGATGTTCGGCGCGCTGTCCGGCATCGTGCGTGTCGATGGCAGCGGCAAGCGGCTCGGCAACTATCTGCTGCCGGCCGGCGACACCATTTCGGAGCCGGTTTTCGTCGAGCGTAGCGCGGATGCTGCCGAAGGCGACGGCTGGCTGCTCGCCGCGGTCTGGCGTGCGCGGGAGAACCGCAGCGATCTGGCGGTGTTCAACGCGCAGAACATCGAAGCCGGCCCGGTGGCGCTGGTGCATCTCGGCCATCGCGTGCCGGATGGGTTTCATGGCAATTGGGTGGGTGCGGCGTAAGCGCTTTGGCCGTCATTCCGGGGCATCGCGCAGCGATGAACCCGGAATCCATCGAGCCGCATCTTCGTGGATAATTGGATTCCGGGTTCGATGCTATGCATCGCCCCGGAATGACAGCGCTGATGGAGCATATCCCATGCACCTGCCCTCGATCACCTCGGTCTATCTCGCCGTCCTCGCCCTGCTCTACACCGTACTCGCCGTCCAGGTCGGGCGGCGGCGCCAGCGCGACCGGGCCGCGTTTGGCGACAATGGCAGCCTTCGGCTGCGCAGCGCGATCCGCGCCCATGCCAACTTCATCGAATATGTTCCGATCATCACGCTGATGGTGGCGATGCTGGAGATGTCCGGGCTTTCGGCGATCTGGGTGCATTTGTTGATGGGCGCGCTGCTGGTCTCGCGGCTGCTGCATCCGTTCGGAATGTACGCAGCGCCGAATACGGTGCAGTTCCGGATCGGCCGGGTCGGCGGCATCGCCATCACATTCACTTTGCTGCTGGCGTGTGCCCTGACCATCCTGTGGCGCGCGGCGGCCGGCCCGTGATCAATCCAAGCGTCTGTAAAATATAAGAAATATATCTTGCAAGCCGGAAATTTTTACACTGTAAAGATTGTTCTTGACGCTCCCCAGCCGCGCCTCTATTGTATCTTTACGATGTAAAGATTAGCCTGAGAGCCTGCCATGACCATCTTCCTGATCCTCGCCCCGTTCGGTTCTTTCGCGCTGCTGATGCAGCTGGCGTCCGCCGAGATCGCGTTGTTCACATCGGCGGCGATCTGCCTCGCCGTCGTCGGCATCGATGTCGCCCGTGGCCGCTCGGTGAAAATACTCGGCGCCGGCTGCGTCGTCGTCTTTGCCGGAGTGGGCGCCTATGTCGCGCTGATCGATCCGGCGCTGAGCGCTTCCGGCGTCAAACTGACGACCGACATCGGCATCCTTGCGATCTCGCTCGGGTCGCTCCTCATTCGCAGGCCCTTCATTCTGCAATATGCGCTGGAGGCGGTGGATGCGGAGACGGCAAAGCTGCCCGGCTTCACCAAGGCAACCTATGTCATCACCTGGGCCTGGACCGCGGCTTTCGTCCTGATGATCATCGGCAACGTGCTGACGATCTATGTGCCGGATCTGCCGTTGTGGTCCGGGCTGGTGATCGCGTTCGCCGCCCGCAACAGTGCGGCCTATTTCACGACATGGTATCCTCAATATTGCAAGGCCAAGTATGGCATGTCGCCTGCGAACGCCCTGCCCGGCACCAACTGATCAAGACGTTCAACCGCAACACGATCGACAGAGAGCAAGCCGATGAAGGACGTATTCGCCAGACTGGGCGCCGACTTTTTCTCCACCATCCTGTTCCTCGCGATCTACCTCGCCACCGACAACGTGCTGCTGGCGACCGGTGTGGCGATCGCCGGCGCGATCGCGCAGGTGATCTATTCGCGGATCAAGGGCAAGGAGCTTGGCTACATGACCTGGGCGAGCCTCGCGCTCGTCATCGTGCTCGGCAGCGCGACGCTGCTGACGCATGATCCGCGCTTCGTGCTGGCCAAACCCGCGATCGGACACTTTGCGATCGGCGCCATCATGCTCAAGCGCGGCTGGATGCTGCGCTATTTGCCCCCGATCGTGACCCAGAACATTCCCGAATACGCGACGCTTGCCGGCTACGCCTGGGCCGCGTTGATGTTCGTGCTCGGCGCCGGCACCATCGGCGTCGCCATGACCGGCGACATGAAGCTGTGGACGTTCTACGTGACCGTCGTGCTGGTCGGCGCCAAGATCGCGGCCTTCGCCATTCAATACATCGCGTTTCGTATCCTGGTCGGCAACCGGCTGCGCGCCGCCGCCCAGCGCGCCTGAACAATTCGCGTCAAAACGCCGCTCGGGGCGGTTGGGTTTGTCCGGCGAGATGGGCTATACCGGCGACCAGTTTGACGGACCCCGCAAGCCATTCCGGCTTGCCGGGAAGCAAGGTCGGGGAGACTAGAGATGGCCGTGGACGGAAACTGGAACATCACCATGAGCACGCCGATGGGCGAGCGCAAGGCGACGCTGTCGCTGCAGAGCGCGGGCGGCACCTTGACGGGCACCCAGGGCGCCGACGGCAATTCCGGCGAAATCTTCGATGGCACCGTCAACGGCGACGACGTCGCCTGGAAGATCTCCATCACCAATCCGATGCCGCTGACGTTGGCTTTCACCGGAAAAGTTTCCGGCGATAGCATGACCGGCGAGATGGGCATCGGTCCGATGGGCAGCTTTCCGTTCACGGGATCGCGGGCGTAGCCGCACCAGCGAGGAGGCCGCGGCGCCTCCTCGCGACTTCATTGCACCGCTAAAACCAGATCTGCATCGGCACGCCGCAGGCATCCCGCGGCGGCGCGCCGGCCGGAACGCAGTCCACAATATCGCGCGCGGCAATCGCCACGGCGCAGGCATCGAGCACATCATCGGATTTGGCGCCGGTTCCGATGCGCTCGACAGCCAACCATTCGCCGACGCCGCCGATCCCTTCCCGCTCGAGCAACTTGCGGCGAAGCCGAAACCCTTCCTCGGATTTCTTTGACGGCAACGGCCGGCCGCCGTTGAGGCGCAGAAACACCAGTTCGGGGTGCGCCTCGCGGATATCGTTCCCGCGATCGGCGCGGACGAACGCATCGACTTCCATGATCTTCGGCCCGAGGTGCCACAACTGGCGCGACACCCGCTTCTGGCCGCGGCGCAGCGCCTCGCGATTGGCGTCGTCGGGATCGCAAAATTCCTCCCACAGCCAGCGCCGCGCCCCGGTGAACACGCGCGAGGCATGCGGCCGCAACCGCTCGCGCGCCAGCAGGTCGCAGGCGCGCTCGCCGTCCTCGGTCATGCCGATGGGAATGTCGATCGCGGCGCGGTCGAAGCCGATGGACAGCGCGTCAGCGATGTTGCGGCAGAATCGGATCTCTTGGACGTCGCCGTCGAGCAGCACGGCGACCCAGCCGTTGCTGAACCCGTCGAGGCCGAGCACCCTCACTTCGGCCGGCTTGGTACGATTGCAATCGGATTGAACGCATAGACCGCCTCGCCATGCTGGTTATAGGCGGTCCATTTGATGCGGGCGACGCCGTGCGGCTTCGACCGCGAGGGCACGAGTTCCACCAACTCCCCTTCGAGATGGATGGAATCGCCGGGCCGCACCGGCTTCAGCCAGCGCAGATCGTCGACACCGGCGCCGAACAGCGGATGCGGCCCAAACGGTTTTGTGCTCGCCGCAAGCCGCATCGCAATGGCGGCCGTGTGCCAGCCCGACGCCGCCAATCCGCCGAGGATCGTCGTCTTGGCCGCCTCCTCGTCGAGGTGAAACGGCTGCGGATCATATTCCCTGGCGAAGCGGATGATGTCGTCCTTCGACACCTCTACCGCTTCGCTCTTGAAGCGCATGCCGACCTTGAGGTCATCAAACCATTCGACCATGCTATCCCAGATTCAATTCCTTGAAGAAATCATTGCCCTTGTCGTCGACGATGATGAAGGCCGGGAAATCCACCACCTCGATGCGCCAGATCGCTTCCATGCCGAGTTCGGGATATTCCACCACCTCGACCTTCTTGATGCAGTGCTCGGCGAGGTTCGCCGCGGCGCCGCCGATCGAGCCGAGATAGAAGCCGCCGTATTTCTTGCAGGCCTCGCGCACCGCGACCGCGCGGTTGCCCTTGGCCACCATCACCATCGATCCGCCCGCCGCCTGGAACTGGTCGACGAAGGAATCCATCCGTCCCGCGGTGGTCGGACCGAACGCGCCGGAGGCGTAGCCCTCGGGCGTCTTGGCGGGGCCGGCGTAATACACCGGATGGTTCTTGAAATAATCCGGCAGCGGCTCGCCCTTCTCCAGCCGCTCGCGCAGCTTGGCGTGGGCGGAATCCCGCGCCACGATCATGGTGCCGGTCATCGAGACCCGGGTCTTGATCGGATATTTCGACAGCGTGGCCAGAATTTCCTTCATCGGCTTGTTGAGGTCGATCTTGACCACCTCGCCGCCGAGCGCCTGTTCGACCTCCGGCAGATACTGCGCCGGATTGTGCTCCAGTTCCTCGAGATAGACGCCGTCTTTCGTGATCTTGCCGAGGACCTGGCGGTCCGCCGAGCACGACACGCCGAGCCCGATCGGCAGCGACGCGCCGTGGCGCGGCATCCGGATCACGCGCACGTCGTGACAGAAATACTTGCCGCCGAACTGCGCGCCGACGCCGAGCGACTGCGTCATCTTCAGAATCTCCTGCTCCATCTCGAGATCGCGGAAGGCATTGCCGTCCGCCGATCCCTGCGTCGGCAGGGCATCGAGGTAGCGCGCGGAAGCAAGCTTCACCGTCTTCATGCAGAGTTCGGCCGAGGTGCCGCCGATCACGATCGCGAGGTGATAGGGCGGGCACGCCGCGGTGCCGAGCGTCAGCACCTTTTCCTTCAGGAACGCCAGCAGCCGATCCCTGGTCAGCACGGACGGCGTCGCCTGGAACAGAAAGCTCTTGTTGGCCGAGCCGCCGCCCTTGGCCATGAACATGAACTTGTAGGCATCATCGCCCTCGGCATAGATCTCGCACTGCGCCGGCATGTTGTTGGCGGTGTTCTTTTCCTCGTACATCGACAACGGCGCTACCTGCGAATAGCGCAGATTGCGGCGCAGATAGGCATCCCGCGCGCCTTCCGACAGCGCGGCCTCGTCGTCGCCGTCGGTGATGACGTTGCAGCCCTTCTTGCCCATGATGATCGCAGTGCCGGTGTCCTGGCACATCGGCAGCACGCCGCCGGCGGCGATGTTGGCATTCTTGAGGAAGTCGAAGGCGACGAACTTGTCGTTGTCGCTGGCTTCCTTGTCGTCGAGGATCGAACGCAGCTGCTTCAGATGGCCCGGCCGCAGATAGTGATTGATGTCACCGAAGGCGGCCTCCGACAGCGCCCGCAACGCCTCGCGCGACACCACCAGCATGTCCTTGCCGAGCACTTTTTCGACCCGCACGCCCTCGGTCGTGATCTTCTTGTAAGGCGTCGTGTCCGCGCCGAGCGGAAACAGCGGCGTGTGCTTGTAGGGCGGAACAGGTTTCTGGTCGGGAAAGGCGGTCGGGGCGTTCATGGCAATATCTCGGGTTGGAGCCGGCGCGGCCCAAACGGCGCAACGGCGATAGACCCGTTCTAAGCATTTTTCGGATAAAAGGAAGCGTGGGAACGCCGGACGTTCCGCCGCCGATCCCTTTGCATACTACCGGACACCGCCGTCGCGGTCCTGCGCGCCATGAAAAACAGCCGTTACGATGACCCTCTCCTGCTCCCACTCAACTTCGTAGACCACGACATAGGGCAACCGCGGCACCACCCATTCGAACGTGTCGGGATCACGGCCAATATGTCCCATTCGAGGAAACGAGATCAGCAATCTATGCTGCTGAACAACCGGTCCATCACCGCTCTCGCCGTTGCGGGGCTTTCCTGTGCAATCCAGGCAAAGATGTCCTCGAGATCGGCCATTGCCTGATCGTCGAAGACCAATTGCATCGGGCGTTACGACCCCAGCCGACCGACGCGATCTCGCGCTTCGGCGTGTGAGATGAGTGTCCGGTCAGGATTGGCGCGACGGCGACGAACTTCGGCTACTTGCGCATCGGTCAGGCGCATATCCCGCATATGCTTGACATAGTCGAGCAACGCGCCCGCCGCGGCGTCCTGCTCGCCTTCCGGCAATTGCTCGACCTGACGCAGGGCTTGTTCGAGGAGCTTTGTCATTAGGGCAACCTAGCACATTGTGTGAGAGAAATCACTACGCGTGGACCGCTCAAGATCAAGTTGACATCCGCGGCCGCCCCTTGCAGGAAACCGGCATGCAGGATTCAATCGCGTAGAGGGGCTTTCAGCGATGACTTTGGGATCGTTTCTGCGACCGACCTTGCTTGGCGTCACGCTGGGGCTGCTCGCCGCGTTCGGCACGTCGCCGGCGCGGGCCGACCGCTGCGAGGATACCGCCAAGGAATTGCGGAATCAGATCGACGGCCTCAAGATCAGCGTGAACACCGGCAACGTGATCTATTTGGCCCACCCGGCGGCAAAGGAGTTTTCGCTCGGCTGCCGCGGGGCGAACTACTCCGTCGAACTCTACGCCAAGGCCGATCGCAAGCCGAAGCCTGCCTTCTATGAGCTGGTTGCGGCCGCCGGCGCCATCATTTTCACGATTCCCAAACCCGACGTGGCGACCGGCTCCTCGCGCTGCATCAAGCGCATGGGCCTGCTGCGCGGCGACAAGGTGTCGATGCGTTTCCGCCGCCTCAACATGGAATGCACGCGCAACAAGACCGAAGCATCGATCGTCGTGACCCGCGGCAAGGACGAGTAGCAACGCCAACTGCGTCGCATTCTAACGATCTCGCGAATTTCCCGTTCACCATCGGGCTGGATCGCGGGAGCGCATGCGGACATTGCCGGGTCGTCTTCACCAATCGTTCGTTCGAAGCCGACCAGGATTTGGGCGCAACCAAAAGGACGCCCCATGAACGTTTCTGCTGTCCCGCCGACCGTGGTGGTCAAGGCGCCGGAAGTTCCCGTATTCAAGGCCCCGGAGAAAGCCCCCGACGTACAGAACGGCGCGCCCGCCGACGGGACGCGATCTTCCAGGCCGCCGCAGGTGGCGCCGCTGCCGCCGGGTCAGGGGACGCGGATCGACCAGCTGGCCTGACGCTCCATGGCCCTGCCTGGCGCAGGGCCGACGCCGCAGCTTTGCCGAAAAACGGCGCGATCATGATGCCGCGGGGCGAGGAGCCCGGGCCATGATCGCAAAACTGCTGCTGCAAAACAGTCTCTTCGTCGCCCTGTTCGCCGCGCTGTTGTTCGGTTCAGCCGGTTCGGCGGACTGGCCGTCGGCGTGGGCGTTCCTGCTGGCCAGCGCTATGGTGGGGCCGGCCTGCGGGATGTGGCTCGCCAAGACCGACCCTGCCCTGCTCGCCGAGCGCTTGCGGCCGACGTTTCAGGCCGACCAGCCAACTGCCGACAAGATATTCATGCTGGCCTTCATGGTCGCGTCGCTGATCTGGCTGATCGCGATGGGGCTGGACCGGCGCGCCCGCGCTTCCGATGTTCCGCTAGCGCTGCAGGTCGTCGGGCTCGTGATGTACCTGCTCGCGATCGCCTTGATCATGTGGGTATTCCGCACCAATTCCTTTGCCGCTCCTGTGGTGAAGCTGCAGGTCGCCCGTCACCATCGTGTGATAGCGAGCGGCCCCTACGCCCTTGTCAGGCATCCGATGTATACGGGCGTCATCATGTTTTTCGTCGGCGTTGCGCTGTTGCTGGGATCATGGTGGGGGCTGGCGATCACACCGGTGTATTTCCTGCTGTTCGCCATTCGCACCGGCATCGAGGAACGGGCGCTCGCCGAGGGACTTCCTGATTATGCTGACTACGCGGCGCGCGTGCGGTATCGTCTGCTGCCCGGAGTGTGGTGAGAAAGGCGGACGAGATGCCCAGCAGCAAGATCTATACCGGCGGCTGCCATTGCGGCCAGGTGCGCTTCGAATGCACCGGCGATCTCGCCATGGTCACCGCCTGCAACTGCTCGATCTGCACCAAGAAGGGGCTGCATTTCACCTTTCTCGACCCCAAGAGCTTTCAGCTCCGCGCCGGCGAGGAGAACCTGAAGGAATATTTGTTCAACAAGCACGCCATTCATCACCAGCTCTGCGTCGATTGCGGCGTTGACGTGTTCGCCCGCGGCAAGAAGCCCGACGGCAGCGATGTCATTGCGTTGAACGTGAGCTGTATCGACGGCATCGAGCTGTCGAAGCTGAAGATGACGCCGGTCGACGGGCGGAACATGTGAGATTGCCGTCATTCCGGGGCAACGCGGCAGCATCGAACCCGGAAACGCGAGATTCCGGGTTCGCCGCAGCGCGGCGCCCCGGAATGACGACGCTGGCTAAATATCCAGCGCTTTGTACTTTCGAAAGATTCCCTCCTCGTTGAACGCGATCCGCCGCTCGCTGGCGAGATATGACTTGATGTTCGGCCTTGCCGCCACGCGATCGCGCAACGCCACAAGGCCGGGAATCTTTCGCTCGAACGCCTTCATGCGGTTCGGAAACGCGTAGCGCAGTCCCTCGACGATCTGGAACAGCGACAGGTCCACGTAGGTAGGCCGGCGGCCGGTCACGTAGGTTCCGCCATTGGCCTTCAGAAGCCCCTCGAAATAGCCCAGATATTTCGGCACCCGCTCTTTCCAGAACGCCTCGGTGCGCTTCTCCGCTGGCGCCTTCTGGTCCTCGTAATACAGCGAGGGCCCGAGCGGGTGATGGGTGTCGTGGATTTCCAGGACGAAATCCGCGACGGTGAGCTGCAACTGGTGCACCCAGAGCTTTCCGGCCTCCGCTTTCGGCGCCAGTCCGTGGCGCGACCCGAGATATGACAGGATGTTCGCCGTCTGCCCGATCACGAGCTTTCCGGATTTGAGGAACGGCGGGGCAAAGGGCGGCGTTCCCTTGCCCGCGCGCATCATGCGGGTCATCGCCGCCATGCCGTTGCCGCGCCGCGCGACGTCGACATAGCCGGCGCCGGCTTCCTCCAGCGCGAGACGGACATATTCGCCGCGGCCCTGGATCATCGGCCAGTAGTAGAGTTCGTACGGCATCCGCGGTGTCTCCCTTGCCTGTTGGACAGGATTAACAAATCATTTCGCGATCCGCTCGTCACGCGCGTGGACGAGTTCCCTGTTACGGTTCCTCAACGGTAATCCCCAACAGGGCAAACGCAGCGTCGGCCCAGCGCAACCAGTTAACGATCGCACCGTAGTTTTACCCTGACCGGGGAAACTTCATGCCAGACACCACCACCTTCGCGTTCATTTATCATCCGCTGCTGGTGGCGGTGGCGGGCTCGGTATGCCTGTTCGGCACCTGGGTCGGGATGCGCCATTTCGCCCGCGCCCGGGCGACCTCGGGAACGACGCGGATCGGCTGGCTGTTCATGGCTTCCGTCGGGACCGGCGCGGCGCTGTGGGCGGCGACCTTCATTTCGATCCTGGCGCTCGACCCTACGCTGACATCAGGCTTCGAACCCGTGGCAACCGGCGCCGTGCTGCTCGTCGCCATCGTCGCCTGCCTCGCCGGTTTCGAGATCGGCAGCCGGCATTCGACGCTGGCGCCGGAGGCCGGCGGGCTGCTGATGGGTGCGGGCATCCTCGCCATGCACTATATCGCCTTCAAGGGTTGGCACGTGGCCGGCCAGGTCGATTGGAATCCGCTCGGCGTCGTCGTGACGCTGCTGCTTGGCCTCAGCCTTTCCGCGCTCGCGGTCAACCGCGCCAACCGCCCGGTGACCCGCTGGTGCCGCCATGGCGCGGCGATCGTGCTGGCCTTCATGGTCTGCGTCATGCACTACGCATTGACGGTCTCGGCGTCCGTGATTTCCGACCCTTCCGTCGCGCTTCCGTCCTACCTGATCCCGGCGCACGTGCTCGGGCTGGCGGTCGTCTGCGCCGTGCTGCTGGTGATGGGTTCGGGGTTCTCGACCTACATCATCGACCTCAAGGTGCGCACCGAATCCGCCGACCGCATCCACCAGCTTTCCTTCAACGACAGCATGACCGGCCTGCCGAACCGCATCGCCTTCAACGAACGGCTGGCGTTCGACGCCGCCGAGGCCCACGAGAAGGCCCACAAGCTGGCGGTTTTCTCGATCGACCTCGACGGTTTCAAGGACGTCAACGACCTGTTCGGCCATGGCGCCGGCGACCTGCTGCTGATCGAGGTCGCGGAGCGGATGCGGCGGATGCTCGCCCCCGGTGAATTCCTGGCCCGCCAGGGCGGCGACGAGTTTCTCGGCCTGCAGATGTCGGGCAACCATCCGCAAGATGCCCAGGCATTCGCCGAACGGATCGCAGGCGTGCTGTCGCAGCCTTTCCTGGTTCAGGACCAGCCGGTGTCGCTCACGGCCTCGATCGGCTTTTCGATTTTCCCGCTCGACACGCCGGAGCGCGACCAGGCGGTCAACAACGCCAAGCTGGCGATGCATCGGGGGAAAGGCCAGCAGCGCGGCAGGATCTGCCAGTATCGCCGGGACATGGACGATGCCGCGCGCGCCCGCCGCGCGCTGGCGCGCGACCTGCAGACGGCCATTGGTCGGGGCGAGTTCGAATTGCACTACCAGTTGCAGACCACGCTGGCGGACGGAAAGATCTGCGGCGCCGAGGCGCTGATGCGATGGCGGCATCCGAAGCGCGGCATGATTTCGCCGGCGGAATTCATCCCGCTCGCGGAAGAAACCGAAGCCATCATCGCAATGGGCGAATGGGCGCTGCGGACCGCCTGCCGTGACGCCGCCGCCGACAAGATCCCCGGCACCGTCGCGGTCAACCTCTCACCGGTGCAGTTCGGCCGCGACGATCTCGTCGAGACCATCCATGCCATCCTGCTCGAAACCAGACTGTCGCCGCGGCGGCTGGAGGTCGAGGTGACGGAATCGACCGTCATGGCCGACCAGAGCCGCGGCCTGCATATCCTGCGCAAGCTGAAGGCGATCGGCGTCTCGGTGTCGATGGACGATTTCGGCACCGGCTACTCGTCGCTGGCGACGCTGCACGCATTTCCGTTCGACCAGATCAAGCTCGACCAGTCCTTCGTCAGGCGGCTGCCGGAGGATGCGGCGGCCGCCGCGATCGTCCGCACCGTGCTGGCGCTGGGCGACAGCCTCGGCATGCCGGTGCTGGCCGAAGGCATCGAGACCGACGCGCAGTGGCAGTTTCTCGCCCACGCGGGCTGTGCCAGGGGCCAAGGCTACCTGTTCGCCAGGCCCGTGAGCCTGACGCAATTACCGGCCGCGATCGAGGCCGCGGCGGGCTTCGTTCGCGAAACACCGCCGGGCACGAGCGGCCGCAGGCCGGCAGCAGCCTAGCGCGCGGCCGCGACCAACTTTTCGGCTGCTACTTCTTTTTCATGCCTGATTCGTATTGGCTCTTTGCGTACAGCGCGCGGTCGGCATCGCTGACCTGGCCAAACATCATCGGTGGCGCCATGGGTGCCATGGCCGCCGGAGCAGCTGGTGTCGCCGGTTTCATCCCTTTCTTCGCGGCCAAAGCGCCGGTGGTGGAAACCGCCAGGATGGCGAGGCCGACGAGAAGCGTCTTCTTCATGCTCGAGCTCCCTTCTTGCAAGTTAAAAACTTTGCAGCCGAACATAACTCCAATCCCGTTGAGCGTGTTCCATGCGAACGGCTGGATCGACCAACATACGACCGGAGCAATGCATCGCTGCAGGTCAATTCGCGGCGAAGCAATAGAACAACCCGTCGCCGCCGGTGCTCTTCAGGTCCGCCTGCGAACAGCCGCCGTCCGGGCCGCGCGACGAATGCGAGGAATTCCAGGATTTTGACGCGTCATCGTCGCGCAGGCCGATGCGATCGGAATGACCGACCATCGCCGCGCCCTGCGTCGAACTCGTCCAGTTCTTGCATGTACGGTCATCGCCGGCGGCGAACGCGGTGCCGTCCGGCTGCGATCCCGTCAGCACGTCGTGGCGGTTCGGCGTATCGCCGCGGCCGTTGATCACCTCGCCCTTCTCGCTGAGCGCGCTCTGCTTGGTCAGCGCGTTGGCGCCATGCAGGTCGGCGACATCCTTGGCGATCACCTCACCCTTGGCATTCTTCCACGGGCCCTTGCCGATGCGGTCTTTCGCGTTAATGGCCGGCTTGCCGTCGGCAGCCTGGGTCGAGAGATAGGCGCGCCAGGTCTTGGCGCCGGCGCCGGCGGCCTGCGCCAGGGTCTGGCAATGGTTGTCGGCCCCCGCCAGCCCGCCGAGATTGCCGCCATTGCCGATGCCGTTGCTGGTCAGGAAGAAGCTGGTATCGGCGGATTGCGCCTGCGCGGGCGCAATTGTGGTCGCCGCCAACGCGACAACGGCAAAGCATGCCGGCAAGGTCAGTCGAGCGAAGCGGTTCATCGGTTTCCTCCTGTTGGTCCGGCCCGATGTCTTCAACACATCGGAGCCGCCGTTATTCCGGCATATTAAGTCGCCGGAGGAAGCCGGTCACCCGTAAAGAAAAGGCGCCGCGGTATTCCGCGGCGCCTTGCTCGTCTTGTATGTCGTATCTCGGGACGATCAGCTGGTCTGCTGGATCGCCGACAGTTCCCAATCTCCGCCGCGACGGCGGGAGAAGGTCCACACCTCGGTGGCCTCGATCGGGGTATCACTGCCCGAGACCACGCGGCCGGTGGTGCGCTCCAGGGTCTTGTCGACCAGCGAGAAGCGCATCGCCACGCTCGCATAGTCGGTCTCGCCTTCGCGCCAGGCTTCGGCGAGATCGCCCTGCAGCAGCTTGACGTTGGTCACCTTGTTGACGTCGTTGCGGGCCTTGTTCTCCTCCAGATCCTTGGAGAAGTAGGACACCATCTCGGGCGTCGCCAGCGTGTGCAGCCTGGCAATGTCCTCGTTCGACCACGCCGCCTGGACCTCACCGAGCAGCCGCTCGAAAGCCTCGTAGTCGGCCGGCTGGATCTCCAGCGCCGGCTGGCTCGAACCAAGCCCGAAGCCGCTGAGGCCGGAACGGAAGCTGGTCTGGCCGCCCGGGCCATCGGCCGCGGGCGCCGGGCCCGTCGCGTAGGCGTTGGCCGGCTGGTGGCGGCGCTGCCACCACGACATCGCCAGCCGCACCACGACCACGATCAGGACGACCTGGAGCAGCAGGCCGATGATCGAGGACAGGCCGCCCAGACCGGAGAACAGACCGCCCCCGAACAGCATGCCGAGCAGGCCGGCGCCGAGGAAGCCCGCGGCGAGGCCACCCAGCATGCCCATGCCGGGCCGGTTGAAGAACCCTCCCTTGCTGGCCGCGCCGGCCGCTGCCGGTCCGGCCATGCCGGGGCTGCCCGGTTGGCTGAAGGTGCGGTTCATCGGCTGCGCCGTACCGGGCGCCGTGGTGGTGCTGGGAGGCGCCGAAAAGGTGCGCGATCCCCGCGAACCGGAGCTGCCGCCACCGCCCACGCGGGCGTCGGCCGCTTCGATCGTGAGCGCCAGCGGAACCGCGACAGCCATCGCCAGTGCGATCATCCGTACAATTCCGCGCGTCGTCTGCGTGAAATTCATGTCTTTTTCCTCGATCCCCAGGATTGGAGAAGTGCCCCTAAGATGGGCAGGCCCGCCCAAAAGTGAAGCCGCCATGGAGCCGCACCACTGCGGCCCTCGGTCGCGGGGATGTGACCATGTGGCTGTGGAGCGGTTACTTCGCCTCGCGACCGGCCCGGCAGGAAACCGGCCATCCCGGGGTGGGCGAGGAGTTACTCGCGTTCCCGCAACGGCCCGCCGCCCGGGCGCTACGCCGTCATCGTTTCCTTGACCTTTTCCACCAGCGCCGCGAGCGCGAACGGCTTTGGCAGGAAGGCGAATTGTTCGTTTTCCGGCAGGCTCTTGTCGAAGGCTTCTTCAGCGTAGCCCGAGACGAAGATGATCTTCAGTTTCGGGTTGCGCTTGCGCATTTCGCGCAGCAGCGTCGGGCCGTCCATCTCCGGCATCACGACGTCGGAAACCACCAGATCGACCGCGCCGTCCTTTTCCTCCAGTGCTTCCATCGCCTCGATGCCGTTGGCGGCCTCGATCACGCTGTAGCCGCGCGAGCGCAGGCCGCGCGCGTTCAGCGACCGCAGGCCGTCCTCGTCCTCGACCAGCAGGATGGTACCCTGCCCGGTCAGGTCCGGCCGCGGCTTTGCCGGCTCGCCCGCGGCGTCCTTTGCGGCGCCATTTGCGGCCGGGGCCTCGGGCTGGGCTTCGAGTTCGGGGCGGTGCCGCGGCAGGAAGATGCGGAACGCGGTACCCTCGCCCGGCACCGAGTCGACGTACACAAAGCCGCCGGTCTGCTTGACGATGCCGTAGACCGTCGAGAGGCCGAGCCCGGTGCCCTTGCCGACTTCCTTGGTCGAAAAGAACGGCTCGAAGATCTTGTCGACGATATCGGGAGGGATGCCGGTGCCGGTATCGGCAATGTCGATGCGGACATAGTCGGCCGCCGGCAGGCCCTTGTAGGGCAGCTGGGCGGCCTCGTCCGCCGTCACGTTGGCGGTCTTCACCGTCAGCTTGCCGCCGTCGGGCATCGCGTCGCGGGCGTTGACCGCGAGATTGACCACGACCTGTTCGAATTGCGAGACGTCGACCTTGACCGGCCAGAGGTCGCGGCCGTGCACGAGGTCGAGCTTGACCTTCTCGCCGATCAGCCGCCGCAGCAGCATGGTGAGATCGGACAGCGCGTCACCGAGGTCGAGCACCTGGGGCCGCAGCGTCTGGCGGCGCGAGAACGCGAGCAGTTGCCGCACCAGCGTCGCGGCGCGGGTCGCGTTCTGCTTGATCTGCATGATGTCCTGGAACGACGGATCGGTCGGCTTATGCGCGTTCAGCAGGAAGTCGTTGGCCATCATGATGGCCGACAGCACGTTGTTGAAGTCGTGCGCGATGCCGCCGGCGAGCTGGCCGACCATCTCCATCTTCTGCGACTGGTTGATCTGGTTTTCCAGCGTGCGCCGCTCGCTGGTCTCCAGCAGATAGACGATCGCCGCCTCGGTATCGCGTTCGTCCTCCTCGACCGCGGTGACGAAAAACTGCCCCCAGCGCTCCTTGGCGCCCTCGAGCATGGCCTCGACCGGCGCGATGTCGCCTTGCCCTTCCGCGGCCTGATTGATCGCCGCGATGAGAAGGCCGCGATCGCGCGCGTTCACGGTGCGGAAGATCGATTTGTTGGCGGCGCCGTCCGGGCTGAGACTCTGCGCCAGCTTGGCGAAGCGGGCATTGGCGCGCACCACGGCGCCGCCGCGGTCCACCGTCGCGATCGCCATCGGCGTATGGTCGAAGAACCGCATGAAACGCACTTCGGCCGCGCGTTCGGGGTCGGAATGCTCGTCGCGGGTGCGGCTGATCACCAGCGTCCGCGACGAACCCGGCGTACCGTCGGCGCCGAAGGCAAGCTTGTGGTAGAGCCGCGCCGGCATGGTCTTGCCGCCGCGCATCCGCAGGTCGATGTCGAGCACCTCGGTCTTGACCTCGCCCGGCACCGCCACGATCGAGGTCAACAGCGCTGCGCCGTCGCCGGAGACGATGTCGGTCAGTTTCAATCCGCCTGAGCCGATCTCGGCGAGGTCGTAATCGAGCCAGTTCGCCAGCGTGGCGTTGACGTAGATGACGTCGCCTGCCGGCGCGACCGAGAAGAAGCCGCATGGCGCGTGGTCGAGATATTCGATGGCGTGCTGCAGTTCGCGGAAGACGTCTTCCTGGCGCTCGCGATCGCGCGTGATGTCGGCGATCGACCACACCGCGTATTTCGATTCCCGCTTGTCCTGGCCGAGCGGGCGCACCCGCATCCGCAACCAGCGTCCCTGCGCGCCGTCGGAGCCTGCAATGCGGACTTCCTCCTGCTGCCGCTTGCCCTCGCGGGCCGCCTTCAGCAGGCGGAAAACGGCTTCCGACACGTCGGGATTACCGATGAAGACGCGTTCGATCGGGCGGACGTCCTGCGGACCGGCGGCGCCGGTCAACGTCAGATAGGCGGCGTTCGAATAGACGACGTGGCCCTTCGGGTCGGTGACGGCCAGGCCATCATAGGCGTGGTCGGCGATGCGGCCCATCACGGGATCGTCGGCGGCACGGTCGGTGAAGCGAACGATCCCGGCGGCAAAGGCGAACAGGTTGAACAGGCCGACCATGGCGAGCAGCGCCAGCACGCCGAGAATGTAGGGCTGGGCCTGGGCGCGGCCGATCGTCATCAGTGCCACGGCCACCGCCACGATGCCGGCGGCGACCAGCAGCACCAGCAGGATGCTGCCGCTCCGTCGCGCCGGCTCATGGGCCGTAAAAGGCCCGGTCGACGGATGGCTGTCTGTTTCGACGGTCATAGCAAGCGACGCTGCCCTTCGGCGAGGAAATCACGCGCCACACGGCAAAGGCCGGCCGCGGGCAACCCCGCGCCCGGCTGGCGCCCGCCCTGAGTGCCTGAATCGGCCCCGCAAGCGCAAGCCCGCCGCGACGAATTCAAGGCATTTCCCGGGGATTTCCAGCGGTTCCTCACCTTCTCAGGCCGTTCTTCAGGCGCATGACGTAGCCGATGACCTCGGCGACCGCGTGATAGTGCTCGACCGGAATCTCCTCGTCGATATTCACGGTGGCATGGAGCGCTCGGGCCAGCGGCACGTTCTCCACCAGCGGAATGTCGTGCTTCTTGGCGATCTCCCTGATCTTGAACGCGATGTTGTCGACGCCCTTGGCGACGCAGACCGGCGCGGTCATGCCGCTGTCGTAGCGCAGCGCCACCGAATAGTGGGTCGGGTTGGTGATGACCACGCTGGCGCTGGGCACGGCGGCCATCATGCGCTTCTTCATGCGCTGCTGGCGCAACTGGCGGATCTTGCCCTTGATGTGGGGGTCGCCTTCGGACTGCTTGAACTCGTCCTTGATCTCCTGCAGCGACATCCGCTGCCGCGCGTACCATTGCCGGTACTGGAAGAAATAGTCGGCGATCGCGACCGCCGCCAGCATCGCCACCACCGCGCCCATCAGCTGCACGGTCAGATTGGTGGTGACCCCCATGATCGCCGAGGGATCGAACATCAGGAACGATTCCATGCGATGGCGTTCGGGCCACAACACCGCCATCATGACGGCGCCGAGCGCGGTCAGCTTGAACAGGCCTTTTGCAAAATTGGCGAGCGCCTGCTTGCCGAAGATGCGCTTCAGCCCGGCGCCCGGCGATATCTTGTCGAACTTCGGCTTCAGCGATTCCGTCGACCAGACCAGGCGGTGCTGGATCATGTTGCCGGCGATCGCGGCCAGCATCAGCATCAAGAGCGGCACGCCGATGGCACCGAGCACGGCAAAGCCCAGCGTGTTGCCTAGCGCGAGCAGCGCGGTACCGTCGGCGCGAAGCTGGCCGGCATTGGCGATCAGGTTGCGCAGCGGCGCCAGGATGCCACCGCCGACCGATCCCGAGAAGGTCGACAGCACCAGGGTGGCGCCGGCGATGATGAACCAGGTGTTGACCTCCTGGCTCTTGGCGACGTCGCCTTTCTCGAGCGCGTCGTCGAGGCGTTTTTGGGTAGGGTCTTCTGTCTTGTCGTCGGTATCCTCGGCCATCCTACCCTACCCCGAGATTATTTCAGTGGGGTAAGCTGATGCATCACGCCGACGAAGTAGTTGAGATAGGTCGCCATCATGCCGGTCAGGACGAAGGCGAAGATCAGGAAACCGATCATGATCGAGAGCGGCACGCCGACGAAATAGACCTGCATCGCCGGCATCAGCCGCGCCAGCACGCCGAGCCCGATGTTGAACACCAGCCCGAAAACCAGGAACGGCGCCGACAGCTGCATGCCGATCTTGAACGCGGCTGCGAACGCGCGCGTCGCCAGCGCTGCGACGTCGCCGGACGGCATCAGTTCGCCCGGCGAGAAGATCCGGTAGCTCTCGCTCAGCGCCGCGATGACGAGGTGGTGGCTGTCGGTGGCGAACAGCAAGGTCATGCCGAGGATGGTGAGGAAGTTGCCGATCAACAGCCCCTGCTGTCCCTGGGTCGGATCCACCGCCGTGACGAAGCCGAGGCCGAGCTGCTGGGCAATCACCGAACCCGCCACCGCCAGCGCCGACAGCGTGACGCGCGCGGTGGCGCCGAGCACGATGCCGATGACGATCTCGTGCACCATCAGCACGCCCAGCGCGGCCATCGAGGTCAGGTCGACCTGGTAGGCGTTGCGGTGCAACGGCAGGATGATCAGCGTCAGCAACAGCGCGATCGACAGCTTGATGCGTACCGGGATGTTGCTCTCGCCGAATCCGGGCAGCAGCATCACCATGGCGCCCACGCGGGCGAACACCAGCATGAAGGTGGCGGCGAGGGCCGGCAGCAGCGAGATGTCGAGGCGCATTCATCGACAATGCATCAGCCGCCGATGATTCGCGACGAGATCCGCATCATGTGGCCGTGCATCGAATCGGCCATGAACGGCAACGCCAGCAACAACGTCACGAAGATCGCCAGGATCTTCGGCACGAAGATCAATGTCTGCTCCTGGATCTGGGTCAGCGCCTGGAACAGCGACACCACGACGCCGACCACGAGCCCGATCACCATCAGCGGCGAGGACACCACCACGATGGTCCAGATCGCATCGCGCGCCACGTCGAGGGTTTCAGCACCGGTCATTGTTGTTCTCTCACTTACGGATGATGTCACCAGGGAACAGGCGAATGGCGAGTAGCGAATGGCGAATGGACGGCCAGCACGCCCTATTCGCCATTCGCCACTCCCTACTCGCCAAGGTCAGATCGGCATCTTCATGATGTCTTCGTAGGACTGGATCACGCGGTCGCGCACCGACACCAGCGTCGAGACCGCGACATCGGTCTCCGCCACCGCCGTCACCACGTCCATGACGTTGGCCTTGCCGGAGGTCATCGCCAGTGTCTGCGCATCGGATTTCTTGCCGGCGTCGAGCACGCTGCCGACGGCGTCCTTGACCAGCGCGCTGAACGACGGGCCGCCACCGGCCGAGGCCTGGCCGCCCTTCTCGGCGCCGCCGGTCTCCATGATGCGCGAAAGCGCGGCATAGGCGTTTGCTGCAACGGTGGGTGAAGCCATGTTCTATGGTCCCTGTCAGGCCTTGAGGATGTCGAGTGTGCGCTGGATCATGCGGCGCGTGGCGCTGATGATGTTGAGGTTGGCCTCGTAGGACCGCTGCGCTTCGCGCATGTCGGTCATTTCGACCAGCGGATTGACGTTCGGATACTTGACGTTGCCGGCGGCATCCGACGCCGGATTGCTCGGCTCGTATTTGACGCGGAACGCCGACTGGTCGGGCCGCACCTTGCCGAGCGTCACCACCCTGGCGTCGAGCGTGCGATCGAGCGCGGACGAAAATGTCGGCACCTTGCGGCGGTAGGGATCGCCGCCCGCGGTCGGCGCGGTGGAATCCGCGTTGGCGATGTTTTCAGAGATCACCCGCATCCGCCCCGCCTGCGCGCGCAGGCCGGAAGTCGCGATGCTCATCGAGCGGGCGAAATCACTTGCATCATCTGCCATGATTCAGATCCCCTAATCGCTTCGCGTCAGCGTTTGCCGATCGCGGTCTTGAGCAGGCCGAGGCTGCGGGTGTAGAGCGAGGTCGCCGCCGCATAGTCCATCTGGTTGGCCGACACTTTCAGCATCTGGTCTTCCAGGTTGACGGCATTGCCGGCGGGCCTGGTCAAGAACCCGCTGCGACCGCCATCGCCCCTGAAACTCGGCGCGCCACCGGCGGCGCTGATATGGCTGGCGCTGGTGCGCATCATGCCGAGCGCGCCGATCCCGCCGCCGGTATTGGCTCCGGTCTTGTCGAACTTCGGCTCGACCAGGTCGGTCGGCTTGAACCCCGGAGTGTTGGCGTTGGAGACGTTTTCGGCGAGCACGCGCTGGCGTTCCTGGTGCCACTGCATCTTGGTGCGTAGCGCCGACAGGAGCGGAAGGTCGTTGATGGCCATCGCAGGCGGTTCCCGTTAACCTCCGGCCAACGCCACGAGGTAGGCAGAATTTGCCCGGTGTATGGTTAACGGCTGGTTAAGATTGCGCTTTGCCGCATCGATCTCGGGCCGGTTGCGGCCAAACCGGGCGGATTTCGTGCGAGAGCTGCATTAACCAGCAACGGCCGCCGTGGCGCGGGGCCCTCAGAAGTCGTTTTGGCTCGCGCGATTCTTGGTCTATTAGTTAACCGGACGGCGGCGCTCGCCGCGGGGAATTAAGGATTAGGGCTGACCTCGGATGTGATTCGGCGGTGGCGGATCGCTTCGGAGCGTTGCCGGGGTGGCAGGGACGATGTTCCCGGCAGCGCTGCCGGACGGCATGCCCCGAACCGCCCCGCCGGCGCCAGCACCTGGAGAACGGCCCTTGGCCGGGGACTAAAGAATGCAGACACTGACATTCCTCTTCGCATTCATCGCCGTTCTGGCGCTGATCGGTGTGGCCGCATGGCTGGTTCGCCGATTCGCCAACAACCGCCTCGGCGCCAACACCCAGCGCGGAAGGATGCCGCGGCTGGCCGTGATCGACGCCGCCGCCGTGGACGGCCGCCGGCGCCTGGTGCTGGTCCGGCGCGACAACGTCGAACATCTCCTGATGATCGGCGGCCCGAGCGACATCGTGGTCGAGCCCAACATCGTGCGCGCGATGCCCAACCGCGACCAGATGGCGCCGCGGCCGGCGGTGGCCGAACAGCCGCCGCGAATTGCGCCGCTGCCCGATGCCGTCTGGAACGACGAGGCCGCCAAGGCCGACGCGCGGCCCGGCGACAGCTTCGATCATCATGGCGAACCGCAGATGCCGGAGCCGCCGCCGCGTCCGGCGCGGACGGCCTTCGGCGACGACACCCGCCGACCTGCCCCGCCGTCGATGCCGGAACGTCGCGCCGAGCCCTTGATGGGCTTCACGCCGGACCCGATCAATGGCGGCCGCACCGAACCTGCTCCGCCACGCATGCCGCGCGCCGAGCCGTTGATGCCGCGCCCGCAGCGCGAACTGGCCAAGGCGCCGCCGGTGCGGGAAGTGCCGCCCCCGGTGCGCGAAATCCCGCCGCTGCCGATGCGCGAGGCTGCCCGCGAAGCGCCGCCGATCCGCGAGGTCCTGCCGATGCGCGACGCGCCCGCTCGCGAGCCTGCCCGCGCGCCCGAGCGCGCCGCAGCCCCCCCGCCGCCACCGCCGCCTCCCCCTGCGCCGCCCGCCCCGGCCCCGTCGAGTGCGGACCAGAACCTGGCCGAAATGGCCCAGCGGCTGGAGGCCGCGCTGCGCCGGCCGGCCGAGCCCGTGGCGCCGCCGGTGGCGCCGGAAACGCCGGCCGCGCGGACCGCCCGGAGCGAACCGCCCGCGCCTGCTCCCGCCCCGCAAAAGAGCGGATTCGAAAATCTCGAAGACGAGATGGCGTCGCTGCTCGGCCGCCCGAAGAACCCTTCGTGAGGCTGCCGGCTTCTCCGCGTAGAGTATTATTTTCCTTCGTCCTGGCCGCCGCCGGATCGCTCGTCGATCCGGCGATGGCGCAGGACATCAGCATCAGTCTCGGCCAGGGCGGCGGCGGCGTCACCGAGCGGGCGATCCAGCTGATCGCGCTGCTGACGGTGCTGTCGATCGCGCCGTCGATCCTGATCATGATGACGTCGTTCACGCGGATCGTCGTCGTGCTGTCGCTGTTGCGCACCGCGCTCGGCACCGCGACCGCCCCGCCCAACTCCGTGATCATCGCGCTGGCGATGTTCCTGACCGCCTTCGTGATGGGCCCGGTCCTGCAGCGATCCTACGATGACGGGATCAAGCCCCTGGTCGCCAACCAGATCGGGGTCGAGGATGCACTGCAAAGGGCCTCCGTGCCGTTGCGCGGTTTCATGCAGAAGAATGTGCGCGAAAAAGACCTGAAGCTGTTCGTCGACCTGTCGGGCGAGCCGCCCCCGGCGACGCCGGAGGACTTGTCGCTGCGGATCCTGGTCCCGGCCTTCATGATCTCCGAACTGAAGCGCGCCTTCGAGATCGGCTTCCTGCTGTTCCTGCCGTTCCTCATCATCGATCTGGTGGTAGCGTCGGTGCTGATGTCGATGGGCATGATGATGCTGCCGCCGGTGGTGGTGTCGCTTCCGTTCAAATTGATCTTTTTTGTGCTGGTCGACGGCTGGTCGCTGGTGGCCGGAAGCCTGGTGCAGAGCTACGGCGGCGGCTAGGCCCCGCCAGCTTCGATCAAGTCGGAACGGGCGATCCGATTGACGCGTTTTGTCGACGTCAGGATGTTACCACCGCGATCCCATCCGGGAGACACGCATCCGGCCACGCCCCCGGAGAAAAAAGCTCAGAAAACTCAGTAGTTTCACGGACCAATAGGTCAACATTAGGTACGTATTTGCCGCGCACTTTGCAGGGGACTTTAAGGTCAGATTAGTTCCTTCGTGCACAATGTTGGGCGACAGGGAACTGAGTTTTTCGCAGCAGAACGCATCACCGGATTGAACGATGGTAGGCCAGCCTATCGGCGATATGGACGCCGAATACGCCACGACAATTGCCGACCGAGCCATGCGCTTGATGACGCAACAATCCGTGCCGCCCACACCGAACAACTTCGCGGTCTGGTTCGAATATGCGCTGGGCAACGCGCCGGCGTTGCGCAAGATCATCGACATCCTGATCATGGGCAAGCGCAAGTTCGACGCGGCGACCAACGCCGAACTGTACCTTACCTACATCGCGCCGTCGCAGACCGGACGGGATCCGCTCAGTGACCTGCCCGATCAACTGGGCGGCCTGATCGACAGCGCCCAGCAGTTTCTGAATACCGCCGTCAGCGACAACCAGACCCATATCAAGGCACTCGGCGAGGTGTCGTCCGAAGCCGCCACGGCGGCCGATCCGCGGCCGCTCATTGCAAAACTGGTTGATGAACTGTCAAAGGCGACGGCGCGCGCCGCGGCGCTGGAAGCCAGTTTCGCCGCCACGTCCGAGGAACTGGACAGCATCCGCGACTCGCTGAAGGCCGCCGAGCAGCGCTCCAATACCGACGCGCTGACCGGTCTGGCCAACCGCCATTCGATGGACGAATTCCTCCGCCTCGCGCAGATCGCGGCGATGGAGAAGGACGAACCGCTCAGCGTCTTCCTGATCGACATCGACCATTTCAAGAAATTCAACGACGATTATGGCCATCAGGTCGGCGATCAGGTGCTTCGACTCGTGGCCAAGGTGCTGCAGGAAGGGGTTCGCGAGGTCGATCTCGCGGCCCGTTACGGCGGCGAGGAATTGATCGCGGTGCTTCCCGGCGCTGATCTCGAGGCATGCTCGACCGTGGCCGAACGCGTCCGGCGCCGCATCTCCGAAGCCAAGCTGACGCGGCGGGCCACCGGCAAGGAAATCGGCAGCGTCACGGTTTCGATCGGCGTGGCGCAGTTCCGCCTCGCCGAATCCGCCGACGCCATGATCGAACGCTGCGACCGCGGGCTGTACCAGGCCAAGCGGCTCGGCCGCAACCGCACGGTGACCGAGACCGAACTCGAGCCCGAGGCCGGCGCGGCCTAGACGGCCTAGATCACGTTGCGATTTGAATGAAAATCGCATCATGACCGGCTATGCCGGTTGAAATGATCTTTCCGAAGCCGGTTCCGCTTTGCAGCGCGCCGGCATCCGCATTCGACCGCAGATAAAGCGCCCTTGCGGCCTGGCGCGGAACTATTGCCGCAATCATGGCTTATCGCGGACGCCCAACAAGCCGGGAGTGTTTCATGAAGATCGCAACAACGATTGCGGCCGCCATTGCGGCCCTCTGCATCGCCGGCACGGCGCTTGCCCAGCAAACGCGGACGGGAATGGTGACAAGGATCGATCGGATCAGCGGCACCATATCGATCAGTGACATACCCGAAGGCACCATCGGCGCGAACGCCGGCGCCGCCACCGAAGAGTTCAAGGTTCAGGATGGTGCCAAGCTGGAGGACCTGCATGCCGGCGATCGAGTGACCTTCGCCGTGAGTGACCAGGCGGGGACCAAGACGATCAGCAAGATCGACAGGACCAACGCAGTCACCAAGATCGAAAAGAAGTGAAACAGCGCCGAGGCGGCATCCAACATGCGATGTCGGCCTCGGCCGCAATACACGAAGCCTTCCCCAGCTTTGAGCCACCACGAAGGTCGGTGCAGGCCTTGAGGACCGAATGGCAGCGACCGGACGGCAGGACCGGATCAGCGCGAGGACGTGCGTTCCAGCGAGGCCCGGATTTCGGCGGCCGCCTCGTCACAATATTCATTCAGCTTCTGAACGCGCTGCTGCAGCGCCCGAAGCTTGATCGCGCGCTTGGCCGGGCCGTCGCGATCGATGTTGAACCGGTCGGCCGGCGATGGCGACGCCGCCACGGCCTCCAAAGCCGCCAGCGCGGCCTGCAGCGACGTGTTGGGACCTTTGGTGAAGCTCATCTCGGCAGGCCTCGAAACCGTTCCCCACAGCGACATCCGATGGACAAGGCTACGGGTTCACGCGTTGGTATCACCATTTGGGCTGGACAGTGTGGTGTTTGGTAGTTGGGCGACGGCCAAATTGGTGGCGAAAAGGTGAACCAGGGCGCGCGAAAGCAGCCATGATCCTCGTATTCTTACGGAAAATAATTTCACGATTAAGATGCAATCAACCGTCAGCCTCCCTGACGTTTCCTCGTGGTCGATGATCTTACGTATGTCGGTACCGCTCATAGAGTCCGTTCTGCCGCCGTGCTGCGAAGGTTGCGGCATCGGCACCGTCAGAATAGGAAAGCTGCCGCGCGTAGGCCTGCGACCGCTCGTCTATGTTTACAAGTGCGACGCCTGCAACCAGATCACATCGGTCGAGCCCGAGCGGCAGGACGACGCCGCCCGCCGTCGGGTGATACCGATACGGCGGCCGCGGCGCTGATTGCGCCGGTCTGCTCGCAAAACCCCCTCTTCCGATCCGTAAGCCGACTTTCCCCCCGCCAGCGCGGCGTGTAAAGCTTCGGCCAAACTTCCAACCAAGAAAAGGCGGGGGCATGTCCGGGGACCTGATTGACGAGTTGCGCCGCACGCTCGACAAGGGCGCGGTGCTGACCGGTGACGGCATCGACGCGCGCTACCATCACGACAACGCCGGCAATCCGGCGCCGCAGCCGCGCGCGGTCGTCCGCCCCAGGACGACGGAAGATGTTTCGCTGTTGCTGCGGCTCTGTCACCGCGACGGCGTACCGGTAACGACCCAGGGCGGCATGACCGGGTTGGTGCGCGCCACCCTGCCGAACGCCAACGAAATCGTGCTCTCGATGGAGCGGATGAACGCGATCGAGGAAGTCGACGTCTCGGGCGGCGTCGCCATCGTGCAGGCCGGCACGCCGCTGCAGAAACTGCAGGAGCGGGTCGAGCAGGACGGCATGATGTTTCCACTCGATCTTGGCGCCCGCGGCAGTTGCACCATCGGCGGCAACATCTCCACCAATGCCGGCGGCAACCGCGTGATCCGCTACGGCATGACGCGCGAACTGATCCTCGGCCTCGAGGTCGTCACCCCCGACGGCACCGTGCTCAAGGGCCTGCGCAAATACATCAAGAACAACACCGGCATCGACCTCAAGCATCTCTATATCGGCACCGAGGGCACGCTCGGCGTGGTGACGCGCGCGGCCGTCCGGATCTTTCCGGCGCCCGCCGAACGCCAGGTGGCGCTGTGCGCGCTGCCCTCCTTCGGCGCGGTCATGACCTTTCTGAAGCTGGCGCGGACATCGCTCGGCGGCGAACTGACCGCGTTCGAGGTAATGTGGAACGCGTATTACCGACAGACCGTCGAGCGCGTGACCGGCGTGGTCGGTCCGCTGCCGACCCATCATCCGTTCTACGTGCTGCTGGAGGCGTCGGGCAGCGACGCCGAGCGGCTGCGGAACAGCGTCGAGCAGATGCTGGAAAGCGCGATGAATGACGCGGTGATCATCGATGCCACGATTTCGACCTCGAACGCATCAGCCGCCGCGATCTGGCGCATCCGCGACTCCAGCGTCGAACTTGGCCGCAGCTTCCCGTTCACGGCCAGGATGGGCTTTGACGTCAGTATCGCGATCGACCGGATGGAGGCCTACGCCGACACGCTGGACGCCCGCGTCAAGTCGATCGATCCGCAAGCCTTCACCATCGTGATGGGCCATGTCGGCGACGGAAACCTGCATCCAAGCGTCTATCACGAGCACACACCCGAGAAGCATGGCGAGTTTGAAAGGCTGGTCTACGACCTCACGGGCGAGTTCGGCGGATCGATCTCTGCCGAACACGGCATCGGCATCCTGAAGCGGCCTTACCTGAAGATGAGCCGCACCGAGGAGGAAATCGATACCATGCGCTCGCTCAAGCGCGCACTTGACCCGAAGAACATTCTGAACCCCGGACGGATTTTCACGATGTGATGCAGGCGGCCGGAGTATGCGGCTGTTTCAAGCGCCCCTACTCCTTGAAATCGTACTGCTTGCTGAGATGGTCGCCGATCTGCACCAGCATGGCGACGCATTCGGGATAGCCCGGCTTGGCGACCGTGGCCTCGCCGGCCTCGGCGCGGAATTCCCAGCTGTCCCCGTCGCGGATCACCAAGATGGCGATGCCATCGGGACAGTCCGCGTGCACCTTCAGTTCGGCGCGCGCCATTGCAATGAGTTCGGCTTCGGTCTTGGCGGGCTTGCTCATGGCGACGGCGTCCTCTCCGGCAGAATGGTTTTCCCAACAGGTTGCCGCCTCGATCGGCGTCTGTCGAGGGTGACGAAGCGCCGCGCCGTTCGGCCGCTTTCCAACGCCATCGCGGTGCACGCGCTATGGCGCCCTGTTGGACGGCCGCGTTTCGACGATCAGCCGCAACGACGCGGGGCCGTCGGCGTCCGGCCCGGCGCCCGTCGCGATCCGCTCGGCCGGCGATGGCGGCGAAATCTGGACGTGCTTGGTGAAGATCCGGATGACGCGGCCTTTGACCACCGTCATCCGGTCGAACATGTCGGATGCGATCCCCTCCACGGCGTCCCGCAGCGCAACAAACTGCGCCTGCCTGGCCATGCTTTCGGTGCCCCTGGTGCCGCCCAATTCGTCCATCGCGGCATCGCTGATCTGGCACTCGACGACGTCGTTGCCGTTCAGCATAGTGAACCGGAACGCCAGGCGTTCGGTGTCATGTCCAATAATGCGGTCCCGGGTCAGCGGCATCGGAGGGTCAGCGTTTGCAGGCAAACGACAATGAAGCGCGCCAGGGCGGCGGCTAAGGCTGCGTAACCCGTCAACTGGTCAAAATTTGGCCGAAGCTGCGGCCAAATCCGCTACTTCGCCGGCTTCCTCAGATCGATGTGCCGGATCGCCGATAGCGTGGGCAAGGCGCCGGTATGGACCGGCTCGGCGCCGGACTTTTCCGGCGACAGTGGTGCGCGTGCCGTGGTCGCGTCCGGGAAGCGGAGCTTCATTTCGCGGATGAAACCGTCGAGCGTATCGACGCTGGCGGCCATCTTGGCGATCAGGGCGAATTCCGCGCTGCTGGAGTTCGCCGGCTTGCTTGCGACGTCGAAGGCGGCCCGGTCGGCCTCGCCGGTCATCAGCGGCGCGTATTTTTCGCGGAAGCGTCCCAGCCCGATCGCGTCCCCCGCCAGCGCGTAGCCGACCACGGCGCGGATCACGTCGCTCTTTTCGCTGGCGTTTAAAGGTTTGAAATCCCGCCAGCGCTCGCCATAGTACAGTTCGACCTGCTCGGAAGCCTCGCGCCACTGCCGCGACGCCCAGTAGATGTCGGAGCGCAGCCGGATCGCCTCGCGGCCGACCAGGTTGGAGATGATGTCAAGCGCCAGATCGTGCCGGCCGACATCGCTCTGCGCCCGCGCCTCGAGCAACAGGCGCTGCTGCCGCAATTCGCCGGACAGATCGGAAATCCGGGTCACGCGCAAGGCGGCGATGGCGCGATCCGGCTTGCGGTTGCTCAGGTAGACCATGGCAAGGCGCGCCGCCACCTGCGCGCGGGCGGCGCCTTCCAGCCGCTTGTCGACCTGATATTGCAGCAATTCGGCCGCCTGGTCGAGCAGGTCGATGGCGGCCAGCCGGTCCGCCAGGCGCCGGATCATCTCGTCACCGCGGCGGCCGATCGGCGTCAATTCGCGAAACTCGTAGAACATGGCGAGCGCGTCGACCGGCTTCATGTCGTCGGCCTTCGAGCCGAGATAGAGGTCGCTGAACAGCGCCGACGCCGTGTCCTGGGCCTGTCGCGAAAGCTCGGCGTTGGGATGCATCCGCGTCGCGGTCTTGGCGGCCGCCAGCGCGTCGGAATAGCGGCCGGTTTCCGCGTAGACTTGCGTCAGCCTGTTCAAGGTCTTCAACTCGATCGCATCGCCGCGCCAGGTGACCGCCAGGATCTCCAGCTCCCGCGTGAGATCTGCCGCATTGAGCTCGCCGCGCCGGTTGCGCAGCAGCGCCTCCAGCAGCTCCGCTTCGGACGACGCCCGCCGGTCGGGGGATTGCGCGGCGTATCGGTACGCATCGAGCGCATCCTTGTCGTGTCCGAGCGCCTCGGCAAGGCGCCCGCGCAGCACCGCGATCTCGGGCTTCATCTCGTCGGGGATGCCGATCACCTCGAGCTCGCTGCGCCGCCGCGACGCTCCGCCATAATCCTTCACCTCGAGCGAGGCCCGCATGGCATCAGCGGTCACGATGCGCTGCAGCTCGACCGGCAGGGCTGCGATCGAGAATTCGGCGTTCTTGAATTTCTCACGCGCATCCACCCATTTCTTCTGGCGGGCGAATGCAAAGCCTTTCCATAATTGGGAATCATAGCCGTTGCCGATCGCGGGGCTGGCGAGAACCTTGAGCGCCCGCTCGGGGTGGTCGATCAGGATGTTGGCGACCGCATTCACCATCAATACCGTGGCGTCCTCATTGCCCTGACTTGTCTCGGAGATGATGAGGTTGGTGATCCCCCTCGCCTCGTGATACAGGCCGCGCGACATGTAGAAATTGGCGAGATCGGTTCGGGCCTGCGTCTTCTGGTCAGGCCCCGCCAGGGCCGCGGCCCTGGTCAACGCGTCGAGCCTGGGGAAGAATTTCTCATCCCGGTTCTTGCGCCATTCCGTGACATCGAACAGCGGCCGAACAGCAGCGGTGGCGCGTTCGGCGGTAACGTCGGCGGACGACAACGTCAATCCGCCCGGCCGGCCGAGCATCACCTTGTCGGAGCCGACTTCGGCTTTGATGTCGTCGGCGTTTGGATGCACCGCCACGCCGTGCATGGTTTCCAGCAGCGACAGTTCGACGAAGTCCTGACGCTTGATGAGGCCGCGGGTCGGCGGCGGCGCGGTCACGACCAGCAGCGTGTCGCCCGCGTCCGGATCGACGAGTCGGTGCATCTCGCCCGCGTTTGCCAGCGGCACGGTGACGTTGGCAAGCGCCGGCTCGGTGATGTTGCGCAGCACGGTCAACGGCAGCGGCGAGGCCTGGCCGCGATCGGCGAAGGTCAGCGTCCACTCGGCGCCGGTGCCGCGGCCTTCGCTGTCGAGCGAGGGGATCTGCGGGCGGTTGAGGCGGATACGGACAGCCTGGCCCTTTTCCAGCGCCAGGGCGCTGACGTCGCCGATGATCGCACCGCCCTTGGCGCGGATCGGCTCGATATCGATCGGCTTGGTGTGGTCGAACACCAGCCAGACGGTATCGGCGCGGCGGAACAGCGCCGCCGGGGTCGGCCCGGCAAACGCGAATGTCACGCGCAGTCCGTCGCTGTCGCGCCTGGCATCGACGGTCGCGACCTTGTCCCCGGCGGCGCTTTCCGGCTGCGGCGTGGGCGCCGCCGGCGTCGCTCGCTTGACCGGCGGCTCGGCCGGAGGCGGAGCCGGCTGGCTCGCGACGGCCTTCGGCGCCTCCACAGCCGCCGGGACGGCTTCGGACAGCTGGACCGCCTTTGCGGCTTCCGCTGGCGGCGATGCCTTGTCGGGCACGGCCGCCGCCTTCTCGGCCATGGGCGGCGCGCCGTCATTGGCCGGCGCGGCCCTTTCGACGGCGGGCTTCCTCTCCACCACCGCTTCCGCCGCGGCAGGCGCACCGGCGGTTTGGGCCGGCTTGATGTTCATCCTGGCCTGTTCGGCGATGGTCTCCGAAGTTGCGGGCGGAATCTCCGCTTGCGGCGGCGGTGGCGACGGTGACGGCAGCACTTCTTTCGGCGTCCTGTCGCCGGGCATCCGCGGGGCCGCTGCAGTCGGCCTCGCCGCAGCCTGCGGCTCGGCCGCCGCGGGCTTATCTGGCTGCTGGAAGGCGACGTCGATCACATAGTTCTTTTCCTCGCGGAAGGAATGCACGTCGACTTCGCCGATCAGCAGGATGTCGACGGCGGAGGAATCAACGTCGGCACGCTGGCTGATCGAGGCGACGTTGGGCGGCGCCGCCACCTTGGCGTCGGCCAGATCGAAGTTGAGCACGCTGGTGAACTGCAGCGTCAGCTTCTGTTCGTTCAGCACCGAGGATACGCTGACGCCGTCGGGCATCTCGAATACGAAGCGGACGAAGGTGGGCTGCACCGAGGCGCGGACCCGTACCGGCGGCCGCTTCTTGGCGGCATTGACCGCAAGCTGGGCGCGAAGCGCGCGTTCGGCCGCCCGCGCCCGCTCCGCCAGTTCGCGCACCACCGCCGCGGGCAGAGCGGGCGGCGGGCCGGACCAGCTATCGGGCAGGAAGTCGACGAAAATGCGCTCGCCCGCCGTCATGGTGTTGACGGTCGCCCGGCGGGCCAGCGAGAGCCGGATCGCACTGCCGTCGGGATCGCGCCGCGCCGAGCCAACATAATCGGGGACGGCGTCGGACAGTTTTTCGACGGGAATGTCGACCGGACGCTTGAAGCGGATGATGATGATCGAGCCGGCCGTGGAAACGTCGGACTCGACGTCCTCGGCCAGCTTCAGCACCAGGCGGGCAAAGCCGCCGCCGGAGGTGAACGTGGCCTCCCCCTTCACCGGATCCTCGGCGTGGCAGGGCTGGGACGCCGCCAGGGCGGCGAGCATAAGGACGGTGCCCAGGGTTCGGAAAAGCCACGGCCGGGCCGCCCGCGCCAAAGCGCGGCCCTGCGACCCAGTTCCAGCGGCAGCCCTTTGCCCCATCCAGGTAATCTCGCGGCCTCAATGCATTGTGCGGCGAAACGCGCCCGCCTGCGGATCTGAATCTTGGATGGGCCGACTTAAGGCTTTGTTAACGCCGTCCGACAGAATTCGATGACCCGCCCGGCTTCCAGGCTGCGATCATCGGATCGTCGGATCCGACGCTTGCCGTCGCGAGAAGACAAACACTCGCCGACACTTCGACCACGTTCTTACCGCGCATCATTATCGTAAATCGTTTGGAACCAAATCACGCCTGTTCCGTTTTTGGATCAGACCCGGATGCATGCTGGCCCTCGTTTGGCCGGCTACGCCCGCACCTTTTCAGGCAGCCGAGTATGGAGTGCATGCCATGCCAACGCAGATCGTGATGGATCGTACCGGCGATACCCGCCATTCCTTTGACGCTCAGGACCGCGCCGAACTCGAAGTAGCCGAGCGGCGCTTCAGGGAGCTGACCGGCGCGGGCTTTACCGCCGCGGTCCGGTCCGGGCCCGGCGAGCAGCGCGTGATCCGCGCTTTCGATCCGGCGGCGGAGGAGACGCTGTTTTATCCGCGGCTTGTGAGCGGCTGACGGCCGTGTACCAGCAGGTCGTGCTTGCGATTTCCGCGTTCTCCCTGGCGCTGGTCGGGACGCTGGTGCTGGCGGCAATCACCCTGATCGCGGCGCGGTACGGCTCCGCCGCCGAGACGTTCCGCCACGAGACCGAGACGAGAGCGCTGACCTTGTTGAAGGAGTGGCTCTCCCCGAAACAGCGCGCGTGCTATGAGCGCTTCCGGTACTTCGACGTCGTCGGCAGCGATACCGGGACACGCTACCGGATCCATCACGGCACCCAGACCAACATCGAGGAATTGAGCGGCACCGGCCAGCAGGTCTGCAAATGGTGCTTCGTTCCGGACGGCGATCTGGTCGCCGGCGACGTCATGCTGGCACAGAAGATCGCGCTCGAGACGAACGAACGCGGCGCGCTTTCGGTCGCGCTCCGCTCGTTCGTCACGCTGGGACCGCGGCCGTGCTGAGTCCGGGGAGCCAAGGTTTAAGCCAGCGGCGTCAGGGCTTTGGCTGCAGGATCTTGCCTTCGATCTTCGGCAGTTCGGCCGCTGACGCCGATTTGTCGGTGCCGGCGCGGCGGGCGAGTTCGACCGTGAGCCGCTCGGCTGCCTCCGGCTGCATCAGGCCCAGAATGTCGGACATCTTGCGCGGCGCAATCTGCGACGCGATGTCGTAGAGCACCGACATTTCCAGCCGGTCGAACACTTTGGCGGCGTCCTTCGGCTTCATCCCCTCATACATCGTGATGATGCTCTTGAAGCGGGCAGCGTCCTGTTCGGCCTTTTGCCCGGTCGCGGTGGATATCTTGGCCTCGGTCGCCTTCGCCTCCTCGACGCGGGTCTCGATGCGCTTCTCGGCGGACTTGAGCAGGCTTTCGCGTATCTCGATTTCGCGCGCGCGCTGCTCCAGTTCCTGGCGCCGCGCCTGCAGCCGCTCCAGGATGGCGCGCTCCGACGGCGACACCAATTGCGGATTCTGGTCCGGAAACACCACGACGCCATCCGGCTTCGGCGCGTCCGCGGCCGGCGGCGGCTCTTCCTTTTTCTCTTCCTTCTTGACCGACCCGGTGATCTCGGCGGCATCGCTCCTGCCGCTCGGAAAGCCGAAATTCTCCTGCGCCCAGGAACGCCTGGACGGCTCCCGGACCTGATAGTCGAACACGTATCCGCCATCGATCACGAGGCCCGCGATCTTCAGCACGGCAAGGCCGAAGATCGCCACCAGCACGACCGGAATGACCCGGATATCGCGAAACGACTTCATCTTCATGCGGCGAGGCCGGCGGCCCTTCGGCGTTCGGAGAAGGCTTCAGCGGCCGCCGCGACCGCCTTGGCGGTGGGGACCTGGGGCACGGCCGGTGCGGGCGGGCCTTCCTGCAGGGGCCGCGCCGCGACCGCGATCCGGCCCAGCCGGCGGATGACGCCGTCGCCTTCCGCCAGCATGTCCTTGAGGTGCCCGGCCATCTGGGTCGCCGCGGTCAGCTGGCTGCCGAGATTCTCGTTGACGTCGCGCACGGTATGCTTGAGGCCACCGATCGCGCGCTCGGCGATCTCGGTGGCGGTGATCAGTTCGGCGATCGTCGCCTTCAGCGAATGCTCGTCCGCCTTCAATCGCTGCAGCCGCTTGTTGAGCAGCATGCAGTAGCCGATGGTGAGCATCAGCAGCACCGCCACCAGACTCTCGATTACAACGCCAAGGAAATGACTCATTGTGCCTCCATCAACTTGGTTTGCTCGTCGGCCTTCTCGAACATCGCGAAGGTGGTGTGGGGCTTGCGCAACTGCTTGGTGACGCGAATGGCGACGCGGTCGCCAACCCGGCCCATGCGCCCCTCGGTCAGCAGCACATTGCCGCAGCGGACCTGCACCAGCGCCTCGGGACGCATTTCGAGCGGCAGCGTATCTCCGACCTTCAGCTTCATCAGTTGCTTCAGCGGAATGTCGGCCTCGTACAGCACGGCGTCGACCGAAATCTCGGCCTGCGCGACTTCGGTGGCGAAATGTCCTTCCCAGATCGGATCGCGGCCGAACTTTTCGCCCATGAACATCTGCAGCAGAACCGGGCGGATCGGCTCGATGGTGGCGTAAGGCAGCAGCAGTTCGACGATTCCGCCGCGGTCTTCCATGTCGATGCGCAGGCGCACCAGGATCGCGGCGTTGGCGGGCCTCGAGATCGCGGCAAAGCGCGGATTGGTTTCCAGCCGGTCGATCGAGAAGGTCACCGGCGACAGCGGACGGAAAGCCTGTTCGGCGTCGGCGAGAATCACTTCGACCAGCCGCTTGACCAGGTTGGTCTCGATCGTGGTGTAGGGCCGGCCCTCGATGCGCAGCGAGGTCTGGCCGCGGCGGCCGCCCAGCAGCACATCGATGATCGAATAGATCAGGCTGGAATCCACGGTCGCAAGCCCGAAATTCTCCCACTCCTCCGCCTTGAACACGCTGAGCACGGCCGGCAGCGGAATTGAGTTCATGTAGTCGCCGAAGCGCACCGAGGTGATGCGGTCGAGCGAGACTTCGACGTTGTCGGAGGTGAAGTTGCGCAGGCTCGTCGTCATCAGCCGCACCAGGCGGTCGAACACGATTTCGAGCATCGGCAGACGCTCGTAGGACACCATCGCGGAATCGATGATGGCGCGAATGCCGGAATGGTCGTCGAGATTGACGTCGCCGACGGTGAAACCGAGAAGATTGTCGATTTCTTCCTGCGACAGAACCCGTTCGCCGGAATTCTTGTTGCCGAACTCGCGGCCGCCATCCTCCACCATGGCCGCCCATTGCAGCGCCATGCTTTCGGAGAGTTCGTTGGCGGCGGCTTCTTCCGCCGCCGCGGTCGGATCCTCGGAATCGAGCGACGCCTCCCATTGGGCGGCAATCGCGTCCTGGTCCATATCGTTGCCGGCCATGATGCTAGATCCGTTCCATCACTGCACGACGATTTCCTTGAACAGCACGGCGCTCACCTGCTGCGGCGCCACCGCGTTGTTGACCCGCTTGGTCAGTTCTTCCTTGAGGCGGAACAGCCCGGCCGAGCCGTTGATGTCGGAGGGACGCAGCTCGCGCAGATAGGTCTGGAACAGGTCGGTGACGCGCGGCAGGTTCGGCTTGATGGCCTCGACTTCCTTGGCTTCCTTGATCTCGAGCACGACCTTGACGCGGAGATATTGCACCCGCTCGCCGGGCGCACCGACCAGGTTCACCATCATGTCGGGCACGTCGATGAAGGACGGCGGCTTGGGCGGCGGCGGCGCCTCGGCGTGCTTGTCCCCGCCGCTGCCGCGGGCCATGAAGAACCATCCGGCGCCGGCGCCGAGGATGACGACGAAGCCGCCCACCGCGATCAGCAGCTTCAGCTTGCCCTTCTTCGCCGGTACGGCTTCGGCGCCGTCGGCGCCTTCCGCCTGCTCGTTCTCAGCCATTGCCCCGTCCGTTGCGAGTCATCGGACGAACGCGATTGCCACCAGCCCGGGTAACGATGCCCCCACAACGCGAAACAAAAGCCGCCAGCGCAGACGCGCTCTCCACATCCGCAACGCTAGGGTAACAATGGTTAACGGAACCTTTCCATGTGCGCCAAGGTAGGAAAAATCTGCCGGGCAAACATGGTCAACCAGAGCTTTCTGCCGGCTGCCCGGCGCTGCTCCGAATGACTAACCCCTTGCGAATACGAGCCTTCCCGACTTGGCACGGCTTTCGCTGAACACTTGGCGTGACCCGCCGGCTTGGGAGAGCCGAAGGGTTTACGACGGATCCGGACCACGGGCTTGGGAGAGCCCGGTTTTCGGATCAAGCAAGGGGAGAACCACCCGATGGAGAATACGCTTCTCGTCGGCCTGTCGCGGCAGGTGACGCTGGAACGACAGATGGATGTCGTCGCCAACAACGTCGCCAACATCAATACGAACGGCTTCAAGGCGAACCGGTCGCTGTTCGAGGAATATCTGCGCTCGCCGGCGCACGAAGACAATTTCCAGCGCGCCGATCGCCGCGTCTCCTTCGTGCAGGACCGCGCCACCTTCCACGATTTCGCCGCCGGCCCCTCCGAGCAGACCAAGAACCCGCTCGACGTCGCCATCGACGGCAACGCCTTCCTGGTGGTGCAGACCGCCGCCGGCGAGCGCTACACCCGCGATGGCGGCCTGCAGATCAATCCCCAGGGCCAGCTCGTCACCGCGAGCGGCGATGCGGTACTCGGCACCTCCGGCCCGATCGTGTTCCAGCCGACCGACAAGGCGATCAACATCGCGCCCGACGGCAGCATCACCGTCCTCGAAGGCACCGGCCGCACCGATTCGGTCCGCGGCAAGCTGCGGCTGGTCAATTTCGCCGATCCGCAGAAGCTCGTGAAGGAAGGCGGCAACCTGTTCTCGGCCGGCCAGGGCATCGCCGCCCAGCCCGACACCACCTCGCGGCTGCGCGCGGGCTTCATCGAGAAGTCGAACGTCAACTCCGTCCACGAAATGGCTCGCATGATCGAGATCACGCGCACCTACACGCAGATCTCGGCGCTGCTGCAGCAGCAGCACGACCTGCACCGCACCGCGGTGGAGAAACTCGCCGACGTTCCGGCATAACCCTGAAGGCATTGATCGATGCGCGCGCTCTATACAGCTGCGACCGGCATGGCGGCACAGGAACTGAACGTTCAGGTGATCTCCAACAACATCGCCAACATGCGCACCACCGGCTACAAGAAGCAGCGGGCGGCGTTCCAGGACCTGATCTACGACCACGTGCGCCGCGTCGGGGCGCAGGCCTCCGACCAGGGCACCATCCTGCCGGTCGGCGTCGACATCGGCGGCGGCGTCAAGACCGTCGGCACGCCACGCCTGATGAGCCAGGGCACGCTGTCGCCGACCGGCAACGATCTCGACGTCGCGATCCGCGGCGAAGGCTTCTTCAAGATCCAGATGCCCGACGGCACCTTCGCCTACACCCGCGACGGCTCGTTCATGATGGACGCGCAGGGCCGCGTCGTCACCGCGCAGGGCAATCCGGTGCAGCCGACGCTGACGATCCCGCAAAACTCCTCGCAGATCACCATCAACGCGCAGGGCCAGCTCACGGTCGTGCTGCCCGGCTCGACCACGCCGACGCTGGTCGGCCAGATCGGGCTCACGCGCTTCATCAACAAGGCCGGCCTCAATCCGATCGGCGACAATCTGTTCACGGACACGCCGGCCTCCGGCACGCCGCAGGACGGCGTCGCCAACACCGACGGCTTCGGCGACATGCAGCAGGGCAACCTCGAACAGGCCAACGTCGAGGTGGTGACCGAGATCTCCGACCTGATCGCGGCCCAGCGCGCCTACGAGATGAACGCCAAGGTGGTCAGCGCCGCCGACCAGATGCTGCAATCCACCTCCAACATGTTCCGCTAAAGGACCGGCCATGATCGCCCGCACCTTCCTCCTGGCCACCGTCCTGATCGCCACACCGGGCGCAGCCGCGCTCGGGCAGAGCCAGGACGGTTTTGCCGTCCGCAACGTGATCGCCGCGCCCGTACTGCGCGCCGAGGTTCGAGTCTCAGGCGACCTGGTCCGGATCGGCGACGTCATCGACAACGCCGGCAGCGCCGGCCAGATCGCGATCTACCGCGCGCCGGATCTCGGCGCCACCGGAACGCTGCCGGTCGCCCAGGTGCTCAACACGCTTCGCGCCCACCAGGTGATCGGCGTCGATACGAGCGGCCTGAAGGAAATCACGGTGACGCGGCTGGCCCGCGCGCTGGAAGGCAAGGACATCGAACAGCAGATCGCCCGCGCACTCGAGCGCCGCAACGGCCTCGGCGACGCCGCCAATCTGTCGCTGACCTTCGACCGTGAGCCAGGCGATGTCAGGCTGGACACCGCCTTTAGCGGCCCCCTGCAGCCCGGCATCGTGCGCTACGACAACCGCAACGGCCGTTTCGACGTCACTTTCGAGATCGCCAACGACAACGGCGCCGCCGCGGCCAAGCTGCGTTTCACCGGCACCGCGATCGAGACCGTCGAAGCCACCTTGCTGACGCGCAATGTCGAGCGCAACGAAATCCTGAAATTGTCCGACCTCGTGGTCGAGCGCCGCCCGAAGTCGGAAGTCGGCACCGACACAGCCGCGCGCGACCGCGCGGTCGGCATGCAGGTCCGCCGCCAGATCCGCGCCGGCCAACCGGTCAGGACCGCTGATCTCCTCAAGCCCGACCTCGTGCAGCGCGACCAGAGCGTCACGCTGACCTACGAGGCGCCCGGGATCTACCTCACCATGCGCGGCAAGGCGCTCGACAATGGTGCCGAGGGCGACACCGTCACCGTCATGAACCTGCAGTCGAAGCGCACGCTGTCCGGCACCGTCACCGGCCGCGGCCAGGTTTCGATCACGCCGCCGGCACCCCGCCCGCAGCCGACCAACGACACCACCTCCTCGCTCGGCGCGCCGCAGCCCGCCCCCGTCGCGGTCGCCACCGTCACTTCGTCCGTCGCTCCAAAAGCCGAGTAATGTAGATGTCAGTCATTCGTCTCAACCGCATCGTTCTCGCCGGCGCCATGCTGTGGCTGGCCGCGTTGACGGGCGGTTGTTCCTCGATCGACCGCCTGTCGCAGATCGGTGAAAAGCCGAAACTGACCGAGATCGAGAATCCGACCACGCAGCCCGGCTACAAGCCGGTACAGATGCCGATGCCGAAGCCGGAACAGGCGTCCTACAACGCCAACTCGCTGTGGCGGAACGGCTCCCGCGCCTTCTTCAAGGATCAGCGCGCGGCGCGGATCGGCGATCTCTTGACCGTGACCGTCAACATCACCGACAAGGCCAACATCGCCAACGAGACCCAGCGCAGCCGCTCGAACAAGGAAGATTCCGGCATCACCGATTTCATCGGCAGCAAGACGCTCGGCGCGCAGGGCCAGAAGATCCTGCCGGGCCGCATCCTGACCGCCGACTCCACCACCTCCAGCGACGGCAAGGGCTCGGTCAACCGCCAGGAAGCGTTGCAGACCAACGTTGCCGCCGTCGTCACGCAGGTGCTGCCGAACGGCAATCTCGTCGTCGAAGGCAAGCAGGAGATCCGGGTCAACTTCGAGATCCGCGAACTGATCGTCGCCGGCATCGTCCGCCCGGAAGACATCCAGAGCGACAACACGATCGATTCCACCAAGATCGCGCAGGCCCGCATCGCCTATGGCGGCCGCGGCCAGATCACCGACGTGCAGCAACCCCGTTACGGCCAGCAGGTGATGGACGTGCTGCTGCCGTTCTGAGTTTCAACAGAGCTCCCACATCTCGCCGTGAACCTAGGCGCGGCGGAGATGTACCACGCGGCCCTCGTCAGCTCCCCTGGCGGGGGCCGCTGTCGTTTTGTGTTGCAATAACCGTTCGACTACGCTTGCGGCTACAAGTAATTTAATCCGATTTTCGGACTAGGTATTTACCTAGTCCGGTTTTCGGACTATATTCTGTAGAATTGGAAATGGAAGTATGACAAGGCTGTATACGATCGGCAAAACCCAAATCAGGGTCTATGCGAACGATCACTTGCCACCCCACTTCCATATCGTCCATCCCGACTTCGAAGCCTTGATCAAAATTGAGGACTTCAGCACCTATGCCGGCTTCCTGAAAGGGGCCGCCGGAAAAGCTGCCATGGAATGGTCGCGAGCCAATGCTTCAACCATCAAATCTGAATGGAACAGGGTCAATCCGAGGTTTCCAGCCAAATGAGCGCGAAAGTCACGATGAACCACAAGGAAAGCAGACTGCCCCGCATCGAAACCGTGAAGGTGGACGGATCATCTACCTTGCGCGTGCGATGGAAAGGTCAGCGAACGACCAGCGTCATCGACTTGTCCGGCTGGATTGCGACCGGAGGCGATATACTCGCGCCCTTGAAGGAGCCCGGCATGTTCGCGCGGGCTGAGGTTGGTGGCTATGGGAGCGCGGTGGAGTGGGACGACGGCGATCTTGCGATAGACGCCGTGCATCTAAAACTATTAGCGGACGCCCAGCGGCCGTTCGGCAATGATCAGCTTCGCGAATGGCAGCTTCTCGCGCGTATTTCGAATGCCGAGGCGGCCGATCTTGTCGGTGTGAGCCTGAGCACCTGGGCGTCCTATCGAGTTGATGCGATCATTCCAAAATCGGTTGCCATCGTATGCAGGGCATCGCTGCGCGACCCGTTATGGATGCAGGCTTATCTCAGGCCGAGAACAGCCGGACGACCAAGAAAAACGGCCTAATGGGCAACCTGGCGAAACTCGCTCCCTCAGCGCAAGGGACGGTTCGGATTTCACCTCACGCCTTGCGGCGCCGGACCATCAGCGCGAACGCCACCGCGAGCGCCGATGTCGCGGTGTACATCGCGAACGCGTTCAGATAGCCGATCATCGTGGCCTGCCGTAAAATTTCCTTGGCCACCCGCGCCAGTCCGGGCACCGTGTCGAAATTCCAGGCGCCAGCAATACCGGGCGTCGTCAGCGCGCGGTTATACGGCGTGATCATCTCGGTCATCCGGCTGTAATTGGCGCCCGACGCGCGCACGATCTCGGCGATCGACAACGAGATGAAGAAGCTCGAGCCGATGTTGCGCAGCAGGTGGAATACGGCCGACGCCTCGGCATAGTGCTTCGGATCCAGCGTGCCGAACGCCACCGCCGTGATCGGCACCCAGACGATGCCGACGGCAAAGCCCTGCACGGCGCTGTTGAAAACCAGCACCTCCATGGTGACGTTGAGATCGAAGGTCAGCATCCACAGCCCGGCCGCTGTCTGCAGGCCGAAGCCGAACGCCATGGAGATGCGCGGGTCGATCCGGCTCATGAAGCCCGCGGTCATGAACCCGATCAGCATGCCGACGCCGCGGCAGCCGATCACCTGCCCGACCAGCGCATCGGGAAAGCCGGCCTGTTGCTGCAGCAGCGGCGGCAGCAGCACCATCGGCGTGAAGTTCAGCATGCCGTAGATCGTCACCAGCGCCAGTCCGATCGCATAGTTGCGATCGGCGAGCAGCCTCAGGTTCAGGAACGGCTCGCGCGCACTCAGGCTGTGGACCATGAAGATGTAGAAGGCGAGCCCTGCGATCAGGCATTCGATGACGATCTCCATCGAATCGAACCAGTCCAGCCGCACGCCACGCGCCAGCACCAGTTGCACGGCGGCCAGCGCCACCGCGAGCGCAATGAAGCCGGTCCAGTCAAAACGCACCCGGGCGAGGTCGGTATCCGGCCGCAGCGTCCAGCTCATGCCGATGGTGGCGGCAACGCCGATCGGCACCAGCATGTAGAACGACCAGCGCCAGCTTTGCACCTCGGCGAGATAGCCGCCGATGACGGGGCCGAAGGCGGGCGCGACCGCGACGGCCATGCCGAACACCGACATCACCATCGTGTGCTGGCGTTTCGGAAATGTATTGAACAGGATCGATTGCGACAGCGGCACGATCGGCGCCCCCGCCCCGCCCTGCAGGATGCGCCACAGCACCAGCATTTCGAGCGACTGCGCCATGCCGCACAACAACGTCGCCAGCGTGAACAGGCCGATCGAATAGACCACGACGCGCCGCGTGCCGAAGCGCGACACCAGCCATCCGGTCATCGGCGTGACCACGGCGGTGGCGAGGATGTTGAACGTCATCACCCAGGCGATCTCGTCCTGGGTCGCCGACAGCGCGCCCTGCATCTGCGGCAGGATCGTTGACGTGGTCAGCAGCGCCGTGCCGTAGAGCGAGGACCCGAGCACCACGGTGGCCATGGTCAGGTAGCGGTGCGCCGGCGGCAGAAACCGCGCGGCTTCGTCGGCGTCGATCTCGGCGGTGCTCACGCCCTTCTCCCCATAGCCCGTGCCTGCGTCGGCTCGCTTTGCTGCATCGCGCTGTCAGATGATAACCCTGCTTACCATTTTTATAACCTAGCTTACCAATCGCGCCGGCGCTACAATGGCCCGCCATGCCCAACACCGAGGAATATATCGGCGTCGTGATCTCGGACGTCGCCCGTCTGCTGCGCACCGAGTTCGATCGCCGCGTGCGACGGCTCGGAATCACCCGCGGCCAGTGGCTGGTGCTGACCCGCCTGCACCGCAAGCCCGGCGCGTCGCATTCCGAACTCGCCGAGATGATGGAGGTGGAAAAGGCCACCGCCGGCCGCATGATCGACCGCCTGGTGGCCAATGGCTGGGTGGAGCGCCGCGGCGAGCCCGGCGACCGCCGCGTCAAGCGCGTCTATCTGACGCCTGAGGCCGAACGGGTGCACCGGCGCATCTGGCGGGTCGCCGAGGATACGGTCGAGGCCGCGCTGGCGGACCTTTCCGCGCGGGAAAGCAAGCAATTGTTTGCATTGCTGCAGCGCGTCAAGCAGACGCTGGTTTCCGGTGTCAACGGCCCGGCGCGAGGTTCGGCGGCAGCCGCCGGACGACACCCGGCTTCCCGCGCGAGCCGCCTCAACGGCAGGATCGCGCCGTGACGCCGCGCATGCGAAAACTGGCGCTGATCGGCGTGCCCCTCCTCGTCATGGCTGGCGCGCTCGCCGCCTGGCTGCAGGGCGGTCGCCATGTCAGCACCGAAAATGCCTACGTCAAGGCCGACATCACCCAGATCGCCAGCGAAGTACCGGGGCGCATCGTCGAGGTGCGGATCAGGGACCACTCGATCGTGGCGGCTGGCGAAATCCTGGTGCGGCTCGATCCCGCGCCCTATCAGCTGGCGCTTGCCAAGGCGGAGGCCGACGCCGATTCCGCGCGCTCGGCCGTCGAACAGCTCAAGGCGAGCCTGCATGAGATCAGGGCCGAGGCGAAGGAGGCCGAGAACAAGCTGACGTTCCTGCAGGCGCAGGCGCAGCGGGCGCGCGACCTGTCCGGGCGCGGTGTGACGTCGGCCGTCAAGCTCGAGCAGACCAACAGCGAAGAGCAGGAAGGGCTCGATCGCGTCGCGGTTCTGCAGCAGCGCATCGCCCGCGTCGAGGCAGCGCTCGGCGGCAGGCCGGACCGGCCGACCGACGAATTCGCCGCCGTGCGCGAAAAACTGGCGCTGCGTGATCGCGCGGCGCTCGACCTCGCCTATACCGAGATCAAGGCGCCGCGCGCCGGCGTCGTGGTCAATTTTCGCCTGCAACTCGGCGAGCAGGTCAAGGCGCAGACCTCGCTGTTCGCGATGGTCGCCGATCGCAGGCCCTGGCTGGAAGCCAACTTCAAGGAAACCGATCTCACCCATGTCAGCGTCGGGCAGCGGGCCAAGGTCGTGCTCGACATGCATCCCGACGTGACCTGGGACGCCGAGGTCGAAAGCATCAGTCCCGCCACCGGCGCCGAGTTCGCGATCCTGCCGGCGCAGAACGCCTCCGGAAACTGGGTCAAGGTCGTGCAGCGCCTGCCGGTGCGGCTGCGGCTGATCGAGCGCCCCGGCGAGCCGGCCTTGCGCGCCGGCATGACCGCCTATGTCAGCGTCGACACCGGCCGCACAAGGAGCCTGGCCAACATTTTCGGCAACGGCGCCCCCATCGCCGCGCGTCCGCGGACGAAAGAAGCCAGCAAGGCGGAGTGACGATCGTCACGAAGCACGCGCCTTCGTTTTCGTCTTTGCCACATGAACTCACGCCATCGGCCGATGGCGGGGGTGTTCGAAACCGGATATGCTCCGCCCAGATCGAGGTGGTTTCTGTTCGAGACCCGAACGTCTGGACCGGTACAACCGAGGCGGCCATGTTCAATCCCACTGAAATCGTCATCGAGGCGTTTGTCAGGGAGCTCAAGGACAAATACGGCACGATCTACGGCGTTCTCGAGCCGGCCTACCCGGACATTATCGGCTTTGTCGGCCGTCTCGCGTTGGAGAACATCGCCAACAGCGATGCCGCTTACCACGACATGAACCACACCATCATGGTGACATTGGTCGGCCAGGAGATCCTGCTGGGCAAGCATACCAGCGAGGGCGGCGTCACGCCGCGCGACTGGCTACATTTCATGATATCGCTGCTGTGCCATGACATCGGATACGTACGCGGCGTATGCCGCGGCGACCGAGATGGACAGTATGTTTCGGGCGAAGACGGCCAGCTCGTGTCGATATCCGCCGGCGCCACCGACGCAAGCTTGACGCCTTATCACGTCGCGCGATCCAAGGTCTTTGTCCGCGAGCGCTTCGGCGTGAGCCTGACCCACATCGACACGCAGGAAATCGAGGCCAACATCGAGCATACGCGGTTTCCGGTTCCGGAAAACGAGCACCACAATGATACGGCGGATTACCCCGGCCTGTTGCGCGCCGCCGATTTGATCGGTCAACTGGCCGACATCGGCTATCTGCGCAAGACTTCGGCGTTGTTTGCGGAGTTTCGGGAGACCGGCGAAAACGCGAGGCGCGGATATGAGACGCCGGACGATCTGAGGGCCGCATACCCCACGTTCTTCTGGGAGACGGTCCGTCCCTATATCGGTGACGCGCTCCGGTACTTGCGGGTTACCCAGCAAGGCAAGCAGTGGATCGCCAACCTCTACGCACACGTGTTCTCGGAAGAACACCGGGGAGCTTTCGGCGGGCCGTTGAGGTGAATGCCGGCATGCCGGTTCGCTGGCCGGCGCGTCGATCCGGTGCGAAGCCCAGCGTCGGATGCGGGGAACAAACCCGTGCACGCCGGGTGTCCGCGCCCCCTCGATTGCTGGCCGCCCCGCCCAGGAACGTTTCTCCAAAGCTCTCGTTTCTCCTGTTCAAAACTCACTTGGAGGAGAAACCATGTCTCTGGAAGCGGACGAAACCGGCAACCTCATCGGCAGCGACAAGGTTGAGGGAACTGCGGTCTATGGCGCCGACAACAACAAGATCGGCTCGATCGAGCGCGTGATGATCGACAAGAAGACCGGCAAGGTGTCCTACGCCGTGCTCTCCTTCGGTGGATTTCTCGGTATCGGCGACGACTACTACCCGCTGCCCTGGCAATCGCTGAAGTACGATACGTCGCTCGGCGGATACATCACCGGCGTCACCGAAGCCCAGCTCAAGGGCGCGCCGCACTATGGCAGCGATAACGCCTGGAACTGGGGTGATCCGGCACGGACCCGCGCTGTCAACGATTATTACGGCGTGGCCATCTGATCGCTGCCCGATCTTGTTGGAGGGCCCGCGCCTGCCGGCCGGGTCCTTCCAGCGGCCGGCACATTTGCTTCACGGCGGCGAACCATTTTCGCTGTTCTGCGTTGGCGCTTGCGGAGGCGGAACATGGGAAAATTCTTCCTGGTCATCATTGCATTGAGCGTAGCCATTCTGCTGGCCATGAGCGCCTATGTCATCAGCCTGTGAGGGTAAAGTGCGGCCAATCGCCGGGCCGCGGTGACGCACGGCGGCGGGTGCGCAATTTGTCGCAGGCGCAAGAAAGCTTCGCCGCAATTTCAGATAAGGCATTCTCTCTTCGCATCCCGATTGGTTAACGCGATCGAGCGCGGTGGCGTAGCATCTCCGCGGTTTTGCGCCGCGGGTCCGGTTTTGAACAGGACGTAACTTGTAGGCGATTAACCATCATCCCGTTGCCGCCAATCCGGTTGCCGCGCGCCGACGCGCTGCTTGCGCATGATGGGACGATCCGTCTCTCCCACGCCCCTTCCCTTTTCAAGGGAAAGCGGTAGCATGATCAGCGGTGAAATGGGCTGCGGCAACGCAACAAGCAGTTGCGATTCGATCGTCCGGGCAGGCGATCGGATATTCCAGAGACAAAGTGATGGGAACGACAGGTCGCGGCATAGCGGATGCCCCGCAATCGCGGGGTATGACCATCACCCGTGTGTCTGGGCTCTGTCTGCTTGCGATGTTGACGACCGCATCACCGGCATTCGCCGAGCCGTGCAGCAGGCCTGCAGCGCGCGCCAGGATCGCCGAGGCCCTCCCGCAGGCCTCGGAGCAACGGCCGGTCAATATCACCTTTCGAACTCACGCCGAGGGCGTCAAGCTGTCGCTCGGTCTGAAGTCGAAATATCCCGATGACATGACCATCATCCTGCAACACGATTTCGAGCAATTGAATATCAGGGAAGACCGCTTCGAGGTGCTGCTGCGATTCATGGGCGCGCGCGAACGCCTCACGATCCCGTTCGCGGCAATCAAGGCGTTCTGGGACAAATCCGAACTGAAGTGCTCGGATTGATTCGTCAGCGTGGCGTCGCGCGCCGGATCAGGGCGCAGAGTCCCGTCATGCGCGCGATCGGATGTTCGACGAACAGACGGCAGGATGCGAGCGCCTGCGGCAGCGTATCCGGCGGCGAGCCCGGTTTCAGTTGCGAAGCCAGGACCGCGCCGTGTGCATGCCCCAGCGCGCGGGTCGAAAGCGTCAGTGCGTTGAGCCGACCTTCACGCTGCAGCGGCACCAGCATCGTCCGCACCAGGGCAAGATATCCCGGCCAGTAGCCCAAATGTCGGTACATGCTCGCGATCAGCTGCGGCTCGGTGTCTTCGCCGAACCCGTTCAACTCCTCGACCAACGCCGCCACTTCCGGATCCAGCGCGTCGATCGGCGGCAGTTCCGGAATTGTTGCGCCCGGCGGCAACGGCGCGGCACCGGCAGGCACCACCGCCTCCGCAGGCCGCGGTTCGCAATGCGCCAGCAGCGCGGACAACACCACAAGCGCCAGCGCGTTGGTGTGATGATAGCTGTCGAGCACATCGTGAACGCGCGCACGTTCGTCCCCATCCACGCCGACGGCAAGCAGCACGTCGGTCGAGAAGCCAGGCCAGTCCGGCAGCGCGAGGGTCCGCCTGACCGCCTCGGCGTGCCGCGGGGCGTCGCCGAGGTAGAGCGGGCGGACGGTGGACCATGTCCAGCGCAGCGCGCCCGGCATAGAGGCGAGGTTGCGCCAGATCAGGTTGACGACGCTGGTGCCGAGCACCGTTCTGATGTCGGCATAGATGTCCGCGGTCTCTCCGCGCGCTTCGGATTCGAGAATCGACGGAACGCTTTCTGCCATGGAACGATTCACTCGAATGTCGCTTCGACCGTTCCCAACCCGTCGAGTTCCATCCGGACATGGTCGCCGGATTCGAGCCACACCGTTTTCACGAGACTGCCCGTCAGCACGATCTGGCCGGCATGCAGGCCCTTGCCCTCTCTGGCGAGGTGATTGGCGAGCCAGGCCAGCGCATTGTGGGGATGACCGAGCACGTCGGCGCCGGACCCGCGGCCAACTTCCGCGCCGTTGACCACGGCTCGGCCCTTCACCGCAAGCAGGTTCGGCGCCTCGGTGCGCGGCACTGCCCGGCCCAGCACGCAGCCGGCGGCGAAGAAATCGTCGGCGACCAGCGTCGGCGCTCCCATCCTCTCCCAGTCGACGTAGCGGTCGTCGACGATCTCGATCGCGGGATGATAGGCCTCGATCGCCTCCATCATCCCCTCCGCGGCGAACGGCGCCTCGCCGGGCGGCAGGCTGCGCGCCAGCCGCACCGCGATCTCGCACTCGACCCCGACACGGACGTAATCTGCAGTCCGCAACACGGCGCCGCTATCGTGCGCGCCGTGGGCGAACACGCCGCCGCCGCAGGGATGGGGGATGCCGAGATAGCGCTGCATCACCGGACTGGTGCAGCCGATCTTGTAGCCGACCAGGCTGCCGGCAAGCGGCAGCAGCAAATCATGGACCGCGCGCTGGATCTGATATCCCGCCGCCTCGTCGGCAGGCACGAGGTCGGATGACAGCTGCCCCAGCGGCGCACGGGTGCGGCGGGCAGTGGCGATGATCTGTGCGGCCGCGAGAATTGTGTCCATCAGCGGCGGCCTTCTTGTTGCAAGGCGCGGCCATCACCGCGCGCGGGCGGTCGGCCGCCCGCAATGCCCTATTCGTCCCGGTAGACCTTCTCGCGCTTCTCGTGACGCTCCTGGGCTTCCACCGACAGGGTTGCGATCGGGCGGGCTTCGAGCCGCTTCAGCGAAATCGGCTCGCCGGTCTCCTCGCAATAGCCGTAGGTGTTGTCCTCGATGCGTTGCAGCGCGGCGTCGATCTTGGAGATCAATTTGCGCTGGCGGTCGCGGGCGCGCAGTTCGATGGCGCGATCGGTTTCGGAAGAGGCGCGATCAGCCAGATCGGGATGATTGACGTTCTCTTCCTGGAGGGTCTGCAGGGTGATCTTCGATTCCCTCAGGATCTCGTCCTTCCATGCCAAGAGCTTGGCGCGAAAATAGTCGCGCTGCCGGTCGTTCATGAAGGGCTCTTTTTCGGAGGGTCGATAGTTCTTCAACTTTTCCAAGGCCAACCCATCTTCACATGCAAGGCGGGGCGAAATTGTCCGTCCGCGGGCGCGTTATATAGCGGCGGGTTGTGACAGACAATATAGGCGCGCGCTGTCCTTGCACAGGATCGGGTTATCGTCCGCCGACCAGAGCTGTTCCGGTTCTGATTGAATCCAGAACCGGGCTCCAGTTTCTCGTTTTTGACGTTTCTTGCTGCGAACCGGTCTCGCCTTCGCTCGAAAACGCGCTAATAGCCGACCGTGAAGCGCCGCCTGATATGGGCCGGACGCTCGATTTCGTCGGCCAGCGCCACCGCGAAATCTTCGAAGGAAATCCAGCTCTTGCCGTCGGCGTCGGTCAAAAGCTGGTCGCCACCCAGCCGGAACTTGCCGGTTCGCTCGCCGGCCACGAACAGGGCCGAGGGCGACAGGAAAGTCCAGTTGAGGTCCGGCTCGGCCCGCAGCAGGTCGAGGAAGGCGGCGCCCGCTTCCGCCTCGGCCTTGTATGCCACGGGAAAGGAGGGGGTGGTCACCAGCCGGACACCGGGGGAGACTTCGAGGCTGCCGGCGCCGCCGACCACAAGGTAACGGCCGACCCTCGATTCCCTGGCGGCCGCGATCAGCTTGACGGGGTCGCTGGCCAGGAAATGAACCGAACTGATGGCGGCGTCGTGACCGGTGACCAGCCGGGCAAGGCCGGCCTGGTCCAGCACATCGCCCCGGGCCGGCGTCACGTTGGCCCCGGTTGCGATCCTTTCGGGATGCCGGGCGATGGCGGTGACCTGGTGGCCGCGACGGCCGAGTTCGGCGGTGATGCGCGACCCGGCATTGCCGGACGCGCCGATGACGGCGATTTTCATGCAAGTCTCCCTTCAAGCCAGCCTGGCGATACGCCAATCAGGTATCCAATGGTGACTAGATAGCAAAACGCAGCTAGGTGTTAAGAGAGCACTTCTGTCTCACCTGATTACGCCGGAGTAACCGCCATGAAGGCCTCCAACCCGAGAATTCCGAACGCCTATTCGGCGGATTGCCCGACGCGCCAGATCCTCGACCGCGTCGGCGACAAATGGGCGGTGTTGATCCTGCTGCTGCTGCGCGACGAACCGATGCGTTTCAATGCGTTGCGGCGCGCCATTGAAGGCATCTCGCAAAAGATGCTGAGCCAGGTTCTCAAATCGCTCGAACGCGACGGGCTGATCAAGCGGCGCGCGATCGCCACCGTGCCGGTCACGGTGGAGTATTCGATCACGCCGCTCGGCGCGACGCTGGCCGTCGCCGTCGACGCGCTGCGCGACTGGGCCGAGCAGAACCTGAAAGAGGTGCTGAACGCGCAACGCCGCTATGACGCCGCGCGGAAGGATATTGCGGCGTGAGTTGCGCCCTGCCCGGCTGGCAGCATGCGTCGAAATGTCAGGACTGGCCGGCCTTTGCCAGTTCGACTTCAACCCGCAGCTCGATCTCGGACAATACCGCGTCGAGGCCGGGATCGCCGGACGACGACTTCAGATTGGCGGCGGCATCGCGCAGCCGGCTCAGGGTGGAGGAATTGAGGTTGCCGGAAAGCAGCCCGATCTTGAGTTCATCGAGCACGTCGAGCGCGCCCCTCCCGCGCGCCACGGAACGTTTGCGGCGTTCCGTCGGATCCTCGACGCCCTGCAGCGCCAGCAGCGCGTCGATGTTGCCGGCGGCCTTGGGCGCGGTGGCCGCGCGCGGCTCCTCGGGCGTCGATGGCGTTTCCGGCAGCGAGAAGCCGGTCGAACTGGTCCGCCGCGTGTGGCTCGCGGGCGAGCCGACCGTGGTGCCATTGGGTCCATAGATGCGCATCGTGGTGATCTCGGCGTGAGAATGCCGCGAGCTTGACCCCCTGATGGTTAACGAGGCGTAAATCGCCCGGCAAATTCTGCCGACATGCGGCAGTTTCGCCCGGCATGGCGAAGTCGCCGCGGCGCCCTGCTTTCGCGAACATGCAGCAATATCAAGCCATTGCCACGCAAGCTCGACATGGCACAACCCTCGCATCGTTGATGCCGGACCGCCGTCATGGGAGTGGCGCAGCGGCCCGCTTGAAGAGCTCGAGGGGAGTAAAAAGGATGCCCGGCATCCGATCGTCACGACTGATTTGGCTGGCCTTCGCCGCGCTGCTGGCGCTGGCCTCGGCACCCTCGCCCGCGGGCGCGACATCGCGGATCAAGGATCTCGCCAATATCGAGGGCGTGCGGCAGAACCAGCTGATCGGCTACGGCCTCGTGGTCGGCCTCAACGGCACCGGCGACACGCTCAACAACATCCCCTTCACCAAGCAGTCGCTGCAGGCGATGCTCGAGCGCATGGGCGTCAACATCCGCGGCGCCACCATCCGCACCGGCAACGTCGCCGCCGTCATGGTCACCGGCAATCTGCCGGCGTTCGGCACCCAGGGCACGCGGATGGACGTCACGGTTTCCGCGCTCGGCGACGCCAAGAACCTGCAGGGCGGCACCCTGCTCGTCACCCCCCTGCTCGGTGCCGACGGCAACGTCTATGCGGTCGCCCAGGGCACGCTCGCGATCTCCGGCTTCCAGGCCGAAGGAGAAGCCGCCAAGATCGTGCGCGGCGTGCCCACCGTCGGCCGCATCGCCAACGGCGCCATCATCGAGCGCGAGATCGAATTCGCGCTCAACCGGCTGCCCAACGTTCGCCTGGCGCTGCGCAACGCCGACTTCACCACGGCGAAACGCATCGCCGCCGCCGTCAACGATTTCCTCGGCGCCAAGAGCGCCGAGCCGATCGATCCCTCGACCGTGCAGCTGTCGATTCCGCCCGAGTTCAAGGGCAACGTGGTCGCGTTCCTGACCGAGATCGAACAATTGCAGGTCGACCCGGATCTCGCCGCCAAGATCGTGATCGACGAGCGCTCCGGCATCATCGTGATGGGCCGCGACGTCCGCGTCGCCACCGTGGCGGTGGCGCAGGGCAATCTCACCGTGACGATCTCCGAAAGCCCGCAGGTCAGCCAGCCCAACCCGCTGTCGCGCGGCCGCACCGTGGTCACGCCGCGCTCCGGCGTCAGCGTCAGCGAGGACGGCAAGAAATTCGCGGTCGTGAAAGACGGCGTGTCGCTGCAGCAACTCGTCGACGGCCTCAACGGGCTCGGCATCGGCCCGCGCGATCTCATCAGCATCCTGCAGGCGATCAAGGCCGCCGGCGCCATCCAGGCCGACATCGAGGTGATGTGATGAATATCGACAAGTCCACGCTGTTCAACGGCCGCAAGGACCTGGCGCTCACCGAGGCGCTGAAGAAGATCTCGCCCGAGGCGCAGCAGAAGACCCGCGCCAAGGCCCAGGAATTCGAGGCGATGTTCCTCAACTCGATGTTCTCGCAGATGACCACCGGCGTCAAAGGCGACGGCCCGTTCGGCGACACCACCGGCACCGGCGCCTGGCGCTCGATGCTGACGGATGAATATTCGAAGAACTTTGCCAGGTCCGGCGGCATCGGCATCTCCAACGACGTCTTCCGCACCCTGATTATGCAACAGGCCAACCGGGCCGGCTGATCCGAAAAGGAAATCGACATGAACGCGCGCGCCCAGATCAGTCCTCCGCCGGCTCCGTCGAGAGCGATTTCCACGCCGGCGGAGGCCCGCAAGCTCGCCGAAGAACTGATGAGCGTGATGAACGGCCTGCTCGGCATCATCGAGCGCGAAACCGAACTGGTCCGCGCCGGCAATGTGCGCGAGGCGATGCAACTCGAGGGCCAGAAGGGCGAGCTGTCGCGCCGCTACATGGTCGCGGTCGAGAACCTGAAGAATGCGCAGAGATACCTGGCGCAGGTGTCACCGGAGCTGCTGGCCACGCTGCGCAAGCATCACGACACCTTCCGTGCGATGCTGCAGATCAACCTCACCGTCCTTGCCACCGCGCATGCGGTATCCGAAGGGATCGTGCGCGGCGTCAACACCGAGATCCAGCGCAAGAACATCCCGAACACGTACACCGCCTCGGGACAACGCGCGGCGCCCGGACCGCGCAACATCACCCCGCTCTCGGTCAGCCGCTCGCTTTAGGCCGACGTTAATCTTTCTGCGGCATCAGCTAGCCCTCTCCGCGGCGAACACGGGCCGTCGAGCCCGGCGGGCCCGATCGCGAACCCTTCGCGCGCACCAGCCTTCGACCGGCGAAGCGCCCGCTGCGGCGGCCTGCCCGCGGCCTGGAATCGAGCGCCGCACGGCGTGAATCCGCTACAATTTTCCGCAATTTTCCAGGCGCGCATAAGCTCGGATTTGAGCATATCCGCTAACACCGTGTTGAGAGGTGCCGGACTATATTGCGTCGACGAGGGGTTGGGATTTGACTTGTGCAAGCCAGGAGGCTGCCATGAGTACAGATTTCAACATCAAACCGGTGGGGGCACCGGTTGCCGCGCCGATCGTTCAGCACGTGAGCGATACGGCACAACAAGCGGTCGCAACCGTCCTGCCGGCGAGCCAGAGCGTCGCGGCGGGCGAACCCGTTGCGCGTGCCAGCACCGATTCCGCGGCCGTCCGTATCTCCATCTCGAATGCCGCCGTCGCCAACCAGGTGGTGATCGACCGTGACGCCCGCGCCGTGGTCTATCAGGTGATCGACACCAAGACGAGCCAGGTGGTGAAGCAGTATCCCGAGGAAGCCGTGTTGCGCCGCCGCGCCTATTTCCACACCCTCGATCTCACCAAGGACGCCCCGCAGCGCCTCGCCGCCACCGACCGCAAGGCCTGATCACGGCGGCCCGGGCAACACCTGTTCTTGAAAGCCAAACGCCCCCGGAAATCGGGGGCGTATTCGTTTGAGGCGCGCCGTCGGAACTTGTCAGCCGTTGCGCGATGCGTAGGCCTGATCGAGATAGGTCTGGCCGCTCCCGGCATCGGTGACGACGTTCTTGATCTGCGCCTTGCCAAGCGCTGTCAGCGTAAATCTGGTGTCGCCGATGCGGAATGAATTGTCCTTGATCAGGACTTCCTGGAATTTGTTGGTGCCGCCGCTCTGGTATTGCACCTTGGCGCGGAAGCCCTCGACGTTCGAGATCGTGAATTTGAAGGTCTTGTTGTCGGGATATTTTCCGGTCCAGCTGCCTTCGTAGAGCGTTGGTTCGACCGGCACATAGGGCGTCTTGGAGGGAACCGACGCCCCTACGGTTTTGTAATTCGCCGAAATGATGCTCCAGAGATCAGCCATGACGGCCCGCTCCGCCGGTTAGCCCCGTCCGGAAAGGCCGGCAGCCAGATTGCAGTTGATGTCGATCAGCGACTTCAGCTTGGCCGGATCCGGATTCAATTGCATGTCGACGGTCTGCTTCATCACGAACACGCCGATGTTGGCGATGTTCTGCCGCACTTCCAGCGGTTGCGGATTCTCGTTCGCCTCGACGGCGCTCATGAAGATCGACCAGAGCCTGCGGTTGAACAGCAGCGCATTGTGCATGGCGGAATCAGGCCCGTTCCAGTTGGCCTGGACTTCCTGCAATTGACGTGCAGCCTTCAGCAACGCCTGCGCTTCGATTTCACGGGGAGACGTCGTCGTCTGCGACGTACGCGCGTAGGCCTGGGCTGCGTTGGACATTCACGAACCTCGATGGAGCGATTTGCAAGACCGCGGGAATTCAAAAAAACTGCCTGACATTCGTACCGGTTGCGCCTTTAAATATGGTTAGCGCGAGTTACCTATTGTGTTGGAACTCCGGCAAAAATTCCATATTTGCGCCAGCATGCAGGCGATCGGGTTTCGATGAAATTAATATCGAAGCCAGGATTATCCGTTTCGATCCTCCCATTTGCGTCGGCATTTTTCCGAAGAGATTGCGTGCGGCGAATAACAAGGACGGCGGGGTTTCCCCCGCCGTCCTGATCTTCGACGTCGCCGTTCCGCCTAGCGGAGCAGCTGCAGCACGCTCTGCTGGCTCTGGTTCGCCAGCGCCAGCGCGGACACCGCGATCGACTGGCGGGTCGACAGCGCCTGGCTGTTCGCCGCTTCCTCGTTGGTGTCGGCCAGCGTCAGGTTCGACGAACCGGTCTGCAGCACGTTGATCAGGTTCTTGGAGAAGTCCTGACGGATCTGCACGATCGAGAGGTTCGAACCCAAGGCGGAAGCCTGCGTACGGAGCAAGGTCGAGGCCGCTGCCAGGTTGTTGATCACCTTGTTGGTCGCGGAGTTGTCGATGAAGTCCGTGCCGCTGACGAGGTTCGCGAGGCCAAGGCCGGCGGCATTGAAGTTGACGCCGGTGATGTTCAACGTCGACTTGCCGGTTTCGTTGAACGTCAGCTTGAGCTGGTCGCCGCCGAGCAGGTTGATGCCATTGAACGACGCGTCCTGCGCGGTGGTGGTGATCTGCGACAGGATGCCGTTGAACTGGGTCACCAGATTGCTGCGGACCGTCTGCGCCGACGCATCGACCACCGGGGCCGATGGGGTCGTGAAGGTGATCGAGGTGGTCAGCGTACCGCCGATGATACCGCCCGCGGTCGGCGAGCCCAGCGTCGACGAGGCATAGTCGTTGCTCGCGGCGATCGTCAGCTTGCCGGTCGAGTCGATCGTCGCGCTCAGGTTATTGGCCAAGAGCGCGGCGTTGAGCTGGTCGAGGGTCTTGACCGTGCCGTTGGAACCGTCGCCGAAAGTGACGTTCACGGGCGTGCCGCCGTTGAAGGAGGTGAACGTCAAGCTCTTACCGGACAGGCTGCCGGGCGCCGCGGTGCGGCCCGCGGTGAAGATCGTGCCCGTTCCGGTGTTGCCGGTCAGCCCGAGCGCGGAGAGCGCGTTACCGGTGCCGATGATCGACAGGTCGGTATTGGTACCGGTCGATATCTGCAGTGCGCCGCTGGAGTTGATCGACGACTTGGTCTGCCCGTTGGCGGCCGCGAAGGTCGCGCCACCGGCGGCCAGCGTCGCGGTCTGGACGCCGCTGGCAAGATCGATCGCGTTCAGCACGTCGGCGACCGTGGCGGCCTGCAGATAGACCGTCGAGTTGCCGTTGCCGTCGGTCTCGACTGCGCCGCTGACGCCGGTGTGGGTCGCGGAGGCGGCCGGCGTCGGCGCGTTCTTGAACGTGATGGTCTTGCCGTCGACGTTCAGTGTCGAGCCGTCCTGGATCAGGTTGCCCAGCGTACCGGCGGCGGTGGTGCGGGCGGCGCCGACCGTGGCATTGCCCGCGCCAAGCGAACCGGTCAGTTTCAGCGCGGCCAGAGTGTCGGCTTTGCCGGTGATGCTGAGGTCCGCACCGGTAGAGCTCTTGAGGACCAGGGCGCCGCTGCCGTTCACGGTGGAAGCCGTCTGGCCCGCGTTGAGTGTCAAGGTGCCCGCGGCATTGCGCTGAACGCCGCTTGCGATATCGATGGCAGTCAGCACGTCGCCCACCGATGCCTTCACGGGCGAGCCCGACGATCCGCCAAGATACACGACCGCGTTGCCGTTGGCGTCGGTGTAGACGTTGCCGGTGGTGACGCCGGCGCTGGCGCCGACCTGGGTGAATCCGGTTGGCGCCGTGTTCGTCGAGCCGTTGACGCCGGGCGCATCGCCCGCGGCAAAGGTGATCGTCTTGCCGTCGACCGTGAACGTGTCACCAGCATTGACCAGCGCATTGGCGTCGCCGGCAACGGCGGTGCCGTTCAATGCCGATGCGGCAGTCGTCGCCGCGTTGATGGCGGTGCCGGTCAAGGTGCCGATCGTGCCGCCGAGCGTCTTGGCTGCCGTCGCGGGCGACGTGCCGCCGGCCGCACCGGAGTACAGCACGTTCGAGGAAGCGATGGCGCTGGTATAGGTCGTGGTGCCGCGCAGGTCGGTCGCTGTGGCGCCGGGAATCGTCGCCGAAACGTTCGACTTGGTGGAGTAGCCGACCGCGCTCTGCAGTGCCTGGTTGGCGATCGACTTCGCGGTATCGACCAGCTTCTGCAGCGAGGTGATGCCGGTATTGGCAGCCTGGAGCACCTGCACGCCGTTGCCGATGCCGTCGAGCAGATTGTTGATGTCACCGGCGCGCGCATCGAGCGACTGAGCGGTGAAGAAGTTGGTGGGATTGTCGAGGGCGGTGTTGACCTTCTTGCCGGTGGCAAGTCGGTTCTGCGTGGTCGCGAGCAGGTCGGCAGTCGACTGCAGCGAAAGGAGGTTCTGGCGAACCGAAGCCGAAAGAACAATACCGGACATCTTTCATACCTTTCTGGTGTGAAATTAGGACAAGCGACTACCCGACTCTGGATCAGGCGACATCTCACTCTGAAACCAAGTTTCTAAGAAAAAATGAATCTGGCCGGATCAGGCGCCCCTTAAGACGGTGAATTTGAAATTAATCCCCGTCGCCCGGATTGCTTCCGCGTTCATACGGGAACGTTGGCAAAAAGCCCCGTCAAACGGCCACAACTCGCACGTTTACGATCGGTTAACCATCATCAGAAAGGATGTGAATCTGCCGGCGGGCACGACACCGCGCGAAAAGCGTCAAACGGAGAACAGGCATGGCCTTGAAAGTCGAGCTCAAACCGCACGAGCGAATCATCATCGGCGCCTGCGTGGTCACTAACACCGACCAGCGCGCCAGGCTCTTGATTGACGGCGACCGGATTCCGATCCTGCGCGAAAAGGACATCCTGACGCCGGAAACCGCCGACACGCCGGCCAAGCTGGTGTATCTCGCCGTGCAGCTGATGTACCTGTCGCCGGACCCGATGGCGCATCACCCGACCTATTTCAGCCTGGTCCGCGACATCCTCACCACGATGCCGAGCGCCTGGCCCTTCATTGAAAGCATCAACAATTTCATCCTGAACGGCGACCTCTATCACGCGCTGAAGGAATCGAAGAAGTTGATCGGCCATGAAGATCAGATCCTGGCGAACGCCCGAAAAATGCAGATGCTCGCAGATCCCGATCGCAAGTCCGCATGACAAACGTATCGCCAGAAGCAAAAAGGCCTCCGCGCGGGAGGCCTTTTGGTTTTTGAACGGGCAAGCGTTCGTCAGACCGGCAGGAACTTGGTCAACGTGGTCTGGTAGAGCATCGAGGTGGTCTGATACGAGGCCTGCAAGCTGGTCTGCAGCGCCAGGATCTTGGTCGCGACCTCGTCCTGGTTGATGCCCTCGATCTGGTCCAGCATGGTCTGGGCCATTCCCTTGAGCTGGGTCTGGCGGTCGGTCGAGGCCTTGATCGCGTTCTGCGCGCCGGCAAATTGCGCCTGCATGTCCTGGATCGACTGCTGGCCGGTCTGCGGCGCCAGGTTCGCCGCGATCCGCTGCTGCAGCGCGTTGACCTGCGCTTTCGAATTCGGATTGTTGGCGTTGGTCGTGACCGCGCAATAGACCGCGATATTCTGCAACTGATAGCGCAACGCCTGCTCGTTGGCGCGCGCGCCATATTGCACGGTGATCGACTGATCAATCCGCGCGATCGCGGTGCCGCGCGCCGGGTCAGGGCCGACTTCGCCGGTGTACCAGGAAATGGTGTTTGCGGAAGTACCGCCGATCAGGTTGGTGGCGGTGGCGAATGGCGGTCCATTGACCCGCAGCGGAGCCGGACTTGCGCTTGGCGTACCGCTGAACCCGAGCGCGGCAAACGCCGCGGCATTCGAGCTCGAAATCGTCAACGCATCGCCGTCGCCGCCGTGCAGCGCAATCACGCCGCCGGTCACGGTCGACGGCGTGCTGGTACCGGTGATGGAGTCAATCTTCGCCAGCAAAGTCTGCACGCTGTCGGTGACATTGAGCTGGTTGCCGGTTGCTCCCGACGCCACAAAGGTGATGGGCGTGCCGTTGACCGTGATGGTGTTGCCCGCCGCGAAGCTTGCGGCCAGCGAGTCCGTTCCGGCAAGACCCGAGAGCAGCGTGGCGCCGGTGATCGGCGCCGGCGTCGCAGCCTGGTTGTTGACGATGGAGCCCGTGACGGTTGCCGAAGGATTGAAGAAATTGTTCGACGCCGCGATCGCAGACGCGGCAACCAGCGATGTGTCGCTCAGCGTCTGGATCGATGTCGTCAGCTTGGCCTGCAGGTTTACCGTGGTCGCGGCAGTATCGACGCCGATCAGGAACGAGCCCGCCGGCGGCGGGTTCGTTGTCGTTGCGGTCAGGGTGATGGCCTCGGAGGTGCCATCAGGCAAGTTGAAATTGAACGTGATCTTGTCGCCATCGTTCGGATTGACGGCGCCCAGATCGACGGTGATGGCCGGTGGCGTACCGGCCGGCTGTGTGACCGTTGCGCCCGTCAGCGACGACGTGACTGCGCCGAGCTTCAATCCGAACGACGAACCGTCCTCCCCCAGCCGCGTCACGGTCGTCGTCAACGGCGGTGAAGAAACCGCGAGATGCGCCATGTTGCCGACGCCCTGGTCGGCCTGGCGGCGCTCATTGATCAATTGCTTTAGCCCCGCCTGGGTTCCGATCCCGTCGAGCATGACGTCGGACGGTACCGTCGCCGAGGTGTCGGTGGTGCGCCCGGAAAACAGATAGCGGTCACCGGTCTGGCTGTTGAGCAGCGACACCGCGTTGGAGAACGCCGCCTGCGCGGTGATCTGGCCGGAGGTCTGGCCGTTGTCGTTCAGCACGATGGTCGAGGTGCTGGCCGCCTTCTTCACCGACGTGCCGATGTCGGTCAATCCCTGCAGCGCCAGGTTGACGACGTTGAGCCGCGTGTTGAGGTTGGTCGCGGTGTCGGCATAGGCGTTGATGCTGCTGACCTGCGAACGAAGGCTGAGCGCGAAGCCGCGATTGGCGCCCTGCCCCGCATAGGTCGTCGAGGAGCGGCCGCTGGCGAGCTGCTGCGTCAGGTCGTCGAGCTGCGCGCGGATATTGAGGATCGAGGTCCCGATATAGGATGTTCTGCCGTTAACGCCATCGATCGACATGGTACTACCCTCACATGGCCTGGATCAGCGTGTCGTACATCTGCTTGATCGATGACATCACGCGGGCATTGGCGGAATAGGCGTTCTGCAGCGCCAGCAGATGCGCCATCTCGTCGTCGATATTGACGCCGGACTTGTCCGTCACCTTCTTCTGCAGGGTGTTGAGCACCACCGACTGCCCGTCGGAGAGCTGCTTGGCGGCGGTGGCGGCTTCGCCCTGCTGGCTGATGAACTGCTTGACGAAGTTGGTGAGCGTGCCGGTGAACGGCGCGCCGGTGGTGCCGATGCCGGTCTGCGGCGAATAGCGATAGCTGCCGGACTGCAATTGCGTCAGGACGAAGTCGGCGCGCGTGGTGTCGCCGGCCGGCGTCAACGGGCTGGTTGAAAAAATCACGGTACGCGATGGATCGCCGAGCAGTCCGAGATTGACGCTGATGCGGCCCGCAAGGCCGGTCTGTTGCGAGCCGTTGGTGGTGATCGCGCCGGTGAACAGCCCGCCATTGTCGGTGAACAGCGAGAACTGCGGGTTGCCGCTGGTGAGCGACGACATCGTCGTGGTAACCGACGCCGCCAGCACGTCCGAGCGGTTCGGCGCGCCGTCGTCCAGAACGCGCAGCGTCGAGCCGGCCGGATTCGAGAATTGCAGATTGGCGGTCGACCCGAGCGCTGCGTTGAGCTGGGTCACCACCGAAGCCATGCCGCCGGAAAAATCGATGCCAAGCACTTCGTCGTTCGGGTCGAGCGTCGCGGTGTTGCTGAGCGGCAGCACGCCCGGATCATCCACGCGCACGATCGAAAGATTGTGCGTGACGCCGGTGGTATTGTCCTTGTAGCTGACGTGAATGACGTTACCCGATTGCAATCCCGTGAGATCGAGATCGTAGCCCGCTGCCGGCAGCACCGATGCTGGCGCCGCGGCACCCGCGGTGGTCTTGTCCGACAGCGCACTCGACATCGAGGCCGCGAACTGGTCGAGCTGCGCCTGCGCCTGCACCAGCGTGTTGTCGCGCAGCTCGATATAGGCGGCGATCTTGCCGGACCGGATCGACTTGGTCGACACCAGGTCGTAGCTGCCGCCATGCGGGAAGTTGATCGCGATGGTCCCGACGTTGCTCTTGGTCGGGTCGGTCGGATTGTACAGCGTGTTCGGCGTGATGGTGCCTTGCGGATTGAAGCTGAGCCGCGCGGCCTCGGTGCCGACCAGTTGCACGCCCGAGTTTGTGAACACCGTCACCTGATTGAGGTCGTTGACGACCGTCCGGACGTCCATCAGACTCGACAATTGCGTGATGTACTGGTCGCGCTGGTCGAGCAGCGACGCCGTCGCCGCGTCGGTCTTGCCGTTGTTCTGCAGCTGATTGTTGATGAACGCGATCTGGGCCATCGCGTTGTTCGCCGTCGTGATGGAATCGTTGATGCCCATCTCGGCGTTGGCGCGCAGGCTCTGGATACCCTGCGTCATCGAGTTCAGGGTCTGCGCCATCGTCTGCGCGGCGTTGACGGCGCCGATGCGCGCCGATTGCGAGTCCGGGCTGGTCGACAGCCCCTGGAACGCGGTCAGCAGCTTGTTGAAGGAATCCTCGATGGTGCCGGTTTCGGATGGATTGCCGTAGACGTTTTGCAGGTTCTGCAGATAGGTCGAGCGAATCTCGGCATAGGCCGCGCCGGAGGTCTCCGTCCGCAGCTGGGTCTGCAGATACTGGTCGAGCTGCCGGTCGACGCCGTTGAGCAGGACGCTCGAACCATAGTCGCCGGTCATGCCGGCGACCTGGATGATCGACTTGCGGACGTAGCCCGGCGTTTCCGAATTCGCGACGTTAGATCCGACCAGCGAGATCGCGGCCTGCGTCGCGCGCAGACCGGACATCGCGGTGGAGAGAGCCTGACTCAAACCCATGACTGACTGCCCATCTCAAATCGCATCGCGACCGTCGCGGCCCGTTATCGCAGCACGTTCAGCAGATCCTGCACCATCGTGTTGGACGTGGTGATGACCTTGGTGTTGGCCGAGTAGGCCTGCTGGGTGACGATCAGCTTGGTGAACTCGTCGGCGATGTCGGTGTTGGATCCTTCCAGCGACGAGCCGACGATGGTGCCGGCCTTGCCGTACAGGGCCTGTCCCGATCCGTCGGTGACCTCGAACGCGCCGCCGTTGACGCGCTTGAGGAAGTTGGTGCCGTTGAAGGTCGCGACCGAGATTTCGGCGAGGTCGAGGTTGCGGCCGTTGGAATAGTTGCCGACGATGCGGCCGTTGGCGCCGACGCCGACGGACTGCAGCTGGCCGGCCGGGAAGCCGTCCTGCTGGATCTGGTTGACCTGCACGTTGCCGTTGGCATCTGCGAACTGGGTGACGCCGCCGGTACCGAAGTTGATGACCGGGCTGCCAAGCGCGACGCCGTTGACAACGGCGTTGGTGAGCGTGACCGAGGGAACGGCCGGCGACATCTGGCCTGCGGCAGAGAACGTGAAATTGGTATTGACGTTCTGCCAGGCGACCTGGGTGCCGGTCGCGTTCGGATTGACCTGGTAGAACAGGTTCCAGGTGTCGGTATGGCCGGCGCCCAGCGTCGAGCTGTCGGTCTTGGCCCAGCGGAACTGCAGGTTCACCGGCGCGCCCGAGACGTCGTAGGTGGTGACCGCGCCGCCCGCGATCGATTCGTTGAGGAAGGTCGAATTGTCGTTGCCGACGACCTGTCCGGTGCCGATGCCGCCACCGCCACCGCGGGTGGCTGTCACGGTGCCGGTGAAACCGAGCGCGGCCCAGGCGGCGCTGTTCGAGCTCGTGATCGAAAGATTGGCGGCGGTGCCGGAATGCAGCGTGATCGAGCCGCCCGAGATCGTCGACGGCACCGACGTGCCGGTGATCGAGTCGATCTTCGCAAGCAACGTCGTGATGTTGTCGGTGACGTTGAGCTGGTTGCCGGTGGCGCCCGACGCCACGAAGGTGATGGTGACGCCGTTGACCGTGATCGTGTCGGCCGGAACCACGGGAGGCCCGGCGGAGCCGGCGCTGAAGCTGGATGAGATCGAATCGGTGCCTGCAAGACCGGAGAGCAGGGTCGCGCCGGTGATGGCGACCGACGGCGTCGCCTTGTTGGTCTGCGTGGTGCCGCTTCTGAAGGCGTCGGTATAGGGCGCCGGCGGCGTGCCGAGCGCCAGCGGGTTGTGTCCCGCGCTGTAGGAGCCGGGCGCGATCAACTCCGATCCGGGCACCGAAGTGTCATGCTTGGTGGTCAGCGGATAGCTGGCGAGGTTGGCGCGGTAGTCGATGCGGGTGGTCTCCTGCGCCGGCAGGAAGTCGTTCTGAAACCGCAGCACCTGCGGCGAACTGCCCGACGGGTTGCCGGTGGTCGGGTCGATCGGAACGCCCTGCAGATAGTAGCCGGCGCCGTTGACGAGATAGCCGCTCTTGTCGAGCTGGAAGTCGCCGCGGCGGGTGTAGCGATCGACGCCATCGAACACCGGCGTGCCGTCGGTAAAGGTGCCGGGCTTCTGCACCGCGAAGAAGCCGTTGCCGTTGATGGCCATGAAGGTCGCGACCGAGGACGACTGCACGTCGCCCTGCACCGAGTTGGTGGCGCGCGATTGCGTGGTGACGCCGCCGGCGAGTTGCGCGGTGACGGCGGTCTGCGGGATCAGATCGAGGAACGAGGTATCGATGCGCTTGAAGGCCGTGGTCTGCGAGTTGGCGATGTTGCCCGAGACGTTTTCCAGGGCGTAGGAGTTGGCGCGAAGGCCGCCGACCGCGGTGGTAAGTGCGCCGAAGATACCCATGACAAATTCTCCACATTCGATCCGGGCGGCCCGCCTTTCCGGGAAAACCGAGGCCGCGTCGGGAGAATGTGTCGCAAGCGCTGTGCCAGACTCCAAAATCGATCAAGATCAATGAGTTGACAAAAAAGCCCCGGTCCTTGGACCGGGGCGGATTTGCCGGGCGGGCAAGATTTGCCGGGCGCTGGCCGGCTAGGAGGCCTGCGGTCCGGCGGGGTGGAACACCAGCCCGAATCCGTCGATGCAATAGCGCAGGCCGGTCGGCTGCGGGCCGTCGTCGAAGACATGGCCGAGGTGGCCGCCGCAGCGTCGGCAATGTACCTCGGTGCGCAGCATGCCGTAGGTGCGGTCCTCGGTCTTGCCCAGCGCATTGTCGAGCGGCTGCCAGAAACTCGGCCAGCCGGTACCGCTTTCATATTTGGTTTCCGACGAGAACAGCGGTAGGTCGCAGCCCGCGCAGGCGAAGATGCCCTTGCGCTTTTCCTTCAGCAGCGGGCTGGAACCCGGCCGCTCGGTGCCGTGCTTGCGCAGGATTTCATACTGCTGCGGCGTCAGCTGCGCGCGCCATTCGGCGTCGGTCTTCTCGACTTCGAACTTCTCGGCGGCCTCGGCCGGGGAAGCGCGCAGCCAGCGGAAGGCGGCAAGCCCGAACAGGCTGGCGACCGAAGCGAGCAGAATACGGCGGTCCATCATATCAATCTCCGTGCGGGCAGAACGTAACGGTTCGCCCTCAGATACGGATCGGATGCGCCGACGTTACACGGAACCGCGCCCGATGATCTCACTTTCCTGCGAGGGCGCGGCCGATATCACGGAAGCGGGCGGCTCGGCCGGTCGCGGCGGTTGAGGGCGCACCGGTCGGGGTCCGGCCGGCGGGCGGGCTTCGGCCTGCCGGTTGGCTTCCGCCAACCTCGCCTCGCGGATCCGTTCCCGGGCGCGGGCGCCCTCGCGATAGCGGGCCAGCGCGCCCGCGGCCGCGGCATGGCCCCTTCCCCACAGCCCGATCAGATGGCCGGCGACGCGGCCGGTGGCTCCGCCCGCCCAGACCAGTTCGAACGGCGAGAACAGCTTCCAGCGGTCCTCGCCCCACAGGATGCTGCGCGCGATCAGCTGGCCGGCCATCGCCGACGTGTTCAGCCCGTGGCGGCCGAAGCCGGAGGCAACCCACAGCCCTTTGCGCAACTGGCCGATCTGCGGCATGCCATGCACGGTGATCCCGACCGCGCCGCCGAACACGTCCGCGATCGCGACCCTGCCGAGTTGCGGAAAGACCGTCGCGATGCGGCGCTGCACGGCGGGACCGAAGCGTTTTGGCCGCGCCTCCCAGGTGGTCTCCGGACTGGCCCACAACAGCCGGTCGCCATCGACGATGCGGAAATGATCGATGCCGTCGCTGTCGGCGATCGAGCCCTTGAAGGCGATCGCCTCGTGCAGCCGCTCGCCGAGCCGCTCGGTGATCGCCGCGTAACGCCAGACCGGCAGCAGCGTCTCCGACAGGCGACGGAACGTGGCGCCGAGATGCACGTTGCCGGCCAGCACGATATGCGAGGCCCGCAGCCGCGCCGTCGGCGTCACGATGCGCTTGCGGATTCCGGAGGAATCGATGCTGACGACCGGCGTGTCCTCGAAAATGCGCGCCCCCGCCCGCAGCGCCAGCGTGGCCAGCCCGTGGACATATTTGCGGCCATCGAGCTGGAACGCGCGCGGATAATGGATGCCATGGAAGTAGCGCGCGGTCCTGAGCTGGTCGCGCACGCGATCGACCTGCCAGCCCTCGACCTCGGTCTCGAACTCCTCGTTCAGCGTCTGCAGCCGGCTGATCAGGGTGTCGCCGGCGTCGACATTTGACACCTCCAGCGCGCCCTCGGTCAGCGCGATATCAGGCATCGCCGGCGCGGTGGCGGTAGCGCGGACGTAATCGGCGCCCTGTTTCGACAGCGCCCACAACTCGCGGGCATCGGCGAGCCCGACCCGCTCGATCAGGTCGCCGACCGGCAGGCTGTAGCCCGGCATCACGGTGCCGAGCTGATGGCCCGACGCGTTCCAGCCAACCTGGCGGCCCTCCAGCACCGCCACGCTGGCGCCCATCCGCGCCGCCTCCAGCGCCACCGTCAGCCCGGCCAGCCCCGCACCGACCACGCAAATGTCCACATCGAGGTCGAAGGACAGGCGCGAACGGACAGGCGCCGCGCCGGGGCCGTTGGTCGCACTTGTGAAAGTCTCGGGCATGGCGTTTCTTAACGGACCCTTGCGGCGCTTGTCACCCTGTCCGGGACATGAGCTTGTAGATTAGTCCAGAACAAGACCGAATCGGGATCGCGCCCATGCGCCGTTTGATGCTGCTGCGTCACGCCAAGACCGAACACGACGCGCCGACCGGCCGCGACCATGACCGCCGGCTCGACGAACGCGGCCGGCTCGACGCCGCCGCCATCGGAACCTGGATCGGAGCCAATCCGCCGCTTCCCGATACCGTCCTGGTATCGACCGCGGTGCGGGCGAAGCAGACCTGGGAGATCGCACGCGATGCGATCGAGGCGGCCGCGCCGGAACAGGCGGATCCGCCGCATGTCGAATGGCTCGACGAGATCTACGGCGCCGAGCCCGGGCAGCTCTTGCAGATCGTGCGGATGGCTTCGGCCACCGATCCCGCGCAGCTGATGCTGGTCGGGCACAATCCGGGCATGCACGAGTTGGCGCTGATGCTGTCCGGCAGTGGCGATGCGGCGGCGCAGAAAGCGCTCGAAGACAACCTGCCAACCGCCGGCCTCGCCATCCTGGATTTTGCCGTCGCCGACTGGAACGAGGTCGCGTTCCGCCGCGGCAGGCTGGTGCGCTTCACCAGTCCGAAACTGTTGAAGCAGGCGCTGGACGATTGAGCCGCGCGGCCCCCGCCGCTAGGCTTGGCGGCGTGCCTTCAAGCGAAACGAGAACAAGTTCGCGTCGAACCAAATCCGTCTGAACAACAGCAGGCTAGCACCCGATCCTGACAAGTCAGTCCCGCAATTCAGTCCCGCATGGGCCGAAGCAGGAGGCGCCGATGTTCAAGTCCATTCTCGTGCCGATCGACCTCGCCGACACCGACCTGACCAAACCCGCCATCGCCACGGCGGCGACGCTGTCGCAGACCTGGAACGGCACCGTGCGGCTGCTCAACGTCCTGCCGATGACGCCGGCGATGCTGGCCGACTATGTCCCGGCCGATTTCGACGCCCAGCAGCGCGCCACCTCGGAAGAGGCGCTGGCCATCGTGGCCAGGGAATCCGGCATCGATGCCGGCCGCATCTCTGTCGCGGTAAGGCAGGGCGGCATCTACCATGAGATCCTCGAGGAGGCGGCGGCGATCAAGGCCGACCTGATCGTGATGACCTCGCACCGGCCGGCGATGCGGACCTACTTCCTCGGCTCCAACGCCGGCCATGTCGTGCGCTATGCCAAGTGCTCGGTGCTGGTGGTGCGGCACTAGACTCGAAAGAGCGAAAACAACCCCATGCAAAGTAGGATCGGAATGGTCGAAAAATGACCCAATATATTGATTTAACTCACGTTTTTTAAGAAACATCAGTTGCTCCGGAAAATCGCGCCGCACTTTGCACGGTTGCTCGCCCGAGCGCCGGGTAGGCGCCGTCGCACGGGCGGCGCCAGCTCCACCACCAGGCCGACTCACGGCCACCGCGCCCGCCCGGTCACCGGACGGTGGCAAGCGTGGACGGCAGCGTTATCGGCCGCGCGGAAAATGCGACCGCGCGCCAGCGATACGCCCGGCGGGTCAGTTTCGCTGGTCGCGTGAAGCGGTTTCGCAACACCTCACGGAAAGCTTCAAGCTGAAATCATGGGTTGCTGGCGCACCTTGCGACTCCATGGCAGGACGCATTGCTACTCCTGATTGACATGGGGATTTGAGATGCGTTGTGTCGCATTCGTCGGTGTTGGGCTCGCATCCATGATCACCCTCGCGGGCGCCGCCCATGCCGCCGACCTGCCGGCGAGGGCCTATACCAAGGCGCCTGCGGTGGTCGCCCCCGTCTACCAGTGGGGCGGCTTCTATGTCGGCGTCAACGGCGGCGGCGCATCCAGCCACAATTGCTGGACTGGCGGCGTTCCGGCGGCCACCGCATTGGGTTGCCATGATGCAACGGGCGGCGTGGCCGGCGGCCAGATCGGCTATCGCTGGCAGGCGGCGAACTGGGTGTTCGGGCTGGAAGCCCAGGGCGACTGGGCCGACCTCAAGGGATCCAACACCCGCGCGATCGGTACCTTTGGCGACCTGCCCTTCGCGGACCAGACCAGGATCGATGCGATCGGTCTCTTCACCGGCCAGATCGGCTATGCCTGGAACAATTTGCTCGCCTACGTGAAGGGCGGCGCCGCCCTCACCCACGACAGATATGCCGGCATATCGAACACCACGGTTGCCGCCATCGGCGGCGGAGCCGGCGTGGGACCGGGCGGCACCTTCTCGCAAGCGAGCGAAACCCGTTGGGGCGGCGTGATTGGAGCGGGCATCGAATTCGGTTTTGCCCCGCAATGGTCGATCGCGGTCGAATACGACCATCTCTTCATGGGGTCTCGCAATCTCGACTTCGTCGCCGTCCCCGCCTTCGGCGGCGGCCTGCTTTATACCGACCGCATCAGGCAGGATGTCGACATCGCGACCGTGCGCGTGAACTATACGTTCGGCGGCCCGGCGATCGCGAAATACTGAGGTTTCGCCCCTCCGCATCTGAAGCCTGGGCCTCGCCGAACGCAGGCCGGACGATCGCCTCGTCAAACGGGCCTCCTGCACGAAGGCGTTGCGTCGCCAGAGCCCTTTCGGTTCTGATTGAATCAGAACCGGGCCCTGGATTGTTGCTTGACGGGTTTTCTTTACGCGAACCGGTCTCCACTTCGCTCAAAACGCTAGTTGGTCCCAGCGGCTATTCTCGTTGCTTCGGTTGCCGCTCGTTGCATGCTGGTAGACATCTCGTTTGTCACGGTGCTCTGTTCCTCGATGGCCGCCGCTGTCGACGTGACATATTCACTGACCGTGTTGATCGCGTGCTTGATGGCGGTTAGCGCGCTCGCTACATCGCCTGAAATAGTGTTGAGGCTTTCGATCTCGGCCCCGATCTTGTCGGTCGCCTGTTTTGCCTGGTTGGCGAGACTCTTCACCTCGGACGCGACCACGGCGAAGCCTCGGCCAGCCTCACCAGCTCGGGCGGATTCGATCGTCGCATTGAGGGCGAGCAGATTGATCTGACCGGTGATGTTGTTGATCAGGTCGACGATGCCGATCATCGCCTGAGCAGCATCCGAGAGGCGCTGGGCCTGTGCATCGGCCGAGGCGACACGTTCGACCGCGCCCATCGCCGTCTCCCGTGATTTTGTCATAGCCTCGGATATTTCCCGTACCGATGCGTTGAGTTCCTCCGCACCTGCCGCGACGGACTCCATCATCCCACGCACGCGTTCGTTGCCCATGCGAACGAGCACCTGATTCGTGACGTCGGTTGCGTATTTGACAACCTTGAACGGCTTGCCGTTGAGGTCGCGGATCGGATTGTAGGAGGCCTGGATGTAAATCTCCCGCCCTCCCTTCGCGATTCGCTTGTACTCCGCAGCCTGGTACTGACCGCGGTTCAGGCTGGCCCAGAAGTCGCGATAGGACGAGCTGTCGCGTTCGGACGGCTCAACAAACATGCTGTGATGCCTGCCCTTGATCTCCTGCAAGGAATAACCCACCGCGTTCAGGAAATTGTCGTTTGCCGTGATGATCGTTCCATCCATATTGAACTCGATCACCGCCTGCGACTTGCCGATCGCGTCTATCTGGCCTGCAAAGTCCGCATTTTTCATCTTTTGCGCCGTGACGTCGGTGGCAAATTTGACCACACCAAACGGTTTGCCGGCTTCATCGAGCAAGGGATTGTACGTGGCCAGGATCCACACCTCCCTGCCACCCTTCGCGATTCGCTTGTATTCAGCCGCACGATGTTCGCCGCGATTCAGTGCAGCCCAAAACTCCTTGTAACCGGGCCCATCGCGCTCCGACTGCTCGACAAACATGCTGTGATGCTTGCCCTCGATCTCGGCGAGCGAATAGCCCATCGCGCTCAGAAAATTTGCATTGGCTGTCACGATGGTGCCGTCGAGCTTGAACTCAATCACGGCCTGCGAACGATCAATGGCGGCGATCTTCGACGCATCGGCGAGGCTGCGAAGCTTCTTTTGAGTGATATCAGTCGCGAACTTGACGATAATCACGGGTTTGCCGTTGCCGTCCAGAACCGGGTTGTAGGACGCCTCGATCCATACTTCATGGCCATCCTTGGCGATCCGCTTGAACTCGGCCATCTGAAATTGACCGGACTTGAGTGCCGCCCAAAATTCACGATATTGCGTGCTTTGCCGATCCGATGGCGGCACGAACATCGAGTGATGCTTTCCCTTGATCTCGTCGAGCCGATAGCCGAGCACGTTGAGAAAATTCTGGTTGGCGGATAGCACCGTTCCATCAAGCCCAAACTCGATAACTGCCTGGGACCGGCCAAGGGCGTCAAGCTGTGCTTGCGCGCCGGGATTTCCGTTTCGGCGGAACATGAATAGCCTCTATCAGTTTGGATATCTGAAATTGAATTCGGCGTCGTTTCGAAGCGAGCGTCGCGCGCTCGCCTCCCATTGCGTCACAGTTATAATGCTTGAGCTAAATGGATTAACGATCCTCGGACGAACAGGGCCGTAGAATTACCGAGGCGCAAACCTCCGAGACCGTCGCGCTGAGATAGCAAAACCTGACGAGCATACAATTATGGTAGCCGAGAACATGTCTTCTCATGAACAAGAGAACCGATTACCATTTTCCGGCTGAGCGATCCGGCATTCTGAGCACGGCTCGAATCGCCTAGATTTCCCGACTGCCCGAGCAGACAGATGGCCATCATCAATGACTGTCGCCGATGAAAGCAGTTCAGATCTGGCGACGTGGTCGCTCAAGGATGTCGTCGAAACGACGCCGTCCTCGATGGCGATGTTCGATACCGAGATGCGTTATCTCGCCGTCAGCCGGCAATATCTTCGGGACAACAAGATCAACGAGACTCCCCGCTCGATCATCGGCCGCTCGGTGTTCGATTTCCGCAGGGACAGCGAGCGCGCGCGCGAGGTCAATCGGCGGGCGCTTGCCGGAGAGACCATCACCAAGGACGACTTCTGCTTTCGCCGGCCGGACGGAACCGTGCTGTGGATGCGCTATCAAATGCAGCCGTGGCGATTGCCCGACGGCCGCATCGGCGGCGTGTTGCTGTTCATGGAGATCACCCAGGCCCGCAAGGAAGCCGAGGAGCGGCTGGCCGCCAACGAGTCGTTGCTGCGGCTCAGCCAGGAGGCCGGCCATATCGGCAGCTACGACTGGGATATCGGCGGCGGCCACAATTACTGGTCCGACGAACAGTGCCGGCTGCATGGTATCGAACCGTCCGGCGGCAAGTCGATCCCGATCGCCGTCTGGCGGCAGGTCATCCATCCCGATGACCTCGCCGCGGTCGAAAGCAAGATCCGCGAGATCATCGAGCGCGGCGGCTCGGCCGAGATCGAGCATCGGATCGTCAGGCCGGACGGCGTGCGGTGGCTGTACGGACGCGGCCAGATCGTTCGCGAGGAAGGCAAGCCGACGCGCCTGATCGGCATCAACATGGACATCACGGAGCGGCGGGCGCTGGAGGACAATCTGCGCGAACTGACCCGGACACTCGAGGAGCGGGTCCAGCAGGAAGTCGCGGCCCGCGAAGCGGTGCAGGCCAAACTGGCCCATACCCAGAAGATCCGATCGATCGGCGAGTTGACGGGCGGCATCGCCCACGACTTCAACAATATCCTCACCGTCATCACCGGCACCATCGACATTCTCGCCGAAGGCGTCGCCGACGACCCCGAGCTGGCCGCGATCGCGCGGGCGATGAGCGCCGCCGCCGACCGCGGGGCAAAGCTGACATCCAGCCTGCTGGCGTTCGGCAGGAAGCAGCCGTTGCGGCCGCGAAGCACCGACGTCGCGTCGCTGATCGGGGCGACCAGGGAGCTTCTGCAGTCGACCCTCGGCCGGCAAATCGAGATCGACTGCAGACTGAAGGGCGACGTCGGGCGCGCGTTGATCGATCCGGACCAGTTGACGGCGGCGCTGGTGAATCTCGGAATCAACGCACGCGATGCGATGCCGGATGGCGGGCAGATCGTCATCGGCGCGGAGGCTGTCGTTCTCGGCAAGCCGGCCGCCGAAGCGCGGGATATCGCGCAGGGCCGCTACGTCTGCATCAGCCTGGCCGATACCGGGTGCGGGATCGAGGATGCGATACGGGACAGGATCTATGAACCATTCTTCAGCACCAAAGGCGTCGGCAAGGGGACCGGCCTCGGCCTCAGCATGGTCTACGGCTTCCTGAAACAGTCGGGCGGGCACATCGAGTTCGAGTCCGAAATCGGCAAGGGCACCACCTTCACGATCTATCTGCCCGCCACCGCGCAGGCATCCGGCAACGAACAGATCAACCTCCCCAGCATCCAGCGCGGCGACGACATCATCCTGTGCGTCGAGGACGATTTCGGCGTGCGCGAACTCGTGGTCCGCCAGCTGCAATCGCTCGGCTACCGGACGCTGATCGCCAGCAATGCGGCGGAGGCGCTCGAGGTGGTACGCACGGATGCGCGGATCGACCTGATCTTCACCGACATCATCATGCCCGGCGCCATGAACGGGTGGAAGCTCGCCGAGCAGGTCCGGGCCATCCGCCCCGAGATGAAGTTTCTCTATACCACCGGCTATTCGCATCCCGGCGCGGAAGGCCTTGCCAAGGATGCCCCGATCCTCAAGAAGCCCTACCGCCTGCCGGCGCTCGCCGCCATGATCCGTCAGGCCATCGACCGCGCGGCTTCATGATGGCTGCGGGTTGAAGGCCCGGGCGACCGTCTGGGAGCAACGAGGACAGGAGCATCGCCATGCCCGGGCTTGTCCCGCCTTCGGGGCCGAAGCCCCCTCGGCGCGGCGAAGGCGCGGGCATCACGTCCTGGCGGCAAAGCAAGTCGTGGATGGCCGGGTCAAGCCCGGCCATGACGGAACTCAATGCCTCAAGGCATCTGCTGCTTCGCCCGCGGCGCATCGGCGTCGGCTTTCGGCCACGACCTCATCCGCGGCGCGGCGCGAATGCACGATGCAACACCAGCGCACCCCGGGGCGATGGCGGTGCCGCCTGCCCGTCAGCCGCCGGGACCGTCCCGCATGATGAAACCCATCAGTTCACCCACGTTCAGCTCCAGATCGCGGATGGTGTTCTTGACGACGTCTCCGATCGAGATCACGCCCACCACCTTGCCGGCGTCGAGCACCGGCAGATGGCGAAAGCCGCGCTCGGACATCATGGCCATGCAGCCATCCAGACGGTCGTCGAGCCTGACCGTAACGGGGTTGCGCGTCATCACCTGCGCGACCGGCGTCTGCCTGGCGTCGAGCCCGGGCAGCAGCACCTTGATGGCGCAGTCGCCCTGGGTCACGATCCCCACCAGCACGCCGTCGTCGATCGCCAGCACCGACCGCACCCGATGGTCGCGCATCCGGCGCAACGCGTCGACGACCATGTCGTTCGACCGAACCTCGATCAAGGCGCCGCCACGCTTCTGGGCCAGAGCCGTTTTCACCGTACTCATCGATCGTCTCCCCCGGGGGCGTTGCCCGCCTTGATAAATCCTGTCGACGATCATCCAGCCATATCGCTTTCCGGGCAAGCGGTCTGACCGCCGGCCCGAAGCCGCCGCGAGGCACGGCGCGCGCATCAGCAAGCGCACGGCGCGCGATGCTGCGTCGCACGCGGTGGACCGTGCCGCGCGGGCAGGCTTGCGACTTCGATGCCAAACGGCGCTCTCGACTTTCGATCCCGGGCACGGGATGATGCCGCCGGATCGACATGACCCGCGGGTGCATTTGAGATGAGCACGGATGTCTCGGTCGGAGAAGGCGACGCGATCCAGCTGACCTCACATCCGCTTCGTGCCGTGATCCTTGGCGAAGTCCATGCGCGGCCGTTCACGCCGATCTCGCTACCGGCCCGCATCCTGCATTTCGCGTTCGAGACGTCCGGCCCGCGCGCGTCGGCCGATCGCGCCAACCTCGCCGCCTTGTGCGCGGCACGCGGGATCGACCCGCCGCTGGCGACCGACAAGCATTTTCGCGTGGGATTTGGTTCCGCCGTGCTGCGCTGGGAGCAGCATTCGGAATTCACCACCTACACCTGGGAACTGCCCGCCGATGCTGCGGCAGACCCGTTCTCTCCCGGCGCGGCGGCGCTGGCGTCGCCGATGCGGCTGGTGCCGCAGCCCGGCCCGGTTCTCGTCGCCGTCGATCTGCACCTGTTGCCGGAGCATTTGCCGCGCACCGCCCCGGAGCTGCTGTTCGACAAAGCCAGCCTCGCCGTCGCGGAGAATTCGGATGGAAAGGCGGTCTACGCCACCGACTTCCAGCCGGACGAAGCCGGCTTCGTCAAAATCCTCGTCGCCGATCGCAACATGTCCGCCGAGCGCGCCGGCGCCGTGGTGCAGCGGCTTCTCGAAATCGAGACCTACCGGACGCTCGCTTTGCTCGGCCTGCCGGAAGCGCAGCGCCTGTCGCCCTCGATCGCGGCGGCCGAAAGGCGGCTGGTGGAAGTCACCGACAGCATGCGCCACGCCGGCGATCTCGCCACCAATCACCGGCTGCTCGACGAACTGACGGCGCTGGCGGCCGATGTCGAGGCCGGCTCGGCCGCCAGCCTGTTCAGGTTCGGCGCCAGCCGCGCCTACGAGGAGATCGTGGAGCAACGGCTGCAAACCGTCGGCGAGCGAAAGATGAGCGGGTTTCCGACCTGGTCCTCGTTTCTCGCCCGGCGGATGAAGCCGGCGTTGCGCACCTGCCTCACGACCGAGGCGCGGCAAGCGAGCCTGTCGCTGAAGCTCGCACGCGCCGCCAATTTGTTGCGGACGCGGGTCGACGTCGAACTGGAACAGCAGAACCAGCAGCTGCTGAAATCGATGAACGATCGCACGCAATTGCAGCTGCGTCTGCAGGCGACGGTGGAAGGCCTCTCGGTGGCGGCCATCACCTATTATGTCGTGAGCCTGTTCGGCTACCTCGCCAAGGCGGCGCACGATCGCGGCCTGCTTCCCCTCGAGCCGACCGTGACGACGGCGCTGTTCGTCCCGGTGGCCGCGCTCGCGATCTGGTGGACCATCCGCAGCATCCGCAAGAAACACATCGGCGATGGGGATGTGGCGGGCATGTGAGGCCGGTGCGTCGCTCTCGCCGCGCGAGATCGACGCGCGAGATCGACGCGGCGGCCGGTTACACCGGGCCCATCGGCCTGACGGCCATCACTTCGATGGAGGATTGCGGGATCTGCAGATGCGGGTGGTTCTCGAAGGCCCTGGCCGCCGCCTCATGCGATTCGGCTTCGACGAACGAACACAGGATGATGTCGTTCTTGGTGTCGGCAACGCCGCTCTGGGTCACGCGCTTGGTTTTGCCGCCCGCTTCCGAACTGAGGATCATGCCGGCGTGCCGTTGCATCCATTCCCCCCATGCGACCTGCATTTTCTGCTCTTCGGCCTGGCGGATCGCCGGGTCGGTCTTCGCCCAATCCGCCATCACGGCGCTCGGGATGAGGTACAGAACGAGAAATTTCTGCTTGGTGGCATCGGCCATGGAGCTTCCTTTCGCACGTCGGTTTGATGACGATCATGTCCGAGGACGAAGCAACCGGATGCGCTCCGACATCGGCCCTCAAAATTTTATAGGGTGCCAGGGGATCGGCGGGAAGCGGCCGATCGGCCCTGCCACGGCGTATCCCGCTCATTCCGCCAGCGGCGTCGCATAGCCGGCCACGAGCCTGACCAGGTCGGCCTGGCGCGAGGTGCCGGTCTTCTCGAACAGGCGCGTAACGTGGGTCCGCACCGTGGTGTCGGCGAGGCCGAAGGCGCTGGCGACCTCCGGGACGCCGCCGATCTCGACGATCGCCATCAGGACGCGAAGCTCGGTCGGCGTCAGCTTGAACGCGCTGCCGATGGCTTCCGAAGCGGGCGCGGCCAGGTTCGCCTTGCGCACGAACAGCACCGCCGCGGCGGTGGAGACCATGCCGGTGCGGCGGCGCGCGCCCGAGGTCAGTGGCAGCGCGTGGGCGATATAGCGCTCGCCGTCGGTCGCGGTCAGCGGCACCGCGATGCCCCTGGTGCCGAGTGCCGCGTCACCCTGACCGGCGGCGGCAAAGACCTCCCGCAAGGCGCGATCGACATGCGCCTCGCGGGCAAGCAGCCGTCCTGCCATCGAACGGAGCACGTCGCTGGCCGCCAGCAGCGCGCGGCCGGCGGCATTGACGTGAATCAGCCGCCCGCTCGCATCCACGAGGTACATGCCGGCGCTGAGCCCGTCGACCACATCGATGAAGGTCGCGACTTCCGCCGCCTTGAACTCGAACATCCGGCCGATCAGCACGGCCCGCCGGACATGCGGCGCGATCAGGCTCATCTGGCGGCGCGCGCGATCGTCGACGAGACCATCGTCGCGGTGGCGGAACACGCCCACGACCCCTGCGCTGATCGTCGAGCGCTCGACCACCGCGCTCAGGAAATCGACCAGGCCCTGCGGCGCGGCCCATTGCCGGTACAACGCGCTGTCGGTGAGTTCGCGCACCGGCATCAGATCGGTGGTCGCGATCGGCTGTTCGAGATCGCCCAGAAAATGGCCCTCGGCCGCCGGGTAGATCTGCTGAAACAGCGCCACCGGCAGCGGCGTCGCGAAGCCGACGCGGTGCGGGATCGAGGCGTGCGGAACGCCGACGTCCTTGCAGAACAGACCCGCGCCGGCGCCGCCGACGAAGCCGGCCACGCGTTCCAGCGCGCTCTCCCACAGCGACGATTCGATGGCGGCGTCGTAGACGGTGCTGATGAGATCGCTCAGCCGTTGCTGAACCTGATAACCGGCCGGCGTGGACAAGGCAGAAACCGAACGCGAATGTGGAACGTGACTCACGACTAATCCCGAAAACGTGCCCCCGGTATGGCGGCGAAGCCGATGCGCGTTTGTGCGATGATCCGGATCGCGCGTCCGCTCAAATAATATTGAAGCCATCCCGCGAGCGGCTCGGGAATAGCGCCCCTCCTACGATCGGAGGATGGGCGACGGCGTGCCGGCTGGCATCAGGACCGCGATCTTCCGGGTCGCCAACATCGCCAACACTGCCTGCCGCGTCAGCGGTCGCCCCGCTAGTCACGCCGCACGCGGGCACCAGGCGCCGCCCGTATCCCGGAGAGCTTGCGCAGCCGGCGCGCAAGCGCCGGGGCAATCAGCAGACTGAGGGGGATCGAGAGCACAATCCAGATCGCCAGTGCTTTGGCGATGGCAAGAATCCACGCGGTCATGTCACGGTGCGCGGATTTCGGTTCATGGCCGGATGCAGGCGGATCGTCGCCACACAGGGGGCCTTCAAAACGCCACGCGGAGGCCGCCTCTCGCGGTGCCGATGCGGCTCTGGTCGGACATCGCGACGCCCTCCACCGACCCGAACAGCGCGACGTTCTTCGCCGTCTGGTAGTCGAAGCCGGCGCCGAACAACGCACCCGCCGTGCTGCCCTTGCCGGGCGTGGCGAACGACAGTCCCTGCCCGATCAGCACCGCGTTAACGGTGGCATCGCCGACCCGCTGCTGCGCGATCACGCCGCCATGGACTGAGGTCTTCAGCGTGTGATCGCCGTACAGGGTTGTCGTCTTCGACAGTTCGAGCTGGCCGCGCTCCTCGAAGTTCTGCAGCGTGCGGCTGCCGACGGTCAGTCCCTGCGCCGAGCCCTGCTCGGCATAGCCGTCGAACAAGCCGGCGACATAGCGCACCCGCGCCGTCGGCGTCAGCACATAGCCGTTGCCGAACTGATGGCGCAGGCCGTAGGCCAGTTCGGGACTGACGAACCAGCCATCATAGGTCGCCCGCGCCGTCTCGGCCGCGGTGTTGTTCAGCACCAGCCGGCTCGAGCTGTTGGCCGAGCGGCCGCCCTGCACGGTGAAATCCAGAAAATGCGCCGCCCATTCGAAGCGGCTGTAGGCGCCGGCGAACAGATAGTCGCTGTCGATGCGCTGCGAGCCGAGATCGACCGACACGCGGCCCGCACCACCGCCGATGAAGGCGCCGAGCAGCCAGTCCGGCCGGATCCGCCGGTCGATGCCGAGCGCGCTGCTCCAGGCCGTGTTGGTGGTGCGCAGGGTCGCCGCGGTCTCGTCCTGAATGCGCTGGCCGCCGAAGCTGCTGGCCCATACCGTGATCGGCGCGGCGCTGCTCCAGCCCGAGGCGGACGGCGCCTTGACGAAACCGCCGGAGCGACCGCTGTCCGGCGCGTAGGCCATCGCCGTCATGGCGCCGTTGGCCGACGGCGGCGCGCCGTTCAGCCTGCCCTGCACCAGCGACGACACGCCGCCGGTGAAATCCATCAGCGCGCGATCCGCCATCGCGAGCGCGGTGGGATCGAGCGTGGCGAGCGTCGTGCCGGCGGCGACCGACGGATTGCGATTGCCATTGGAGAAGCTGGTGTTGGTAACGCCGGTGAAGTTGATGAAGGTCGGCAGCGCGACGGATGTGAGCGATGACACCCTCGTCTTGGGCGCATCGACCGCGACGTTGACGACGTCGTTGCCCAGTCCCATGTCGACGACGCCGACGATGCGCGATCCGGACCTCAGCGTCAGCGTATCCGCCGCCGAGGTCAGCTTGATCGCTGTGCCGCCGGTGCCGATGATGGTGCCGGAATTGTCGATGGTGCTGCCCTGGCCGGGGTTGAGAACCTCGATGGCGATATTGCCCGAAACGGTGCCGGCGTTGGTCAGGTTGACGGTGTTCGCCGTCTGGATACCGTTCGTAACTCCCGTAATCGCGCCGCCGGTTCGGTTGACGACGTCCGCGCTACCGAAACCCCGGAGGGCAATCCCGTCCACACCGGTTGCAAGAATCTTGCCCGAATTATCGATCGTCGCAGAGCTTGTGGCAAAGATTCCGTCCCGACTTCCCGAGATCACGCCCGTGTTGCGCACGGTAGCAACATCGACATCCAGGCCTTGCGTTCCGGCCGCGTTGCCGGCGGATATGGTGCCGGAATTGGTTAAGTCCAACACAAGGCTGGAGATAGCCACGGACGAGCCCGATATCGTGCCGGAATTATTCACCATGGAAGTGCCGGCATTTATCCCATTAATTCCCGTAATCGTCCCGGTGTTGGTCACGTTGGCATTGGCCGAAGCGATCCCGATGCCGTTGACGGGTGACGATGAGACGATTCCCGAATTGACCACTGTCACCGAACCGGTGGAGGAAATGGCGCGTCCACCGACATCGGTCGCCGAAATCGTGCCGGTGTTGGTGACCTTCACGTCCTGCAGGCTCTTGATGCCGTTGGCGCTGCCCCTGATCGTGCCGCTGTTGAAGATGTCGACGATCTGCCGCGCGATGATATTGCCAATGCCGACGCCCGTTCCGCCGCCCGATATCATCCCCGCGTTGGAGACTTTCCCCTCATTGGCGATGAACACGGCGTCGTTTCCGCCTGTGATGGTGCCGGTGGCGGCATTCCTGACTTCGCCGTTTTGCAGTTCGACGCCCCTGCCTTGACCAGAAATGCTGGCCGAATTGTTGACGATGCCCGTGCCGAGGTAAAGGACGCCGGACCCGTTCGCGCCGGTCGCCGTGATCGTTCCGAAATTATTGACGGTCCCCTGAACCCCGGCGTCGATGCCGTAGCGGCCCCCCGTAATGTCGCCGAAATTGTTGACGGTCCCGTGATTCAATATTGCAAGGCCTTTGTCGGTACCCGAAACCGAGGCGCCGGCCAGGATGTTGTAGGTGTTGTCCCGGTCGCCGGTCGTTGCGGTGGCGGTGCCGTAGCCGTTGGTGCCGTTGGCGTTGATGGTCGTGCCCGTGCAGGTGACGGTGACATTGCTGGCCGGCGACACCGGGTCGCAGGCGGCATCGGCACGCGATGACGGCACGGCCAGCGCGACCAGTCCAAACGCGTATCGCAGCATCCGATAACGGTGGGCCAACAAACTCATGTCCATCTCCAGGTTCGCTCGATTCCGCGCTGATGGTCGGAAGTACCGACCGCGCGCCAAATCAGCGTCGTAGGAACCTAGGAGACGGCCGCTGCCCGGCAGCCTGCGGCGACAGGTGAGATATTTCGGTCACGCCGGCACACGCGCCGGCCATGCGGGCGGCCCGGTCCGGCGGCCGGGCGCGCCCCTCGGAGCAATCAATACAATCGCTTCACATGATCCGGCCGTAGTCGGGATTGTGGACCCCGCGCACGGCGGCTTCAATCCGGCCACGCTCGACGCCGATGTCACGGAGCGCGCGGTCGTCGAGTTCGTTCAGGGTCTGGATGGCCTGGCGGCGCGCGAGATGGTCGAGAACGGCGGCTGCCGACTTGCCGAGCAGGCGGAAAAAACCGCCTGCAACGCTCAAAATGGCGGGCTGGCCTATGGTTCTGGATATCGTCGTCATCGCGCGTCTCCTTGCCTTGGCGGGCCAAGCCGCGACCGCCGGCGCCAGCGCTTGCGAAGCGCCTGCACCTTGATGGACCGATTGTCGTGCACCCCTCTCAGTGCAATCTCTGGCTTGATGGGCCTTAAATGATCCGATACAGTTCTCGGTGCAAGGAAAACATTGCTCTCGGTGCAATTATGTCAAAATTCGAGTATTTGAAGCTGGCCGACAGCGTCGCCGCCGAGATCGCCGATGGCGGCCTGAAGCCGGGCGACCGCCTGCCGCCGCAGCGCAGTTTCGCCTATCAGCGCAAGATCGCGGTCTCCACTGCGAGCCGCGTCTACACCGAACTGTTGCGCCGCGGCCTGGTGGTCGGCGAAGTCGGGCGCGGCACCTTCGTGTCCGGCGAGACGCGCCGCGGCATCGCGGTGACGCCGGAGCCGCGCGCCGGACGCATCGACCTCGAAGTGAATTATCCGATCCTGCCGACGCAATCGGTGATGATCGCACGAAGCCTCGCCGGACTGGAGCGCCCCGAAGTGCTCGACCTCGCCCTGCGGCACTCCACGACGACGGGAAGCCTCGCGGCGCGAACCATCTCCGCCGAGTTTCTCGCCCGCGAGGACTGGAGCCCCGCCCCCGACCAGCTGGTATTCACCGCGAACGGCCGGCAATGCATCGCCGCCGCGCTGGCGGCGCTGGTGCCGACCGGCGGCCGCTGCGGCGTCGAGGCGCTGACCTATCCCTTCATCAAGGATATCGCCGCGCGGCTGAACGTCACGCTGGTGCCGCTCTTGATGGACGAGCATGGCGTTCGCCCGGACTCGGTGCAGAAGGCGCACCGCGAATCGCCGCTCTCGGCGCTCTACCTGCAGCCGACGATCCAGAACCCGCTCGGCATGACCATGCCGCAGGCCCGCCGCACCGACCTGCTGCGCGTCGTCGAAAAGCTCGGCCTCACCATCATCGAGGATACGGTCTACGGCTTTCTCGACGAGGAAACGCCGATGGCGGCGCTGGCGCCGGACCGCTGCGTCACGCTCGACAGCCTGTCGAAGAAGGTCGCGCCCGGGCTGGCGCTCGGCTTCATCGTCTCGCCGCCGCGGCTGCGCGAGCGCATCATGGCCGCGGTGCGCTCGGGCGGATGGACGGCATCCGGCTTCGCCTTCGCCGCCGGGCAGCGGCTGATGGCCGACGGCACGGTCGCGGAACTGTCGCGGCTGAAGCGGATCGACGCCGCGCGGCGCCAGCAGATGGCGGCCAGATATTTCGCCGGCTTCGATCTCCAGTGCAATCCGAAATCCTATCATCTGTGGCTGACGCTGCCGCCGCACTGGCGTTCGCAGACCTTCGTCGCCGCCGCGGCGCGCCGCGACATCGCGCTGACCCCCTCCACCACCTTCGCCATCATCCCCGGCCATGCGCCGAACGCGGTGCGGCTGGCACTCGGCGCGCCCAGCACAGAGCAGCTCGATCTCGCGCTGCGTACGTTGTCGGGCATGCTGACCGCCAAGGAAGACCTTGACACGACGGAGTAGCGTCACGGCCATTCCGCGATGTATCCCATCGCCTTGTACGGCTCGATCTTGCGCCATTCATGCAGCATGCGGCGCGCGAATTCGAGGTCGGTGTGCCAGCGCGCGCGCGGCGTCGCGAAACGATCGACCGTCAGCAGCATCTTCTCGACCTCCGGCCAGTGCCGATGCAGCGTCATGGGATAGCGGCGCGCGGTCCAGGTATTGCCGAGGCAGATCACGCTGCGGATATTGGCGAGACCAATCGCGGCATCGATGATCGGCAGCGAGAAGATGACGTTCTCGCCAGTGTTTTTCGCACGGTCCTCTCTTAGGATGACGTGATCGGGAATACCCCGCGCGACCATGGCGCCGACGATGATCTCGCATTCCGAGCGGTCCGCGCCCGGTGTCAGGCCGCCGCTGACGATCGCCCAGCGGAAAAACCCCTTGCGCCAGAGCCGGCAGGCTTCGTCGACGCGCAAGTCGGCGTCCTCGCGGGTGCCGAACACAAAAAGCAGGTCAGCCGGCCGCAACGGCGTCTCGACCAGATGCCGCGCGTTGATCGCGGCGATCTCGGCCACCGTCGGAGGTTGCGTCGTCGGGTTCGTCACCAAAGCTCGCCTGCCAAATGGGTGGCCGCACAGTGCCGCGCGACGCCACGTTCGCGAAATCACGTTTGGTGTCGCTTGATGGCGAACGTCGTTACGGCAGCAGTTCTTCCGGCAGCGCGTCGAGCGAATATCTTCGCGGCCGGTTGCGCTTGACGAAGCCGCCGATGGTCCAGGCGAACCAGATCGCGATGCCGACCAGGAACAGGGCGCCGGTGAATTCGCCGGTCGCCAGCGCCCGCAGCAGCAGCCCGATCATCGCGATCGCCAGCAGCACCAGCATCGCGACGGCCGCCGCGTAGCTCGCCATGCCGATGCCGCCGCTCAGCGACGCCTTGCTGCCCGCGGCCTGCATGCGGCGATGCAGCCCGGTGATGAAGGCGCGAAAGCCCTGGTCCTGCGGCGTCATCAGCGAGACGGTCTGCCAGGAGGTCGAAACGATCGCGATCCGTCCGCCGCCTCTCCTCGCGATGTCGGCGCGAAAGCGGCGCGCTTGCAGCGACATCGGCCGGTACGACAGCCGGATCGAGGCGATCTCGGCATAAGGCCACAGCCCGGAGCGGCGGCCGATCTTCCACGACAGGCCCGCGTCCGTCAGTTCGAATTGCTGCGCGGACGAGAGAAGCGACGCCTTGTAGGCATAGCGCGTGCGCGCGCCCTCGCCCTCCGCGGCTCGATCAGGCAGTGAAGTCGGCAATTCCAGATGTCCCGTGTCGTCAAGACCGCCTGCCGCCGGCTTGCGCGGCGCGCCGGCTTTACCTTACAAGCGGGCCATGGCCGAGACGACCTATTTTCCGCCCCGCCTGATTCTCGCCGGCGCGATCGTGTCCGGCGTGCTGCTGGCGCTGGCCGTGCACATGCTGGGCGCGCGCTATGGACTGGATCTGGGCGGGCTGTGGCGCAAGGATACCGCCGAATTCATGCCGGCGGGCGCGGCGGTGGCATGGTGGCTGATCGCGACCGTGGGATTTTCCGGCGGCTACTTCACCGCCGGCCTGATGCACAGCGCCGCCTCGGGCCAGATTCCGCTCCGGATGCGTCAGTTCCTGATCGCGATCGGTGTGCTGGTTCTGGCCGGAGCCGGACAGGCGGCCTCGGCGCCGAGCCCGCTGCCGACCGTGTCCGGCGTGCTTGCCGGTCTCGCGGCGCTCTGCCTCGGCGCTGCGATGGCGTTCTGCGGCGCGCATTTCGCGCTGCGCAAGGCGTAGGCGGGCGGGCTAGCGGCTTATCCGTTCCGTGGAATCGGAGCGGAGCGCTGGATTGCCATGGCAGCAGCTCGAACGATCGTGCCGTCGGAAGCATGCGCGACCAGGGTCAACACCGCTACCAGAATGGTGCATGCAATCATGAGTAGCAAAACTATCATCAGTAGTGCAACTTTACCGCGTAGCGCCAAGGTTGTATCTCCTTGGGCCGCTTAGACCACGACGCAGATGCGTACGCAACCACGCGGCGAGCAAAACTTCAGATAACAGCCGGCCTGCGCTGCGGCCGCTTGGTTCGACCAATCGAGTGCGGGAACATAACGTCGGGATGGTTCCCACGCGGCCTGATGCGGAAGAGCCGAAAGGCCGCCAAGCTGACGGCAGCCCAATACCGGCCGGTGCGCGAATTGGCGGCTCGCGAGGAAAAGCCGCGCGGGCTGTCCGCGCGGCTTTTTGCCTCAAGGCACGATGAAATCAGCTCGCGGCGCGCAGATTGACCTTGCCCTCGGCCAGCGAGGTCAGCTTGGCGTCGGTCTTCTTTTCCTCATCCAACGTCGTCTGCAACACGCTGGCGCAGTCGGTGCGGCCGAGCTGGCGCGCCCAGGCGATCAAGCTGCCGTAGCGGGTGATTTCATAATGCTCGGCCGCCTGCGCCGCGTTGATCAGGGCGGCGTCGAGCACATTCTTGTCGGCCACTTCGCCCGCGACCTCTTCGGCCTCCTCGATGATACCGTCGATCGCCGGACAGTTGACCGCCTTCACCTCGGCGCCGTGCATCCGGAAGACCTCTTCCAGCCGCTGCACGTGGGTTTTGGTCTCGTCGAGATGGGTCAGAAAGCCCTGTTTGAGCTGCTGATCGGTGGCCTTGTCCGCCATTTTCGGCAACGCCTTCAGGAGCTGGTTCTCGGCGTAGTAGATGTCCTGCAGCTGATGGATGAACAGATCGTCCATCGTCTTGATGTCTTTGGTGAACAGTCCCATGGAGGTCCTTTCCTTCGGTTTTCCGAACATGCGCCCGCAACGGCTCAGGCGCGCAACATGTTGACGGCTTGCACAGGCTAACCGGCCGGCAAAACGGATGTTCCTAAGGGCCATGAAAACGCCGCGATGGAACAGGCTAACCGGGCCAAAACCGCGCGCGGAAACGACCGATGCGACTCAAAATCGTTAAGGCAGCGACATATGTAGGGCGTATGACGGGAGTAGCCGGCCTAGCCAAAAGGCATGCTTGTCAAGGGCTGCACAACGCTGCGGATTTGGCTTATGGGTTTCACGCACGGTGCCTTTGACCGTCGACTGTCACCCCTCGGTGACAGGCCTTGTTACGTTGTTGCCCCCCGCCGGGAGGATGAATGCATCGGTTGCTGACCGCGCTCGGGCGCGGCTTCAAGGAGAAGATCGGCTGGAAACGGCTGGGGATCGCCGCGAGTCTCATCATCATCGCGCTGGCGGTCACCCATCTGGTGCGCACGCTCAAGGGGGTGGACACCGGCGTCATCCTGACAGCGCTCACCGAGATCGCGCCGCATCGCATCGCGCTGGCCGCGCTTTGCGTCGTGGGCGCGTTCTGCACGCTGACCTTCTACGATTTCTTCGCCCTGCGGACCATCGGCAAGACCCACATCCCCTACCGTATCGCCGCGATGTCGAGCTTCACCAGCTACACGATCGGGCACAATATCGGCGCCACCGTGTTCACCGGCGGCGCGATCCGCTTCCGGATCTATTCGGACTACGGCCTGACCGCGATCGACGTCGCCAAGATCTGCTTTCTCTCCGGCCTGACCTTCTGGCTCGGCAATCTGTTCGTGCTCGGGATCGGCATGGCCTATCACCCCGAGGCGGCATCGGGAATGGACCTGCTGCCGGACGCGATGAACCGGCTGATCGGGATCGGCTGCCTCGCCGCCATCGGCGCCTATTTCGTCTGGCTCCTGACCGGCGAGAAACGCCGTGAACTCGGGCAGAACGGCTGGAAGGTGGTGCTGCCCTCGGCGCGGCTGACGATGCTGCAGATCCTGATCGGCGTGATCGATCTCGGTTTCTGTGCGCTTGCGATGTATCTGCTGATGCCGATGACGCCCTATATCGACTTCGTGTCGCTCGCCGTGGTGTTCATCCTGGCGACGCTGCTCGGCTTCGCCAGCCATGCGCCCGGCAGCATCGGCGTGTTCGACGCCGCGATGCTGCTGGCGCTGCCGCAGTTCGGCCGGGAGGAATTGCTGGCGACGCTGGTGGTGTTCCGCATCCTGTATTTCCTGATCCCGTTCGGCATCTCGATCGCGATCATGGGCACGCGCGAAGCCTGGCTCAGCGTGCTGCAGCCCTGGCTGGAGCGGCGCCGGCTCGGCGACGGCTATACGGCCAAGGCGCGGGTCGAGGCGCGGGTGCAGCCGCCGATCGAGCGGCGGCAGTCGCGGGGGCGGTAACGCCCTCGTTATCCGAACCGTCCGGGCTTTTGACGCAGGGCCGCCGCATTCTCTTATTTCTGCCTTACCGCTAACGTCAAACGGCGCCATGGTCGGACATTTCGCACGTTCCACGCTGTCGGTCGCGCTGGCTGCCGCTGCGCTCGCAGGCCTGCCGATTGCCGCCGCGCACGCCCAGAGCGGCCCGGGCGCCGGGCAATTGCAGATTACGTGGGAAGTGCGCAACCGCTTCCGCCTGTTCCGCGAGGAGCGCGATTTCCTGCTGCATCTCGACAGCGGCAGCGGCCGCAGCGTGCTGGCCGCGGAGCAGCGACTTGCGGTCCAGAGCGACGGTCGCGGCTGGGCCCGCAATACGGTGAACCGGCTCTGCATCGACCTCGCCGGCCGCGTCAGCGAGCCTTGCAGCCGCGACAATGTCAAGGAAAGCTACCTGACGCCGATCGACCATCCGGTGCTGATCCGCCTCGCCGGAGCGGTGCCGGTCGGCGCCACCTGCGCCTGGACCGTCGACGACGGCGACGGTCCGCAAACCTCCACCTTCGACTGCGCCGAGCCGGTCAATATGCGCGTCCGCTATGGCCGCACCACGGTGGTGACCGCCGACGTGTCGAGTTCGGAGGGCAACCAGCGCGTCTTCACCGAGATCGCGGTGCGCGACATCTTCATTGCCGGGCTCGGCGACAGCATCGCGTCCGGCGAGGGCAATCCGGACCGGCCGGTGGCGCTGGCCGACGAAGGCTTCTGCTTCCGCTCCTATCTGGGCACGGCGGCCGCGCAATATTACCGGCCGAGCCGCGCCGGCTACAAGGGCGGCCGCGCCTGCGAGGCGCCGGAGCAATTGTCGGTGTGGCAGCGCCAGAGCGCGCTGTGGTTCAACCCGGCCTGCCACCGCTCGCTCTACAGCTACCAGACCCGCACCGCGATGGCGCTGGCGATCCGCTATCCGCACATCGCGGTGACCTATCTGCCGCTGGCCTGCACCGGCGCCACCATCGCCGACGGGCTGTTCGGCTCGCAGCGCGCGCGAGACTGCCTGCCGTCGAAATCCGGCAGCGGCGCCTGCCAGGGCACCGTCAACGGACAGCTCGCCGAGCTGCGCGACGCGCTCGCTGCCGCCAAGCGTCGCCAGCCGGATCGCAAGCTCGACCTCGTGCTGCTGTCGATCGGCGCCAACGACATCTATTTCTCCGGCCTCGTCGCCGACGTCATCGTCGACAGCGCCACCGAGCGCGCGCTGTTCCGCCGCTCCGGCGTGATGGCCTCGGTGGACGACGCCCGCAGCGCGATGGCGCGCGAGCTGCCGCAGGGATTTGCCAAACTGCGCGAGGCGCTGAAGCCTTTGGTCGGCGACCTCTCGCGCGTGGTCTACACGTCGTACGCCAACCCGACGCTGACCAATGGCGGCGCGCCCTGCCCCGGCGGCCGCGCCGGCTTCGACATCCACCCCTCCTTCAACGCGCAGCCGCAGCGGCTCGCCGCGGTGTCGAATTTCGTCGAGCGTGAATTCTTGCCGCAGCTGCAGGCGCTGGCGCTGTGCGAGGGCGGCATCCTGTGCCGCAACCCGCGCGCCGACCGCATGACCTTCGTCGACGGCCATCAGTCAAGCTTCGCCAGCCACGGTTTTTGCGCGCGCGCCGAAACCGATCCCGACTTCGACCGGCAATGCTTTGCCGCCAACGGCGAGAGCTTCGATCCCGACATCGTCACCGCCGCGAGCCAGCCGATGCTGTGCGGCCGCAGCGCCGGCGAATACCGCGCCTATCTGCCGCGCGCGCGCTGGATCCGCGACGCCAATGACAGCTACTTCGCCGCGATGACCTACCCGCAGGGCCTGCCGACCTCGCAGCAGCCGTCCGACATCCACGACGCGACCTGGGGCGTGCTGTCGGCGGTCTATGGCGGCGCCGTGCATCCGACCGCCGAAGGCCACGCCGCGATGGCGGACGCTGCCGTGCCGGCGGCAGCGTCGGTGCTGCAGCTCGATGCCGGGGTGCCGGAAGTGAGTTCGCAGCCGATGGCACCGATCCAGGGCGCGCCAGACGCGCCGCCACGGCCGCCGGGGCGGACGGGGTTGAACTAGGGCCAGCATGTCCAAGAGCGCAGGATGTCGCGACGCAAAAAATTATCCCATTTGGCGCGCTTAGGTAACGCAGTGCAATTTCCGGAAAGCGCGGCAACCTTGGCTATACCAGTCACTGGACCGAAAATCTGAAACAGTCAGTTTAGCAGGTAGGCGCTCAATGCGTATCATGCGCAGGTTCGCTGACGGATCCTACCGATACCGGTACTACCGCTTTCAGCAATGGAAGATGGATTTCGAGTTCGCGAAACATCATTGTCATGAACTTCTCGTTTTGCGGCAGGAGATCATTCGCGAACCTGTCGATTGCATCCGCAACTTGGGGCTTGCTCACTTTGCGATCGACCCAACCCTTCAGCATGGTGCAAAGCATGTCATACGATCGCTTCCACACAACAAAGAAGTGTTCGACGATGGCGCCGTCTTCAAACTTCATGAATTTCTTCATGCTCGCCTGGTCAGCAAGACCGTACTCACTGGCCTCAACCACCATCCGTTGAAGGTAGGAATCCAGCGCACGAACCTCGAGGTCAAAAACGGCGTCGGCCGCATTCACTGAAAATTGCTCAAGCAGTCGTTGTCGTTCCTCGCCGAACTTGAACCAGAAGCGCGCCGCAAAAATCAGGCCGATTAGCGGAAATGACGTCTCATCTCTTCCGGGAAACAATCGCTCAAGTGTTGGGATGAGCGAAACGTAGTATCGCCGGGTGCCATTTCTGAACACCTTGAAACGCCCTATGATAGGACGATACGGTTTCAGATCTTCTCCGATAAAACTAAGGGGCGGAGGTTGCGTAGCACCCGCCTTTAGTTGCGCGATAATGGAGGCTTCGACGTAGCGTATCCATGGCACAACGTTACCGGCCCGCTTCGTCAGTATCTCGGCCAAGTCCTTCCAATCCAGCGCATAGATGTCGTATTCCTTCAGTCGCTGTGGGATTGCGCTTGGGATACCAAGCAAGGTGAAGGAAGATATGGCGCCTAGTACGCGGGAAGTCGGCGGAATGCCCGTCATTGTATCCCAATCTGTTACGGCAGGAAGGGTGATTGAAATCCGCTCGTGGAGCGGACGCTCGTCGATGACTTCATCGCCCTTGTTCGCGTAGAATGCTTGTATGATTTCACGCGCCTTAGTCTCGCTCTGATCCTGAAGCCGCCCTTCGCGGCGCTCCGCGTATAGCTTATAGCAAAGCGCAAATACCGCTTTCATTCGCGGCGCGAAAGCATCGGACATCCAACCGTCAGTGCTCTTAAGCAGCTTCTCGCCAGCGTCATAGCGAATCTGCACGCCTTGAAGACCTGCCAAGATGGTTGGCGGATCCCTCGTGTCGTAAATACAGAACATCCTTCTTTTCATTCCGTCCCGTTCGGACGCAGTAAAGAGCCCCACTTCAAAGCCGCAGTAATCGAAAACGTGTTTTTGGTCGCCAGTATATACTGCTATGAAGATATCAGCGTTTTTGACAGCGCTTGCGATTTCGGCTTTCCAATCTCCCCCCAGTTCGATTGCCTGAGCGTCGAGAAAAACATCGAAGGCTGCCTGGTCTATGGCCGCGATTTCTTGCCAGAGCGCCTGCGCAATGGGAAAGTCATCATGAGAATAACTGATAAACACGTTGACCCTGTCTGACTTCTCGCGGCGTGGCCTAGACGATGCTTTCTTGGTTTTCTTTTTTGCGGGCTTACCCATTATGCGCCTCCGCATCGCAGCACTGCAGTGCCGTAATGTTCGCTTTGAAATCCATTCCAGAAATGATGAATTATCTGCACGCGACAATAGCGTGTCAAACAGAATCTATTTAAGGTATAGTCGCCCTATTGTGCGCATGCCGATTGGTTCTGTTGTAAAGTAGACCGAGCTGTTGTGAACTTTCGCCGCGATGACCTACCCGCAGGGCCTGCCGACCTCGCAGCAGCCGTCCGACATCCACGACGCGACCTGGGGCGTGCTGTCGGCGGTCTATGGCGGCGCGGTGCATCCGACCGCCGAAGGCCACGCCGCGATGGCGGACGCTGCCGTGCCGGCGGCGGCGGCCGTGCTGCAGCTCGATGCGGGCGTGCCGGAAGTCAGCTCGCAGCCGGTGGCGCCGATACAAGGGATGCCGGACGCGCCACCGCGGCCGCCGGGCCGGACGGGGTTGAACTAGCCGCGTATTCGGCAGCGTGCTGCGCCCTCGTGCGTAGAGGTTCCGCCGAACGGGGCGGAGACGCCGACTTTCTCTGAACCGCCTGGATCAGGCGCCACACGTTGATCGGAATGAGCATCACGTGCAGGACAATGACCGGGCCCAGGTGCAGTGAGCCTCCATAGGCCAGGAAGCAAACGTTGCTGCAAAGCGCCGCCACGCGCAGGGGAATCATGTCCTTCATGTAGAAGGTTAGAACAACCAGGGCCGAGGCGGCATAGCCAAGCAGGTCGATCGACATCCTTTGCTCCCTGGCTTGCCTCCGTCCGGACGGCGCTGCACGTTCACAAGCGGTAGGCGTCTTGCATTTCACCCATGGCCGATCGCGACGCCCCTGTCTTGGACCGTGGCGAACAACGGCGCCCCGAACCGAGTTCGCCATGCGCGCAATCTGCATGCCGGACCTCCGCGGCTCCCTCGCCGGGCATGGGCATGCTATCTCGTGCTCCTCACCGCGCGCGGCGTCTCGCCAAATCGCGCCCGGAACAAACGATTGAAATGCGAGATGTCTGAGAACCCGACCTGCAGCGCGATGTCGGAAATGCGGCGCGGCTGCCCCTGCTGCCGGGTCAGCAGTTCGAAGGCCCTCTGCAACCGCACCTCGTTCAGACGGTCCGTGAAAGACGTTCCGGATTTCTCGAGGATGCGTTGCAGGTATCGAGGCGACACGGCCATCCGGCGCGCCACATCCGTCACGCTCAGCCCGGGCACTTCGAAGCAGGCATCTATGTGCTCGAGCGCCGCGGCAAGACGGCTCGCCACCACCGGGCTGAATTGGCTTTCTCCGAGCGACGTTTCGGGCATGATCGCCAGCGCAGCCAGATCGGTGAAGTGCTGCCGAATGACGGCACGACGCGCCTCCGAGATGCGCGGCCAGTTTCGTTCCGCCGACCTGACATAGCTGCGCAGGAGATCAAGCCCTTCGGATCGCCGGTGGATGCGATGCGCGACAAGTTTGCCGGCGCCGTGCGCCCGGGCTTCCAGGTCCGCAAAGGGCATCATGAACGTCATGAAGCCGAACGGTTCATGCGCGCCGACATCGCCGGGATCGGAAACGCGCAGAACGGTCGCCTCTCCAGGCTGCAGCACGACCTCACGACCGCGCTGCGTCGCATGCAGATGTCTCGACATCGCGATGACGAGACCATAGTCGGCGTCGCCGTCCCTCGCGAGTTCCTTGCTGCGCACGGTCAGGCCCGCGCTGAAGTCTGCCTTGACGATGCGCATGCCCTCCAGAAACGGATTGAACGAAGCGCGAAAAGGAGCGTCCGACCCGGGCTTGAAATCCAGATTGAACATTTTGCGGCCGAACCCGGCGCGCCACTCCTGGATCGAATGACACTGGATGACCATCGCCCGAAACCTCCCTCTCCAGACCGTTCGGGCCTTCGAGCGCCGTCGACAATTTTGGCCAGCAGACTTCGAGCTTGGTAGCGAACTTGGATCGCAGCCGGTATGGCCCACTTCACAAATGAAGCGAAGCGAACCGCAGGGAAGATAACGAGAGCGCGAACATGGTCTCGCTATCGCTCGCGCCCGGCTCTACCGCTTTCGGCGACATCAGGACAACGCCGCCAGGACGCGGATATTCCCTCAACATCCGATATCATCTTGAACGGCGGCACAATCTGCATTGGTCCGCCGATCCAATGGTCTGGCGCTTCAACCGTGAGCGGATCATGAGTGAAGCCAGGCCCGCGCGTCGCGATGGATTGCGCGGCAATTCCGCAGCGGCCGGCCAAACCCCGCTGCCATCCGCGACTTGAGATTTCTGGCTTCCGGTATCAAAATAATCTGATCAAGACCACTGTCAGGATCTCGGATGGCTCCGGACCACGCCTCTTCGAAGCCCATATGGACGCGCGAGGACCATTTTTCCGCTCTCGTGCAGCATTCCTTCGATGCAATCATTTCAAAGGACCTGAACGGGGTGATCCGCAGCTGGAACCCCGCAGCCGAGCGCATGCTGGGCTGGTCAAGCGAGGAGGTCATCGGCAAGCCGATCCGCCTGATCATCCCTTCGGACCGGCAGCAGGAAGAGGATGACATTCTCCATCGCATCAACAACGGCGAAACGATCGCCAAGTTCGAAACGATCCGTCAGCACAAGTCCGGCAGGCCGGTTCTGGTCGCTCTCAGTATTTCACCCCTGCGAGACGAAAGAGGTGCGATTGTCGGCGCCTCGAAGATCGCCCACGACATCAGCGAGTCCGTCGAAGCACGCAAAAGACTGGAGGAAAACGAACTGCAGTTTCGCATCCTCGCCAACAGCATTCCCCAACTCGCATGGATGGCCGACGGACGCGGACTCATATTCTGGTACAATGACCGCTGGTACGACTACACGGGCACGACGCTGGACCAGATGAAGGGATGGGGCTGGACCAGCGTGCATCACCCCGACCATGTGGAGCGGGTCAGGAGCCGCATTCAGGAAAGCTGGGACAGCGGCCGGCATTGGGAAGATACTTTCCCGCTGCGCGGCCGGGATGGCGAATATCGATGGTTTCTCTCCCGCGCCGTGCCGCTCCTGGATCGAGATGGAAAGGTCTGGCGCTGGTTCGGCACCAATACCGACATTACCATCCAAAGAGAGAACGAAGAGCAGATTCAATTGCTCATGGGGGAATTGAGCCATCGCGCGAAAAACATGATCGCCGTCGTGCAGGCACTGGTGTCGCGGACGGCCGACAGGAAATATGCGGAAAGTCTGGCAGCGCGGCTGAGCGCGCTGGCGCGGAACCAGGATATTCTGACGAGAAGAAACTGGAAGGGAGCGCCGATCGGCGAACTCATCGCTTCGCAGCTGGTGACGGCCGGCGACCTCATAGGAAAGCGGGTTTTCATGACGGGCGATCTGGGCTTCGTCATCGGTCCGTCGAGCGCCGAAGCGATCGGTCTGGCGATCCATGAACTCGCGACCAACGCCGCCAAATACGGTGCCCTGTCCAACATGTCGGGCGAAATACAGATTGAAATCAACTCCGATCGCGCAGGTGGAAAACTGTCGGTCGAATGGCGCGAGATCGGAGGGCCGCCGGTCGTCGCCCCCGGCCATGCCGGGTTCGGTACCGTCATGATCGATCGCAACCCGCGTTTGGCATTGGGCGCCGAGGTCGCGTTCGGATACCCGGAGGATGGCTTCTACTGGCGGCTGACGGCACCGATCGACCGTATTTCGGAGACCGTAGCATGATCAATCTTGTGCATCGGGCGACGCTCTAGCGCGGCGTCAAGGGAACGCGGAGAACGTTCAAATCCTTGACGCCGGGGAAGGCCTCCGCGGCTTCGGCAGTGACAAGCTTGAGGACGGCCGCCTGTACGTCGCCCCGGATGACGCGGTCGATGGCGCTTTCATCGGTGGCCGAAAGCTCGGCCCCGGTAGCGCCCGCGGCGATCAGTGCGAAGCGAATATCCGCCTCGTACCCCGACGCCTTGTCGATCGCCACGCTCTGGTCCTTCAGCCCGGCCGGTGATTTCACGTCGGGCCGAGCGATCAAGATGGCGACCAGCCTGTCCACACCCGGCGCCGGCGGCAGGGTGGCCGCGTCGGGCTTTATCCGGTCGTCGCCGACCGGTTGTGACAGTTCGGCGTTCGTCATTTGCTCGGCGACTGCCAGCGCAGCGACGATCGATTGCCGAGGCGTGGTCTCGGCCGGCGCACGGCTCGATTCGTGGTCGGGAGGCTGGACCTCTGCGGGCGGCCGCGGAACGGGAAGCGGCGCTGGCTCGGCAACGATCGCGGCCGTGGTGGCGGGCGCCTCATTGTCGCGCGGGAGGCTTCTCGGCACCGGCAGTGGCGTGGGCTCCGGCCTCGATGCGATCGTTGCCTGCACATTACCGGCCTTGTTGCGCGGCGGCCTGTCGGCGAATGCCGGCTCGGCAGGTCTCGATATGCGCCTGCGGAAAACCTGGCGCTTGTCCGCAACGTCACCTGCGGTTTTTTCTGCGTTCTGATGCGCGTTGAGCGTTCGCCGACTCCAGTCCATGTAGGCCTGACAGGCCAGGTTACAGGGCACGCCGTCGATATAGACGGTTCCGGGAGCGTCCAACGCGGTGGCCGGCGACGGTCCGGTGAATGCGAGAACAATGCCGGCGGCCGCGATCGCGCAAACTCTCATGGCAACGACTCCCGTGACGCTATCCGGAACGCCATTCGTTGATTGCCCGGCGGCAAGAACCGCCGCTGAATTGCGGTCCCAGGATCCAAGGAGCCGGAGCAATTGGCCGGACCACTTGGCGAAAACGGATGCGAACCAAAAAGGTTTCAAGACAGCGTCGACTCACCCAGGAGGCGGCCTCGCTTCGCTGCTGCCGCCTATCGAACGAACGGCAAGAAGGCCGGCGAGGCAAGCATGAAGCGGGCGATGGCACCTATCGCGCAGGCGATGGCGCCGGCGCCGCCGCCTTCTTCGGCGCTGCGGGTGTTGCCTTCGGCGCACCGGGCGCCATCGGCAGCTTCATCGCCGCCGCCTGCGCCGGCAGATACTTCACGATGATCGCCGGGTCGACCTGCGCCAGCGAGGTATCCGGCAGGCGGGTCCAGACTTCGTCGCGGCCCAAGAGCGAGATGCCGAGATAGCCGCGCATGGTCAGCGTCTGGCCGTCCGGGCTCAGCGTCATCTTGGCCTTGTAGATCTTGCCGTCGCGCGGATCGAGCACGTTGCCGTTCTCGTATTTCAGGCCCTCGCGCTTCATGTCGCGGATGAATGACATGCCGAGCCACGGTGCGTCCTTGCGGTCGTCGGTGCATTTGGCGCAGGTCGGATTCGGCGGATCGGTCGCGTCGAGGAACAGTCTTGCGAACACGCCTTCGAAGACGCCGGCGTGATCGACCACCAGGAACCAGCCGACCGGCTTGCCCTTCTCGACCTTCTCCCACAGCCCGGCCGCGGAAGGTTCCGCCGGCTGCGCGGCGAGTTCGCCCGAAAGCGCGACGCCGATCGCAAGGGCCAGTATCGGTCGAAATATAACGAGCCTACGCATCATCAACACCCGATCAATCCTCTCAAAACAATGGCCGCAGACTACGGCCATTTCGCGGACCGTGCCAGAGAGGATTGCCAGCCCTGCCGGGCGCAGCGAGCGGAACTGTCACATTTCGGGACGTCAGTTGACGCCGAGCTTCTTCTGCAGGCTCGACGACGAGGTCGTGTACTGGAACACGAGGCGTTTCTCCGGATAGACGTAGCGGTGCGCCTTCTGCGCCATCAGCGCGCCTTCGTGGAATCCGGACAGGATCAACTTCAACTTGCCGGGATAGGTGTTGATGTCGCCGATCGCGAAGATGCCGGGAATGTTGGTCTCGAACGCCGCGGTATCGACCGGCACCAGATTGTTCTCGAGCGCGACGCCCCAGTTCGCCACCGGCCCGAGCTTCATGGTCAGTCCGAAGAACGGCAGCATCGTATCGCACTCGATCTTCGTGATCGCGTTGTCGTTGCCCTTCATCATCGCCGCCGAGAGCTTGCCGCCCTCGCCTTCCAGCGACGTCACCTGGCCGATCTTCAGATCCATTTTTCCCGATGCCACCAGCGCGCGCATCTGTTCGACGCTGTGCGGCGCGGCGCGGAAGTCGTCGCGCCGGTGCAGCAGCGTGACGCGCCTGGCGATCGGCTGCAGATTGAGCGTCCAGTCCAGCGCGGAATCGCCGCCGCCGACGATCAGGATGTTCTTGTCGCGGAACTGCTCCATCTTGCGCACGGCGTAGAATACCGAGCTGCCCTCATAGGCCTCGATGCCCGGCACCGGCGGCCGCTTCGGCTGGAACGAACCGCCGCCGGCCGAGATCACCACCACCTTGCACTCGAACACCTGGCCGGCATCGGTGGTCACGCGAAAGCCGGGATCGCCGATCTTCTCGATCGTCTCCACCATCTCGTTGAGATGGAAGGTCGGGCCGAACGGCTTGATCTGCTCGAGCAACGCATCGGTGAGGCCCTGTCCGGTGACCATCGGAATACCGGGAATGTCGTAGATCGGCTTCTCCGGATACAGCTCCGCGCACTGGCCGCCGAGCTTGTCGAGGATGTCGACCAGATGCGCCTTCATGTCCAGAAGGCCCAGTTCGAACACCGCGAACAGGCCGCACGGCCCCGCGCCAATAATCAGCACATCGGTTTTGATCGCTTCGCTCATGTCAGCTTCTTTTCGGTTGAACCGGTCGGGAAGGCCCTATCTGTGTAGCCGACAAGGCGACGGCGAAAAAGCCATAATATCTTTCATGACCGCGGCAACCCCTTGCCGTCATTCGACAACTGCGCTGTAAGGACAGCGACTTTCGAGGAGATGAGCCGTGAACGCCGCCCCGCGCGCCGACGCTGCCCCGCGTCTGGAGGATTTCCCCTACCGCCTGTCGGACAATGTGAGATTTGCCGATCTCGACCCCAACGATCACGTCAACAACGCGGTCTATGCCAGCTATTTCGAGACCGGGCGCGTCACGCTGATGAAGGACAGGCGCTACGGGCTGATGCCCAACGGCGTCGCCTGGATCATGGTCCGGCTCGACATCCATTTCCGCGCCGAACTGCGCTGGCCGGGCACGATCGAACTGGGGCTCGGCGTCGTCAAGTTCGGTCGCACTTCCGTCACCTTCGATCAGGTGGTGTTCTCGGAAGGCATCTGCGTGGCCTCCGCGCAATCGGTCTCGGTGCTGCTCGACGAGGCGACGCGAAAGCCGACGCCGCTGACGCCGGAGATCATCGAAAAATTCCAGCCGTGGATCCGCCGCGGTGCGAATCCGGCGCCATGAGAATCGGGCCTGAACAGAATCGGGCCTGAAAAGAATTGCGCCTGAAACTCAGGCCTGCCGTTCCGGCGTCGACACCACGAGGCCGTCGAGGTCGTCGCTCACCTTGATCTGGCACGACAGGCGGGAGTTCGGCCGCACGTCGAAGCCGAAATCCAGCATGTCCTCTTCCATCGGGGTCGGCGCGCCGACCTTCTCGCGCCAGGCTTCATCGACATAGACGTGGCAGGTCGCGCAGGCACAGGCGCCGCCGCACTCGGCTTCGATGCCGGGAATGGCGTTGCGAATCGCGGCTTCCATCACGGTCGCGCCGTTCTCGACTTCGATGGTACGTTTCTCGCCGGTATGGTCGACAAAGTGGATTTTGGCCATGATCGCTCGTGCTGCCGAATGCGTAAGGGAGGTCTGGGCTGTCCTATAACGGGTCGATCCGCGCAGCGCCAGCGCCGGGGAAGAAAACCTGAACCGCGCCCGGCTCAGGAATCGCGGGAAACCGCCTCGATCTCCGCCCGCGCCTCGATCACCGCCTCGCGGAGATCGGCGAGCGCCGCGGTGGCATCGAACCCCCGGGCCATCGCCGTTTCCAGCCGCGCCGCGGCATCGGCAACGCCAAACGCGCCGATCGCGCGGGCCGAGCCCTTGAGCGTATGCGCCAGTACGCGGGATTCCGCCGGCAAGGCCGCGAGCTGCTCCAGCAGGTCTGCGGTTTGGGTCGAGAACATCGCCAGCACTTCCTGCTCGATGGCAGGATCGCCCAGCGTCATGCGGCGCAGGTGCTCGAAATCGATCGGCCCGCCGCCGGGGGCCAGCGGAGGCGATGGCATCCATTCAATCCGTTCAAGGTGAAGCGACATTACCGGGGTCCGGAACGCCCCGCCGGGCCTGATTCGGGGGGCCGTTTGTCCACAGCCAAGCATGCCACCCGTTAACGGAACGTTCCCTGAACTTGCCGTATATTTGACTTATTTCGGACGCGATTTCGCCTGGAATTCCAAAGGCATTCAAGAATTCTGTGCACTTTGAATGTCTTAGCGGACAGCGCTGTTAACGATGATTAAGAATGTCTTAATCGCGGCCATTTCTTTCGCATCGCTCAACCAATAGGATGCCTGCGGATGGCATGTGGACCGGCCTGGCGGGCAGACGCCGACGGTCCACGGGGGGTTATGAATCCGGCCTTGAGCTTGCGGTTTTGCGAGATCGGCCGGGCGCGTAAAGTTTTAGAGGGGTCGGACTAACCATGGCGAACAATCCAAAGAAGGCCAAAGACCCCACCGAAGTCGCGCTTTCGGCCATTCAGGAGGCGCTGAACATCAGCGACAACAACGTCGATGCGAACCGGAACGCCGGCGGCGGCGAGCTTCCACCGCCCACCTTACCGTCCGCGCCGCCGTTTCCCGACCTGCCGTTCGACAAGCGCGGCGGCGACCGGCCGGCGTTCGACACCATCGATGAGCCGCGCGGCCCGCGCCGCGCCGCCAATGACGATCGCGAGACGATCGGACAGTTGCTGCAGGCGATCCAGAAGAACCAGCCGGCGCGCAGCGTCTATACGCTGGCCTCGGTGTTCGGCGGCGTCTGGGTGGTCGGCTGCGGCTTGCTGACCATCAGCTTCCTGCCGGCGCTGCAGGCGGCGATCGGCCAGAGCGGCGGCGTGCTGGTGCTCGCCGGCCTCGCCGCGCTGTTCTTCGCGCCGGTGCTGCTGTTCTATTTCCTGGCGAGTCTCGCCTGGCGCGGCCAGGAAATGCGGATGATCGCGCAGTCGATGGCGCAGGTCGCCATCCGCTTCTCCGAACCCGAGGGCGCCGCCGCGGATTCGATGGTGACGGTCGGCCAGGCGATACGCCGTGAAGTTGCGGCGATGGGCGACGGCGTCGAGCGCGCGATCGCGCGCGCCGGCGAGCTGGAGACGCTGGTCGCCAACGAGGTCGCGGCGCTGGAGCGCGCCTATTCCGACAACGAGGTGCGGATCCGCGCCCTGCTGCAGGACATCGCCCATCAGCGCGACAATCTGGTCGGCCAGGCCGAACAGGTCCGCAGCGCCATCTCCGGCGTGCAGATCGACCTGCGCCACGACATCGCGCTGATCTCGGACGCCATCGCCTCGCGGGTCGACGAGGTCGCGAAAAGCATCACCGGCGCGCTGGAAGAGCGCGGCCAGCACATCACGAGCGCGCTCAGCCATGCCGGCGACAACATGATCCTGGCGCTCGGCGAGCGCGGCGGCGACCTGCTCGACCGCCTCGAGGAAGCCAGCGCCGAGACGACGCGCGCCGTGCTCGACGCCTCGGAGCGGCTGACCACCAGCCTCAACTTCAAGACCGGCCATGTCCACGACGAGTTCGTCGACCTCGCCGACCGCGTCCACGAAATGCTCAACGAGCGCATCGACCGCATCACCGGCGAGTTCGAACAGCGTTCCTCGACCATCGTCGACGGCATTTCCGACCGCACCGAGCAGGTCCACGATTCGCTGAAGAATTCCTCCGACTCGCTGCTGCTGGAGCTCGAGCTGCGCTCGGGCGACCTCGTCAACAAGATCGACGAGGCCGGCAACCGCCTGGCCAGCCGCATCCTCACCTCCGGCGACAAGGCCAGCGAGGCGCTGGACGTGACGGTGAACACGCTGGTCGCCAAGGTGATCGGCCAGACCGAGAGCGCGCACGACAACCTCGCCCTGCAGATGAACGCCTACGAGGAACTGGTGAAGAACCAGGGCTCGGAGCTCGCGGAGAGATTCGCCCGCGACAGCGGCACGCTCGGCGCGCTGATCACGCGCCATATTTCCGAGTTCGACCGCACCGTCAAAACCTTCGGCGGCGAGATCGTCGAGCGCATGGGCCAGCGTACCCAGGAAATCAGCGACAACCTGAAAAACTACGTCGACAATTTCGACACCCGTCTGGTCGCCAACAGCGGCGAGATCACGGCCATTCTCGACCAGCGCCTGCTGCAGTTCGAAACCACGCTCGGCACCCGCGTCACCGGCCTCGACGCCTCGCTCGACAGCAAGATGAAGTCGTTCGACCAGACCATCGACGGCCGGCTCAAGGCGCTCGAGACCAGCTTCGACAGCCGCGCCACGTCGGTCACCGAAACCATCGAGAACCGGCTGGGCTCGCTGACGGGCTCGCTGACCGACGGCGCGGCGCAGGCCATCCAGTCGATCGACCAGCGGCTCGCGCTGCTCACCTCCTCGCTGACCGAAGGCACCGCGCAGGCGATCGCGGCGGTCGACCACCGCATCGCCAACGTCACCGAGACCATCGACGGCCGCAGCTTCCACCTCGTCGATTCGATCCAGGCGCGCTTCCAGGAAATCCACCATGGCCTCGAGAGCCGCGTCGGCAACATCGTGAGCGGAATCGAGACCCGCGTCGGCGATCTCGCCAGCGGCATCGAGAGCCGGGTCGGCGGCATCGCCGGCGACATCGACACCCGCGTCGCGCAATTCGAAGACCTGCTCGGCACGCGCATCGAGGCGGTGGCCGGCCGGATCGAGAGCAGCGGACGCCAGGCAGCCGAAGACCTGACGGCGCGCGCCGAGATGCTGTCCTCCGGCATCAAGTCGCATGTCGAGGACGCCGAGCGGTCGCTGACCAACCTCGTCGTCAACACCGCGGAGACCATCCAGACCGGTGCGCGCAGCGCGCAGCAGGCGCTGCTCACCGTCTCGTCCGACGTCGGCGAGCGGCTGAAACTGACCTCGGCCGAGGTCGAGGCGACGCTGGCCGCGATCGGCACCGGCGCCGCCGTCTCGATCGTCACGAGCGCCAGGGAAGCGCAGAACACGCTGGCGGCGGCCTCCACCGAGGCGGCCTCCCAGATCAAGTCGCTGGCGATCGACGTCGAGCGCAGCCTGTCGGCCGCGGGCGACGCCACCGCCGCATCGGTTCTGGCCGGCGCGCGCGAGGCGCAGACCACGCTGGTGAGCGCGTCCTCGGACGCCGCCAGCCACGTCAAGTCGCTGGCCTCCGACGTCGAGCGTGCGCTGTCGCTCGCGGGGACCTCGACGGCCGAGGCGATCACCGCGGGCGCGCGCGAGGCACAGAACACGCTGGTCGCCGCCTCCTCCGAAGCCGCCTCCCAGGTCAAGTCGCTGGCCGCCGATGTCCAGCGCTCGCTGTCGATCTCGGGCGCCTCGACGGCCGAGGCGATCACGGCCGGCGCGCGCGAGGCGCAAACCACCCTGCTCGGCGCCTCGGCCGAAACGGCGACCCAGATCAAGGCGCTCACCGCCGATATCGAACATTCGCTGTCGATGGCCGGCAACGCCACCGCCGAGTCGATCACCACGGGCGCCCGCGAGGCGCAGAACACGCTGATCACGGCATCGACCGAGGCCGCCAATCACGTCAAGTCGCTGGCGATCGACGTCGAGCGCACGCTGACCACCGTCGGCACCAACGCCGCCGCCACCATCCTCGGCACCGCGCGCGACGCCCAGAGCTCGCTGACGGCGTCCTCTGCCGAGGCCGCCAGCCAGATCAAGGCGATCGCCGCCGACATGGAGCGCTCGCTCGGCGTCGTCACGACCGGCACGACCGACACCATCCAGACCACCGCGCAGAACGCGCAGAGCGCGCTGATCGCCGCCACCAACGAGGTCACCACCAAGGTGAAGTCGACGACCGCCGATATCGAGCGCTCGGTACTGGCCGCGAGCAGCAATTTCGGCGCGACGATGACCGGCAAGACCGACGAGATCGTCACCTACGTGCAGCAGCAGACCGACCGCCTGGCGCAGATCGTGGACGCGCGCCGCGGCGCGCTGGTCGAGGCGCTCGGCGCCCGGGCCACGCAGCTGACCGGCGACATCGACCGCGTCACCGGCGATGCGCTGAAATCGATCGAGACGCGCGGCCAGGCATTCTCGCAATCGATGGCGACGCACGGCTCGGAAGTGGCCCGCACCATCACGACCGCCGGCGACCTCGCCACCGGCGCGGTGGCGAGGTCGCTGAAGGATCTCGAACAGGCGTCGCGTTCGGCCATCGAGCAGTCGCGCCAGGTTTCGATCGCCGCGGTCACCGAGATGCAGGAGACCAGCAAGATCCTGCGCACCGACACGGTGGCGCTGTTCGAACGGCTGCGCGAGGGCAATATCCTGCTGCAGGAAGTCTTGACCGGGGCGCACGACAACCTCAACTCGCTGGAACGCGCGCTGGTGACCCGCGTGGCCGACTTCGTCTCCGCGATGAACGACGTTACCGCCCGCAACGGCGTCGCCACGCAGACGCTGGAGGATCAGCTCTCGATCTTCAACGGCAAGACGACGAAGGCGCTGGAAGACCTCGGCGCGCTGTCGAGCGAATTCGAACGGCACGGCAAGGAGCTGGTCGAGGCGGCCGCCGCCGTCGAACAGGCCAACAATTCGACCACGAGTTCGGTCGCCGACCGCAAGTCGCAGCTGGATTCGCTTATCACCACCATCGACCTGCGCACCACCGACCTCGACCAGCGGCTGTCGCGCTTCACCACCCTGCTCGACGAGTCGCTCGCCGCCGCCGAAGAGCGCGCCCGCGACATCGCGCGCGTGGTGGCGGAGACCGCCGGCGCCGGCTCGGCCGCGATCAACCGCCAGTTCGAGGCGGTGCGGGAGGCCGCCGAAAACGAGCGCCGGCAGACCATCGAAGCGATGAACGACATGTACCAGCAGAGCAACCTCGAGACGGATGCGATGTTCAAGCAGTCGACCGAGAAGTTCGCCTCGATGGTGCAGGCGATGAAGCAGATGGCCGCCGAAATGCACGACGAGCTCGAGCAGACCCGCAACGAGCTGCGCCGCGGCGTGCTGGAGATGCCGCAGGAGGCCGCCGACAACACCGCGCAGATGCGCAAGGTGATCGTCGACCAGATCGAGGCGCTCGCCGAGCTCAACCGCATCGTCGCCCATCACGGCCGCGGCCTCGACGTCGTGACCGCGGGCCGCGGCAGCGCGCCGCGCCAGGAGGAACCGTCGTTGCTGGCCGCCGTCACCAGCCGCAACAGCGAGCCGCGGGTGCGCGAGAACAACGAGCCGCGGATGCGCGAAAGCGAGGTCCGCATGCGCGACATTTCGAGCGCCTCCACGCTGCCGCCCCCCGATCTCGGCGGCGGTCCAGGCGGACGTCGCGCGGAAGCCCCGCCGATGTCGCCGGCCGGCGGCGGCCAGGACGGCTGGCTGTCCGACCTGCTGCAGCGCACCGACGCCAACGCCGGCCAGCCGCCGCGCGGCCGCGCACCGCAGCCATCGGCCAATCCGCTGGAATCCTTGTCGCTCGACATCGGCCGGCTGATGGACCGCGGCCTCGCCGGCGAAATGTGGGACCGCTACCAGCGCGGCGAGAGCAAGGCGTTCACCAAGCGGCTCTACACGCCGGCCGGGCAGAAGGCGTTCGACGAGGTCTCGCGCAAATACCGCGCCGACCGCGGCTTCAAGCAGACGGTCGACCGCTACATCGCCGAGTTCGAACGGCTGCTCGACGAGGTCGCGCGCGACGACCGCGCCCCGCAGGCGCTGCGCAGCCACCTCACCTCGGAAACCGGGCTGGTCTACACCCTGCTCGCGCATGCATCGGGGCGGTTGGGGTGAGATTATTGAATAGCGATGTGGCGAATTGAAAACGGGGCCTTGCGGCCTCGTTTGTTTATCAAGGACCGTCCTCTCACCAACACCGACTCTTCCCTGCCCGGCTACATCTTGCAAACAGCCTATATCTGGATATATTACCGGATATAATCGATGGGGAGAATTCTCCGATGGCCGATATCGCCCAGAAGCGCGCGCTCCAAAACTACCGCACCCGGTTGGCCAAGCGCGGCATGGCTCGATTTGAGGTTCTTGGGCTCGACAGCGACCGCGATCTGATCCGGGCGCTGGCAAAGCGGCTTGCGGAAGATGACGCCGACGCCGTACGCCTCCGGCAAGCGGTTAGCCAGACCGTGAGAGGTAAGTCGCCGAACAAGGGCGGTGTTGTCGCCGCGTTGCGCCGCTCGCCTCTGGTCGGGGCGGATATCGATCTCTCCAGATCGCGTGAAGCCGGTCGCAAGGTCGAGTTGTGACGCGCTATCTCCTCGACACAAACATCATCAGCAATGTCATCAAGCCCAGTCCGTCGACGGCCCTGCTGGCGTGGATGGGAGAACAGGCTGATACCGACTTGTTCATCTCTGCGCTGACGATCGGAGAAATTCAGCGCGGGTTGCTGGAAAAGCCACACGGAAAAAAACGCGCGCTTCTGGAAGCCTGGTTCTCCGGACCGGAAGGTCCACAAGCCCTGTTTGCCGGTCGCGTGCTCCCCTTCGACGAGAAAGCAGGCCTGATCTGGGCGAAATTGATGGCCGACGGCTCAGCCAAAGGGAGGTCTCGAAGCGCGCTCGACATGATCGTGGCGGCGGTAGCGCAAGCCCATGATTGCGTGGTCGTGACCGATAACGAAAAAGACTTTGCGGACTTGGAGTTCATCAACCCGTTACGCGCCGGCGGAAGACGATAGCAAGCCCCTACTGCCGCTTCTGCCCGCTCGGCGCTCTTGGGCCGGGTCCCGCCGAGGCGTTGGCGCCCCTGGATGACGTCGTCGCCGTGGCCTCCGGCGGCGGAGCGGCGTTGTTGCCGCCGCCGAAGATGACGCGGCTCGGATTGCGGTCGAAATTGTTCACCGCGCGGCTGATGTCGGCGAGCGTGCGGCGGCCGTCGGCCATCAGCGCCCCGGAACGCTTGTCGAAATCCTCGGCGAGTTCGCGGATCGACTTCACCATGAGATTGAGTTCGCCGCCGGCGGCGCCGCCCGCGATGGTGTTCAGCCCGAGCATCAGGCTGTCGGCCTTGCCCATCACGCCGTCGACCCGCAGCATCACATTGTCGATCTTCTCGGAATTGCGGGCGAGCGCGCCGGTGAAGGTCTCCAGATTCCGCAGCGAGTTCTTCACCGATTCCTGGTTGTCGGCGACGATCCGGTTGACGTTCTGCAGGGTGGCGCGGATCGCCTCGGTGACGTCCTGCAGCGCGCTCGGGTCGGCGGTCAGCATCGGCACGCCGTCCTCGTCGAGCGGCACGGCCGCGGCGTTCTCATCGCCGCCCTTCAGCGAGATCGCGGCGACGCCGGTCAGGCCCTGAAATTCGAGGCCGACCAGGGTATCCTTGCGGATCGGCGCGTTGTTTTCGACCATCGCCAGCGCGACCACCCGACGCGGGTTGTCGAGCTTGACCGAGACGACCTCGCCTATCCGAATACCGTTGAAGTTGACGCTGCCGCCATTGCGCAGGCCGGAGGCCGCGCCTTCGAACACGATGCGGATCGGGCTGCGCAGTTTGGTGGTGTGGAGGCTCTGAAACCACAGCACGAAGCCGAACGCCCCGGCGATCACCGCCAGCGTGAAGGCCCCGATCAGGACGTAATTCGCCCGCGTTTCCATAACTCGAGATACTCCAAACCTTGGTCCGATCAGCTTCGCTGGCCGACCCCTTCGTTTAGTCGCCGCGCGGGGATGATCGCGTCAAACCCCTGCCCGCATCGCGCCCTGTTCTACCCCATCACGGCGCGGGCGCGCTTGCCATGAAAATATTGTCTGAGCCAGGGATGCTGCGAGGCCTGCATGTCGGCGATCGAACCTGCAGCAATGATCTTACCGTTCCCTAAAACCGCGATGCGGTCGCAGGCCGTGTAGAGGCTGTCGAGATCGTGGGTTACCATGAAAACGGTCAGGCCCAAAGTACGCTGCAACGTGCGCACCAGTTCGTCGAAATCGCCGGCGCCGATCGGATCCAGCCCCGATGTCGGCTCGTCCAGAAACACCAGTTCGGGATCGAGCGCGAGCGCGCGCGCCAGCGCCACGCGCTTGATCATGCCGCCGGAGAGTTCGGACGGATAGCGGTCGGCGACCTCCGGCTTCAGCCCGACCATGCCGAGCTTGGCCACCATGATCTCGTCGAGCAGCCGCTGCGACACCCGGAGATATTCGCGCACCGGAAACTGGATGTTCTGCCGCACCGTGAGCGAGGAGAACAGCGCGCCCTGCTGGAACAGGATGCCCCAGCGGCGCTCGACGGAACGGCGTTCGGCCGTGCTGGCCGCGTCCAGGTCGACGCCGAACACCTCGATGCGGCCCGCGACCTTCGGCACCAGGCCGATGATGGTGCGGGTCAATACCGACTTCCCGGCGCCCGACGGGCCGACGAACCCCAAGATCTCGCCGCGCCTGACGTCGAGGTCGAGGCCGTCGAGCACCCGCGTCCGGCCGAACTGCACGGTGATGTCGCGGACGCGGATGATGGCGTCGGAAATCTCGGCGAACATGCCCGGATTCTGCATGGTCACATTCCGATCGAGGCGAAGAAGATGGCGAACACGCCGTCCATCACGATCACGAAGAAGATCCCCTTCACCACCGAGGATGTCGTGTGCTGGCCGAGCGATTCAGCGCTGCCCTGCACGGCCAATCCCTCGACGCAGGCGACGATGCCGATCACGGCGGCCATGACCGGCGCCTTGATGATGCCGACGACGAAATGGTCGATCGAGATGGCATCGCGCAGCCGCAGCAGGAACGCCTCGGGCTCGACGCCGCCGTAGAGCCAGGCCACCAGCCCGCCGCCATAGAGCGCGGCCATCGCGCCGAGGAAGGCCAGGATCGGCAATGCCAGCACCAGCGCGAGCATGCGCGGCAGGATCAGGACCTCGATCGGGTCGAATCCCATGGTGCGCAGCGCGTCGATCTCCTCGCGCATCTTCATCGAGCCGAGTTCGGCGGTGTAGGCCGAGCCGGAGCGGCCGGCGACCATGATCGCCACCAAGAGCACGCCGATCTCGCGCAGCACCAGCACGCCCAGCATGTCGACCACGAAGATGTCGGCGCCGAATTTGCGGAAATGGAAGATGCCCTGCTGCGAGATGATGCAGCCGATCAGGAACGTGATCAGCACCACGATCGGCACCGCGCGCCAGCACACCTGCTCCAGGTGATGGATGGTCGAGGTCAGGCGAAAACCGCGGGGGCGGATCAGGACGTAGCCGGAGGCGGCGAGCACCGCGCCGAGCATTTCGATCAATCCGATCAGGGTGCCGCCGACGCCGGCCACGGCGCGGCCGATCTGGTCCAGCATGCCCGTGATGGTCACCCGGTCGGTCTCGACGACGGGACCAGCCTTCACCCGGCGGACCTCGTCGACCAGGCTGGCATAATTGGTGGAAAGACCGGATATCTCGGTCTCGACCCCGCCCTGGGTCAGGCTGCGGCGCAGCCGCTCGATCAGCCAGGCCCCGAACGTGTCGAGCTTGGACACCCCCGACGCGTCAATGACGATGCCGGGGGCCTTGCCGCCGAGTTTCTCGGCGTCGGCGACCATCCGCTCCAGGATCGGCGCGAAACGGGCCGTCCAGGCCCCGGTCGCGCACAGCGCCAGCCCGTTACCCCGTGCTATCCGTTCCAGTGTCGGGTTGCCGTTCAAGATTGCCTGTCCCTCGGACCATCGCGCCATACTCAGGGCCGATGGCCTTGTCGAATCCGTCCCTAACCAGCCATAGTTGACCGCGGCGGGCAAGCTTGCGGTTCACGAAATAGCCAGATTTCAAAATGACTTCCAACCCATCCCGAAAGCTCGCCGTCAGCATCGAGCGCTGGCCGATCGCGGGCCATTTCACCATCAGCCGCGGCGCCAAGACCGAGGCTGTGACCGTGGTTGCGACCGTCAGCCGGGATGGCGCCAGCGGCCGCGGCGAATGCGTGCCCTACCCGCGCTACAACGAAACACCGGAAGCGACGCTTGAAGCGCTTCAAGCGATGCAGCAACCGCTTGCGAAGGGACTTGACCGCGCAGCGCTGCAATCGGCGATGGCAGCGGGCGCCGCGCGCAACGCGCTGGATTGCGCGCTGCTCGATCTGGAGGCCAAGCAGGCGGGGCAGCGGGCCTGGACCCTGCTCGGCCGGCCGGCGCCTCGCCCCTGCACCACGGCTTTCACAATCTCGCTGGGAACAACTGAAGCCATGGCGGCGGCAACCGCAAAAGCCGCGCACCGGCCGCTGCTGAAGATCAAGCTCGGCGGCGACGGCGACGACGCCCGGATCGCCGCCGTGCGCAAGGCGGCCCCGGAATCCGAACTGATCGTCGACGCCAACGAGGCCTGGACGCCGGACAATCTCGAACCCAACCTGGCCGCCTGCGCCAATGCCGGCGTCACGCTGGTCGAGCAGCCGCTGCCGGCCGGCCGCGACGCCGCGCTGGCGCGCATCAAGCGGCCGGTCGCGGTCTGCGCCGACGAAAGCGTGCATGACCGCGCCTCGCTCGAAGCGCTGCGCGGGCGTTATGACGCCGTCAACATCAAGCTCGACAAGACCGGCGGCCTGACGGAAGCGCTGGCGATGGCGGATGCCGCCCACGCGCTCGGCTTCGAGATCATGGTCGGCTGCATGGTCGCGACCTCGCTTTCGATGGCGCCGGCGATGCTGCTGGCGCCGCAGGCGCGGTTCGTCGACCTCGACGGCCCGCTGCTGCTGGCGCGCGACCGCGACAACGGCCTGCGCTACGACGGCAGCCTGGTCTATCCGCCGGACGCCGCGCTGTGGGGCTAGAGCCTTATTCGTTCCGGATGTCATTCGAGGAGCATTGAGTTTTTCCTCCTCGTCATTCCGGGATGCGCCGCTTGGCGCAGGCCTGGACTCCATGTCATCACTTGCTCGGCGGCCCGATGGATTCCGGGTTCTCGCTTCGCGAGCCCCGGAATGACGGCGGAGTATGACTGCGCATTCTCGCGACATGTTTTGCCCGAGCTTTGCATTTCGTTTTGCCCTCCTCGAATAATGAGGGCGCAGGGAAGACCGGGTGCGTGCCGCACCCGCGGTCCCGTGTGCAAGGAGTGGTGGAGATGCGCACACGAGTATACAGGTTCGGCGGAAGCATCCCGGCCTTCCCTGCGCAATGGCTTTACGGCTTATAACGTGCTCTCCCCGGTCGGGCCGGGCTCGTTGTCACCGTCATCGCGCCAGGCGTGAACCTTTGCGCAACTTGACGCCAGCATCGGGGCGTCAGGACCACACGCCTTCGCCGTACGCCTCCGGCGTCAACGTCCATACGCCATCCGCGTCCATCGCATCCCGCCGCGCGTTCGTGACGTTCGCGAGCGCCCCTCATCTTGCAGCGAGACGGGCGGAGTTATGCCGCTGATTTGCCCGCCGGCGAAAGCGGAATATTTTTGAATCCGGGGGTTGACGCGATTTCTGAAAATCAGAAGTGATTTGCCCGTCGGGTTGATGTGTCGCAGCGCATGGTGTGAAAATGTTATTGCGCACGGAAGCAAATCAGTCGGCGTTTCTCTATGGTGACGCCGGCTACCGCCGTCTCATTTGAGGAATGTGCGGTGCTGGACTGCCACTTGCAATCCTATGCCGCGCTCAGCTTCCGAGCCTTCTTCGCGCGCGCCGGCAATCTGCTTTCGACTGAAAACCCGACATTTAGCGCCCGCATGATGGCGGCGATCGTCTCGAAGCGCGGCCTGGCGCCAGGAGCCAGCGTCTTGTACAGGCTTTCGCGGCCGAGGCCGGATGCCTTCGCAACCTCCGCCATGCCACGCGCCTTGGCCACGTCGCCAAGCGCCTTCAGCAAGACGCCGGGGTTTTCGTCGCGGGCCGCGAGCGAAAGATATTCCGCAATCGCCCTCTCGCTATCCAGATAGTCAGCGACCTCGAATGGCGCGTAGGTGACCTTTGCCTTCATGCTGGCTTTGACGTTTTCCTTGGCTTTGACCTTCTTCATTGTCCGCTTTCTTTCAATTCCCTCGCCATGCGCTTCGCCTTGACGATATCTCGACGCTGGCTGTTTGCGCGTTTTCCTGCCGCGACCGGTACCCCCTCGACTTCAAACGCTTTAATGCGCCAACCGTTTTCGCGACAGCCAGATCACCAGCCCGCCCGACGCAGCCATCGCGGCCATCACGTAATAGATGCCCTGCCCCCAGCTTTCGTAGATCGTGCCTGACGCGACGGAAGCAAGGCCGGCAACGATGCCGGCGCAGGCGGTGAGGTACCCCTGCCCGCGCGCCATCATGTGGCCGGGCACCTGATGCAGCAGCAAGCCCATGATGCCGACCTGGGTCAGCCCGAAACTCAGGGCGTGGGCGAGCTGGATGATCGCGAGCACGGCCAGCGGCGGATCATGCGCCATGATCGCCCAGCGCGCCGCCGCGCTCAGCGCCGCGATCACCACCAGCGTTGACGGCGGCACGGTGAATCGCGGCGACAGCGCGAACAGCACGATCTCGGCGATCACGCCCAGAACCCAGAGCACGGCAATCGTCAACCCGTCGAAGCCTGCCTGCTGCCAGGCGATCGACGCAAAGGTGTAGTAGGCGACATGGCTGCCCTGGATCAGCGCCGACGCCACGATGACGGCGAGGAAACCGCGATCGCGCAACAGCGCGCCCGCGCCGCCGCTCGCCGGCCGAACCGTCCTGGTGTCGTCCAGCGGCGGCAGCGCGAGGCTCGCCAGCGCGCCGAGCGCGGCGGAGCCGGCGATGATCCAGATCAGGTTTTTAGCGGCGATCCGGTCGAACAGCACGCCGCAGACCAGCGCGCCGAGGACGAAGGCGGCCGAGCCCCACAGCCGCAACGGGCCGTAGTTGAGGCCATAGCGTCTCACCCCGCGCAACGCATAGGCATCCGTCAGCGGCACCATCGGCGTCCACAGGCAGCATGTCAGGGCGTAGATCAGGAATACCAGCAGCGGCCAATGCTGGGTGCCGAGCAGGAAAAAGCCCAAGGCGGTGGCGATCGAGGTCAGCATGATGCCGCCACGCAGGGCCTGGCGCCGTTCGGCGAGCCCGGTCACCAGCGGCAGCGCCGTAAACCGCGTCACCGACGGAACGGCGGTGATCAGCCCGATCCAGAACGCATCGATCCCCACCGCCTTCAACCAGACCGTGAAAAACGGCAGATGGGTTCCGGTCATTCCGAACAGGGTGCCGTAAAACAGCGCCACCCGGGTCGCGAAACGGCGGGACGCATCTTGAGAAGCTGTGGGAATGTGTGATTCGCTTGGCATCAATTCGATTGCGATTCGGGCCGGATCGTGTTGTCTCGTTATCCCAGTGCGCGCTGATTTGCGCGAAGAGTTTGCCATGGCCGACGATGTATTCGCCCTCTCCCCGATCTCGGCGCGCGCCACGCTGCCGAGCGAGGAAGACTATGCCGCGATCGCCGAAGCCTTCATGGAAACCTCGCGTGGCCGCTGGTTCCTGACCGAATACGCCAAGCGCAACCGCAACGCCGACACCCGCATGGTGCTGGACGCGGTGGCGCGGATCGAACAGAACCTCGCCGCGCAGCGCGAGGAAGAGCTGGAGCGGCAAGCGGCCCTGCAGCGCGAAGAAGGTCTTTCGGTTCAGCAGGCCGAGGCGGCCGTCGCCGCGGCGGCGGCCGCGCAGGAGCGGCTGAGCGAGGCGCTTTCCGCGATCCGCGGCCTGGTCGAGGCGGCCCAGGAATCGGCGTTCGAGGCGCTCGACAGCCTCGCGCTGGAACAGCGGCTGGCGCCGGTCCGCAAGGGCGCGCGGGTGCTGCGCGAGATCGCCTGGCGACTGCGCGAAATCGGCAATGACAGCCGGATCTGCGACCTGATCGATTCACAGGTCACCGTCATCGAAAAGAGCACCGACCAGTTCTCCTCCGACGATGCGCGGCTGGCGCTTCGCGCGGCCTTCGCCGCACTGCAGGGCCGGCTTGTGGAATTCGGCGACGACGAGCCGGCGCTGGAGGTCGAGTCCGAGGCGGCGATGCCCTCTCCGGCTTCGCCGGCCCTCGACCGGGTGGCCGAGATCGCCGAACGGGTTTTTGCCTGGGAGCTTGCCAAGGAGCATGCCAGCGCGCCGGTCGCCGAGGCGCCGCGCCCGGCAGCGGACGTGTCGACCGCGCAGGCGGAAGGGCCTGCCCGCGCCGAAACCGGCTTCGCCGGGCATGCGGCCGTTCCGGAGACTGCATTCCAGAGCGCCGATCCCCAGAACGTCGATTTTCAGAACGCGGATCCTCAGGACGCCGATCCTGTGGACGCCGATCCTCAGGACGTTGAAGCAGCCGCGGAGACATCTGACGGGGCGGACGCTTTCGACGCGAACGAACTCGACGCGAGTGACGAGGACGCCGATGCCCGCGACGAAGCGGTGCTCGACATGGTCGCGATGGAGATGGGTGCCCCGGACCCGATCGGCGACGATGACATCGAACTGGCGGAGCCCGCTGATCTCGCGGCGCCTGCTGATCTCGCGGAGCCTGCCCATGTTGCGGAGCCTTCGCGTCCTGAAGTGACTGTGCGTCCGGCAGAGCCTGCGCATCCTGCCGAGCCCGCGCCGATTGTCCCGGCGATCGCCGCACAGACGCCCGAACCGGTTGCCGCGCCATCGGTTCGGCCGGCGATGCAGGCCCCGGCCCCCGTTCAGGCCCCCGCCGTCGAGATGTCGCTGGGCTCCAGCCTGATCGCCAGCGGCATGCTCAAGAAGCCGATGACCGCGGCCAACGATCCGCTGGCGCCGATCCGGCGCATGAGCCAGGCCGAGAAGATCGCCTTCTTCTCGTAGGCCCGCGCCGCCGCGCTCGCCAATCATCCCCCCCCCACCGCGCGTAAAAGGTCGACGGGCGGCCGCTTGGCCGACGATCTCGCTGACGCAGCGGGCGTTGGGCCCCCGGCCTGGCCGGCGGTCGATCGGGCTGACTTTGTGAACGGCATCACACATATGGCCGGTAATCGAAGGTAACATTTGACGAAGGGAACAGGCTGAATTCGACAGACAACGCGCCGGGACGCCAGGCGTTCGCCCACATCGGAGGGGTCATGGTCGATCCATCAACAGCGAAGCGCCTCGTTCAGGTCATCCACGACAATCTGCCGGCGCCGGTCGGCGAGCGGCGGCCGGTCCATACCATCGGCATCGGCGTGAAGGGCCGGTTCGTGGCCTCGGAAGTGGCGCGCAGCTACTGCATCGCGGAGCATTTCGACGGCGAGCCCGTCGACGTTTCGATCCGGTTCTCCAACGGATTGGGCGGGCTGGAGCAGCACGACGGATGGTCCGACGTCCGCGGCATGGCGGTGCGCTTCCATTTGAAGAACGGAGCAGGTAGCGATCTGATCGCCACGACGCTGGGCGAATTCTTCGTCCGCACCGTCGACGACTTCTTCAATTTCTCCGACATCGCCAAGCGCGAGCCGTTTCGACGGCGGCACTGGCTGCTGAAGATACTGGATTTCCTGCAGCTCAAGATCCCGCAACGCAACCCCTACCCGGGCGAAACCCAGGCCATCGACCAAGGCGCACTGCGCTACGCCAACCGGCACCGATTCTCGCAGCTCGGCATCTTCCAGGTCGGCCTGATCGGCGCGCCGGAAAGCTATGCCCGCGCCAGCTATCACGCCGTCCATACCTTCTGGGTGACGGCGCCCGACGGCGTGCGCCGCCCGGTTCGCTTCTACTGGCAGCCGGTGGCCGGCGTCCGCAACATCAAGCCCGTCCCCGCGCCGCCCGACAAATACCTGTTCGACGAACTCAGGCAGCGGCTGAAGCGGTGGCCGGCCCGCTTCATGCTGATGATGACGGTCGGCGAAGAGGGCGACGCGCTGGACGACTGCACCAAGCCGTGGCCGGGCACGAGGCTGCGGATCGCGATGGGCACTCTCACCCTCACCGAGATTCCCGAGGGCGAGGACCAGGTCGAGGCCGGGGAGCGCATCAGCTTCAACCCCTGCCGACTGGCGCCCGGCATCGAGGCGTCCAAAGATCCGATCCTGGAGGCGCGCCTGGGCGCCTATGAAGCATCGCGTGAGATGCGCGGTGGATGTCCCTTCAAATGGAGAGCGGACAATGCCTGACAGCGAAGGGCTGATGGACCACTGGGTGGACCGGCTGCCCGAAACGGCATTCTTCAAATTCGTGGCGGCGCGAATCCTCACGCCGTTCTGGGCGTGGCGGACGCCGGTGAAGCCGCTGCCCGGCGGGCCGCACCCGTCGTTCCAGCACGGCGACAACGTGCAGTGCATGATGAACCTGATCATGCCGCTGAAGGACAAGTCGCCGGTCGGGCGGGCCCAGGCCGCGATGGCGATCTCACAGCACAAGGACGCGATCTTCGCCGGCTTGAACAATGTCGGCACCGTGCATTTCGCCCGCTTCGTCATCGTCGGCGACAACATCTGCATGTTCTCGGTCTATGACGGCGACTTCACCAACTACATCCGCGACTTCATCGCCACGATCGGCGAGGTGTTCGACGCCGTGGTTGGTCTCGTCGAAGACGGCGAAAAGGTGATTCCGTGCGACAAGAATGTCGAGGCCTTCATCCAGTGGGTGCACGAGCGCGACCTCTACCAGGTGCCGGATACGCCGACCGATTTCCTGCGCGACCAGGAGCGGCTGAACGGCGACACGGCGGTGTCGCCGGTCAATGACGATCTCACGCTGCTGCCGCGCAAGATGGTGCTGCAGATGCGCGCCAACACCAACGTTTCGCTCGGCAGCGGCTACCGGGCGTATCCCGGATATTCGGTGGCGCAGGTTCGCAAACAACTGGGGCTGGGCTGGTGAGCGCGATGTTCGACCTCTCCGATCTGCAAGGCAATGTCCTGCGCGGCTACAAGGACAAGTCCTGTGTACGCTACCTCGTCCTCGAAGTCGCCGATCGTGCCGCGGCGCGGCGCTGGCTCGCCGCCGCGATTTCCGGGCGCGACCACGACGTGCCGCAGATCACGTCGGGGGATTGGGGGAAAGCCAAGCCGCAGACCTGTTTCAACATCGGCCTGACCTATGAAGGCCTGCGCGCGCTCGGCACGCCGACCGCCTCGCTCGAGATGTTCCCCAACGAGTTCATCGAGGGCATGCCCGCCCGCGCGGTGAAGCTCGGGGATGTCGGGGCGAGCGCCCCGGAAACCTGGCCTTCGCCGTTCGATCGGCCGGATCGGATTCACGTGATCGCCACGATCTATGCCGACAGCGTCGCGCAACTGGACCAGGTGCAGCAGCGCGCCCTCGATCGCAACGCCCTGACGCTGCTCGGCACCCGCGAGGGATCCAATTTCAACGGCGACTTCGTTCATTTCGGCTATCGCGACAACATCATGCAGCCGAGGTTCGAAGGCATTCACGATCCGGAGCGCCACGCCGACGGACAGCCGCTGGCGCCGCTCGGCACCGTATTGCTGGGACATCCGACCAATCTCGAAGGCCTGCTGTGGCGGGTGCCGCAGCCCGTGGAGCTCGGACACAACGGCACCTTCAACGCGTTCCGCATCCTGAAGCAGGACGTGGTGGGTTTCGAGAAATATCTCGATCAGGCCGCCACCGACCTGGAGGCGCATCCCAATGTCAACGCGGTGTTGCCGCCGGGCGCCGAACTCAAGGTCTGCGCGGTCCTCGGCCTCGATCCGCCGTCGCGCCATGCGGCGTTGCGCGAGGTCGTCGCCGCCAATCTGTGCGGCCGGTGGCGCGACGGCACGCCGCTGGCGCTGTCGGCGGATATGCCCGACGCCAGCGTCGACCGGGCGAAATTCGACTATGACGAGAACTCGCGCTGCCCGTATGGCGCCCATATCCGCCGCTGCAATCCGCGCGGCGGACACATCGTGCAGCGGGTGGCCAACAACAGCCGGCGGCTGATCCGGCGCGGCGTTCCCTATGGGCCGGCCTACGATCCGGCGCAGCCCGCCAGCGGCGATGAGCCCGAACGCGGCCTGCTCGGCAATTTCATCGGCGCCAGCCTCGGCGCGCAGTTCGAGGCGATGTCCTGCGACTGGCTGAATCTCGGCCTGCAGGACCCGCGCATCACCGGCTCCAACGATCCGATCACCGGCACCAACGACCCCGCCACCAGCTGGTTCGACCTGCCGCTCAAGTCCGGCGGCACGATCAGGCTGCGCGGCCTGCCGGAATTCGTCTCGACACGGGGCGGCGCCTACACGTTCCTGCCGAGCCTGTCGGCGATCCGCTATCTGGGATCGCTGACGACGTGAGCGGGCTGGCGTGACGCGTTTGTCAGCCTTCGCGTCTTACCCGGCGTCCGGACATACCGCGGGCCGCCGGATCCCGACTAGCCGCTGCGGTCAATATTGCGCTCCGTTTCGAACTGCCTACTGTACGGGTTTGCGGCCAGCGAAGAATCAGAGATCTGTCGCAATACGGAAGCCGACGTTACTGAATCGGATGTTTGGTCGCTCCCAGTTGCGGCTAGCTGAGCGCAGCTCCTCAGGCGGATCGAACCAGGAACCGCCACGCAAAACCCGACGGGTCCCGTCGCCATCGCGCCAGACCGAGCCCGTCGTCGGCGCATCTCCGCTATAGTTGTAGTGCCAATCGTCCTCACACCACTCCCAGACGTTACCATGCATGTCGCTAAATCCCCACGGATTGGGACGAAAACGCAATATCGGCGTAGTGCCGCAGGCGCGACCGGCGAAGTTTGCCTGTTCGGTCGTGATCGTTTCGCCGATGCTGTAAGATGTTGTCGTTCCGGCCCGGCAGCAGTATTCCCATTCGGTTTCAAATAGCAGGCGATAGGTTTTGAAACCAGAGCACTTAGTAAGCCAAGCCGCATAAGCCTTGGCGTCGATCCAGCTCACACAGACAACAGGGTGGTCGTCGGCCTGATCAAACCCGGGATCAAGCCACGACTTCGAAGGGTCATAGTTCCACCTATGGCCGGTCCAAACGTGAGCGCCCTCGTCAACCCTATGACCCGTTGCTTTCATGAAGGCCGCAAACTCTCCGCGTGTGACTGGAGCAATGCCTACCTTGAGCGGACGCTCAATTATGATTTTGTGTGCTGGCCGTTCATCAGGAGTTCCCTCGCCGCTCGGAGAACCCATTATAAACCCACCAGCCGGGATAATGGCCATCTGCGGGCCGACGCTGAATCCTGTTGAGGAGCCGAATGAGCGGTGCTGCGATCCGTTTGCGACATCATCCTCTTCCTGCCACCGTAGTATCAACTCGTTGATTTTCGCCAGGGTCTCCCTAGCCCACTCCTGCGCGCGGGCAAACCATTCCGTAAAATGGGCTATCAAAACGTGCCCGATCTTACGGCCTGTAATCTCCACAATCGCTGATGTCAGTTCCATGGCCCGTAAGATGATTCGTACTCCGCGATGAAGCTTTGCCAAGCTCGCAATTTGCGGTCTCACATTGTCGAGTTCGATCCGCTGTTGATTAGCAAGATTGGCAATGTCGCGTGTTCGCCTCGAGAGATTGTCAGCGATTAAACCATCAGAGTCTCGCTTCTCTGCCAATTCAGCGGCAGATTCGCGGAGACGGTGAGCGAGATCAAATCCGACATCTGAAATGTTCTGTGCCTCTTCTGCTATGTTTCTCTGATCGGCGCCTAGCTTGGCGATCGCATGATCGGGGATATCCGACTTGCCAGCAGCATCAAGCCTGTTTTGCGAATAGAACTGCTTAGCGGTTGTAACGTCCGAGATAAGTTTGCCGATTGCTTGGTCGAGCCGGCCACCGCGCGCAAAGTGTGACATCGTATCGCCATCGCCAATCTCCATCGAAGAAAACCGAAAGTTATTCAGCGAGTTGGCAGCGTATTCCAGCGCGTGAAGTGCTCCCTCTTCCGATCCCGCGGAAAGATGCGTTAAAGATCCTGCGATGCCAAGGAGCCTTTCTTTTGGGAATTCGTTGTTTATTTCGAAATTTGTCTTCCTTATCTCGTCAATCAAGTCTCCCGCATGCGCGGCCACCCGATCTAGTTCAGCCGCAAGGCGAGGGCTCGGAGCAACAGACGTCGTTTGATCGTCGGGCGAAAGCGATTTTTCGCGAGCGTCGGCCATGAGGCACCTTCAAAAGGCTGACCCACATCAATCGAACGCGTCCACATGTCGGTGGACAGCGGGACTTCCAAAACTGTCCTCTGCAATCTCATCTTCTTAGTTGGCTATCTTTAAGGAACCTAACAAGAGGTCACTTCCGCATCCGGGCGTTCCAGTTTTCCTTGAAGGGCGCGCAGATCGCGTCATTGGCGGCCGCGTCCTCGAGAATGTGCCGCATGTGCGTCGCAAATCGCTCGGTGTCCAGCCGCAACACCCGATCCGGCCGCGGCACGGACTTCGCGAGCGGCGCCAGCTCCGGCTCCAGCGGATATCCGAGCGGCCGGTTATCCAGGAACAGCCTGATGTGCCCGCCATGCGCGGTGCCAAAATCGCTTTCGATGGTTTCGTCGAGGGATCGAATGACGGTGGCGCTGACCATCAGCTTGTCCAGCGACGCCGACGGGACTTTCCACTGGGCGCGAACGAGGATCGTGCTGGCGGTGCAGGGCGCGTGATCGCGCCGGGGCCGCGTGGTCGTCATGAGCCCGATCTTGCAATCCTGCGTGTCTACGCCGCCATTGTCATGGTCGATGAACACCACGCGTGCGCGGTCATATTCGCGCTGGGCCGTCCTCGGCTCGACATTCGTGCCGATCAGCACCGCGGTACGCCCCACCAGCAGAACCGGACCTTCATAGTAATGAACCGGACCGATGTCGCCGCTCGACGGATTGACAAAGGACATCCTGAACTGAAGAACGGAATCGTTGTTCCAGATGTGGATGATCTCCCGCGCCACCTCGCCGGTATCGATGAGATCAAGGCTGTAGCGATAGGCCACGTGGATTCCGCAAAGCCAGTTTTGCAGCGCCGCGGTCTGGGCGCGATAGTCCGCCGGCATGGTCAACGGGATCACGGCGGACTGGGCGCGCTGCGCCTTGAATTCGGCAATCGATCGGCTCGACAGCCAGACCGGCTGGATCGGAGGCACCGCGACGCGGTTAAAAAGCTCCGCCAGCTTGTATCGGGTATTTTCGTTGAGGCGGGTGGTGGTGCCGTTGAGAATGCCAAGCAATGTCCCCTGCGCCAACCCGGTCTCCTCGGCGATGTGGGAAGCGATCTGGTTGTCGCCCGTCGGCAGGCGCAACGCGACGCCGCACTCGCCGATCAACAGGCGCAAGATCGCTTGCGCGCTCATGGCGCAATTCTCCGATTTCAATAACGATCAAATATGCCACAGAAATACACCAGTAACTATACAACATTGCGACCGCCTTCCGGCTCGCCGGCAGCGTGCGGTGCTGCGCTCTCGCTCACCACGACGGCCGCGCGATGTCCGCGGCCGCCTGTTGCGCGGCCTGGGTTCCGGCCGCGGCGAAGATCGGACCGGGTTCACCGGCTTCCTGCAACACCCGCAGGGATTGCCGGGCATAGGTCTTGTAGAAGCGCTGATAACCATCGCTGGCGAGCGCATGCCGGTGCAAACCGCGAAGATTGTTGAGCGCCAGGAAACAGCCGGCTTCGTTCGCCAGCCGCACGTGCTGTCGATCGAATTCCGCGGAAAGTTCGCGCATGGCATCGTCAAGGACGGCATCGCCCGGCTTTGCCGCGCAGACGGCATCGGCGGGCCAGACGACCTCCACCTGCCCGAGCGGCGAGCGCGACAGGATGGCGCGCGGCGTCGCGCCGTTGCCGGCGCCCGTTTCCGCGCCATGCGGCCGAAAACAGGCGGACGGGCTGTTGAGCCAGGCCTTCACGCGCGTGCTCAGAACCCGCTCCACCGGCCCGATCGGCGCGTAGGCGGTGTAGCTCCCCGGCGTATGTTCGACGCCGAGCATGCATATCCATTCGGCGCGACGCTCGCGCGGGATCAGCGCGCCTTCGGTCTGCCAGCTCGATCCGGCGCCCGGCGCGCCTGTTTCGCAACCGCCGAGCGTGACGTCCGTGACAAGTCGATCGCCCTGCCCCGAGCCGTAGTTGAAGACGCTTCCGATCGAACTGGCAAGGGTCAGGGACAGCAGCGGAGCGATCGAGCGGTCCGTCGGCAGGTTGGTGATGACGGCGCAGTCCATCAGGTTGCCGCGCACCCGTTCGAGCAGCCGGCCGAGGCCGGGAGCGGCGTTCGCGATCAACTTGTCGGCCGTGATCTGGGCCAGCAGGCTCTGGCGCCCGACATCCTGCGGAAACCGTCCATCGGTAAAGACCTGGAAATGCCGCAACCCGTCCGCCAGAAGCCGGCTTTCGAGCGTGGACAGCCGGTAGCTGCCGAGCCAGGGAAAGCGGGTCAGGTCGCCGCCGTCATTGATGCGAATTCGAGTCTCGTTGGTCATGTTCGCCTCCTCGTCCCGTTGATCGAACAACCTCCTGCGCACCGCCTGGCCGTTCAAACAGCCAGGCAAATTTCCTGTCGCGTTGTCATGGGAGGGGCCGACCTTCGGTACGCTCGGGCCGGCGCCACAAGCCCACGGTTCGCTCCTGGACTGCGGCGCGCGCGAGCCGGACGTTCGGCGATATAGACCCAGACCGTGTCCCATCCGTCGGAGGGAAGGCCTGCCGGCCATCGGTGCGTCGAAGTCGATGATGCATCGTCGGGGTAAATCGGCTAGATTTCAAGAAAAGTTTCTTTTCATGTTGCGCATAGTTTCAAATCGGAATGAGATCAATTTCCGGGCCAAGACTTTTGGTTCTGATCTGGAGTCGATGCGGTTTCTGGACGAAACTAAAGTGAAGTCCCGCGACGTCATATCGCCGTCATCGGGACGAGCGCGAACGCCGGGGAACGGATGTGGATCGCACTGAACTCAAGGAGCGCCGCAAGACCTACCTGAAGGCGGTCGTCCACGCCGCGGGGCTCGAATCGATGGCCGCGCTGGCGAAGCAGCTCGGCGTCACGCAGTCGACCCTGACAAACGTCCTGAGCACCAAACGATCAGCGAGTTCCGAACTCATCAGGAAGATCGAGCACCTGGCGCCGAAGGTCGAGGACGGCTCGATCCTCGGCGCACAGGCTCTTGCCCGCGGCGCGGATGTCGAGCCCGGACGGCCTCTCAACATCGGCGAACAGCTCAAGGAAGCCTACCGCGAGCGACTTCAGGAACTGCAGTCGTCCGAAGAACGGGCCAGCAAGAACATCAGAGAAGTGATCAAAAATTTCGACGCGATGGGCCGCGACGACGTGTTCATCTACATTTCCGCGACCCAGCAGCCCTTCGAGATGAACCCGAACGAGCGGGAGCTGAAGCAGGCGATCTTGAATGCCATCCGTCGGAAAGCGTTCTTCATCTATCTGCGTCCGACCAAGGCTTACCTCAACGTTCTGGGCTACTTTGTCGACGTCGAGTCGGAGTTCGCGAATTTCAAGGCCACGCTGTTCTCCGGCCTTTCCGCCGAGGAAAGAAAATCATATCGCGGTCACCTGGTGCTCATCCAGGCAGACAGCGTTCCATTATTTGTTGTGCCCGATTTCAAGTGGGAGATCTTTTACAGCGATTGTATTGATGTACCGCACAGGGCGCTCGCCGCCACCCTTGTCACTGCCGGCACCGATCCGCACAGGAGCGGCGCACATACTCTCATTCCGTTGTCGGCTCACTCAGGAAAACTCGTTCTCCTGGCTGTTGTCACAGCGATACGGCAGACCAATGCAGGCCACCGCGGGGAAGCAAAAGTCCCGGCCAAAGTCATCGCGCGGCTCGCGAAGAGTGTCGAGCCGGCAATTGATCAGAGCGTCAAGCGGGATCAGTGAAAATACGTGGGATCACGCGGGCCAATGTTCAATCTAAAATAGCAGAATATAAGGTAAAATACTTTCAAGAGAATAACCATTCGGTGCTGAAATGCAACAGCATTTCGAAAACACAGCCACGTAAGCCAAATACCTCGCGCTCAGACGAATCACGTGGCAAGTACCACTGCCGTTTCCGGGGGATGGGGGCAGAGGAATGGATGCGTTCTCGGAACAGCAATCATCTCCTATTGCTCATTTCAAACCGAGCGAAGCGAAGAGCCCATCGAGTATCGATGATCTGATCAGGCTCGTACGCGACAGCGAGGACTACGTGTTCGCCCGGGCGCGGGCGCGTCAAATAGATCCACTGACCCTTCGTAGCCAGCTTCTGTTGCATATTCCCCGACTCGTCACCGACGACTATTTTCCCGACGCGCGCGACATCAAGCTGGAGGTTCAGGCGGCCTCTGATTTTCTCGAACAGAGACAATCTCCCTATGCGAAATGGCTGAAGCCGCCGGACAGACCGATCGCGCTGGACGATCTCGAATTTGTCTCGCTCGATGAGGATATCGCAAAGATCTACCATGAGCGGCTGCACTACATCGGTTCATACCGGCCAGGGCACCATTTTGCTTTTCGAGACAGGAATAATAATGGCAGGATCGTTTGTGTCGGTAGCATCGCATGCCTCGACCTCAGACATGCGGAGGAAAAGATCGCCTCGGACGTCGATCCAAGATCGACATTCATGTTGTCACGATTCTTCGCATTTCGCTGGGCGCCCGAAAAGACTTTCAGTTACTTCTATGGAAAGTTACGCCTCAAGTTGATAGCGGATTTCGATACCAAGCTGATGTTTTCGTTCGTCAATCCGAATCTCGGTTTCAATGCGGGCTCATACAGAAGTGCAAATTGGCTGCCTTTCGCTCACGAAACCGCCACGCGCTACATGTATCTCGACGGCCGCTACCGGCCGATGCGCTTCTTCGTGAACAACTACGGCACGAGCGATGTGACCGAGCTCAAGAAAAAACTCGGCGCTTCGTTCGAGGTCTCGACCATGGATCTCGCTCCGATGCTGCTCCTGGCGATCCCGCTTCAGCGCCGCGCGCGCAAGGCGATTCCGCCGACGCCATATCGGTTCGAACGTCCGGTTCTGTAGGCCGCCGGTGCCCCCCGTTCGCCCAGCCGCTCCGGCGGCGTCCAGCAAGGCCCTCTTCCTGGCCGGACCGCTGACCGGGATATCCTACGGAGACGCCCTCGAATGGCGGACCTACGTCGAGCGCAGGCTTCCGCCTGACGTCATCGCCTACTCGGCGCTGCGCGGCAAAGAGTATGTCGCAAACGAAGCCGTGCTCAGGGACGCCTATCCCGGTCATCTGCTGAGCACGCCGCAGGGGACCATCACGCGCGATCGCTTTGACGTGTCGCGCTGTGACGCGCTGTTCGTCAATTTCCTCAGGGCCGATCGGGTCTCGATCGGGACGATCATGGAGATGGCCTGGGCCGATGCCTGGCGCATCCCGATCATCCTCGTCATGGAAGACGGCAATATCCACGATCATGCGTTCGTGCGGCAGGTCGCGGCCTTCATCACCGACGATTTGGACGAAGCGATACGAACGGCGGTGAATGTCGTCGCGATGAGGGTGGTGTAGCGCCGCCTTCGCGGGAATCGCGTTCTGCGACCCGCATCATTGATCCGATGCGTTGATCAATTCGTCCGCCTCGCGCAGGTCGCGGGAGGTTTCCGCGGAGGCGAATTTCGCGCGGACCGACAGCAGCAGATCGTGCGCCTCGGCGCGCGCGGGCGCGCTCTCGGCGTGATGGGCGATGCTGATCGCCGTGCGCAACTCCCAGCCGACCGCGCCGATCTTCCTGGCTGACGCCAGCGAGCGCTTGAACAGGCGCATGGCGGCCTTGTCGTCCCGCGCAGGCTCGCGGCACAGCAACGCGCCGTGAATCCGGTAGATCTCGGGCGCGGCCCAGCTTTCGCCGGTGTGCTCCACCAGCGCTTCCGCCGACGCCGCAAGGCTTCGCGCCCGCTCGATCTGCCCGATCCGTCCGAATTCGGTGGCGAGCAGAATGCGATAGAGCGGCATCTGGATGCAGCGGTTCTCGGGAGGAAGCTTGTCGAGCAGGCCGCATAGCCGTTCGAGCACCTTCGGCGCCGGGCCGCGCGCCGCCAGCGCCGCCGTCGCCCATAGCGGCCCGATCACCTGGTACATCGGATAGCCGAACTCGTCGGCGACCTGCATGCCGCGCTCGACGCTCGTGAGATTGGCGGCAAGATCGTCGTCGTACCAATGATCGGCGACGCCGAGGATGGTGGCGAACGCCAGCATGAAGGGATGGCCGATCTCGCTGGCAAGCTGCCGCGCCGTCTCGCAGCATTCCCTGGCCCTGCCCGGCCGTCCCAGCAGCCATTCGACGTGGCCGGAATAGACCAGCGATACGATCAGCGGATCATGCTGATAGGTCTGGACCAGCTTGCCGTGCTCACGGGGGTTGTAGCGGGCGGAGATCTCGGCCGAGAGTTCGCTGGCCTGCTCCAGTCGGCCAAGAAAGAAATTGGCGATCAGGGCGGCGGCGTGCGCCATCAGCAGCGCCTCGTCGTCGCACCACGCCTCGGCCCGCCGGACGAAATCCTCCGCATGCTTGAGGCCCTTGGCGAGTTCGCAATTGACCAGCTTGGCGATCGTGCTGCCGAACAGCACGGTCGCCTTCTCGCGGACGGTGCCGTGGCTCTCGCACAGCTTCAGCGCGCGGCTATAGGGTCCATAGACGTGCGGATCGGACCATCCGGCGTTGGCGGTGTAGGCCATCGCCAGGTTCGACTGCAGCGCGATCTCGGTCGCGTAACGATGCGGCGACGCCGGCAGCTTCGGGATCAGCGACAGGCCCTCGCGCAGATGCGCCACCGCCTCCTTGGTCGCCGAACGGCGCAGCGCCGCCTTGCCGGCCTGCAGCCAGGCCTCGATCGCCTCGGCGATGTTGCCCGCCCGCGCATAATGGTAGCCCAGCACGGCGGGCTGGCTGCTCTCGCCAATGGTGGCCTCCTGGAGCAGCCAGGCGGCAACCCGCGCATGGAATTCGCGCCGCTCCTCCTTGAGCAACGAGGAATAGGCCGCGTCCTGGATCATGGCGTGCTTGAAGGTGAACAGTTCGGCCAGCGTTTCCTCGATCCGGAACACGATGCCGGCGCTCTCCAGCGCCCGCAGCGCCTGCGTCAGCTGCTCCGCCCGGCCCGGCAGCATGTTGAGAATGCCGTCATAGGTGAACTGCCTGCCGAACACCGAAGCGATCTGGGCGACGCGCTTGGCGGGACCGAGACGATCGAGCCGTTCCATCAGCGAGTCGTGGATGCTCGCCGGCACCAGCGGCTCCGACAGTTTCAGCGCCAGATCGTCGGCGGCGCGGGAATCGATCACCGCCCGCGTATACTCCTCGACGAACAGCGGCACGCCGTCGGTTCGCTCGACGATCTGGCTGGCGATCCGGCGCGGGACCACGGCACCGCCGGCGACGGCGGCGATGATCTCCTCGCATTCGTGCGGCGCCAGTTTCTGCAGGACGATCTGCCGGACGGCCGCGCCCGAAATCCACTCCGGCTTGTAGTCGTCGCGATGCGTGATCAGGATCATGATGCGCTCGCCGGCGCAGCGGGCCATCAGCCGTTTCACCAGGTCGATACTGGTCGGGTCTACCCACTGGACGTCCTCGGCGATCATCAGGATCGGGCGCTTGCGCGAGGCAGAGATCAGGACGTCGATGAAGGCCTGGAATGCGCGGTCCCGCTCGAGCGGCGATCCGAGATCGACCGGCTCGTAATCCGAACAGGCCGGGATCGAAAGAACCGCGCCGTAATAGCGGAGCGCCTGGGCAAGATCGGGCGCTTCCCTCGCCAGCAGCGAGCGCAGCTTCGCCAGCGCGAGTTCGGCGTCGTCGGTTTCCTGAATGCCGGTGACGCGCCTGAGCCGCTCGATTTCCGGCGCCAGCGGCGTGTTGACGTGAAAGGGCGAGCATTGCAGCGACAGCACGTCGCGCGAGCGGGCGTTGAGCTCGCTGCGGAACTGGCTGATCAGGCGCGACTTGCCGATGCCGGGTTCGCCGGAAATGACGCCGATCTGCCCCGAACCCGCGACCGTCTGCCGCCACATCTCGACCAGCACTTCGCTCTCGCCGGTCCGATTGATCATCGGGGCAAGCGGCGATCGCTGCGCGCGATCGAACCTGCTCTCCCCGGAAGCCAGCGCTTCCACCTGCCAGGCTTCAACGGGCTCCTCCACCCCCTTGAGCGGTCGCCTGCCGAGCGGCGCGTAGCAGAAGGTTCCGCGGGTCAGTTCGTAGGTGCTCGCGCCGACCACGACGGTGTTCTCGCCGGCAAGCCCCTGCAGCCGGGCCGCGACATGGGCGGAACTTCCAAAAACCTCGCGCCGGTCGGCGGGCTCGCCCGGCACGCTGCCGACCACGACCACACCGGTGTTGACCGCGACGCGCACGCCGAGACGGACGAAGCTGCCGTCCTGCAGCGGAAAATGATGTTGCTTCAGCGCCTCAACGACCGCCAGCGAGGCGCGCACCGCCCGTTCCGGGTCGTTTTCATGGGCTTGCGGCACGCCAAAATAGGCAAGCAACCCGTCGCCGATCAGCCGGGCGATATGGCCGCCGTAGCGGCGAATCTGCGCGTCGCAGATATCGCGATAGGTCTTGATGACCCCGAAAAACTCCTCGGGATCGATCCGCTCGCTCAGCGGCGTCGAGCCGACGATATCGATGAACGCCACGGTGAGCTGCCGGCGCTCGGCATGCAGCGCTTCCTGCTCGGCATGCGACGCCGCCTGCGCCCGCTGGGGACCGCCCGCGCGATCTGGATTCGGCTGGCTGCTCATGACCCACCATGTTCGGTTTCAGCCGCCCCTGCCATGCGGCCAGGTCGACGGCGAGCCGGATCCGGCTGACGCTGCCGGACGGCCCGTTGCCGGGTCGGCAGCCGACCGCGATTGAACACCAAGTCCCAGCGATCGTACAGCGGATTTTGGACCATTTTCAGGGGCTTAACGGCGATCCGGCGCGTGCGGGGCGTCATGCCGACGTCATCGAGCCGGCGGCGGCCGCGCCTGCGCCAGCCCGCGCGACGGCAACCTGAGCATGCCGCGCCGGCTGTCCACGTGACCGCTGTCACTTACGGCGAAGCTTTCCTCGCCTAGCGTCCCGTCAAGCCCAACTCGCCAACGCATCCGCCTTGAGGAGGCAGTCATGTCCCGCTTTACGCCATCGCATCTGGGCGCCAGCCTGCTTGCCGGCCTGTTGAGTCTCGTCGCAGCCGGCGTGGCGCTGGCGGAAGCTCCCAACGCCGACATCCGCAGCGGCATGCAGACGCCGCCGGCCGACCAGCGCGTCGCGCTGGTGATCGGCAATTCGGACTACCAGTCCGCGCCAAAACTCGCCAATCCCGGCAACGACGCCAGATCGATGACACAGCTTCTGAACTCGGCAGGGTTCGAGGTCACGCAAGCCACCGACCTGACGCGCAAGGACATGGTCAGGGTGGTCCAGGACTTCACCGCCAAGGTCGCCGAGCGCGGTCCCGGCACCGTGGCCATGATCTACTATGCCGGTCACGGCGTGCAGGTCGAGGGTGAGAACTATCTGCTCCCGATCGATGCGAGAGTCTCGAACGTGTACGATCTCGACGGCAATTCGCTGCGGCTGGTCGACCTGATGGGCACGCTGGAAACGATCACCAGCCGCACGCGCATCGTGGTGCTCGACGCCTGTCGCAACAATCCGTTCCCGGAGGTCAACGACGCCGGACGAGGCCTCGCCATCGTCGATGCGCCGAACGGCTCGATCGTCGGCTACTCGACCTCGCCGGGCATGGAAGCGGCGGACGGCGACGGCAACCACAGCCCCTACACGACGGCGTTCCTCAACATCGCGCGCGAACCGAACCTTCCGATCGAGCAGTTGTTCAAGCGCGTGCGGCTCGAAGTCAATCACGCGACTCGTGGCCGCCAGACGCCGTGGGAAAGCTCGTCGCTGACGTCCGACTTCTATTTCTTCGGCGATACCGCGGTGGCCGCGGGCCGTACGCCGGATCGCGGCCCGATCCTGCAGATGGCGGCTAACCTGCCCTCGCGATCCGTGCGGCAGGCCTACGATTACGTGGTGTCGGAAGGCTCGCCGGAATATTATGAGGAATTCATCCGGCTTTATCCGAACGACCCGCTGTGCGACGAGATCCGCGTGCTGCACTACAATCTGACGGTCGCCAGGGCGTGGCACAAGGCGGTGCTCGCGAATTCGCCGGTCGCCTACAAGACGTTCCACGAAAAATATTCCAACAGCCTCTACGCCCCCGCCGCGATGAAACTGTACGGGGCGCCCAAAGCCGTGCCGCTGATGCAGTTCACGCATCTGGCGAAACAGTCGCCCTCGTACAAGCACGTCAACTTCGGAAGCTCGGCCGGCCTCAACAAGAGCGGCAGCGCGACGGGCCTGATCCAGCACATGCCGTCCCATGCCGGATCCAAGCCGTTCGGCAACGGCGGTTCGACCAAGATGGGCGGGCTGCCCGGCGGCAACAAGCAAGGCCCCTTCAACGCCGGCAACCGGTTCGGCAAGGACGGCAAGTTCTCGCGATCTCCCGACCGCATGAACACCAAGCCGATGCACGTCAACAAGCCGATGTTGGGCAGCGGCCAGCGTCATTTCGGCGGTGGAATGGGTAACCGGTTCAGCCAGCGTTTCTCCGCAGGGCCATCGCGGATGTCGTTCGCCCGCGGCTCGTTCGGCGGCGGGCCCTCGTTCGGCGGCGGCCGGTCGTTCGGTGGCGGTTTTGGGCGGCACTGAGAAGGCGGCCAGGCGATGTGAAACCGGGCGGGGCGCACGCCCTGCCCGGTCGTTGTTGGCAAGGGTTGATCAGGCGACCAGCCTGGCGAACAGGTCGGCGTCGACATTGCCGCCCGACAGCACGATGACGACGTTCTTGCCCCTGACGTCGATGCGGCCGGCCAGCAGCGCGGCGATACCGACGGCGCCGCCGGGCTCGACCACCAGCTTCAATTCACGATAGGCATAGGCGACCGCCGCGCCGACCTCCTCGTCGGAGGCGATCACGCCGTTCGCCAACAGCTTGCTGTTGATCGAGAAGGTGAGTTCGCCCGGCATCGCCGCCATCAACGCATCGCAGATGGTGCGGCCGGCGGCGTGATGCGCCTCGCGATGGCCGGCGCGCAGCGACAGGCCGTGATCGTCGTAATCCTTCGGCTCGGCGACGATCACCTGCGCCTGCGGGAATTTCGACTTCACGGCGGTGGCGACACCGGCGATCAGCCCGCCGCCCGATGCCGGCGCCACCACGATATCGGGCGCCAGCCCGAGCGACGCCATGTCCTCGGCGATCTCGCGGCCGGCGGTGCCCTGTCCGGCGATCACGAAGGGATCGTCATAGGGGCGCACCAGCGTCGCGCCGCGCTTCTCGGCGATGCCGTTGGCGATGGCTTCGCGGTCTTCCTTGTCGCGGTCGTACAGCACCACCTCGGCGCCATAGCCCTTGGTGCGCTCGCGCTTGGTGAGCGGCGAATCCGCCGGCATCACGATGGTGGCCTGCATGCCGAGGATCTGCGCCGCCGCCGCCACGCCCTGGGCGTGGTTGCCGGAGGAGAACGCGACCACGCCGCCGCCGCGGCTGTCCTGCGGGATCGAGGCCAGCTTGTTGAAGGCGCCGCGGAACTTGAACGAGCCGGTCCGCTGCAGCATTTCGGGCTTCAGGAAGACTTTTGCGCCGACGCGCTCATTGAGAACCGGGAACGACAACAGCGGCGTGCGCACCGCGAAGGGCGCGACCACCCGGGCGGCGGCCTCGATATCGGCCGCGCCAATCGATGGATTTTGAATGGGTTCTGGCATGCGCCTTTTGTATCGCGGCCGGCGGCGCGCGGGCAAGACGCATTCCGGTGAAGCCGGCCGGCGATCCCGGGATTTTTCAGGCCGCGAAGTGCGGGTCTTCTGCCCCGAATTCGGCCACTTCGCCCTTCGCGGGAGACGGGCGATTGCTCGTGGCGTGCTCGATAAAGACGCGGGCCGAGGCGGCCCAGGTGTGTGCCGCGGCGAATTCCACGCAATCCTGCCGCGAAACCTGCAGCGCTTCCAGGCACGCCGCGCGCAAATCCTCGTCCAGCACGCCGACCGGCGCCGTACCGATCACGTCGCGCGGGCCCGTCACCGGGAACGCGGCAACCGGCAGGCCGCTCGCCAGCGCCTCCAGCAGCACCAGGCCGAACGTATCGGTTCGGCTGGGAAACACGAAGATATCGGCGGCTGCATAGATTTCGGCCAGTTCCTCGCCATGCCGCGCGCCGAGGAACACGGCGTCCGGATATTTGCGCTCCAGCGCCGCCAGCGCCGGTCCGTCGCCGACGACGAGCTTGGTGCCGGGAAGGTCGAGGTCGAGGAACGCTTCGAGATTCTTTTCGACCGCGACGCGTCCGACGCTGAGGAACACCGGCATCGGCAGGCAGAGGTCGGCGGTGCGCGGATGGAACAGCGCGGTATCGACGCCGCGCGACCACAGCACGACATTGCCGAAACCGCGCTGGCGCAATTCCGTCGCCAGCGCCGGGGTCGCCGCCATCACCGCCCGGCTCGGCCGGTGGAAGGCGCGCAATGCCCGCCAAACCCAGGACTCCGGCACCGAGGAGCGCGCGGAGACATATTCGGGGAAGCGGGTGTGAAAGCTCGTGGTGAACGGCAGGCGATGCTTGCGGCAATAGCGGCGGACCGACAGCCCGATCGGACCTTCGGTCGCGATATGGATGCTGTCGGGTCTTGAGGCTTCGATCAGCCGCGCGATCCTGGGCGGATACGGCAGCGCCAGCCGAAGGCCGGGATAGCCCGGCATCTCGACCGTGCGAAACTCTTCCGGCGTCAGGAAGCTGACCTCGACACCAAGCCCCCTGGCTGCGTCCGCCGTCGCGGTCAGCGTTCGCACCACGCCGTTGACCTGCGGGTGCCATGCATCGGTCGCAACCAGGATATGGGTCATGCGGCGCGCGCCGCCACGCGGGGCACAGCCGCCACCTTGCGCTGCGGATCGGCCCAGGTGATGATCTCGAAGCGGCCGTCCTCATGCTCGACCAGCGCGGTGCAGCTTTCCACCCAGTCGCCGCAATTCATGTAGCGGATGCCGTGCTCGTCGCGGATGACGGCGTAGTGGATGTGGCCGCAGATCACGCCGTCGGCGCCGTGCCGCCGCGCCTCGCCGGCGAGAGTCTTCTCGAACGCGCCGATATAGTTGACGGCGTTCTTGACCTTCAGCTTGGCCCATTGCGACAGCGACCAATAGGGCACGCCGAACATGCGGCGGAAGAAATTGACCAGCCGGTTCATCTGAATGGCGAAGTCGTAGGCCTTGTCGCCGAGATGGGCGAGCCAGCGCGCGTTCTGCACCACGAGGTCGAAGATGTCGCCATGGATGATCAGGTAGCGCTTGCCGTCGACACCCTCGTGGATGGTGTTTTCGACGACGTCGATGCCGCCGAAATGCGTGCCGTAATAGTTGCGCAGAAACTCGTCGTGATTACCCGGCACGTAGATGACCTTGGCGCCCTTGCGCGCCTTGCGCAGCAACTTCTGCACGAAATCATTGTGCGATTGCGGCCAGTACCAGCTCGATTTCAGTGCCCATCCGTCGACGATGTCGCCGACCAGGTAGATGGTGTCCGCGTCGTGGCTTCTCAGGAAATCCAGCAGGCGGTCGGCCTGCGAGCCGCGGGCTCCGAGATGGACGTCGGAGATGAATAAGGTACGAAAACGCCGTTCCGGGCTCTCTTCGACCAAGGAGTCACTACCCATACCTGTCCCCTGACAGAATTATGTGACAGGGCGATGACCGTTCACGCGACTGTTGGCCTCACGGGAATCAATGCCGCGCCCCGTCTGATAGCGGTATCAGCGCGATGCGACAGTGAGGCGACATGAGGGCGGCGATATCGGGTCGATGCGCGGTGCGCGCGTGCCGCTACGGTTAGCGTGCGATTTTTAACCGTGCGATTTTCGAATCCAGCAGCCCGTCGTCCCTGCGCACGCAGGGACCCATACGTCGCGGCCGTGGGAATGGGCACACTGGAAGACGCTCCGCTTTGGCAGCGCTGGCGGAGCGGCTATCGAATCTCAATCGATAGCGCAACGCGGTATGGGTCCCTGCGTTCGCAGCGACGACCGTCAATAATATTTGTGGAGATGATGGATCGGGCCATGCCCCTGGCCGACGCTGAAACGATCGGCTTCCGCGATCGCGGCGCTGACCCAGGTCTTGGCGTTGCGGACGGCGCTTGCCATGTCCTCGCCCTTTGCGAGCCCCGCGGCGATCGCCGAAGAGAGCGAGCAGCCGGTGCCATGGGTGTTTTTGGTGGCGACGCGCGGCGCGGCCAGCGCCGTGACGCCGGAGGCATCGATCAGGTAGTCGATGCTCTCGGCGCCCTGCCCGTGGCCGCCCTTGATCAGCACCGTCTTGCAGCCGAGCGACAGCAGCCGCCTGCCCTGTTGCTCGACGGCGGCGTCGTTCCTTGCCACTTCTTCGCCGAGCAGGTCGGCGGCTTCCGGCAGATTGGGGGTGATGACCGACGCCAACGGAATGAGCTTTGTCCGGAGCGCGTCGACGGCTTCGGCCGCCAGCAACCGGTCGCCCGAGGTGGCGACCATCACGGGATCGAGCACGACGTGTGCTGGCGACCAGCGCGTGAGGCCCGCGACAATGGCATCGATGACCGGCGGATGCGCGACCATGCCGATCTTGACCGCGCCGACCGCCAGATCGGCAAACACCGCGTCGATCTGCGCGGTGACGAATTCCGCCGGCACCTGATGGATGCCGGTGACGCCTTTCGTATTCTGCGCGGTGAGCGCCGTGATCACGGAAGCGCCGTAGACGCCAAGCGCCGCGAATGACTTCAGGTCAGCCTGGATGCCGGCGCCACCGGAAGAGTCCGAGCCGGCGATGGTCAGCGCGATCGGCGTCGTCATCGAAAGCCTCTTCCAAATGCCGGGTTCAGAACGATCGCCTGTCCTAGCGCGCCCCGCCATGGGCAGCAAGCTCACTTGCCTTTGGCTTGCCTTTAGCTTGCCTTGGCGCATCGTTTTTGGCCTATTGGGGCAAATCTTTCGGAGACGACAGCGATGGTTCCCTTTTTCGTGCAGTTCAAATGCAAGCTCGGCCAGTCCTACGCCGTCGCCAACGCGCTCGCCGAGGCGGAGATCGCCTCGGAGATCTATTCGACCGCCGGAGACTACGACCTGCTGGTCAAGTTCTACGTCGACAACGACACCGATATCGGCCACTTCGTCAACGAGAAGGTGCAGGTGATCCCGGGTATCCAGGACACCCACACCATCATCACCTTCAAGGCGTTCGGCGGGAGCTAGCCACCACAACGTCAGCTCGTCCCTGTATCGACTTCGCCGGCCGCGGCCATGCCCGCCGGCTTTGGGAGCGCACATCTTGTCCGAAACAACAGTCACGCCTGCCCGACTGGAGGATTTCATCCAGCGGGCCTTCATCGCCGTGGGCCTGCCCGACGCCGACGCGGCCACGGTCGCGGAGCTGATGACGGCGGCGGACCTGCAGGGTTCGGAGGGACACGGCGTCAGCCGGCTGCCGCAATATGTCAGGCGGATCAGGGCCGGCGGCGTCAACGTCAAGCCTGACATCCGCGTGGTGCACGAGCATGCGTCCACGGCCGTGCTGAACGGCGACAACGGCATGGGCCATCTCGTCATGAAGCGCGCCGCCGCCATGGCAGTCGAAAAGGCGCGGACCACCGGCATCGGCTGGGTCAACTCGCAATTCTCCAACCATGCCGGGCCGGCCTCGCTCTACGCCACGATGCCGCTCGCCCATGACATGATCGGGCTCTATTTCGCGGTCGGCAACGCCAACCACCTGCCGCCCTGGGGCGGGCTGGACATGCTGCTGTCGACCAACCCGATCGCGGCCGCGATCCCGGCGGGCGAAGCGAATCCGATCGTGCTCGACATGGCGACCACCGTCGCCGCCTATGGCAAGGTGAAGACCAAAGCGCTGCGCGGCGAACCCATGCCGGAGGGCTGGATGATCGACCGCGAAGGCAAGCCGCTGACCGATCCGAAACGCGCCGACGAAGGCATGCTGCTGCCGCTCGGCGGCATGGAGGCCGGCTACAAGGGCTATGGCCTGGCCATGATCATCGGCCTGCTCGCCGGCACGCTCGGCGGCGCCGCGATGGGCCGCGACGTGATCGACTTCAACCATGACGACGACAGCGTCACCAATACCGGCCAGGCGATCGCCGCGATCAACGTCGCGGCCTTCGGCGACGTCGCGACCTTCAAGCGCAGCGTCGATGCGCTGGTCCGCGACTTCCGCAACAGCCAGCGGATGCCCGGCGTGGACCGGATCTGGGTTCCCGGCGAACGCAGCCACGAAACGCGACTGGAACGGACCAGCCACGGCATTCCGCTGGCCCCCGCGCTGCTGAAGGGACTGGACCAGGTCGCCGACGACCTCGGACTATCGAAGCTGACGGATCAGTACTGAGTCTGCCATCATCGGCACGCGTCAAGCCCGAACCGAAGCAGACATGCGCCTGATCGTTGGCCTCGCCGCGAAAGCAATCACGATCAGAACATGGGCGGCAGTACCGCCCCGACGCCCATCGCCCTGGCCGGTGGCGCGCTCGGCGCAGCCGGCGGGTTCATGCGGGCAACCACTTCCTGCGGCACCCGGTAGACCTGAATGACGTGGTCGAGTTTTCTGAGCCCGCAGGCCTCGCGCTGCACGACGAAGAGCCAGAGGGCATAGCCCGCCTGTTCGACGAGTTCCTGTCGGATTTTTCGATCGGAGGTCTGCGGGCATGCGGCAAGGGCCGCCAGCGCCGCCTCCAGCCGCGCTCCAAGCCGACCGAGCGCTGACGCCCGCTCTTCGGCGACCTCGTATTCGAGGGTTGCGAATCCGGAAGCGAGAAGATCCAGCGCCATCGGCGTCCTCCGAAGAATGGCCTGCCAACCATATCTTCCTGTTTATGGTTTGGCGGCGGGTTGTTCAACACAAACGGCTTCCGCGCCAGGCCATGCGCCAGGGAAGCTGCGCCGCCGCGCCCGCGTCAAAACACGTCGATGGTCGGAAAGTGAGGATCGCCGGTGATGCAATCCCAAAGGAAAATGGCAGCGCCGACGTCGCCGGTCCACAGTGTGTACCGGCCGCGGCCGGCGACCGCCTTGGCGCCGCGATACTGGGTGATCGCCGTCATCGCGAATTGGCGTGCGCGGTCAAGCCAGGCCGGATCCTTGGTGCGGCGATAGAGCTTCAGGAAAGCGTAGCCGTTTCCGCCCGTGCCGTGGCAAAGCCCCGGGCCTTTGGTGAGCGGTCCCATGGCCCAGGCGAAGCGGCCGGCATCCACCAGAAGCGCATCGAATTCAGGCGTGGCAAACGGGGCATCGGCGAATGTCGTCACCATGCCGGGCGCGCCGTGGCAATGCTGACAATAGGCGGGCGGCCGCGCGCGCTTGCTCCTCGCCGCCCAATTGGTGCCCGCTTCGGACCGCCACGCATTCCTGGCGAGGGTCTCGGGCACAAATTCAGCGACCTGCGCCTGCTGCGCGGGCGTCAGCCACTCCCAGCCGCGCAGCAGCGGGATGACGTTGCCGGCGAAGCCGTGAACCGGTCCCAGCCAACGGTCGTTCTCGCCATAGAGATCCTGCGTCCAAAGCCGCCCTTGGGACGTATCCTCGAGCGCGCCCAGCAGCCGGGCCGCCTGCATCTCGAACAGGCCGCGCCATCGCGCTTCCGCGGTCATCCCGGCCATGTGGAGGGCTGCGAGCATGGAGCCGGGCATGCCCCACATCAGCTCTCGGATCGGCAACCCCATATTGGCCTGCGCGCGCTCAAACACGAGGTCGGCCATGGCCGCTGCCGGCGCCAGACGCATGGCAAGACACGCCGCCCCCATGTCTCCCTTCAGCAGCGAGCCGTGCTTCCCATAGCCGGCGGGCGAATTGTTCTCGAATGCCGCGATCGTCCGCTCCAGAAGCCGAGGCAGAACGGGGCGATAGTCATCGCCAATGTGGACAGCCCCGACGCGCCGCAGATAGTCGAGCGCCCAAATGACCCCGGCCGCGCCCGTGTAGAAACTGGGGTTACCGTCACCCACGCTGTCGTCGCTCGGATGGGCCGGCCAGAACGCGTCGGGATCGAACCGGGTAACAGCATCGTCGGCGATCTCGGCGATCGCGGTCCGAACAGCCAGTTCGTTCCAGGCGTCGCTTCCAAGCGCGCGATGACGACCGAGCGTAACCATGCCTGAGCACTCCTGACGCGATCCCCGGTTCAGACCAGGGGCAGCAAGGATCGCGAGATGACACGTCGCGAATGCCGAAGCTCGGCAATCTGAAGGCGATAGTATCGCATGCCACTACCAGTTGTGCAAAAAGCCCATGATCTCAGCCCCATCACCAGGATTTGGCCCGCTTGACCGTTACCGATTGCGGCAGATTTGCACGCTTTTGCCACATCCACATCATTCTACCGCCTTGATATTTTTTGTTAATCTTCGTGTCGTCAACCGGAAGCTCCACGGCGGAGGATTTTCCGAAGGGTTCAGTCGCGAGTACCACCGATGGGGACGCTGTACGATCTGCTCGGTGCGCTTCCAACTGACGGAGCGGAGGAGTTGCGGGCTGCGTTCCGCAGGGCCGCCAAGGCCACGCATCCCGACACCAACCCCGACAATCCCGAGGCCGCCCTGAGGTTCAGGGAGCTGTTGCGGGCCTATGACATCCTGACCGATCCCGATCAGCGCGCGACCTACGACCATCTGCTGGCCATCGCGCTGCAGCCGACGACGCTGCCCTCGACGCGCTATGAGACCGTGCGCAAGGTCGCGTCCAACACCATGGTGGCGTCAGTCATCCTGGCGGTGCTGGTGGGCGGCTATATCGTGTTCGGGCTGTTTTCCAGGGCGCCCAGCGCCGCGGAGATGGTCGCCGGCCTGACCGCCGGCGGCAATCCGGAGGTCGCGGCGGCGCCGCCGGCGATGCCGGCGCAGGAAGAGCCGCGCGACCGGCGCGAGGCCGGCGTCGCGCCCGACGCCACGGGCGCCATGGCCGCCGCCGTCGCCGCCGCCGCCGCGAAGCAACCCGCCCCGCCGGTCGGCCGCCTCGAAGCCGTGCCTCCGTTCCTCACCTACAATCTGGGACTGCCGTATTACCCGCGCCTCGCGACCACTTATTTCGATCGCGGCGCCGTACCGTACCGGAGGGGCCCGCTCGACCGCCCGCTGACCGACATCACGGCGGCCAGACGAATGATGGATTCGAAGCGGCCAAAGACCGCGACACCCACGCTGCGCCGGCCGCCCTTGATGATCGTGCCGGTCATGCACGAAAGGCGCGAACGTGAATCGGTCACGGCGGCGCTGACGCCCTGATCGCAGGCGCGTCGCGACGACCCTTCCGGATCGACCCGGCTCAGATCAACCCGGCTTCGGCCTGCCCGGGCGCGGCGGTCCTTCGACCGGCGGCAGCGACTTCAAGTATTCGGCCATCGCGGCGCGGTCGGCCGGCGACAGCTGCGAGGTGTTCCTGATCACGCGCGCCATCGATCCGCCGGCGGTGTCGCCTTCCGGCGTCTGCCCGCTTTCGAGGAAATATTCGATATCTTTCGCGCTCCAGTCGCCCAGACGTTTCTGCGTGATGTTGGGCACCCAGCCCTCGCCCTCCGGATTGGGCCCGCCGGCCAGACGTTGCGCCGCGACGATGCCGCCAAGAACATTGCGCGGGCTGTGGCACTCGGCGCAATGGCCAAGACCGTTGACGAGATAGGCGCCGCGATTCCACGACGGCGAGCGCGAGGCGTCGGCCGTCAGGGGCTTGCCGTCCATGAACAGCCATTTCCAGACACCGACGTTGCGGCGGATATTGAACGGAAACGGCAGGTCGTGGTCAGGCGTCTTGCCGGCCACCGGCGCGAGCGTCTTCAGGTAGGCGAAGAGATCGCGGATGTCCTCGACGGTCGCATGCTGATAGGACGCATAGGGGAAGGCCGGGAAATAATGCCGGCCATCCGGCGAAGTCCCCTTGCGCAGGGCCGTGACGAAATCCGCTTCGCTCCAGCGGCCGATACCGTCGGTCGGATCGGGAGAAATGTTGGGAACATAGAATGTCCCGAACGGCGAGGACATGGGAAGGCCGCCGCCGAGCTTGAGCCGGTCGGGCTGGCCCGGAACGGCGTGGCAGGACGAACAGCCGCCGGCATTGAACACCGCAAGACCGTTGGCGACGTTCGGCGTGTAGGCGGCCAATGCCGTCGGAGCGATGACCGCGGGAATGGTCAGCCACCAGAACACGCCGAGGCCGGCGATGCCGGCCAGGATCAGGAAGATGAAAGTTCGTCGTAGCATTTTCCAATCCAAGTTCCGGAAGCAGTATGACCGTACTTTGCGTCATGCGCTTGCATCAAATTTCCGAATGCGCCTCGTTACTCTGGAATAAACCTGGCAAGCCGCCGGGCGTGGAAGGCGACGGCAGGACGCAAAAAGGGGCGGACGCTTCGCGCATCCGCCCTCTCCAGCTTGCTCAAACGATCAGCCGTTCTTCAACCGGTAGGTCTCGTGACAGCCGCTGCATTCCTTGCCGATGGCAGGCACGGCGGCCTTCAACGAGTCGAGGTCCTTCACCTTGGCCTTGGCCTCGGTCACGGCCTTGGCGAAGCTGTCGATCTTGGCCGCGAAGCCGGCCTTGTCTTCCCAGACCTTCGGCGACGAGGCGTAATCGCCCTCGATCTTCAGGCCCTTGATGCTGTCCGGAAACATCGTCGGCAGCTTCTTGGCGGTATCTTCCAGCGTCGCCAGCGACGTATCGACGGCGGCCTGGTCATAGGGCTTCTCACCCTTCATCATGGGCGCGAGCCCGCCCATCGCCCTTCCAGTCGCCTTCATCGTCGTCTGGGCTTGGTTGGCCACATCCTGTTGGGCCACGACCGCGCCGACACTCAGCATCAAGATACCTGCTACCACCAAGACCCGCTTCATTGGCTACCCCTTTTTATGGCTATGACGCGCGCGGGCCCGCGACCGTCGCGAGCCCGCCTGTTTGGCCAACCCCGCATGCGCGACATCATTCCGCATGCGAAAAATTTTCAGAGATTATGCCGTTTCTGCGCTTCGCGGATTGCGATCCAGACCCGCTCGGCGGTGGCCGGCATATCGACATGGTCGATCTTGTATTCGCGCCACAGGCCCTCGATGATGGCGTTGACCACCGCGGGACAGGAGCCGATCGCGCCCGCCTCGCCCGCGCCCTTGACGCCGAGCGGATTGGTCGTGCACGGCACGTTGTGGGTCTCGAAGTGGAATGACGGGCCGTCGGCCGCGCGCGGCACCGCGTAATCCATGAAGGTACCGGTGACGAGCTGGCCGTCGGCAGCACTGTACACCGCCTGCTCCATCAACGCCTGGCCGATGCCCTGCATCGCGCCGCCATGGACCTGGCCGGCGAGCAGCAGCGGATTCAGCGTCACGCCGAAATCATCGACGATCACGTAGTTCACGATCTTGATGATGCCGGTCGCGGGATCAATCTCGACTTCGGCCAGATGCGTGCCGTTCGGATAGGTGCCGTCGGCCTGCGCGAAGGTCGCGCTGGCGTTCAGTTTTGACGGATCGGCACCCGGACGCCTGGCCAGATCGGCAAAGCTGATCGAGCGGTCGGTGCCGGCGATGCGCACGACGCCGTTGCTGATCTCGAGGTCGCCGGCGCTGGTCTCCAGCGCTTCCGCCGCGATCTCCTTCAGCTTGGCGCCGAGATCGCGGGTAGCGCGCTCGACGCTGACGCCGCCAGTCGGAATCGATGCCGAACCGCCGGTGCCCAGCCCGGTGGCGATCTTGTCGGTGTCGCCCTGCAGGACGTGAACCCGCTCGGGCGGCACGCCGAACTGCTCGGCAACGATCTGTGCGTAGGCGGTCTGGTGGCCCTGCCCGCTCGACTGGGTGCCGATCAGGATGCTGATGTCGCCGTTGGGATCTAGCGCGACGTTGGCGGTCTCCTCGCCCATGGTGCCGCAGACCTCGACATAGCTGGCGATGCCGATGCCGCGCACCAGGCCCTGCTTCTTTGCCGCCTTGGCGCGCTTGGGAAACTCCTTCCAGTTGCCGACTTCCATCGCGCGCTTCATGTGCGCGGTGAAGTCGCCGGAATCGTACACCTTCCCCGTCGCGGTCTTGTAGGGCATCGCCTTCGGCGGAATGAAGTTCTTGCGACGGATCGCATCCGGCGTCAGCCCAAGTTTTCGCGCAGCCGCGTCGACCAGGCGTTCGATCACATAGGCGGCCTCCGGGCGTCCGGCGCCGCGATAGGCATCGACCGGCACGGTGTTGGTGAACACGGTGCGGACGCGGCAGTGGAACGTCTGAATATCGTAGAGCCCGGGCAGCATGCCGGCGCCACCATGCGGGATATAGGGACCGAAGGTCGAGAGATAGGCGCCCATGTCGCCGATCAGGTCGACGTCCATGGCGAGGAACTTGCCGTCCTCGGCCAGCGCCATCTTCGCTGTCGTGACGTTGTCGCGGCCCTGCGCGTCGCCCATGAAGTGATCGGAGCGATCGGCGGTCCATTTGATGGTCTTGCGCAGCTTCTTCGCGGCCACCGAGATCAGCGCGTATTCGCGGTACGGAAACAGCTTTGTGCCGAAGCCGCCGCCGACGTCGGGACAGATCACCCGCATCTTCTCCATCGGCATTTTCAGCACCATGCCGCACAGGATCTCGCGCAAGCGATGGCTGCCCTGGCTGCCGATGGTGAGCGTCAGATGATCGCGCTTGGCGTCGTATTCGGCGACCGCCGCGCGCGTCTCCATGAAATTGGTGACGACGCGCGGGTTGATGATGGTGATCTCGGCTGTCGCATGCGCCTTGGCGAACACCGCCTCGACCGCCTTCTTGTCGCCGATCGGCACGTCGAACAGCACGTTGCCCGGCTTGTCGGGCCAGACCTGCGGCGCCCCCGGCTTGATGGCATTGAGGACGCCGGCGACGGCGGGAAGCGGCGTCCACTTGACGTCGATCGCCTCGATCGCGTCGCGTGCATGGTCGATCGTATCGGCGACCACGAAGGCCACGGCGTCGCCGACATGGCGCACCTCGTCCCTGGCGAGGATCGGGTATGGCGGTCCTTTGAAGGGGTCGGTTTCGAGGTTGAACAGGCACGGCAGGTCGCCGAGATCGCCGACTTCCGCCGCGGTGAGGATCAGCGCCACGCCCGGCATGCCGCGGGCTTTTGCGACGTTGATGGTGAACTTCGCATGCGCATGCGGCGAGCGCAGCATCAGCGCATGCAGCGCGGGCTGCGGCGAGTGATCGTCGGTGTAGCGGCCCTTGCCACGGATGAGCGCGTCATCCTCCTTGCGGAGAACGCTTTGACCGACGCCGAACTTGATGGGAGCTGCCATCGTATCTCCAATTGTCAGGGAGCACGATGACGCCTCCTGGAACCGTCATCCACCCCGGCTTTTCTTGCTGAGCGCCGCCGTTGCGGAAACCGTCGAAACGGGTTCCGGGGAACGCTCCAGAAGTCATTCCATATTGCAGCGGTTCGTGCGTCGGCGCAAACCGCTTTCGAGTGGCTGGTCGACCCCGACGGGCTGCTTTCGCGCCTGCACAAAAAAGCCCCGGCAAGTGCCGGGGCTCAGATGGCGCGGGAGGCGTAACGCTTCGATCAATACTTTGCGATTCCGGGACCGCCGAACTTATAGTTCACGCCGACACGCAGGATGTTGTCGGTGATCTTGGACGCGAGGTCGGCGCGAATCGGCGGCGCATTGAGCAGCAGGATTCCGCTGGTCGTGTACTTGCCGAAATCCATGTAGAGATATTCGATCTTGCCGGTCCAGTTGCCGCCGAGGCTGGCTTCGAGGCCGGCACCGACCGTCCAGCCTACCCTGGTATCGCTGCCGCTGAAGGCCGCGGCGCTCGCGGCGCCGTTGGCGGCGAAGCCGGTGATCACGCCGTTGGTGTTGAGCCCGCCGATCGCGGCGCCGCCGGTGACGTAGCCGAGCACCGTCGGCGCGAAGGTGTAGCCGACGCGACCGCGAATGGTGGAGAACCACTCGAGCTTGTGAGAGAATGCCACGTTCACCGGAGCCAGCGTCAGCGGCGCAATCGCGGTATTGGCCGCGCTACACACCGGACCGGCGCACACGAATGCCCCGCTGCCCTTTTGACCGGTGCCCTGGCCGTCGGCTTCGAGGCCGAACACCCAGCCCGCACTTTGCCAATTATAGCCGATCTGGCCGCCGGCCACCCAGCCATTCATGTCGAACGCCGTCGCGCCGGTGGCCAGCAGCACGTTGGTGGTGTTGTTGAAGAAGCTGGCGTCGGTGCTCGAGCGCCCCCAGCTGTAACCAGCGTTACCGCCGATATAAAAGCCGGTCCAGTCGTAGACGGCTGCCACCATCGGGGCCTTGGTGTAGCGCGGCGCCATGTCGGCCGCGGATGCGATTGAGCTCGTCGCAATCAAAGCCAGTGCAGAAGCGGCGAGCGCCTTGAAGACCGCGCGCATGAAAACACCTCGTCGGAAAATGGATCAGTCAATCTGAGGTCAGTCTAACGCTGAGTCGCCACCTGATCATGATCGGATGTGGCACGTTGGGCGTTTATTGGCGGCCTGTTGCAAAAAAGCCAGAATGCAACCACATTGCGCCGCATTTGATATTTCGTTCAGTTATTGACGCTTAGGCCCGGATTGCCGATCCCGCAGCAGCGCGAACAGCCACCCCCGGCCAAACAGCACCACGATCAGGAAGCCGTAGGCGAACGCGCCCGTCACGATCAGCAGCAGCAAGATCGTCTCGTCGCGGAACGCGGGCATCGACGCGAAATACATGTCGGCGAACCGGGCGGTGCCCCACAACGCGGCGGCAAGCAGGACGCCTGCCGCGGCGAACTTCAGAAGCGAATTCAACCATGCGCGGTCGAGTTCGAGGTAACCGGCGCGCACCGCGAAGAACAGTACCAGCAGCAGATTGACCCAGGCGCCGGCGGCGGTGGCGAGCGCCAGGCCGATTTGCGCCAGCGTTCCCATCAACGCGACCTTCAGGGCGACATTGACGGCGACGCCGGTCAATGCCGCCTTGACCGGCGTCGCGGTATCCTGACGGGCATAGAACGTCGCCACCGCGCTGCGGATGGTCACGAACGGAACAAGGCCGATCGCGTAGGCGGCGAGCGTCGCGCCCGCGGCCGCGGCGTCCGCCTTCGAGAACGCGCCGCGCGCGAACATCGCGCGCATGATGGCGTCGGGCACGACGAGGAAGGCGGCGACGAACGGCACCGAGAACAGCAGCGAGAATTCGAACGCCCGCCGCTGCGCGGCCGAGGCGCCGGTGACGTCGTCGGCGGTCAGCCGCCGCGACATTTCCGGCAGCAGCACCGTGCCGATCGCGATCCCGATCACGCCGATCGGCAACTGGTTGAGGCGGTCGGCGTAATACAGCGCCGACAGCGCGCCGGCCGGCAGGAAGGTCGCAATGATGGTATCGGCGAACAGCGCGATCTGCGTTCCCATCGAGCCGATGGTCGCAGGCCCCAGCGCGCGGAAGAAGGCGCGCACGTCCTCGTCGAATTTGATGACGGAGAATTTCGGCAGGATGCCGGTCCTGGCGGCGTCACCGGCCAGCAGCAGGAATTCGAGGACACCGGCGAGCAGCACGCCCCATGCGGCGGCATGGCCCGCGCCGGGAAAGAACGCGGCCAGCGCCAGCGTCGCCATCATGGACAAATTGAGAAAGATCGGCGCCGCGGCAGCGCTGGCAAAACGGTGCATCACGTTGAGCATGCCGCCATACAGCGTCACCAGCGTGATCAGCAAGAGATATGGAAAGGTGATCCGGGTCAGCGAAATCGCCAATTCGCCGCGCGCGGGATCATCCTTGAAGCCGGGCGCGAGAATGGCGATCACCTCGGGCATGAACCACAAGGCGACGACCAGCAGAACGAGCTGGACGACAAACAGCAGCGTGAAGATGCGGTCGGCGAACAGTTTCGCCGAAACGTCGCCCTTGCCGAGGACGTGCGCATAGGCCGGGACGAAGGCGGCGTTGAAGGCCCCCTCGGCAAAAATCGCGCGAAAATGATTGGGCAGCCGCAGCGCCACGAAGAATGCGTCCGCGACCGGACCAGCGCCGAGGATCGCGGCGAGCATGATATCGCGCGCGAACCCGGTCAATCGTGAGAGCAGCGTGTAACCGCCGACGGTGAAGATGCGTCCGAGCATGCGATGCTTCTAGCGCATATTTGCCGGACGGCGAAATCAGGCCTTCATCCGTTCGGCAGGGTCTGCCCGAACGGCAAGAGCCTTGCGGAATTCAGGCAGAAAGCGCGCCGCGCACCGCCGCGATGACACGATCCTGTGCCACCTCGTCGAGATAGGCGTGGATCGGCAGGCTGATGACGTCGTCCGAAAGCTTTTCGCTCACCGGGAGGCCGCCTTCCGCCACCGGGAAAGCCTTGTAGGCGGTCTGCTGATGCATCGACTTGGTGTAATAGACCATGGTCGGCACGCCCTGCGCCTTCAGCGCGGCGGCGAACGCGTCGCGATCGGTGCCTTCAGGCAGGCGGATGGTGTATTGCGCCCAGATCGAGCTGCAACCGGGCGCGAGCCGCGGCACCGCCACGACATTGCCGAGGCCACGCGCGTAACGTTCCGCGACGCGGTTGCGGGCCGCGATCTCGTCCTCGAAAATCTTCAGCTTCTCGATCAGCACCGCCGCCTGCATGGTGTCGAGACGGCCGGTCAGGCCGAGGCGTACATTGTCGTATTTGTCCGAGCCCTGGCCGTGCACGCGGATGCTGCGCAGCGTTTCGGCCAGCTGGTCGTCATCGGTGAAGATCGCGCCGCCGTCGCCGAAACAGCCGAGCGGCTTTGTCGGGAAGAAGCTGGTCGCGGTGGCGAGGCCGAGCGAACCGATGCGGCGGCCCTTGTAGCTCGCGCCAAAACCTTGCGCGGCGTCATCGAGCACGAACAGGCCCTCGGCCTCTGCGACCTCCGCGATCGCGTCGTGGTCGGCGCTCTGGCCGAACAGGTCGACGGGGATCACCGCGCGGGGCTTCAGGCCGCGCTGCCTCGCGGTGGCGATGCCGCGCCGGAGCGAGGCGGCATCCATGTTATAGGTCGAGGCATCGACATCCACGAATACCGGCGTCGCGCCGGTCAGCGCCACCGATTCGCCGGTCGCGCAGAATGTGAATGACGGGCACAGCACGGCATCGCCGGGGCCGACGTCCTTGGCCATCAGCACCATCAGCAGCGCATCGGTGCCGCTCGCGCAGCTCACCACATGCTTGGCGCCGCAGAATTCCGCCAGCGCCTTTTCCAGTTGCGCGACTTCCGGACCGTTGATGAAGAGGCAATGGCTGGTCACCCGCGCCAGCGCCTCGTCGATCGACGTGCCAAGCCGCCGGCGCTGCGCGCCGAGGTCATAGAAGGGAACGGGTTCTGGACGCAGGTGCTGGTTCATGATGCCTTGCCGGATTGGGAGTCTGGAAGAGGTTCAGCCGGCGATGCGGCGCGGTCCCTTGCGCGCGGCGGACGCCGCCGGCTTGGCGGGCTGATCGAGGCAGCGGATCGCGATTTCGAGGCTGGCGACGCCCTCCTCGCCGGAAACCGCCGGCAGGCCGCCGGTGCGGACCGCGTCGAGGAACGCCAGCAGTTCGGCGCGCAACGGTTCGTCATGGCCGACCGGCAGATGCCGCATCGAATAGCTGCCGTCGGGCTTGAAGCCGAAGCACTCGGTCACCTGCCGCGTCAACAGATCGCCCATCACATATTTGCCGCGGGTGGCGACCGTGACGTTGCGCGCCTTGAACGGCGTCAGCCAGTTGGTGTTGATGTGGGCGAGCACGCCGGATGCGGTGCGGAACTGCAGCAGCGCAATGTCCTCGCGCTCGGCGACGGCGCTGGACAGCTGCGGCTGCACCTCGACGATGTCGGACTCGGTGAACCAGCGGATCAGATCGATGTCGTGGACGGCGAGATCGATCACCACGCCGACATTGGACATCCGCGGCGGAAACGGCCCGACCCGGGTGATGCCGATCGAGAGAATGTCCTCGCCTGATATCGCCTGCTTGATCGCGGCGACCGCGGGATTGAAGCGTTCGACATGGCCGACCATCAAGGTGACGCCGGCGCGCTTCGCCGCATCGACGATGTCCCGCCCCTCCTCCACGGTGGAGGCGACCGGCTTCTCGACGAGGATATGGATGTTGCGCGTGATGCAGGCCAGCGCGATCTCATGATGCAGATGGGTGGGCGCCGCGACGGTGATCGCGTCGACCCCTTCCCTGAACAGTTCATCGAGTTCGGCGAAAGCCCGGCAGCCGGCCAGCGCCGTGGCGCGTGCGCGATGTTCGGGGAGTGGATCGACGATACCGACCAGGGTTACCCCGGGCAGACCGGCCAGCACGCGGGCATGGTTGCTGCCCATGACGCCGGCGCCGACAACGCCGACGCGCAAGCCGCTGACGGCACCGATCCTCGCATCCGATGCGGACCCTTTTGAACTCATGATGTGTCGACCCCAGAACTTGCGTTGCGCAAAGGTTGCGCCGGTAACTCCCCCGGCGTTCCTCTAGCACGGCACAGCGAGACGTGGCGAATGCGATCGAGCGTTTTCAGACACGTTTTGATTCAAACGGTTACAGTCCGGCCGGCGGTGAAATGACGGCGCGAATCGGCGGATAAGCCCCTCACGGGGAGGAGCGCCAACGGGTCCGCTCGAAGCGCAGCCCGATCCTATGGGAGGATCGTATGAGAGACCGTCATCCCCGGATGAACGCGTTCGCGTTCACTCGGGGATGAGGCTGTGAGTGTGGCCCCTGCAATGTCGATCAGCTCCGCTGGTAGTCATCCTCGATGCGGATGATGTCGTCTTCGCCGAGATAACTGCCGGTTTGCACCTCGATCAGTTCGAGCTGGATCTTGCCCGGATTCTCCAGCCGGTGCACCGCGCCGATCGGGATGTAGATCGACTCGTTCTCGTGCACGGTCTTGACCAGCTCGTTGACGGTGACCTGCGCCGTGCCGCGCACCACGATCCAGTGCTCGGAGCGATGGTGGTGCTTCTGCAGCGACAGCCGCCCGCCCGGCTTGACGATGATGCGCTTGACCTGGTGACGGTCGCCATTGTCGACCGACTGGTAGGAACCCCAGGGGCGGTGCACGCGGATGTGCTCCTCGGTCAGCTGCGGCGCGACGGTCTTCAGCCTGGCGACCAGCCGCTTCAGCCCGTTGGCATCCTTCTGCCGGGACACCAGCACGGCGTCCTGGGTGGCGACCACCACGAGATCGTCGACGCCTTCGAGCGCGACCAGGGCGCGGTCGGTCGAGACGTTGCAGTTGCGCGAATCCTCGAACACCGCCGCGCCCCGCGCCGCGTTGCCGTCGCCGTCCTTGGCCGACAATTCCCACACCGCGTGCCACGAGCCGACATCGGACCAGCCGCAGGCGACCGGCACGACCGCGGCGCGCGCGGTTTTTTCCATCACGGCATAGTCGATCGAGATCGACTTCGCCGATCCGAACGCGGCGGCGTCGAGCTTGACGAAGCCGAGGTCGGTGCCGGCCTTCGCCACGGCATCGCTCACGGCCTGGACGCTGTCGGCATCCAGCTTGCGATATTCATCCGTCAACACGGCGGCGCGGAACATGAAGTTGCCGCTGTTCCAGAGATAGCCGGACTTGACGTAATCCGCCGCCGTTTCCGGATCCGGCTTCTCGACGAATTTGGCGACCGCGCGGACCTTGCCGGAAATGACCGCGCCGGGATTGATGTAGCCGTATTCGGTGGCGGCGCGTTCGGGCTGCACACCGAACGTCACGATGTGGCCGGCCTCGGCAGCAGCCAACCCTTCGCGGCAGGCCGTGAGGAAGGCCGGCGTGTCGCGCACCACGTGGTCGGCGGCCAGCGCCAGCACGATCGCATCGTTGTCGCGGGCTTGCGCAAAGGCCGCGCCGGCCGCGATCGCGGGACCGGAATCGCGCCGCATCGGCTCCAGCAGCACATCGGCCTCGCGCCCGATCTCCGCCAGCTGCTCCAGCACCATGAAGCGATAGGCGTTGTTGGTGATGATCACGGGCCGCTCGAACAGGTCGGCGTCCGAGACGCGCAGCAGCGTGTCCTGGAATGTCGATCGCGCCCCGAACAGCGACAGGAACTGCTTTGGATGAACCTCGCGCGAGGCCGGCCACAACCGCGTTCCGGCACCGCCACACATGATCAGGGGAATGATTTTTCTGCTCATCGGCTTTTCAAATCCTGTAGTACTCACGATACCAGGCGACAAAATCGGCAAGCCCGTCCTCGATCGAGGTCCGGGGCCTGAAGCCGGTGTCGCGCATCAGTTCATCGACATCGGCAAAGGTCTCGGTCACGTCCCCGGGCTGCATCGGCAGCATCTCCCGGACCGCGGCGCGGCCGAGTGCCCGCTCCAGAACCGCTACCACATGCAGCAGGTCTTCCGGATGATTGTTGCCGACATTGTAAACCCGCGCCGGCGCCGCGCCCGCCTCGTCGCGCGGGGGCTGGTCGACCAGTGTCGATACGACGCGCGTCACATCGTCGATATGGGTAAAATCGCGCCGCATCCGGCCATGGTTAAAGAGACGGATCGGAGTTCCCTCGACGATCGCCTTGGTAAACAGGAAAATCGCCATGTCCGGCCGGCCCCACGGGCCGTAGATGGTGAAAAACCGCAGCCCGGTGACCGGAATCCGGTAGAGATGGCTGTAGGAATGCGCGATCAGTTCGTTGGCCTTCTTGGTCGCGGCGTACAGGCTGATCGGGTGGTCGGTCTTGTCATTCACTGAAAACGGCAGCTTGGTATTGGCGCCATAGACCGAGGATGACGACGCATAGACCAGATGGCCGCAGCCATGGTGCCGGCACCCCTCCAGCACATTGACGAAGCCGGCGAGATTGGCGTCGACATAGGCATGCGGATGGTCGATCGAATAGCGGACGCCGGCCTGCGCCGCGAGATGCACCACTCTGGCAAATTTCTGCCTCGCAAACAGGCGTTCCATCGCCGCGCGGTCGGCCAGATCGATCGGCTCGAAGGAAAAACCGGGCTCCTCGCGCAGGATGCCGAGCCGCGCCTTCTTCAAAGCGGGATCGTAATAATCGTTGAGATTGTCGAGGCCGACCACCGGGCGGCCTTTCGCCAGCAGACGCCGCGCGACGTGGAAGCCGATGAAGCCCGCGGCCCCGGTGACCAATATTGGCTGATCCGGCATCGTTTTCCCTGGCAGGCCGCATTTCCGACCCGGGCCTCTTTACCCGCGTTTCCGAGGTGGCTGCAATAGCAAGACCGTCCCGCACGCACGATCAGCCGGGTGAAATAGCCGCGCGACGTAAGGCTGATCGATTGTGCAGACAAGCAGGGCGACCAGCACAGCCACCGTTGCGCTGACATGGGGACGTCGACGGCGCCGCACCACGGCGGGCATGAGACGGCCTGTTTCACGCCACCGAACTATTCTGGACTAAATTCCCGGATCAGCGCTGGCGGGCTTGGCGCTAGAGATTCTATGGGTTAAGGAAGCGCGATATCTCGATCGTACACTCACAGGATGCACCAATGGGTGAAGCCCGATTAGCACCTGCTCCGATGGGCGCGGAGACCTATTCGTCCGCGATGGCTGACGCCAGAAACTACATATCGTGGATTCTTGCCTCGTTCTCGGATTACCTCGCCGCACCGGTGCTTGAAATTGGGGTCGGACATGGCAGCTATGCCAGTGTTCTGCGCAACCAAGGCGACTATGTCGGCGTCGATATCGATCCTGCCTCAGTCGAGGTGGCACGCCACCGTTTCCCTGATCTCGATTTTCGTGTCGCCGACATCACTGGTCCCGAATTCGTCGCGCTCGCCAACGAACGCAAGGTCAGGACGATTGTCTGCCTGAACGTGATCGAGCATATCAAGGATGACGCCCAGGCGGTGACGAATCTCGCCCGCGCCCTGCAACCCGGCGGTCATCTTCTCGTCATCGTTCCTGCCCTGGAACTGCTGTACAACGATCTGGACCGGCTGGCCGGCCATCACCGGCGCTACAGCCGCGACCTGATGCGGTCGCGCCTTGACGAGGCCGGCCTCGAGATCGTCAGGTGCGACTACTTCAACTCGATCGGCGGCCTCGGCTGGCTGGCCAATCGCGCGCTCCGCCACGGCTCGCTCAACGACAAGGCGGTGAATTCGCAGATCACCCTGTTCGACAAATGGCTGGTGCCGCTCTCCCGCCTGGCCGATCCCGCAACGCGCAAGATCTTCGGACAGTCGGTGATCGCGGTAGGCCGCAAGCGATGATCTCGGTCGTCATACCCGCGCTCAACGAGCAGGACGAGATCGGCAGAACCGTTACGCGCGTCCGGGAGGTTTTATCCGGCAGCGGCATAGGCGCTTGCGAAGTTATAGTGGTCGACGACGGCTCGGGCGACGAGACCGGGACGCGGGCGGCTGCGGCCGGTGCGGTGGTGCTGCGCCACCCGCACAATGTGGGCTATGGCCGCTCGCTGAAGGACGGCATCGCGGGCGCCCGTTACGACACGATCATCATCACCGACGCCGACGGAACCTATCCGATCGAAGCCATTCCCGACCTGCTGGCGCGGTACAACGAGGGCTTAGACATGGTGGTGGGTGCGCGCAGCGGCGAGCATTATCGCGAATCGCTGATCAAGATGCCGCTGCGCCGGCTGTTGCGCTTCATCGTCGAGTTTACCGCGGGTCGATCGATCCCCGACATCAACTCGGGGCTTCGCGTGTTCCGTCGGGCCACCGCGCTGCAGTATTTCGATCACCTTTGCGACACCTTCAGCTTCACCACGTCGATGACGCTCGCCTATATGATGACGGGCAAGTTCGTGGCCTATGTTCCGATCGACTACAACAAGAGGGTCGGAAAATCGAAGGTGCGATTGCTGCGCGATTCGATGAAGACGCTGCAGTACATCGTGGAAGCGGCGATCTACTACGATCCGCTGAAAATGTTCGCGCTCATGGCGAGCATCGTGCTGGCCTCGTCCCTGGTCAGTTTCGCGCTCGCGATCCTGGTTCGGCTCAACGTGTTCTTCTATGTCGGCGTCGGCGGCATCATCTCTTCGGTCATCGTCTTCTCGCTGGGATTGCTCGCCGTGCTGCTGCGACAAATCATGGTGAAGTCCTCACGGTTCGAGAAAGAGGGCGGTGAAACGCTTCGCCGCGAGGAAAGCGCCGTTTCCGCCGTTCGCGAGAGCCGGGTTACGAGGTTTTGAGGGCTGCCCATGTGCGGGATTGCGGGTATTTACCACGGCGATCGCCGCACCGCGTCGGAAAAGACGGTGCGCGCCATGGTCGCTGCGCTGCACCACCGCGGTCCGGACGATAGCGCCATTTTCATAGCCCCGGGTATCGCGCTCGGGCATGCCAGGCTCGCGATCAGGGATTTGAGTCCCGATGGACGACAACCTTTCGCCGATCCTTCCGGCCGCGTGACCGTCAGCTATAATGGCGAGATCTACAACGATCAGGAGATCCGCGCCGAACTGACGCGCGATTTCGGATTCGCGTTCCGGACCAGCTGCGACACGGAAGTGATCCCGCTCGGTTACCTGGCCTGGGGCGAGCAGATCTTCGATCGCCTCGAAGGCATGTTTGCCGTCGCGCTCTGGGATCGCGACGAGCGGCGCCTCGTGCTCGCGCGCGACGGCATCGGCATCAAGCCGCTGTTTTATTCCGAGCAGGCCGGCACCGTCCGCTTCGCGAGCGAGATCAAGGGCATTCTTGCCGATCCCGCACAATCCGAACGACTGTCACCACGCGGCCTTCACGCGTTCTTCGCGATGGGTTACGTCGGCCCTCGCGAAACCACGTTCGACGGGGTGCACCAGATCGCGCCGGGAACGGTCGTGACCTACCATGAGGGCAAGCGGCGCGAACGTCAATTCTGGCGGCCGACCAGAACAGCCGAGATCGCCAATCTCGACGATGCGACGGTCGAACTCGAACGCCTGTGGACCAAGGTGGTCGCCGACCAGCTGGTGAGTGACGTGCCGGTCGGCGTGCTCCTCAGCGGCGGTATCGACAGCAGCCTCGTCGCCCTCGGCGCGAACCGGTCTGATCGCAAGCTGCCGCTGTTCACCGCCAGTTTCGCCAACCAGTCATTCGATGAGACGCCCCTCGCCCGCACGGTGGCGAATGCGATCGGCGCGGACATCAATTCCGTTTCCATCGAGGCGCGCGCCGACCTCGGCCAATTGCTGACGACGGTCGTTCATCACTATGACGGCCAGTCCTGCGACGAGGCTTCGCTGGCGCTGTTGCTGCTGTCGCAGGAGGTGCGGAAAAGCGTTACGGTCGCGCTTACCGGCGACGGCGGAGACGAGTTCTTTGCCGGCTACCCGACCTATGCTGCCTCGAGGCTGGCCGCCCGCATCGGTCCACTGATACCGGCGCGCGCCTGGGAATGGATCGGACAGTCCTTCTACCATCTCGGATCGAGCGGAAAAAAGCGCCTGCCACTATCGGCCATCGCGTTCCGTCTTGCGCTCGGGATGGCGAGCGGTCCGAGCCGGGCGCATGCGTGCTGGCGCCGCTACATACCACAATTCATGCTGCAGAAACTCTATGGCAGCGCGCTCCGTCCCTTGCTCGATGAAGATCCTTTTGGCGGCTATAAGGCCGAAATCGACAACGCCGAGGGCGACCTGATCGATCGCTGCCTGCTCGCCGATCAGCGCTGGCACCTGCCCGGCGGCCTGCTGCTGAAATCTGACGCCATGAGCATGGCCCGGTCGCTCGAGCTGCGCGTGCCCCTGCTCGACCGGCGCATCATGGATTTTGCAGGCCGATGCCACGCCGACCTGCTGCTGTCGCCGCGGGGCGAAAAGAAGCTGCTGTTGCGGCAGCTCGCCCGTCGGATGCGCGCGCCTGGAGCCGTCACCGAAGGCGCCAAGCGCGGCTTCAACGCGCCACTGGCCGGCCTGCTTCGCAACGAATTACGGCCGGCCGCCGAGCGAATTTTCGAGCGCGAGGCAAACGTGCTGGAGCCGTTCCTCGTGCCGGACCAGGCGCGGCTGCTGTGGCGGCAGCACCTCGAAGGCCGGCGAGACCATTCCTACGCGATCTGGCCGATCCTGCATTTCGGCATCTCCAGGACGTTGCCGCGCAGCGTGGCCTCTGATGCTCGTACCGCGGAATTGAAGATGCTCGACATCGGGGCATGATGAGTGGAAGTTTGAGGCAATGCAGAAAGACCTAGCGACAGCCAGCAGTGCCCGCGATCAGACCATCAGCGATTTCGGCGACCAGTGGACGCGCCATACGGAAAACCCGGAATACTACGGCAGCGTCGAACTCTTTGCCGATATCATCGCTCCCTTTCTGACGCTGGCGGACATCAGGGACAGAAAATGCGCCGACATCGGCTCCGGCACCGGCCGGATCGTCCTGATGATGCTCGGCGCGGGCGCGGCCTCCGTCGTCGCGCTCGAGCCGAGCCGCGCTTATGACGTGCTGGTCCGCAACACTGCGCATGCCGCCGACCGCGTGCGCTGCCTGAACGTGGCCGGCGAAGACATTCCAATAGAGGACTTCGACATCGTGGTATCGATCGGCGTGCTTCATCACATCCCGGATCCCGCCCCCGTGGTGCGGGCGGCTTTCGATTCACTGCGACCGGGCGGCCGGATGCTGATCTGGCTCTACGGCCGCGAGGGCAGCCGAGCCTATCAGAGCATCTTCGTCCCGGTTCGCATGGTCACACGAAGCCTGCCGGTCGCGGTCAACGAAATTCTGGCCTGGCTGCTCTATCCGATGGTGCTGGCCTATTCCGCTCTGACGAGGCGATTGCCGGCGTTGCCGCTCGCGGACTATCTTGCGAACGTCTTCATGCGTTTCCCCGCCGCCGAACGCCGGCTGGTGATCCTCGACCAGATCAACCCGCGCTGGGCGAAATATTATTCGCGCGATGAAGCGGAGGCTTTGCTTCGCGATGCCGGCTTCCGCAATGTTCAGTTGCATCATCGGCACGGATATTCCTGGACTGTCTGCGGGACGAAATAGCCCATGACAGCAGAACCCGCGATCAATGAGGATGGCCGCCCGTCCGCGCCCGCCGCCGGAAGTGTTTCAAAGGCAGCTTCGATTCTCTGGATCTTCATTTGGATCGGCGCCGTGGCGCTCGCGTCTCTGATCCACCTCGCGTTCCTGGTCGCGTGGCCTGACCATTTCATTCACGAGGACAGCGCGGCCTATCTCTACCAGGCTCAGTCCATTCTGAATGGTGAATTTGCGAGAGATACAGGCAGCAGGCCGTATGGTGTCGCACTTTTGCTGGTCATACTATCAAAGCTGTTCCGTCCGGACGTGTTGGTGTTCGTCACGGCGCAGCACGTTATGTCGATCGCAACCGCAATCCTAATTGCGACGAGCGTACGGTTTTCGGGAGCGCCGCGCATTTTTTCGCTATTCTCCTTTCTCTTTGCAGCTCTCTATGGGCGGACGGTGCACTATGACAACACGATAGGAGCCGAGACCCCGACCGTGTTCCTGACTGCCGTGGCGGCATTCGTCGCGTCCGGCGCCGTCTTTCGGAATTGGCCCGCGCTTGTGTCAGCGGCAGCGATCGGCTTGAGCCTGGGCGCCATGCTTGTTTGTCGGTCAGCCGGCATCGGACCTGCCGTCGTCATCCTGCTGTGGTTGGCGGTTTTCCTGAACACCCGGCCTGTCCGCCGCCTCGGCACGGTCGCCGTGGCCGCGTCGATAACAGCCATTGTCTCTCTCTCACCGGCGGCCATGAACTGGATGGTGGGAAAACGCCCGGCCGACGAAAACCTTGCCGTGATGTCATTCCCGGTCGGCTATTCCGCCGATTTTAGCCGCGGTGTTCATCTTGAGAGGAAGGTCCGAGCTCGCGCCTTCGTCGAGGAGAAACGCGCTTCCGACGGGCCATACGGGTGGGCTGATACAGACAAGTATCAGTGGCCGCTCGAGGCGGTCGCGCTGATGCGTACGCCGGGCGAAAGCAGGGAAGATTTCGAAAAAATCGTGCGCGACATCTTCGTCGAAACGCTGACCACTCCCGCGACGCTCTGGCGTCATCTCACGCGGCATTTTGCGCGCGAAATGTACTTCCTGCTGTTCGACGGAAACATGATTGCCGGCCGCGTGTCCGATCCGAAAGGCTACGAGTCCTTTGTTAAGCGCGAGCCATTCCCCGCATTCAACAGTCCTACCGGCCTTAAAAGCGGTCGACTGATATTTGACGTTTATTCTCCACCTTCGGCGTTGTCCTGGCTGATGCCTTCGGCCGAAAAACTGCAATCGTATCTGGATAGGTTGTTCAACCTGGCTTACGCGCCGAGTTTACGACCGAAAGTATTGTGTTGCTGGCTACGCGTTTCAGGTGAGTACGATTACAGCCCGGGACCCATTCGATGGCTCTCGGTATTCTGCCTGGCCGCGCTCATCATGCCGCTCGCGGGCATGTTCGCAGGCCGATCGGCGAAGTCTCCGCCACGGCACAGAAGTCTGGTCGCAGGGAGCGCATTGATGATCCTGCTCGCAATGGCAAATGCTGCGTTTCCCGCGTTTCTCGTCTACGGCCTCCATAGATACGGCTACTACGTAGCACCGTTCCTGGCCGGCGCGGCAGCCATCCTTGGCGCCATGGCTTGGGACCGAATAGCACCGGCCCTCATCGCCAAGCCGGCGAGGAGGTGAGCACTGCTTCATCACGCCGACTTCGCAACGTGCGGCTGCATCACCCGGAAATATTCGCCAATGGCGTAGATATTGCCGCTATCCGTGTTACTTCGACACGCCAATCAACAAGGCCCACTGACCGCCCAACAATGGTTTCTTGCATGAAATTGGCCGCGCGCAACAATGTCCGCTTCCTGTTTGCAGCGGCCCTTGTGTTGATCTCATTGTCGGTTGCCACCCACCTCGCCTGGCTGCGTCTAAAACCGGAGGTTTCGGCAATCGCATGGATCGCCGGCAAACCTGACTACGAGAGCCATGTCGTCAACATTCACCAGCGCGCGAAGGAACGGGTCCAGCCCGGCTCCGCTGACGCCTACCTGCCGATTTACGACGTTCAGAACCCCGGCCTGTTCTTGCTGGTCGCTGAGGTGTTCGCGCGCGTAGGCGCCAACAGTCCGATGCCGCTGCAGATCCTGTCGATCATCTTGTTTGATATTGGTGCGCTCTGTTTTTTCTGTTGGGTCTGGCTGCTATTCGACGACGCGATCGTCGCGGCGCTTGCAACCGCGTTCCTCGCGCTGTCCCAGTTCTTCCTGTTCTTTCCCGGCGTCACACATACGATGCCGTTCGAGTTCGCCTTCTTCAACATTACCCTGCTGCTCTTCGCGCTATATCTGCGGAAAGACAAACCGGTCTATCTGGCCGGCGCGCTGGTGGCGATGTTCCTCACCTGCATGAACTACTGGTTCTACTACATGTCGTCGTGGATCATCATGATCGGGCTGTGGTGGCAGTACCGCGGCAGGCCCCGCATCAGGGACATCGCGCTAATCTCCGCGCCGCCGATCGCTGCCGCAGCCTCCACGACCATGATGGTGATGGCGCTTTTCGGAGGCATTAGGAACGGCGGCCTCCGCCTGCTCGACATTTTCGTCGCGCGGACTTTCGACGCCCGGATTCCCGGCGGCGCCTGGTACCCGGACCAGCGGTTCATGACGGCGGCCGACTGGTTGAACTATCCGTCGCTGGTCAGGCGGCTGGAATGGGCCTACAATATCGATTTCCGCCTGTTCGCATTCGCCGCCGGATGTGCACTGCTGCTGCTGTGGCTCCGCAAGCGAAGCTCCGCGCTATCAGCGCTTATCCTGCTCGCGGGTGGTTTCTCGTGGTACTGTGTGATGTTCCAGCATACGCACATCCATCACTTCGTCGGACAATACAGCTTCATGGCGATATGTCCGATTTTTGGACTGGTCGCCGGAGAAGCCATTATCTCAGCGCGAACAGCCCTTCGCTTGCTCAGGGGACCGTTTGCGTTGAGGGGCAATGACGCCCATGTCGGATATCGTATGGGAATACATGTCGTCGCCGCCGTTCTGATCGTGACCGCAACTCAGCAGACAATCCGTTGCCTCGAGCGGAGCTATGGCTTGGTCAAAGAAAGCCTAAGTCTTTCTCATTCGGTCGAAGTGAAATATCGTCAAGCTCTGAAGGATATCTGCGCGGAGCACTCCGAGGTCAAGCTGTCGGATCTGGAGCAGGCATCAAAGAATTGGGGGCTGGACTGGCGACCCAAGCAATTGGCCGACACCAATCAAATGCCGAAGTGCTCCGGCTGAAACCAACCGCGGTGACGAAACCGCTACTCCATCCACGCCAAAACCGAAAGCAACAGACAATGACTCATGAACTGCAACAGGATTTTTCTCTTTCGCCGCTTGGGACGTTTTTCGCCAAGGTGGCCATCGTGACCGGAGCGTTCCTGATTGCGGGATATGTCGTGTGTGAGATGGCTGTTTCCGCCGCGACGTCCCAGATGGAAAAGCTCGAGGCGCAGCTGGAGGCGCTGTCCTTGAAAGGCGGCCCTGCTTTCTGGGGCAACGTGGAGATGAAGCTCTACGCCCTTGCCGATGCGCCGGACCTGCCGCCGGAGAAGAAGCAAAAAATCATCGACGCGATCCATAAGCTTTCCATCAAGTATAGGCCGTACCTGGATGCGTTCGGCCGCGAGGGCGAAGTGACCAAACCCGATCAGTGGCAGGCCCGTCAATGAATCAGATGCCGGCGGCCGGTTCGACGCGCAGGCCAGCGGCGGCGCCCTTATTTGCCGCCATGATCCTGGCGGCCGCCGCGATACTGGTTTCGCTCGCGATCGCCGGCTATATCGGCTGGCTGCGGTTGAAGCCGGAGGTCGGAGCCGTAAGCTGGATCGCCGATATCCCCAACTACTCGGCGCACCTGCTCAACATCCATCAACGCGCCATCACCCGGGCAGCCGGCAGCGCGGATTCCCTGCTTCCCATCTACGACGTTCAAAATCCCGGCTTTTTCATGCTGGTAGCGGAGCTTTACGTACGCGCTGGCGCAACCACCCCCCTCGCCCTCGAGATCACCTCGATGGTGCTGTTCAATCTTGCCGCCGTCTGCTTTTTCTTCTGGGTCTATTTAATGTACGGCGATCTCGCGGTCGCCGTCGTCGGCACGATCGTGCTCACCTTGTCGAAATTCTTCCTGTTCTTTCCCGGGACGACGCACACATTTCCGTTCGAATTCTTCTTCTTCAATTTGACCATGCTGCTCTACGTTCTGTTCCTGAGGTCGGAACGGAAAGCCTACCTTTGCGGCGCCCTGCTTGCGATGTTCATGACGTGCATGAACTACTGGTTCTACTACATGTCTTCCTGGATCATCATGGTCGGGCTGTGGTGGCAGTACAGGGGCCGTCCGGGGCTGAAGGAACTGGCGCTGCTGTCTGCGCCTCCGCTCGCGGCAGCGGCGCTCACGGCTTGCATGGTCATGGCCCTGTTCGGAGGCGTGGCCAAAGGCTTCCTGCGCCTGGCCGACATTTTTGTTGCGCGCACGTTCGACGCGCGGATCGCAGGCGCAAGCTGGTATCCCGATCGACGCTTCATGGGCCTGAACGAATGGATCGCCTATCCGAGCACTGTCGCGGATCGCATCGAATGGTCGTTCTCGCTCGAATTCTTCTGGTTCGCCATGGCGGCCACATGCGCGCTTTTCTTTTTGTCTCTGCACAACAGGAAATCGTTCGTCACGACGCTGATCCTGATCGCAGGCGGCAGTTCGTGGTATTATACCATGTTCCAGCACACGCATATCCACCCGTTCACCGGTCAATACAGCTTCATGGCCATCTGCCCGCTGGTCGGCCTGATCGTGTCGGAGACGCTCTTCCTGGTCCGGCGCGCACTGAAGAGGATGGCGGAAGCCAAGTCCCTTGCCTCCGACTTCACCGCGGCGGCCCTGCTGCTCGCTCTGGCTCTTGCAACACTCTGGTCATTCGTCGGGAACACCTACCGCCTGATCGGTCGAACCACGGAAGCGGCGGCGGCGGTTCAAGAAAAATATGCGCAGGCTGTCGACGTGATCTGTCAGAGCCGATCCAAGATCACGCTGGCCGACCTGGAACAGCAATCGCAGAGCTGGGGCTTCAAATGGCTTCCTCACCTGATTACCGAAACCGATCGTACGCCCTCGTGCGGCAGGCACTCATGAGACGGTGACCCCGGCCCGATCTGCACAGGCCGGCGGCTTGCTTGGCTATTGCCAGATGGTCCTGAAAACCATACCAAGACGCCGGTTCCTCGCCTTCCCTCCCTCCATCAACCCGGCACAGGCTCGATGCGCCGTATCCTGTTTTCGACGCTGAAGATACTCATTTCGGCGGCGCTGTTGTATTTCGCGCTGCGCAAGGCCGATCTCGCCGCGCTGTTCGCCCGAATCGATGCGTCCAGCCTCGGCTGGATCGGCGTGGCGATCGCCGTGACGTTCCTGCAGATCTTCATCGGCGTGCTCAGGTGGCGCGAGATCAGCGCGGAGTGCGGCGCGCCGCTGCCGGCGCGGCAGGCGATGCGCTTCAACGTGATCGGAACCTTCTTCAACCAGACGCTCCCCTCCTCGATCGGCGGCGACGCGGTCAGGCTTTGGCTGGTGGCGCGCAGCGGCCACGGCTGGCGGGCGGCGACCTATTCGATCTTCGTCGACCGCGCCATCGGCCTGATCGCGCTCGCCGTGGTCGTGGTCGCGAGCCTGCCGTGGAGCTACCGCCTGATCACCGATACGCATGGCCGTTCGGCGCTGCTGCTGATCGATTTCGCGGCGCTTGCCGGCGGCGCGGGATTTCTGCTGCTTGGCCGGCTGCCGTGGCCGTGGCTGAAGCGCTGGTGGCTGACCCACCACTTCCATGCCTGTTCGGTGATCGCCAACCGCGTGCTGTTCAGCCGTGCGCACGGGCCGAAAGTCGCAATCCTTTCGCTGCTGGTGCACGTGCTCGCCGTCGTGATCGCCTGGTGCGTGGTGCAGTCGATCGCAGCGCCCGTGCTGTTCGGTCAGGTCTTCCAGCTCGTTCCGCCGGTCATGCTGATCACCATGCTACCGATCTCGATCGCCGGCTGGGGTGTCCGCGAGGCCACCATGGGGCTGGCGTTCGGTTATGCCGGCCTGATGGCGAGCGAAGGCGTCAATGTCTCGCTGCTGTACGGCGCGGTGTCGTTCATCGTCGGCCTGGTCGGCGGGCTGGTCTGGATCCTGAGTGCGGAGAAGGCCGCGCAGGGCGCAACGCCGATCCAGGTTCCGAACAATCCCTGAAGCAGCCTTTCACGCGGATCGAATGGCCTATTCGCTTTTCCTGCTGTCGTTGGCCGCCGCGGCGCCGGCGGCGCTGCTGTCGGGCGCGCTGACACGGGCGATCCGGCCGCTCATGATGCGGATCGCGCTGGCCAAGCCGAACGCACGCTCCTCGCACCGGATTCCAACGCCGCAGGGCGCCGGCATCGCGGTCGTCGCGGCGACGCTGGCCGCGGCCGCCGCCGTGACCGGGCTCACCGGCGCCGCGGAGTTGAAGATTCCCGCCGCGGTGTTCGGCGCGACGCTGTTCATCGCGGTGGTCGGCTTTATCGACGATATCAGGACCATGCCGGTCGTGCCGCGGCTGCTGCTGCAGGCGGCTGCGGTGGCGGCCGTGATCGCAGCCGCCCCCGAAGACCTGCGGATCGTTCCCGCCTGCCCGCTGTGGCTCGAGCGCGGCTTGCTGGTCGTCGCCGGACTGTGGTTCGTCAACCTCGTCAACTTCATGGACGGGCTTGATCTGATGACGGTGGCCGAGATCGTGCCCGTCACCGGCGCGCTGGTTCTGCTTGGCTGGCTGGCCGAACTTCCTTTGCCCGCGACGGTGGTCGCCGCAGCCCTGTTCGGCGCGATGCTCGGCTTCGCGCCCTTCAACCGGCCGGTGGCGAAGATTTTTCTGGGCGATGTCGGCAGCCTGCCGATCGGCCTGCTGGCCGGCTGGTGCCTGCTGCAGCTCGCTTGGCATCAGCAAATCGCGGCGGCCCTGCTGCTGCCGATGTATTATCTCGCGGATACCACCATCACCCTGTTCCGGAGGGTCGCGCGCCGCGAGCCGTTCTGGGCGGCGCACCGCAGCCACTTCTACCAGCGCGCCACCGACAATGGATTCCCGGTCTCGCGCGTGGTCGGTGAAGTTTTCGCGCTCAACCTCCTGCTCGCCACACTCGCCATCGGCTCGGCCATGACCTCGTCGGCCGCCGTCGCCATTGCGCTCGTGACCGCCGGCGCCATCGCCACGGCGTCCTTGATGCGCCGCTTCTCGCGCCGGCTGACGCCCGGCTAATCCGGTTTCCTCTGCAGAAGTTCGCGGACCAGGCCGCAATAGCCGGCCATCGCCGCCTCGAAGTCAAAACGCCCCGCAATGTCGGCGGCACGCGCCGCCCGTTTTGGATCCCGCGCATCGGCTGCATGACGGACCGCCCTCGCCAGCTCCTTCGCGTTGCCGGGTTCGACGACCCAGCCGACATCGTGCTCGACCACGGTCAGCGCCGCTTCGGCATCGGGCTCGGAAACCAGGATCACCGGGCGGCCGATCGCCAGCAGATTGTAGAACCGGCTGGGCACCGACACGCCCGCCACGTTCTTGCGGTAGGGTATGATCCAGACGTCGGCCGCCGCAAGAAACGTCTCCAACCGCTCGTCCTCGACGCGATCCACCAGCGTGACGTTCGCAAGCCCCGCCTCGGCCTGCAGCGCCTTCAACTGATCGAAGCCCACGCCCCAGCCCGACAGCAGGAAGTGGATATCGCCGTTGTCGCGCAGCAACCGCGCGGCCTCGAATACGATGACGGGATCGTGGGTAAAGCCGAGATTGCCGGACAGTCCGACGACGAAGCGGCGCGCGGGCGAACCGCGATACGGATTCTGCGGATCGACCGCGCGGACGCCGCGCGTCAGCGTCGCCCAGTTCGGAATGAAACGGATCTTGTCGCGGGTCATCCCGCGATATCGCAGCAGCAATTTTTCGGTATCGCGGCCGATGATGACGACCGCATCGAGCGCGCGGAACATCGGCGCGTTCAGCGCATGCATGGCCTTGGCCGGAAAGGAATCCGGCTTCAGCATTCCCGCCATGACCAGCACGTCCGGATAAAGATCGTGCATGATCAGCACCGATCTAGCCCCCTTCAGCCTCGCCGCCGCTGCAAAGGCATAGGGCAGCATGAAGGGTGCCGGGACGGTCAGCGTGACATCGCCGCGCCGCAGCCGCGCCAGCAGCACGAAGAATATCCGGATCGAGAACAGCAGTTCGGCCAGCGCGCGCTTTCCCAGGGCAGCCTTGCCGGGCATCCAGTTCCGGACGTCCATCACGGCGGGTGTACGGGAGGCCGCCATCGCCGCCGATCCCGCCGTTCCCGACAACACCAGTACGTCGGCTTCGCGCGCCAGACGTTTCGAAATCGATGCCATGATCGCCGCCGTGGTGCTCGGGTCCGGCGGATAATGCTGGCTGACGACGATGACTTTTCCGGGCTGCTGCATCGTGGCTTTCGAGGTGCCGGGCCGGCGGTCGAAGAACGCGTCAGGCGGCGTTCGAACCGAATTCGGGCACGGCGTCCTTGAGCACGCCGCGGATGGTGGAACGATCGTCCCGCGCGATCGCATCCTGCAGCGCCGCCAGCCATTTGCGCAACGCATGCATCGGCGGCTCGTTCGGCTTGGCGGCCATGATTCCGGCAACGCCGATCTCGACCGCCGGCTCCTCGCTGGCGAACAGGATCTCGTTCAGCCGCTCGCCCGGGCGCATGCCGCTGAACACGATTTCGATATCAATCCCCGGTTCGAGACCCGACAGGCGGATCATCCGCTCGGCCAGTTCGACGATCTTGACCGGCTGTCCCATGTTGAGGACGTAGACCGAGACATCCGGCCGCGCCGGCGTCAGCGCATGGGTGGCGGCCGTCAGCACCAGATCGCAGGCCTCGCGGATGGTCATGAAGTAGCGGACCATGTCCGGATGCGTCACCGTGACCGGACCGCCGGCCTCGATCTGCGCCTTGAATTTCGGCACCACCGAGCCGTTGGACGCCAGCACGTTGCCGAACCGTACCGAGATCAGCCGCATGTGCGGCCTACCGCCCGATTGCGCCATCAAGTCGTGGTCCAGCGCCTGGCAATACATTTCCGCAAAGCGTTTGGTCAGGCCCAGCATCGAGACCGGCTCGATCGCCTTGTCGGTCGAGATCATCACCATCGCTGCGGCGCCGGCGGCAAGCGCGGCGTCGGCGACGTTGACCGAACCGAAGATATTGGTCTTGACGCCCTCGCTCCAGTCGCGCTCGAGGATCGGCACGTGCTTGAGCGCGGCGGCATGGAACACGATATCGGGCTTGAACTCCCGCATCAGGCTCATGATCCGCTCGCGATCGCGGATGTCGGCGATCCGCCCCTCGATCGCGGCATGGCTCCCGCGCGCGGTCAGCGCCTCGGTCACGGCGTACAAGGCCGGCTCGGAATGCTCGATCACCAGCAGGCGCGCGGCGCCGAAGGTCGCCACCCGATCGCAGATCTCCGAGCCGATCGAACCGCCACCGCCGGTGACGATCACCGCCTTGCCCTTCACCAGCGTCTCGAGCCGGGCATAGTCGATCTTCTCGCTGGGCCGCAGCAGCAGGTCTTCCACCGCGACGTTGGTCAGCCTCGGCGCGTCGCCGCCCTCGAGCGACGGCAGTCGGCTCACGAACAGGCCAAGCCGCCTGGCCCGCATCAACACCTGCTCGGGACGCGCCTCCGGCTCGAACGCCGACGGCGTCATGACGATCCGGGAAATCGGCTTGCCGCGCCCGGCATAGTCGCGCACCACATCCTCGACATCGTCGACGGCGCCGAGCACCGGCACGTTGCGGATCGACTGGCCACGGTCGGCCATCGACGGAGACAGCACGCCGACCGGCCAGAGCTGCTTGACGGCGCCGCTCTCGATGGCGCGCAGCAGCACCTCCGCGTCGGCGGCGCGGCCGATCACCAGCGTCGATGACGCCCCTTCGGTCTGGGCATGGCGGCGAACGCGCGAATAGCGGAAGTAGCGATAGCCGAAACGCATCCCACTCAGCGCGAACACCTGCAGAAACCAGTAGAGCACGATGGTGATGCGGCCGAACAGCACCGGCGCCTTGGAGTTCGATGCCGTGAAGATGAACGCATAGTCCAGCACGATCAGCGCCACCGTCAGCACGCTCGCCACGCGCATGATGTTCAGCGCGTCCGGCAGCGAGATGAAACGCCATTTCGTCGTCGTCAGGTTGAAGACGTAACAGATCACCACGCTGAACGCGACGAACAGCGGCAGGATGCGCAGCAGCAGCGGCAGCCGCGCATAAAAGGCCTCGCCGCCCTCGAAGCGCAGATAGAACGCCGCGAGCAGGGCAAACGCGGTCGCCAGCGCGTCATGCGCCGCAATCAGGTAGTTGCGGTGCGTCAGTTGCGAAACAGGCGTCATTCCATCGGCCGACTGCGAGAACAATGGGGATTCGCATCATGCCCCTGGCCCGCTGATATCTTATCTGCGACGCGCATGCCAGCGATCATGGCCCGGCAGTTCCGAAGGGTCGGGCCTCGGATCCGGCGCGCAGCACCATGCCACCGGCGATACCGACGCCGAGCACGTACATCCATCCTTCATGAAAGTCGAACAGATGCGAGTTAAACAGCGAACTGAGCACGTTCTGCAACACCACCATCAGTCCGATCCAGACCGCCAGCCCCGGGCCGCGGAACATCGCAAAATGCGCCCACCACATCGCGTAGAGGATCACAACCCCGATCATGCCCCATTGGACCGCCACACTCAACGTCTGATTGTGTGGATTTCCGATCACTTGGCCCTGCGCCAGACTGGAAGGCCCGGTCGCCGCAGCCTCGAACAGTCCCCGCGTCGATCCCGTGCCGTGGCCAAATACCGGCGCCTCGGCAAAGAAGCGCAAGGACTTCTCCCAGAATTCGAGCCGCAGCCCGATCGACGTCGGCTGGTTCCATTCCTTGTAGATCCGATAATCCCGCGTGAACGTCTCCACCGTCGCCTGCAATTGCGCCGACTGGGTCCACGCCAGCGCACCAAGTGTGACGGCGGCAGCGATCAGCAGCAGATTGGCGCGCCATCTGAGATGTTTGATCGCAAAGGCAGCGAGCATCACCGGCAACGTCACCAGCGCGGTTCGCGACACCACGACGAACACCATGTTGACGACGAAGTTCGCGGCGACCAGCGCCAGCAGCAGCGCGTGCCTGATGTTTCCGACCCGAAGCAGCCTGATGATCGGGTAGGCCAGCACCAATGTGCACAGCAGGAATTCCTGGCTCTGATCGATGTAATTCTTGACGAAGATACCGCGTCCCTCCGGCTCTCCGGGCGCCTTCAAGGTGAGGCCAGGCTCGATCGCAACCAGCCAGGACGCGGCCGTCATCAGTGTGCAGGATGCCAGGAAGGCTATGAACACCCACATGCCGCGCGTCGAGCGCTCGAAATGATGGAACAGCAGGGGCAGAAACAGCAGCTTGGTCGCAGGGCTCAAGGCCGGCAAGCGCGCGCTCCAGGGCGCCTCCGACCACAGCATCCCCACCGCCGCAAGCACGACGAGCGCGATCGGCAGCGCGCAGATCGGCTGCCGCAACGATCGCAGGAACGGCCGCCGTTCGAGCGTCGGGACGAGCGCTGCGAGCCAGATCAGCATGCCGATGCCGACGCCGCTTGTCGACCACGGCAACAGGAACGCCACCAGCACCGCGACGAGGTCGACGTTGAGGGCGCGCGCGAACGGATCGTGCCGGGCCGACGCCATCACCCTCAGCATCGAACCGATCGAGTTGATCTCCCTTCGCCCGGGCTCCGGCGCGATCATGGCATAGGCCCTTCCGCGGCCGAACGGCGTTTCGCCAGCGTCATGCCGCCGGCGACGCCGACGCCAAGCACGTAGATCCAGCCTTCGTGGAAATCGAAGATGTGGGAGTTGAACAGCGAGGTGAAGATGTTCTGCACGACGACCAGCAATCCGATCCATGAAGGCAGGTCGTCGCCGCGGAACAAACACAGGTGCGCCAGCCACAGCGCATACAGCACGACGACACCGGCGATTCCCCATTGCACTGCGACGGCAAGGGTCTGGTTATGCGGATTGCCGATCACCTGGCTGGTGGCGCTGTAGGCATTCCCGGTGGCGGCGCGCTCGAAGAGTCCGCGCGTCGAACCCGTCCCGTGGCCGATCACCGGCGCCTCGGCAAAGAAGCGCAGCGATTTCTGCCAGAACTCGAGCCTGATCCCGATCGATGTCGGGATGTTTTCCGTCTTGTAGAGACGATAGTCCCGCGAGAAGGTGTGCAGCGTCGTCTGCAATTGTGGCGAGACCGCCCAGGCTAGGCCCGACAGGACGGCGGCCGCGCCAAAAATCATCAAGCTGGTGCGCCATTTCAGGTGCAGAAGCGCAAATACCGCCAGCATGATCGGAATCGTCACCAGCGCCGTCCGTGACACGACGACAAACGCCATGTTGGCGATGAAGCCGAACGAGAGCGCCGACAGCGCCAGGGCCTGCCACACCCGGTCGGTCCGCACCAACCGCACGACCGGATAGGCCAGCGCCACGGCGCACAGCGCGAACTCCTGGCTCTGGGCGATGTAGTTCTTGACGAAGATGCCGCGCCCGCCCGGCTCGCCGGCGCCCTTCAGCGACAAATTGGGATCGTAGGCGACGAGCCACGACATCGCCATCAGCAACGTGCAGGACACCAGGAAGGCGCCGAAGACCCATATGCCGCGCGACGATCGCTCGAAATGATAGAACAGGCCGGGCAACACCAGGAGCTTGAGGGTCGGACTGATGGCCTGGAGCCGCGCGCTCCATGCCGCATCCGACCACAGCATGCCGACAAGCGCGAGGCCGACCAGGGCAAACGGCAGATAGCAGATCGGCTGCGTCAGCAGGCGGGCATAGCCCCGCCAGTCCATCACCCAGGCCACGGCGCCGAGCCAGCAAAACACGAAGATCGACACCAGCGAGGTCGACCACGGCAGCGCGATCGCGGTCAGAATCGCAAAGACGTCCGCAATCGTCGTCCACAACGACCGGTCGCGCCAGTAGCGCCGCAGCGGCGACATCGGGGGAGCCGCGGCAGCGAGACTCACGCCCTGCCCCCGCGCGCGCGATCGACCAGCGAGGTCGTGCTGTGGCCCGGCAAAATCTCGACGAGAATGACCTCGCCGCCGGCGGCCTCGACGATCTCGTGGCCGACGACCTGCTCGCGGGTATAGTCGCCGCCCTTGACCAGCACGCTCGGCCTCACCTTCGCGATCAGCTCGATCGGCGTGTCCTGTTGGAAGATCGCGACCAGATCGACCGCCTCCAGCGCCGCCAGCACTTCCGCGCGCGCGCTTTCGTTCTGCACCGGACGGCCCTCGCCTTTCAGCCGCCTGACCGAGGCATCGCTGTTGAGGCCGACGATCAGCCGGTCGCAGGCGCGGCGTGCCGCGGTCAGCACCTTGACGTGGCCTGGATGCAGGAAGTCGAAACAGCCATTGGTGAAGCCGACGCGCAGCCCCTGCCGCCGCCATTCCGCCAGGTGCATGTCGAGATCGCCGCCGGCCGGCACGATCTTCTCCTCGGCCACCAGCGACGCATGCGGCAGGATTTTTCGCCGCAATTCCGAAGGCGTGACAGTCGCGGTCCCCTTCTTGCCGACCGCCACCGCCGCCGCGGCATTCGCCGTGCGCAGCGCATGCTCCCAGCCGGCGCCGGCGGCCAGGGTGAGCGCCAGCACGGCGACCACCGTGTCGCCCGCGCCGGATACGTCGCGGACCTTGACCGGCAGTGCCGGCACGTGGATCGCCGCGCCGCCGCGCACCACCAGCGTCATGCCATGCTCGCTTTGCGTCACCAGCATGGCCTCGCAATCGGCGAGCACCATGGCGTCCTGCGCCGCGGCCGCAATGTCGAGGTCGCTGTCGGCGCGGCTGCGGGTGGCCTCGGCGAACTCCTTGCGGTTCGGGGTCAGCAGCGTGGCGCCGCGATAGATCGCCAGATTGGCGCTCTTGGGATCGACGATCACGCGCTTGCCGAGCTTTCTTGCCGCGTCGATCACGTTACGGATGACGCGCGCGGTCAGCACGCCCTTGGCGTAGTCGGAGAGCAGCACGATATCGGCGCGGACGAGCTGCGGCAGTATCGCGTCGATCAGCCTTTGCTCGACATCGGCCGGCGCCGGCGCGGCCAGCTCCCAGTCGGCCCGCAGCATATGGGTGGAGAAATGTTCCGAAACGAAACGCACCTTGCGGGTCGTCGGGCGGGACGCGTCCACAACCAGCACGGCCTCGATCAGCGGCTCGCGCCCCAGTTCGGCTTTCAGCTTGGTGCCCGCCTCGTCCTCGCCGACCAGGCCTGCGAAGATGCAGCGCGCGCCGAGCGAGGCGATGTTGCGGGCGACGTTGCCGGCGCCGCCGACATTGGTCTCGCTGCGCTGGACCGCGATCACGGGCGCCGGCGCCTCCGGCGAGACGCGCGATACCTCGCCATAGACGAATTCGTCGAGCATGAGGTCGCCGACGCAGAGCACGGTTTGACGCGGAATCGCCTGGCTCAAGGCTTCGAAATCGAACATGGGTCTACCTGGTGCTGTCAGCGAAAGCGATCGGGGCCGTCGAGAAAGCCCTTCACGTAGCGCCCGACCGCGTCTTCCAGCGCGGTGAAGCCGCCATTATAGCCGGCCCGAAGCAGCCGACCGACGTCGCTCTGGGTGAAGTATTGATAGCTGCCGCGGATCTGTTCGGGCATGTCGATGTACTGAATGTTGGGCGTCGCGCCGAGCGCGGCGTAGGCCGACAGCATCAGGTCGCGAAAGCTGCGCGCGGTGCCGGTGCCGACGTTGAAGAGGCCGCTGACGTTCGGCGAAGCGAGCAACCACATCGTGACCCGCACGACGTCGTCGACATAGATGAAGTCGCGGCGCTGGTCGCCGTCGGCGATGCCGTCGCGGTGCGACTTGAACAATTGCACCGGACGACCGGCCCGGACGTCGTCGAAGCGCCGCGCCAGCACGCTCATCATCGTGCCCTTGTGGTACTCGTTGGGACCGAACACGTTGAAGAACTTCAGGCCGGCCCATTGCGGCGGCAGCCGGTCGCCGCGCGCTGCGCGCTCGGCCACCGCCATGTCGAACAGATGCTTGCTCCAGCCATAGAGGTTCATCGGCCGCAGCTTCTGCAGGGCGTCCATCGACGGATCGTCGCAAAACCCTTGCGCACCGTCGCCATAGGTCGCCGCCGAGGACGCATAGATCAATGGCGTGCCGTTGGCGGTGCACCAGTCCAGCAGCCGCATCGACAGGCGGAAATTGGTCTCGATCACCAGGTCGCCGTCGGTCGCCGTGGTCTCGGAAATGGCGCCGAGATGGATGACCGCCTCGAGCCGCCGCCCCTTCAGCCAGTCCATCATCTCGGAAGGCGGCACGATATCGGCGAGCCGTCGCTTGGCCAGATTGCGCCATTTGCCGTCATGACCGAGCGCATCGCACACGGCGACGTCCCGCCCGGCGTCATTCAACGCAGCGACGACGTTCGACCCGATAAAACCGGCACCCCCGGTCACCAGTAACATGTCATCCCCTGCGGCGATTACCCGGCCGAAGCTTTGCCCCAGTCCCGCGCGGCAGGCAATCTGGCATGTTTGGCAAAACACAGGCGAATAGACCGGCTTTACCTGTCGCGGCAGAGCGGTTACCGACGGGGCCGCAACCGGTTAGCGGCGCTCAATCAAGATATGAATTCAAGTTCATCAAATAGAGTTGAAGACACGGACGCAGCCGACACCAGGCCGATCGTGATCGTGCCGTATATGTGGATCGGCGACTTCGTCCGCGGCCACACGGTCGTTCGGGTGTTGAAGCAGCGCTGGCCTAACCGCCCGGTCGACCTGCTGGTGACCTCCCTCTGCGCCCCGCTGGTGGACTACATGCCCGGTGTCCGGGCGGGCATCGTCTGGGACCTGCCCCGCAGCCGGCTTGCTTTGGCTAAACAGTGGGGATTGGCCGCCGAGCTGCGATCCAGAGGCTACGGAACCGCCCTTGTCCTGCCCCGCACCTGGAAGGCCGCGCTCGCGCCGACCCTGGCCGGCATTCCCGAGCGCGTCGGCTTTTTCGGCGAGGCCCGATTCGGCCTGATCAACCGGATGCGCTGGGGCGAGAAGGCGCTGCCCCGTTTCATCGACAAGAATGCGGCGCTGGCGCAGCCGGCGGGCGCGCGGCTGCCGCACGAATGGCCGGTGCCGCAGCTCGTCGTGCCACCGGAAGAGATTTCGCGCTGGCGGCAGGCCAACGGACTGGGCTCCCGTCCGGCGGTGGCGCTGGCTCCCGGCTCGGTCGGCGCTTCGAAGCGATGGACCTATTATCCACAGGCTGCGCGGCTGTTGATCGAGCGCGGGCTCGACGTCTGGGTGGTCGGCGGCCCCGGCGAGAAGGCGCTGGCGCAGGAGATCGTCGCGGTCGGTGGCCGCCAGGTCCGCGATCTCACCGGCACCGACCTCCGCAACGGCATATTGGCGATGGCGGCGGCCGGCGTCGCCATCTCCAACGATTCCGGCCTGATGCATATCGCGGCCGCCATCGGCACGCCGACCATGGGCGTTTTCGGTCCCACCAGCCCCTATTTGTGGGCGCCGCTGAATGGTCTCGCCGCCACGGTCGTGCAGACCAAATCGAAGCTGGCCTGCCAGCCTTGCCAGCGCACCGTCTGCACCATGAACGATCACCGCTGCATGCGCGATATCGAGGCGTCGGACGTGGCCGACATCGCGCAACGCGTGATGACTCAGAGCGTCCGATAAACCGATGCGATCGCGTTCGCTTCCGCCTGCAGGCTGAACTTTTCCAGCACCCGCGCGCGCGCCCGTTCGCCCATCGCATTGGCCGCCGCCGGATCGCGCATCAACGGCTCCAGCGCGGCCACCAGCGCCCCGACATCCCCCGGCGGCGTCAGCACCCCGGTGGCGCCGTCCTCGACGACGAATTCGGCCGCGCCGGCCCGCGCCGCCACAAGGGCTACGCCTGACGACATCGCCTCGATCAATGTCAGCCCAAACCCCTCGTTGCGCGAGGTGAAGGCGTAGATCGTCAGCCGCTGGTACCAGCGCCGCACTTCCTCGATTTCCAGTTCGCCTGAAATGACGATGCGCGACTGCAGTCCGGCCGCCGCGATCTGCTGCTTCAATCCGTTGGCAAACCCCTGCTGCTCCGGCACCACGGCACCGACGATGACGGCCGTGAAATCGGGATAGCGCGGCAGCAGCCGGCACATCGCCGCGACGAACACGTCGGTGCCCTTTTGCGCCCGCACCCTGCCAAAGCACCCGATCGCATAACGCCCCGGCAGGCTGGCCTCGCCGAACGCTGCGGCGCGATCGGCTGGCGGCGCATACGCCTCGGTATCGACGCCGTGCATCACGACGATCGCCTTGCGCTCGAGATAGGACGCGGACAGTTCGGAGGTCGCGATCACCGCGTCCATCTGCCGGATCAGCCAGCGCGTCAGCCGCTTGTGATGGCGTTGCGCGGCCGAGGTGAACACGAGCTTCAGAGGCCAGCCGAGCGCGCGCAGCAACAGGCCCGCGATCATCTCGTCGTTGCGCCGCGCATGCCAGATCAGCGGCGTGTCGCGACGCCAGAACTTGAAGAGATCGAGAAAGCCCATGCGCGCGATGCCGTCCGGCGCGTGCGGACCGAGCCAGGCCGCGCGGTACATCGCGGCCAGCTTCGGCGCCACCATGCGGTTGGTCGCCGTGACGCCCGAATAGCGCCGGTGCAGATTCGGTACGATAAGCTGCAGATCACTGGCCAAATTCGTCTCGAAAGGCACGTCCGGCTCCGGTTGGGCACGTTCCTATACGCAACATTAAGCATAGTGGCCAGTTCGACGCCCGCTGAAACCCTGTCTTCACCGCGCCGCCGTTAGCGTCCGCGCCAAAATAAAACAGGGAAAGTGTCTCATGTCAGTGCTCGTCACTGGTGGCGCCGGCTATATCGGCAGTCACATGGTCCACGCGCTGGCGGATGCCGGCGAAAGCGTCGTCGTGGTCGACAACCTCTCCACCGGATTCTCGCACTTCCTGCCCGAGGGCGTGCCGCTGTTCATCGGCGATGCCGGCGACGAGAACCTGGTCGCGGGCGTGGTCGCCCAGCACGGCGTCGAGAGCATCATTCATTTCGCCGGCTCGATCGTGGTGCCCGAATCCGTGCGCGACCCGCTCGGCTACTACCGCAACAACACCATGACCACCCGCAGCCTGCTGCATGCCGCGGTGAAAGCGGGCGTCGACCGCTTCATCTTCTCGTCGACGGCCGCTGTCTATGGCAACCCGGACCAGATCCCGGTGCCAGAGCACGCGCCGACAAGGCCGGCTTCGCCTTACGGCTCGTCCAAGCTGATGACCGAAATCATGCTGCACGATGTCGCTACCGCGCATGGCATGAACTATGTCGTGCTGCGCTATTTCAACGTCGCTGGCGCCGACCCGAAGCTGCGCTGCGGGCTCGCCACCGTGGGCGCCACGCATCTGCTCAAGATCGCGGTCGAGGCCGCCACCGGGCAGCGCGCCAAGATGGACGTCTACGGCACCGATTACCCGACCCCGGACGGCAGCTGCATCCGCGACTTCATCCATGTCAGCGATCTCGCCCAGGCCCATCGCGCCGCCTTGGATTATCTGCGCGGCGGCAACGGCTCGATCACGCTGAACTGCGGCTATGGTCGCGGCTATTCGGTGCTTGAGACCATCGACGCCGTCCGCCGCGTCTCCAGGCGCAATTTCGCGGTGTCCTACGCGCCGCGCCGCCCCGGCGACATCATGACCATGGTCGCCGACACCAGCCGCATCCGCGCGGCGCTGGACTGGACGCCGCAGTTCGCCGACCTGGACACCATCGCCACCCACGCGCTGGCCTGGGAAGAGAAGCTGTTCCGCGACCGCGGCGGCCTTCCGCGGCGCGCGGAATCGGCCTGAAATCAAGCGCTTATTTGGCTTGAAAAAGCCCCGCCAAGCAGGCAAGGAGTTCCGCCATAGCCCTGACGCGCCCGGGTACCAGGCAGCGTCAATGGAAAGCGGATGACCGAACTTCCAAGCAAGCCGACCCGAAAAATCACCGATGATCCCTATGGCGCGGCGATCCTGATTCGCCGCCTCGTCATGGAACAGGGGTTTGTCTATTGGCGGCGCTATCTCACCGCATTCGCGCTGATGGCCGTGTCGGCCGCCGCCACCGCAGGCTCCGCCTATATCCTGGGCCAGGTGATCAATCAGGCCTATATCGACAAGAACGTCACCGGCATCGCGATCCTCTCCGGCGTCACGGTGGTGCTGCTGTTCATCAAGGGCATGGCGACCTACGGCCACACCGTGATCCTGTCCAGGATCAGCAACGCCATTCTGGCCAACAACCAAAGGCGGCTGTTCGCCAAGCTGATGAGCGAAAGCATTAGCTTCTACTCCGAGCGCCACTCCTCCGAATTCCTGGCGCGGCTGACATCGGGCGCCAAATCCATCACCGACGTGCTGACGCTGCTGATCAACGCGGTCGGGCGCGACGTGGCGCTGCTGGTCAGCCTGATCTTCGTGATGGTGACGCAGGATCCGGTGCTGTCGTTCATCGGGCTCGTGGTGGTGCCGCCGGCGATGCTGATCCTGCGCAAGCTGATCAAGCGCATCAAGGGTCTCGCCCACAACCAGTTCACCGGCAGCGCCGATATCATGGAGACCATGCAGGAATCGCTGCAGGGCATCCGCACGGTGAAGGCCTTCACGCTGGAAGCCGCGATGCAGCGGCGGATCGACGAGAACATCGCGATCGTCGAGCGCAACGCCAACAAGATGGCGCGGGTCTCCAACCGCTCCAATCCGCTGATGGAAATGCTCGGCGGCTTCGCGGTCGCCGGCTGCCTGCTCTATGGCGGCTACAGCGTGGTGGCGCTCGGCGCGACGCCCGGGCAGTTCTTCTCCTTCATGACCGCGTTCCTGCTGGCGACCGAGCCGGCCAAGCGGCTGGCGCGGCTCAACATCGACCTCAACAGCCAGCTGGTCGGCGCGCGCATGCTGCTCGAGATCGTCGACAGCCCGGCGAGCGAGCCCAATGACGGCGACAAGCCGGCGCTGAAACTCTCCAATGCGCGGGTCGAATTCCGCGACGTGCATTTCGCCTACCGGACCGACGAGCCGGTGCTGAAGGCGATGAGTTTTGTCGCCGAGCCCGGCAAGACCACCGCGCTGGTCGGGCCCTCCGGCGGCGGCAAGTCCACCGTGCTGGCGCTGCTGCTGCGGCTCTACGAGATCAGGCACGGCGAGATCCTGATCGACGGCCAGAATATCGCTGATGTCTCGCGCCATTCGCTGCGCGCCCAGGCCGGTTATGTCGGGCAGGACGTCTATCTGTTCCGTGACACCATCGGCGCCAACATCGCCTTCGGCAAGGAAGGCGCCACGCAGGACGAGATCGAGGCGGCGGCAAAGGCGGCCTGCGCGCATGATTTCATCATCGGCTTCCCGCTCGGCTACGACACACCGGTCGGCGAGCACGGCACGCAGCTGTCCGGCGGCCAGCGTCAGCGCATCGCGGTGGCCCGCGCGCTGCTGAAGAATGCGCCGGTCATCCTGCTCGATGAAGCCACCGCGGCGCTGGATTCGGAGTCGGAAAAGGCCGTGCAGGAGGCGATCGACCACCTCTGCCGGAACCGCACCACCATCGTGATCGCCCACCGCCTGCACACCATCATGCACGCCGACGCCATCCTGGTGGTCGAGGGCGGCGAGATCGTCGAGCGCGGCCGGCACGACGACCTGCTGCGGCGCGGCGGCCGCTATGCTTCGTTCTTCCGGCTTCAGCAACGCGATGCAGGCCACCCCAGTCTGGCGCCCGTCAGCGCAACCGCGTAAAAGGCAATTCGCCGGCATTCAGTCGTAACCATCCGAGACCTTTTTCATGAACGCAGCCACCTACGTCATCCCCGCTCCCCCGCAGGCCTCGCTTCCCGTCGTCGGCGAAGCCGGCGCCTTTCCGGTCCGCCGCATCTGGTGCGTCGGGCGCAACTATCTCGAGCACATCCGCGAGATGGGCAATGACGAGCGCGCGCCGCCGTTCTTCTTCGCCAAGCATGCCGACATGCTGGTGCCCGACGGCGCCACCATCCCGTACCCGCCGCTGACCAAGGATCTGCATCACGAGGTCGAACTGATCGTCGCGATGAAGAGCGGCGGCCTCAACATTCCGGCCGACAAGGCGCTCGACCATGTCTACGGCTATGCGGTGGGCATCGACCTCACCCGCCGCGACCTGCAGATCGCCTCGCGCAAGAAGGAGCGGCCGTGGGAGATCGGCAAGTCGTTCGACTATTCCGCACCCTGCTCCGCACTCCAGCCGGCGGCCAAAATCGGCCATCCGACCAAGGGCAAGATCTGGCTGACGGTCAACGGCAAGGAAGCGCAGAAGGGCGATCTCACCGAGCTGATCTGGAACGTGCCTGAGATCATCTGGCAGCTCTCGCAGCAGGTGAAACTCGCCGCCGGCGACATCATCATGACGGGTACGCCGGCCGGCGTCTCCCAGCTGCAGCCCGGCGACAGGCTCGAATGCGGCGTCGACGGCGTCGGCACGCTGAAGGTGAACATCGGCCAGCCGGAATAGATCGAGCGCGAAGCGATCTCGAGTTGCAGAGCCCCGGACCTCGTCCGGGGCTCTCTTCATTTGAGACGGCATGCTCCGCGAGTTGCTCTGGCGGGGCGCGCCGCCCGATGTTTTGCACCGCCGCAGCTCGCGATCGCGAATTCTCCCGTGGAACCACGGAAACGACGGCACCGTGAGACTACGGGATCGCGGCGGATTTTGCGCGATATCAAACATCGCACTGGCCCGGCACCTAGAGAGCGAGTATTCGGCGATGCATATTCAGTGGGGACGCATGATGATTTCAGCCGCTCGGGAGCAGAACGCATTTCTCAGGTCATTGAGCGCGGACGATTTAGAAGCGCTGCAACCGCATCTCAAGACTGTGGAGCTCCCGGCAGAGTCAACGCTTGTCGAACTCGGTCAGCCCGTTGCGAACGTCTACTTTCCGCATCGTGCGGTGATCGCGCTTGTCGTCGAGTTCCGAACCGGCGAGCGCGTCGAGGTCGCGCTGGTCGGACCGGACAGTCTGCTGGGTGCCTTCGATGTCATGGGCGAGCCGGTCGCCTCGATCACGGCGACCGTTGTCTTGCCGGGCCCGGCTTCAGTGATCGAGGTCGACCGGTTCCGAACGGCCGCCAGGCATAGCAAGACGCTGCACGAAGCCGTGGCGCGGCACAGCCAGGCCTTATATGTACAGGCGCAGCAAACCGCCGCGTGCAATGCCTTGCACGGCGTGAGCGCCCGGCTGGCGCGGTGGCTGCTGCGTGTTCGGGACCTGAGCGGCAGCGACCGGTTCAGGCTGACGCAGGAGTACATCGCGGCGATGATCGGCTCGCGCCGCAATGCCGTGTCGCTCGCCGCCCACACGCTCCAGCAATTGAACATCATCCGCTACAGCCGCGGCCATATCGAGATTTCCGATGTTGAAGCGCTCAAGAAAAATGCCTGCGAGTGCTATGGCGAATTGCGCGCGCAGTACCAGCGCCTCAGATTCCCTGTCGATCCGTCGAACCTCATGAGGTCCGCTCCGGAAAATCAGGCCGCTCCGGCCTGCGCCGGTCTGCCGCCCATGCCCGGCAACGAGGCCTATCGCCCCACGGGAAGCGCACCGTTCCGGTTGCAAGATCCGCAAAACTGACACAGATTTCAGCGATAGCCGGAACATAACGGCGAATGTCAGTGCGGAGGAAGGCCATGATCAAGGTGAGTGTGATGTATCCCAATACGCCCGGCGGGCGTTTCGACCATGAGTATTACCGCGACAAGCACATGCCGCTGCTCAAGGCGCGGATGGGCGATGCATGCAAGTCCTACACTGTCGACAAGGGGATGGCCGGCGGTGCCCCCGGCGCGCCCGCGACCTATGTCGGCATGTGCCACATCTTCTGCGACTCGGTAGAAGCGTTCCAGGCCGGCTTCGGGCCCCATGCCCAGGAGATCCTGGCCGACATCCCGAACTATACCGACCAGTCCCCGGTGATCCAGATCAGCGAAGTCGTGGTCGGCTGACGCAAGGGCTGCAACCGGATCAGCCATCGGGCGCGCCGTCACGCGCCCCGTGGCTGATGCCGGTCCGGCCTGTTTACCGAAACGCCGAGATGACGATGAGCGCCACGAGGCCGGCCATCAGGCTGTACTTCAGCGCGTAGTAGACGTTGCGGTTCCACGCCTTGACCTTGCGAGAGGCGAGGTGGAATTCGTAAAGCTTGCCGAAGACTTTGTTGAGCGCCCCGACATGCTCGCCTTCGAGGTTCTGGGTCGCGGACGCCTTCACGATGTGGTGGCTGACCCAACGATTGATCGCGGTCAGGAAGCCAAATTTCATCGGGCGTTCGACGTCGCAGAACAGGATGATGCGGTTGACGTCGGTCGCATTCTCGGCGCTGTGGATGAAGGTCTCGTCGAACATGAAGGCCTCGCCATCGCGCCAGACGCAAGGCACGCCATCCACCAGGATCCGGCATTTTTCCGAATTGGGGGTGACAAGGCCCAAATGGTAGCGCAGCGAGCCGGCAAAGGGGTCGCGGTGCGCGCCGAGTTTGCCGCCAGGGGGCAGCATGGCGAACATCGCGCCGTGCACGGTCGGGATCGAATTCAACAGTTCGACCGTCTTGGGGCACAAGGTACGTGCCGAGGGAAGAAAATCATCATACCACTTTAGGTAGAATCGCTTCCAGCCGCTCTTGAAGAACGAGTAAAATCCCCAGTCGTTGTTGCTGGCGGCGGCGCGGATAAAACCCTCATCAAACAGCCGCATCGCCTCCTCGCGGATCGTTTCCCAGTTCTCGCTGAGCTTTGCCAGTTCCGGAAAACGCTCCAACGGGATGATCGGCTGGTTCGAAACCGCCGACCCCGCATACATCAGGACATTGTAGGGAGCGAGATAGGTCGAATGATCGCCGAGCTGGCGCGCCACCCGAAGCCGTTCGCGGCCGCGGAAGTGTACGAACAGCGTCGATGCGAAGAGAATGTAAAGGAAGACAAGCTGCGGCGCGAAAAGGTAATGTAGCATTGTCCGGTTCCTGTGGCCTTCATGTGCGGATCATCCGCAGCCAGGAAATTCGGGTTGGCGTTCGATCAAAATCGTTTGGTGCGTTGATACCTCTGCCCCAACGGGTGATCAAGCCGTTGGAAACCGATTCAAGAAAATGTCAGCGCCTGCGATGCCTTCGAGCGGGAGCAACGGTTACCCTGCATAAAGGTCGGGCACGACGCATGATTTGACGCGACCGGACGACAATATCGCGGAAGCCGCCGTCCGCGCCAGCCATAACCGGCATCGCGTCTCGAATTCTAGACGATATGCCAGCCGCTCGGCAGCAAGCCCGCCGCAGCGACGGCGTGCGCCGTGCCGGCTTTGAATCCAGTGCGCGACACCCCGACAGCCCGCTCTCGGAAGCGGCCCGCGCCGATCTTGCCGCGATGAAGCGATAATTGCCGGACGGAATCGGTCAGCCGCGCAGCGCCTGCAGGCCCTTGAAGGTCAGTCGCTTGGGATCTCGGACGCCGGCAAGGTAGAATTTGCGGATAAAGGCGACCGCAGCGTCACGGTCGCAATCGGTCAGCGCCACGATGGCATCGACGGCAATTCGCTGGGCGTCCATGGGCTTCCTCGTGCTGTCAGGGGCCGCAAGCCACGCAGCGTAGGGCAACACGGTTAATCCGGCGTTAACCGTACGGGCAGTTTGAACGATTCGCCGCCGCCCACGTATACGCGAAATGACGCATGGGACGCCGGGACGCAGCCGGCGCGGCGTCTCACGAATACTGCATCACCCCGTCGTCCAGCCGTCCGTAGCGAAGCGTGACGATGTCGAGCGCATAGTTCTGATAGAGCCGCCACGGCCGCCTCGAACCCTGTTTGGGCAGTCTGGCGATCGAACGCTGCACATAGCCGGAGGAGAAATCGAGCGACGGCAGTTCGGCGATCGAAGTGTCGAAATTGTGCGGCATGCACTGCCTGTAACCATGGCGATCCATGTAATTGATCAGCCGGCAGACATATTCGCAGGTCAGGTCGCATTTCAGCGTCCATGACGCATTGGTGTAGCCCAACGCGGACGCCATGTTCGGGATGTCCGAATACATCATGCCCTTGTAGTTCAGCGTACGCGCGAAATCGACCGTCCGGCCGTCGACGCTCACGGCCAGACCGCCTGCAACCTCGAGCACCAGCCCGGTCGCCGTGACGATGATATCGGCCTGGAGTTCGCTGCCGTCCTTCAGCCTGATGCCGCCCTTGGTGAAGCTGTCGATCTCGCTTGTCACGACGGAGGCGCGCTTGTCGCGGATCGACTTGAACAGGTCGCCGTCGGGCACCAGGCACAGCCGCTGCTCCCAGGGATTGTAGCGCGGCGTGAAGTGCCTGCCGACGTCGTATTCCGGTCCCAGCGCCATCTTGACGCCGCCTAAGATCAACTGCTTGGCGCGATCCGGCTTGCGGCGGCAGAGCTGGAAGAAATACATGCCGAACAGCAGGTTGCGCCAGCGGATCAAATGATAGGCGAGTTTTGCCGAGAGGTTTTTCCGCAGCTTGTTGGCGAGCGCGTCCTCGGCCGGCCGCGCGACGACGTAAGTCGGCGAGCGCTGCAGCATGGTGACGTGGGCCGCGGTTTTCGCCATTTCCGGCACCAACGTCACCGCGGTCGCGCCCGAGCCGATCACCACCACCCGCTTTCCGGCATAGTCGAGATCTTCAGGCCATTGCTGCGGATGCACGATACGGCCGGCGAAGTCGGCACTGCCGGCGAACTCCGGCATATAGCCCTGATCGTATTTGTAGTAGCCCGCGCACATGAAGAGGAAATTGCAGGTGAAGCGGACGATCTCGGTGGCGCCCTCCCCGGCGATCCGTTCGGCTTCCACCTCCCAGCGCGCCTCCGGCGATGACCACGATGCGCGCGTGACGCGGTGATGGAAGCGGATATGCTTGTCGATGCCGTTGTCGGCCGCGGTCTCGCGAACGTAATTCAGGATCCGCGGGCCGTCCGCGATCGCCTTCGGTTCGGTCCACGGACGGAACGCGTAGCCCAGCGTATACATGTCGCTGTCGGAGCGGATGCCGGGATAACGAAACAGATCCCAGGTGCCGCCGATGCAGCCGCGCCCCTCGAGAATGACATAGCTCTTGCCCGGGCATTTTTCCTGCAGGTGATAGCCCGCGCCGATGCCGGACAGACCGGCGCCGACGATGAGGACGTCGAAATGTTCCTGCGACATGGCACGCTCCGAAAGACGCGGATTGTCCGATTGCGCACGCGATCCGTCAATCGCCGGGTCGATGGAAAATGCCGCCGGCAGCCCCGGTCAGCCTGCCGCAGGGGCCGGCGTGAGCGCTTGCCTGCGGGAATAGTCGGTGCCGAGACATATCAGAAGCACGAGGACAGGAAGAAAGACCAATGGTCCGATGATCAGGCCGGCGGATTTTGCGATCACCACGTTCATCAGCGGCAGCAGCAATATCGCGCCGTTGGCGCCGCGGATGTAGTGCGGCGAAACCAGCGAAGTCCTCTCCGCCTTGAGCAGCCACGCCACGACGAATGCGCCAAACACCAGATCGTAGTCCTGCAGGTATGGTGTCGCCAGGCTGGTGCCGACCAGCAGAACGGCGTTGCGGATTTCGGCGGGCTCGTCCCGCCACCACGAACGCACGATGACTAAAGCTGCAACCAGCCCCGCAGCCGCCTGCCAGCCATAGGCCGCCGCGACGTCGGCGCCAAGATACCGCGCGAACACGAACACGGACACCATACGATGCGAGACGCCGGTGCCGTCTTCCAGGATCACGGCCCGCAGCACCGAGACGTTGTGCTGGTATTGCAGCCAGACATCGCTACCATGGACAGCGAGGCTGCTCGCCACCAGCAGCGCAGCGGTGCCGCCGGTCACGAGCACCACCAGCCAGCGCCGTCCTGCCAGCAATGCAAACGGCAGCATCAGCGCCAGATGGGGCTTGTAGATCATCATTCCGAACAGGATTCCGGCAATGACCGGCCGACGGTCGACCAGCGTCAAGCCGCCGCCGAGCAAGACCGCCGTGATCGCGCCGTTTTGGCCGCCGATCGCGTTCAGCAGCAACGCCGGCGTCGCGAGCGACAGCAGCCATGCCCCCGCATAGCCGGTGAGCCTGAGCGCGCGATAGAACGCGTACCATGTCAGCCCGAGCCAGATGAACAGCGCCGGGACGTAGGGCATCAGCGCCAGCGGCCACGTCAGGAGCAGCAGCACCGGCGGATAGGAATAGTGATAGTAATTGATGTCCCGCGCGATGGCCGATTGCTGGAAGGCATGAAAGGCGGCGAAGTCGTAGATCTCGGCGGCCCGACCGTGCAAGGCCAGGAATGCGCCGGACCAGTAGTTGACGAAATCGTCGCCCAACGGGCGCCCGAGGCCGTCGCTCAGGCCATGGCTGATCTGCGGCAGCAGATCGGAAAGATAGATCAGCGCCGCGTTGCCGATCCAGATCCAGGCCACGATGCGAAGCCGCGCCGGATTCATCAGCAGGCCGTCTTTCCCGATGCGCGGGAGGCGATTTGCGGCCTGATCGACTGAGGTCATGATTTGCGCCAGTTCAGCAAGACATGTTCCGGTGAAGTCTGTCGCAGTCCGCCATTCGGAACCGCACCCGACGAGGGGTACGACGATCCAACATGCAACTTATGCGGGAAATTGTTCTCGCGCTACCTCAACGGGAACTGTATTTCTAATGCACTAATCTTGGGAGTTTGTTAAAGGCGGCCGCTGCACAAGACGGTGCGCATCGGGCGCGGCGAAAAGAAAAGGCCCCACAACGCTGCGGGGCCTTGGAGACACTTTGGCTGCGTGAGAACGGCGTCTATGCCGTTTTCATGTCAGTAGCGTACAGGGGTCACCCCGGCCACTTACTCTCGCCGGCCGACTCTATGGTTCTGCTTATGCGGATCGATTGGCGCGGTGCCGTCGACCAACCGAAGCAAGGTCCTGTAGTGATAGCTATCCGGCTCAGCAAGCAATCTCTCGAAGAAGATTGAATCACTATTCGGTTCGACCTCTTGTGCTCCTCGAATCACAGCCTTCCTTATGGCACTGACCGCCTCTTCAGATGACAAATCCGGAATATTCAGACGGCGGCCTTCCGAAGCATACTGCTCCAAATAGCTCTGGGTTCTCTGGTCTAGAAGCGGCAGACGCAGCCCCATTTGCCCAGACGCGGCAAATGCGGTGGCGAAGACCTGCTCTTTGGTAGCCACGAACAGTTCACGAAAAGCAACACCAAGGCCGGCGAGTGATAGCTTGCATCGGACTTGATCTATTGGCTCACTGCCGTCAGCCAATGAGCGTCCGCATAACCAGGCGTCGAGACCGGGATCGCCCATCGCACCAGCGACGGTGCTCCACTCGAACAGGACAACTCGATGGTTCCGAAAGCGCTCTCCAGTGGCTTTGAGCACTGCCATTGCTTCGGCAGCCTGACCGGTGCGGCGAAGGACCGAGCAAAGCGCCGTTAAGCTGTGGATGTGTTCCGGTTCGGCATCGTACACCGCCTTTGCAACACTTCTGGCGATCGGCCACCAACGTTCTCCTCTATCGACAAAATGCACAGCCAAACCAAAGCTCCATTCAGCGATATCTGGCAATGTAACGCGCTTGGCTCGGTAGTAGCTCCGAGCAGCTCGCGCTAAGAATGGATACCATCGATCAATTTTTTCATTGTTCTCGCGCAACACAGCGCAAGCTGCCTCTGCAATTCGACGATGGCGAGTGAGGAGGTAAACGTTTCCTGAGTCGAGCATGGCTTCGCGTCGCAATGGGGTAAGCGCGTTGTCTTCCAATTCGTCAACTTCGCAGCCTATTGCGAAGGCAAGCACAACCCGAGACAGATAGAGCTGATTCTCAGCGTGCATTGTCGCGACCATTGCATAGATGTCGAGCAAACTGTGATTCCTAATGACCGGCTTGCGGCCGAGGCCCTCTACCAACGTGCGGACATGGGTGCGCATATCCTCGCCTTGGCGGGTCACGAGAAGGGCACCGAGCAATTCACCATCCTCCCGCCGAGTGGCGAATTCGCGGGCGTGACCAAGGAGCGCGGTGATAGCCTGATCTTCGCTTCGACCCTTTAGCAGGCCCATGGCTTCGTCGCCCCATTCTAGCCAACCACGTACGATGAGGCGTGCATCGCTTTCGGTAAGACCAGCCAATAGTTCACGGCGAAAGTAGGCTGCAGGTTCCCACATGCTTGGAACCAGTCGCTTGAGTTGCCACTCGGCGTCGCGCGCGGCCAGCAAAACATGCACATCCGTACGTTTTGCAACCTGTTTCACGGCGGCGAGGATCGATGGACCGATATTGTCGGCGTCATCAATAACGACCACCCAAGCATGACCTGCTGTTATCGGCAGTTTCAGCATGGCGTCCTCGGGAAGGTCCGCGTTCGCCGCTTGACGGTATAGGCACGTCCAAGCCTGTCTTTCATCCTCTACGAGCGATGCGGCCGCGTGCAGCAGCGCTGTCGATTTGCCCTCGCCACCGGCCCCAGTCAGAAGCACCACCTCGGGCTTTGCTGCGCCTCCATGGACCGCGCGAAGGCGGTTTGCGAGCCGCTCTGCGATGGCCCGCGCCTGTACACCCCGAGCGAGAGCCAACCTCCACGTCGGCAGAACGCCATCGAAGAATTGGACCACGACGTCCAGCGAAGGAGGATTCGCACGGATCTTGGCTAGAACGTCGCGGTCGATGATTTCCCACCCGGGCGGGAGATTCGGCGCTTTAAGCGGCGCCGCCACAGCCCCGACAGGTGATTCGGTGGGAGTAGCTCGTAATTCTATGGCTTCGCGCAATTTGACCAAAGACTGAACGGCCTTCGCCTTGAGAGCACCGACGGACTCAAACTCCGCATAGATTCGGTCCTTCTTGGCCAGGGAGGTAAACGCCTCCAACTTGCGTTTTTCGACGTCGCTTTCCCCGCCGACCGCCCGCCTGGGAACAGGATGATCACCGTGCATGATAAACATACAGATCGGAATCCTTCGTTCCACAGCACGCCGGAATTCCAGTTCGGTTAGCGATAACCTGTCTGGATTTCGAACAATATCCTCGGGCGCTTGCCCGTAGCGATAGCTGATCAATCCAACATAAGCATCGGAATCATCGACTTTCGAAAGCGATGCACCAATCAGATCGTGGTCCGGCAGGGCAGCATCATTCTCCATAGCGATTGGAAATAATTCCTGGCCCAGCATCGCGTGCTGGATTTCTTGGCGATGCTCGGCAAGTTCCTTGTAGGTGCTTGACAGCATGACGCCAAATTTTGGTTTTCCGACCACTCGCCCCCCCTGCATCCCTCGGTAGCGCTAGAAACGAGTTTCTCCCAAGTAAAAGGGTTCGTAAAGCCTGACGTGGCGAGCCGAGTTGGATGGGTAGGAAAACGAAAATGACCAGGCTTTGGGCCTGGCCATTTGCAAATCATGAACGGTCAGCTCTCAGTAGCGGTAATGATCCGCCTTGAACGGACCTTCGGGCTTGACGCCGATATAGTCAGCCTGGTCCTTGCGCAGTTCGGTCAGCTTGACGCCGATCTTGGCGAGATGCAGCCGCGCCACCTTCTCGTCCAGCGTCTTCGGCAGCACGTAGACTTCCTTCTTGTACTTGCCGTCCTTGTTGTTGGCGAACAGTTCGATCTGCGCCAGCGTCTGGTTGGTGAAGGACGCCGACATCACGAAGGACGGATGGCCCATCGCGTTGCCGAGGTTCACGAGGCGGCCTTCCGACAGCAGGATGATGCGGTGCTTGTCGGGGAATTCGATCTCGTCGACCTGCGGCTTGATGTTGGTCCACTTCAGGTTACGCAGACCCGCGATCTGGATCTCGTTGTCGAAGTGGCCGATGTTGCAGACGATGGCGCGATCCTTCATCGCCCGCATGTGCTCGATGGTGATGATGTCCTTGTTGCCGGTCGCGGTGACGAAGATGTCGGCGCGCGGCGCGGCGTCTTCCATCGTGGTGACTTCGTAGCCTTCCATCGCCGCCTGCAGCGCGCAGATCGGATCGACTTCGGAGACCATGACGCGGCAGCCGGCCTGGCGCAGCGAGGCCGCGCTGCCTTTGCCGACGTCGCCAAAGCCGGCGACCATCGCGGTCTTGCCGGACATCATCACGTCGGTGCCGCGGCGGATGCCGTCGACCAGCGACTCGCGGCAGCCATAGAGATTGTCGAACTTCGACTTGGTGACGCTGTCGTTGACGTTGATGGCGGGGAACAGCAGCGTGCCCTTGTTGGCCATCTCGTAAAGCCGGTGCACGCCCGTGGTGGTCTCTTCCGAGACGCCCTTAATGTTCCTGGCGATCTCGGCGAAGTAGCCCTTCGGCTTCTCCTTGAGCAGGCGCTTGACCAGCGCGTAGAAGATTTCCTCTTCTTCCGACGTCGGCTTGTCCAGGAACGCGGTGTCGCCCTGCTCGGCGCGGTAGCCGGCATGCACCAGCATGGTGGCGTCGCCGCCGTCGTCGAGGATCATGTTCGGCGTGCCGCCGCCGTGCCAGTCGAACAGCTTTGCCGTGTAGTCCCAGTACTCGGTTAGCGTCTCTCCCTTCACGGCGAATACCGGAATGCCGGCGGCGGCGATGGCGGCGGCCGCGTGGTCCTGCGTCGAATAGATGTTGCATGATACCCAGCGGATGTCGGCGCCGAGAGCTTTTAGCGTCTCGATCAGCACCGCGGTCTGGATCGTCATGTGCAGCGAGCCGGCGATGCGAGCGCCCTTCAAGGGTTGCTTGGGGCCGAACTCCTCGCGGGTCGCCATCAGGCCCGGCATTTCGGTCTCGGCGAGCGAGATCTCCTTGCGGCCGAAATCGGCGAGGGAAATATCCTTTACGATGTAGTCGGTGAAAGCGGGCTTGGCGGTCATGATGTTTCCCTGATCGATGATTCAGCGTGTCACAAACTGAGCGGACCGTACGCATTGCGGTCCGGCCTTCCCTCACCCGCTTCTTCGGGGAGAGAGTCGGGGTCAGGGGCTGCATCCGCACTCTAAGTTCGCGGAGACAGCCCCTCACCCGCCGCTTCGCGGCGACCTCGCCCCGCAAGCGGGGCGAGGCAAGAGCACTAGACTGCGCGCTTGAGCGCGTCGACCAGATCGGTCTTTTCCCAGGAGAAGCCGCCGTCCTGGTCCGGTGTGCGGCCGAAATGACCGTAGGAAGAGGTCCGGGCGTAGATCGGCTTGTTGAGGTCGAGGCGGGTGCGGATGCCGCGCGGCGTCAGGTCGACGACCTCCCGCACCGCCGCCTCGAGCCGGTCCTCCGGCACTTTGCCGGTGCCGTGGGTGTCGATGTAGATCGACAGCGGCCGCGCCACGCCGATCGCGTAGGCGAGTTGCAGCGTGCAGCGGTCGGCGAGACCGGCGGCGACGATGTTCTTGGCGACATAACGCGCGGCATAGGCTGCCGAACGATCGACCTTGGTCGGATCCTTGCCGGAAAACGCGCCACCGCCATGCGGGGCCGCGCCGCCATAGGTGTCGACGATGATCTTGCGGCCGGTCAGGCCGGCGTCGCCATCGGGTCCGCCGATGAAGAATTTGCCGGTCGGGTTGATGTGCCAGATGGTCTTGCCGCCGATCCAGCCTTCCGGCAGCGCCTGCCGCACATAGGGTTCGACGACCTCGCGCACCTGGTTCGAGGTCATGTCCTCGACGAGATGCTGATGGGAGACGACGATCTCGCGCACGCCGACCGGCCTGCCGTTCTCATATTGCACGGTGACCTGGCTCTTGGAGTCCGGGCCCAGCACCTTCTCCTTGCCGGAGTGACGGGCTTCGGAGATCAGCCGCAGGATCTTGTGGGCGTAGAAGATCGGCGCCGGCATCAGGTCCGGCGTCTCGTTGGTGGCGTAGCCGAACATGATGCCCTGGTCGCCCGCGCCCTCTTCCTTGTTGGTGCCGGGCTGCAGCGCGTCGACGCCCTGCGCGATGTCGGCGGATTGCGGATGCAGCAGGATCTCGATGTCGGCCTTCTGCCAGTGGAAGCCTTCCTGCTCATAGCCGATGTCCTTGATCGCGGCGCGCACGACGCTTTCGATCTGCTCGTTGGTGACGGATTTCGGCCCGCGGGTCTCGCCGGCGATCACCACCTTATTGGTGGTGGCGAGCGTTTCGCAGGCGGCGCGGATCGCCCAGGGGTCGATGCCGGCCTTGGGTCCCTCGCGGAAAAACAGATCGACGATCTCGTCGGAAATCCGGTCGCAGACCTTGTCAGGGTGCCCCTCGGAAACCGACTCGCTGGTGAACAGATAAGACGCGCGCATCAACAACCCCTTGTTCCCGCCGATGCCGGCGGCTGTGAGTGATCTTCCCCGGAATGTCAGTCGCGACGGCGCGAGATGACGTAGGATTCGTCGTAAAACCAAAGCCCGTTATGTTTGCGCAGAACCTCTCGCGTGGCATCGAGGGCCCGGCTGTTTTCAGTCATTTCCGTCAAACGGTCGTCTTCGACCTGGGCCACATAGGTCGCCGCATTCCACGCTGCGAAAGCCGTCGAGGTTCCGATCAAGCCGGTGACCTCGTTGGGCAGCGCTTCCATATCATAACGGAAGATGGAACGGTTATCGGCGTATGCATTAAAGTTAAGGTCGCGTGCAGCCGATCCCAGTTCGTATTTCACCGCGCGCAATAGCTCATGGCGGCTCACGGCGAAAGGATTTTCTCCGGGCCACACCGCCTGGATGATTTCCAGACCGGGGTCCTGCCCGTGAGAGTGAATTCCAATCAGACGGCCGCCGGCCCGCAGCGCCCTCGCCAGCGGTGCGATGATGCGTTTGGCCCGGAAATTTACGGAGGATTTCGCTCGATATGGCTGGGACGCGATAACGAGATCGAAATTCGCCTCGGTCCGGCCGGCCCGCGGGATGATCGAATCAAGCAGGAAGCGGTGATCTTCCCGGTACACGACCAGCGCCACCGGTCGCTCATAGATCGGCATACCGGATTTGGGACTGACATTGGCGCGCCAATTCTGCTCCAGGAATGGACCGAGTTCGGCGATCTGCGTCTCGAACTCCCCCGACGACGCGCCGCGTAGCGCAACCTCATGCCAGATCATCCCGGCCGCCGCCGCAGGCGAGGCCGGCGTCAACCAGGGCGCCTCGGCGTAATGCATGTTGGTCAGCACGACGACGGTCGCCGGGTGTTCGAACAGCCGGTCCGGTACCTTGTCGAGCGTCAGCCGGACATCCTCGAGGCTGAGTTCCTTGCCGGCGATGTAGAACGGCATGTGGGGAAAGCGCCCGTGCATCGATCGCATGACCCGCGCCAGCACGGTGCCGTCACCGACGCCGGCGTCGAACACGCGCAGCGCCGGCGGCCGCGGATGCAGGCTGGACAGTTCCAGCCCGACCCGCTCGGCGATCACCCGCTTCTCGCTGCACGTATGAACGAACAGCAAATATTTCTGCCGGTTCTCGAAGAAGCGGAAATTGCCCCGCGGATCGCGCTTCTCCGGCGGCACGTCGAGACCACGCGGCGGCGGCAGGGTGCCGGTCGAGGTCGCGATATAGGCCTGGATGCGATCCAGGGTGTCGATGGTGATGCGCTTGCCCTCGCGCAGCCGGTGCACCAGCTTGCCGTCATTGACCGACCGACGGCCAAACGTCGTCTCCGCCATGTCCGAGTGGCGGCAGAAGTCCGTGATCTGGCTGAGGATCTGGTCGTTCTTCATCGGGATGGGAAATTCGGGTGGGCAGCATCAAGTCATCAAGATCACCTAACACGATCTGCCCACCATGGAAACCCCCTCCTTGGCCGGCCGGCATGTTCGCGTCGACGGGCTTGAACCCCCGCTCGGCGAAGGGCAACAAAGGGTTATCCACCCCTTGCGACTGCCGATCATGGGGACCTGATGCGCTGCGCGATCCTGATCCTGGCCGTACTGGCCACCGTGCTGCGGCCGGTGCCCTCTCCCGCGCAGACGCGCAACCAGCCTGGGCCGCTCTGCACCACGGCCACCACGCCGGCCGATACCTGCAGCAAGGTCAACGCACTCGGCGGGCTTGTCAGCGCGAAACTGGCGCGCGGCGATCTTGACGGTGCGCTCGCCGACATCAACGAAGCGATCCGGATCGATCCGACCCTGCCGCAGCCCTTGACCAACCGCGCAATGATCTGGCGCGCCAAGGGCAATCTCGACCGCGCCATTGCCGACGCGACCGAAGCGATAAGGCTTGCCAAGGCCAAGGCGCCGGCCAACGTCATGAGCTCGCCCGGCGGCGTGCTGATCTCGGCCTATGCGCACCGCGCCCTCGCCTATGAAGCCAAGGGCGATTTCGAGCGCGCCCGGCTGGACTATGCCGCCGCGCTGCAGGGGCCGGCAGCCGACGCCGTCAGCAAAGCCAACCAGGCCACCGCGAAAGTTCGTCTGTCGCTATTGTCAGAAACGTTGCCGGCTTTGCCGCGAACGGCGACGGCCATGACCCCGCTGCAAGCCGGCAAGGCCGTGCCACCGCCGGCCAGCGCGGCCGCTCTGCCCGGTCCGGCCGGGGCGACGCGTCCCCCGCCGCCCGCGCCCGCCGAGGCGATGCGCAAAAGGGCCGATACCGAGAAAGCCGAGCCCACGACAACCATCGTCAGGCGGGTGGCGCTCGTGATCGGCAACAGCGCCTATGCGCGGGTCAGGCCGTTGCCCAACCCGACCAACGACGCGCGCGCGATGGCAAGAAGCCTGCGCGAGATCGGCTTCGTGGTGACGGAAGGTACCGACCTCGACCGCGCGGCGATGCAGGCAACAATCCGCGACTTCCTGCGCGATGCCGCGCGCTCGCAGGTGGCGGTGGTTTATTACGCCGGCCATGGCGTACAGATCGACGGCCGCAATTATCTGGTGCCGGTCGATGTCCAGTTGCAGGGCAGCGGCGGCCTGACCGACACGATGATGGACCTCGACACGATCATGTCCGGCCTCGACGATCAGATCCGCACCAACATCCTGATCCTCGATGCCTGCCGCAACAACCCGATGGCGCCGCGTGTGGCGTCCACCGGCCCTGCCCGCGACATCGAGGCCGGATCGGCGGGGCTTGCCGCGCCCTCGATGCTCGGCAATGGCGCGACATTCGGCGCGGGCACGCTGATCGCGTTTGCGACCGCGCCGGGTCAGGTGGCGCTCGACGGCGAAGGCAGCCACAGCCCGTTCTCGGCGGCGCTCAGCCGGCATATCGGCACGCCCGGACTGGAAGTCCAGCAGATGCTGACCCGGGTCCGCGCGGAAGTGGTCGCGGCGACCAAGGGCAAGCAGGTGCCGTGGTCAAACTCGTCGCTGCTGGGTGAGGTCTATCTGGGCGACAGGTGACGGCGATGGAGAAGCGCCCAACACGCACGGCCGTCATTCCGGGGCGATGCGAAGCATGGAACCCGGAATCCCGAGATTCCGGGTTCGCATCTTCGATGCGCTCCGGAATGACGGTGTAGACTACTTGCCCCACACCTCCTCGGCAACTTCCACCGCGAGCCGCAGCTTGGCCCACTGCTCTTCCTCGGAGAGGATGTTGCCTTCCTCGGTGGAGGCGAAGCCGCATTGCGGCGACACCGCCAGTTGCTCGAGCGGCACGAATTTGGCGGCCTCCTCGATACGGCGTTTGATATCTTCCTTCTTCTCCAGTTCGCCGAACTTCGAGGTGATGACGCCGACCACGACCACCTTGTTGCCCTTCGGCAGATAGCGCAGCGGCTCGAAACCGCCGGCGCGGTCGGAATCATATTCGAGGAAATAGCCGTCGTAATTGGTGCCGGCCAGCATGGTCTCGGCCACCGGCTCGTAGCCGCCGGAGGAAATCCAGGTCGAGCGGAAGTTACCTCGGCAGACATGGGTGGTGACGACCATGTCAGCCGGCCGTTCGGCCAGCGCGTAATTGATGATGCGGGCGTAGGTTTGCTGCAGGCCGTCGGGATCGTCGCCGCGAGCGCGTGCCTTCTGTAGTTCGTCCTGCGAGCAGAGATAGGCCCATACCGTGTCGTCGAACTGCAGATAACGGCAGCCGGCATCGTAGAACGCCTTGACGGCCTTGCGGTAGGTCTTGCCGAGGTCGGCGTAGAATTCCTCGAGGTCGGGATAGACCTCCCTGGAAATCGACTTGCGGCCGCCGCGGAAATGCAGGACCGCCGGCGACGGGATTGTCATCTTCGCGGTGACGTGCGCCTTGTCCGCCTGCTTCTTCAGGAAGCGGAAATGGTCCAGCATCGGATGATCGTCCGGAAAGTCGAGCTTGCCGATGACGCGGACGGCGTCATGGCGGGTCTCGACGCCCGCGAACTGGATGCCGGTTTCGGGATGGAACAGCTCGCAGCCGCCGAGCTTGGCGAGGAAATCGAAATGCCACCAGGAGCGGCGGAATTCGCCGTCGGTCGCGAGCTTCAACCCGGTGGACGCCTGCCGGTGCACGACCTTCTCGATCTCGATGTCTTCGGCCTTGCGCAGGTCGTCCGCGGTGATTTCCCCTTTCTCCAGCTTGGCGCGCGCCTCCTTGATGCGCGGCGGCCGCAACAGGCTGCCGACTTCATCGGCACGGAACGGGGCTCTGGTTCGCTGCATGTTTCAACTCCCATCAAATCTTCTGATGCGCGGCGGCGCCGGCAACGCCGAGATGGCGTTCGAGCACCGCGGGATCGGCCTTCAATGCGTGGCTGGCCGCATCATGCACGATCGCGCCGCGTTCCAATATCACAACCCGATCGGCCAGCCCCAGAATCTTTTGCGCGTTTTGCTCGACGATGATGGAGCAGATGCCACCGGAGCGGGTGATGCTGCCCAACGCGCGGAGCAACTCCTCGACGATGATGGGCGCCAGCCCCTCGGTGGGCTCGTCGAGCAGCAAAACTTTGGGATTGAGGGTCAGCGCGCGGCCGATCGCCAGCATCTGCTGCTCGCCGCCGGACAGCTGGTTGCCGAAATTATTGCGGCGTTCCTTTAGCCGCGGAAACATGTCGTAGACCCGGTCCACGGTCCAAGGACCCGGCTGCGACACGGCCGTCATGTTCTCTTCGACCGTCAGCGATCGAAAGATATTGCGCTCCTGCGGCACCCAGCCGATGCCCGTCCGCGCCCGCTGGTCCGGCCGCATCGCGGTGATGTCCTGCCCGCCAAGTGCGATGGCGCCGCCGAAGCGGCGGGTGATGCCGACGATGGAATTGATCAGCGTGGTCTTGCCGGTGCCGTTGCGCCCGAGCAAAGCCAGCACCTGGCCTTCGCCGAGCGTAAGCGACATCGAAGGCAGCACCACGGCGTCGCCGTAGCCGGCCCGCAGGGCGTCGATGACGAGAAGCTCACCCATCGGCGCCCTCGCCGAGATAGACCGACTTCACCTGCGGATCGCGCGCGACCTGTTCCGGCGGCCCCTCCACCAGCAGCGCGCCGTTGACCAGCACCGAGATGCGGTCGGCGAGCGAAAACACCAGGTCCATGTCGTGTTCGATCAACAGTACCGTGACGTCGCGCGGCAGCGCGGCGACGGCGGCCAGAATGTCGTGGCGTTCGCTCTCCGGCACGCCGGCGGCGGGCTCGTCCAGCAGCAGCACGCGCGGCCTGGTCGCGATCGCAACCGCGATCTCGAGCAGGCGCTGCTTGCCGTAAGGCAGTGTCGCCGTGAGTTCATTCATGACGTCGAGCAGATGGAAACGCGCCAACGTTTGCGCGATCTCCTCGTTGACGTCCGCGCGCGTGCCCATCCGCCGCCACCAGTCGCCGCCGCGGCCGAGCCGTTCGGACACGGCCAGGCCCACGGTTTCGAGCGGGGTCAAATCCGCATAGAGCTGGTTGATCTGGAAGGTGCGCGACAGCCCGCGCAGCACCCTGGCATGAACTGGCAGCGCGGTGATGTCGTTGCCTTCGAGCAGGATCTGCCCGCCATTCGGGTTAAGCACGCCGGTCAGGAGGTTGATCACGGTGGTCTTGCCGGCGCCGTTCGGCCCGATCAGGGCATGGCGGGCGCCCTGCTTTACTTGCAGCGACAAATCGCGCGTCACCCTCAAGCCGCCGAAGGATTTTTCCAGTCCCTTTGTTTCCAGCGCGATCGTCATGGCGCATCGCTTTCGGGAACAGCCACCGCGGCCTTGCGGCCGAACAGGCGGCGGATGACCAGGTTCGGGCCCCACAGCGCCCAGCGATGGATGCGCTCGCGGCCGATCAGTACGATTACGACCAGCACCAACCCGATCCAGAACAGCCAGTATTGCGGCGTTATCGTCTGGAACAGTTCCTGCAGCATCTTGAAGACAACGGCGCCGATCAGCCCGCCGTAGAGATAGCCGGTTCCGCCGATGACGAGTACCAGCATCAGGTCGGCCGAACGCTCGAACGAAAACACGTCGAGCGAGGCCAGCGCCGTGGTCTGGGTGAACAGGGCGCCGGCGATGCCGGCATAGAACGCCGCCACGGTGTAGATCGCGATCAGGCGGCGGTTGACCGGGACACCGATCGCGGACGCCCGCAGCGGATTGTTCTTGATGGCGCGCAGCGACAGGCCGAACGGCGAGTTGACGATCCGTCGCGCCAGCAGAAACAGCAGGAAAAGGACGATCAGCGAATAGAAGAAGCCGGTCTTGCCGAACATGTCGAAGGCGAACAGGCCGAGGATGGGCTGCATCTCGATACCCTGCAGGCCATCGGTGCCGCCGGTGATGTTGGAGAAGCGCTCCGCCAGCGCTTCGAGCAACAGCGCGACGCCGAGCGTCACCATCAGCCGGGTCAGATCGACACCGCGGATCACGAGAAAACTGGTGAGGAAGCCGAGCATCATGGCGATCAACCCGGCCACGACCAGCGCGATCACCGGCTCGTTGATGATGCCGTGCAGCGCCAGCAGCCCCGCGGAATAGGCCCCCACCCCGAAGAAGGCGGCGTGCCCCAGCGAGACGATGCCGGCATAGCCGAGGATCAGGTCGAGCGACAGCGTGAACAACGCCAGACGCACGATGTCGGTCATGATCAGGTAGCGCGACGGAAACAGGAAGGCGCAGGACGCCGCCAGAATCCAGAACGCGATCTCGGCCGGACGCCAGCGGGCGCGAGCGATGGCATGGGAGGAGACGTCGGAAACCGCGCTCATCGTGCCCCTCACCGCGCAGCCGTGCGGCCGAACAGGCCGTTCGGGCGCCAGATCAGGATCACGATCATGATGGTGTAGATGACGAACGGCCCCATCTTCGGCACGTAATATTTGCCGGCGACGTCGCCGATGCCGAGCAGCAGCGAGGCAAGGAACGGCCCGGTGATGCTGGAGGAGCCGCCGACGGTGACCACGATCAAGAAGTAGATCATGAATTTCAGCGGGAAATACGGATCGAGCCCGAGGATCTCGGCACTTAGCGCCCCGCCGAGCCCGGCGAGGCCGCAGCCGAACGCAAAGGTGAAGGCAAACACCTGCGGCACGTTGATGCCGAGCCCGCTGGCAACGCGGGGGTCATCGACGGCGGCGCGCAGCCGGCTGCCGAACCGGGTCTTCGACAGGATCAGTTGCAGCGCCACCGTGAGCAGGCCACAGATCAAGATGATCATCAACCGGTAGCGGCCAATGCCGACGCCGAAGAAATCGAGCTGTCCTTCGAGCGCCGTCGGCAGCTTGATGAAAATTCGCGACGATCCCATCACGTAGTCCACCGCTGCTACCGACATGAACGTCAGGCCAATCGTGAACAGCACCTGGTCGAGATGGCTGCGGGCATAGAGATGGCGGTAGAGCGTCCGCTCCAGCGCCACGCCGATCACGGCCGCCGAGACGAAGGCCAGCGGCAGCGCTGAAAAGAACGGCCAGCCGGCATTGTTGACCAGCACCGCGCAGACGTAGCCGCCGGTCATGGCGAAGGCGCCGTGGGCGAGGTTGACGAAATTCATCAGCCCGAGCGTCACCGCCAGCCCGCAGGCCATGATGAACAGCAGCATGCCGTAGGCGATGCCGTCGAACAGGATAGTGAACAGCGTGGTCATTCAGACGAGATCAGCCAGACTTGAAGACTGTTTATTAATTTAGCGTCGTCATGGCCGGGCTCGTCCCGGCCATCCACGTCCTTCGTACCGCGCGGTAAGACGTGGATGCCCGGGTCAAGCCCGGCATGACGTGGAGGGGTCAAGGGCACACGCGGCGCCGAAGACGGCGTCACTTCTTGGTCTTGCCGGAATCCTTCACCGCCTCGAAGGTGGCGAATTCGACATTGTAGAGTTCGCCGTCGACCTTCTCGACCTTGCGGATGTAGATGTTCTGCACGATGTCGCGGGTTTCCGGATCGATCATGATCGGGCCGCGCGGGCTTTCCCACTTCATGCCCTTCATCGCCTCGATCAGCGCATCGCCGTCGGTCTTGCCGCCGGTCTTCTTCAAGGCTTCGTAGATCAGGCGGATGCCGTCATAGCCGCCGACCGCCATGAAGCCCGGGCGCTGGTTGAAGGCCTTCTTGTAGGCGGCGACGAATTCCTTGTTGGCGGCCGAGGGATGCGCGGCGGAGTAGAGGTGCGCCGTGACGGTGCCGAGCGCCGCGTCGCCCATGCCGTTGAGCAGGTCGTCGTCCATGACGTCGCCGGGGCCGATCACCTTGATGCCGGACTTGTCGAGGCCGCGCTCGGCATATTGCTTCATGAAGTTGCCGCCCTGTCCGGCCGGCACGAACACGAACACGGCGTCGGGCCTGGAGTCCTTCATGCGCTGCAAAAACGGAGCGAAATCAGGATTTTGCAGCGGCACCTTCACTTCTTCGACGATCTCGCCGCCGCCGGCGGTGAAGTTCTGCTTGAAGAAGTTCAGCGCATCATTGCCGGGCGCGTAGTCGGAGGTCAGCGTCGCGACCTTCTTGATGCCATTCTTGGCGGCCCAGTCGCCGATGATGGTGGAGGACTGCGCCAGCGTGAACGAGGTGCGAACGATATAGGGCGAGCGCTCGGTGATGATCGAGGTACCCGCCGCCATCACGATTTCCGGAACTTTTGCCTGCGTCGCCAGCGGCGCCGCAGCCAGGGCGGCGGGGGTCACGCCGAACCCGGCGATGAAATTGACCTTGTCGTTGACGATCAGTTCCTGCGCCAGCCGCTTGGTGTTGTCGGGAGCCGCGGCGTCGTCCTTGAGGATGACCTCGATCTTCTTGCCGGCGACGGTGTCGCCGTTCTGCTGCATGAAGAGCTTGACCGCGTTGTCGATCTGCTTACCGGTCGAGGCTTGGCCGCCGGTCATCGGCAGGATCAGACCGATCTTGACGGTCTCCTGGGCCTGGGCCGGCGCGAACGCCAGCATTCCGGCGACGGCGCCCGCGGCCATCAACACGTGACTGCGACTAGACATCGGTATCCCTCCCCCTGATCGGCCTGTGTCCTCGAACCCAAGCTTCCGGCCATTGATCGCACCATAACCCGGATTGCGCGGCCGGGCAGCGCGGCAACAAGGCGTCGTTGTGGGTCCTTTTGTCAATCGGACCATTGGGCATGGGCGCAGCAAAGCGGCCGGTAATTCGGTAGTAAGCCGGCATAATGGTATTATATTACAGTCAGCGCGGATCTTCTCTTTACGGTCGAAGACTAAACAAGGGTCCCTTCAACAAATATCGCTTCCTTCGACCGGCCGCCGCAAATCCATCATCCTTAAAGGGTCAGGCTGTAATTTCTGCAGATGCCGACCAGCGCGCGCCATATTTTCGCGATTCTCACCGTTGCCCTCGCGGGCTGCGGCTTGAGCGGCTGCGGGACCATCAATGAGAAAATCGCAGCCGGCGTGAGCGACGCCATCCCGGCGGCGATCGGCGGCCTCCCCGCCGATGCGCCGCCGCGCCCGGGGACTGCGCAATATGACGAGTTCATGCGGGAGCGCGAGCGAAAGCGGCTGATGCCGGCGTCCGAGCGCGAGCAGGAAGCCAAGGCCGCCGCCACGGCGCAGGACAAGGCCCGCTAGTCGATTATATCAGTCCATGAACACCACGGTCTTGCGACCATTGAGGATCACGCGATCCTCGAGGTGATGACGCATGGCGCGCGCCAGCACCCGGCGTTCGATGTCGCGGCCCTTGCGCGAGAGATCCTCCGGCGTGTCGCGATGGCTGATGCGCTCGACGTCCTGGTCGATGATCGGACCCTCGTCGAGGTCGCGCGTGACGTAATGGGCGGTGGCGCCGATCAGCTTGACGCCGCGCTCATGGGCCTGGTGGTAGGGCCGCGCGCCCTTGAAGCCGGGCAGGAACGAATGGTGGATGTTGATGCAGCGTCCCGACAGCCTGGCCGACATCTCGTCGGACAGGATCTGCATATAGCGCGCCAACACCACGAGATCGGTCTGGCTATCCTGAACCAGTTTCCAGACCGCCTCCTCCTGCTCGCGCTTGGTTTCCCTGGTTACCGGCAGATAGTGGAACGGTATGTCGCCGAAATCGAGCGCGCCGTAAGTCTCGCGCGGATGGTTGGAAACGATGGCGGTCGGGATCATCTGAAGTTCGCCGGTGCGCCAGCGATAGAGGATATCGACCAGGCAATGATCCGACTTCGACACCAGCAGCATGACCCGGCGGCGATTGGCGCGGTCGCGCATCTGCCATTCCATGGCAAAGCGGTCGGCGATCGCGGTGAAGCCGGTCTGCAACGCCTGCAACTCCACGGCCAGATCGGCGGCGGTGAACACCACCCGCATGAAGAATTTTTGGGTTTCGGTATCGTCGAACTGCTGGGCGTCCAGGATGTTCTGTCCGTTATGGGCGAGAAAGGTCGAGACCGCGGAAACGATGCCGGGGCGGTCCGGGCAGGACAGGGTCAGGACGAACTGGTGATCGGGCATGGCAAAGCTGACTACAATTCAGGCAAGGGAACGCGGCGATGGCGGCCCTGCTCTATCATCGCGCCGGCGCTTGCGCCAATCCCGAAACGAGGGTCAGGATGAACAAAGGGCGAAGCCGGAGCGTTGGAGCGAAATCATGCCTGACAGACTGAACGGTTACCGCATCCTGATCCTGGAGACCCGCGAGGAAGCGCAGTTTTCCCGCCTGCTCATCGAACAGGGCGCCGACGTCGTGCAATGTCCGATGTTCACCATCCGCGATGCGCCGGACCCCGCGCCGGTCGAGGCCTGGATCAGGCGGGCCATCGAAAGGCCGTTCGACGACGTCGTCCTCATGACGGGCGAAGGCCTTCGCCGGCTGATGAAGGTGGTGCGCCGCATCGGCGCAGAACAAGCATTCGTCGCCGCGCTCGGCAAGGCGCGGAAGTTCGCGCGTGGGCCCAAGCCCGGCAAGGCCCTGCGCGAGATCGGGCTGGAACCACAGATGACGACGGAGAAGCCGACCTCAGAGGGCATCGCCGACATGCTGTCGCGGCTCGACCTGAAAGGCCGCCGCCTCGGCCTGCAGCTCTACCCGGACAAGGATCATGCTGTGCTGATCGGCGCGATCAAGGCGCAGGGCGCCGAGGTCGATACCGTGCTGCCCTATGCCTATGACGCGCAGGCCGCCGACGCCAATATCATCTCGGCGATCGACGAGATGGCGGAAGGCCGCATCGACGCGATCGCGCTGACCAATCTCGGCCAGATCCGCCGCCTGATCGAGGTGGCGCGCACGCGCGGCTGCGACGACCGATTGCGAGAAGGGCTGGAGCGCACACCGATCGCATCCGTCGGCCCGGCCGTGTCGAACGAACTCACATCGCACGGGCTGCGGACAGACATCTATCCGGCCGAGGATGCGTTCTTCATGCGGCCGCTGATCTCGGCGATGGCCGTGGCGCTCGGCAAAAACCCGCCGCGCGCGTCCACGGGACGGTGAAAAAGCGAAAGGCCGCCGGTCGTGGCGGCCTCCCGTCGGTTGCGGAAACCGTTCTCAGCGCATGTGCAGGCTCACACCCCCCGACTTCGGATGGATGGCGTCCATCAAGCGGGCTCCCACGGCCTTCATGTAATTCTCGTAGGCGTCGATTGCGATGTCGAGCATGCCGCGGCCGCCGCTGACGGCATCGAGATCGTCGATGCCCAGCTCGCCCACCTCACGGGTGAAGTCGGTCATGTTTCCCTCCAAGCTTCGCTGCGATTACTTGTGCACCGGGTCGGATGGGCGGTCGGTCGAGCGACGAAGGTCGCCAGGTCCGCCGAACAGGTGACGGAGGAAGCTGATGATGCCGCCGCCGCTGATCGCCTTCAGTTCGGCGTCGGTCAGCAGATCGATTTCCTGGTTCGAGATTTCGCCTTTTGAATTGATCATCGAATTCCTCCTGTCTGGGCGAGGGCCACCCCTCAAACCCGTGCCAGCAGTGTAGGCAAAGGCGGCCGCCGGCCGCCGTGCCACACATCACACAGACATCACTCTTCGATTTCAGGAACGCATGGCCGGCAACACAGCCGCATGGGCGGCGAATCGCGGGATTTGACGGCGTTGGAGTGTCCCCATGCTTCCTCGGGTGCGGCATCCCGCTGGAAGATGGGCGAATGGGTACCGGTTTTCTCCGGGGCGACGCCGGGCTGCCGTGTCACTTCGTCTCGCTGAGGAACGCCTGATAGGCGAGCCGGATGCCGTCCTCCAGCGCGGTCGAGGCCCGCCAGCCGAGCTTGGCCAGCCGGGAGACGTCGAGCAGCTTTCGGGGTGTGCCGTCCGGGCGCGACGTGTCGAAAGTGATCTCGCCAGCATAGCCGACGGTCGCGGCAACGACGCGGGCGAACTCGGCGATCGTGATGTCCTCGCCGGTACCGATGTTGACCAGTTCGCCGTCCGAATAGGTCCTCATCAGATGGATGCAGGCGTCGGCGAGATCGTCGACATAGAGGAATTCGCGCCGCGGCGTGCCGGTACCCCAGACCACGACGTCCCGTGCGCCCGAAATCTTCGCCTCGTGGAAGCGGCGGATCAGGGCGGCGACGACGTGGCTGTATTCGGGATGATAATTGTCACCGCGGCCGTAAAGGTTGGTCGGCATGACACTGATGAAGTCGGCGCCATACTGGCTGCGATAGGCCTCCGCCATCTTGATCCCGGCGATTTTTGCAATGGCGTAGGGTTCGTTGGTCGGCTCCAGCGGCCCCGTCAGTATCGAGTCCTCGCGCAGCGGCTGCGGCGCCAGTTTGGGATAGATGCAGGACGAGCCGAGGAACATCAGCTTCTCGGCGCCGTGGACATGCGCGGCGTGGATCACGTTGGTGGCAATCGCCAGATTGTCGTAGAGGAATTCGGCGCGCAGCGTGTTGTTGGCGACGATGCCGCCGACCTTGGCGGCCGCGAGAAACACTACCTGCGGACGCTTGGCGGCAAACCATGCGTTGACCGCCGCCTGGTCGCGCAGGTCGACCTCGCTGCGGGTCGCGGTCAGCAGTTCGACGCCTTCCCGGGCCAGCCGGCGCACCAGTGCCGAGCCGACCATGCCGCGATGGCCGGCGACGTAGACGGTCTTGCCTTTCAGCTCAAATGGCAGACTAGCCATTGGCCGCCTCCCGCTTGGCTTCCGCGAGATCGCTGGCGACCATTTCCTTCACCATTTGCGCGAACGAGGTCTTGGGTGTCCAGCCGAGTTTGTCGCGCGCCTTGCCGGCGTCGCCCACCAGCAGGTCGACTTCGGTCGGCCGGAAATAGACCGGATCGATGCGAACCAGGGCCTTGCCGGACTTTCTGTCGACGCCGGTCTCGTCGGCGCCGGTGCCGCGCCATTCGATCGCACGGCCGACTTCGGCGAACGCCAGTTCGACGAACTCACGCACCGAACGATGTTCGCCGGTTGCCAGCACGAAATCGTCGGGCTTGTCGGCCTGCAAGATCATGTGCATGCCCTCGACATAGTCGCGCGCATGGCCCCAGTCCCGCCTGGCCTCGAGGTTGCCGAGGTAAAGTGCGTCGTCCAGCCCGGTCTCGATACGGGCGACGCCGCGCGTGATCTTGCGCGTCACGAAGGTTTCGCCGCGGATCGGACTTTCGTGGTTGAACAGGATGCCGTTGGAAGCATACATCCCATAGGCCTCGCGATAGTTCACCGTGATCCAGTAGCCGTAAAGTTTTGCGACGCCGTAAGGCGAGCGCGGATAAAACGGCGTGGATTCCCTCTGCGGCACTTCCTGCGCCTGACCGTACAGCTCCGAGGTCGAGGCCTGGTAGAACCGCGTCTGCTTCTCCATGCCGAGAATGCGGATCGCCTCCAAAAGCCGCAGCACGCCGAGGGCGTCGGCATTGGCGGTGTATTCCGGGCTTTCGAAACTGACGCCGACATGGCTCTGGGCGGCGAGGTTGTAGATCTCGGTCGGCCTGATCTGCTGCATCAACCGGATCAGGTTGGTCGAATCTGTCATATCGCCGTAATGCAGCAGGAACGGCCGCTTGCGGGAATGCGGGTCCTGGTAGAGATGATCGATGCGCGCGGTGTTGAACGAGGAGGACCGCCGCTTGATGCCGTGGACCTCGTAGCCCAGGCCGAGCAGATATTCAGCCAGATAGGCGCCGTCCTGGCCGGTGACGCCCGTGATCAGCGCGACGCGTTTTGGACTTTGACCCGCCATCGTCTCTCCAGGAACCTGCGAGACGGGTCTTGTGGAACCATCAAGCCTCGAATCTGGAAGCTTTACGTCTCAGTTGCGCCGGACCGTTGCGCGGCGCTGGCCATAGCATCCGCCGGAGGCGGAGTCTAATGCGGAAGCTGCTCGACTTCAGACCGTCAGGCCGAGTGCTGTCCGCATCGACCGGTGGTAGTGGATCATCGCCGGCTCGTTGCGGCCATAGACCAGGTGGCTCTGCGCACCCGAGGTCAGGCCAATCTGGATGCTGCGTCCGGCCGGGAAATCCTCGCCGGTGACGACATCGAGCACGAGTTGCATGTTTTTGTCCCAATGGACGCGCTCTTCCTCGGTGCTCGGCGCCTTCGGCACGTAGAGGCCCAGATCCATGACGGCGCGATCGGCGCGGTCCTCGCAAGGAAACACCCGCGCGAGTTCGACGTGGTCGCCCTGCACGAGGAGAAGCGTGTTGGGGAACAGCGAATAGACCAGCGTGGTATTCCACATCAGATCCCAGTTGTCCTCGGGCTCGGCCTTGAGCCGCTCGAGTTTGCGACGCGGAAATGTCAGGCGGTGGTTGAGGCCGAACGCCTCGAAATCGGTGACGTTGCCGTGCAGGATGTCGCGCAGGGAATCGCGGTGCAGGAAGCCGACATGATAGCCCTCGTGGAACGTGTCGACGACGATCTTCCAGTTCATGGTCTCCGGGATCAGGCGCCGATCGTAGAACGACCAGGATGCAAAGCCATACGAGCCAAGCTCGTCGGCAAGCCCGCCGAGCCAGGGATCGATGTCGAAGCTCGTTGAACCATCAGCGGTCGGGATCACCCACACCAGGCCATGCTTTTCACACAGCGGCAGTTCGACCAGCGCGGCCCTCTCGCGGCGCACGTCGGGAAAACTGCGCTCGTCGGGAATACCCGCCAGTTCGCCGGCGAGATCGTAGGTCCAGGCATGGTACGGGCATGAGAACAGTTTGGCCTTGCCGCAGCCCTGCGCCACCTTGGCGCCGCGATGGCGGCACACGTTGAGAAACGCGCGCAGTTTGCCGTCGCGTCCCCGCACGATCAGGATCGGCACGCCGGCGTGATCGTCAGTGCTGAAATTACCCGGCTCGGACCAGTTCGAAGCAAAGCCCATGACCAGGGGATGCTTGCGGAACAGCACCGTCTGCTCCGCCGCGAGACGCCCGGCATCCGTATAGGCTGATACCTCGTTGCGCCACGGGCTGTCGGCCATCGCCGTGGTTCGCGTCTCCACGTAATGCAACAGACGCTTTAGAAGATTGATCTGATCCTGTCTGTTCATCGGAACACTTCCCGCAGGTTGCAATCGTGGAAACGATCAATTTTGATACGGCACCGTATCAATACCACTTGCCATCCGATATTTCAATACGGTACCGTATCACGATGCGGTTCGGATCGCGGCATTGGACGTCGAGCGACCACGTCGGCATCTCAAGCCCGCATCAAGGATAAATCGAGCGTTCGTCAAAGCCTTCGTTCGGCGGATAAGCTTTGGTCGGATCACGACGACAAGATTGACGAGAATACAGATTTGCCCAGATCCCCTTTGGCATCATTCGCCATGATGGCGCAGGCGTTCCAGATCGATGATGGTGACGCCGCCATATTCAAGCCGCAGCAGGCCTTCGTTCTCCAGCCGCTTCAGGCACTGATTGGCATTTTGTCTGGAGATCCCGGAGAGCGCGCCGATTTCTTCCTGTGTGATCTCGAGGTGCCGCGTCACGTCCGGATAGAGAATCGGGTTGAACAGCGAGGCCATCGAGCGCGCAACGCGGCTGGTGGCGTCGAGCGTGCGACCGTGCTCCAGTGCGCCGATAAACTGGCCGACCCGCTCGTTGAGTTGCCGGACCAGAAAGCGGTTGAACGCCACGCTGTTCTCGAACAGCCAGAAGAAGGTGTTGCGGTCCATCAGCGCCAGCCTGGTGTCGCGCAGCGCGACCATGTCGTAACGACGGGCCTCGCCTTTCAGGATGGAGCCCTCCCCGAACCAGCCGCCCGCGGTCACGCCGGCCAGCATGACGGCCTTGCCGCCGCTCGACGCGGTACCCATCCGGGCGAGACCGCTGACGATGCCGGTCCAGTACTCGAAGCAATCACCGCGCATGAAAATGAACTCGTTGGCGCCATAGGATCTTTCGACGATGCCGGCACGCGCGATGTCGATTTCCTGCGCGTCAAATTCGCGCGACCATGCCGCAATTCGCCTGAGGTGATCCGCAGCAATCATGATCGCATCGACAGTTGCATTCCGAACGTGCTGCACCGCAATAGAAATGCGGCGCCATCAAATTTACAGACCAATTGTCAGCCAAACGACATTTCAAACTATCGCATTCCCCTAAGGAGAGCCACCGCGGCGCCCGTCACGCTGGACGAGGCGGCGGGGTGCGACACTACCGCGCGCAAGGTGAGCCGGCGGCCGGCACCGTTAGTCGGATGGCCTGCCCGTCCCCGCCGATGTAGGATCGCGCAAGCGACAAAGAGCGCGGCCTGAGCGTGCCATATCCGGAGGGAATGAGTGGCTTACACGTTGGAAGTGCGCGACGTTTCGTTGCGCTTCGGTGGCGTCCGCGCGCTGACCGATGTCTCCTTCGGCGTGAACGAAGGCGAGCTGTTCTCGATCATCGGCCCGAACGGCGCCGGCAAGACCTCGATCGTCAATTGCATTTCCGGTCGCTACAGGCCGACCGAAGGAAAGTTGTTCTATCGCGGCAAGGACATCACCGGGCTCAACACCAATGCGCGGCCGCGGCTTGGCATCGGCCGCACCTTCCAGAATCTCGCGCTGTTCCACCATATGAGCGTGCTCGACAATATCATGGTCGGGCGGCATCACCTTTTGAAGAACAATTTCATCACGGGATCGCTGTACTGGCTGACCGGCGCGCGGCGCGAGGAACTCGCGCATCGCCGCAAGGTGGAGGAGATCATCGACTTCCTCGACCTGCAATCGGTGCGCAAGGCGACCGCGGGCACCCTGCCCTATGGCTTGCGCAAGCGCGTCGAACTGGCCCGTGCGATGGCGCTGGAGCCGCAATTGATCCTGCTCGACGAGCCGATGGCCGGCATGAACTTCGAGGAAAAGGAGGACATGGCGCGCTACATCGTCGATCTCAACGAAGAGTTCGGCATGACCGTGATGATGATCGAGCATGACATGGGCGTGGTGATGGACATCTCCCACCGCGTCATGGTGCTGGATTTCGGCCGCAAGATCGCCGAGGGCGATCCGGCAGCCGTGCTGGCCGATCCCCATGTGAAGCGCGCCTATCTCGGCGAAGAGGACGAAATGCTGGTCGATCCCGACGACAAGCCGTCCGCTCCGGAGTGTGCGGCATGATCGACTACGCCGGACGCGTCGCCAGGGAGGATACGTTTCCAAAGCTGCTCCGCCTCAACGCGCGGGAGCACGGCGGAGACATCGCGTTGCGTGAAAAGCATCTCGGGCTTTGGCGCGTCTTCACCTGGAACGACTACCAGACCCGCGTGCGGGATTTTGCGCTCGGCATGGTCGAACTCGGCTTGGGGCGCGGCGACGTCATCGGCATCATCGGCGACAACCGGCCGGACTGGGTGGCGGCCGAGATCGCAACCCACGCCATCGGCGCGATGAGCCTTGGCCTATACCGCGACGTGCTGGACGAGGAAGCGGCCTATCTGCTGAGTTATGGCGACGCCCGGCTGGTGTTCGCCGAGGACGAGGAGCAGGTCGACAAGCTGCTGGCGCTGGCCGATCGTGCGCCGAACCTGAAGCACATCGTCTATTCCGATCCGCGGGGCATGCGGAAGTATGATGATCCGCGGCTGATGGAAGCCGGAAAGCTCGCCGCGATGGGCCGCGACCGCGCCGCGCGCGAGCCAAGCCTGTACGACCGGCTGGTGGATGCAACCAACGGCGAGGACACCGCAATCCTCTGCACCACGTCAGGCACCACGGCCCATCCCAAGCTCGCGATGCTGGCGGGCGGTCGCGTGCTGAAACATTGCGCGGCCTACCTGGCGTTCGATCCGAAAGGGCCGGACGACGAATATGTCTCGGTGCTGCCGCTGCCCTGGATCATGGAACAGGTCTACGCGCTCGGCAAAGGGCTGCTGTGCCGGATGAAGGTCAACTTCGTCGAAGAGCCCGAGACCATGATGCACGATTTCCGCGAGATCGCGCCGACCTTCGTGCTGTTCGCGCCGCGGCTCTGGGAATCGATCGCCGCCGACGTGCGCGCCGGCGTGATGGATGCCTCGCCGCTGAAGCAGAAACTGTTCGACATCGGCATGAAGTCGGGGCTAGCAGCCCTCGCTCAGGGCAGACGTTCGATGTTTGCCGACCAGCTGCTGTTCCGCGCGCTGCGCGACCGGCTCGGCTTTACGCGGCTGCGCTCGGCCGCGACCGGCGGCGCGGCGCTGGGGCCCGACACCTTCAAGTTCTTCCGCGCCATGGGCGTGCCGCTGCGCACGCTGTACGGCCAGACCGAAATGCTCGGCGCCTACACCCTGCATCCGGCCGAACATGTCGACCCGGACACGACGGGCGTGCCGATGGCCGCCGATATCGAGCTGCGCATCGACAAACCCGATATCAACGGCGTCGGCGAAATCGTGGTGCGGCACCCCAACATGTTCCTCGGCTATTACAAGAACCCGGAAGCCTCCGCCGCCGACATCAAGGACGGCTGGATGCATTCCGGCGACGCCGGCTATTTCAACACCGACCGTCAGCTCGTCGTGATCGACCGCATCAAGGATCTCGCCGAGACTTCGCACGGCGAGCGCTTCTCGCCGCAATACCTCGAAAATAAGCTAAAATTCTCGCCTTATATCGCCGAGGCGGTGGTGCTCGGCGCGGGCCGCGACAGATTGGCGGCGATGATTTGCATCCGCTACTCGATCATCTCGAAATGGGCGGAGAAGAACCGGATCTCCTTCACCACCTATACCGATCTCTCCTCGCGGCCCGAGGTCTACGCATTGCTGCGCAATGAGGTCGAGGCCGTCAATGCCACGCTGCCGCCGGCGCAACGCATCTCGCGCTTCCTGCTGCTGTACAAGGAACTCGACGCCGACGACGGCGAGCTGACCCGCACCCGGAAGGTCCGCCGCAGCGTCATCAACGAGAAATACGCCGACATCATCGACGCGATCTACAGCGGCAAAAGCGACATCCCGGTCGACACCGTGATCCGTTTCCAGGACGGCACCACCCAGCGCATCCGCACCACGCTGCGGGTGGTCGATCTCGGCCATGACGCCCCGATGGCGGAGGCCGCGGAATGACGGGGCAGCAACACGGCGCGGTGCCAGTCGATGCGCCCTCTCCCCTTGTGGGAGAGGGCGTCGCCGGCCGTCGACAAGCACTCGCTTGGGTGAGGGGTATGCCTCCACACATGCATATGCCGACAGAACCCCTCACCCGTCTTCGCATCGCGAAGCCACCCTCTCCCACAAGGGGAGAGGGAAAGAGGACAGCATGAACACCCAGCTCCTGATCCAGCTCCTGGTCAACGGCCTCGTGGTCGGCACGCTCTACGGCGTGGTCGCGATGTCGTTCGTGCTGATCTACAAGGCGACGCAGGTCGTGAATTTCGCGCAGGGCGAATTGCTGTTGATCGGCGCCTGGGTGTGCTGGTGGTTGCTGACCAGATACCAGGTCCCGTTCTATCTGGGCATGCCGATCACGCTGGTGTTCATGTTCCTGTTCGGCATCGCCATCCAGATCGTGATCCTGCGGCCGATGATCGGCGAGCCGATCATTTCCGTGATCATGGTGACGATCGCACTGTCGACGGTGTTTTCGGCGCTGATGAAGTGGATGTTCGGCGTCAATCTGCAGCCGTTCCCGCGGATCTTCCAGACCCAGAACGTCAACATCCTCGGGCTGCAGGTGCAGACCGTCTATCTGATGAGCCTGGCGGTGTCGGTCGCGATGATGATCGGCATGGCGTGGTTCTTCCGCCTGTCCAAATACGGTCTCGCCATGCGCGCAACCGCCTTCAACCAGCAGGTGGCGCAGTCGCTCGGCATTTCCGTGAAAAGCGTATTCGCGATGGCCTGGGCGATCTCGGCGACCGTCTCCGCGGTCGCGGGCGTCGTGGTCGCCGTCGTCAACGGCGTTTCGGCCGGGCTTTCCGCCTATGGCGTCAAGGTGTTTCCGGCGGCGATTCTCGGCGGCCTCGACAGCGTCGGCGGCGCGGTGCTGGGCGGCATCATCATCGGGCTATTGGAAAACGTCGCGCATTTTCTCGACAGCGAGTACCTGCACTGGGGAAATCTCTACGAGATCGCGCCGTTCTATGCGCTCATCATCATCCTCATGATCAAGCCGTACGGCCTGTTCGGCACCAAAGACATCGAGCGGGTGTAGGCATGATCGCCGAAAAGTGGAAGCCGGTTTTCGGTAACGATCATGCCCAAACAAAAAGGCGGGCCCAGTGACATACATCGAGCAGCGCGGACGGTAGGAGCCCATGGCTGGTCAAACCCTGATTCCTGCCGGCGATTTCCGCACCACCTATGCGGCGGATACCACCGTGTTTCCGACCACGACCAGCCGCAATGCGATGATTGCGGGCATTCTGCTGGTGTGTTTCGCGCCCTATGTCGTCAGCGCCTATGTACTCAGCCTGCTGATCCAGATCGGCATTTTCTCGATCGCCGCGCTCGGGCTGAATATCGTGGTCGGCTTCACTGGCCAGATCTCGATCGGCCACGCCGCCTTCTTTGGCTTCGGCGCCTTCACTTCGGCCTATCTCTCGAACCGGTTCGGCATTCCCGTCTTCTTCTGCATCCCGCTGGCAGGCGTCGTGACGGCCGCCGTCGGTCTCATTTTCGGCCTGCCCGCGGCGCGGCTGAAGGGGCTCTACCTGGCGATCGCGACGCTGGCCGCGCAGTACATCCTGCTCGATTTCTTTGCCCGCGCCGAATGGTTCACCGGCGGCAGCGTGCCCGCCAGCGCCGAGCCGTTCTCGCTGTTCGGCTACACGCTACGCGGCGACAAGCAATATTTCTACGTCGTGCTGGCCTATGTCGTGGTCTGCTATCTGCTGGTCACCAATCTGATCCGCTCGCGTGACGGCCGCGCGCTGATCGCGGTGCGCGACCATTATCTCTCGGCCGAGATCATGGGCATTAACCTGACCAAATACCGGACGCTGTCGTTCGGGCTGGCCGCGTTTTTCGCCGGCATCGGCGGCGGGCTCTATGCGCATTACAACCTTGTCGTTTCCAACGAGGGATTCGGCATCGACCGCTCGATCATTTTTCTCGCCATGATCATTATCGGCGGGCTCGGCTCGATCATGGGCACGCTGATGGGAACGGCGTTCATGGTGCTGCTGCCGGAATCGATGGAATGGCTGAGCGTCGCGCTGCGCGGCAGCCCGATCGACCAGATGCTGGCGCTGAAGAACAACATCGCCTTCCTGCGCGAGATGGCGATCGGGCTGATCATCATCGTGTTCCTGGTGTTCGAGCCCGACGGGCTCGCGCATCGCTGGCGGCAGATCAAGGCTTATTGGAAACTCTACCCGTTCTCGCATTGAGGTCGGAACGGGACAGACGTTGAGAAGACCTCGAGAAACGACCGAAGGATGATGTCCATGACGATGAAAGTTCTTTTGAGCACTGCTTCGCTTGCCATGCTGCTGGGGACCACCGCAGCATCGGCGCAGGCGCCGATCTCGCTCGGTCATCTCGCCGACTATTCGGGCGCGACCTCTGACGTCGGCACCCCGTTCGGACAGGGCGTCGCCGACGCCTATGCCTGGGTCAACAAGAATGGCGGCATCAACGGCGCCAAGGTCAATGTCGACACGGTCGACTACGGCTACCAGGTGCCGCGCGCGATTGCGCAGTACAAGAAGTGGTCGGGCGCCGACAAGGTTTCCGCCATCCTCGGCTGGGGCACCGCGGACACCGAGGCGCTCACCGGCTTCCTGGCCGAGGACAAGATCCCGGATATTTCCGGCTCCTATGCGGCGGCGCTGTCCGACCCGACCGGCGCCGGCGGCAAGGCGAAGCCCGCGCCCTACAACTTCTTCTACGGCCCGAGCTACTCGGATGCGCTGCGCGCCATGCTGACCTGGGCGGCCGAGGACTGGAAGGCCAAGGGCAAGTCCGGCAAGCCGAAATTCGTCCACATGGGCGCCAACCACCCCTACCCTAACGCGCCAAAGGCGGCCGGTGAAGCGATGGCCACCGAATTGGGCTTCGACGTGCTGCCGCCGATCGTGTTCGCGCTGACCCCGGGTGACTACAGCGCGCAGTGCCTGACGCTGAAGAGTTCCGGCGCCAACTACGCCTATCTGGGCAACACCGCGGGCTCCAACATCTCCGTGCTCAACGCCTGTAAGGCCGCCGGCACCGACGTGCAGTTCCTCGGCAACGTCTGGGGCATGGACGAGAACGCCGCCAAGGCGGCCGGCGCCGCCGCTGACGGCGTCGTGTTCCCGCTGCGCACCGCGGTGGCCTGGGGCGGCAACGCGCCCGGCATGAAGACCGTCACCGAGATCTCGAAGATGTCGGACTCAGCCGGCAGCGCCTATCGCCCCGTGCACTACATTGCCGGCGTCTGCACCGCGCTCTACATGAAGGAGGCCGTCGAATGGGCCGCCAAGAACGGCGGCGCCAATGGCGAGAACGTCAAGAAGGGCTTTTACCAGAAGAAGGACTGGGTGCCGACCGGCATGGACGGGGTCTGCAATCCCTCGACCTGGACCGACAAGGACCACCGCGGCACGCTCAAGGTCGATCTCTATCGCATGAAGGTCGCAGCTGCGACCGACGCGCCGCTCAACGATCTCGTCAAGAACGGTACCATCAAGCTGGAGAAGGTTAAGACGGTGGACCTGCCGCGGAAGCCGGAGTGGCTTGGCTGGTGAGACAACGGATCGCCTTCGGGCGATCCAAACACTCCGTCGCCATCCCCGCGCAGGCGGAGATCCAGTACGCCGCGGCTTCTCGGTCAATCCGAGACGCCTCTGGAATACTGGATCACCCGCATTCGCGGGTGATGACGGAGGTGGGCGGGGCGACAGGCTCGCTCCCCCGGCAACGCCTGGAAAAACAGCATGACTGACGCAACCGCAATCGATCGCCCCGCCTCGACGGCCGCGCAAGCCGCCGCCCCACTCCTCAGCGTGCGCAACATCGAGGTGGTCTACGACAAGGTCATCCTGGTGCTGCGCGGGCTGAGCCTTGACGTGCCCAAGGGCGCGATCGTGGCGCTGCTCGGCGCCAACGGCGCCGGCAAGTCGACGACGCTGAAGGCGATTTCCGGCCTGCTCAAGACCGAGGACGGCGAAGTCGTCCGCGGCGAGATCGTGTTTGATGGCGCGCGCATCGACGGTATCGATCCCGACAAGATCGTCCGCCGCGGCATCTTCCAGGTGATGGAAGGCCGCCGGATCATATCAGACATGACCTCGATCGAGAATCTGAAGCTCGGCGCCTTCACCCGCACCGACAACGAGGTCGGCGACGACATCGACATGGTGTTCAATTATTTCCCGCGCCTGAAGGAGCGCACGGGACTGGCCGGCTATCTCTCCGGCGGCGAACAGCAGATGCTGGCGATCGGCCGCGCGCTGATGGCGCGGCCCAAGATGATCCTGATGGACGAACCGTCGATGGGCCTGTCGCCGCTGCTGGTGAAAGAGGTGTTCTCCATCATCAAGGAGATCAACCGTGATCTCGGCGTCACCATCCTGCTGGTGGAGCAGAACGCGCGCGCGGCGCTCTCGGTGGCAAGCCACGGCTACATCATGGAACAGGGCAAGGTGGTGCTCGACGGCACCGCGGAGGAATTGCGCGACAACGAGGACGTCAAGGAATTCTATCTCGGCGGCGCCGGCGACCAGCGCAAGAGTTTCAAGAACCTGAAAAGCTTCAAGCGGCGGAAGCGGTGGCTGTGAGTGCCGTCGGTCATCTAGGGCACCGTAATTTCGGGCCGCCGCAATATGCTTGCACCATCCCCGTCATCCTGAGGTGCGAGCCTTGCGGTGCACTTGCACCGCTGGGCGAGCCTCGAAGGATGAGCGGCCCGTGGCCGTCGCCCATCGAGGGCCGGGCGGCGCACGGCCCTCGAAGGGCGACGGATCACACTCCTTCAGACTTGCTCGCCGATCACCTGATCCGCTTCCGTCACGGCGCAAAGCACATGGTAGAACGACGACGCAGGGATGGTGGCGACCAGCGATTTGCCGTCGCGGTCGAACTGGTCGTACCAGCCGCCGGCGACGGGATGGCTGAGGTAATGCCGTTCCAGCCGCACCAGCGCCGCGCGCGCCTCGTCCGCCGCCCCCGCCTCGCCCGCCTCAGCCTGCGCGATCCACGCTTTCGCAATTTCGGTCTGCGGCCACAGCCGCCGCGTATGGCGCCGGATGCTGCCGTCGGCGCGTCCCTCGTCGATGAGGCAGCCCGTCGCTTCGTCGCGATAGCGCAGCGCCGACGCCAGCAATTCGCCGCGGTATCGCCCCGTCGGACAGCCGGTGATGCGCTCGAACCCTTTCAACAGCCAGGCCCACTCTGCCTGATGCCCGGGCTCGACGCTGACAGGCTCGATCTTGGAAAAATCCTCCTCGAAATATTCGCCGAGCACTTGTTGATGCTTGTCGTAGAGGTTGGCCAGGAACAGACTGAAGAAATTGCCGGCACGGGTCTGGAACGCCAGATCGTGCGTGGCGTCGAACGCCGCGATCATCGACTCGAACAGGTGCATGTGCGGATTCTGGCGGCGCGGCAGCGACACCGGCAGCCCTTCGTGAACCCCGCCATGCGGCGAGCGCAGTTCCGTTTCGACGAAACGGCACAGCGCGTCGATCTCGCTGCGTATCTGCGCATCGCGATCAAGCCCATGCACGGTGGCGAGCGCGAGCAGGACAAAGGCGTGGTCGTAGGAATCGCGCAACGGATCCAGCACCGAGCCATCCGGATTCAAGGTATGAACGAAGCCGGGTCTGCCATCGGGCGATTTCGCCTTGGCCAGCAGATGCTCCAGTCCCTTCAGCGCGATGGTGCGTCCCTCGGGATACCAGCCCATCTGCGCCGCCTTGGCGTAGCAATAGATCTGGCGCGCCTGCACGAACACCCGTCGCGGCGCCGCGCGGTCCGCACGGCCCTCGATATCGAGTCGGTCGATGAAGCCGCCCGTGCCGTCGTCCCAGCCCTCGCTCGACCACAGCGGCAGGCAGTGCTCGATGATGCGAAGCTTCAGCCGCGCAACGATATCGGCCGAATCGGCCGCCACCGCAGCGCTATGCGTTTCAGCCATGGGGTTCCCTGCAACATCTCCGACGCCGATAGCCGTCTGATAGCACGTCATGGGCGGCGCGCAATCGGCATCCATCGAAGGTCTCTGCCATGACCGAACATTACGACGCGCTCGAAACGCGCGAGCCCGCCCAACGCGAGGCCGAACTGTTTTCCCGGCTGCCGGACGTGCTGCGCAAGGCGCTGAGAGCGCCCGCCTATGCCGAGCGGCTGAAAGACATCGATGCCTCGTCGGTGACCAGCCGCGCCGCCTTGGCGGGCCTTCCGGTGCTGCGCAAGTCGGAGCTCCCTGCCCTGCACAAGGCCGCGCCGCCGTTCGGGGGTTTTGTCGCCGGGCCGCTCGGATCATTCGGGCGGCTGTTCACCTCGCCGGGGCCGATTTTCGAGCCCGAGCCGGTGCACGCCGATCCCTGGCGTGGGGCGCGGGCCTTGTTCGCGGCGGGCTTCCGGCCCGGCGACGTCGTCCTCAACACCTTCAGCTACCACCTCACACCCGGCGGCTTCATCTTCGACGCCTCCGCGCGGGCGCTGGGCTGCGCCGTGATCCCGGCCGGTCCGGGCAATACCGAACAGCAGTTCGAACTGATCGAGGCCTATCGCCCGGTCGGCTATAGCGGAACACCGGATTTCCTGAAGATCCTGCTCGACGCCGCGGCGGCCGGCGGGCGCGACGTCTCCTCGATCAAGCGCGCGCTGGTGTCCGGCGCGGCGTTTCCGAAGTCGCTGCAGGACGAGGTGAAGTCGCGTGGCGTCGATGCCTATCAGGCGTTCGGCACCGCCGACCTCGGCATCGTCGCGTTTGAAACGCCGGCGCGCGACGGCATGGTCGTCAACGAGGACCTGATTCTCGAGATCGTGCGTCCCGGCACCGGCGATCCTGTGGCGCCCGGCGATGTCGGCGAGATCGTCGTCACCTCGCTCGATCCGCAGCATCCCTGGATCCGCCTCGCACTCGGCGACCTGACGGCGGCCTTGCCCGGCGCAAGCCCGTGCGGGCGCACCAACCTGCGCATCAAGGGCTGGATGGGCCGCGCCGACCAGACCACCAAGGTCAAGGGCATGTTCGTCCGCCCCGAACAGATCGCCGAGATCGGCAAGCGCCACCCCGACCTCGGACGCCTTCGTCTCGTCGTCACGCGATCCGGCGAGAGCGATGTGATGACGCTGAAGGCGGAGACGGCATCAGCTGGCGAGACGCTGCAGAACGAACTCGCGGAGACGCTGCGCGCCGTGACCAAACTCGGCGGCAATGTCGAACTGGTCGTCTCCGGATCGCTGCCGAACGACGGCAAAATGATCGCAGACGAACGCTGAGCCGAAAACCTCAGAAATTTCGAACCAGCTCGATCACCTCGTCCTGCTGCGCGCGGCTGATCTCGGCGAACATCGGCAGCGACAGGATTCTTGCCTGATCGCTGGCCGCATGGGGAAACTGCTCGGGGCGGTGCCCAAACCGCGCATAGGCGGGCAGGAATGGCAGCGCCGTCGGATAGTTGATCGCCGTCTGCACGCCTTTCGCGTTCAGATGCTTGGCGAGCGCATCGCGGCGCGGGTGCCGGATCGTGTAGAGATGATAGACGTGGGTGCGGTCGGGCGCGACCTGCGGCACGGTGACGTCCTCGATCTGGTTGAGGCCGGCATCGTAGATTTTTGCCGCGCTCTGCCGCGCTTCCGTCCATTGCGCCAGATGCGGCAGCTTGGCCGAGAGAATCGCCGCCTGCATGCCGTCGAGCCGGCTGTTGATACCCTCGATATGATGCTGGTGCTTCATCAGGCCGCCGTGCCGCGCCAGCATCGTCATGTGCTCGGCGAGCGCGCTATCATTGGTCACAACTGCGCCGGCATCGCCCATCGCGCCGAGATTCTTGCCGGGATAGAACGAATAGGTCGCGGCCGTGCCGAAGGTGCCGACCTGCCTGCCTTTGTAGCGGGCAAGATGCGCCTGCGCGCAATCCTCGATCACCCAGAGCTTGTGCCTGTTCGCGATCGCCATGATCGCATCCATATCCGCCGGCTGTCCGTAGAGATGCACCGGAATGATGCCGACGGTGCGCGGCGTGACCGCGGCCTCGATCGCCGCCGGGTCGATCGTGAACGTCACCCCGTCGGTATCGCAGAACACGACGGTGGCGCCGGCATGCGTGATCATGGCCGAGGTGCTGATCCAGGAATGCGCCGTCGTGATCACCTCGTCCCCCGGCTTCACCTTCAGCGCGGCCATGGCCAGATACAGCGCATCGGTGCCGTTGGCGCAGGACACGCAATGCCGGACGTCCACCGCCGCGGCGAACGCGCGCTCAAAGGCATCGACATAGGGCCCGCGGATGAAGGCGTTGTCGCGGATCACGGCGGCGATCGCGCTGTCGATCTCGGTTTTGATCGAAGCGTACTGGCTATGCAGATCGGCAAACGGAACGGTCACTTGGTAATCCTCGACGTTCGGCTTGTTCGCATGGTTCATGTCGGCATCGAAGCCCGGCCAAATTTTCGTTTGTAGGCCTCGAAGTTTGCCACCATATCCGCTTCGGTCTTGAGCGGCATGCGTTGGCGCGCAGGCTGTTCGAGATATTTGGCGGAGATCCCCTTGGATTTTCGATCAAGGAACACCAAAAATTCCGCCGCAACGTCTAGCTCGAGCTCGTAGTGACGTCGAGCGAGCGCCTCGAGACTGTCGGTGGAGTATATCGGCGTTTCCACCACGGCAATCGTTTCGCCCGCGTCTACGCTTGCATCAATGAGGTGAAGCGTCACGCCTAGCGGAATGTCAAGCAATACACTCCATTTAAACGCATCCAGGCCGCGGGCAGAGGGGATGATTCCAGGATGCACGTTGATAATCTTTTTGCTTCCGATTGCCTCTTCCGAGATGATGCCTGCTCCAGCCACCAGATATAAATCCGCCACATCGGGCATGGAATCGTAGGTGCACGGCAGGAACCGAAGCCCATGGCGGGCACTCAACTCCCGCGTGCTCACCGCCTGCTCCTGGTCGGGCCGATGGTTCAGCAAGACTTTACGAACTGGCCGCGGAGAGAACGGCAAGGCCAACAGGACCAATTCTAGCTTAGGCGCCCTTCCCAATTCATTTTGACGGAGGAAACGATGGACCAGCTGCTCGGTTTTGAGATGAGCATGATCGTAGGTGATGATGCCAACTTTCAAAGGCGGGCCTCCGGATCAGTAGATCGCATTTAATTCGACCGGGTGCTCTTAGGCCAATTGACCGAGACGACAAAGGCGCGGGGTAAAATGAAGGAAAACCTCTTCGCCGGTCTCGATCGATTCGTAGAGCGCGGAAATCAATTCCAGGCTCTTGCGTCCTTCGAGGCCATCGACCAGTGCCGAGCGCTGGTTCACCAGGCAGTCGATCACGTGCTGGTAATAGGCCTGATGGCCGAAACCATAGACATTGGGCGGATTGACGGAGAACTTTTCGATGACGTCCTTGTCGGAGGCAAGCTCATCGACAAAACGCCAGTGCCGGATCTGGTTGACGGCAAAGCCGGCGATCTCGACCGTGCCCTTTTCGCCGAGGATCGAGAGCGAGCCTTCGAGGTCGGTCGGGCGCGCCGCCGTGGTCGCTTCGATGATGCCGAGCGCGCCGTTGCGGAACTTTAGCGTCGCCACCGCGGTGTCCTCGGCCTCGATTTTCGCCAGCGCCGTCACGGCGCGGGCGTGCACGCTGACGACGTCGCCGAAGAACCATTCCAGCATATCGACATGGTGGCTGGCCTGGTTGGAGAGCACGCCGCCGTCATAGGCCCAGGTGCCCCGCCAGGCGTCCTGGTCGTAATAGGCATGGTCGCGGCACCATCGTACCCGGACCGTGCCCAGAATCAGACGTCCGAAGCGACCCGCCTGCAGCGCCTCGCGCGCCTTCACCACGGGAACATTGAACCGGTTCTGCTTGACGACGAACAGCTTGACGCCGGCCTCGTCGCAGGCCCGGATCATGTCGTCGGCATCCTGCAGCCGCAGCGCCATCGGCTTCTCGACGACGACGTGCTTGCCGGCCTTCGCGCAGGCGATGACATGGGCGGGATGCAGGCCGCTCGGCGTCAGCACCGCCACAACGTCGATCTCCTTGCGGGCGAGAAAGGCGTCGATGTCATAGTCCGCTGGTACGCCGAACTTCGCAGCGATCGCATCGGCGCGACTGCGAACGGTGTCGCAAACGGCAGCCATTCCGGCCCCGCCGATATGGCGGCCGCCCAGAAGATCCGCGTGGCGTTTCGCGATGCGCCCGCATCCAAGCAGGCCGAATCTGATCATATGGGAACCTTGTTCGTGTGGCCGCGGGAATCGACGTTAGCCACCAGATAAACCTCCGCCAACCCTACGGGCCACCCCCGGAGCAGCGGCGCCACTGAACAGGCTAGATTTTTGCCCGATATTGGGCGTTGACAGCAATCTACAGAGCTGCAACCCCGCATTGGTTCAGTTGTGTGATATCCAGCCTTACCGAAGGATAGTCTCTGTTCAAGGAAATTTGGCTCAAAATTCGATCTGGCCGGGACAAGGGAATTTCGATCCTCCTGACGGCAACGATGAACATCGACCGTTATCAGCCCTTGATTGCCCCGGTAAATCGTCCAGCCTGTACTTGCATCCGGGAAAAGCCCGATCCGGAATGAACTTGCAGGCGATTTAGGACTAGATGCAATACGAAATTGAGCTGCAAAAGGCGTTGCCCACGATGCTTTCACGTTCCCTCTGCAACCATGACAGCCCGCAGCCTGACGCAACGGATGGCCACGGCGGCAGGAAAACCAGGGTCCTGGTGACCGGTGCAGACGGATTCGTGGGACGGCATCTGGTTCCTTACCTCGTCAGGCAGGGATATAGCGTTGTCGCCGCATCAAGGGCGGTCACCGCGTTCGACAACCCCAACGTGACCCTCGTTCCGCTCGCGGACCTTTCGCGGCTGTTCGACTGGCAACCGTTACTCGATCAATGCGACGCCGTCGTTCATCTGGCGGGCATCGCTCACAAATACGCCGGCGAAGACTTCTATGACCGCGTAAACCATCGCGCGACATCGGCGCTGGCGCGGGCGATATCGCGCGGTCCGGCGAAGCATCTGGTATTCATCTCCTCGATCGCAGCGCAATCCGGCTCCTACGCGGATCATGATCTTACAGAGGATGATTTTCCCACGCCGACCAATGCATATGGAAGATCGAAATTCGCGGCCGAGCAGGCGATACGCGCGGCCGGCATCGCGTTCACGATCCTGCGCCCCGTCGTGATCTACGGCGAAGGCGAAAAGGGAAACTTCGCGACCGTTCACCGGCTTTCGCGCCTGCCAATTCCGCTTCCGTTCGGGGCGCTGTCCGCGCGGCGATCCGTGCTGTCGATCGAGAACTTCAACTCCGCCGTTGCAACCGCGCTGCGCAGCCCCCGCGCCCGCGGCGAAACCTTCATCGTGTCCGACCCGTCGCCAGTCACGGTCGCCGATCTCATTTCTCGTTACCGCGCCAGCTTGGGAAAACCCCGCTGGCTCGTGCCCGTCCCCGAAAGCTGGATCAGGATGTCGCTCAGGGCCACCGGACAACATGCGATCTGGGAGCGGATCGGCCAGCCCCTGGTGGCGCCGCCGACAAAGCTGTTGGCGATCGGCTGGCAGCCGACCTGAGACCGGCTATCGGGACGCGGCGCTATCGCGGCAGTGCAGCTTCCGTCCGGTGGCGGGCGTCTGGAGTATGAACACCGTGTCGATCGCCCAACGTTCGGCCCGGACACAGAGTTGCTGGTCGCTCAACGGTTCGGAGTTTGCGTCCACGTAGTCGGCAAAGCCATAATACGGCTCCTTGGGGCATTTGAGTTCCGGCGGGTTCAATCCCTTCAGCATGGGCACTCCGAGAATCGCGGGAACCAACAACGGATCCTGGCGACACTCCGTCGCAAGGTTCCAGAAAGCCACATTGTCCGGAGGGACGAATACCGCTGCACGCTGCGCGTCCATGATCCCCAGCGTCAGCAAGGTCTGTCGGACCTGCGCGCCCGGCGTGCGCCCAATGTCGCTCGCCAGAGCGTAACGGGCCGGATGCCCCGGCGTCAAAAGCTCGACAAGACGCTGGAGGGTCTTGGTCTCCGCGCCAGGGCTTTCTCCATTGACTTGCCGGACCCGTGCCTGCAGCTCCGCGAACTGGGCGCCAAGTCGATAGGCCGCGTGTCTCTTTTCGCCGGTGACAAGGGCGATCAGCAAGAGCGTCCCGACGACGAGGCCCGGCGCGAGCGGACCGGGAAAGCGCCTTTCGAAGGCCACGCCGCCATAGGCGCCGCAAAACACGATCGCCGTCCAGGTCCCGACATTGACGAAATAAAAATCGGAACCGCCGGGGACATTGATCAGGAGAACAGGAACGACGCTGGCGATCGCGATAACGGCCGCCACTTCGGCACAGAGCCTGTCTCGCGCCGTGCCCCGCCGAAAGACATGGAGGGCGCCGCCAAGCAACGCGAGGTTGGCCACGATGTTCGGCCAGGCGCCGCGGGGATGCTCCCGAACAAAACCGAACGGCTCGAACGACTGCAACAACATGCTGTGCCCCGGCGATATGACCGCGATGGCGATGAACACGAGCAGGAGCAGCGGCACCGCCAGCTTTATCAGCCCGGGCAACGTCATGCCCATGCGGCGCCATAGCAGGTATCCAACGCCGCCGGCTAGAACCGCGCCAACGGAAATCTTCGAGAGCATGATGACCAGGCCGGCGATGCCGAGCGATCCAAGCTGGAGGCTGAGCCTGTGGCGCCGGTCCGAACCGGCGATCTCCGCCAGCAACGGCAACGTCAGCAGAAAGACGATCATCGCGAGAAAGTAAGACTCGGAAACCAGATAGGATGTCCATCCCCAGAGTTCGACGATGAACAGAAGCAACAGCGAACCGAGCGTCACGAGGGCGCCATTGACCGGCCCCTCGCCGCGCCGGCGGAACAAATGGATCGCCAGCGAAAGACTGAACAACAGCATCGGGATTGCGATGATCTGTCCGCCGATGCTGTAGCCCTCCAGGGTGGAGACGCCGAGCCAAAGGCTGACACAGCCGAGCCAGATGTGGGACAGCACGTGGTATTTGGCCGGGACCAATCCGTCGAGGCCGGTGCTCAGTGCGCCGTACTTGACGAGCATGTTGGCGATCGCTGAATGAAAAATGGTATCAAGCTGGTGAATACCCGTCAGCGCCAGTTCGGGGGTCAGGACCGATCCGAAAGCACGGGAATTGATCAGCAGGAAATAGCCAAAACCGGCGCCGCCGCCGCAGACCAGCGCGAACAGCCACCTGCCCGCCGGAGCGGCGCGCATGGCGGCTATGGTCTGCGCAATTGCTGCGGCCAGGAGCGCAACAAACAACGGATAGGTGACGACGTCGGCCAGCAGCCGGTCGAGCCACGCGAGACATGGCAGGAAAATCACCGCCACCGTCGAGACCAGCAGCGCGCTGTACGCGCCTCCGCGCTCGACATGGCGGACGGTGAGTAACGTGGCGCAGGAGATCACGGCGCACGGCAGAAGCGCCGCCTTGACGAAGACAAACCAGTGCGGGCTCCCCAGCGGCCAGCGCACCATCGTTACCAAAGCGGCCGATACCGCCGTCATCGTCCAGCAGAAGATCGCTGCAAAATAGATCGGACTGGGCGGCAGGGCTGCGGGTGGCCGCGACGGGCCGGGTGCCATTTCAGCCGATGAGGCCAAAGGCAATCGTTCAATTAACTGCACGCGGTCACACCTGTGTTTTGTCCGGCAGCGCGATCATGGCGCGGCGGTCCGATACCGTCTCCGTCGTCGGCGATGACACCATCATCGGGGCTCCGTGCCGGTGGAATCCGGCTGCGGCGCGGCGCCCTTCCGGCCGTCGGCGAGCGCAGCGGTCAAACCGATTTTGTCGGTCATGACAGCGGTCAAGCCTGCCGGGAAGTGAACAACCGGCGGCCTGAGATTGCGGCAGACCGGCCACCCCGCATCCAGGCGCTCGGCATACAATGGCGCGCGATTTTACGGAAGGGGCCTTGGGGGCAGCGTCGGTGGACAACCGTTTCAGCCGAAACCTGGCGCCCTTTTGGGAGCCTTGCACGATCTGCCCCCCTGCCGTATCTAACGACCCGAAACAGTGGCGTTTCCGGCCTGAAACCGCGACCGTTGCCGCTTTGGACCAGCCAATTGCCAGACAAGAGCCACCTTACCATCGCCGAAAGCGATACGATCGAGCAGGCGTTCCAGCGGCTCAATGCCAACAGGCTCGGAATCCTGTTTGCGCGTGACGCAGCGGGACGGGTGATCGGCGCCGTCACCGACGGCGATATCCGTCGCCGGCTGTTGACGGGCCTATCGATCCAGGACGAGGTGGCCGGTTGTATCAACCGCGATTTTGTCTGGGCGCGGGCCGGCGCTCCGCGCGAACAGATCCTCAAGCTGCTCGACCAGCGGGTCCATGTGGTGCCGATTCTCGACGCCGACGGCCGCCTGGTGGAAGTGTTCAGCCGCGACCTGTTCAACCTCGGGCAGGAGAGCGAAGTGTTTGCCCGCGCCCGCTCTCCGGTCCGAATCAGCTTTTCCGGCGGCGGCACCGACCTCACGCACTATTTCGTCGACAATGACGGCGGCTCGGTCATCAACGCGACGATTGCGATGTACGCGCATGCGACGCTGCGCCGGCGCAACGACGACCGGATCCGGATCTATTCGCATGACTTCCGCCGCACGGTAGAGGCCGAGAATCTCGCCCGCCTCGGCAGCGACGGCGAACTGGCGCTGATCAAGTCGGTGGTGCGCCTGATCCAGCCGGCTTACGGCTTCGATCTCGACGTCTCGGCCGACTTTCCGGTCGGCTCCGGGCTTGGCGGCTCGGCGGTGGTGTCGTCCGCCATCATCGGCTGCTTCAACGAATTCCGCTCCGACCGGTGGGACCGTCACGAGATCGCGGAAATGGCATTCCAGGCGGAGCGGCTGATGCTCAACATTCCCGGCGGCTGGCAGGACCAGTACGCCACGGTATTCGGCGGCTTCAATCACATGGAGTTCTCGTCCGAGCAAAACACCATCGTTCCGCTTCGTCTCGAGCCCAACATCATCGCCGAGCTCGAAGAGAGCCTGGTGCTGTGCTACACCGGCGCCAGCCACGATTCCGGTTCGATCCACCGCGATCAGAAGCGGCAGCACGAAACCAGCGATGCGGTCGCGGCGGCCGCCACGCAAAAGCAGGTGACGCGCGAGATCCGGCATCATCTGTTGCGCGGACAGTTGCTGGAATGCGGCCGCCTGATCGACCAGGCCTGGCACGCCAAGCGCCGCTTCAGTCCGCTGATCAGTTCGAGCGAGCTCGACGCGATCTACGATCTCGCAAAGGCCAACGGCGCCGTCGGCGGCAAGCTGCTCGGCGCCGGCGGCGGCGGCTACTTCATCTTCTTCGTCCGTCCGTTCCAGCGCTATCCGCTGATATCCGCGCTCGAGCAGAAAGGCTTGGCCTGCTCGCGTATCACGTTCGAAGAAAGCGGACTGCGGACCTGGAAATCACGCATTCCCCGCGCGCCGGCCACCGGCGCCGCCTAACAGAAACCAGGACGGTTCATGACTTCATCCAACCAGGCTGCCGCGATCCGGATCGGCAATCGTTCGATCGGCAACGGCCAGCCGTGCTACGTGATCGCGGAAGTCGGCAACAACCATAATGGCGATTTCGATCGCGCCATCGCGCTGGTTGACGCTGCGGTCGCCGCCGGCGCGGATTGCGCGAAATTCCAGATGCGCAAGCTGGATGAGGTCTATCGCGCCTCCAGCCTTTCCGGCAAGGACGACGACCTCGCGGTCGAATACACGCTCGACCTGCTGCGCCGTTTCGAACTGACCACCGAGCAGCAGCGTCGCGTGGCGGCCTATTGCGCCTCGAAGAACATCCAATATCTCTGCACGCCCTGGGACGCGTCGAGCGTGGCGACGCTGGAGACGTTTGGCGTCGAGGCCTACAAGGTGGCGTCCGCCGACCTCACCAACCTGCCTTTGCTGGCAAAGCTCGCCGCGACCGGCAAGACGCTGATCGTCTCGACCGGCATGAGCACGTCGGACGAAATTCGCGCTGCGTCGAAATTCCTCGACGACCGCGCCGCGCCCTATGTGCTGCTGCATTGCCAGAGCACCTACCCTGCCGCGCTCCACAACATCCATCTGCGCTTCATGGAGACGCTGCGCGAGATCCATCCGTTCGTCGGCTATTCCGGCCACGAGCGCGGCATCGCGGTGTCGATCGGCGCGGTCGCGATGGGCGCGATCCTGATCGAGCGCCACATCACGCTCGATCGCGAGATGGAGGGCCCCGATCACGCGGCGAGCCTCGAGCCGGAAGAGTTCAAGGCGCTGGTGTCGGGCATCCGCGACCTCGAAGCCGCCCGCGGCGAAAAACTGGCCGAGCGCGCGCTCAGCCAGGGCGAACTGATCAACCGCGAAAATCTCGCCAAGAGCCTCGTGGCCGCGCGCGATATTCCGGCCGGTACGGTCGTTGCCGAGGGCGACATCGCCGTCAAAAGCCCGGGCCAGGGCCTTTCGCCGCTGAAAATGCCGGCCCTGATCGGCCGACGTATCAACCGTGCGATGGCGCGCGACGACTATTTCTTCCCAAGCGACCTCGCCGACGGCACCGCCACCGCGCGACGCTATCGTTTCGACCGGCCCTGGGGCGTGCCGGTCCGCTATCACGATACGCAGCGGTTCCTGGAAATCTGCCAGCCCGACATCATCGAGTTCCATCTCAGCTACAGCGACATGGAGCGCGACCCGGCCGCGTATCTGTCCGGCACCTACGATCTCGGTTTTGTGGTGCACGCGCCCGAACTGTTCGCCGGCAGCAAGCTGATGGACCTGGCGACCGCGGACGAGGGCCTGCGCCGCTATTCGCTGCAACAGACCCAGGCGGTCATCGATATCACGCGCGGATTGAAAAAATTCTTTCCGAAGACACAACGCCCGCCGATCGTCGCCAATATCGGCGGCTTCACCATGGACGAACCGCTGTCGGCGGAACGCAAGGCGGAATGCTACCGCATCTTCGCCGCCAGCCTTGCCGAGCTCGATCTCGAAGGCGTCGAACTGATCCCGCAGACCATGGCGCCGTTCCCGTGGCACTTCGGCGGGCAGCGCCATCAGAATATCTTCATCTTCCCGGAAGAATCCGCGGCGTTCTGCGCCAAACATGGTTTGCGGATGTGCGTCGATATCTCGCACACCAAACTTGCGGCCAACCATTTCGGCTTCGATTTCTCGGAAGGTCTCGCGCAGCTCGGTCCCCACACCGCGCACCTGCATTTCGGCGACGCCAAGGGGCTGGACGGCGAAGGCCTGCAGATCGGCGAAGGCGAGATCGATTTCGACGCGATCGGCGCCGTGCTGCGCCAGCATGCGCCGGGCGCTTCGTTCATTCCCGAGATCTGGCAGGGCCACAAGAACATGGGCGAAGGGTTCTGGACCGCGCTCGAACGTCTCGAGGGCCGCATATGACCAGGGTGACGTCCGGCAAGACGCTGGCCGTGATCGCCGCCCGCGGCGGCTCCAAAGGCATTCCGCACAAGAACCTGATCGACCTGTGCGGCAAGCCGCTGATCGCCTGGACCGTGATGCAGGCCGCCGCCGCGAACGGCGTCGACGCCGTCGCGGTCTCCTCCGACAGCGACCAGATCCTCGCCGCGGCGGAGACCGCAGGCGCGGTCGGCGTCCGCCGGCCGGAAAACATTTCCGGCGACCTCGCCTCGTCCGAATCGGCCTGGCTTCATGCGCTGGACCATCTTGACGGCAAGCTCGGCCCGTTTGGGCGGGTGGTCGCCCTTCAGGCCACCTCGCCGATCCGCGAATCCGGCGATATCGAACAGGCGCTCGCCACGTTCGAGCGGGAAGAACTCGACAGCCTGCTCTCGGTCTGCGAGGTCGAGGACTATTTCAACTGGCGCGTCGGGGCCAATGGACCGGAGCCGATCAATTACGACTTCCGCAATCGACGGATGCGGCAGCAGATCGAAAAACGGTATTTGGAGAACGGCTCGTTCTACGTTCTAATCCCCTCCCTGCTGCGCGAGCAGGACAACCGGCTCGGCGGCAAGATCGGAATGCACGTCATGGAGCGGCACAAGATGTTCCAGATCGATCGCCCGGAAGACATCAAGCTGTGTGCGGCCATCATGCGCAGCTACGGCTATGCATAGCCCGCCTGACTTCTCGCTAGCCGGCAAGACCGCCGTCGTCACCGGCGCCTCGCGCGGCATCGGCGCTGCGATCGCGAGCGGCCTGCAGGCGAGCGGCGCAAACGTGTTCGGCCTCAGCCGCAGCGGCACCGCGCCTGCAGACGTCACCGCGATCACATGCGATCTCGCCGACGATGTCGCGATCCAGGCTACGTTCGATCATCTCGTCAAGGGACGGCTCGACATACTGGTCAACGCCGCGGGCATCAGCCTTCCCGTCTCGGTCGCCAAAAGCGAACTGCAGCGTTTCCGCGACACGCTCGCGGTCGACCTCAGCGGCGTCTATGCGACGATCCTTGCCGCTTATCCGCTGCTCAAGAAATCGGGCGGCGGCTCGATCATCAACGTCACCAGCATCAACTCCGTGCGTGGCTTTCCGGGCAATCCCGGCTATGTCGCGGCCAAGGCCGGTCTTGCCGGCTTGACGCGGGCGTTGGCCGCCGACTACGCGCGCGACGGCATTCGCGTCAACGCGCTCGCGCCCGGCTATGTCGCGACCGGAATGACCGCGACAAGTTTTGCCGACCCTGTCCTGCATGAGGATCGCCGTCGCCACACCATGCTCGGCCGCTGGGGCAATCCGGACGATCTGGCGGGCGCCGCCGTCTTCCTGGCGTCTTCCGCCTCCGCCTATATGACCGGCCAGGAATTGTTCGTCGACGGCGGCTGGACAGCAAAGGGTCTTGCGATCAGCGAGGGCGGCAAGCCGTGACCGCACTGGCACGCATCGGCTTCATGCAGGGACGGTTGTCGGCCATGGTCGACGGCAAGATCCAGGCGTTCCCATGGACCGAATGGCGCGAGGAATTTCCCCGCGCCCGTGCGCTCGGCCTGAACCGGATCGAATGGACCATCGACCAGGATCGCCTGCGTGAAAACCCGCTCAACACGGCGGCCGGGCAGCAGGAAATCATCGAACTGTCTCGCCGTCACAGCCTGCAGCCGGTGAGCCTGACCGGCGACTGTTTCATGCAGGCGCCGTTCTGGAAGGCCGACGGCGAGACGCGGAAATCACTGATCGACGATCTCGACCTGGTGCTCGCCTCCTGTGGCACCCTCGGCATCGCGTTCGTCGTGATCCCGCTGGTCGACAATGGCCGTATCGAAAGCGCCGCGCAGAGCGAGACGTTGCTGCGCGTCCTGCTCGATCGCGCCGCCTCGCTGTCGAGACAGGGCATGAAGATTGTCTTCGAATCCGATTTGCCGCCGCAGCCATTGGCTGATTTCATCGACAAGTTCCCGCGCGATTTGTTCGGCATCAATTACGACAGCGGCAACAGCGCCGCCCTCGGCTATGACCCCGCCGAGGAAATCCCGGCCTACGCGCCGCGGATCCTCAACGTGCATGTGAAGGACCGGCTGCTCGGCGGCACCACCGTGCCGCTCGGCACCGGCGCGGCGGATCTCGCCCGGACCATCCGGCTGATCGAGCAATCCGGCTATCGCGGGCAATATGTTCTGCAGACGGCACGCGCTTCCGACGGCGACCATGCCGGCGCGCTGGCCCGCTATCGCGACATGACCGTGGGCTGGATCGAGGACGCAAGGCGATGAAACTCGACATCGAGGACCGGGTCGCATTGGTGGTCGGCGCCAGCCGCGGAATCGGTTTGGCCATCGCCGAGACATTGGCCGCCGAAGGCGCAAAGATCGCTATCGCGGCGCGCGGTCTCGACGGAATCCGGTCGGCCGCGGCGAAAATCGGCCACGGCGCCTCGTTCCATGCAGCCGACGTAACCGACCCGGCCGCGGCAAGGTCGCTGGTCGAGGCGGTCGACCGACAGTGCGGCGGGATCGACATCCTCGTCTGCAATGTCGGCAGCGGCGCATCCGTGCCGCCGAGCCAGGAGACGGCAGCCGAGTGGTCGCGGGTGATGACGCTCAATCTGTTCGCCGCGACCAACATGATCGAAGCCGCGCGGCCCGTGATGAGCCGCGGCGCCGGCGACCGCGCCATCGTCTGCGTCTCCTCGATCTGCGGGTTGGCGGCGCTTGGCGCGCCCGTGACCTATTCGGCGGCGAAAGCGGCCTTGAACGCGACGGTGCGCGGGCTCGCCCGCCCGCTGGCGCCCGAAGGCATCCGCATCAACGCCGTCGCGCCCGGCAACATCCTGAGTGCCGGCGGCACCTGGGCGCGCAAGATCGCGGAAAACAAAGCGGCGGTGGATGAGATGTTGGCGCGCGACGTGCCAATGCGCCGGCTCGGCACGCCCGAAGAAATCGCCGACGTCGTCGCCTTCCTCGCCTCCCCCCGCGCGGCGTTCATCACGGGCACCGTGATCGTGGCCGATGGCGGGCAATTGCGCGCCTGAACCGGAGTACCGCATGACCGCCTTCTCCGCCCGTTACGACCTCACCGGACGCACCGCGCTGGTTACCGGCGCCGGTGGGTTGCTCGGACGTCAGCACGTTGCCGCGTTGGCCGATGCCGGTGCCCGCGTCGTGGTCAGCGACATCGGAATGGCGCAAGCCGATGCGACCATCGCAGCGGTCAGGCAAGCCATCCCGTCCGCCGATCTGGTGGCCGCCGTCATCGACGTCACCTCGCAGGCATCGGTTGCCGCGGCGGGCGACAAGCTCTCCGGACGCGGCATCGACGTCGACATCCTGGTCAACAACGCCGCGATCGATCCGAAGGTGACCTCGACGCCCGGCGTCATGCATTCGTCGCGCTTCGAGGCCTTTCCGGTGCCGCAATGGCAGATGGAGATCGCGGTGGGACTGACCGGCGCGATGCTGTGCTCGCAGGTGTTCGGCGGCGCCATGGCGCGGCGCGGCCGCGGCGTGATCCTCAACATCGCCTCCGACCTCGGCGTGATCGCGCCGGACCAGCGCCTTTACCGGCAGCCCAATATCGCAAGCGACGAGGAGCAGCCGGTCAAGCCCGTCACCTACTCCGTGATCAAGCACGGCCTGATCGGCCTGACCAAATATCTCGCGACCTACTGGGCGGACCGGGGCGTCCGCGTCAACGCGATCTCGCCGGGCGGCGTCTTCAACAATCAGGATCCCGCCTTCGTCGAGCGATTGACACGGCTGATTCCGATGGGCCGGATGGCGCGCGTCGATGAGTATTGCGCCGCCGTTCAGTTCCTCTGCTCGGACGCGTCGAGCTACATGACCGGCCAGAACATGGTCATGGACGGCGGCAGGAGCGTATGGTAACCACCGCGCGTTCCCCTCATGTTCACGTAACGAAGAACCGGCGCAGCAGCGATCATGTTCAACGACAAGTCCATCCTGATCACCGGCGGCACTGGGTCGTTTGGACGCAAATACGTCGGCAATCTCCTGAAGAACTTCAGGCCTCGCCGTCTCGTGATCTACTCGCGCGACGAGTTGAAGCAGTACGAGATGCAACAGCAGTTCGATCAGTCGCCGATGCGCTATTTCATCGGCGACGTGCGCGACGGCGAACGGCTGCGCACGGCGATGAAGGGCATCGACTTCGTGATCCACGCGGCCGCCCTGAAGCAGGTGCCCGCCGCCGAATACAACCCGATGGAATGCATCAAGACCAACGTCCACGGGGCCGAGAACGTCATTCAGGCATCGCTGGAGGCCGACGTCGAGAAGGTCATCGCGCTGTCGACCGACAAGGCGGCGCAGCCCATCAACCTGTACGGGGCCACCAAGCTTGCCTCCGACAAGCTGTTCATCGCGGCGAACAACATGGCCGGCGGGCACCGGACCGCCTTCGCCGTCGTGCGCTACGGCAACGTGGTCGGCTCGCGCGGCTCGATCGTGCCGCTGTTCAACAAGCTGCTGGCCCAGGGCTGCGATCACCTGCCGATCACCGATCCGCGCATGACCCGGTTCTGGATCACGCTCCAGCAGGGCGTCGATTTCGTCAACAAGAGTTTTGAGCGCATGTCGGGCGGCGAGATCTTCGTTCCGATGATCCCGTCGGTGCGCATTCCCGACCTCGCAGCTGCCATGGCGCCAAATCTTCCGACGAAGGTGATCGGCATCCGCCCCGGCGAGAAGCTGCACGAGATCATGTGCCCGACCGACGATTCGCACCTGACGCTGCGTTTCCACGATCACTTCGTGATCAAGCCGACTATCAAGTTCTTCCGCCGGGACGTCGACTACATCGTCAACCAGATCGGCGAACGTGGAGAGCCGGTGTCGGACGGGTTCGAGTACAATTCCGGCCGCAACGATCGCTTCCTTGATGTGTCCGAAATCAAGGAATTCAACCGAATTGCAGTGCAATGATCCCCTACGGACGCCAGGATATTTCGGCGGAGGACATCGAGGCGGTCGCCGAGGTGCTGCGTTCGGACTGGCTGACGCAGGGACAGGCAGGACCACGGTTCGAACAGGCGATGGCCGCCTATTGCGGCAGCCGGAATGCGGTCACGGTCTCCAATGCCACTGCCGCGCTGCATATCGCCTGTCTCGCGCTCGACCTCGGACCCGGTGACCTGCTCTGGACGACGCCGAACACCTTTGTGGCATCCGCCAACTGCGCATTGTATTGCGGCGCCAGCGTCGACTTCGTCGACATCGACCCGCGAACCTACAACATGAGTGTGACGGCGCTCGCCGAAAAGCTCGAGGCCGCGGCAACGCAGGGACGGCTCCCCAAGATCGTGGTACCCGTGCATTTTGCCGGCCAATCCTGCGAGATGCGTGAAATCCATGCGCTGGCGAGCCGCTACGGCTTCAAGATCATCGAGGATGCCTCGCACGCCGTCGGTGGCGAATATCTCGGCCGCAAGGTTGGCTCCTGCGCCTACGGCGACACCACGATTTTCAGTTTTCACCCCGTCAAGATCATCACGACCGGTGAAGGTGGCATGGCCCTCACCAACGAGCCGAAACTTGCCGAACGCCTCTCCTATCTGCGTACCCACGGAATCATCCGGCCGCCGCAACGGTCGGAAGAAACACGCGGCGAAGACCGAATCAACGAGGAACGGCACGGCCCGTGGATCTATGAGCAGATCGAACTCGGCCTCAATTACCGCATGACCGACATCCAGTCGGCGCTCGGCAACAGCCAACTCGCGCGGCTCGATCCGTTTGTCGCGCGACGGCGCGCGCTTGCCTCGCGCTACGACCGGCTGCTTGCGGGGCTGCCGCTGACGCGCCCGTGGCAACATCCCGACACCAACTCTGCCTGGCATCTCTACGTGATCCGCCTGCACCGCAACGAGATCAGGCTCAGCCGGCGCCAGGTATTCGATGCACTGCGGGCCGCCGGGATCGGCGTCAACGTGCACTACATTCCCGTGCATACACAGCCCTACTACCAGAAGCTCGGCTTCCGGGCCGGCATGTTCCCCGAAGCGGAGAGCTACTACGAGGACGCGATCACGTTACCGCTGTTTTCGCGCATGACCGATGACGAGCAGGACACCGTCGTCGCAGCGCTGCAGAAGATCCTCGCGTGAAGATCGCGGTCATCCCGGCGCGGGGCGGCAGCAAGCGGATCCCGCGCAAGAATATCCGTTCGTTCTGCGGCAAGCCGATCATTGCCTACTCGATCGCAGCGGCGCAGCAGACGGGCTTGTTCGATCAGATCGTCGTCTCCACCGACGACGAGGAGATCGCCGCGGTTGCCCGCGCGTTCGGCGCCACGACGCCATTCGTCCGGCCGAAGGAAATTGCCGACGATTTCACCGGCACGAACGCCGTCGTGAAGCATGCGGTGGCCTGGTTCAACGCGCAATCCGACGACGTTACGCATGCGTGCTGTCTCTACGCCACCGCGCCGCTGATGCAGGCAAGATTTATCGCGGAGGGCTATGACGCCCTCTCACGGTCGGACGCCGCGTTCGCGTTTTCCGTGACCAGCTACGCTTTTCCGATCCAACGCGCTCTGCGCGTCACCCCCGAGGGGCGGGTCGACGCCATGTATCCCGAGCACCGCATGAGGCGGTCGCAGGATCTCGAGCACGCCTATCACGACGCCGGGCAGTTCTATTGGGGAACGGTGCGCGCGTTCCTCGAGGACGCGCCGCTGTTCGCGCCGCATTCGATCGGCGTGATCCTGCCGCGGCATCTGGTACAGGACATCGATACGCTTGAGGACTGGAAGCAAGCCGAACTGATGTACGAAGCCGTCAATCGCGCGTGAGCCTCGACGCGCCCGCGGCGTCGAGCAACGGCCGGATGAATGATAGCAGGTCGCCGCCTTCGAAAAGGTGCCCGGTGATGCCGGCCGCGGTCGCGGCTTGAATGTCATGCGGCTTGTCTCCGACAAGCATGCTCGATGCGGTACGAACGGGCCAGCCTTCGAGGCAATCCAAGATCATGCCCGGCGCCGGCTTGCGCCGGTCGCTGGGCCGCCGAAACTCGGGGATGACCCCTTCCTCGTGATAGGGGCAATACTGGAATTCGTCGATATGCGCGCCGATTTCGGCAAGATCCGCACTCATCCAGCCGTGCAATTCGTGAATGGCGTCGATGCCGTAATAGCCGCGCGCGACGCCGGCCTGGTTGGTGACCACAAAGGTCAGATAGCCGCGATCGTTGCAGAGCTTTATCGCCTCGCGGGCGCCCTCCACCCACTCGAAATCCTCTACCTTGTGGACATAGGCCTTGTCGATGTTGAGGACGCCGTCGCGGTCAAAGAAAACGGCCGGCCGGCGTACCCGCTCGGGAAGCTCGGTCTGAGCCCGTTCGAAATCGGCGGGCACGCCGATATCGATGAAGAACCCGTCATACTGAGTTGCCCGCAACCGGCCCTGTTCCGCCAGTAGCGGAAAGACCGCCTGTTCGAGCGAGCAAGGCAGCGCATCGATGAACGAGAGGATTTCGCGATCGACGCAATAGATGCCCGAATTGATCGGCCCGTCCGGCCGTGCACCGGCCGGCAGGAAGGCCTTGATGAAGTCCCGTTCGAGCAGAACGCGACCGTAGCGATCGCCAGCGTGATCCCGCTTCAGCGCCACGCGCACGATGGCGGGCTCGTTCACGGTCCCGGCCGCGACGTCGAGCATGTTGAGATCGAAAAAGGAATCGCCGTTGAGTAGCAGGAACCGGCGGTCGAGCCGGGCCGCGGCGTGCTTCAGCGCGCCGCCGGTACCCATCGGCGCCGGTTCGGAAATCACCGAGATCGCGGCGCCGCGCCAGCGGCGTCCGTCGTAGCGGCTGACCACCTGCCCGGCCTGATGGCCGGCCAGCAGCAGGATGTCCTGAACGGTCGGATAGCGCGACACCTCGTCGAGGATGTAGTCCAGGAACGGCTTGCCGGCCACTTCGAGCAGCGGCTTTGGGACCAGCCGCGTCATCTCGCCCAACCGCGTACCCAGCCCGCCGACCAGGATGACGGCCTGCTTCAACATGACGCTGTCCCGCCGAAGCTGCACACGATCACGCCTCAGGCCTCCTTCTTGCAATCCGCGGACCGACGGGAAAGGAAGAGACTGGACCTCCATCTGTCTTCAGCAACGTACACCAGCAGCGCAAGGATCAATTTGATCAGGAAGGTCACCTGGACGTAGGAATTGACCATGCCCGAAACGATAGTGATCGATAACGCGTACAATATCGGCGTCAGGAACACGCAGGTGACAAAGCGCTCCTGAACGACGCATCGCGTCAACAGGAACATGAATTCGGAGAATATGATGGCCGACAGCGCGACAAGGACAAAGCCTCCGAGCGGTCCCGCCAGTTCGAAAAACACCTCCGGCCATCCCCCGGTATACGCCGATCCCTGTGCAAGGATGTGATGGGCCCGCTGGAGCGGCAGGGCCTGCTCCATCAGGAATTGCATGGTCGAATTACGGGCTGGATCGAACGGGTCGACGAACAATTTGTAGGCCGCGTGCCTGGCGCCCCAGTCTCCATGCAGGAATACGCGGTCGTAGGTCATCCACCACATTTCACCCTGCTGGACCAAAACACGCTCGGTGAGTTTGGCCCGAAGCGCGTCGCCCTCACCCCGCACGACGATGTAGGAATAGACTACGGCGCCGACGGTCAGACCAAGCAGCACACCGCCGGCGATCGTCAAGAGCCGCAGAATCTTGTTTGCGCGGGCCGCCGCTTCCCGACAAACCGTCAGAACCGCGCCGATCGGCATCACGAAAAACGATGCGTAAACATACAGCGAGGAGAACCGGTGCCCCGCCAGAAACAAGTACAGCAGCAATGCCCCAAACAGCGCAACGAACCGCCAATCCGTCGGCCGGTCGTGCAACAAGGGGACTGCGAAGAAGACCCCCAGCTGAAACGCCAGCATCGGGCCCCAGTCCATCAGGCGGAGATGGAAAAGACCGCCGTACAGCCGCGTGTAATCGAACCGCTCGATTCCTGCAAACAGGGGGATCGGGCCGCTGACCAGCAATTCCGCACAAAGGCCGGCGACAAACAGGGTGGCAGCCAGAAAAGCGAGATTGGCGAAGGAAATTCCAACGGGCAGCGAGCGGCTTTCCTGTCTCGAGCCGTCCACGTCGACGAGTCGGCCGATCCGTTCGCGTCGAAACGAATACAGCAGGGCAAACACCACGAGCCCCTGGGAAATCGCAATCGGTACGGCAGCCAGGCCGGGACCAAGATTCCTCTCCAGCTGATCGGAGAAGATCGGCCCCGACACGTCGATGTAAAGGACTGAAACCAGCCGCCAGGCAAAGGCAAACAACACGAGAAAGAAGATCATGCCGAGGCTGGGTCGCCTGACCACGATCCACAGCGCCGCGCCCAGCAGGATGAAGGCTGCGGACGCGCTCGGCAACGCGTCGATCAGGAAGCCCGATGTCAGTCCGGAAGCTGTCACGCCGTCATCCCATCCCGGCTACCAAACCAGCCACAAGTCGGAGCTGCCCGTTGCTGTGAACGAACCGCGCGAGCGCGTTATCGGCGTTCTGACTGACGCCGAATACAGGCGTTCGGCGCTTGCGGATCAAAGTCCCAGAATCAATTTGTGTAAATCGGACGTATTCGGCGTGGCCAGGAACGGACGGTTCTTTGCACCCGGAAACATGCGAGGAAAGGCGAAAAAAGTCGCCGTGTAGAGCAGCCTGCCATGGCCCGGCGCCATTCGGCTGCCCATGTGCAGGCATTTCGCCGTATCCACCATGAACGACGCCAGACGCGGGGCTTTCATCACCTTGACGTCGCTGCGCGGAACCTTGTCAAACACCCGCTCGTCTGGAAAATGGCTACGCCTGAGCGGATAGCCGAATTTTTCGGTCGACTGCCGTGGCAGGAATGTGAACGGCCCGTCGCCGTCCCGCTGGACATCGGTGAGATAGCTGAAGAGCTTGATGACCCTGATGTCGTCATGATCGCGGTGCCAGAGTTGCGACGAGGCGAGTTCCTCGCCGGTATGGCGCGAATAGGAAAGCAGCACATAGTCGAGCCACGGAACTTCGCCCAGCGCCGTCGCCACGACGTTGATCACCGCCGGCTGCAGCGCATATTGCACGAAGATATTGTCGGCGCTGAGCTTGCCGTCCTTCATCTCGGCGTCGAGCAGCCGGACCCAGAATTTCTTCCAGTTAGACGTCTGCTTGGTCTCGGCGATATCGACGTCGGCCAGTCTGTGCGTGCCGGCTTCGGCGAACCGTTGTTGCACGGCGGGGTCCATCAACTCGGTGACGACCGCATACCCGTTGCGGTTCAGCTCCTCGGCCTTGCTTTTTTCGTCCACAGTAACATTGAGGAGTTGCGCCTGACGCCTGCGCTCGCGCTTCTCGCCGAGATGCCACGCGCTCACCCCGGATTTGACCGCATGTCGAAGCGGCGAACGGTTCACATGCCACAACGCTCTCGAAACCAGTCCCATTCGCCCACCCGGCTGCCGTGGAAAATTAAGCTACGTCGTTCAGCCGCCGCTGGCCCCCGACGTGCGGCATTTCCATAGCAAAATCAACCAGCACGGGCAAGCAACCCGCGGCCTCCTGTCCGCTTGTCCAGTTGTTTTGGTCGAAAGAAGCGCCCCGGCATTCCGGCGTTCAGGAACGCGGCGCCATCGCGCGGGCGAACCTGCCGAACATCGCGCGATCGCTTCCCGAGAGGATGATCACACCGCTCAATCCCCAGGCGACGATGCAGCACAGTCCGCCAACGATTGCGAGGGCCATCAGGCTTCCAGGCTCGAAGAACATCTTGCTGACCATGACGATGCCCGCGAGAATCACCCCGACGAGCACGTGTCTTGCCAGTTGTTCCCAGAACAGGGTGCGTGGGAGTTCCATGTGCGAGAGCATATGATGTGCGATCGCCGGCGCAAATATCACGTACGAGACGACCCAACCCAGGATGAAAGCGCGTTCACGAAACCAGACGAGGCCGATCACGGTTACCAGATACTGCAGTCCGACCTGCAAATACAGCAACTGCGTGTTGAAGCGAAGGAAGTCGGACCTGACCATCAAGGCGAATTGCCCTGCACCGAGCATCACCGTGAGCGCCGGAACCGACATCGCCAGAGCGAGCCACGGCCACCGGTCGGAATATTGCGGCCCGAGCCAGACCTTAAGTATCGATTCCGAGAAAAGAGCCGCCACCACCAGCACCGGGATGACGATCGCCCCAGGCAGGACTAGGCCGTTGCGACCGAGCACCTGCATCCTGCGCATGTCAGTCGTTTCGTCGAGATGCGAGGAGATCGGAAGGATCGCCGAGTAAAGCGGCGCCATCGTCGTTTTCAGAAAGCGAGGCAACCGCGTGATAAGGTCATACGTGCCAACTTCGGCGGGACCATACAGGATGCCGATGGCAAGCGGAATCAGTGGCTGCTGCAAAATGCCTACAATTCGATTATTGAACATCAGCCAGCAACGATGAAAGATATCTTGCCGACTGGCGCTCCCCCATAGGCGAAACCGGAGCGAAGTGGCCGAAGCGGCGCGCCAAGCCACACCCGCCAGCGCGAGGTATTTTGCGACCGTGACGACAAGATAGGAATAGGCGACCCACTCGAACGGCGCCCCCGACCACACCAGTGAGCCGACCGCGGCCACATAGGAGACATTGCTCCCCACCTCGGTCAAACGGAGCCAAGCGTAGTGCTCGAAGCCCTTGAGCGTCCCTTCTGCGACAAGTCCCAGAAAGATGATTGGCAGCGCCAGGGCGGTGACCTTGAGGACGGCGATAAACGCCGCAGCCTGCTCCGGCGCCACCTTGAAGACGGCCGCAAGCGAGAATGCCGATATCCAGAGCCCGGTGCCCGCGATGAGCCCCATGAGCGCTGCGATCGCCGTGAGCAAGGATAGTTTTTCGCTGGCAACATCCCAATCGCCGACCCGCCCGCGCGCAACGACCTGCGTCGTCGTTTCAGAGACCCCCAGATCAGCCAGGGATAAAAAACCTGAGGGAAGAAATACCCGTGCCAGCGCGATCAGACCGACGATGGCAACGCCATACGATTTTGCGATCAGCCCGACCGCGAACAGGCCGAGCACGCCCGCCAGCGCATAGGCGACTGAGGAAATAGCCGTGTTTTGAACGAATCGGCGCAGCACGGTCAGACCGCTTCCGTCAACTGCAGGCTCGCTCCGCTCAAGGCCCTCGACTTCAGGCGCGTGTCGCCGGTGACGCCCTTTACGACGAAAATCCGCCCGTCAGTCGAGGCAGCGCAAATTCGCCGCAGCATCTCGTTCACCATTTCCGGCGCAAACGCCTTGCCGAGACGGCGGCGTTCGCTTTCGGTCGCGCTGTAGCTGCGGCGGAGCGCCGAACTGGCTCTGTAGCCGAGCACACGGCGTACTGTCGAAGCCGCAACGCCGCGAAACGAAGGCTGCGAAGCCGCCGACGCAACGTACCTGCCGCGTCGCGCCGCCTCGATCGTCTCGAGCACCGCATCGGTGACGCGCGACGATCCGGCGCCGTCGATGGCGGTGTAGAGATCTCTTATAATCCGATGCCGGGCCTCTGCGGTCCCCGGGTCGACCTCAGGCAATCGTCCGTCCAGCGCCTGCTTGACCATGTCGACCAAAGCCGCTTCGGATTCCGCAGCACGGCTGACCGAGGTCGCCGCCTCCAGCCGCAAGGCCGGCGTGTTGAACCACTCCATGCTCAGCGGCTCCACGTCCAGCATCGTCGCCTCGATCGCCGTCGAGCAATTCTGATGGATCAACAGGCTCGCGCCGTTGATCCATTCGATTGAAGTGCCGTCCTGGATCACGGCGGCGTTCGGCAGCTCCGCCAAGCGATCGTAGCAACGAATGTCTTCGAACGGATGCGGACGCAGGACGAACTGAACGCCGGTAAAGTGCCGGGCCAGCTTGATCGAGACATCCAGCACCGCGCGATAGGCCTGCTTCGCGTCGGAAATGAATTGGCGCGCGAAATCGCGAGAGAAGCCGGCCTGCACCATGGCCCCTTCCTCGTGAGTCGAATTGTTCGAAAAGCGCGGATTGACGGTCGGGAAATTGGTGTTGATCAGCACGTAGCCGGCCGCGACCGAAGGTTTGGGGAGCGCCCTGCGCCAAGGATTTGCGCAAAAGTCGTAGCGCGGGCATCCCGTCGCATGAAGCAGAGCCGGCGCTACCGTGCCCTGTCGCAGAAATGCGGCGTGCTGCGCGTGCCCCCAGACACAATAAAGGTCGACGAGATCGGTGCAGCCCGCGCTCTTGACCATCTGCGCGAACTGGTCGGGATTCTTCCCGCCAATCCCTTCGGTATCCAGCACGCCGACGAGAATGCCGGCACGCTTGTAGGACTTGATGAGATCGGTGTTGTTGGGCCGCGTATAGTTTACCAGCACCAGATCCGGCCGCAGCGCGGGCACGTCGAAGCCCTGCTCGTACATCGGAACGAGCGTGACCTTCGCGCCGCGGGTCGCGAGCACTCTGCCCAGCAGCACCAACCCTTCGAGATCCCGAAGCGGATTGTCGACGATCAGGCAGACATGCGGCGGCTCAGGCACGAACCCCTCTCGGCAAATTGAGCGATGCGTTCTCGGCGGGATGATCCACGGAGGGAGCGAGAAGTTCCCAGCTCATCGGCGTGCCGCGGCGTACCGCGCGTCCGACGCGCTTGCCCAGCAGGGTGTCGAAATATTTCGGCGGCAAGCCGAGGCCAGGACGGATGTTCCTCAAACTGCGTTCCGTCAACATGTCGCCGGCGCGCAAGTCTTCCACTACATAGAGCGAACGGCGGAAGATCGTCGATTTCATCTCTTTTTCGGTCAGCCCGTACGAAACTTGGCCGAGTGCCTTCCAAGCGCGTTCGGTCTCGACCACCAGCGCGGCCATTTCGTCGGGCTCCATCGAGAACGTCGAATCGACGCCGCCGTCGGCGCGGGACAACGTAAAATGCTTCTCGATGACGCTGGCGCCGAGGGCAACACTCGCGACACTTGCGCCGATGCCGAAGGTATGGTCGGAGAGTCCCACCTCGCAACCAAACAGCTGACGCATATGCGGGATCGTCAGGAGATTGGTGTCGGAGGGCTCTGCCGGATAGGTGCTCGTGCATTTGAGCAGCACGAGGTCCTTGCAGCCCGCCTCCCTCGCGCAGCGTACGGCCTCGTCGATGTCGGCGACGGTCGCCATGCCCGTCGAGACGATCATCGGCTTGCCGGTCGCAGCGACCTTGCGGATAAGCGGCAGATCGGTGTTCTCGAACGACGCGATCTTGTAACAGGCCACGCCGAGTTGCTCGAGAAAGTCGACCGCCGACGCGTCGAACGGCGTCGAGAAAGGAATCATCCCGAGGGCACGGGCACGCTCGAACAGCGGGGCGTGCCATTCCCACGGGGTGTGCGCTTCCTGATAGAGCTTGTGAAGCGATCTGCCCTTCCACAGGCTGTTTGGATCATCGATGAAGAACTCGTCGCGGTTGAGGTCCAGCGTCATCGTGTCGGCGGTATAGGTCTGCAGCTTGAGCGCATGCGCCCCGGACCTGGCGGCGGCATCGACGATGGCCAGCGCTCGGTCCAGCGATTGATTGTGATTGCCAGACATTTCCGCGATGATGAAGGGCCGGTGCTCGCGGCCGATCGCGCGACCCGCAATCATCATTGTCTCACTCATCTGCAGCTCCAGCTTTTTCAATACGGACGATATAGCGATGGCCGCGGAGGTCGAAGAAGGCCGGAAAGCGTTGCGGGTCCGCTACCCTCAGCAGGTCGAATTGCTCGGCGATCGAGCGCGACGGATCGAGTCGGGAATCGTCCGGCGTCCGGCGTCGATAATAGCTCGGCGGCCGCTCGTCCTGCGGCATGGGCTTAGCGGAGCCCACGATCTCGAGCGCATGGGTCATCAATTCCAGCTCGATGGCGAACAGGCCCTCGTTGATCTCCTCGCTCAGTTCGTGCCCTTCGAGCACGAGGTGGCGCTGCGCCCAGATCGCGCCGGTATCCACCGGTTCCTGCGCCTCGATCAGTGACACCACTATACGGTTCTTTCCCTCCAATATTTGCCAAATGTGCGGGGACCAGCCCCGCCCTTGCGGAAGATCGCTCGCGTGAATGACGAACGTCGCCCCGTATTTCTGCCGGTCCGCGGACGTGATGATCTCGTGGCATGAGATGAGGAAGAGCACGTCCCCACCGCTCAAATCGCTCTTTTGCCGGACCAGTTCGACGCTATGATTGGCCGCCGCGCCCCTTATCCACTGTTCCAGACGCGGATAGACCGGATGGATGGGGCTCGAGCAGAGAACAGAAACCTTCATTGTCCACCATCGCTGGCGATTCCGCAGAATTGTGGAACCCTGCCGTAGCGCAATTAGCATAGAAAATCCGCTCAAACACCAGCTAAGAGGCCCTTCCTAGACGCTGCCCACCGATCGCATCGCTTCGCGGACCCGCCGGGTGCCAAGCCCATCGACGAGCATCCGCGCGGCCAGCCCCGTTGCACGGGTCCGCGCCGGATCATCCAGCATCGACCGCAGGATTCCCGCGATCTGATCGGCCGTGACCGAACCCGCCGCACCGAGATGAGCGAGCGCGCCGCAACCTGCGAGCGCAGCGAGCGCGCCGATCTGATTATCCGCGATGTGGACCGCAATCGTCGGCAGGGCGAGGCAGCAGCGCTCCCAGCTCATCACGCCGCCGGCGCCGATTGCGAGGTCGGCCCTCGCCATCAGTGCGGCCATGTTGTCTGCGCCACGGTGCAGCTCGACTTCGGGCATTTCCCGGCAAAGCGCTGAAATCGAATCCGCATGCGGATTGCTCAAGCCGATCGCAACATCGACGGCAAGCGAGGGCCGCGCGAGACTTTTAATGGCGGAAAGTGCCTTCGCGGTCTCGTTGCCGGGATCGGACCCACCGAAACACACCAGAATCCGGCCGATGTTTCCGCTGCGCTCCCGCAACGACGCGCGTTGCTCGGAAAATTCCGCGCGCAGCAGCGCAAAGGCCGGGCCGAGCAAGGACCGGCACGCCGCCGGCAGCCGGCCGCGATACCGCCCCTCCAGGTCGCGAACCAAATTCTGATCGAGCAGGATGTCGCAGTCGTGGTCCCGATCGGCAAGATCGTCGACCGCCAGGATGTGGGATGCAAGCGCGCGCTGCGCGCGCTCCCATCTCGCATCGAGCGCATAGTGGTCGACGACGAGCCAGTCGACGGGTCCGATGCGACCGAGCGCCTGCAGCGTCTGTTCGGCGTCCTGTTGCCACGTCACCGGCAACCATGACGCGTGGGCGGTACCATCCGCCGCCGGCGGGTCCGGGAGGCGATCGGGGTCCGGCAGCCATTGCACCAAGTGCCCCTCGCCTTCGATCAAGCCGGCGAGGCGGGCCGCATGGCTGCGCAACAGGAATATGACACGCGCACCGCCGTCCGCCAGGTGGCGGGCCAGGCTGAGGCACCTCGTCAGATGCCCCAGGCCCATGACGACGGACGCATCGACGCGGATGACGACCCGCTGCGCCGTGTTCATCAAGCTGGCCTTGGATATTTCGGATGTCTGCCCACGGATAAGTCGACCCGTTACAACGGCCGTGCTATCCGCCGACCTGGAAAACCACCGCCCCCACCGCTCCCGGCCGCGCCGGAGCGCCACTTGAAGGATCGAGCCACACTGTATAAGCCCGGACGCGACCAACGACAATCCCGGCCCCATGCCCCCGCGCACCAACGACATGATCCTGATCACGACGCTCGCCGAGTACCAGACCCGGTTCTGGATTCCGGTGGCGCAACGCTTGCGTGGGGCGGGGCGCGAGGTCCAGTTGCTGGCCTTCGATGATCGCAGCGCCGAGATGGCGGAGGCGCTGGGCCTGTCGGTTGTCAACATGTACCGGAGCGGTCTGCAAGACGGCGCGGCGGTCGACGACCGGGACGCCTTCGCGAAGCGGATCGCCGATTACGGCCTTGACGGAACCAATCTCCTGTTCAGTCATGAGCGCGTCACGTTCGGCATTCGCGATACCGCCGCGCTGCGCCGGCGGTTCATGATCTACAGCAACGCGATGGAAGCCCTGCTCGACCGCTTGGCCGCCGCGGGACGGCAGGCGGTGGCGGTTCAGGAACTCGGCGGCTTCCTTTCGGTGATCGCGTGCTTCTATGCCGCGAAAAAACGCGGCATCCGCAACTGGTTCATCGAGCCCTCGTTCTTCCGCGGCAGGCTGTATTATACGCCGGACAGTCTCGCGGCGCCCGACACGATGCGCACGCCATCGGAGGCGGTGTCCGCCGAGGTACGCGCCTATCTCGACGAGACCCTGCGGCAGCAATCGATCGTCATTCCGCAAAAGGACCGCCACCAATATTCGGCGGCGTTCAACAAGATCGCCAACGCGAAGAACGCGCGCCGGCTCGTCGAAAAGCTCTGGGACCAGTTCGCACTCGGCAAGCACCAGGAATTCGGACACAACCTGCGCCACGCCCGGGCGCATGCCGCCATGGCGGTCAGCGCGACGCGGCTGCGGAAACTCTACGCTCCGCTGCCGAACCGGCCGTTCGTCTACTATCCGCTGCACGTGCCGGCCGACATGGCGCTGACCCTGCGCTCGCCGGAATATCTCGACCAGGTCGCCACCATCGATTTCCTGCTGCGCACGATCCCCGACACGCACAGCCTCGTGGTCAAGGAGCATCCCGCCCAGATCGGTGCGATACCGGCCGGCCGCCTGTTCGAACTCGCGCGCCGCTTCGACAACTTCGTCCTGCTGCCGCCGCAGACCAACAATTACACCGTGCTCGGCCGCGCCGACGCCATCGTGTCCGTCAACAGCAAGTCCGGCGCCGAAGCCGTGCTGCTCGGCAAGCCCGTCGTGGTGATGGGCGATGCGTTCTACCGCTCCTGCCCGCTGGTGTTTCCCGCCGATCGGCTCGCCGACGTGCCGCGCCGGCTGCGCGAGGCGCTGGCCGCGCCGCCGTTTGACCCGGCCGATACCGCCCCCTACTTCGAGACCGCCTGGCGCCAGTCGTTCCCCGGTGAACTCTATGTCAGCGATACGGGGCAGATCGAGACGTTCGCCGCGTCGCTCATGGCGGCAATCGACGAATTGCGGCGCGCGGACTGAAGGGCTTGCCATGGCGCTGGTTTCGATCATCACCCCATCGTGGAACGTGGCGACGCTGATCGGCGAGACCATCGCCTCGGTGCAGGCCCAGACCGTGATGGATTGGGAATTGTTGATCGCCGACGACTGCTCGACCGACCAGACCGCCGCCGTGGTGGAAAAACACGCCGCGCAGGATGCGCGGGTCAGGCTGATCCGCCAGCCCCGCAACGGCGGCCCGGCGCTGGCCCGCCAGGCCGCGATCGAGCAGGCGCAGGGCCGCTTCATCGCATTTCTCGACAGCGACGATTTGTGGCTGCCCGCCAAGCTCGAGCGGCAGATCGCCTTTGCGCAGTCGAAACGGGCTGCGCTGAGCTATACGGCGTTCCGCCGCATCAACGAGACCGGATCCGTCACCGGCCGCCTGATCGAGGTGCCGGCGTCGCTGAACTACGAGCAGTTACTCAAGAACACCTCGATCGCGACCTTGACCGCGCTGGTCGATCGAGACGTCGCCGGCGACATCGCCATGAAGAACGAACCCTATGACGATTTTTGCCTGTGGCTCAGCATTCTCAAGCCGGGACACCTCGCCCACGGCCTCAATGAGGATCTCGCCCGCTACCGCGTGCGGGGCGCCTCGGTTTCCAGCCGCCCGCTGCGGTCCGCCGGCTGGGTCTGGCACATCTACCGCAACGTGGAGCGTCTCTCGCCGGTCAAGTCCGCCTGGTGTTTCGCGCATTGGGGCGCCCGCGCCTGGCTGAAACGGCGCGCGTTCTGAGGCCCGATCCACGAGCGGCGTCCATTTTCGCGGGCGCCGTTGTTCCCCCGCATACGCATCATGCAACGCCGGGTCTGTGGCTTGTACCGCGTCCGTAGTACACGCCGCGATGGACGAGCGCCGCCCGGCGCAGAAAGCCCCTGCCTGATGCCCCCAGAGACCGCACATCCGCCCGCGTCGGCGCCGATCGACGGCCTGCCCCCAGAACTGCGCCGCTGGGCGGTCGCGGCGATCTTCACGGCGCTGGCGATGGCGTCGCTGGATACGGCGATCGCCAACATCGCCCTGCCCACCATCGCCACCGACCTCCGCGTCAACCCGGCTGACGCCGTCTGGGTGGTCAACATCTACCAGATCGCCGTGGTCGCGACCCTGCTGCCGCTCGGCGCGCTTGGCGAGATCGTCGGCCACCAGCGGATCTATCTCGGCGGGCTATTGCTGTTCACGCTGGCTTCGCTCGGCTGTGCGCTGGCCTGGTCGCTGCCGAGCCTGACGGCGGCCCGCGCCCTCCAGGGCCTCGGCGCCAGCGGCGTCTTGGCCGTCAATGCGGCACTGGTCCGTTTCGTTTACCCGACCCACATGCTCGGCCGTGGTTTTGGTCACAACGCGCTGGTGGTCGGGTCGGCGTTCACCTTCGGGCCGACCATCGCCTCGGCCATCCTTGCGGTCGCGACGTGGCCATGGCTGTTCGCCGTCAACGTGCCGTTCGGCGTGATCGCGCTCTGGATTGGCTTCAAGACCCTGCCGAACACGCCGCGTGCAAAACATGCGTTCGATTTCGCGAGCGCGGCGCTGACCGCCGGCTGCCTCGGCCTCTTCATCGTCGGCATCGGCGGCGCGGCCCACCAGGTCTCGCCCACGCTGGTCGGCCTGATGCTGGCCGCTGCCTTGCTGCTCGGCTGGATCATGATCCGCCGGGATGCGAACCATCCGGCGCCGATGCTGCCGGTCGATCTGTTCCGGCGGCCGATCTTCGCGCTGTCGGCCGCGACCTCGGTCTGTGCCTTCGCGGTGCAGGGATTGGCCTTTGTCTCGCTGCCGTTCTACTTCGAGGACGTGCTGCACCGCTCGCAGGTTGAAACCGGCTTCTTCATGACGCCGTGGCCGCTGGTGGTGACGATCATGGCGCCGATCGGCGGGCGGCTGTCCGATCGTTATCCCGTCGGCATCCTCGGCGGCATCGGCCTGGTGCTGCTCGGTATCGGGATGGCGCTGCTGGCGATGCTGCCGGCGGAACCCGCCACGGCCGACATCGTCTGGCGCACCGTGATTTGCGGGGTCGGTTTCGGCTTCTTCCAGACGCCAAACTTGCGGGCGCTGATGGCGAGCGCGCCGACACACCGCAGCGGCAGCGCCAGCAGTATCGTGGCGACCGCCCGCCTCACCGGCCAGACGCTGGGTGCGGCACTCGCCGCGCTGTGCTTCGCCCTCGGCGGGCACAATGGCGCGACGCTTGCATTGGCACTGGGCGCGGGCTTTGCGGCACTTGGCAGTGTCATGAGTTTCCTGCGCCTGGCCGTGCCCGCTCCGCGTGCATGAGAGCGATGCAATCGAAGCAGGGGATCTGGAGGACGAGTTGCGACTTCTGAGTAAGCTGGCCGGCGCATGTCTTCTGCTGTTTCCGGCCGCCCTGCAGGCCCAGACCGTCTGGGACATGCCGACGGAATATCCGGAGAGTGCGATGCCGGGCGTGGGCCTGGCCGCGTTCAAGAAACACGTCGCCGAATCCAGCGCCGGTAAACTCGAGATCAGGCCGAGCTTCGACGCCAGGGCGGGCATCAAGTCGGCCGGCATGCTGGCTGCGATCGCCGAAGGCCGGGTGCAGGCCGGCGATGCCTTTGCCGGCGCGCTGGAGGCCGAAGACCCCATCTTCGCCCTGCCCTCGCTGCCGTTTCTGGTGACGTCGACCGCCGACGCCAGGCGGCTGGCCGACATTGCCCGGCCGCATATCGCGGCGGCGCTGCAAAAGAAAGGCCTGCGGCTGCTTTACCTGACGCCATGGCCGCCGTCCGGCATCTGGTCGAAAGCGCGGCTGACGTCGCCGGCCGACCTCGCAGGGCTCTCCATCCGCACCTATGACAAGATTTCGACCGAAGTGTTCCTGGGCGTCGGCGCCAGGGCCGCCTCGATCAGCTTCGCGGACACCATGCCGAAACTGGTCGACGGCAGCATCAACGCGGTGCTGTCGTCGGGAGACGGCGGCGCCGGCCGCAAGCTTTGGGACCACCTGCCCTGTTTCAGCGAAATCACCTACGCCCTGCCGCTGTCGGTCGCGAGCGTCAATCAGGCGGCCTATGACGGATTGAACCCGGACACGCGCGCCGCGGTCGACACCGCCGGCCGTGAAACCGAGAGCGCGTTGTGGCTGGCGCTGTCCACCCGGCTGGAGGAGAACTACCGGCGCATGCGCCAGAACGGCGTCGCGATCGACACCGATCCCGACCCGTCGATCGTTGCAGCGCTGCGCACCGGAGCCAAGTCGGCGCAGCAGGCGTGGTGCCTCCGCGCCGGACCAGCCTGCGCCGCCGTCCTCGACGCCTTCGCCGCAGGCAAGCCGTAGGGCTCCCGGTGTGGAATGACATGACGGCCATACGGGGGATCCGTCCATGCAACCCCGGCGCCCCCGCTTTCATCCTGCAAGGAAACGCATTTTCTTGATTTGAACTATTCCAGATCACAGGCCATCTTCCGCCCGCGGCTCACTCGGTGGATTGAGCGAACAGGGGATATGCGATGGCTAATCTCACGATCAACGGCAAATCGATCAGCGTGGATGTGGAAGACGACACGCCACTGCTCTGGGCAATCCGGGAGAACGTCGGTTTGACCGGAACTAAATATGGATGCGGCATCGCACAATGCGGCGCCTGCACGGTTCACATTGACGGGGTCGCGATGCGCTCCTGCGGGGTCACCGTCAGCGAGGCCGCCGGCAAGCAGATCACCACGATCGAGGGCCTTGCCAGCAACGGCGCGCTGCACAAGGTGCAGCAGGCCTGGGTTGCCAACGACGTGCCGCAATGCGGCTATTGCCAGAGCGGGATGATCATGGCGGTCGCCGCGCTGCTGAAGGAAAAGCCGAAGCCGACGGACCAGGACATCGACGAAGCCATCACCAATATCTGCCGTTGCGGAACCTTCCAGCAGGTCCGGGCGGCGATCCACGAAGCCGCCAGCGCGTGAGGGGGACGCCATGAACCAGCACGTCAAGCTCAACCGCCGCAGCTTCGTCATCGGCACGGCCGCCGCCGGCGCCGGCCTCGCCATCGGCCTCGACATTCCGTTCGGCGGACCAAACGTGGTTCGCGCCGCCGACGGCTCGCCGGAAGTCAATGTCTGGGTGGTGATCCGCCCCGACAACACCACCGTGATTCGAATCGCCCGCTCCGAAATGGGCCAGGGCACCCTTACCGGCCTCGCGCAGCTCGTCGCCGAGGAACTCGAATGCGACTGGTCCAAGGTTGTGACCGAGTACCCCACGCCCGGACAAAGCGTGGCACGCAAGCGCCCATGGGGCGATTTCTCCACCGGCGGCAGCCGTGGCATCCGGACCAGCCAGGAATATGTCCGCAAGGGCGGCGCCACCGCGCGCGTCATGCTGGTGCAGGCCGCCGCCAATGAATGGAAGGTGCCGGCATCGGAATGCACCGCTTCCAACAGCGTCATCACCCACACGCCGTCGGGCAAGACCACGACCTACGGCAACGTGGTGGAGGCCGCCGCGAAGCTCGAGCCGCCCGCCGAGGTCAAGCTGAAAGATCCCAAGGACTGGAAGATCGTCGGCAAGGGCGTCAAGCGGCTCGATACCATCGACAAGACGACGGGCGCCATGATCTACGGCGCCGACGTCAAGCTGCCGGGCATGCTGAACGCCGCGATCAAGGATTGTCCCGTGTTCGGCGGCAAGCTGAAGAGCTACGACGAGACCAAGATCGCCAGCATGAAGGGCGTGAAGAAGGTGGTGAAAGTCGGCGACAGCGCGGTCGCGGTCGTGGCCGACACCTGGTGGCACGCCAGGACCGCGCTCGATGCGCTGCCGATCGTCTGGGACGAAGGCGAGAACGCCAAGGTCTCCAGTGAATCGATCTCGAAATGGCTGGCCGAAGGCCTCGACAACGCGCAGCCGGCCTTTATCGGCAACCAGAACGGCGACGCCAAGGCTGCGATCGCCGGCGCCGCCAAGAAGGTAGAAGCGGTCTACAACTATCCCTACCAGAACCACGCCGCGATGGAGCCGATGAACGCCACGGCACTGTATACCGCGGATAAATGCGAGGTCTGGTGCGGCACGCAGAACGGCGAAGCGGCGTTCGCCGCCACGCTCGAGGCGTCGGGACTTCCGGCCGATAAATGCGAGGTCCACAAGCTGATGCTGGGCGGCGGCTTTGGCCGGCGCGGCATGACCGACTATGTCCGGCAGGCGGTGCTGATCGCCAAGCAGATGCCGGGCACGCCGGTCAAGTTGTTGTGGTCGCGCGAAGAGGACATGGCGCAGGGCAAGTTCCACCCGGTCACGCAATGCAAGATGACCGGGGCCTTCGATGCCGACAACAACCTCACGGCCCTGCATATGCGCCTGTCGGGCCAGTCGATCCTGTTCTCGGTGCGGCCGGCGGCGCTGGAGAACGGCAGGGATCCGGCCGCGTTCCAGGGCGTGAGCCCTTCGGGCGACGCGGCGATCGGCTACTCCGTGCCGAACCTGCTGGTCGAGCATTCGATGCGCAATCCCCACGTTCCGCCGGGCTTCTGGCGCGGCGTCAACGTCAATCAGAATGCGATCTATATGGAATGCTTCATGGATGAACTGGCGCATTCGGTCGGCCAGGATCCGGTGGAATTCCGTCGCAAGCTGATGAGCAAGCACCCAAAACATCTGGCCGTGCTCAACGCGGTGGCCGACAAGATCGGCTGGACCACGCCCGCGCCAAAGGGCGTCTATCGCGGCATCGCACAGGTGATGGGCTACGGCAGCTATGTCGCGGGCGCCGCCGAAATCTCCGTCACCGACGGCAGCAAGATCAAGGTGCATCGCATCGTGGCCTCGACCGACCCGGGTTACGTCGTCAATCCGGCGCAGATCGAGCGGCAGATCGCCGGCTCCTTCGTCTACGGCCTGTCCGCCCTGTTCTACGGCGGCTGCACCGTGAAGGACGGCAAGATCGAGCAATCCAACTTCGACACCTACAACTCAATGCGCATCGCCGAGATGCCGAAGGTGGAATGCGTGATGGTGCCGAGCGGCGGTTTCTGGGGCGGCGTCGGAGAACCGACCATCGGCGTCGCGGCTCCCGCGGTGCTCAACGCCTACTTCGCGGCCACCGGCAAACGGATCCGTTCGGTTCCGCTACGGGACCAGAACATCTCGTTCGCCTGATCATAGCGGGCGGCGGCCTTGTTTCGGGGCCGCCGTCTCCCATCGCGAGATTGCCGATGAAAGCGTTGCGTATCGCCCTCGCAGCCTGTGCCGTCATGGCGTGGTGTCAGCCGCTCCGAGCGGCTTCCGATCCGCCACCCGGCGCGACGGCCTGCTCGGGCTGCCATGCTCCCGCAGCAACTCCATCGGCTATCCCGCAATTATACGGGCGCGACGCGGCCGATATCGTCAAGGCGATGGCCGGCTTCCGCGACGGCTCGCTTCCCGCCACCGTCATGAACCGCATCGCCAAGGGTTTCACCGAGGACGAGTCACGCGCGATCGCGGCGTGGCTCGCGGCGCAGAAGTAAAAGGCAGCCCGGCATGAGCATCAATCATCGCATCAGCCGCCGGGATTTTTGCCGCACTGGTGCAGGCGCAGCAGCCGCGATCGCGTTGCCGATGCCGGCGCTCGCGCAATCCGCGCCGCGCGTGGTCGCAATCGGCGGCGGCTTCGGCGGCGCCAGCTGCGCGCGGATGCTCAAGCTGATCGACCCGAGACTGCAGGTCACGCTGGTCGAGCAGAACAAGAGCTTCACCGCCTGCCCCTTCAGCAACAACGTCATCGCCGGACTGCGCGGAATCGAGGAGCAGCAATTCGGCTATGACAAGGTCGCCGCCGCCGGCGTCACGGTGGCAGCGCAGGCCGCCACCGCCGTCGATGCGACGGCGCGGACCGTCAGCCTCGCCGACGGCACCTCGCTGGCCTATGACCGGCTGGTGCTGGCGCCCGGCGTCGACCTGCGCTTTGATGCCCTGCAGGGCTACGACGAAGCGGCGGCTGCGAAGATGCCTCACGCCTGGAAGGCTGGCGAACAGACCGTGCTGCTGCACAGGCAGCTCGAGGCGATGGACGATGGCGGCCTGGTCGTGATCGCCGTCCCCGCCAACCCCTACCGCTGCCCACCCGGCCCCTATGAGCGCGCCTGCCTGATCGCGTACTATCTCAAGACGAGGAAGCCGCGTTCCAAACTGCTGATCCTCGACGCCAAGGACACCTTTTCCAAGCAGCGCCTGTTCCAGAACGCCTGGAAGGAGCTCTATCCCGGCATGGTCGAATGGGTTTCGCTGTCGCAGGGCGGCAAGGTCAACGCCGTCGTTCCCGCGACCAACACGCTGATCACCGATTTCGGCAACCACACCGCCAAGGTGGCCAACGTCATTCCACCGCAGCGAGCCGGCCGCATCGCCATGATCGCCGGCGCCGCCGACACCAGCGGCTGGTGCGCCATCGACCCGATAACCTTCGAGTCCAGATCGGCACCGAATATCCATGTGATCGGCGATGCCTGTATTGCCGGGGCCATGCCGAAATCCGCTTTTTCGGCCAACGCGCAGGCCAAGGCTTGCGCGCAAGCCATCGTGACGCTGCTGTCGGGCGGATCGCCGGCCGCGCCGAAACTGATCAACACCTGCTACAGCCTGGCCGCGCCCGACTATGGCATCTCGGTTGCCGGCGTGTACCAGCCCAGGAACGGGTTGCTGGCCGACGTCGAAGGCGCCGGCGGCGTCAGCCCGGCCGATGCGCCGCGCGACTTTCGCGCCCGCGAGGCGGAGTACGCGCAGGCATGGTTTGCGACCATCACGGCGGAAGTCTTTGGCTAAAGGGCGAGTTCGCATAACGGCAATGGCCGTTGCCGGCGCCCTGATGGCCTTCCCCCACGGCGCGGGCGCACAGCCCTTGCCGCTCAACACCGTCGTTGGCGACGCCATTCCGGAACCCCTCACCGGTGCGCGAGGCGACGCGGCGCGCGGCCGCGCCCTGGTGGTCGAGCGTTCCAGCACTTGCATCCTCTGCCACAGCGGCCCATTTCCCGAACAGAAGTTTCAGGGCGACCTGGCGCCTGATCTCTCCGGTTCCGGCAGCCGCTCGTCCGAAGGCCAGCTTCGGCTGCGGCTGGTGGACGCGTCCCGCCTCAATGCCGCGACCATCATGCCGTCCTACTATCGCGTGGACGGCCTCGATCGCGTCGGGGCGCCGTGGCGAGGCAAGCCGATCCTGTCGGCCGAACAGATCGAGGATATCGTGGCGTATCTCGTGACGCTGCGCGAATAGGAAGGCACCATGCAGCAATTACCCCACGCTTCACGTCGCCGGTTCCTCAGCCTCGCCGGCAGCGCCGCCCTGCTCGGCGCGGTCCCCGTCGTGACCGTGCGTCCTGCCGAGGCGACGCCGGCAATGCTGGCCGCGGCGATCCAGCAGGTCACCGGCGGCGCGGCGGTGAAGACCGGCAAGGTCAAGCTCGATATCCCGCCGCTGGTCGAGAACGGCAACACGGTGCCGATGACGGTCAGCGTCAACCACCCGATGGCGCCTGCGGATCACGTACGCAGCATCCACGTCTTCAACGAGAAGAATCCGCAAGCCAACATCGCCAATTTCCATCTCGGCCCGCACAATGGCCGCGCCCAGGTCTCGACCCGCATCCGCCTCGCCGACAGCCAGAAGATCGTCGCGATCGCAAAACTTTCCGATGGGTCGTTCTGGTCGGCCAGCGTGGATATCGTGGTAACGCTGGCCGCCTGCACCGAGGATGTGATTTGATGGCATCGGCGCTGATCAACGTCCCACCCAAAGCCAGGCGCGGCGATATCATCGAAATCAAGACGCTGATGTCGCACATCATGGAAACCGGCTATCGCCATACGGCATCAGGCGAACTCGTTCCGCGCGACATCATCACGAGCTTTTCGTGCCGCTTCAACGGCGCGGAGATTTTCCGCGCCGACCTGTTCCCGGCGATATCAGCCAATCCCTTCATCACCTTCTTCACGACCGCCACCGAAAGCGGCAAGTTCGAGTTCGAATGGACCGGCGACCAGGGATTCTCCGAGACCGCCTCCGCGTCGATCACGGTCGAATGAGGTTTGCCGGGGCCATAGCGATTGCGCTGCTGATCGCGGCCGCGGCGTTCGCCGCCGAAATCCCGCTTGCCGACCGCCGCTCCGGCTACGACTTCATGAAGCCGGACACAAGGGCGATGCAGGACGAGGACACCGCCAACCCCGGCATGCTCTGGGTGCTCGACGGCGACGTGCTCTGGAAGCGCAAGGCCGGCGCGGCCGGCAAGGCGTGCGCCGACTGCCACGGCGATATCAGCAGCAGCATGAAAGGCGTCGCCGCCCGCTACCCCGCTTTCGACAAGGCGACCGGACTCCCCCTCAATCTGGAACAACGGATCAATGCATGCCGCAGCAACCACCAGCAGGCGACGCCGCTGCCGTTCGAAAGCCACGAGCTACTGGCCCTCGCCGCCCTTGTCGCCCGCCAGTCGCAAGCCGCTTCGATCGAACCGAGCACCGACCCGCAACTCGCGCCCTTCATCGCGAAGGGCCGCGAGTTGTTCATGCAGCGACAGGGGCAACTCAATCTCGGCTGCACCAATTGCCACGACGACAATTGGGACAAGAAGCTCGCCGGCTCCGCGATCACGCAGGGACATCCGACCGGCTACCCGCTCTACCGGCTGGAATGGCAGTCGCTGGGCTCACTGCAACGGCGCCTGCGCGCCTGCATCACCGGCATCCGGGCGCAACCTTATGATTACGGCGCGCCGGAACTGGTCGAATTGGAGCTCTATCTGATGTCGCGGGCACGCGGCATGAAGATGGAAGCGCCCGCGGTGCGGCCATAGCCGCCACCCCGCATGGCTGGTCGCGCAAGCTCCTCAGATTGAGGCCGGTGGCGTAGCTTTCTGCAAACAGGCTTGCGCAGGCGCACTACAGGATGACCGTCATCCTGAGGTGCTCGCCTCTTCGGCGAGCCTCGAAGGATGCCGGCCCGTGGCCCATCCTTCGAGGCGCGCAAGAGCGCGCACCTCAGGATGACGCTGTTGCTGTGACAACGTACACGCAGGATGCGCGATAGGTTCATATCCTCGCAGGGTGGGGATAAATGATTGGTGCGGCAGCGGACTACCGCTCCGCGAAAGCCTTCTCGACCACGAACTGCGCCGGCTCGCCGTGATTGCCCTCGGCAAAACCCCGGCCGCCCAGCAGCGCCCGCGTGTCCGTCACCAGCGCCGGGCTGCCGCAGATCATGACGCGGTCGTGGGCGGGGTCCAGCGAGGCGAGGCCGATATCGGCGAACAGTTTTCCGGAGTTGATCAGGTCGGTGATGCGGCCGCGGTTGCGGAAGGGATCGCGCGTCACCGTCGGATAATAAACGAGTTGATTGCGGACATGGTCGCCGATCAGTTCGTCGTTCGGCAGCTTTTCGGTGATCATCTCGCCATAGGCGAGCTCCTTGACGCGGCGGCAGCCGTGCAGCAGCACCACCTTCTCGAACCGCTCATAGGTCTCGGGGTCCTTGATCACGGACAGGAACGGGGCGAGGCCCGTGCCGGTGCCGATCAGATAGAGGTTGCGGCCGTCCTCGAGGTTGTCGATGACCAGCGTGCCGGTGGCCTTGCGGCTCACGATGATCTGGTCGCCCTGCTTCAGGTGCTGGAGGCGGGAGGTCAGCGGGCCATCGGGTACCTTGATCGAGAAGAACTCGAGCCGGTCCTCGTAATTGGCGCTGGCGACGGAATAGGCGCGGAGCAGCGGCTTCTCGCCGACCTTCAGCCCGATCATCGTGAACTCGCCGTTCCTGAACCGGAACGAGGGATCGCGCGTGGTCGTGAAGCTGAACAGCGTGTCGGTCCAATGGTGGACGCTCAAGACGCTCTCCTGGTTGAAATTGCTCATCGCACCATTCCCTGACCTGCAAGCGGATTGACCGGCCGCATCATTCGTATACGATCGTTCGTATACAAATGAATAATCCGGCTTGATCCGATCGTCAAGCCGGGCACAATGCCCGGTGAAGGCATTGAGACAAAAGGAAAAACCATGGCCCATGACGCACCCCAGGCGACCGGTCCGAGCAAGCTGGTGATCCGCAATATCGGGCTGATGCTGTCGGGGGCGCTGGAGAAGCCGATCCTGGACGGCGACACGATCGTGGCCGAGAACGGCAAGATATCGGCCATTGGCCGATTCAAGGATCTCGATACCGAGGGCGCCACCACGATCGTCGATGCCAACGGCACCACGGTGGCCCCGGGCCTGATCGACAGCCACGTCCATCCCGTCGCCGGCGACTGGACGCCGCGGCAGAACCAGATCAACTGGATCGACAGCTATCTGCACGGCGGCGTCACCACCATGATCTCGGCCGGCGAAGTCCACATGCCCGGCCGCCCCCGCGACGTCATCGGCGTCAAGGCGATGGCGATCTTCGCGCAGCGCGCGTTCTGGACGCTGCGTCCCGGCGGCGTGAAGGTCCACGCCGGCGCGCCCGTCATCGAATGCGAGATGGTCGAGGACGACTTCAAGGAAATGGCCGCGGCCGGCGTCAAGCTGCTCGGCGAAGTCGGCCTCGGCGGCGTCAAGGACGGGCCGACGGCGCGCAAGATGGTCGGCTGGGCGCGCAAATACGGCATCCAGAGCACGATCCACACCGGCGGACCGTCGATCCCGGGGTCCGGCCTGATCGACAAGGACGTGGTGCTCGAGGCCGACACCGACGTGGTCGGCCACATCAACGGCGGCCACACCGCCCTGCCCGACGACCAGATCCGCTGCATCTGCGAGGGCTGCAAGCGCGGGCTCGAACTGGTTCACAACGGCAATGAGCGCTCGGCGCTGTTCACGCTGCGCACCGCGCGCGAGATGGGCGACCTGCACCGCGTCATCCTCGGCACCGACGCCCCCGCCGGCTCCGGCGTCCAGCCGCTCGGCATTCTGCGGATGGTCTCGATGCTGTCCTCGCTCGGCGAGCTGCCCGCCGAACTCGCGTTCTGCCTGGCGACCGGCAACACCGCGCGGATGCGCGAGCTCGATTGCGGCCTCATCGAGGTCGGCCGCTCGGCCGATTTCGTCCTGATGGACAAGGCGCAGCACTCGCCGGGGAAGAATATTCTCGAGAGTGTCCAGCTCGGCGACCTGCCGGGCATCGGCATGACCATCATCGACGGCATCGTCCGCACCCAGCGCAGCCGCAACACGCCGCCCGCGGGCCTCGTGCCTGTGGTTGTTGGCGGGCATTAGCGCCGGCACGCTTCACGAATGCGTGGGGTCGAGCGTGAAAATCACGGCCGGCCCCGAAAGCGGTGAACAAATCGGCGGTGATCGCGACCAATGCGGGCAGGTTTGATGGACACCTGCTCTCACCGCCGAGGATGATTTGAAGAATTCGCTGCAAGTCGCCGGCGGGGTCGTCGGCGCTGTCATCGGTTTTGTCGCAACGTTGCTGCTGCTCGAACTGGTCGGCTTCGGCAATCCTGCCGATCCGATCGTGTCCGGCATGCTGGCGCTGCTGGTGTTTGCGCCGTGCGGCGCCATCGCCGGGCTGTTGCTCGGCGCCGCACTCACGAAACGCCTGGGAGGCGGCGACAGCGGCGACGGCCTGTTCCGCAGCGGCATGAAGGCATCCGCCGTTCTGATCGGGCTCTGCGCGGCGGCCGCCGCCTCCTATTACGTCTATGCCATCACGACGGCGACGCCCTGGCTCAACCCGAATGCCCCCAATCCGCTGCTCGCCTTCGAGGTACGGCTGCCGGCCGGATCCACGTTGCCCGCTTCGAAGCGCGACATCACGGTCGAACTGCAAACCGATCTCAACACCACGCCGGGCGAAATGCAGCCCGACCAGTTTCGCGACGAAGGCGACAGGCCGGTCATATCAGGTTATGTCGAACTCGCGTTTCGGACCGCGTACCGGCAGCTGGCGATCAGGATCAAGGGCCAACCGGACCGGCTCTACCTCATCGGCCTTCCGGCCAAGGCGCCGCATGCGGCGGAGTTCGGGCCGTGGCAGGCCAATGCCGACGGCAGCGAAATTCGCTACCGGGCACGGTGGCCGGGGCGAAGCTGACGCCGGAACCGGGGGGCAGCCGGGGGTACTTTTTCTACTTTGCATGGGGTTGTTTTCAATATTTTGATTCCGACCCCAATCTACCGCCCGGGGACCGCCTAGCGCAGCTTGTCGAGCAGCGCCATCAAGGTCTCGCGCTCTTTCGCATCCAGCGGCGCCAGCGTCTCCCGCGTGATCGCGATGGCGTTGGGTGCGACCTTCTCTGCCAGTTGCAGGCCCGCCCGCGTGAGGCTGACCAGCAGGCGGCGGCCGTCCTCGGGGTCCGGGCTGGTCTCGGTCAGGCCGCGCGCCGTGAGGCGGTCGATCACCCCCTTGATGGTGGCGACGTCCATCGACGTCAGCCGCCCCAGCAGGTTTTGCGAGCACGGCCCGGTCTCGTTCAGCTTGGCGAGCGCCGCCCATTGCGTCGGCGTCAGATTGATGCCGATCCCCTGTGCGAAGATGGTGGCATGGCGCTGCGAGACCTGGCGCAGGATGAAGCCGATCTGCTCGTCGAGAATGTAGGAAGGCCGCGCCGGCTTGACGGCTCGTTTCGGCGAAGCACTCCTGGCCATGTGCGCCCCCGTCCTTTCCCCTGCAAACTATAGCGACAGATGCGCGTCGCGGATGTCGGGCCGCGCGTCGAGTTCGGCCATGGTGCCGCCGAAGCAGATCTTGCCGCGCTCGATGATGTAGGCGCGGTCGGAAATCAGCCGCGCGAAATGCAGGTTCTGCTCCGAGACCACGATGCTGACACCCTCGCGTTTCATCGCGAGGATCGCATCGACCATCTGCTCGACGATCTTTGGCGACAGGCCTTCCGAGGGCTCATCGAGCAGCACCAGCGACGGGTTGCCCATCAGCGTGCGCGCGATGGTCAGCATCTGCTGTTCGCCGCCGCTCATGCGGCCGCCCGGGCGGTGGCGCATTTCACCGAGATTGGGAAACAGCGCGAACAGCTTTTCACGCGTCCATTGCGGCGCGTTCGGCCGCTTCGGCTGGCGGCCGACTTCGAGGTTTTCCTCGACCGTGAGGTCGGTGAAGATGCGCCGCTCCTCGGGCACGTAGCCGAGCCCGCCACGCACGATCGCGTGCGTCGGCTCGCGCGAGACGTCCCTGCCTTCGAAGACGATTTTGCCGGAGCGGTTCTCGACCAGGCCGACGATGGAGCGGAACGTGGTCGACTTGCCGGCGCCGTTGCGGCCGAGCAGCGCCACCACCTCGCCGTCGCCGACCTCGAGCGCGATATCGAACAGGATATGCGCGGGGCCATAGAAGCTGTTGAGATCTCTGACCTGCAGTTTCATGCGCCGGCTCCCTCGCGATGGCGCGCGTCGTAGACGAGCCCTTCCCCGAGATAGATCGCGCGCACTTGCGGGTTGCCGCGCACCTGCTCGGGCGAGCCCTCTGCGATCAGGCTGCCGCGGTTCAGCACCAGGATGCGGTCTGCATGTTCGAACACCACGTCCATGTCGTGCTCGGTGAACAGAACGCCGATCGACTGCTCGCGGGCGATGCGCGCGGTGAGCCGCATCAGTTCGATCCGCTCGCGCGGTGCCATGCCGGCGGTCGGCTCGTCCATCAGCAGCAGTTTCGGCTGGTTGGCGAGCGCGATCGCAAGCTCCAGCCGCTTGAGGTCGCCATAGGCGAGTTCGCCGCACGGCCGCTCCGCATAGGCGCCCATCCCGACCAGATCGAGCAGCCGGCCGGCTTCCTCCCGCGCGTAGGTCGCGGTCGAACCCCAGAGATTGAACACTTGCCTTCCATAGGACACCAGCGCGACCTGCACGTTCTCGCGCACCGTCATGGTCGGGAACGTCGCGGTGATCTGGAAGGTGCGACCGACGCCGAGCCGCCAGACCGCGCGCGGCTTGCGACCCACCGTTTCCTCGCCGAGCAGCGTGATCCGGCCGCTGTCCGGCGTGTTCTGGCCGTTCAGCATGTCGAAGCAGGTGCTCTTGCCGGCGCCGTTGGGACCGATCAGCGCCAGGATTTCGCCCGCGCGCAGTTCGAACGATACGCTGCGCACGGCATGAACGCCGCCATAGGATTTGCTGAGGTCTTCCACCTTCAGCAATGTGGGGGTCATGCTCATTCGGCGACCTCCACCCGCGGGGTGGCGAGCGCGGACTTCTTCTCGCCGGAAGGCCGCCAGCGATTCCAGATCGACTCCAGCGTGCCGACGATGCCTTTCGGGAACGCCACCACCATCAGCACGATGAAGCCGCCCAGCACCAGTTTCGACAGGTCGGTCTGGCTCACGAGCCAGATATTGGCCGCCTTGAACACGATGGCGCCGATCACCGCGCCCGACACCGTCTCGACGCCGCCGAGCAGCACCATGACGAGCGCGTCGACCGACAGCGAAATGCCGAGACTATCCGGGAATACGCTGCCCTTGAGATAGGCGAACAACGCACCGCCAATGCCCGCGACTGTGCCTGATATGACGAAGGCTGTCCATTGCACGCGTTTGCCGTCGATGCCGACCGCTTCGCTGCGCAGCGGAGAATCCCGAGTCGCGCGCAGCGCGAAGCCGAACGGCGAGAACACGATCACCCGCAGTACGATGACGACGATGGCGGCGATGCCGAGCGACAGCCAATAGAAACTCGCCGGACCAGCGGCCCATTTGTCGGGCCAGACGCCCAAAATGCCGTTGTCGCCGCCCGTCACGCTCACCCATTGAAAGGCGATCGACCAGACGATCTGCGCAAAGGCCAGCGTCAGCATCGCGAAATAGACGCCGGAGAGTTGTACCGCGAAGAAGCCGAACATGGCGGCGCCGAGCAGGCCCAGCACCGGTCCGAGCAGCAGCGAGACGATCATCGGCAGTCCCGCCGCCTTGGCGAGGAACGCGACGCCATAGGCGCCAAGCCCAAAATAGGCGGCGTGGCCGAACGAGGCCAGCCCGCCGACCGACATCAGGAAATGCAGGCTGGCGGCGAAGATCACGAAGATCGCGATCTCGGAGCCGACGGTGAGCAGATAATTTCCGGCGAACAGCGGCAGCGTCGCCGCAACGGCCAACGCGCCGAGCGACATCAGCCGCTCGCTGGAAGTCAGCGGACGCCACGGATTGACCGTCATTCCCGGCGTCCGCCGCGCAGCGGCTTCCGGCTTGCCGAACAGGCCCCACGGCCGCACGATCAGCACCACCGCCATGACCAGGAACACCAGGATGATGGAGATCTTCGGAAAAATGAGAATGCCGAAGGCGTTGAGCTCGGAGACCAGCACGGCGGCGACGAAAGCGCCGATGATGCTGCCAAGCCCGCCGATCACCACGACCACGAACACCTCGACAATAATGCGCAAGTCGAGCGCGTGGTGCACGGCGTCGCGCGGGATCTGCAACGCGCCGCCAAGCGCGGCGAGAAAAACACCGAGCGCGAACACGCTGGTGAACAGCCATTTCTGATTGACGCCGAGCGCCGCCACCATGTCGCGGTCCTGCGTCGCGGCGCGAACGAGGATACCCCACCGCGTGCGCTGGAACAGCAGCCACAGCGCGCCGAGCACGAACGGGCTGAAGGCGATCAGGAACAGGTCATAACTTGGAATGTTCTGGCCGAAGAAATCGACCGCGCCCCTGAAGCCCGGCGCGCGGCGGCCGAGCAGATCGTCCGGGCCCCAGATCAGCACCACGATGTCCTGCACCATCAGGGTCAGGCCGAAGGTCGCGAGCAGTTGGAACAGTTCCGGCGCGTGATAGATCCGCCGCAGCAGCACCATCTCGACCAGCACGCCGACGGCCGCCACGACCAGCGCCGCGACGACGATGCCGCCCCAGAAGCCGAGCGCGCCGGAAAAGCGCTCGGTCAGCGTGAATGCGACATAGGCGCCGAGCATGTAGAAGGCGCCATGGGCAAAGTTCACGATCCGCGTCACACCGAAGATGATCGACAGGCCCGACGCGACCAGGAACAGCGACGCCGCGCTGGCGAGACCGGTCAGGAACTGAACAAAATAGAAGGCCATGGGTGGTCCGGGTTGGGCAGAGAATCAGAGTGGAGTTTTCATCCTTTGAGACGGCGCTTCGCGCCTCCTCAGGATGATGGCCCCCTACCTCGCCCCGCTTGCGGGGAGAGGTCGGAATTTGCGCGTAGCGCGAATTCCGGGTGAGGGGGTACAGGTCGATCGGTAGCGCACGACTCGTGGAGAGAGCCCCTCACCCCGACCCTCTAAGAGCGAGCTTCGCTCGTCTCGACCCCGTAAGAACGGGGAGAGGGAGAGGAAAGAAAGCTCAATCCTTCGGACGCATCTTCTCGACTTCGGCGTCGCTCGGCAGATAATCGCCGCCCTTGCGATAGACCGAATTGACCATCACGCCCTTGCCGTCCTTCAGCGCGGTCTTGCCGACGTAAGCGCCAAGCGTCGACTGGTGATCGATCTTACGGAAGGTGATCTCGCCGAACGGCGACGGCATCGACAGGCCTTCGGTCGCCGCGATCAGCTTCTCAGGATCGGTGGAGTTCGCTTTGGTTAGGATCGCCGCCGCGGCCTTGATGGTCTGGTAGCCGACGATCGAGCCCAGCCGCGGATAATCGTTGAACTTGGCCTGATAGGCCTTGAGGAATTTATCGTGATCGGGCGTCTTGATGTCGTACCAGGGATAGCCCGTGACGATCCAGCCTTCCGGCGTCTCTTCCTTCAGTGGATCAAGATATTCGGGTTCGCCGGTCAGGAACGACACCACCGCGCGGTTCTTGAACAGGCCGCGCGTGTTGCCTTCGCGCACGAGTTTCACGAGGTCGGCGCCAAAGGTGACGTTGAGGATCGCTTCCGGGTTGGCGGCGGCAACCGCCTGCACCACAGGGCCCGCGTCGATCTTGCCTTGCGGCGGCCACTGCTCGTCGACCCACTGGATGTCGGGACGCTTCTCCGACATCAGCTTCTTGAACACGGCAACCGCCGACTGTCCGTATTCATAGTTCGGCGCAATCGTCGCCCAGCGCTTGGCCGGCAGTTTTGCCGCTTCCTCCACCAGCATCGCGGCCTGCATGTAGTTGGAGGGGCGCAGGCGGAACGTGTAGCGATTGCCCTTCGACCAGGTGATGGCGTCGGTCAAGGGCTCGGCGGCCAGGAAGAATACCTTCTTCTGGTTGGCGAAATCGGAGACGGCGAGGCCGATATTGGACAGGAACGTGCCGGTCAGCATCGCCACGTTCTCGCTCGACACCAGTTCGTTGGCCGCGGTCTGCGCGTCGGCCGGCTTGCCGCCGTCGTCCTTGGAAATAACGATGAGCTTCTTGCCGTTGATGCCGCCGGCCGCATTGATCTCCTCGACCGCGAGCTGCCAGCCCTTGCGATAGGGTTCGGTGAAGGCGGGCAACAGCGAATAGCTGTTGATTTCGCCGATCTTGATCTCGCCGCCCTGCGCCATGGCGTTGCCGGCCATGCCGGCGACTACGACCGCCAGTGCCGCGCCCAGTAAGTGTCTCCGCTGCATCCCTACCTCCAATGTACCGTGAACTACCGTAAGCCGTCTTCGCCTTTGACTTCCGAAACCGTCAGCCCCCCGACGCGCGGCAATGGCCTGCCGCTGTCGGTCACTGCAACCGCCACCATGATCTCGTTGGCCCGCGGCGCGTCGTTGATCTGCACTTCCATGCCGTCGAAATGGCTGCGCACGAAAGCCGCGTCCTTGTGGCCGAGCGGAATGTCGAGCGTCGTGCCCGGGCCGCTGCGCTTCTTCGACGACGGAATCAGCGCCGCACCCTTGCTCAAAACTTTCCGCACCGGCGCGCCCATCTTCGGATGCAGGATCGCCGCAGCGTGTTCCAATTCGCCGTTTTCCCCGACGGCAGCAGCCTTGCCGTAGCTGTGCGCCTTGGCGCCGTCGATGCCGAGCGCGGCCACGGCCCTCTTCGAAAGCAGATCGCCGAGTTCCTCACCGATCTCGATCAGCGGCGAGAGGTCTTCGACGTAGCGGCCGGCAAAAGGATTTTCGATCACCGCGATCGCCGCCGCCCGCCGTGTCGGCGGCGCAACCTTCTGACCCATCTCGAGATGGGTTTCCTCGACCACCGTGACGATCTTGCGAATGATCGCGCTCATCTGTCAGCCTCGCTCCCGATCAAACACGTGCCACGCCGGCCGGCACGCCGCCCAGAGCCGCCGGCAAAGCGCTGGCCCTGACCCCTGTTGAGCCCACCAAAGCCGTCTCGCCGAGTAGACGCAAGGCCGCACCTTCGATCAATCCCGCTGCAAGCAATTGCTGTGCCCGGTCAACCCCGGCGGCCAGCGCGTCATCCATCTCGCCTTCCCCCAGCCGGCCGACGGCGCGCGTGACGAGGCGCCCGCCGAGATCGCTATCCGGCTGCAATTCATTGGCCGGAACGCGAAGAATCGCGGGATGACCGGGCAGATCGACGGCATTGGCGATGACGGTGGCGGCGGCATCGGCCCGCGACGCCGTTTTCGCCAGCACCGTCACCGCATCGGCGATCCCGAGCGAAAAGCTGCGGCCATGGCGTCCGCTGGTGGCGATGCCCCGCGCAGGATCGCCGGCCTCGATGCCGATGGTCTGCATCACGCCGCGATGGTCCGGCCGATCCATCAGCCCGACCGCAAATCGTTCGACTCCGGTCAGATGCAAGGCGATGTCGCCGCCATTGTTGACATAGGCGCGATCGAGCCGCGCCGCGGCAAGCATGGCGCCGAGAATTTCTTCCGCCACGCTGCCGGCCACCGCGGCCATCGGCGTGATGAACTGCCCGGCCGCGAACGGCGCCACCGCCGCATGCATGCGGCGCGCGACGACACCGCGGAGCGCGCTATCGGCCGGATCGGCCGCCTTTCGCAGTTCGGTCAATTCCTCGCAGAGTTCATCGAGCAAACCGTCGAAGCGGCGCGCGGCGGCCTCGTAAGCCGCGTGCACCTCGACTTCGCTGCCGCTCGCACCGATGACGAGATCGATCGGACCATCCTGCAAATGCAGCCGCTTGCCATCGGGAAGAAGCGCGATTTGCGGAAGCCGTTTCATGCGCGCCGCCCCGGCACCGAAGGCATCGGGCGAAGTTCGGTGTTGTCGCGCAAGGAGGCCAAAGGACGGACATGATCCATGTGGCCGCCAAGCGCCGCATAATCGGAAAGTTTGAGCGTGAACTCGATGGGTGCCACCAGTGCGGGGGTCGGCACATAGCCGAACGCGCCGGCCGGCATCTGCATGACATCGACCATGAAGGTGATGCCGCCGCCGGGCCAGACATAGACCGGCGCGCCGCCACTCGTCACCCGCGTCAGCGCATCCTTGACCGAGCGCGTCAAGCGCACCGGGTTGTCGGTGACACCGGCGCGCAGCGAACCGCCGGCGCCTCCCATGAACAGCACGGTGCACAGCGCCGGCTCGCAATTCTCCTGGATGCGCTCGACCGAGAAACGAAGATCGGCCGGCATCTCCTTCTCGACCGGCCGCAGCGCTTCGTCCAGTTCGTAATAGGCCGCATGCTCGCCCGTGGTCGAAACCATCAGCATGGTCAGGCCCGGGCGCGCCTCCTTTGGATTGAATGGCCCCAGCACCGACAGCGGATCGGAAATATTGGTGCCGCCCCACCCCGTGCCGGGATCGGCGACCTGGAAATAGCGGCCCGGCGTCGAACGCCGGCCCTTCATCTTGATCCCGGTATCGGGGATGTCGAGCAGCTTGCCGGCCTGGTGCTCGCTGAGAACGCCGGTGATGTGGTCGTCCACGACAACGACCTCATCGACCTTGCCGTGCCATTGCTTGGCGAACATGCCGATCGTCGCCGAGCCGCAGCCGACCCGCATGCGCTCTTCAGCGACGCCGTTGACAACAGGCGGATGACCGGCCTGCACCACGACGGTGGCGCCGCCATCGATCGTCAGCTTCACCGGCTTGCAGTTGGAGAGGTCCATCAGCGCGTCGCAGGTGACGCGCCCTTCTTTCTTGGAACCGCCGGTCAGATGATGCACGCCGCCGAGCGACAGCATCTGCGAGCCGTATTCGCTGGTCGTCACATGCCCGATCGCCTCGCCCTGGGCGCGGACGGCCGCCGTCTCCGGGCCGAGATAGCGATCGGTGTCGATCTTCACCTTGACGCCGCAATAGCTGAAAATGCCTTCGGTCACGACCGTGACCATATCGACGCCGTCGACTTCCGAGGACACGATGAAGGGCGCCGGCTTGTAGTCGGGGTAGGTCGTGCCGGCGCCGATCGCGGTGACGAATACGTCGGACTCGTGGACGATCTTGCCGTCCCAGTCGCCGCCGGCCTGGAACGGCACCAGCCGCCCGCCATGCGACACCGTCCGCTCCAGCACGATGTGCGGATCGACGCGCACCAGCTCGCCGTCGTGGTTGGCGTAACGATCGCACGCGCCCGCCGCGCCGGGCTTGATGTAGCACATCACCGGACAGGCATCGCAGCGGATCTTGTCGCCACCGGCGACGGTCGCATCGGTCATGAACAAGCCTGCGGTCGAAAAGGCGACGGAACGCGCGTCCGCCGTTTGTTCGTATACGAACGATGTTGCGCGCGGACCTCCACGCTGTCAAGCGGCCGGAGGAGCCGGACGGGCCTCCTGCCGCATAATAACTCATTTGCCTCGCACCGCTGTACATAAAGCGGGCAAGACCCTGCGGTCGCGCCGGCACGCTTGCACGTTTGTATACAAACGGTATCTTTCGCAAGGCATCCGCGCGGGATTTTGCAGCGCAGCGACGGCTTGAGGGAGCATGATGCGGTTAACCGTCAACGGCAAGACCAGCGAAGTCGATGCCGCGCCCGACACTGCATTGCTCTACGTGCTGCGCAACGACCTCGCATTGAACGGCCCGAAATACGGCTGCGGGCTCGGCGAATGCGGCGCCTGCGCGGTGCTGATCGACGGTGTTGCGGCACGCTCCTGCGTGATCCCGATCGAAGGCTGCGAAGGGCGCGAGATCGTGACGCTCGAAGGGCTCGGCACGCGCGATCATCCCGATCCCGTGCAGCAGGCCTTCATCCACGAACAGGCGGCGCAATGCGGCTATTGCCTCAACGGCATGATCATCGCGACCAAGGCGTTGCTGTTGCGCTCCCCTCGCCCGTCGGACGATGAGGTAATGGAAGCGCTGCGGCATCATCTGTGCCGCTGCGGCGCGCATGTTGAAATTTTTCGCGCGGCCATGCGTGCCGCCGGCCGTGCCGCTGAGGCGCAAGCGTGATGACGATCTCGGACAAGACCGCGAAGCACGAACCGATGCAGGGGATGCTCACGGTCGTTCGCGCCGCCTCTCCCGTCGAAGCCGTCAAGTTCGAGACCTTCATCAGGATCACCGCCGACGGGTCGGTGACCACCTATAACGGCCATGTCGATCTCGGCACCGGCATCCGCACCGCGCTCGGACAGATCGTCGCCGAGGAACTCGACGTGTCGTTTGCGCGCGTCGTCGTCGTGCTGGGCGACACCGCGCTCGTTCCCAACCAGGGTGCGACGATCGCCAGCGAGACCATCCAGATCACCGCGGTGCCGCTGCGCAAGGCTGCAGCGCAGGCGCGGCAGTTCCTGATCGCGCGCGCGACGGAACGGCTGGAGCTGCCGGTAGACGATCTCGTCATCGAGGACGGCTTGATCCGCGGCAGGGACAATCGCAGCGTCAGCTATGGCGAATTGATCGCGGGCGAAATCATCCAGCTTGAGCTGGCCGATGATGTTCCAGTGAAGTCGGCCGATGCCTACACCATTGTTGGCCAATCCGTCCCGCGCATCGATCTGCCTGCGAAGGCGACCGGTGAACTGGTCTATGTTCACGACATGCGCGTTCCCGGCATGCTGCATGGGCGCGTCGTCCGTCCGCCCTATGCCGGCGTCGATGTCGGCGACTTCATCGGCAACAGCCTGATCGCGGTCGACCAGGCATCGGTCAGCCACATTCCCGGACTGGTCGCCGTCGTGCGGATCGGCGACTTCGTCGGCGTCGTCGCCGAGCGCGAAGAAAACGCGATCAAGGCGGCGGCGCAACTCAAGGTCAGCTGGAAGCCGGTGCCGACGCTGCCGGACCTGAAAGACATCGAGACCGCACTGCGCGCCAACCCGTCGACGCCGCGAACGCTGATCGACAAGGGCAATGTCGATGCCGCCATTGCCGGCGCGGCCAAGCCGATGCCGCGGACTTACATCTGGCCCTATCAGATGCATGCCTCGATCGGTCCGTCCTGCGCGGTGGCCGACTATCAGGAAGATCTCACACGGGTCTGGTCCGGCACGCAAAATCCGCATCATCTGCGCACGGAACTGGCGCGGCTGATCCATCGCCGCGAAGCCGAGATCGAGGTGATCCGGATGGAGGCCGCCGGCTGCTACGGGCGGAACTGCGCCGACGACGTCTCCGCCGACGCCGTGCTGCTGTCGAGGGCCGTCGGCCGGCCGGTCCGCGTGCAATTGATGCGCGAGCAAGAACACGCCTGGGAGCCGAAAGGCACCGCGCAGCTGATGGACGTCGATGGCGGATTGAACGCCGACGGCAGCGTGGCCGGTTATGATTTTGCGACGCGCTATCCCTCGAACGGCGCGCCGACGCTGGCGCTGCTGCTCACCGGCGCGATCCCGAACACGCCTGCGATCTTCGAGATGGGCGACCGCACCGCGATCCCGCCCTATGACTACGAGAACCTGCGCGTGGTCGCCAACGACATGCCGCCGATCGTGCGGGCCGCCTGGCTGCGCGGCGTCTCGGCGCTGCCCAATACGTTTGCGCATGAATCCTGGATCGACGAATGCGCCTCCGAGGCCGGCGTCGACCCGATCGAATACCGCCTGCGCTATCTGAAGGATCCGCGCGCCATCGATCTCGTCAACGCGGTGGCGGAACGCGCCGGCTGGAAGCCAAGGCCGGTTCGCGAGGACAAAGCAGCCGAGGGTGACATCGTGCGCGGGCGCGGCTTTGCCTATGCGCTCTATGTCCATAGCAAGTTTCCTGGCTACGGCGCGGCGTGGTCGGCCTGGATCGCCGACGTCGCGGTCAACAAGGCGACCGGCGACGTCAGCGTCACGCGCGTCGTCGCCGGACAGGATTCCGGCCTGATGATCAATCCGGACGGCGTGCGCCACCAGATCCACGGCAATGTCATCCAGTCGACCAGCCGGGCGTTGATGGAGGAAGTCTCGTTCGATCGCACCTCGGTGACGGCGCGGGAATGGGGCGCCTACCCCATCATCAAATTCCACGAAGTGCCTGATATCGACGTGCTGATGCTGCCGCGGCAGGACCAGCCGCCGCTCGGGGTCGGCGAGTCAGCTTCCGTGCCCAGCGCGGCGGCGATCGCCAACGCGATCTATGACGCGACCGGGGTGCGCTTCCGCGAATTGCCGTTCACGCCGGAGCGCATTTTGCGTGGGCTGCATGGCGAGCCAGCGGCGGCGCCGGAAACCTTGCCGCCGCCGGCATGCCCGTCGCCACCCGGCGCGAATCGCTGGTGGAAATCTCTTGCCGAAAACCGCGGCGCATTCGCCACGGCCGCGGCACTCTGTGCCGCCGCAATCGGCATCGGCGCCGCCGTGCTGCCATGGCGCGCGATTGCGCCGATCGCGCGACCCGATGCTGCCGTTTATTCGGCCGCGACCATCGCGCGCGGCCAGCAGCTCGCCGCGCTCGGCGACTGCGCCGTCTGCCACACCTCCGCCGGCGGCATCCTCAATGCCGGCGGCAAGCCGCTGGCGACGCCGTTCGGCACCATCTATTCGACCAACATCACCCCCGATGTCGAAACCGGAATTGGTGCGTGGTCCTATCCCGCCTTTGAGCGAGCGATGCGCGAGGGCATCCATCGCGACGGCCGGCATCTCTATCCGGCATTTCCTTACACGCACTTTGCCAGGACGACCGATGCCGATATGCAGGCGCTCTACGCCTACCTGATGGCGCAGCCGGCGGTGCGCGCACAGACGCCGCCAAATGCGCTGGCGTTTCCGTTCAACCTGCGCCCCCTGATGGCAGGCTGGAACGCACTGTTTCATAAGCAGGGCACGCTCGAACCTGATCCGGCCAGATCGGCGGCCTGGAATCGCGGCGCCTATATGGTCGAAGGCCTCGGCCATTGCGGCGCCTGCCATTCGCCGCGCAACGCGCTTGGCGCGGAGATAGCGACCGCCCGTCTCGCCGGCGGATTTGCCGAAGGCTGGGAGGCGCCAGCGCTGACGTCATTGTCGCGGGCGCCGATCCCGTGGAGCGAGGACGAACTATACGCCTACCTACGAACCGGCGAGTCGCGGCTTCACGGCGTCGCCGCCGGGCCGATGGCGCCCGTCGTGAAGGAACTTAAGGCGTTGCCGGATTCCGATATCCGCGCCATGGCGGTCTATCTCGCGTCGTTCAACGCGACCACCCTGGATAGCGCAGCGCAGCAAGCGCTGGCCGCGCGCCTCGAAGCTGCGACCGGCACCCGCGCCATGGCGGCCTCCGGTATCGGCGCCCGGATCTACCAGGGCGCCTGCGCGGTCTGCCATGAGGTCGGCGGCGCGCCGCTGTTCGGCAGCCGGCCGTCGCTGGCTTTGAACAGCAATCTGCACAGCGCCGTGCCCGACAACCTGATCCAGGTGATCCTGCACGGCATCGCCAAACCGGCCGTGACCGACCTCGGCTATATGCCGGCCTTCAAGGACAGCCTGACCGACGACCAGGTCGCGGAACTGGCCGCCTATCTGCGGCGGCAGTTCGCCCCGGACAAGCCGGCCTGGACCGGCCTTGAAGCTTCAGTCGGCAAAATCCGGCAGGAATAACGCGCCGGGCTGCCATGCCACCGCCAAAACCCACTGGTTGGGTGGCTCCCGGCACGGTAGAGTTCCGCCATGGCAGTGACCGATATTGCATCCCGAACCTATAATCACGGCTGGCGGCTCGACCCGATCGTGCGCAGCCTGCTCGATACCGATTTCTACAAGCTGCTGATGCTGCAGATGATCCGGGAGTTCTATCCGGATCAGCAGGTCACCTTTTCGGTCATCAACCGCAGCAAGCGGGTGCGCCTTGCAGAAATCATCGACGAAGGCGAGTTGCGCGCCCAGCTCGACCACGCGCGCACCATCCGCTTCACCAAGAAGGAGCTGATCTGGCTCGCCGGTAACACGTTCTACGGCAAGACCCAGATGTTCTCGCCGGACTTCATCCACTGGCTGGGTAGTTTCCGCCTGCCCGAATACGAACTGCACAAGGTCGACGGCCAATACGAGTTGCATTTCCACGGCCCGTGGACCCACACGACGATGTGGGAAATCCCCGCGCTCGCGATCATGAACGAACTGCGTTCGCGGCAGGCGACCAAGGGCCAGGGGCGCTTTGTGCTGGATGTGCTCTATGCCCGCGCCAAGGCCAAGCTGTGGTCCAAGGTCGAGCGGCTGCGCAAGCTCGAAGGGTTGCGATTGTCGGATTTCGGCACCCGCCGCCGCCACGGCCATCTGTGGCAGCGCTGGTGCGTCGAGGCGGTCAAGGAAGGGCTCGGCGCGTCCTTTACCGGCACCTCCAACGTGCTGCTGGCGATGGACAACGATCTCGAAGCGATCGGCACCAACGCGCATGAATTGCCGATGGTCGCGGCCGCGCTGGCCAATTCCGACGAGGAACTGCGCTGGGCGCCCTATCGCATCCTCGACCAGTGGCGGCACACCTATGGCGGCAACTTGCTGATCGCCCTGCCCGACGCCTTCGGCACCAAGCCGTTTTTGCGGGACGCGCCGGACTGGGTCGCCGACTGGACCGGCTTTCGTCCTGACAGCGCGCCGCCGATCACGGCCGGCGAAGACATCATCAAATGGTGGAAGCAGAAGGGGCGCGACCCCCGCGAAAAATTGCTGGTGTTCTCCGACGGCATGGACGTCGGCTCGATCGAGGAAACGTATAAGCATTTTTCGGGACGCGTGCGGATCTCGTTCGGCTGGGGCACCAACCTCACCAATGATTTCATCGGCTGTGCCCCCGACGGTTCCGCCGATCTCGATCCGATCTCGCTGGTCTGCAAGGTGACGTCGGTCGATGGACGGCCTGCGGTGAAGCTCTCTGATAATCCCGAGAAGGCCACCGGCAGCCCGGCCGAAGTCGAGCGTTACCTGCGCGTTTTCGGCAATGCCGGGCGCGTGCGCGCCGCCGTGCACGTCTGAACTTCCGCAATCATCTCGCTAACTGATTTGACGAGCCCAGCATGCCCGCACCCAAGCCGCCTGCTTTCGAGACCCTGAGCCTGCACGCCGGCCAGCGGCCGGATCCCTCAACCGGCGCACGCGCGGTGCCAATCTATCAAACGACGTCCTACGTGTTCCAGGATTCCGACCACGCCGCGGCGCTGTTCAACCTGGAGCGCGCCGGCCACATCTATACGCGGATTTCCAACCCTACCACGGCCGTGCTTGAGGAGCGCCTCTCTGCGCTCGAGGCCGGCGTCGGCGCGATCTGCACGGCGAGCGGCATGGCCGCGCTGCATCTGGCGATCGCCACCATCCTCAATGCCGGCGACCACATCGTCGCCTCCGCCTCGCTCTATGGCGGCACCATCAATTTGCTGGCGCATACGCTGCCGCGCTTCGGCATCACGACGACGTTCGTGAAGCCGCGCGCGCTCGACGAGTTCCGCGCGGAGATCAAGCCGAACACGCGGCTCATCATCGGCGAGACCATCGGCAATCCCGGACTTGAAGTGCTGGATATCCCGGCCGTGGCACAGATCGCGCACGACGCCAAAATTCCACTGCTGATCGACAACACCTTTGCGACGCCGTACCTGAGCCGGCCGATCGAGCTCGGCGCCGACCTCGTGATGAACTCGGCGACCAAGTGGATCGGCGGCCACGGCATAGCGATCGGCGGCGTGCTCGTCGACGGCGGCCGGTTCGACTGGCACGCGTCGGGAAAATTCCCGCAGCTCACCGAACCCTATGCCGGCTATCACGGCATCGTCTTCGACGAGCAGTTCGGCCAGGCCGCCTTCATCATGCGCGCCCGCACCGAAGGCTTGCGCGATTTCGGCGCCTGCCTGTCGCCGACCAACGCGTTCCAGCTGCTGCAAGGCGTCGAGACTCTGGGTGTTCGCATGGAACGGCACATGAGCAATACGCTCGCCGTGCTGGAGGCGCTCACCGCCAACAAGGCGGTCGACTGGGTGCTGCATCCCGCGTTGGAACACCATCCCGACCATCAACTGGCAAAACGGCTGCTGCCGCGTGGCGCCGGTTCGATCGTCTCGTTCGGCATCAAGGGCGGGCGGGCCGCCGGCAAGAAATTCATCGAGCAGCTCAGGATGATCAGCCATCTCGCCAATGTCGGCGACGCCAAGACGCTGGTGATCCACCCCGCCAGCACCACGCACCAGCAGATGGACGCCGAGCAGCTCAAGGCCGCCGGCATCGGCGAGGAACTGGTGCGGCTGTCGGTCGGCATCGAAACCGTGTCCGACATCATCGACGATCTCGGCCAGGCGCTCCGCGCATCGCAGAAGGTGTGAGCCATGCAGCTTTCCGTCAATGGCGCCGATGTCTTCGTGGCGACCGGCGGCCGCCCCTTCGATCCGTCGCTGCCGGCGGTGGTGATGCTGCACGGCGCAGGATTTGATCATTCGACCTGGGCGCTGCACAGCCGCTGGTTCGCGCATCACGGCTATTCGGTGCTGGCGCCCGACTTGCCGGGCCACGGCCGCTCCGCCGGCAAACCGTTGCCGACCATCGCCGACATGGCCGACTGGACCGCCGCGCTGCTCGACGCCGCCGGCGCATCGAAAGCCAAGCTCGTCGGCCATTCGATGGGCTCGCTGATCGCGCTGGAAACCTCCGCGCGGCATCCCGACAAGGTCTCAGGCCTCAGCCTGATCGGCACCGCCGCCACGATGACGGTCGGACCCGACCTGCTGAAGGCGGCGGAAACCAACAGCCCCGACGCCATCGACATGGTCTCGATCTGGGGCCTCGGCTTCAAGGCCGAACTCGGCGGCAGCCTCGCGCCGGGACTGTGGATGCATCAGGGCGCCCAGCGCGTGCTGCAGCAGACGCGGCCGGGCGTGCTGTACAACGATCTCAACGCGTGCAATTCCTACCAGAATGCGCTCGCCGCGGCCGCGCAGGTCAAAGTGCCGGCGACATTCATCCTCGGCGAACGCGATATGATGACGCCTGCGAAGGCGGGCAAGACGCTGGCAGCCGCGACGCCGAATGCGCGGACGATTGTGGTCCCCGGTGCCGGCCACATGATCATGGCGGAAGCGCCCGACGAATTGCTGGCGGCGTTGCAGGGGTAGCTACATCGAGTGTTGCTCTTTTCCTTCTCCCCTTGTGGGAGAAGGTGGCGCGAAGCGCCGGATGAGGGGTTCTCTCAACGAGCACGACTCGCGGCGACATACCCCTCACCCGCCGCCGAACTTCGTTCGGCGCCACCCTCTCCCACAAGGGGAGAGGGTTAAGCATCACTGCCTCGCCGCCCGCTTCCGCTCCACCGGATGGATATCGATCTCGCGCAGCCTGCCCATCCGCAGCACGTCCATCGGCAGCGTGCGCCCGATGCGGTCGCGGTCCAGCGCGCGGATCAGGTCGTCGACGCCATTGATGGCGACGCCGTCGAGCTTGATCACGACATCGCCCGGCAGCAGACCCGCCTTGGCGGCCGGGCTGTCCGGCTCGATCTGCGCCAGCAGCGCGCCCATCGTGTTGTCGACGCCGGCGACCACCGCATGACGCCGCGGGATCGGCGCGGTCTGGCCGGCGACGCCGATGAAGGCGCGGCGGACATAGCCGTGGCGGATGATCTCCGACAGCACGAACTGCGCGGTGTTGCTGGCGACCGCAAAGCAGATGCCCTGCGCGCCGTTGATGATCGCCGTGTTGATGCCGATCACTTCCGCGGACGACGACACCAGCGGGCCGCCGGAATTGCCGGGGTTCAGCGCGGCGTCGGTCTGGATCACGTCCTCGATGGTCCGCCCGCTGACGGAGCGGATCGAACGGCCGAGCGCGGACACCACGCCGGCGGTCACCGTCGATTCGAATCCCAAGGGATTGCCGATCGCGACCACGAGCTGGCCGCGCCGCAAATGTTTTGAGTTGCCGAGCGACGCATAGGCCAGGTCCCGCGCCCCGTCGGCGCGCAGCAGCGCAAGGTCGGTGTCGGGATCGACGCCGAGCACGTGCGCGTCGGTGACAAATCCCTCATTGTCGCGCAGCCGGATCTCTTTTGACGATCCGACCACGTGGCTGTTGGTCAGCACCAGCCCATCTGGCGAGATGACGATGCCCGAGCCGAGTCCACCGCGCTCGCGTGTGGAGCGTAGTTTCGGCCCGGTCTCGACGCGGACCACGGCAGGACCAACGCGTTCGGTCACGTCGATCACGGCATTGGAATAAGCGTCGAGCAAGGCGCGGTCGTTGGCAGGGCTTTTTTCGGGAGCCAGCGACAAGCCGTCGCCGGAAAAGTCTGAAGTAAAATCCAGCATGGCGAGGTTCCTTTGGCCTCACCAGATGGTGGTCGGAAGCTGCCTACGCAAGATGCCTGCAAGCGGCGCAGGGCCGGGCTGCCGAGGCTTGCCGTCATGCCCGGGCTTGTCCCGGGCATCCACGTTCTCGGTGCTGCAGCAAAGGACGTGGATGGCCGGGACAAGCCTGGCCATGACGAAGGGCGCATGCAACCGGCTATTGCGCTCGCCGCAACGTGCCCGCACGCGCCCTGACGGGATCGAGAAGCGACCAGTCGCCCTCCTTCAGCGTGTAGCCCTTGGGAAACGGCGCGCGCAGTTCGAGGCCGAGCGAGCGCAGCACGCGGTCGTCGCGGTAATAGCATTGCAGGACGACGCGGACGAGCGTCGCCGCCGCGGCGCCGCCGGTGGCGCGGAACTCGGCCGCTATGGCGTCGCGTCTGCCCTGATCGAGTTCGGCAAGCGGCTTTCCAGCCAGCCGCGCCAGATGGTCGAGCGCCTGCGCGACCAACGCCCCATCCCGGCCGAGCGTCGCCAGCATGTCGGCCTGGATCGCCGGATCGTCGGCGCCGGGCACCTTGTACGCGTCGCTGGCGGGAATGATCATCGCAGCGACAGTCCGGAGATCGTCGCGCTGGTCCGTCGTGAGCTCATTGTTTACGGACATGGCGGCCTCAGTCGAAGAGGTTGGCAAGGCGTTGCTTGATCTGGTCGGCGATGTAGAGCGCGATCGCCTGGATGGTCGAGGTCGGGTTGACGCCGCCCGAGGTCACGAACACGCTGCCGTCGACGATAAAAAGGTTCTTCACGTCGTGCGAGCGGCCCCATTCGTTGACCACGGAGCGCGCCGGATCGGTCCCCATCCGCGCCGTGCCGAGCAGATGCCAGCCGCCCCAGGGGATCGGGTCGTTGATGCAGATATCGGTCGCGCCGGCGGCTTCGACGATCTCCCGGCCGCGCGCCAGCCCGTGATCCATCATCTTCCGGCTGTTGGCGCTGATCGTGTAGTCGATCCTGGGTGCGGGAATGCCGTGGCTATCCTTCAGCACGGGATCGAGCGTGACGCGGTTGTGCTCCTCCGGCAAATCCTCGCAGATCGCGGAGACCGCGAGGCGATGGCCGTTGAGCCTGCGGAACACGCGATGATGATCCGCGCCCCACGGCAAAATGCCCTTCTGCTCGCTGGCGACCGCCTCGAACACCGGGCCCGCGCCGCGGCCGAACTGGATGCCGTAGCCACGGACGAAGCCGCGCGACAGGTCCGTGTCGTAAAACTCCTTGCTCCACAGGCAGGTCGGCGGCGCGCGGTTGGAATCGGTCGGCTCCTTCACAAAGCCGTAGATCTGCGCGTAGGGATGGAACATCAGGTTCTTGCCGACCAGGCCGGAAGAATTGCCGAGCCCGTTCGGGAAGCGGCCGGAGGCCGAGTTCAAGAGCAGCCGCGGCGTGCCGACGCCGTTGCAGGCGATGATCACGACCTCGGCCGGCTGGAACTGCTCGACGCCGTCCTTGTCGTAATAGACGACGCCCGACGCCATGCCATGCTCGTTGGTCAGGATTTCGCGCACGCGGCAATGCGTCTTCAACTCGACGCCGGCGCGGATCGCCTGCGGCCAATAGGTGATGTCGGTCGAGGCTTTTGCGCCCTGCGCGCAGGCCGGCGTGCAATGGCCGAGGTTGATACAGCGCGCCCTGCCCTCATAGTCCATCGTCGCCACCGTCGTGTCCGACGGCCACCAGTGCCAGCCGAGCTTGTTCATGACGTTGCCGATCAGCGGGCCCGACAGCCCGAGCGGTTGCGGCGGCATCGGCGGGTGCGTCAGCGGCGACAGCGGATCGCCTGACAGGCCCGAGACGCCCATCATCCGGTCGTTCTCCTCGAAGAACGGCGTGAGCGCGTCATAGTCGATCGGCCAGTCGTCGGCGACGCCGTCGAGCGTCTTCACTTTGAAATCAGAGGGGTGCAGCCGCGGCCAGTGCGCCGTGTACATCACGGTCGAGCCGCCGACCGCGTTGAAGTTGACCACCTTGATCGGCGAGTTGTCGTCGTTGATCGGATAGTCCTCGGGGCGGCGCCGAATGTTCGGACTGGTCGACCATTCGCCGTAGAATTTGGCCTCCCAGTCGCGCCCGGTGCTGGGGTATTCCGACGGGTTCATCCAGCCGCCCTGGTCGAGGCAGAGGATGTGCATCCTGGTATCGGCCAGGCTCCACGCCACCGCTGCGCCAGACGCGCCGGCGCCGATGATGAGGACGTCAACGGGATCGTGCTTGGTCATTCTCAGGTCTCTCTTCCGTCATTGCGAGCCAACGGGTCGCGCGAATGCGCGCCCGATGACAGGCTCCTGCGAAGCAATCCAGTCTCTCGGCTTGCGCTTGCGGCGAGATGGATTGCTTCGCTGCGCTCGCAATGACGTGGAGAGGCCGTCAATTCACAACCTCACCGGCAACGAACGAATACCGCGGCTGACGTCGATCGACGTCAGCCTGCGTCGTGCCGCCTGGGCCATCGCTTGCCTCCCCTGTTGTCGCCGCCTTGCGGGCGGTCTGAACCCCGACGATACGGGCAGATGCGGTCGCGAGTAAAGCCGGCCGGGATCGGCGGCGGCAAACCTGCAACCCAGCCACGCGTCCATTCGGGGTTTGTCGCCCCGGGCAAGAGCGGGTAGTTTTGGTCAAGCTCATAGAGCGGGAGCAACGCCGATTCCGGATCTCGACGCAATCATCATCGGCGCCGGCCTGTCCGGCATGTACCAGCTTTACCGTCTGCGCGAACTCGGCCTCCGCGTCCGCGTGTTCGAAGCCGGCACCGACGTCGGCGGCACCTGGTACTGGAATCGCTATCCCGGCGCGCGCTTCGATTCCGAGAGCTATTCCTATGGCTATTCCTTTTCGAAGGAGTTGCTGCAGGAATGGGAGTGGTCGGAGCATTTTGCCGGCCAGCCGGAGACCCTGCGCTACTGCCAGTATGTCGCCGACAAGTTCGACCTGCGCCGCGACATCCAGTTCGAAAGCCGCGTCACGGCCGCCGTGTGCGAGGAAGAGACCCGAAGCTGGACCATCACGCTGGAGGACGGCAGCCGTTTCAACACGCGCTTCCTGATTACCGCGATCGGGCCGCTTTCCACGCCCACTTTGCCCCGGATCGAGGGGCGCGATGACTTCAAGGGCCAATCGTTTCACACCGCGCGCTGGCCGAAGCAGCCGGTGGATTTCGCCGGCAAGCGGGTCGCGGTCATCGGCACCGGCGCGACCGGTATCCAGACCATCCAGACCATCGCGAGCCAGGTCGGACACCTCACCGTGTTCCAGCGCACGGCCAACTGGGCGGCGCCGCTGCATAACGGCAAGATCGACGCCGAGACGCAGGCGAAGATCAAGGCCGGCTATCCCGAGATTTTTGCGCGCTGCCGCGAGACCTTTGCCTGCTTCATGCACACGCCCGATCCGCGCGGCGCCTTCGATGTGTCCGACGCAGAACGCGAAGCCAATTACGAGCGGCTCTATGGCGAGCGCGGCTTCGGCATCTGGGTCGGCAATTTCAACGACATCCTGACCGATCGGAAGGCGAACGCGACGATCTCCGATTTCGTCGCGCGCAAGATCCGCGAGCGGGTGAAGAATCAGGCCGTGGCCGAAAAACTGATTCCGAAAAACCACGGCTTTGGCACCCGCCGGCTGCCGCTCGAGACCTTCTATTATGAGGTCTACAACCAGGACAATGTCGAGTTGGTCGACATCAAGGAAACGCCGATCGAGCGCATTACGGCCAAGGGCATCAAGACAAGCGAGAAGGAATACGAGTTCGATATCATCATCTACGCCACCGGCTTCGACGCCATCACCGGCAGTTTCGACAAGATCGATTTTCGCGGCGCCGGCGGCGCGCGGCTGACGGAAAAGTGGAAGCGCGGACCGGAGACCTATCTCGGCATCATGGTGCATGAATTCCCCAACATGCTGATGCTGATGGGGCCGCACACCGCGCTCGGCAATATTCCGCGCAGCATTGAATACAGCGTCGACTGGGTCACCGGCTTGATCGAGTTTGCGACCAAAAGGGGACTGACGCGGCTGGAGGCGACGCCGGAGGGCGTGAAATCCTGGACCGATCATGTCAAGGCGCTCGGCGAAGGGTTGCTGGCCAATGAGGTCGATTCCTGGATGACCGGCATCAACTCCAATGTGGAAGGCAAGCAAACCCGCATCGTCGCCCGCTACAGCGGCAGCGCCCCGGCGTATCGCGCGCGATGCGACGACGTGGCCGCGAAAGGGTATGAGGAGTTGAGACTGGGATAGCGGCGGAACTCGGGCGCTTGCGGTCATTCCGGGGCGCGACAAAGTCGCGAACCCGGAATCCATCTCGCCGCATGCTTTGTGGAGAATTGGATTCCGGGTTCGTGCTACGCACGCCCCGGAATGACGATGCCCCTCACCACGCGTCGATACACGGCCGCTTCTTCTCCTTGCGCGCCTCAGGCTTCGGAACCGAGCGCAGGCCGGACATGATCCAGTGCCGCGTATCGGCGGGATCGATCACCTCGTCGATCTCCAGCACCGAGGCGATCGAGACCGCCTTGCCGTTGGCGTAGAGCTCGGCCACCTTGGCCTTGTACCAGTTCTCGCGCTCGAGCGGATCTTCGATCGCCTCCATCTCCTTGCGGAAGCCGAGCCGGACATAGCCTTCCAAGCCCATGCCGCCGAACTCGCCGGTCGGCCAGGCCACCGTAAAGAACGAGGCGTGGAAGCCGCCCCCGATCATCGCTTGCGCGCCGAGGCCATAGCCCTTGCGCAGCACGATGCCGAACAGCGGCACGGTGAGGCTGGCGCCGGTCACGAACATCCGCGCGACATGGCGCACGATCGCGGTCTTTTCCGCTTCGGGGCCGACCATGAAGCCCGGCGTATCGCATAACGACACGATCGGAATATCGAAGGCGTCGCAGAGTTGCAGGAAGCGCGCGGCCTTGTCGCCGGCCGGCGCATCGATCGCGCCGCCAAGATGCTTTGGGTTATTGGCGATCAGACCGAACGGCTTGCCCTGGATGCGGATGAACGCGGTGATCATGCCGACGCCGAAGTCGCGGCGAATTTCCAGCACCGAGCCTTCATCGGCAAGGAGATCGATGACGCTTCTGATGTCGTAGACCCGCAACCGGTTTTCAGGGATCGCGCGGCGCAGCAGGCGCTGGTCCGGCGCCTTCCAGTCGGCGACCGCGCCCTGGAAGTATGAAAGGTATTTCTTCGCCACGGCGGTTGCCTCCGCCTCGTCCTCGACCAGAATGTCGATCACCCCATTTGGCGACTGGAACGAAACCGGGCCGACTTCGGCCGGATGATAGACGCCGAGGCCGCCGCCCTCGATCATCGCCGGCCCGCCCATGCCGATCGAGGCGTTTCGGGTGGCAATGATGACGTCGCAGCAGCCGAGCATCGCGGCGTTCCCCGCGAAGCAATAGCCCGAGACGACGCCGACCACCGGCACCAGGCCGGAGAGTTTTGCGAATTGCACAAAGGACGGCCCGTCCAGTCCGGTCATGCCGAGCCGGTCGGTGTCGCCGGGACGGCCCCCGCCGCCTTCGGCATAGAACACCAGCGGCAGCCGCCACTGCTCGGTCAGGCTGAGCATGCGGTCGATCTTCTTGTGGTTCATGTGGCCCTGGGTGCCGGCCAGCACGGTGTAGTCGTAGGAAATCACCATGCAGCGCGCGGCGTCCGCGCCGAATTTTTCGGCGTTGACGGTGGCGACGCCGGAAATTAGCCCGTCGGCCGGCGTGTTGCGGATCAAATCGTCGACCTTGCGCCGCCGCCGCTGAGCCGCAATGGCCAGCGAGCCGTATTCGACAAACGAGCCTTCATCGACGAGATCGGCGACGTTCTCGCGCGCGGTGCGCTGGTTGGTCTTGCGGCGGCGCTCGACGGAAGCCGGGCGGTTCTCGTCGAGCGTGACGGCATGGCGCTCGATCAGTTCAGCGAGATCGGGACGGATGTGATCGAGATCGAATTCCTCCTCTTCGGCGATATCGTGGGCATCAATCTCGGCGGGCTCCAGATAGAGGATCGTCTCGTCCTGCATCAACGTCGCGCCGGCCTCGCCGACGACGCTCATCACCCGGCCACCATGCGGCGCGGTGACCAGATGCTCCATCTTCATGGATTCCAGCACGGCGATCTGCTGGCCGGGGCGAACCAGATCCCCTTCCCTGACGTCGACCGAAACGATCGTGCCCTGCAGCGGTGCCGGCACCGCGGCCGAGCCGACCGGCCCGGTCGCCGATTCCACCACCGCAAGCGCCAGCGTCTCGTCGTCGGCGACGTCAACGGAGTCGGCCAATTCCGTCTCGGCGGGCTCCTCAGCCGCGCGCTTGGCCTGGCCGACGAGTTCGGCGACATGGGCCTCGATGAAGCCGGTGCTGACGCGGTTCTCGACGAAATCCGGATGCGACAAGATCGCCGTGAGAAACGGAATGTTGGTGGCGACGCCGCCGATCCGGAACTCGCGCAGCGTTCGCGACGCCTTGTGCACGACGTCGATCCATTCGCCGCCGGCCGCATGCACGATCACCTTGGCGAGCAGCGAGTCGAAGGCGGCGCTGGTGCGGTATCCCGAATAGCCGAACGTGTCGACGCGAACGCCCGGGCCGGACGGCAGGTCGAACGGCGCCAGCGTTCCGCCGGTCGGTTTGGTCGCGCCGGTCTCGTCCATCACCTCCATGTTGACGCGGAGCTGCATCGCAAAGCCGCGCGGCCGCGGGATATAGCCCTGCGCCAGCCCGAGCGAACCGAGCGTGGCGCCTGCGGCGACCGCGAGCTGCGATTGCACCAGGTCGAGACCCAGCACCTCTTCGGTGACGGTATGTTCGACCTGCAGGCGCGGATTGGCCTCGATGAAGGCGAACGCCTGCTCGCTGGTCCGAGCGTCCTTGTCGACGAGGAATTCGAAGGTACCGAGATTGTCGTAATTCGCAGCCGCCGCCAGTTCCTTCGCAGCCTCGATGATGCGGCCTCGCAGCGCATCGTTCAGCGACGGACTCGGCGCGACCTCGATGAGCTTCTGATTGCGGCGCTGGATGGTGCATTCGCGTTCCCAGAGATGGCTGATGGCGCCGTAATGGTCGCAGATGATCTGCACCTCGATGTGGCGGGCGTTGCGGATCAGCCGCTCGACATAGACGCCGTCGCTGCCGAACGCCGCCATCGCCTCGGACTGGCAGCGTGCATAGGCCTCCTCCAGCCGCGAGGGATCATCGACGATCCGCATGCCGCGGCCACCGCCGCCGGCGATTGCCTTGACCATGATGGCGCCGCCGGGCCCGAGCGCTTCCAGGAACGCCTTTGCTTCCGCCAGGCTGGTTGGCCCGCTGGTGCCGTCGATGACGGGCACGCCGCAGCGCTGGGCCAGCGCCTTTGCCTGCGCCTTGTCGCCGAACAGTTCGAGCGAATCCGGCGACGGTCCGACAAAGACGATGCTTTCCTCGATGCAGCGCCGGGCCAGCGTGGCGTTCTCGCTGAGGAAGCCATAGCCGGGGTGGACGGCGTCGCAATCGGTCGCCTTGGCCGCCGCGATCACCGCCTCGATGTCAAGATAGGCCCGCGCGCCGCGGCCCGGGATTTCAACCGCGGCGTCGGCGGCACGGGCATGCATCGACTGCGCATCATCGGCGGCGTAGATGGCGACGGCGGGAAGCCCGGCATCCCCGGCCGCACGTGCGATACGGATGGCGATCTCGCCACGGTTGGCGATCAGCAGCTTCTGGAAAGACATCAGCGTACCTGTCGACTCTTGGGCATGACCCAGTGATCTTCCAGTATAGATCGAGCACGATGTGCAGGGATTCGCCAAGCGGCAATGAAGGCCAGGACATGACCAAAATGGTCGGTTTCAGCGCGCAAAGCTGCTCTGCCGCGATCTCCATATGCTGGCTGGCAGACGCGGGGCATGGCGTCCCCGACCCGGATCGGGACAGAAACCGAGGCCGGCAAGCTTTACCGGCAAGAAACCTCACGGGGTTCCGATGCAAGCGCAATCTTGTTCCGCTGGACGGAATACAGTCGGTGCGCGTGGCGTCAGCCGCCTTGTCAAGCGACTGTCTGCTTGCGCAACATGCCGAAGCTGGAGGCTGTGCGGCCTAACGACAGTCGAGATGCGCCTCAAACCAGCCCTGCAATGACGCCGACAATGGCGACCATGCCCGTTGCAAGCCGGACAGCGCTTTCGCGTTGACACGATAGATATCGCGCAGTTCCTGTTCGATGGCCGGAAGATCGACGCCGGCGCAGCGGCCACCGCTTACGATGGTTCGCCCATCTACGACCACATCGCGCAGTAGCGACGCGTTGCCGCGCGCGAACAGAAGGTCGATCGGGTCGACCGGCATGATCCCGTCGCGGTCGAGCCGATCGAGATCGATGGTGACGAAATCGGCCGGTGCGCCAGGGACCAACGCGCCCGTTCCCGGTGCGCCGGTCGCCTTGCGGCCATTGGCGATGGCGAGGCCGAAGAATTCGGACGCGGTCCAGGTGCGGCGAAAGCCGAGACCGCCATGCATCATCTGCACCAGGCGCATCTCGCGCAGCACGTCGTCGTCCTCGTCGAGCGCCAGGCCATCGACGCCGACCGCGATCGCGCAACCGCATTGATGCGCGGCCGCGATCGGCGCGAGGCCGGAGCGCAGGTGCATGTTGGAGGAGAAATTGGTGACGATGCGCGCGCCCGATTCCGCGATCATCTCGATCTCCTCGGGCCGGGCATGGATACAATGGGCGAGCGTCAGCCGCTCGGACAGAAAGCCGATGTCGCGGAGATAGCCGACGATGCCGTCGGGGAAATGCTGGTCCGCCCAGGCGCGCTGGTAGATGGTTTCCAGAAGGTGCATGTGGATGCGTCGCCCGGTCTGAGCGGAATTCTCCGCGACCGCCTCCAGCAATGGCTTCGAACACCATTGCACGCCGGCCGGACCCAGTTGCACATCGACCTTCGGCCCGGCAATAGCCGCAGCGATCGCGTCCGTAAGCTCGACATAGGCTTTCGGCGACATCGGCGCGCGGATGAACATCTGCTCGATGGTACTGCGATCGTCCCGGGAAAGACCGGAGAGAACCGCCTCCTCGTCGCCATACACGACCGGGTTCTGATCGCGGACGGCCAGCGCAAAGGCGATGCGGATGCCGACGTCCGCCGCGGCGCGCGCAATGGCTTTGGCTTCCTCCACCAGCGGCATGGTGCCGCTCGGGCGGGTGTAATGGACCATCATCGCCGCGCAGCCCGCGCGCGCCGACCTCGCCAGCGCGCACGCCGCGGTCAGATAGGGGTCGACCGGTGTGCCGAGCGCGGAGCGCAAGATCCAGCTTTCCAGCGGCATGCCGAGCGCGCCGAACGAGGATGCGGTCGGGCGGGCGTGGTCGTGGGCATTGATGAAGGCGGGCAGGACGAGCGCGCGCGGGCCGGATTCGGGTGACGCGCGTCTCGAGATTTCGCTGATGACGCTGTTGTCGTGGCGCAGCACGACGTTTTCAAGCAGGCCGCCCTCCGGGCCGGAGAACAGGTGGTGCGCGGCGACTTCCATGCTCATGACAATACGATTCCATCGTCATTCCGGGGCGATACGTAGCATCGAACCCGGCATCTCGAGATTCCGGGGGGTGGTGCAGCGCACCATCCCGGACATGACGGTAATCGCCTGAATTCGCTGGATACACCGGTCCGTAGCACGAGCGCACGCGACATGCAGGACGATACGAGAGCTGTCGCCAACGCCAGCTCCGCTCCGCATGTCGCTCCGCTCATGGCGGGCTACCGAACTCAATTCGCCGTATACACCAGTTCCCGCTCCGCCTTGGGCGGCAGGAATTCGCGCGAGAAGATTTCGGCGGGCGTCGGCGTCCGCGCCAGCTGATATCCCTCGACGATGATGCCGATGGCGCGGGCCATGCGGTCGTCCTTGACGTCGCCGACGCCGATCTCCTTCATCTCGGGCGAGACGATCAGCTTGTCGAAGGAGTATTGCAGGCGGCGCTTCTCGACCTCGACATTGATCAGGTTGTCGTAATTGACGGCGGCCTTCATGGCGGCGTTCTGGTCCTTGGCGATCGCCATCATGCCCTTGTTGATGGCGCGAACGAGGCCGGCGACGGCCTTCGGATTGGAAGCCAGCAGCTTCTTCGAGACCATCACGCCGTTCGAATAGAGGTCCATGCCGTAGTCGCCGAAAGAGAACCACTTGTAGTCCTTTTCGGGATCCTGGCGGTTCAGCACGAGGTTGAAATAGCTGGTGATATTGAACACCAGCGCGGCGTCGATGTCGCCCTTGATCAGCATCGGCTCCTGCAGGTTGGGAGCCATGTTGGAGACCTTGATCTTCTCGCCTTCCAGCTTGTTCTTGCTGACGAACACCGGCAGCAGCCGCGTGGTCGGCGTGCCCTGCGCACCGCCGAGCGTATGGCCCTCGAAATCCTTGATGGTGTTGATGCCGCTGGTCTTCTTGGTGACGATGGCGAAAGGCGGCTGGTTCCAGATCATGTAGACCATGACCGGCGCCTCCTGCGGCTTGGTCGCGGCGTTCTGGATGATGGCGTTGACGTCGCCGAAGCCGGCGTCATAGGCGCCGGACATGATGCGCGTCACCGTCGCGCCCGAGCCCTCGCCCTGGTCGATCACGACATTGAGGCCCTCCTCCTTGAAGAAGCCGTTGTCCTTGGCATAGAAGAACGCGGCGTCGGAGCCCTGCGTCTTCCAGCCGAGCGTGAACTTGATCGTGGTTTCCTGGGCGCATGCGGTGCCGGCGAACAGGGCAACTCCCAACAGCGCGGCGCTTACTCTGGCTAACATCGTCGTCTCCTGGATCAAGGGGTGGATGTCGTCGGTGAAAACGGTCTCATGTCGCGATCACGTCGCTCTTGCGGGTGGCCCAGCCGGTGACGCGCCCCTCGATCAGCGAGAAGATGACGTAGAGCGCGACGCCGAGACCTGCGAGCACGAACAGGCCGGCGAACACCAGCGGCACGTTGAAATTGGACGACGCGGTCATCATGACGTTGCCGATGCCGCGGTTGGAGGCGACCGTCTCCGACAGCACCGCGCCGACGAAGGCGTAGGACACCGCGACCTTCAGCGAAGCGAAGAAGAACGGCATCGTGCGCGGCAGGCCGACGTTCCAGAGGATATCGAGCTTGCTGGCGCCGAGCGCCTTCAGCACGTCCTCCAATTCGGGCTCGGTGGTGGCCAATCCTGTCGCGATGTTGACGACGATCGGGAAGAAGCAGATCGAAAGGGCCGTCAGCACCGCCGGCACCGAGCCGGAACCGAACCACAGCACGAAGATCGGCACCACGGCGACTTTCGGGATCGAGGAGAAGCCGACCAGCAGGGGATATGCCGTATCATAGGCGGTCTTCGAAACGCCGATCACCGCGCCCAGCAGGACACCGAGGCCGACGCCGAGCACGAAGCCGATCATGGTGGTTGCCAGCGTCTGCAGGATGTGCGGCCACAGGATCGGGAATTTCTCGAACAACGTCACGAACACCTGCGACGGACGCGGCAGCACGAGGTCGGACATGCCGGTCATCAGGCAGAACAGTTCCCAGGCGACGAAGAACAGCACGATCAGCCCCGCCGACCAGGCTTTTTGCCGATAATCGAGAGCGGACATGTCAGGCCGCTCCCTGCGCAGACGCCGTGCGCGCATCGACGATGAAGGCGCGCAGCTTCTGGTTCAGCGCGACGAAATCCGGCTCGAACGTCATTGCGACCGTACGCGGGCGAGCGAAGGTGACCGGGCTGTCGTCAAGGATGCGGCCGGGCCGTGCGCTCATTACGCAGATCCGGCTGCCGAGAAACGCCGCCTCGCGCAGATCATGCGTTACCAGCAACACTGTGGGCTGATGGGCAATCCAGAGCTGCTGAAGAATTGACCACAGTTCCTCGCGCGTGAACTGGTCGAGCGCGCCAAACGGCTCGTCCAGCAGCAGCATGCGCGGCTCATGGATCAGCGCGCGGCAGAGATTGGCCCGTTGCAGCATGCCGCCGGAGAGCTGCCAGGGATAGCGATTGCCGAATCCCTTGAGGCCGACCTGCTCCAGCAGCGCATTGGCTTTGTCGCGAAACGCGGTCTTGCGCAGTTTGCGGAATTGCGAGCGGAACGGCTCGACGATCTTGAGCGGCAGCATGATGTTCCGCTCGATCGTCATCCACGGCAGCATGGTCGGGTTCTGGAACGCCATGCCGACCCGCAGCGCACGGGCCGCGACTTCCCGGCCGCCAACGATGACAACGCCGCTAGAGGGGTGCACCAGCCCGGAGACCAGCCGCAGGATGGTGGACTTGCCGCAGCCGGAGGGCCCGACCAGCGCGACGAACTCGCCATCGGATATCCGCAGGTTCGTCTTCGCCAGCGCCGGCACCGCGCGGGCGCCGCGGCCAAAGGTGACCGAGGCCTCGGAAAGCTCGATCGCGATCGGCGCGGCGCTGGGGGAAACCGGTACGCCGGAGAACTCGGAATGGGGTTGCATGCGCATCATGGCTGCAAGTGCATGCAAGCCGGATGCCAGCGAGACCTGGCCTGAAAATCAGGGATATCGCGAGCGAGCGGCAAAAGCGCCGGATTCCTTTTGTGCAATCCGGCCCTCGAACTGCATGCAATTCAGGCGCTCTATCGTTGCACGTGTGTGATAAGAGATTCCCATTCGAGGCTGTTTTCCAAGGATTCGCCGATGGCGCCCCGCGCCGCCAGCAAGACCGCTGAATCATCCGACAAGGTCGGCGTCATCTGCCGCGCGCTGCGCCGCGCCATCATCGAACAGGCGCTGGCGCCGGGCGCAAAACTGCCCGAGGATTCGCTCGGCGAACGGTTCGGCGTCAGCCGCACGATTGCGCGGCATGCGCTCGGACAACTCGCCGCGGAGGGCCTGGTCGAACTGCGCCGTAACCGAATCGCCGTGGTGGCGACGCCGAGCTGGCAGGAGGCCCGCGACGCCTTCGATATCAGGATCGAGCTGGAGCGGCTGGTGGTACGTCAGCTCGCCGGCAAGCTGACGAGAAGCCAGATCGCGGAGCTCAATGCCCATGTCGACGCCGAGGACCGCGCTCGCGACGGCTCGGACGCGGTGTCCATCCGGCTGGCGACGGAATTCCACATTCTGCTCGCCCACATGACCAACAGCCCGATCCTGGTGCGGTATGTCAGCGAAGTCGCCTATCGCTGCTGTCTCACGCTGTCTCTGTACAGCCGCCCGCATTCGTCGGAATGCGGGATCAACGAACATCGCGCCATCATCGCGGCGCTCGTGAAGGGCGACGAAGCGAAGGTCATGGGCCTGATGCACAGCCACCTGGATTCGGTCGCCAACCGCGCGCTGGTCGCCCCAGCCCCGCAGCGCGGCCGCGATCTGCTGGATATCCTGGCGCCCTACGCCGAGGAAAGCGACAGCGGCAGGGTAGTGAAACTGCCGAAAGTGGTGCGGGCGCGCTGAGCTTCGCGCGTTGATGGACCCGTCATCCTGAGGTGCGCGCCCTTGCGCGCCTCGCAGGATGAACGGCCACCGACCGGGCCGATTCATCCTTCGAGGCTCGCTACGCGAGCACCTCAGGATGACGGGTCAAAAGAGCCTTCTACGCCTCGATTCCCCGCTGCACCAGGATCCGCTCGGCGCTGTCGTTCCAGACATCCATCTTCACGATCTGTCCGTCGCGCACCACGAAGCGATCGACATAGCGGTTGCCTTCGAACGGCGTGCCGTCGATCCATTCGCCGTAGAGCGTGCCGATGCTGTAGACGACGGTCTCGTCCGCGCCGGGACAGACGTCGAAGCGATCCATCTGCTTCTTGACCCAGCGATAGCGCCGCGCATTGAAACCGGTCGGCCCGCGCGGATGATCGAATTCGCGTCCGCCGGTGAAGGTGATGATCGTGCCCGGCCTCATGTAAGCCGCGGCCGCATCAGGATCCGGGATCATCGACGCCGCGAGATACGCCTCGACCACCTCGGCGTCGGACATCTTCTTCGGCTCGGCTTTGGCGGCAACGGACATCGCGGTTCTCCTGGTGCCTGATCCTACAATCGACGTCCCAAACTGCATGCATATATTTTAGACAATTTGGCTATAGAACTGCACACAATCTGGAGCTGCCCTGGATTTGCCCTTCCGCTAGGTTCCCCGCTTCTCCAGCTTTGCCGAACGATGAACACCCAGACCGCTCTCGACCTGATCTTCCGCAACGTCCGCACGCGAGCGTCGGCGGCGCCGGTCGATATCGGCATTGCAGGCGGGCGCATCGTTGCCATCGAATCCCGCATTGCCTGCGACGCCATCGAGGTCGATATCGGCGGCAGGCTCGCTTTGCCCGGTTTCGTCGACACCCACATCCACCTCGACAAGGCCTGCCTGCTGGGCCGCTGCGGGCACGACCATGGCAGTGTGTCGGCAGCCATCGCGGCCGTCGCGGCGATGAAGCGCGATTTCACGGTGGAAGACGTTTACGCGCGCGGCAGGAAAGTGATCGAGCGGGCCATCGTGCATGGCACCTCCCGAATGCGCACCCATGTGGAAATCGATCCGCGCATCGGGCTGCGCAGCTTCGAAGCGATCAAGCAGTTGAAGCGCGATCATGCCTGGGCGCTCGACCTCTCGCTCTGCGTCTTTCCGCAGGAAGGCCTCACCAACGATCCCGGCGCCGAGGAATTGTTGATCGCCGCGCTGCGCGACGGCGGCGAGGCGATCGGCGGCTGCCCCTACATGGACACCGACCCGAACGCGCATCTCGAAACCATCTTCAATCTCGCGCAGCAATTCGACGTCGATGTCGATCTGCATCTCGACTTCGACCTCGATCCCTCCTGGTGGCATCTCGAAGAGGTCTGCCGGCAGACCGAGCGGCGCAACTATCAGGGCCGCGTCGCGATCGGCCACGCCACCAAACTGTCGGCGCTGCCGCCGGACCGCCTGAAGGCCGCCGCCGCGCGCCTGTCCAGCGCCGGCGTCGCCGTTACCGTGCTGCCCGCGACCGACCTCTATCTGATGGGCCGCGACGCCACGCATAACGCGCCGCGCGGGCTGACGGTGGCGCACAGGCTGGTCGAAGACGGCGTGCTGTGCTCGGTCGCCACCAACAACGTGCTCAACCCGTTCACCCCGTTCGGCGACGCCTCGCTGCTGCGGATGGCGAACTTCTACGCCAATGTCGCGCATGCCGGCATCAGCGAATTCGATGCCTGCCTCGACCTCGTCACCGACCTGCCGGCGCGGCTGATGAATCTGCGCGATTACGGCATCGCGCCCGGCAACCCGGCCGACCTCGTCATCCTCGACACCGACAGCGGCACCAACGCGATTGCCGAACTGCCCGACCTCCTGATGGGTTTCAAGAATGGCCGGCAGGTATTCGAGCGACAGAAGCCGGTGCTGTTTCGGCCGTCCGCTTGAACAGCCTCCGTCATGCCCGGGCTTGTCCCGCCTGCGTGGCCGAAGCCACTTCGGCGAGACGAAGGCCCGGGCATCAACGTCCTTGCCGTCAGCGAAGGAAGGCGTGGATGGCGGGTCGAGCCCGGCCATGACGAAACCAATGAGGACAGCACTTCGGTGCGAACCATGCAGGCCATGCCGCGCCTTATGCGCCACCCTGCGATTGACCCGCCCGCCAATCATTGTTGTTATCGCTCCAACCAGAATAACAGCCTGCGGGAAGGAAACCATGAAAAAGGCCACCCAGATCAGAAGCGTCGAAACGCTTGCCTGCGACGCCGGCTTTCGCAACTACCACTTCGTCAAGATCATGACCGAGGACGGCATCGTCGGCTGGAGCGAGTATGACGAAGGCTTTGGCGCGCCCGGCGTGACCACCGCGATCGAACGACTGGCGACCCGCGTCGTCGGCAAGAACGCCTACGAGCACGAACGGATCTACGCCGAATTGTTTTCGGCGACGCGGCCAGCCGCTGGCGGCGTGGTGGCGCTGGCGCTCGGCGCCATCGAGAACGCGCTGCTCGACGTCAAGGCCAAGGCGCTCGGCGTGCCCTGCTACGACCTGCTCGGCGGCAAGATCCGCGACCGCATCCGCGTCTACTGGTCGCACTGCGCGACCTGGCGCATCAACCACCCCGGCTATTTCAAGCCGGCGATCACCAGTCTCGATGGCGTCAGGTCGATCGGCCGCGAGGTGCGGGAAAAAGGCTTTACGGCGATGAAGACCAACATTTTCGTCTACACCGACGGCAAGCCGCAGGGCTGGCGGCCGGGCTTTGGTTCGCCGTTCCATCCGGAGATCAATGTCGACCGCACGGTGATCCGAAACCTCTGCATGCACCTGGAGGCGATCCGTGACGGCGCCGGCCCCGACGTCGACCTTCTGCTCGACCTCAACTTCAATGCCAAGACCGAAGGCTATTTGAAGATTTTACGCGCCATCAAGGACATGGATATGTTCTGGGTGGAGATCGACACCTTCAACCCGCAGGCGCTCGGCTACATCCGCCGCCAGAGCCCGCATCCAATCTCATCCTGCGAGACGCTGCTGGGCCTGCGCGAATTCCTGCCCTATTTCAGCGAACAGGCGATGGATGTCGCGATCATCGACACGCCGTGGAACGGCGTCTGGCAATCGATGAAGATCGCCGCCGCCGCCGAGCATTTCGAGGTCAACGTCGCCCCGCATAATTTCTACGGCCATCTCTGCACCATGATGAACGCGCACTTCTCGGCCGCGGTGCCGAATTTGCGCATCATGGAAACCGACATCGACCGGCTGGAATGGGACCACGAGCTGTTCACGCACGTGCCCGAGATCGTCGACGGCCATCTCGTCATGCCGGACCGCCCCGGCTGGGGCACCGAGCCGAACGAGGAAGGCCTGCGCGCCCACCCGCCGAAGAACATGGGCGGGCTGTTGAACTACGGGCTGAAGAAGTAAGGCCTGCGGACCTCGCCCGACCCGTCATCCTGAGGCGCTCGCCTCTTCGGCGAGCCTCGAAGGATGAGCGGCCCGGCCGGTGGCCGTTCATTCTTCGAGGCGCGCAAGAGCGCGCACCTCAGGATAACGGGCATGCAGTGGTGCTCTCGCTCAATTATCGTTCGGCGCTTTCACGAAAGCGCTCTCGATCACGTCGCCGATCGGCTGCCAGGAATTGCCGTCGAACTGCACCAGCCGCATCTGTTCGATGGGGTGAAAGTCGGCCGGGCCGGTGTTGATCGCGATGCCGGGAAAGGCGAGCGGGATCTGGTAGTTCCGCAGCGATTCCGCCTGCCGCATGATGTTTTCGCGCGACAGGTCGTCGCCGCATTGGGTCAACACCTGCATCAGCGTGGCGGCCGCCGCATAACCGAAGATGGCGTTGCTGTCCTCCTTGTCGCCGTCGGGATAATACTTGTCCATGAAGGACGACCAGTCCTTGATGGCGGCATCGTCCTTCCAGGCGGCGTCGCCGGCGTCCTTCAGGAACGAGGTCGAGATCACGCCGACCGAATTCTGCAGCCCCGCCGGCCGCAGCGCATTCGCGATCGACGCCGCCGCGTTGACCAGCACCACCTGCGGGTACCAGCCGATTTTCGCCGCCCTGCGGATCGCCCGCGCCGAGATCGGCGGCGCGCAATTGAGCACCAGCACCTCGGCGCCGGAATTCTTGAGGATATCGACCTGCGCATCGATCGACATGTCGGCTTCGATCGCGATGTCCGCCACGATCATGTTGGCGGTGAAGCCGAGCCCTTCCTGCAATCCGCGGAACAGGTCGCGGCCGAACTGGTCGTTCTGCCACAGCACCGCGATCTTCCGGCTCGGATAGGCGGCCTGGATGTAGTTGGCATAAATCCGCCCCTCGGAGCGGAACGTCGGTTGCCAGCCCATCGTCCATGGAAACCGTTTTGGGTGCGCCCACTCCTCGTCGCCGGACGCGACGAAGAGTTGCGGGATGCTGCGCTCGTTGAGGTAGGCCCGCGTCGCCAGGTTGCTCGGCGTGCCGAACGATCCGAACATCAGGTGCACGCGCTCCTGCTCGACCAGATCATGCGTGTGCTCGACCGCCGTTCGCGGATTGGAGCTGTCGTCGCGCGAGATGAATTTGACCTTGCGGCCGTTGATGCCGCCGCGCTCATTGATCATGTCGAAATAGGCGGCCTCCGCCCGGCCGATCGAACCGAACGCAGCGAGCGGCCCGGTATAGGGCATGATGTTGCCGATGCGGATTTCGGTGTCGGTGACGCCGGCAGCGTGGGCCGGTGTCGATGCGAACAGCAAGGCGGCAAAGCAGGTTTGCAGCAACCATCTTGTTCTTATTTTCATCAGTAGCCTCGAACGCCAGATCACCCGGACCCGTGACGCCAACCCAGCAATGGCAATCATAGTCCGCAAATCCGGGTTGTTAAGAACAAATGTTCGCGTCGTAGCCCGTTATGAGCGCAGCGAAATGCGGGTGAGGCAGCTAAAGTCCCGGATGTCGCTTCGCTCATCCAGGCTACGTCTTACCGCAGTTCGATATCGAGCCATCCCAATGCATTGACGGTGACACGGTCGGTGGCATCGACCAGCACAGTGGTGGTCTCCGCCTCGATAATGGCAGGACCGGTCAGGGTGTGACCCGGCCGCAGATGATCGAGCGCATAGACGGGAACATCGCGCCAGCGGCCGAAAAACGCCTGCCGCTGCCCACGCGGCGTGCAGGCGCCGGACGCTGCTGCGTTGCGCGTGCCCTCGTCCAGTCGCGGCACCTCGCCCACCGCCGCGACGCGCGCATTGACGAACACCACTTCCTGGCCGCGCGAGGCGTAGGTGTACAATTCCTCGTGCCGCGCATGAAAGCGGTCCTCGATCCGGTCGACCAGATCGGCGGCGTCCAAGGCGAGGCCGTGGAGCGAGACATCGATCTCAAAAATCTGTTCGCCGTAACGCATCTCGGCGGAACGCTCGATGGCGATGTTGCCGTTGAACCAGGAGCGCAATCGGCCGGCGGCCTGCTGTTCCAGACCGGCAAAGAGTTTTCGCACTTCATCCGCCGAAATTCGACCGGCGCCGTAATGCGTGCGGCTGATCTCGTATCGAAGATCGCTGGTCAGCATGCCCCATGCCGACAGTACCGACGCCACCGTCGGCACGATGATGCGCTTGATCTCGAGTTCGCGCGCGACTTCCGCCGCGTGCAGCCCCGCCGCGCCGCCAAAGCTGAGCAGCGCGAATTTCCGCGGGTCGACGCCGCGGCGCAGCGTCATCAGGCGGATGCCGTCGGCCATGTTGAGGTTGATCATGCGATAGATGCCGGCGGCGGCTTCGACGCGCGACAGCTCCATCGCCTCGGCAACGCGATCCACCGCGGCTTCCGACGCCGCGCGATCCAGCGGACGCTTGCCGCCCATGAAGGCCGCGGTATCGAGATAGCCCAGCACGACATTGGCGTCGGTCACGGTCGCCGCCTGCCCGCCATTGCCGTAGCAGGCCGGCCCCGGCACCGAGCCCGCGCTCTCAGGCCCAACCCGCAGCGTGTGGCTGGCGTCGACACTGGCGATCGAGCCGCCGCCGGCCGCGATGCTGGCGATATCCAGGCTGCGCAGCGCGATACGCTGGCCCGCCAGCGAGCCATCAGCGGACAATGATGCCTGTCCGCCGGCGATCAGCGAAATGTCCGTGGACGTGCCGCCCATGTCGAACGGCACGAGATCGGGAATGCCGATCAACTCGGAACAGCGCCGTCCGCCGGACATGCCGCCCGCAGGCCCCGAAAGCACGGTGCCGGCGGCGAGCCGCGAGGCTTCCTCGACCGGTGCCATGCCGCCATGCGACAGCACGACGAACAGGCTGCCCCTGAAACCGGCCTCGGCCAACCGCGCTTCGAGGTTGGTCAGGTAACGCCACACGATCGGCTCGACATAGGCGTTCACGATCGTGGTCGAGACGCGCTCATATTCCTTGATCTGCGGCAGCACGTCGCTGGAGCGCGAAATGCTGATATCAGGCAGCACCTGCTTCAGCCGTTCGACGGCGGCCAGTTCGTGAGCCGGATTGAGATAGGAATGCAGGAAACACACGGCGACCGAAGTCGCACCGGACTGCCGGATGCCGGCGATGGCGTTGTCAAGCGATTTCGCATCGAGCGGAATCATGACCTCGCCATCGGCCCTGAGCCGTTCCTTCACGCCGAACCGCAGGTCGCGCGGCACCAGCGGCGCCGGCGGCGGCGAACGCAGGTCGTAGCGATCGGGCTTGAGACCCTCACGCATTTCAACGATATCGCGATGGCCCGCAGTGGTCAGCAGCGCGACGTTGGCGCCCTTGCGCTCCAGCAGCGCATTGGTCGCCACCGTCGTGCCATGTACGAGGCGATCGGTCGCGGCCAGCATGTCCGCGCGCGACACGCTGAGCCGCCGCGCCAGCTCATCCAGCCCCGCCATCACGCCGAGCGATTGATCCGCAGGCGTCGACGGCGATTTTGCAAACACCGTCCGCCCGCTTTGGTCCGTCGCCACGAGATCGGTGTAGGTCCCGCCGACGTCGACGCCAATCCTGAACATCATGACGAAGCCCGCCCCGCCGCGTCTTCAACAAGGCCCTGCTCGCGGTCGCGCTGGCGCGCCTCCGCCGATCGCTTGTCGGGCGGCCCCCACCCGCCACCACCGGAAGAGCGAATCTCGAGACAGTCGCCGGGACGCAGTTCGATGCCGACCTCCTTGGTGCGCAGCACGCGCGGCTCACGGCCCTCGGACAACAGACGATAGTGATGCGGCTGGCCGTCCTCGCCGCCGAGCATGCCGCAGGGGCCGTGACGCGCGCCATCGCCGGCCGTGTTGCCCTTTGCGGCCTTGTCCGTCTCCAGCACCAGGTCAAGTGACACGCCGAGACCGCCGCGAAACTGCCCGTCGCCGCCGGAGCCGGGGCGGAATTCATGGGTGCGGAAATGCAAGGGAAAGCGCACCTCGGCCACCTCGAGGCTGCCGAATTTCAGTCCGCCGACCGAATGCCATTCGCCGATCGATGACCAGCCGTCGCCGCCCGACGATGCACCGCCGCCCGGCCGCGCCTGGAACAGATGCCAGATGAAGTTCTTGCCGCTGCGCGGGTCCTCGCCCTGGATCGCGATGCGGAACCGGCGGCTCCAGCCGGCCATCGCGCGCTCCGGGCAGGAGGCCGACAACGCCTTGACGATCGCTTCGACGATTTCATTCGAAGGATGGCTGGTGCACAGCGTCACCGGCCGGCCCGGATCGGCCCACACGATCGTGCCCTGCCTGGCGACCACCTTCAGCGGCCGCAGCGCACCGGTGTTTTTGGGAATTTCGGCGTCGATCAGATAGGCGAAGGCCATCGCCACCGCCGCCTGCATGTTGGCGTGCGAGGAGTTCACAAAGCTGGTCGACTGCGGATCGGAGCCGGAAAGATCGACCTCGACGTCGCTGCCCTTCTTGGTGACTTTGGCCGCGATGCGAAGATCCGTGCGGCCATGACCATCATCATCCAGAAACGCCTCGCCGTAGAACACGCCGTCCTTCCAGGTCGCGACCACGGCGCGGGTCTGCTGCTCGGTCGCGTCGAGGATCGCCTCCATCGCGGCCTGCACCACCTCGGCGCCGAACTCGGCGAACAGCCGCGCCAGCCGCCGCTCGCCGAGATTGGCCGCACCCAGCATCGCCGAGAGGTCGCCGCGAAATTCGCGGGGATTGCGGACGTTCAGCGCCAGCATGTCAAAGAGATCGTCCCGCAGCTTGCCGGCGTCGCAGAGCTTGATCGGCGGAATGCGCAGTCCCTCCTGCCAGATCTCGGTCGCCGCGGGATTGTAGGCGCCGTGGGTGCCGCCGCCGATATCGCTCTGGTGTGCGCGCACGATGGTCCAGAGCAGCCGCTTGCCGTCGGCGAACACAGGTACGAACACCGTCACGTCGGGCAGATGGCTGCCGCCGTAAGACGGATCGTTGAGCAGGATCACGTCTCCCGGCTTGATGTCCTTGAACCGATCCTCCACCGCGATCGTCGCCCAGGGCAGCGCGCCGACATGCACCGGCAGATGGTCGGCCTGCGCGATCAGGCGGGCGTCGGTGTCGCAGATCGCCAGCGAGAAATCCCGGCTGGAATTGAGAATCTGCGAATAGGAGGTGCGCAGCATCGCCTCGCCCATCTCTTTCACGATCGAACTGAGGCGATGCTGGACGACGGAGCGCGTGATGGGATCGATCTTGGCGGACATTCGTGACCATTTTTGTTTGTTGTAGGATGGGTCGAGCTCTTCGCGAAACCCATCAAATCTTGCCGTGGCATTGATGGGTTTCGCGAAGGGCTCAACCCATCCTACAAAGCCTCATCGCGTTCCCGCGACTTCCGCAAGCGCGTCCGATGCCGCTTCGATGATCGCATCAATGTCCCCATCCGTCATCGGCGTCGACAAGGCCATCAACCCGTTGTTCGCCACCAGCACGCCGCGATTGAGAAAGGCGCGGTTGAACACCGCCTGTCGCCGTGTCTCTTCCTCGCTCAGATAGGCCGAACGATAATCCCGCACCGGCCGCTCGGCGAAATGAATCTTGAGCAGCGACCCCATCCCCACCGTGCCGCCGGGCACGCCGTGGCGTTTGAATGCATCGGCGATGCCGGCTCGAACCGCCTGCCCCATGGCATCGAGGCGCGCAAAGGCCGCATCGTCCAGCAACTGCATCGCAGCTATGCCGGCGCGCATGGTCACCGGATTGGCGGAGAACGTGCCGCCATGCGGCAGCGCCGGCTTGCCCGGACGCGGATCGAACACCGCCATGACGTCGCGACGGCCGCCGATCGCACCGACCGGAAAGCCGCCGCCGATGATCTTGCCGAGCGTCGTCAAATCCGGATCGATGTCCCAGATGCCCTGCGCGCCGCGATAGCCGAGGCGAAAGGTGATGACCTCGTCAAAAATCAACAGCGCGCCGACCTCGCGCGTCACCTGGCGCAGCGCCTGCAGATAGGCGCGGTCCGCCGGCGCGAGGCCGGCGCGGTTGGGCATGGGATCGACCAGCACCGCAGCCAGTCCAGCACCGTGCTCGCGGATCAGGCTGACGGCGGCCTCGGTGTCGTTGAAAGGGATCGTGACGACGTCGGCCAGCACGTTGTCGGGCGTGCCCTTGGCATAGGCCACCGATACCGGCGCATTGCGGCCCCAGGCTTCCGGCGTCGGATCGAGGCTCACCTCCGCGTAATCATAGGAGCCGTGATAGGCACCCTCGCATTTGGCGATTTTTGGACGGCCGGTATGCGCCCGCGCCGCCTTCAGAGCCATCATGACAGCTTCGGTGCCGGAGTTGGCAAACCGCACCTGGTCCACCGACGGCAGCCGCGACGCCAGCAATTCCGCGAGTTCGACCTCGGATTCCGTGGGCAGGCCAAACGCCGAACCAAGCGCGAGCTGCGCCGTTGCCGCCGTGATCAGCGCGGGATGGGCATGGCCGTGGATCTGCGAAGTGAAATTATTGATGCAATCGATATAGACATTGCCGTCGAGATCCCACACCCGGCAGCCCTCGCCGCGCGCGGCGTAGATCGGAAACGGCTTCATGAACACCGTGGTCCGGCTGTTGCCGCCGGGCAGGCTCGCCAAGGCGCGGTCGTACATTTTCTGCGACGAAGTATGCTGGTCCGGGTACATGCGCCCTTTCCGTGCGAGGAGGTCAGGTGCACATCAAAAACACTATTGCCCCGAGGATCAAGCTGGCAGCGACGAATAGCAGCACTGCGGGCAGGCCGAACAGCGTCGCCACCACGCCGGTTGCCGACTGCATCAGCGCGGTGCCCAGGAAAAACGCCAGGTTGACCGCCGACAGCGCCTTGCCGGCATTCTGCGCGTCGACCAGTTGCCGGGTCATGCCGTAGAGCAGAGGCTGCGTCGATACCGCAATGCCCGCCAGCACGAACAGCGCGGCATCGATCTGAGACGGCACGACTGCCAGGCCGAGCAGGTTCGACAGCGGATAATGCGGCGCGCCGGCCGCCATCACGGCGAGCATCACCGCGGCGAAGCCATGCGTCGCCGCCAGCACCTCGCGACGATGGCCGAAGCGGCGGTCGAAAACGCCCATCAGCGCGGGACCGGCGATCAGCGCCAGCGTGAACAGGCCGAGCACATTGCCCGCCTCGATCCGGTTCAGTCCCTTGATCTCCATCAGCCACGGCCCGCCCCATAATCCGCGCAGCACCAGCGACGCCGCGAGCGAAACCAGCGCCAGCGCAATCAGGCCACGCAGCGGCCGCGACAGGCCGATCCTTACCACCGCACCCATCTGCGACAGCGGCGACGCGCGATCGACCTGCTCCGCCGGCTGTCTTGGCACCAGCACGAACACCGCGATCGCCACCACCGCGCCGAAACCGGCCGAGATCCAGAAGCCCGCACGCCAGCCAAAATATTCGACGACCCAGGCCAACGGGCTCGCCGACAGCAGCATGCCGATATTGCCGATCGAAAGGATGATGCCGGACCACAGGCCGAACCGCGCCGCCGACATCTGCTTGGCGGCCAATGTCATCGGGCACATCAGCATGCCCGAGGTGGCGACGCCGAGCAGGAACTGGCCGAACAGAAAGCTCTCCGGCCCGGTCGCGAGGCCGGAGGCCAGCGCACCGATGATGGTCCCGCACAACAGGCTGAGCGAGACCGGCCGCACGCCAAACCGGTCCATCGCGGCGCCGACGGGAATCTGCGAGGCAGCAAAGGCGAAGTGATAGATCGAGGTCAGGCTCGCCAGCGTCTGCGGCGGCGTGTGAAAATCGGCCGCCATCACGTCGAGGCTGATGCCCGGGATGGTCCGCAGCAGCGTCGACAGCATGTGGCCGCAGGCCAGCGCTAGAAGCGCCAGTATCAATGCGCGGATGCCGATCGCCGCATCCCCGGCCTTGCCGTCCATGAACAGTCTCGCCCCACATCGCTTTGGGGCGAGGTATCACCATTGCGTCGGGAACGCGAATCCGGTCCGGTTCCCGTCAGTGCTTGTGGAACACCAGCGTCCGCAATTCGATGCTCTCGCGCGGCGCGGCATCGGCCGGCGTGGTCGGGTCGATGAAGGCGGTGTGCGAAGCGCCGGGCGGACACGCTCACGCGTCCGCGCAGAATCGGGAGCGCGCTTGATCATCGCGGCGCGCGGACCCATGATCCGCTTCAGCCGGCTGTTCTGCCGGCTCGACGAGCAACGCCAGAGATCGCGAGGGAGAGAACAACATGCAAGTCACGATGAAGGACAGAGTCGCGGTCGTAACCGGCGGCAGCAAGGGAATCGGCATCGCGGTGGCGCGACGGTTTGCCGGCGCCGGCGCCAAGGTCGCAATTCTTGCGCGCGGGGCAGCGGACCTCAAGGCGGCGCGGGAGGAACTCGGCAAGGAAGGCCTCAAGGTCAGGGATTATGTCTGCGACGTCTCCAAGGCCGCGGACATCGCAAAGGCCCACGACCGGATCGTCGGCGATCTCGGCCCGGTCGACATCCTGATCAACAACGCCGGCACGGCCCGCACGATGGCGTTCGAGAATATCTCCGACGAGGTCTGGCAGGACGATCTCGATCTGAAACTGTTCGCCGCGATCCGTTTCTCCCGGCTGGTCTGGCCCGGCATGAAGGCGCGCAAATGGGGCCGCATCATCAATGTGCTCAACACCTACGCCAAGGCGCCGGCGGCTTCATCCGCGCCGACCTCGGTCACGCGCGCCGCCGGCATGGCGCTGACCAAGGTGATGGCGAGCGAAGGCGGCGAGCACAACATCCTGGTCAATGCCATGCTGGTCGGCCTGATCATGAGCGACCAATGGGTGCAACGGCATGCCAAGCAGGCGCCGGACATGGACTTCGAGGTGTTCGCGAAGAATCTCGCCAAGGGCACGCCGCTGGGACGCATCGGCACCGCGGAGGAATTCGCCAACCTCGCCTGCTTCCTCGCTTCCGATCAGGGATCGTTCATCACCGGCACCGCGATCAACGTCGATGGTGGGTCGCCGGTGGTGTGAGGCGTCCGATGAAGACTCCCCCTCCCCGCGAGCGGCGCGAGGTGAGAATACAAAAAGGCCCCCGTCGCCGGAGGCCTTTCCGCATTCCAGAAGCCGCCTTGGCGGCCCTGATCTTAGACCGCGTCCTTGGCGGCCTTGACCGGGCGGGCGCGGACGATCTTGCGGGCGGGCTTGGCCTTGAACACCATTTCTTCGCCCGTGAAGGGGTTGGTGCCCTTGCGCGCCTTGGTCGCGGGCTTCTTGACCACGACGAACTTGGCGAAGCCGGGGACCAGGAATACCCCGTTCTTCTTGAGCTCCTTGTGGCCAACGTCAACGAGCGCTTCCATCACGCCCTTGACTTCCTTCTTCGAGACTTCGGTGGCGGTCGCGATCTTCTCGATCAGCTGCGACTTAGACAGTTGGGTGGCCATGATTGCTCCATTTGATTCTGGCACCGGCGACGATATGGCGGAAACAGCCTAAAAAACAGGGTTTCCGACATTCTGCACAGCTATCTCGCTAGTCGAGTTGTACTGATTCGTCCAATTTTGGCTGGTTTTTAGGCCTCGAAGCCGTGCGAAGCCTATTTTTAGGGGGTTTCCCAGCGCCCGACAGCCTCATTTCCGGACAAACGCGGGGACGCCGCCGCGCCCTCGCCACCCCTCCGGGCAGTAAAAATCGCGCCTATCAGCGGCAAACAGGCGGACCGATGCTGCGCCGAGCGCGTTGTTTTCAGGAATGATTTTCCGCTCCGGGCGGCGATTAGAAAATGACTCGCCTTCCTGATCCATCGTAACATCGCCCGCAAGGCGGCTGCCCGCCCGCCACCAATATTAACAAAGTGTCCGGAGATTTCGCATGGATTTGACGCGCCTTGAGATCAATCGTCGCACCGCGCTGCTGACGTCGGCAGCCATCGCGGCCAGTGTGATCAATCCGATGCGCGCCTTCGCACAGGAAACGCCGCGCAAGGGCGGCGTGTTCAACGTTCATTATGGAGCCGAGCAGCGCCAGCTCAACCCCAGCATCCAGGCATCGACCGGCGTCTATATCATTGGCGGCAAGATCCAGGAGAACCTCGTCGACCTCGACGCCAATGGACAGCCGGTCGGCGTGCTAGCCGAAAGCTGGGAAGCCGCGCCCGACGGCAGGACCGTGACCTTCAAGCTGCGCAAGGGCGTCAGCTGGCACGACGGCAAGCCGTTCACCTCCGCCGACGTCGAATTCACCGCCATGAACATGTGGAAGAAGATCCTCAACTATGGTTCGACGCTGCAGCTGTTCCTGACCGCCGTCGAGACGCCGGATGCGGAAACCGCGATCTTCAAATATGAGCGGCCGATGCCGCTGAACCTGTTGCTCCGCGCGCTGCCGGACCTCGGCTATATCTCCGCCAGGCATCTCTATGAGAGCGGCGACATCCGCCAGAACCCGACCAACCTCGCCCCTGTCGGCACCGGCCCGTTCAAGTTCGTCAAGTATGAGCGCGGACAATATGTCATCGCCGACCGCAACGAGAACTACTGGCGGCCGAACGCGCCCTATCTCGACCGCATCGTCTGGAAGGTAATCACCGACCGCGCGGCGGCTGCCGCGCAGATGGAGGCAGGCGAACTGCATTACTCGCCGTTCTCCGGACTTACGATCTCCGACATGGCGCGGCTCGGCAAGGACAAGCGCTTCATCGTCTCGACCAAGGGCAATGAGGGCAACGCCCGCACCAACACCGTCGAGTTCAATTTCCGCCGCAAGGAGCTGTCCGACATCAAGGTGCGCCGCGCGATCGCGCATGCGATCAACGTGCCGTTCTTCATCGAGAATTTTCTCGGCGATTTTGCCAAGCTCGGCACCGGGCCGATCCCCTCGACCTCGACGGATTTCTATCCCGGCGCCGGCACGCCGCAATATCCTTACGACAAGGCCAAGGCCGCGGCGCTGCTGGACGAAGCCGGCTTCAAGGCCGGCCGCGGCGGTACCCGCTTCTCCCTGAAATTGCTGCCGGCGCCGTGGGGCGAGGACATCTCGTTGTGGTCCACCTTCATCCAGCAGTCGCTGGGCGAAATCGGCATCCCCGTCGATATCGTCCGCAACGACGGCGGCGGTTTCCTCAAGCAGGTCTATGACGAGCACGCCTTTGACCTCGCCACCGGCTGGCACCAGTACCGCAACGATCCCGCCGTCTCGACCACGGTCTGGTACCGCTCCGGCCAGCCGAAGGGCGCACCCTGGACCAACCAGTGGGGCTGGGAGGACAAGGCGGTCGACAAGACCATCGACGATGCGGCGACCGAAGTCGATCCGGCCAGGCGCAAGGCGCTGTATGCCCAGTTCGTCAAGGAAGTGAATACCGAGCTGCCGGTCTGGATGCCGATCGAGCAGATTTTCGTCACCGTGATCAACGCCAGGGCGCGTAACCATTCCAATACGCCGCGCTGGGGTTCGTCGAGCTGGCACGATCTTTGGCTTTCCGCCTGATGCCTTGTTCGCCAAGATTTAGCCAAGACAGCTCATGCGTATTTTGAGCCTTGCGGGGCGGCGGCTCGCCGCCTCGATCCCGACCCTGGTCCTGATCCTGATCGGCGTGTTCCTGCTGCTGCAGTTCGCGCCGGGCGATACGGTCGACGCCATGATGGCGCAGATGGGTGGCGGCGATGCCGCCACCGCAAAAGAGCTTCGAAAATTCTACGGGCTCGACCTCTCGATCGCGGCGCAACTCGGAAACTATCTCTGGCGGCTGGTGCGGCTCGACCTCGGCTTCTCCTCCATCTATGGCAAGCCGGTCGCCGCCGTGATCCTGGAACGGCTGCCGCCGACGATCCTGCTGATGACGGCGTCGCTGTCGTTCGCGTTCTTCTTCGGCCTCGTGTTCGGCGTGATCGCCGCCCGCGGCGTCAACCGCTGGCCCGATACGCTGGTCTCGACCCTCGGCCTGATTTTCTACGCCACGCCCTCGTTCTGGTTCGGCCTGATGGCCATTGTGGTTTTCTCGGTCTACCTGCAGTGGCTGCCGCCCGGCGGCTTCGAGGACATCGGCGCGGCCCAGACCGGGATCTGGCGCGCGCTCGACATCGCCGGCCACCTGGTACTGCCGACGCTGACGCTGGGGCTGATCTTTCTGGCGATCTATCTGCGCATCATGCGCGCCTCGATGCTGGAAGTGCTGAACCTGGAATATGTGAGGACTGCGCGTGCGAAAGGTCTCGACGAGACGCGGGTCGTGACGCGGCATGTGCTGCGCAACGCGCTGCTGCCGATGGTGACGCTGATCGGTCTGCAGGCCGGCACCATGCTGGGTGGATCGGTTGTCGTCGAAAGCGTGTTCTCCCTGCCCGGCCTCGGCCGCCTCGCCTATGAATCGGTGGTGCAGCGCGACCTCAATACGCTGCTCGGCATCGTGTTCGTCTCGGCGCTGCTGGTGATCATCATCAACTTCGCCGTCGATCTGATCTATGCGCGGCTCGATCCGCGCATCACGGCGGACTAGACCGATGGATGCGATCAAACGCTATTTCAAAAGTCCCGCCGCCATTGTCGGCCTCATCCTGCTGCTGGTCGTGGTCGCGATGGCGATCTCGGCCGGCTTCCTCTACCCGCGCGATCCCCTGGCGCTCGCCGGCCGGCCGCTGATCTGGCCGTTCTCAAACCCGCGCTTCCTGCTCGGCACCGACAATTCGGGCCGCGACATCGCCGCGCAGATTTTCTACGGCGCGCGGATATCGCTGTTGATCGGCGGCGTCGCCACGGCGATCGCGATCCTGATCGGCATCCTGGTCGGCGCCTTCGCCGGCTATTACGGCGGCTGGGTCGACAATGTGCTGATGCGGATCACCGAGGCGTTCCAGACCCTGCCGAATTTCGTGCTGCTGCTGGTACTGGTCGCCGTGTTCGGATCGACGCTCACCACCGTCACCATCGCGGTCGGCGTGGTGTCGTGGCCGGCGCCGGCGCGGCTGACCCGCGCGGAATTCCTGTCGCTGCGCAACCGCGAATTCGTCCAGGCCGGTCGCACGCTCGGCATGAAGAACATCCAGCTCATCTTCGGCGAGATCCTGCCCAACGCACTGCCGCCGGTCATCGTCTATGCCAGCGTGGTGATGGCAGTAGCCATCCTGCTGGAAAGCGCGCTCGCCTTCCTGCGGCTGTCCGATCCCAACGTGGCCTCATGGGGCAACCTGATCGGCCTCGGCCGCGACGTGCTGCGGGTGCAGTGGTACGTCTCGGCGATTCCCGGCATTGCCATCCTCGTCACAGTCCTGGCCGTATCGCTGGTCGGTCAGGGCCTCAACGATGCCCTCAATCCGAGGCTGAAGAGCCGATGAACGAGAACGAAACCATCCTTTCGCTCGATCGCCTCAGCGTCCGCCTTCCCGCCGGCGCGGAACGGACGCATGCGCTGAAGGACGTGTCGCTGGAGATCGCATCCGACGAGATCCTGTGCGTGGTCGGAGAGTCCGGTTCCGGCAAGTCGATGATGGCGAATGCCGTGATGCGGTTGCTGCCCAGCGAGGTGACGATCGACGGCGGCCGGATTCTGTTCGAGGGCTGCGACCTCTGCGCGGCGACGCCTGCGGAGATGCGCGAGGTGCGCGGCGCCGCCATCGCGATGATCTTCCAGGAGCCGATGACCGCACTGAACCCGCTCCGCACCATCGGCGACCAGATCGCGGAGATGTTCTCGATCCACACCGATCTGTCGAGGGCCGAAATCGGGGCGAAGGTTCTTGCCTTGCTCGCCGACGTCCGCATTCCTGATCCGGAGGTCGCGGCAAAGGCCTATCCGCACGAGCTCTCGGGCGGCCAGCGGCAACGTGCCATGATCGCGATGGCGCTGGCGCTCGGCCCAAAGCTCCTGATCGCGGACGAGCCGACCACGGCGCTCGACGTCACGACGCAGGCGCAGATCCTCAAGCTGATCCGCGAGTTGCAGCGGCGCCGCAAGACCGCTGTCATGTTCATCACCCATGATTTCGGGGTGGTCGCCGAGATCGCCGACCGCGTGGTGGTGATGCAGCATGGCGCCATCGTCGAACAGGGCCCCGCCGCCGACGTACTGTCCAGGCCGCGGCACGCCTACACCAGACAACTGATCGCCGCCGTCCCGCCGCTGCAGGCGCCCCCGCCGCGGGCGATTGCGAGCGACGACATTATGACGATCACGGACGTTTCAAAAACCTACCGCACCGGCGGCTTTCTCGGACGCGGCGCGCGGGTGACGCCGGCGCTGAAGCACGTTTCGCTCAGCCTGCCGCGCGGCGCGACGCTCGGCATCGTCGGCGAATCCGGTTCCGGCAAATCGACGCTGGCGCGCTGCATCGTGCGGCTGATCGAGCCCGACACCGGCTCGATCGTGCTCGACGGCCGTGACTGGGCCAGGATGACACGCGAAAACGTCCGCCGCGAGACGCGCCATGTCCAGATGGTGTTTCAGGACCCGTTCGCCTCGCTCAATCCACGACGGAAGGCGGCCGAACTGGTGGCGCAGGGCCCGATCGTCCATGGCACCCCGCGCGCGCAGGCGATCGCGGACGCCAAGGAACTGTTCGCACTGGTCGGGCTTGATCCCTCCTCCGCCGACCGCTACCCGCACGAATTCTCGGGCGGCCAGCGCCAGCGCATCGGGCTCGCCCGCGCGCTGGCGTTGAAGCCCGACGTGCTGGTGGCGGACGAACCGGTCTCCGCGCTCGACGTTTCCGTGCAGGCCCAGGTGCTCAATCTGCTGGCCGAGCTGCGCGCACGGCTCGGGCTCTCCATCGTGTTCATCACGCATGATTTGCGCGTAGCCGCGCAGATCTGCGATCTCGTCGCCGTGATGAAGGACGGCGAAGTGGTGGAGCATGGATCGGCGGGCGAGGTGTTCGGCAACCCGCAGCACCCGTACACCCAGGCGCTGCTGGATTCGATCCCGGGCGGCCAATTCGCGCGAGAACATGAGATGGTGACGGTATAACCCCCTCTCCCCGTGAAGAACGGGGAGAGGGAAAAGGAAGAGTTGGCGCCTTTCGATATCATGGCGAAGCCTACTCTTCCTTGCGGCCGCCTTTCCCTTCTGCTTAGTTTGCTCCCAACACGAGCCCTGAGGACATCGCAAAGTGGCACTCAAGAACGTCATCGGAATCGATCACGCCGTGGTCATGGTGAAGGACCTCGACAAGGCCGCCGAGAACTACAAGCGGCTCGGCTTCACGGTATCGCCGCGCGGCACGCATAGTGCGCATATGGGATCGGGCAATTACACCATCATGTTCGACCCTGACTATATGGAATTGCTCGGCGTGCTGATGCCGACCGAACACAATGCTCCGGCGCGGGCAAATCTCGAAAAGAACGGCGAAGGCATCGAGCGTATCGCATTCACGGCGGTGGATTCGGCGGCGGGCGCGGAGGAGATTCGGGCGCGCGGTTATCCGCCGGTCGGGCCTACCGATTTCGAACGGCCGGTGACGATGCCCGACGGAACGCTATCCGCGGCCAAATTCCGCACGTTCCAATGGCCAACGGCGGAAGCACCCGGCGGCGTGCGCATCTTCGCCTGCCAGCACAAGACGCGCGAGACGGTGTGGATTCCGGTGCTGATGAATCACGCCAATGGCGCGAAACGCCTGCAACAGGTGCTGATAATCGCGCCCGAGCCGTCCAGGGAAGCCGCGCATCTGGCCAAGATGATCGACCGCGAGGCGCGCAATGAGGCCGACGGCGCTGTCGCCGTTCCCTCCGGCGGCGACCGCGCCGATTTCGTGTTCCTGACCAGGGATCAATTGGGCAAGCGTTATGCCGGCGTGTCGCTGGCCGGCCTGCCCGAACGCGGCGGCGCGGGGCTCGTGATCGAGGCCGACGTCATCGCGGCGGAGAAGGCGCTGGGCACTGTCGGCGTGAAGACCGCAGGCGGCGTCGTCGTGCCGCCGGCCGAGGCTAACGGCACCTTGCTCGCCTTCGTCGAGGCGTAGCTGGCGACGCGACATCGGGAAAGCCGGAACATGGCGAAGGGCGGCATCGTGGCGGACGGCGATACGGCGGCAATCCGTCGTGGCCGTCCCCGCTCCGCCGAGACCACCAGGGCCATCCTGCAAAGCGCCTACACGCTGATGGCGACGGCGGGTCTCGCTGCCACCAGCATCGATGCGGTCGCACGGCACTCCAATGTCTCGAAGATGACCATCTACAAATGGTGGCCGTCGCGCGAAGCCCTGCTGATCGACGCCTTCCTCAACCACGCCGCGCTGATGCTGCCGTTGCCGACCTCCGGCTCACCGGCGGAGTGCCTGAGACTTCATGCCGCGGCCTACGCCAAAGCGCTGCAAGGTGAATTCGGCAAGGTGCAGCTCGCGGTCATTTCCGAATGCATTTCGAACACCGGCTCGGCGGAGATCTTCTACGAGCGCTATCTCAGCCATCGCCGCGCCGCGCTGATCGAGTTGATCGCAGCCGGCCAGCGGGACGGCAGCGTCGGCGCCTCCGGCAAAGCGGAGGATTTGTACGATGCGATCTATGGCAGCCTGTTTTACCGCTATGTCTTCGGCATCAATCCGATCTCGCCGGCGCAGGCTCGAAACCTCATCGACACGCTGTTGATGATCAGGAGTGGTTGACCGGGACGCCGCGCTGGCGCCGGAACCAGGCCCAGGTCTCGCGTGTCACCGACAGATACCCCCTGCCCCGATACACGATCTGCCCGTCGACGATCCCGTTCAGCTTCGGCAGCGCGTGAAACGGAATCGAGGGATAAGCGTGGTGCTCGACATGGTAGGGCATGTTCCACGCGAACCATTTTGTGAACATGCCGGTGTAGGTCGTCCGCGTGTTCTGGAACGCGCTGCGCGTCCGGTCGCAGCCGGTGTGTTCGGCGTAGAGATAAGGGCGCAGGAACATCTGACCAATGACGAGCGGCACAATCCAGATCCAGAGCAGGATCGCGGTATGCAGGGCGATGGACCCAAGCAGCGCCACAACATAGCCCAGCAGATAGAGCCGCGCTTCTTTCACGACGACATGCCGCTTGGACTCCGGGATCCAGGGCGCGGCAGCGTGGCCGGTCAGACCATGGCGGAGCATCAGCCCGAGGCGAAACGCAACCTGCCGAATGCCGCTATAGGCGATCGCCAGCTGCGCATCCGAAGCTGGAACCGGACCGACCAGCAATTCCGGATCCCGCGCCGGATCCTGCGTGTAGCGATGGTGGTCCCAGTGGAACAGGCAATAATACTCGTAAGGCAGTCCGATCGCGAATGACGACAGATGGCCGAACACGAGATTCAGCGTGCGGTTACGAAACGCCGTCTTGTGCGCGGTCTCGTGCACGATCATGAACAGGAAAGCGACGAAATAGCCCTGCGCGATCATCAACGGGACCGCCAGGGGCAACCCATAGCTGGTCGACACCAACCAGATCAACGCACCGAAGGCGACGATGGTGCCGTAGTGGCTCGTCGCGCGAACCAGGCCCGGCAGGTTCGACCGCACTGACAGCGCGCGCAGGTCGGCCGTGCTCAACGGCTTCTCACCCGTTGCGGTGATCGCGGTGCTCATGATGGCCTACTCCTGGCCCGATCGACCTGGCGCTTCAGCAGTGCCGAGATTTCGGCGTTGATGAAGGCGCGGTCTGCGGGATTATGGATGGGGTTTCCGGCGCGATGGCCGTGCACGGATGGGATGGGGTGCAGTTCGGCCGACTTCGCTTGCAGCAGGCGGCCGAGTTCGGCCTCGTTGTCGCTTGCGTCGAAATAGCGGTCGGTCTGCCCGGGCATCAGAAGAATGTCGGCCTTGATCGCGGCCAGCGCACGGTCGAGGTCGCCGCCGAATTCGGCGCACTGGCTGATATCGCCACGCTGCCAGATGCCGATCTGAGCCAGAAGATCGTTGGCGTCGCGTTTCGCAAAGGCGACGTCCCACGACCGCGCGAGATAGTCCTCCAGGGTCGCAAAGCCGGCGTCGCGCCAGAGTTCGTCGCGGTAATAGGCGTGCGACATCGCCCATCCCGCATAGACCCGTCCCATCGCCCGGAGACCGGCGACAGGTGTCGTTACGAAACGGCCGTCCCGCCAGGCGGGATCCGCCGTCAGCGCCGCCTTCACGCTTTCGAGAAACACGTAATTGTAGGGCGAGCACCGGGCGCTGCCGCAGACGACGGCCGCCCGTTCCACCATGTCCGGATGACAGGCCGCCCAGTGATAGGCCTGCATCCCGCCCATTGACCAGCCATACACCAGCGCGATTGTCGAAACTCCGAACTGCTCGACCAGCAGGCGGCGCTGAACCGCGACGGCGTCGTGATAGGTGATGGCCGGAAACGGCCTGAGGCCGGTGTTGGACGGCGAGGAGGACAGCCCGTTACCGAACAAATTTGGAATGATGACGAAGTATCGGGTCGGATCGAGCGCCGCACCCGGCTGGATCAACCACTCGATGTCGGTGTGCTGTGCGCTGAACGAGGTCGGATAGACGATCACATTGTCCTTGCGCGCGTTCAGCGCGCCGTACGTCTTGTAGGCAAGCCGCATCGATGGAAACACCGCGCCGCTTTGCAGCGTGACGTCGCCGGCCTCGAATGTCTGGTAGTCGGCAAGGGTCGTCATCGGCGATCCCAATTTAATGTACTTCTAGTACATTATTCTTGCCGGTTTTGCAACGGAAGTTTTGAAAGCGGTGGATCGGTGCCGAGGCGCACCAAGGCGACTGCGCCCCGCGGATAGGCGGAACGCATCTGGATCGGGTCAAAAGCGTTATGCCCGTGATCACTCCGCCGGTGCCGCCACATGCGCCTCGGCATGCGAACTGTAGGCCACGCTGCCACTGGTCCTTGCCAGCGCGAACAGCCCCGCCGCCATCACCGCATAGGCCAGCGCCACGCCCGGAGTCACACCGAGGCCGCCGCCGATGCCGACGGCTTCGCCATGCATGAAGCCAAAATAGGTCATGACCGCGCCGGCCAGCGCGAACGCCGAGGCCTTCAGGAAGTCGCGCTCGATCACGAATACGCCGATCGCGCCGAGCACGAGGCCGGCGAGAATCGAACCGCCGCCCATCACTTCGAGGCCGTGATAGAGCACGCCCTGCTGCGGCAGCGCCGAGATCGCCGCCGTCTTCACCGCGTCGACCTTGTCGGCCGCCAGCCCGCCGACCGCCTGCGCCGCCGTGATCGTTGAGCCGAGCATGGTGTCGATCTGCAGCTTCGCCCAGGCCGCCAGATGCGGCGTGAAGGCCAGAACGATCGCCGGCGCATGCTTGACCGGCGTGGTCTGGAACGCCTGTGCGCCGATCAGCATGCCGATATAGAGCAGGATCGGCGAGATCGCGACCACAGGCACCAGCGCCAGCAGCACCGAGATGATCCCGAACCAGGACAGCAGCACCACCATCAGCCCGGTTGCCGCCGAATAGCCGATCCGGCCGCCCATCGCCTTCCAGCCGGGATGGCCGATATAGACCGCGTTGATGAATGGATTGCCCATCAGGCAGCCGATCAGGCTGACGACGCCGTCGGCGGTCAGCACCCGCGTCGTCGGATATTCGTCGCCCGCGGCTTCCGCGCTCTCGACATTGTCCATGGCCTCGACGAGGTCGTAGATGCCGAACGGGATCGCGGTAACCAGAATGATGCCGAGGAATTCGAACCCGGAGAACACGTAGCCGAACGCCGGCAGCGGTACCGAGAAGCCGAAACTGGCAAAGGCATCGCCGACGCCTTTCAGGCTGAGGCCGCCGAGCCCGAGTCCGAACAGGTTCGATCCCCATGCGATGATCATGCCGACCGCGATCGCGACAAGCCCGGCCGGCATCCCCTTCCAGTATTTCACGCCGCCGAACCAGCTCGCCAGGATGATGGCAAAGCACACCAGCCCGATCTGCGGCGTCATGTACATTTCCAGCGCCGGCCGCATCGAGATGAAGGTCACGGAGACGCCGGCCAGCGTGCCGAGCAGCGCTGCGCGCGGGGTGATCTTGCGGATGTAGGGCGCGATGAAGCCGCCGATCATCAGGATGAAACTTTGGAAGAACACCCAGACCAGTCCGGCCGACCAGCCCTTGAGGGGATCACCGGTCTTGAGCGTGATCGGCAGCATGATCACGAAGGTGACGATGAACATGTGCGGCACGCTGACGCCCGACGGCAGCGCACAGACGTCACTGCGGCCGGTCTTCTGCGCCAGCCTGTATGCCAGAAAGGCATAGTAGAACGTCGAGAGGCACATCATCAGGCCGAGCGCCGGCAGGATGCGGCCGAACACGAGTGAGTCAGGCATCTTCAGCACGAAGCGCAACAGACCGGTCAGTACCAGCATATTGACGAGGATGTTGGTGCCGAACCCGAAGAATGCATTCCAGTCGCCCGGCGTCCACAAGGCCGGCTTGAAAGTGGATGTCGCTGCAGTCCCCGTCGTGCTGGTGCTCATCGTGATGTCCCCGCTGCTGCCGTCGTCGGAATCTCCGTCGAAAGTCCCTTGAGCACCGCGGCCGAGTCGGAGACCCAGCCGAAAATGCCGCCCTGGGCCTTGATCATCCTCAGGCCCATCTCATGAAACTCGGGAAAGTAAGATGCGCAGCCATCCGCCAGCACGATACAGCGATAGCCGCGATCGTTGGCTTCGCGCACCGTGGTGTTGACGCAAACCTCGGTGGTGACGCCGCAGACCAGCAGGTTCTCGATGCCAAAGCGCTGCAGCACGTCGCCGAGTTCGGTGGCGTAGAACGCGCCCTTGCCCGGCTTGTCGATCACGACCTCGGTGTCGAGTGGATACAGCTCGGGGATGATGTCGTGACCGGCCTCGCCGCGAATGAGAATGCGTCCCATCGGCCCGGGATCGCCGATCCGCAACGACGGCGCGCCGCGCTCGACCTTGGCTGGCGGCGCGTCCGACAGATCGGGCAAATGGCCCTCGCGGGTGTGCACGACCAGCATCCCCGTCGCGCGTGCCGCATCCAGCACCGCCGCGATCGGCTTCACCGCCCGCGCCAGCTGGCTGACGTCGTTGCCAAGCGTCTCGCCGAAGCCGCCCGGCTCCATGAAGTCGCGTTGCATGTCGATGATGAGAAGCGCGGTCGCCGCCCAGTCGAGCACGATCGGCTCCGGCTCCGCTGCGAGCGTGACTGAGTTCGCCATGACATGCGCCCCGAACGAAAACTCTTCAGGAAACTGTCAAGCAAAGCCCATGCCATTGTGTACAATAATGTGATGCGGTCGCTTCGCAGAAAATCGATTGCGCCGCCAATCCTTTATGTACGGAGGCCGGCCCCGGCGCGGCTTCGCCGCCCGCTCCGCCAGCGGGCAACTGCTTATCGAATGTGCATGCGACGCGCCCAAGCGCCCGGGTCAATCCCTCCTCCGCGGCTGCGTCAGCGTTTGCACCAGCCAGGCGAGACCCGCATCCATCATCGCCACCTTGGGAGCGACAACATTGATCGAGAAGCGCGGCAATGGCAGCGGCGCCTTGACCGCGACCACATCGAAGCGGGCGCCATGGATCTCCACGAACCGTTTCGGCAATGCGGAGACCATTGTGGTTTCGGCCAGCACCGACAGGGCGAACATGAAGTTCGGCACCGTCAGCGCCACACGCCGGCCGACGCCCTTTTTGGCCAGCTCGACATCAACAAATCCCGAGACGTCGCCGGTGTGCGAAACGACGAGATGCTCGAGATCGCAGAAGCGCTTCAGCGACGGGTTGCGCTGAAAGGGATGCCCCTTTCTGAAGGCAATGACGAACTCCTCCTCGTAGAGCTTCGCCTTGTGGAAACGGACCGGGATGTCGTCAAAGGGAATGATCGCGACATCCATGGCTCGGTCTTCCAGCTCCTTCAGCGCATCCTTCCAGGCCAGGTGCGGAACGCTGAACCCTTGCACCGGGAGCAACTGCCGGATGCCGGCATCGATACTAGGCGCCGTGGCGCCCAGCGTCTGGAGCAACGGCGGCAGGATCACGGATGAAATCCCGTCCGGCGCGCCGATCACGAAACGGCGCGTCGAGTGGCGCGGGTCGAACGGCGCCGCCGTCGAAACGACGCCGCGAATCCGCGCGAGAATTTCCGCCACCGGCGACGCCAGCTGCACCGCACGCTCGGTCGGAACGACGCCCTTCGGTGTCTTGAGAAACAAGGGGTCGCCCAGCAACGCGCGCAGGCGGCCGAGCCCATGGCTGACCGCGGACGACGACAGATGCAGCCGCTCCGCAGAGCGGCCGACATGGCGCTCCCTGAAGACGATCTCGAACAGCACGAGAAGATTGAGGTCGATCCGGGAAAGGTCAGTTTGGTTCAGCATAATGCTGAAATCATATCACTGGATTCATCATAAGCGAAATGAGATCTGGACGACACCCACCGGCCCATCGCCGGCCTCAACCAGCATGGAGTAACCCGATGTTTCGATCGACCGACTGGCGGCCCTTTATCCTCAAGGCCGCACTTGCCATGCCGCTTTCGACCGGCGCCGCAGGCCAAACCATGACCACGGATCCCGCCCAGCAACTCGCCGATCTCGTCAGAAGCAGCGAGGTGCGGGCCGCGGCATTCATGCGCGGCGACATGGACAAATGGTCCGGGATGACCCGTATCCCCGACGATTTTACGTTGATGCAACCGTTTGGCGGGGAAGCCAGTCGTGGTTTTGACATGTCTCCCGAACGGCTGGCCCGCTTGGCGAGCTATTTCCGCAATGGCGATGCCAAGATCGAACTCGTCCAGTCCTATGCGTCCGGCGATCTCGTCGTGCTGGCCGTGATCGAACGGCAGCATGGCGAGGTCGGCGGCCTGCCCGACCAGGATTGGTCGCTACGGGTGACGCTGGTCTATCGCCGGCAGGGCGCAGAGTGGTGGCTGGTTCACCGCCATGCCGACCCGCTGGTGCGCAACGTCGGGCTCGAGACCTCGGCCGCATTGGCCCGCGGTGCGTATCCGCCCCGGCCATAGCCGCGCTTCAGTTCGCCATCGACGCCGGAATTCTACCGATTCCAGCTCAGCAGCGGGGCGTCGTAGGCCCGCTTCCACACCGTCAGGAAGCGGGGAAACCAGGAATGTGCGACGGCGCCCTTGTAGGCCCATGTCTGGTATTTGTTGCCGGTTTCCGACAACAGCTCCTGATATCCGCCGTGCGTTTCGGTCGCGGTACGAATGTCCCGCAAGATGTCGCGCGCGCATGAGCGATACTTGTCGGTGCCGGAGCAATCGTCATAGTCCAGCATACGATCGGCGAATTCGACATTGAACGTCGGCCAGCAGGAACGTCCCTGATAGGCCGGCGCCGCGATCTTGTGGATCATCTTGTTCTGCGGATTGTCCAACGACACCAGGAAATGAGACGTGCCGGGAACCCGGAAGCGCGGCTCGCCGAGGATCAGATCGGCGGTGGCCGCGAACAGCCTGCGTTCGCCGGCTTCCGTCAGGTCCCAAAATCCCTCGTGCACGTTGACGAAATCGAGCGCAACGGCGCCCGCCGCCTCACCGTTGCAATCGAGGGCGTGCCTGATATGGCCGTTCCTGCCGAACAGACCGAGCAGTTCCTGCTTGTATTGTGCGAGTTCGCGTCCGAGCACCCTTTCCAGTTCGGCCCGGTCGATCACCCCCAATCGTATGGCGCGCGCGAACGTCGCGTAGACGCAGGCGTTTGTGACAAAGCGCCGACGCTCGGCGCGGGTATCGGTGGCCGCGGAACGCGGGGCCGAAACATCGCACAGCAAGGCTGAGAGGCCCTGCTCCTCGAACGGCTGCAATGCGCCGGCGAGTTCGGCTATCGCACAAGCCAAATCCTCGCGATACTCGGCCAGCAACAGACGGCCCGCATGAGCCCCCTGCGACATCGCCAGATACGAGCAGGGCCTTTGGTCTGCGCGCAGGATTTGCTCCAGGCCTGCGAGGATTCCTAGTAGCGTATCCGACGGCTGCGAGAAGTAATTGACGCCGATGTAGCGATCGTCGCCGGCCGGAACGATCGTCGTCGTGACGACTTTCGCGCGCACCGCCTCGAGCAGAAGGTGGACGCTTTTCTCCAGCAGGCGCACCCTGCGCACCGCGTCGGCGGAATCCATGATGGTCTCGGGATCGAGAACATCGGGATAGAACCAGGCAAAGTCCCGCGGGTAATAGGCGGATGCGTGCGGCGCCCCGGTGACCAGGAACGCCTCCTGCGGCGCGAAGGCGCTGTCCATCGAGTGCCGGTACAGCTCATCGATCCCGCCCGACAAATGCGACTTTCGCAAGAACCGGTCGCCGAGAAAATTGACGGCCTGGATGCCATTGGCGACCCAGGTGGCCAACGGCCCCTGATAAAACTGAAATTCGCGGTGCGGTGAAATTGGAATATGACGATTCATGGCTTGGCTGAATGATGTCCGGCGGTGGCGGGTGAGTTGTGGTTAGCCCAACCATTATAGATTCGTCTTTAGGTCAGATAAATCACGATGTCATTACACTGTCACAAATGACGGTATCGTCGGCTCTGGCCGCGATCACGTCGCGCGCTCCGCTTTCGCAGGCGTGAAATTCTCGATGAAGCGCAGCAGCACGCGCGCGCCGGCGTCGGCGTCGGCGGGTTCGACATGCTCGGCCGGGTGATGGCTGATGCCGCCGCGGCAGCGGACGAACAGCATGGCGACGTCGGCGATGTCGATCATCGCCATGCCGTCATGCCCTGCTCCGCTCGGCAGCTCGAACACGGCATGGCCCTCTCCGGCAACGGCGTCCGCCATTTGCGCTTTCAGCCACGGCGCGCAGGGCACGGTTCGATTCTCATGGGTGACGTCGATCTGCAGCGCGAGATCCCGCCGCTTCGCGACCGCCTCGATCCGCCGCACGATCTCGGCCACCGCGAGCTTGCGATGGGCGTCGGCGGGCGCGCGGATATCCAGCGTGAACGAGACCCGGCCCGGAATAACGTTGGTCGCCCCCGGCAGCGCGGTGATGGCGCCGACGGTGCCGACCAAACCTGCGCCGTCGGTCTTGCAGAATTCTTCCACTGCGACGATGCATTCGGCGGCGCCGGCCAGCGCGTCGCGCCGCAGCGCCATCGGCACGGTCCCGGCATGGCCGGCCATCCCGGTGAGATCAGCCGCCAGCCGCGTCGCGCCTGCGATCGCCGTAACCACGCCCACCGGAAGGTTCCGCTGCTCCAACACCGGCCCCTGCTCGATATGCAGTTCGACATAGGCGTGCAGCTCGCGACGGGCACGCGCTGCGGCACCGATATGATCGGGATCGAGCCCGAACTGCACCATCGCCTCGCGCATGGTGACGCCGCTGCGGTCGCGCGCGCGAAGGACGCTTTCGTCAAACGTGCCGGCGACCGCCCGGCTGCCAAGCAAGGTAGAGGCAAAACGCACGCCCTCCTCGTCGGCAAAACCGATGACTTCGATGGCAAACGGCAATCGCAGGCCACGCCGGTTCAGGTCGGCGACGCAACTGATGGCCGTGACGATGCCCAACGGGCCGTCCCATTTGCCGGCATCGCGCACCGTATCGAAATGCGAGCCCAGCATCAGGCAGGGCAGACCGGGCCGCTCACCCTCGTAGCGGCCGCAGACATTGCCGATGGCGTCGAGATGCGCGGCCATGCCGGCATCCTTCATCCAGGACATCTGGAGTTCGGCCGCGATGCGATGCTCGGGCGACAGGAAAACCCGCGCGAGATTCTCCGGCGTCTCGGAAATCGCCCCAAGCTGATTGATCCGGCTGACGATTTCATCGCCGAGCCGTGATGGTGGGATCGCCTTCTCGCTCATGCCGCTCCGTCAGCGCGCGTCGATCGGCGCTCTCGATGTCCAGGCGTGCCTTTTAGCCCCTTCCCACCGTGCACTCAATCTGGCCGTGCGGCTCGTCGGTCGGCAGGAAAACGTCGTTGTTGTTATCCAGCCCGAACGCCGACAGGTTCATCGGAATGAAATGCATGTTCGGGCAGGCCATGCTGATTTCGGAGATTTCCGGCACCGCCGCCAGCGCCGCCTCGCCCATCCGGTACAGGCTGTCCTGTACGCTCATGCTGTAGGTCGTGCTGAACACTTCGAGCACGGTGTCGAGAATCCGCGCGTTGGCCGCCGGATAGTTCGCCGGCACTCCCGACCACTTCCAGGACGCCACCATGCTGGTCGCGCACATCCGGTCGGCCGTCGGTGGCAACGTAGTGTAGCGGTCTTGTGGATAATTTTCCCATCCGGACTGGGTCGACTTCATGAAAGCGAAATTGTCGATGCCCGATGTCAGCGTGGACGGACCGCCGCGCGCGGCGGTCGCTTCGACGAACGGCTTGCCGTTGCTGTCGAGCACGAAGCTATGGGGATGCGGCTTGCCGCCAAAGCTCAGCCGGCTCCATTTGGTCTCGTGCGCGGTGATCGCAACGGAAGCAATCTGCGGATAGGTGTCGAGGTATCGCTGCGCCAGCACCTGGCAGAATTGTTCGGTGCTGAGGCCGGTATTCTCGCGGGCAACGACATTGACGATGTTCTTGATCGTGTCCGTCGCCACCGACGTGGAATTGTCGGCGTGGGTGTAGGCGCGCGCAAAATCGCCCTCGATCATCGCCTTGACGCTGAGTTGGCTCACCTCCTGGCGGTCACCGTCGCGGTGAATCCGCATGACGCGGACGCGGCCTTTTCCATATCGATTCCTGATCAGCGGCACGTCAGACCTCCTGCTCAATCGCATTTTTTCGGGACTCATGCTGCCCGCTTGAGCCAATATTGGAGCAACGTTCGTGCCAAGGGGCAATATCCTGCGGGACGGGGTCCGACGGACGGGCTTCTGGCACGCGGCTTGTATCGGCCAGACAGGCCTCAAGGCCGCAAATGGGGGGATGTCCATGACCACAACCGCCGAAATCCATCCAGTCGACCAAATTCTGCCGACGCCGCGGCTATTGGCGCTCGGCCTGCAGCATGTCCTGGTGATGTATGCCGGGGCGGTCGCCGTGCCCCTGATCATTGGCCGGGCGCTGAAATTGCCGCCGGAGGACGTCGCCTTCCTGATCAGCGCCGACCTGTTCGCCTGCGGCATTGCCACGCTGGTGCAATGTATCGGATTCCCCGGCGTCGGTATTCGGCTGCCGGTGATGATGGGCGTGACGTTTGCCTCGGTCGGTCCGATGCTGTCGATGGCGGCGGCGCCCGACATCGGCCTGCTCGGCATCTACGGCTCGGTGATCGCAGCGGGTTTGTTCGCCCTTCTTGTCGCGCCGTTCATCAGCCGCCTGCTGCCGCTGTTCCCGCCGGTCGTCACCGGCACCATCATCCTGGTGATCGGCATTTCGCTGATGCGGGTCGGCATCAACTGGGCGGGCGGCGGCCTGCCGACCCTGACCAAGGTGGTCGATGGCGTGCCGGGCTCTTTCCCGAACCCGGCCTACGGCCAGTTGCAGGGGCTCGGGATCGCACTGTTCGTGCTGCTGGTAATTCTCGGCCTGATCAAATGGGGCACCGGCTTCGTCGCCAATGTCGCCGTGCTGCTCGGCATTGTCGCCGGCGCCATCCTGGCGGCGATCCTCGGTGTCATGCATTTCGAAAAGGTCGCCGCGGCGAAATGGGTTGCGGTCGTGCTGCCGCTGCATTTCGGAATGCCGAAGTTTCAGCTCATCCCGATCATCACCATGTGCATCGTCATGATCGTCGTGATGATCGAATCGCTCGGCATGTTCCTGGCGCTGGGCGACATCACCGGCAAGCCGGTCGATCGCGATGCGCTGACCCGCGGCCTGCGCGCGGACGGCCTCGGTACATTGCTCGGCGGGTTGTTCAACACCTTTCCCTATACGTCGTTCTCGCAGAATGTCGGTCTGGTCGGCGTGACCGGCGTCCGCTCGCGCTGGGTCACCGCGGCGGGCGGCGGCATCCTGCTGCTGCTCGGGCTGGCGCCGAAGATGGCGGCACTGGTCGAGGCGGTGCCGGTGGTCGTGCTCGGCGGCGCCGGCCTCGTGATGTTCGGCATGGTCGCGGCGACCGGCGCACGTATCCTCACCGCGGTCGATTTCAAGAACAACCGCTTTAATCTCTTCGTGGTCGCGATCTCGGTCGGCTTCGGCATGATCCCGCTGGTGGCGCCGAACTTCTTCAAGAACCTGCCGCACGACCTGCATCCGTTGCTGGAGTCCGGCATTCTGCTCAGCGCGCTGGTCGCGGTGGCGTTGAACGCCTTCTTCAATGGCGTCAGCGCCAAGTCGGCGGAAGCCGACGCCGCATCCGCCGCGGCATCGGCGACGCATTAGGTTCTAGCTTCCCCGATAGGTCGCATAGCTCCACGGCGTGACCAGCAACGGCACGTGGAGATGGGCTTCCGGCTCGCTGACCGCAAACTGCAGCGGAATGCGATCGAGAAACGGCGGATCGGACAGCGGCACATTGCGCGCGGCGAAATATGCACCGACCTGAAATGCCAGTTCGTAGCGGCCGATCGGTACCGGGCGGCCGCCGATCAAGGGTTGATCGGTGCGGCCGTCGCTGTTGGTCACCGCACGCGCCACCACGCGCGCCGCGCCGAGTTCGGAGAGTTCGGTCAAGACCACCGCGATCCCCGCCGCGGGTTTGCCGCCATGGGTGTCCAGCACATGGGTCGAGAGGCGGCCGTGTACCGGCAGCCTGTCCTCGGATACGACAAGTTGATCGAGGCGCAGCGCCGCGATCCGGCCGATTTCCTCGATCGATCGGCGCATCTCGGCACCCACATCATTCGGCAGACGACGCTCGAAATCGCGCAAAATGGAATCGCGGGTGTGACGGCGGGCGCATGCAATATAGGGAAAGCCGAATTTCGTCCGGTAGGCGTCGTTCGCGCGCTCGAAGGCTTCAAATTCAGCATCCGAGAGCCGATCGAGCCCGAGGCCGTCCTGTTCGGCAACGGACTCGGCCGTGAGGCCCGCCGCGCGCTGGGTCTTGTTGGCGAGATCGGGATGCGCCTTGATCAGCTTCAGCCGCGTTTCGTCCGTCGCGCCCTCGATAACCGCCTTCATGGCCGCGAACAGCGCCGCCACGCCGGCGAAGGGCCGCATCGCGGCCGCCGCTTCGGCCACCCACGGCGAGTGCTCGAAAATGTTGGCCAGCGCCGCGACAAAATCGTCCTTGCTGGCCGCGTTGAGTTCGGAAAGTTGTTTCCGCATCGCTGCTACCCAATGTCGAAAGCGCGGTCGGCAAGGTCCGCCAGGTTGGCGTGCCAATGCTCGGCGATCTCAAGCCGCGTCGGCACCCACACCTGCTCGTGCTGACCGATGTAGTCGAGAAAGCGTAACAATGCCGCCACGCGGCCGGGACGGCCGACGACCCGGCAATGCAGGCCGACCGACATCATCTTCGGCGCGGTTTCGCCTTCGCGATAAAGGACGTCAAAACTGTCCTTGAGATAGGTGAAGAACTCGTCGCCACCGCCAAACCCCTGTGCGTTGATGAACCGCATGTCGTTGGCGTCGAGCGTGTAGGGAATGACCAGATGCGGCTGCGAGCCCCGCGACCGGATCCAGTAGGGTAGATCGTCGGCGTAGGAATCGCAGAGGTAGGACAGTCCGCCGGCTTCCATCAGAAGCCTGAGCGTATTGATCGAAGTGCGGCCGGTGTACCAGCCGAGCGGCCGCTGCCCCGTCGCCTCGGTATGGATGCGCAGCGCCGCCGCGATCGAGGCCCGCTCCTCGGCCTCGGTCATGTCCTTGTGCTCGATCCATTTCAGGCCGTGGCTGGCGATATCCCAACCGGCCTCCTTCATGGCGGCGACCACGTCGGGGTTCCGCTGCAGCGCCATCGCCACGCCGAACACGGTGACCGGCAGGTTCCGCACGCTGAACGCCCGCCACAGCCGCCAGAAGCCGGCACGCGAACCATATTCGAACATCGATTCGATATTGGCGTGGCGCTGGCCGGGCCAGGGCTGCGCGCCGAGCACGTCGGACAGAAAGGCTTCCGAGGCGCGGTCGCCGTCGAGAATGTTGTTCTCGCCGCCCTCCTCGAAGTTCACCACGAACTGCACCGCCACCCGCGCATCACCGGGCCATTTCGGATCGGGCGGGTTGCGCCCGTAGCCGCGGAAGTCGCGCGGATAGAGCGGCGCGGCCATGTCTAGACTTCCTCGAAGCGGATTTTTTGCGCGCCCTTCCACAGCACGGTCTTGCCGAACGCGGTCAGGTTTTCGAGCCCCGAGGTCATGGTGATGAAGTGGTTGCCGGCCAGCTGGCCCATCTTGCTGGCAAAATGCACGCCACCATAGGCCAGCAGGATCTCGGTTTCGCTGATGCCGCCGGGATAAAGGATGATCTGGCCGGGCGCGGGATAGCTGGTGTGGTTCTCATAGGAGACGCCGAAATCGAGATCGCCGAGCGGCATCCAGACGCCCTCGCCGCTCCAGCGCACATGGATCGCCTGGCTTTCGAACGGCATCGCCTTGCGGAACGCCGCCACCGTCTTCGGCGCCAGTTGCTCCTCGAAACGGGCCTCAAAGGTGAATTCGCCGGCGCGGACAATCAGTTGGCTCATCGGTCTCTGCTTTGGGATGCGGGGTAGGAATACGCTTCAGCCGTATCCATTGCAGCCGGCATGAGCGGAAGCAAGGGTCATTCCAGTCGCATTTCGGCGGTCAGCCGACCCGGATGCGGTAGTGGAGACCCCGTGTTTCGGTCGGCGCGATACGCATTACGCCAGGCTTTTCGGCAAACTCGCCGTCGAAGCCGGCCGGGCTGGCGGTGCCGTGCCAGGGCTCGATGCAGAGGAAAGGCGCGCCCCCCGGCTTCGACCAGATTCCCAGTTGGGGAAAATCATCCCAGGCCAGTTCGATCGACGGCCCGCGATCGGCCGCGTAGCGCACCGAACGGCTGGCGAGCTTGTCCAGAACGACCGCGTCTTCGTCGAACAGCTTTTCGGACAACGCCAGCGTCTTGCCCCGGATCGGCGTGACTTCGGGCTTTTCCCGTATCAACCCGTCCTTCAGCCGTCGGATCGGCGCGGTCTCCTCGTCGGAGAACGTGAGGCGGTAGTCCTCCTTGGTCAGTTCAGGCAGCAGCGGCCAATTGAACGCCGGATGCGCGCCGATCGAGGCCGGCATGACTTCGTCGCCGGTATTGGCGATTTGCAGCGCCACTTCCAGATCGGCGCCATTCACCGTGTAGGCAACTTCCAGCCGAAATGGGAACGGATAGCGCGAGCGGGTTTCCGGATCGTCGACAAGAACAAGTCGGCAGAAACCGGTCTCGTGCTGCAGGCATGTGAAGCGACGATCGCGCACAAAACCATGCTGCGTCACCGGATAGACCTTGCCGCGATGGCGCAGTTGGTCGTTCTTCAGGCGGCCGACGATCGGAAACAGCACGGGAGCATGGCGCGGCCATTGTGGGCCCGCCTGCCAGAGCAGTTCGAGGCCTTCGGCATTTTTCAGCGAGCAGAGTTCGGCGCCATCGGCCTTGATGGTCGCCGATATCCGGTCACTGCGGATTGCGAATGTTTCCATCTTCCTACCCTACCACGCCGGAGCGCGGCCTGCAGCGGATGCCAGCCGTGACCACGGCGCGCAGCATCATGGCGGTAACCGCTTGCTTTCCCTCGACGATGTGCGGTTCAATCCGCTCAAACATCAGCCGCCCCGAGGAAACAGCCATGCCCGCACGAATCATCGGAATGATCGGCACCCAGCAGGAAGGCGTCGCGGTTCACCTCATCAAGGGACAGATATCGCGGCAATGGGTGATCGATTTCACCCGCCTCCACGAGCAATGGAACTACGATGCCGTGCTGGTCGGCTATTGCGCCTCGGCCGCTGAAGGCTTTTCCATCGCGCTCTATGCCGCCGACCACACCGAGCGGATCAAGTTCCTGATCGCGCACCGGCCGGGTTCGGTGGCGCCGGCGTTGGCCGCCAGGCAGATCGCGACGTTCGACCAGCTCACGCAGGGGCGGATGATGTTGCACATCATCGCCGGCACCAGCGACGCCGACCAGGCGAGCGAAGGCGACTTTTTGCCCAAGAACGACCGTTACCGCCGCGGCGGCGAATATCTCGAGGTCATGCAAAAGCTCTGGACCAGCGACCGGCCGATCGACCACCAGGGCGAGTTCTATCGCCTTGAGGGCGGCTATACCGACATCAAGCCTTTCCAGCAGCCCTACCCCTCGTTGTTCTTCGGCGGCTCGTCCGACGGCGCGCTGGAGATGGGCGCCAAACATTGCGACGTGTTCGCGGTGTTCGGCGAGCCGCTCAAGGAAACGGCGGAGCGGGTGCAGGATTTCCGCCGCCGCGCCGCCGCCTTCGGGCGCCGGGTCGGTTTCAACATGTCGCTGCGGCCGATCATGGCGGACACCGAAGGCGCGGCTTGGGACAAGGCCCATGCCCTGCTGGCGGATGTCGAGCGCAAGACCGGCGCGCCGGCGCAGCCGACCAATCATTCCGCCGAACGCCTGCTCGGCTACGCCGCCCGCGGCGACGTCCATGACGAACGGCTCTGGATGGGGATCGCCCGCGCCACCGGCGCCCCCGGCAACACCTCATGCCTGGTCGGAACGCCGGACCAGATCGCCGATGCGGTGCTGGAATATTATAGGCTCGGCATTCATTCCTTCCTGCTGCGCGGGTTCGAAAACCCGCACGACACGATGGCGATCGGACGTGATCTCATTCCGCGCATCAAGCAAGGCGCGCTGGCGATCGACCAGCAAGCCGAAGCCGCCGAGTGAACGGCATCCGCAAGCACCGCAAGAAGCCGATATAATGCCTTGGAGACCAAAAAGAAAACGCATGAGAGAAAGTGCATGAAGGCCGTCCTCGTCGAGACCTATGATTCGATCGACGGCATTTCGATCAAGGAGGTCGCCACGCCCGGCCTCGGCAAGGGCGACGTCCGCGTCAGGGTCGGCGCCGCCGCGGTCGGCTTTGTCGACGGGCTGAAGGTGCAAGGCCTCTATCAGACCAAGGATCCCCTGCCCTTCACGCCGGGCACCGAGTTTGCCGGCACCGTCGACGCCGTGGCCGACGACGTCACCACCTTCAAGCCCGGCATGCCCGTCATCGGCATGACCCGTTCCGGCGCGCTCGCCGAATACATCTCGGTACCGGCTGCCGCGCTCAAGCAGCTGCCGCCACAGGTTCCCTTCGAGGCCGGCGCGTCATTCCAGGCCAACTACCTGACCGGGCTTTATGCGCTCGAGGCTCGCGCCGCGCTGCGCGAGGGCGAGATCCTGCTGGTGCTGGGGGCCGCCGGCGGCGTCGGCATCGCCGCCGTCCAGATCGGCAAATTGATGGGCGCGCGGGTGATCGCCGCCGCCTCCACGCCGGAAAAACGCGAATTTGCTGCTCGCTACGGTGCCGACCAGACCATCGACTATACTCAGGCCAATTGGCGCGACACGCTGAAGGAATTGACCGGCGGGCATGGGCCGGACGTCATCTATGACCCGGTCGGCGGCGACGTATCGCTGCAGGCGTTCCGCTCGATCGCCTGGCGCGGGCGGCATCTGGTGGTCGGGTTCGCTTCCGGAACCATTCCGGCACTGGCCTTCAACCTGCCGCTGCTGAAGGGCGGCGCCCTGCTCGGCGTCGACCTCGCGCAGATCCAGAAGCGCGAGCCGGAGACCCACACCCGCCTGATTGCGCAATTGTTCGACTGGCTGGCGTCGGGCAAATTACAGCCGGTAGTCGGCAAGATCGTGCCGTTCGAAAATTTCCGCGAGGCGTTCAAGACCATGCAGTCACGATCGGCGCTCGGCAAGATGATCGTCAAAATCGGCTGAAGCGACCAATCGATGGACAGGACCTGATGCCTCCGCAAAACCGCAATACGTCGCGCCGCCACATGCACACGCGCTCAATCACTTGCGAAGGCTTTTTGCGCGACGACGGACTCTGGGAAGTCGAGGCGTGGCTGCGCGACACCAAACCCTTTCACCAGCCTGCCAGCCGGTTTCGCGGCGAACTCAAGCCCGGCGATCCCGTGCATGATATCGGCCTGCGGCTTGCGATCGACGAGACGATGGCCATCCACGAGGCGGAGGCCATGATGCGTGGCACGCCCTACGTAACCTGCGTCGATGTCGAGCCGATTCTGGCGCGGCTCGTCGGCGAACGCATCGGACCGGGATGGCGCGAAGCGGTCCGCCGCAAGATCGGCAAGCTCGAGACCTGCACCCATCTGATGGAATTGCTCGGCCCCGCCGTCACCACGCTGTACCAGACCATGTCGCACGGCAAGAAGCCCGAGGGACGCGACTCGCTGGAAGATCAACAGAACTCCGGCAGGCGGCCGTTCTTCATCGGCGGCTGCCATTCCTGGCGCACCGATGGCCCGGTGGTCGCCGCGATGTTCCCGCAGTTTGCGACGGAGCCAGCGGAGAAAGATTAGGCGCGCGCCCGAATGCGATCATACATCGCGTACGTCGCCGCCAGCGTGCAGCCGGCAATGATGCCGACGGTGAGATCTTCGATCAGCGTCAGGCCGAAGGTCGCGATCAGCACGCCGGCCGGACGCCAGGCGTGCAGCAGGCGCCAGAACTCCTCCTTCTCGGCCATGTTCCAGCACACCACGACCAGCACGCCGGCAAGCGCCGAGAGCGGCACGAAGCTGGCCAGCCTGGCTCCCACCACCATGAACACCAAGACGAACAGCGCGTGCAGCATGCCGGACACCGGGCTGCACGCGCCGGCGCGGATGTTGGTCGCAGTGCGGGCGATGGTGCCGGTGACGCTGATGCCGCCGAACATGGCGGAAGCGATGTTGGCGATGCCCTGCGCCACCACCTCCATGTTGTAGCGATGCTTGCGTCCGGTCATGCCGTCGGCGACCTTCGCCGACAGCAGGCTTTCAACCGCGCCGAGCAGCGTGAAGGACAGCGCCGCCGGCAGCACTTCGAGAATGGTGGCGTAGGACATGACAGGCAGGCGCGGCCCCGGCAGGCCGTCGGGGAGCCGGCCAAAGCGGCTGCCGATGGTCTCCACCGGGAGATGGAACAGAAAGGCCATTGCCGAAGCCAGGACGACCGCGATCAGCATGCCCGGCCAGCTCGGCGCGAACCGTCGCAGCAGGAAGATCAGGGCAGCGGTGTTGAAGCCCACCGCCAGCGCGGCGGGATTGAGCGTCGGCAGCGCGTGAGCGAGCACGACCAGCTTGGGTAACAGCTGCCCCGGTTCGGCAGCCGCCAATTTGAGGCCACCGAGATCGCGAAGCTGGCTGGCAAAGATCGTCACTGCGATGCCGGCGGTGAAGCCGACGGTCACGGCATGCGGAATGTAGCGGATCAGCGCGCCGAGCCGCAACAGGCCGATCGCCGTCAGCATGAAGCCGGAAATGAAGACGGTCAGCAGCAGGCCTTCGAGGCCGAACCGCGTCACGGTCGCCGACACCAGCACGATGAACGCGCCGGCCGGTCCGCCGATCTGGTAACGACTGCCGCCGAGCGCCGAGACCAAAAAGCCGCCGATCACGGCGGCATATAATCCCCGCTCGGGCGATACGCCCGAGGCCACGGCGATCGCCATCGACAGCGGCAGCGCGACGATGGCAACGGTCAATGCCGCGAGCGTGTCCCTTCGAAACTGCGCAAGGCCGTATCCCTCCGTCAAGACAGTAACGAGCTTGGGGCGGTAGTGATGTGCGGTAGCGGAGCCGTCAGGCATTGCAGGATCGACCGATAAGGACTCACCTATTATAGCGAGGCTGCCGCTGTGGAACCAGAAAAACCCCGCGCATGGTCGCGGCAACCGCTGCGATCACGTTCGCAAAAAGGCGGGCGGCGTCGCGCCGGAATACCCTCAGGTTGTGATCCGCGGACGTTACCCTGACCAGCCTTGCCGGCACGCCGTGGGCCAACGCGGCCCGGCTGTTCCCGCTGCACGAAATTCTCGCATTGGCGAGACATGATTGCGCGCGATGCGCAAAAGGACGCAGTTGGACCCGATCGACAGTTTGCGCGTGACGCCGCGCCGGAGCGGTGTCACTATCCCCGGATAATCAAAGCCGTGCACGTCGGACGAAACGCGGCTGCCGAGGGGGAAACAATTGCGTCGACATCGGCGCGCGCATTCCTTTGGCCCAACCCGTCCGTTGGCGTCGCATGGGACAACAGATCGTCCATCGTCTGCTGATTTCGTTTCCCGCTTTGCTCGGGGTTCTCTTCCTCTGTTTCTGTCTGTTGCAGGTGGTGCCGGCCGATCCCGCGATGATCATCGCCGGCCCCGACGCCAAGGCGGAAACCATCGCGGCGATCCGCCAGGAACTTGGCCTCGATCGTTCGATCCCCGTTCAGTTCTTCGAATACATCATGCGGGTACTGCGCGGCGACCTCGGGCGCTCCATCATCTCCAACAAGATGGTGAGCGAAGAACTCGCGATGACGATTGGCCCGACCGTCGAATTGATGCTGGGCGCGATGCTGATCGCAGTGCCGAGCGGGCTGGCGCTGGGCACACTCGCCGCCGTCAACCGTGGTCGCATCACCGATCGCGTCATCATGGCGTGCTCGGTGGCGGGCGTGTCGATGCCGGTGTTCTTCATCGGCCTGATCCTGATCCAGTTCGTCGGCTTCAAATGGGGACTGCTGCCTTTCACCGGCCGCACTGGTCCGGTGTGGGATGGCGGATTGCCGAGCCTGATCTTGCCCGCCCTGACTCTTGGCGCGGTGCTGATCGGCCCGATCGCGCGGTTGACGCGCACCGCCGTGCTCGAAGTGCTCGGCGCCGATTTCGTGCGCACGGCGCGCGCCAAGGGATTGAAGGAGCACGTCGTGATCATTCACCACGCGCTGCGCAATGCCATGATCCCGGTCATCACCCTGATCGGGCTGCAGGCCGCGTTCCTGCTCGGCGGCGCCGTCGTCACCGAAACCATGTTCTCCTGGCCCGGGGTCGGCCGGCTCGCCGTCGGCGCCATCGTCTCCAGCGATTTTCCGACTGCGCAGGGCGCGATCATGATCCTCGCCGTCGCCTTCCTGTCGATCAACCTGATCGTCGATGTGCTCTACGTCTATCTCGATCCGAGGGTGCAGCGACGATGAGCGCGGAAGCCCTCGATACCGGCTTTGCCGAACCGCGCGAGAGCGGCGTATTCGCCCGCGCCGGCGTATTGCGGCGGCTGGCGCGCGACCGCGTCGCCGCGCTTGCGGGCGTGGTGCTCACCGTGATCGTTCTCGCGGCAGTCTTTGCGCCGTTGATCTCGCCCTACGATCCCTACTTCACCGACCTCACCAAGGTGATGCGGCCGCCCGACGGCGAGCACTGGTTCGGCACCGACAACACCGGCCGCGACATCTTCAGCCGCGTCCTCTACGGCACGCGCAACACGCTGATGCTCGGGCTGGTCGGCGTCATCGTCGGCGGCCTCATCGGCGGCGTGCTCGGCATCCTCGCCGCCTATTACCGCCGGCTCGACGGCTGGATCATGCGGCTGGTCGACGTGATGCTGGCCTTCCCCGCGATCCTGATCGGGCTGGCGGTAGCCGCGATCTTCGGCGCCGGCTTGACGGCCGTGGTGATCGCGCTGGTCGTCGCTACCATTCCAGATGTCGCGCGCGTGGCACGCGGCGCCGCGATCGGCGTGATGGGCCAGGAATTCATGGAGGCCGGCCGCGCGGTCGGCGTCTCCGACGGCGAACTGATCTGGCGCTACCTGACGCTGAACTGCGTTTCGACGATCTTCGTGTTCCTCACCTTGCGTTTCGGCCAGATCATCCTGATCGGGGCTGCGCTCGGCTTCCTCGGCATGGGCGCGCAGCCGCCCACTGCCGAACTCGGCATGATGGCGGCGCAAGGCCGCGACTTCCTGTTCATGGCCCCGCATATCGCGACGATCCCGAGCTGCGCCATTTTCGTGATCGTGCTGGCCGCCAATCTGTTGGGCGACGCCTTCCGCGACGTCCTCGATCCGAGGCTGCAGACATGATCAGACTGGCCCTGGGTGTTGCACTGGCGTTCGGAATTTCCGGCACCGCGACGGCCCAGACGCTAACCTTGATGAAGGGCATCGACGCGCCACACTATGATGCGCAGCGCACGACCTGGGGGCCGACGTCGGACATCGTCAACATGTTCCAGGACACGCTGGTGGCGCTCGACTGGGACGGCCGGACACCGATCCCCTATCTCGCGAAATCCTGGACCATCAGCGAGGACGGGCGGACCTATACGTTCAAGCTGCGCGACGACGTCTCGTTCTGCAGCGGCAAGAAATTCACCGCCGACGACGTCGTCTACAGCTTCAAGCGGCTGAAGGATCCCGCGATCAAGGGGCCGTTCGCCTGGCGTGCCGGCCACATCAAGGAGCTCCGCGCGACCGACCCTTACACCGTCGAGTATGAACTGGAGGAGCCGTTCTCCGAGCTGCTGCTGCAGCTCACGATGTTCACCAACGTGATCCACAACAAGGAGAGCGTCGAGGCGCTCGGCAAGGATTACGGCATCAAGGGCGCCGACGGCACCGGACCGTGGTGTTTCGATCACTGGCAGCCGCGAACCGAAATCGTGCTCAAGCGGCACGACGCCTACAAATGGGGCCCCTCGATGTACAAGAACAAGGGGCCGGTGAAATTCGAAAAGCTCGTCGTCAAGATCGTGCCGGAAGATTCCAGCCGGGTCGCGGCAATGATGTCCGGCCAGTTCGACATCACCCACCAGTTTCCCGCGCAGTTCATCAGCCAGGCCAAGGCCGCTCCGATGCTGACGGTGACGCCGGCCAAGCCGAATTTCCAGTTGCTCTATTACGGATTCAAGATTACGCGCCCGATGGTGGCCGACGCTCGCGTGCGCGAGGCCATGAGCATCGCCATCAACCGCGCCGAAATCGCCAAAGGAATCCTGCTCGGCAACGCCGACCCCGCCTTCACCATCGTCGATCCCTCCGCACTCGACTTCGATCCCGCGACCAAGGGCATCGTCAAGGAGGATATTGCGCGTGCCACACAACTGCTCGATGAAGCCGGCTGGAAACCGGGCGCCGACGGCATCCGCGAAAAGGACGGCATCAGGCTGGCGCCGCGGGTCTACTTCACCGCCAACGCCAACTCGGCCCGCGTCGCCGAAGCCATCCAGGGTTACCTGCGGAAGATCGGCGTCGACTGGCGCCTGCAACCATGGGACTCGACGATCTCGCCGGTGAAGATGGCCGAGCAGGACTACGAGATCTGGTCGGTGACGGTGCCCTATCTGTCGGCGGGCGACCTCATGAACATCTATTTCGACTCGGCCAACATCCCGACGCCGAACCGGATGAACTGGAAGGACGCCGACACCGACGCCTGGCTGAAGCAGGGCCGCTCGGCGCTGACCGAGGCCGAGCGCGCCAGATACTACGCGCTGGTGCAGCAGAAGGTGACGCGCGAGCACCTCTGGATGCCCGTGCTCAACATCAACATGGACCAGGTCGCCAACAAGAAGATCACGGGCGCAAAGCCGCACATGATCTACCAGAACACGTTCTACAAAGGGCTTGACGTGACGCGCTAAGAACAAGCAGGAGAGAAGAAGCAATGCGGATTATTTTCGCGGGCGTTTTGGCGCTGCTCGGAGCGGCCGGCCTTTCATCGTCGGCCGAGGCGCAAACCCTGAGGATGATGAAAGCGCTCGACGCCCCGCACTATGACGGCCAGCGCACGACCTGGGGGCCGACCTCCGACATCGTCAACATGTTCCAGGATACCCTGGTCGCGATGGATTGGGACGGCAAGACGGCGATCCCCTATCTCGCGAAGTCGTGGACGATCAGCGAGGACGGCAAGACCTACGTCTTCAAGCTGCGCGACGACGTGCAATTCTGCAGCGGCAAGAAGTTCACCGCCGCCGATGTCGTCTACTCGTTCAAGCGGCTGACCAGCGCCGAGCTGAAAGCACCGCTGGCCTGGCGCGCCGGCAACATCAAGGAGCTGCGCGCGCCCGATCCCTACACGGTCGAATATGAGCTCAACGAGCCGTTCTCCGACCTCCTGCTCCAGCTTACGATGTTCACCACCGCCATCCACAACCAGGAAAGCGTGGAAGCGCTCGGCAAGGATTACGGCATCAAGGGCATCGACGGCACCGGGCCATGGTGTTTCGAGAGCTGGCAGCCGCGCACCGAGATCGTGCTTAAACGGCACGATGCGTACAAATGGGGCCCGTCGATGTACCAGAACAAGGGCCCGGTGAAGTTCGAAAAGCTATCGATCAAGATCGTGCCGGAGGATTCCAGCCGCGTCGCCGCCATGATGGGCGGACAGTTCGACATCACGCATCAGGTACCGCTTGCCTTCATCCAGCAGGTCAAGGCCGCGCCCAACCTGAACGTACAGGAGGCGCTGCCGAACTTCCAGCTGATGTACTACGGCTACAAGACCACGCGGCCGATGGTGTCCGACGTTCGCGTACGCGAGGCGATGAATATCGCGATCAACCGCGCCGAGATCGTCAAAGGCATCATGCTGGGCAACGCCGAGCCGGCCTATACGTTCATCGATCCCAAGGCGCTGGATTTTGCGGAATCGACCAAGGGCATCATCAAGGAGGATGTCGAACGCGCCAAGAAGCTGCTCGACGACGCCGGCTGGAAGGTCGGCAGCGACGGTATCCGTGAAAAGGACGGCATCAAGCTCGCGCCGCGCGTGCTCTACACCCAGGTCGCCTATTTCCCGCGCGTCTCGGAGGCCATCCAGGGCTACATGCGCAAGATCGGCATCGACTGGAAGATCGTCGGCTTCGATTCGACGATTGCCCCCGCCGAAATGGGCAAGCAGGACTACGAGCTGTGGACGGTGACGTTCCCCTACATCTCGGCGGGCGATCTGCTCAATTTCTACTTCGACTCCAGGAACATACCGGCGCCCAACCGCATGAACTGGAACGACGCCAAGACCGACGAGTATCTCAAGCTCGGTCGCGCCTCGCTGACCGATGCCGATCGCACCAGATATTACGCGCTGGCGCAGCAGCGCGTCACCCAGGAGCATCTGTGGATGCCGGTCATGAACGTGGCGATGTACACGACGAGCCTGAAGAAGCTGAAGGGCGTACGGCCGCACATGCTCTATCAGAACACTTTCTATAAAGGCCTGGATTACTCGTTCTGATGGAAAATCTCCTCGAAGTACGCGGCTTGAAGACTCACTTCGCGACGGATCGCGGGCTGTTCCGCGCCGTCGACGGCATCAGCTTCAACGTGCCGCGCGGCCGCACCATTGGCCTCGTCGGCGAGTCCGGCTGCGGCAAGAGCGTGACGTCGCTGTCGGTGATGGGCCTCGTCGCCTCACCGGGCAAGGTCGAGGCCGAAGCGGTCATGTTCGGTGATCGCGACGTGCTGAAGCTGTCGCCCGACGAACGCCGCCGGCTGCGCGGCGGCAAGATGTCGATGATCTTTCAGGAGCCGATGACCTCGCTCAATCCGGTGCACACCGTCGGCCAGCAGATCGTCGAGGCCATTCTCGCCCACAGCGCGATGTCGCCGAAGGCCGCGCGGGCGCGCGCGATCGAAATGCTGGAGCTGGTACGGATCCCGTCGGCGGCGCAGCGCATCGACGACTTTCCGCACAACATGTCCGGCGGCATGCGCCAGCGCGTGATGATCGCGATGGCGCTGTCCTGCGAGCCGGCGCTCCTGATCGCCGACGAACCGACCACCGCGCTCGACGTCACCATCCAGGCCCAGATCCTCGATCTGCTCGGTGACCTGCAGCGGCGGCTCGGCATGGCGATCCTGATCATCACCCATGATCTCGGCGTCATCGCCGAGGTCGCCGACCAGGTGCTGGTGATGTATGCCGGCCGCATCGTCGAGAGCGCCGACGTCAACGATCTGTTCGCCGACCCGCAGCATCCCTACACGATCGGTCTGCTCGGCTCGATCCCGCGAATCGACGTCGACCGCGCGCGTCTTGCCACCATCGAGGGCATGGTGCCGAGTCCGAACAACCAGCCGAAAGGCTGCCGCTTCGCGCCGCGTTGTCCGTTCGCGGACCGGCGCTGCGTGATCGAGCCGCCGCCGCTGCGCGACATCTCACCCGGCCATCAGGTCGCGTGCTGGAAAGCGCCGGTCGAGGTGATGTCATGAACGCTGTCGCGGGCGAAGCCCCGGTCCTGGAGGTCAACGGCCTCGTCAAGCATTTCGGCGTCACCCGCGGGCTGATCAATCGCAGGACGATCGGGCTGGTGCGCGCGGTCGAGGACGTCAGCTTCGAAATCGCGCGCGGCGAGACGCTGGCCCTGGTCGGCGAATCCGGCTGCGGCAAGTCCACGACGGGCCGGCTGATCCTGCGCCTGATGGACCCGACCTCGGGATCGGTGCGCTTCAAGGGCCAGGAGATCGCCAACCTCGACAAGGACGCGCTGCGCCGGATGCGCCGGCACATGCAGATCATCTTCCAGGACCCCTACGCCTCGCTCAACCCGCGCATGACCGTCGGCGAGATCATCGAGGAGCCGTTGCGCGTCCATGAGATCGGCGATGCGGCTTCACGCGCCGCGCGCGGCCGCGAGCTCTTGCAGATCGTCGGCCTGTCGCCCGAACATGCCAGCCGCTATCCGCACCAGTTCTCCGGCGGGCAGCGCCAGCGCATCGGCATCGCGCGCGCGCTCGCCGTCAATCCCGATCTGATCGTCTGCGACGAGCCGGTGTCGGCGCTGGATGTTTCGATCCAGGCGCAGATCGTCAATTTGCTGCAGAACCTGCAGCAGCGTTTTGGGCTATCCTACCTGTTCATCGCGCATGATCTGGCGGTGGTGAAGCACATCAGCGACCGCGTCGCGGTGATGTATCTCGGCAAGCTGGTCGAAATCACCGACAAGAAAACGCTCTACGGTCAGCCGCTGCATCCCTACACCCAGGCGCTGCTGGCGGCGATCCCGAAGCCCGACCCCGCCCTGCGCACCAGGCGCGTGATGCTGCAGGGCGACGTGCCAAGTCCGATCAAGCCGCCGTCCGGCTGCCGCTTCCACACCCGCTGCCCGCATGCGCAGGCCCGCTGCTCGGCCGAGGAACCCATGCTGCGCGAGGCGGCGCCCGGCCATCGCGTCGCCTGTCACTTTTTCGAAACGCTGCCCCCGCCGACGATTCTCGCGCGCTCCGGCATGGCCAACGGCAAGTTCGCGGCGCGGCTGGCGGCGTTCGAGGCCGCCAAACAGGCGCGGACGCCGCCCATTTGAGGGGTCTTGAATCAAAACATCGAAAACAACCCCATGCACAGTAGGCATGTGGTTGATTCTTCTAGAGTTATTTTTGACGCTTTTTGCCCTACCCGGCGTGCTCGATCGCCCGGATCGCGCCGCGGAGTTCGGCGAGCCCCCGGAGGCGGCCGATGGCGGTATAACCGGGATTGGTGCGCTTGGTGGCGGCGAGGTCGTCGAGCATGCGGTGACCGTGGTCCGGGCGGAATACGATCTGCTCGCCCGATGAACGCTTGCGGTTCTCGGCGAGCAGCGCCTTCAGCACCGCGATCATGTCGACGTCGCCGTCGAGGTGGTCGGACTCGTAGAACGATAGCGTGTCGCCCTCGCGCCTGGTCGCGCGCAGATGGGCAAACGCGATGCGCGGGGCAAAGCGCTTCGCCATCGCGGGCAGATCGTTCTGCGGGCGCACGCCGAGCGAGCCGGTGCAGAAGCAGATGCCGTTGGCCTTCGACGGCACCGCGTCGAACAGCGCCTGATAGTCCTCCGCAGAGGATGCGATGCGCGGCAGGCCAAACAGCGGCCGCGGCGGGTCGTCCGGATGCAGCGTCAGCGTTACGCCGAGGGATTCCGCGACCGGCGTCACGCGCGCGAGGAATTCACTGAGGTGCTTTCGGAGCACGTTGGAATCGATGCCGCGATATTGCTGCAGGCGGTCGCGGAACTGCGGGATGGTCAAGGGATCGGTGGTCGAACCCGGCAGCGCGCTGGCGATGTTGGTGACGAGGACGTCGATATCGGCCTGCGTCATCTTCGAGAAGACTTCCTTGGCGCGCTGCCGTGCGGCTTCGGAATACTCGGCGGGCGCTTCGGGGCGCTGCAAGATATGCAGGTCGAACGCCGCAAAGCGTTCGTGATCGAAGCGCATCGCCTTGGCGCCGTTCGGCAGTTCCCATTCGAGATCGGTGCGGCACCAGTCCACGACCGGCATGAAATTGTAGCAGATGACCTTGATGCCAACGGAGGCCACCGCCTCCAGGCTCGCGATCCATGCCTCGATCGATCGCGTCGCACCGCCGCCGAGCCGCTTGACGTCGTCAGGGACCGGAATCGATTCCACCACCGACCAGGTGAGCGGCGACCGGCCGGGTTGGCTGTTCTCGATCAGGTTCTTGCGCTCCTCGACGGCGGCGCGGGTCCAGGCCTCGCCGATCGGCACCTGATGCAGCGCCGTCACGACATCGGTCGCTCCGGCCTGGCGGATATCGTCGAGCGACACGGGATCATTGGGCCCGTACCACCGCCATCCCTGCAACATCATGGACGCTCTCCTAATACTATGCCGTCAGCACGACCTTGACGCTCTGCGACCGGTCGAGCGCCAACCGCACCGCGTCGGGCGCAACCGAGAGCGGCCGCTGCGCCGTGACCAGCGACAGCACGTCGACGCTGCCGTCGGCGATCAGGTCGACGGCGGTGAAGAACTCGTTGCCGAAGCGGAACGAGCCGCGCAGATCGATCTCCTTGGCCATGACGGCGTTCGACGGCGTCGGGATCTGTCCGCCCGGCAGATTGCCGACCTGGACCACCACACCGCCGCGCCTGACGACGCCGATCGCGCTGGCGAGGCCGGCGGCGGTGCCCGAGACTTCAAAGGCAACATCGAACGGACGCGCCGCGGCCTCGGCCCTCAAAGCCTCCTCGCCCCCGGAGATGTCGAGGACATGGCTGGCGCCGAGTTTGGTTGCGAACGCCAGCGGCGCGGCCGCGATATCGACCACGGTCGTCTCCGCGATGCCGGCGCGCTGCGCCGCCAGCATGGTGAGCAGGCCGATCGGACCGGCGCCGAACAAAACCGCGCGCTTGCCGGTGACATTGCCGGCGCGGGCGACCGCGTGCAGGCACACCGCGAGCGGCTCGGCGAGCGCCGCCGCCTGATAGGTCACATGATCGGGAATCTTCACGCACTGTGCCGGGATAGCGTCGAAGCAGGACGCAAAGCCACCTTGCATGTGCGGGGTTTTCGAGGCCGAGCCCATGAAGAAGATGTTTTCGCAGAGATTGGGCCGGTCCTCCCGGCACGGCTTGCAATGGCCGCACCAGCGCGACGGGTTGAGCGCGACGCGGTCGCCGACTTTGACGCCGGAGACGTCACCGGCGATCTCGGCGACCTCGCCCGCGATCTCGTGGCCGAGCACCAGCGGCGATGTCACGACGAAATCGCCGGTACGGGCATGGCGATAGTAATGCATGTCGGAGCCGCAGATGCCGCCGGCGCCGAACCGAATTCGCACCATGCCCGCGGCCAGCGGATCGAGCGGCCGCTCCACCATGCGGAGGTCTTCCGGGCCGAACAGCGTTGCGGCCAAAGCCATCGATGTCATTTTGAAAGCCCCATATATTTCGGCAGCCAGAGGGTCAGGTCGGGAATGTAGGTGATCGCCGCGAGCGCCAGCAACAGCGGCACCAGCCAGGGCAGGATCGCCATCGTCGTGCGTTCGACAGAGAGCTTCGCCACCCGCGCGAGCACGAACAGCACCATGCCGAGCGGCGGATGCAATAGCCCGATCATCAGGTTCAGCGTCATGATCAAGCCGAAGTGAATGGGATCGATCCCGAGCTTCAGCACAATCGGCAGCAGGATCGGCACCAGAATGGTGATGGCGGCGATGGTGTCGATGAAGCAGCCGACGAACAGGATCAGGATGTTGGCGAGCAGCAGGAATACCCATTTGTTCTGGGTGATGCCGAGCATGAAAGCGGTCAGCGTCTGCGCGGCCTGCGATACCGTCAGCAGCCAGGCGAAGATCGAGGCCGCGGTAACGATGAACAGCACCGACGCCGTGGTCTCGATGGTGTCGAACGTCGCCTTCGCTACCGTCTGCAGCGTCATCGATCGGTACCGCACCAGACCGAGGAACAGCGACCAGATCACGGCAGCGACCGCGGCTTCCGTCGGCGTGAACCAGCCGAGCGTCATGCCGCCGATCAGGATCACCGGCGCCATCAGCGCCATCACGGCGGAGAAATCGAAGTACCAGTCGAGCGCCAGCAGCGCGACGAGGCCGATACCGACCGCCATGTTCACCGACATGCCGCCGATGACCATCAGCCACACCACCAGCGGGAATGCCAGCACGATGAAGATCTCGAGCGCCGCTGAGCCGAGTTGCGGCCAGGAGAACGGCGTGTCGCTGCCCCACCCCCTGCGGTGCGCGAACCACGCGACCGTCCCCATCATCATCAGCGTCATGACCACGCCCGGGATCACGCCGCCGAGGAACAGCGCGCCGATCGAGACGTTGGCCATCATACCGTAGATCACGAACGGCAGCGACGGCGGGATGATCGGCCCGAGCGTGGCGGAGGCCGCGGTGACGCCGACGGAGAACTCGGTGGAGTAACCGTGGTCCTTCATCGCCTTGATTTCGATCGTGCCGAGGCCGGCCGCATCGGCAATCGCGGTGCCGGACATGCCGGAAAAGATCACCGAGCCGATGATGTTGACGTGGCCGAGACCACCCCGCATCCAGCCGACCAGCGCAACGGCGAATTTGTAGATGCGACCGGTGACGCCGGCGATGTTCATGAGATTGCCGGCCAGGATGAAGAACGGCACCGCGAGCAGCGGAAAGCTCTCGACGCCCGCGATCATGCGCTGCGCCAGCGTCACGTCGGGCGTGATGCCGGTGACGAGAATATAGACCAGCGACGATACCGCCATCGACAGCGCGACCGGCAGGCCGAGCAGCATCAGCAACAGAAATCCCCCAAGCAGCAACAACATCGTGTCAGCCTTCCGTACCGTCGAATGCGCCCGGTCGCTCCAGGATCGAATAGCCTCGCCGCCAGTTCTCCACCGCGATCTGGATCGCGCGCGCGAACATCAGCGCGAAGCCGAGCAGCACGGCGTAATAGACAAAGCCCTTCTGGAACTTGATCGTCGTCATCCGCTCGTCGCCGATGATTTGGATGAACTGCCAGACCAGCTTGATGGCGTAGCCGAAGAACGCGATCCGGATCAGGTCGATGGCGGTCGAAAGGGCACGCGCCGCGGCATGCGGCACGTACCGGTAGATCAGATCGACTTGAATATGCCGCGACAGCCGCACGCACATCGCCGATCCGATGAACACCACGCCGATCAGGCAGTAGGTCGCGATTTCCTCGGTCCAGGCGTAGCTGTCGTTGAGGACATAGCGGGTGAAGAACTGCAGGAAGACGCACAGCGCCATGATCCAGAAGATCGCAAGCGCGAGCCAGTCCTCCATGGCGTACTGGCTGAGATCGGCGCCCTTGGGGGTTTCGTCCTCAAAGGTGTGGGCGATCTCGTCCGCCGTGATCTGCTTGTGAATTTCGGCTGTGGACATGTGTTCTTCCCTCACGCTACCGGCGCGTGATTTTGATTCCGTCATTCCGGGTCGGCTCGAAAGAGCCGAACCCGGAATCTCGAGGTTCCGGGTTCGCCCCTCGGGCGCCCCGGAACGACGGCGGCTGGTTACTTCACCGCCTGGATTTTTTCCCAGTCGGACTTGCGATAGTCAAAACTCTCGAAACTGACGTTCTTGAGCACGGTGTCGCGGAATTCGTCCTTGTTGACCTCGGTCACCGTCAGGCCCTTCTGCTTGAAGAAGTCGACCAGCTTGCCTTCGTTGGCCTTGATCTCGGCGGTGGCCTTGGCGGCGGCTTCCTGCGCGACCTCGGTGAAGATCTTGCGGTCCTCCTCCGACAGCTTCTTCCAAAGCGCGCTCGAGATCACGGTGTTGAGGTGATCGACGATGTGGCCGGTCAACACGATGTGCTTCTGCACCTCGTAGAACTTCTTGGCCTCGATGGTGGTGAGCGGGTTCTCCTGGGCTTCCACCGTGCCGTTCTGCAGGGCGAGATAGACTTCGGCGAACGCGATCGGCGCGGTGTTGGCGCCGCAGGCGCGCGGCATGGCGAGATACGCCGGCACGTCGGGCACGCGGATCTTGAGGCCTTTCATGTCGGCGCAGCTCTTGATCGGCTTGTTCGAGGAGGTGTGGCGCACGCCGTAATACGTCACCGCCAGGATGCGGTGGCCGGTCTTGTCCTCGTAGCCCTTGGCGAGTTCCTTGAAGACGTCGCTCTTGGTGTAGGCGAGCAGATGATCGGCGTCGCGGAAGGTGTAAGGATAATAGGTCACGCCGATCGGCGCGAAGCTCTTGGCCGCGAAGCTCGAGCCGGAGATGATCATGTCGACCGAGCCGAGCGAAAGGCCCTGGTTGATGTCGGTCTCCTTGCCCAACTGCGACGCCGGATAGACGTCGATCGCATAGCGCCCGCTGGTGCGCTTGTTGATCTCGCCCGCGGCCCAGACCGACGCGGTGTGGAACGGCTCGGATGTCTCGTAGACGTGGGCCCATTTCAGCTTGGTCTGCGCCATGCCCGAGGTTGTCGCGGCCAGTAGCGCCGTGGCGGATGCCGCGAACGCAATCGTCAATTTCTTCAACATCTGAATTCCTCCTTGCTGCAATCTTCTTGTGTTACCCAACCGGGGCGGCGCTTTGCCGGCCCGTTCGAATTGTGATGGCTCAGCCGCCTCTCTCGCCGACGCGCGCGGGCGAGGCTCCGGTGCCAAAGTTCTGCGCAAAGCGCGCCTGCGAGCACGCCAGATGTTCGCGCATCGCCAGGCGCGCCGCGTCGGGATCGCGCGCAGCAATGGCGTCACGGATGGCGCGGTGCTCGGCCAGCGCCGCGTTCCAGGATTGCGGGTTTTCGAAATAGTGCGCGAGCTTTGCGAAATACGGATTGAGCCGCTGGTCGAACAATTCGCCGACGACGCGAGCCAGCACGGCGTTGTCGAGGCATCCGGCGACCGCGACATGAAAGGCGCGGTCGTGGATCATCGAGGCTTCGCCGGGATGCTGCACCGTCGCCATCGCTTCGACCGAGGCGTCGATGCGCGCGATGTCGTCAGGCGTGGCGACCCGCGCGGCCTGTTCGGCGATCGCGCCTTCCATGAATTCGCGGGCGCGCAAGAGTTCGAACGGGCCTTCGATTTCGGCCGACGCCAACAATGGCGCGTACGCCGCCGGTTCGCTGACATAGATTCCGGAGCCGACGCGGATGCGTACCCTGCCCTCGACTTCCAGCGCGATCAGCGCCTCTCGCACGGTGGGGCGCGACACCTTCAGCTGTTCGGCAAGGTCGCGTTCGGTCGGGAGGCGGCTGCCCACGCGATATTCGCCGCGGTCGATCAAGGCACGGAGCTGATCGGCCACCTGGCGATAAAGACGTCGCGCTTCCACGGCTTCGAGCGGCAAGCCCGGCTCTCCCCTGGCGATTCCCGAACAGAATCGTTTTTTCTTGCTTTGATCGTGCCAGGACCCATACATCTGGAATATTGGCCTGACCAATTGACCATGAATTGCTGGATTGGACGCCCGATGTCAAGCAATCCGCCGAAAAATCATGCAGCCGGTTCGAAAGACAGCGGTTTCCGTCTCTCGGCAGCAAACCTCGGCCGGCTGCCGAGCGGCGTCAGTCGGCCGGCCTATGACCGCTCGCGCGTTACGCCTGGCATCGTTCACCTCGGAATCGGCGCGTTTCACCGGGCGCATCAGGCGGTGGTGATCGACGACTTGCTCGCAGGCGGCGCCCCCGCGTGGGGAATCGTCGGAGCTAGCCTGCGCAGTCCAGCGACGCGCGACGCCCTCGCCCCGCAGGATTGCCTTTACACGGTAGCCGTTCGTTCCGGCGCGGGCACCGATCATCGGATCATCGGCTCGGTCCTCGCCTGCGAAGTCGCGAGCGAGAACCCGGCGTCCCTGATCGCGCGCATGGCTGATCCGGCGACGCGCATCGTGTCGCTGACGGTCACCGAAAAGGGCTACTGCCATACGCCGCAGACTGGCGATCTCGACGAACGCCATCCCGACATCGTTCATGATTTGCAAGATCCGGACACGCCGCGCTCGGCGATCGGATTCCTGGTGGCCGCGCTCGCGCACCGACGGAGGGCGGGCGTTGCGCCCTTCACCGTGCTGTCGTGCGACAATCTTTCCGCCAACGGCCGCACCGTGGGGCGGATCGTGACGCAGTTCGCCGCCCTGCGATCGCGCGAACTTGCGAAGTGGATCGCGGCCGAAGTGGCTTTCCCTTCGACCATGGTGGACCGCATCGTCCCCGAGACCACCGACATCGACCGGTCGGAGATTTCATCCGCGCTCGGCATGACCGATGCGTGGCCGGTGGTAACGGAGCCATTCACGCAGTGGATCGTCGAAGATCGCTTTACGGCGGGACGGCCGGATTTTTCGGCGGCCGGCGTGCAGATGGTCTTGGACGTGACGCCGTTCGAGCACATGAAGCTGCGGCTGCTCAACGCCAGCCATTCGGCGCTGGCCTATCTCGGCTACCTCGCCGGCCATGAGACCATTGCCTCGGCGATGACCGATATTCGTTTCAAGGCGCTGGCGCGACAGATCATGGACGACGCCGCCCCAACACTGACGATGCCAGACGGCACCGATATGGCAGCCTATGGCGCGTCGCTGCTGGGGCGCTTTTCCAACCCGGCGCTGCATCACCGCACCTGGCAGATCGCGATGGACGGCTCGCAGAAACTGCCGCAGCGGCTTCTTGGCACCATCGCGGACCGATTGCGGCTGGGGCTTCCGATCGACACGCATGCGCTCGCTGTCGCCGGCTGGATGCGCTACGTCACCGGCAAGGACGAACAGGGACGCGCCATCGACGTGCGCGATCCGCTGGCGAAGGAGTTGTTCGACATTGCCGAACGCGCCGGACCGGTCGCGGAGCGCCTGGCGCCGGCGCTGCTGGAGGTACGTTCGATCTTTGGCGCGCTCGGCAGTGATCCGCGGATGCGCAGCGCCGTGACGGAAGCGCTGACGAAGCTGTTTGCACTGGGCGCGCGGCAGACGGTGCAGACGTTTCAGGCGAAGTGACCCAGTTTACGTCACGCTCTTGTTGCATCCGTCATCCTGAGGTGCGAGCGGAGCGAGCCTCGAAGGATAAACGGCCCGGCCGGTGGCCGTTCATCCTTCGAGGCGCGCAAGAGCGCGCACCTCAGGATGACGGAACTACGGTTAGAATCAGCGCGGCACGACCGCGGTGGCTTCGATCTCGACGCGCGCCGCCTTCTCGACCAGGCGCACCACCTGTACCAGCGCCATGGCGGGATAATGCGTGCCAAAGATCTCGCGGTAGATGCGGCCGAGTTCTTTCAGGCTGGCGAGATATTCCTCGATGTCGACGACATACCAGGTCAGGCGCACGAGATGTTCCGGCTTCGCGCCGGCTTCGGCGAGGATGTCGGCGATGTTGCGCAACGTCTGACGTACCTGACCGATGAAATCCGGCACGAGGTTTTGCTGCTTATCCCATCCGATCACGCCGCCGGTCACGACCAGCCGGCCGTCGGCAGCCATGCCGTTGGCGTAGCCTTTCGGCATCGGCCAGCCGCTCGGCTGCAGCACTTGCGGGCCGGAAGTCGGCATGTCGGTCTTTGAGTCGGCCACCACGCTCAGCGCGGGGCTTTTCGGGGCGTTCAACGGCAATCTCCGTCAGCTCTCATTGTCATTCGGCCGCGATGCCCTGCGTCGAGCCAGCCGCCGCCATCTGCCGCAGCGCGAAGCGCCGCAGTTTTCCGGTCTCGGTCTTCGGCAGTTGCGTGACGAACTCGATCGCGCGCGGATATTTATAAGGCGCGATGGTCTGCTTGACGTGGTCCTGCAGCGCCTGCGTCAGCGCGGCATCGCCGCGCGCGCCGCCGGCCAGCACCACATAGGCCTTGACGATCATGCCGCGTGCCTCGTCGGGCGCAGCGACCACGCCGCATTCGGCGACGGAAGGATGCGCCAGCAGCGCCGCCTCGACCTCGGGGCCCGCGATGTTGTAGCCGGAGGAGACGATCATGTCGTCGGAACGCGCGACAAAGGACAGCCGGCCATCGGCGTCGCGCACGAAGGAATCCCCGGTCAGGTTCCAGCCATCGCGCACATAGTTCGATTGCCTGATGTCCGCGAGATAGCGGCAGCCGGTCGGCCCGCGCACCGCGAGCTTGCCGACGGTGCCATCAGGCAGTTCGTTCATGTCGCCGTCGACGATCTTGGCCTCGTAGCCGCAAACGGGACGTCCCGTCGTGCCGGCGGCGGCGTCACCAATGCGGTTGGTGATGAAGATGTGCAGCATCTCGGTGGAGCCGATGCCGTCCAGGATCGTCTTGCCGGTCTTTTGGGTCCAGCTCTCGAACACGGGCGCCGGCAAGGTTTCGCCGGCGGATACGGCGAGCCGCAGCGAGGAGAGATCGGCGCCCTTGTCCATCGCTGCCATCATCGCGCGATAGGCGGTCGGCGACGTGAAGCAGATCGTCGCCTTGTAGGTCTCGATGATCTTGACCATCTCGGGCGGCGAGGCGTTTTCCAGCAAGGTCGCGGTGGCGCCGAACCGGAGCGGAAAGATCGCCAGGCCCCCGAGCCCGAACGTGAACGCCAGCGGCGGCGAACCGACGAACACGTCCTCTTCGGTGACGTTGAGGACCTCCCGGGCGTAGCCGTCGGCGATGATCATGAGGTCGCGGTGGAAATGCATGGTCGCCTTGGGTTCGCCCGTGGTGCCCGAGGTGAAGCCGAGCAAGGCGACGTCATCGCGTCCGGTCTTAACTGCGTTGAATTTCACCGGCTTGTTCAGCGCCACGCGGTCGAGTTCGGCGTCATGGTTGGAGGTGCCGTCGAAATTCACCACCTGCTTGAGGAAGCGGCTGGTCTTGGCACAGGCGACCAGTTCGTCGGCGATGCGGCTGTCGGTGAGCGCCAGCGCGATCTCGGCCTTGTCGACGATTTTCGTCAACTCGCCGGCGCGCAGCATCGGCATGGTGTTGACGACGACGGCGCCGGCCTTGGTGGCGGCGAGCCAGGCCGCGACCAGCGCGGGGTTGTTGCCGGAGCGGATCAGGACGCGGTTGCCCGGCTTGACGCCGTAATCCTCGACCAGCGCATGCGCCAGCCGGTTGGACCAGTCGGCCAGTTCCTTGTAGGTGCGCTGGCGGCCGTTGCCGATCAGCGCGATGCGGTCGCCAAACCCCTTTTCGACGATGCGGTCAGTCAGCTCGACCGCGGCGTTGAGGTAGTCGGGATACTGGAATTCAGGCCGGTCGAGCAGCAGGTCCGGCCATTGCTCCGGCGGCGGCAGGTTTCGCCGCGCGAAGTCATCGACATGGCCCGACGGGCCGAGAGGTTGGCTGGGAGTGTGACCTGACATGCTCTTTCTCCCCTCGCTTTCAGCAATGAAGGCTCGAGATCAAGTTCGAGGACGCCCGGCAAGCCGTCTTAGGAAAACATTTTAGGCTTAAAGTAATTTTTGGCAAGGGTGGAATCGCGCGTTTTTGCGCCGCGCGGCGGCCGCAGCAACGGGCCGCTTGAACACTCGTGCCCAGCCACATGGTTCGAGACGCCCGCTTCGCGGGCTCCTCACCATGACAGCTGAGGTTTCTATTTCTCGTCATGGCCGGGCTTGTCCCGGCCATCCACGTCTTCCGTCTTCTGGCGTGCGAAGAACGTGGATGCCCGGCACAAGGCCGGGCATGACGGAGTGTTACGGCCAAAGAACTACTCGTTCGCCTCGGGCGGCAGGAAATCCACCTCGTGCTGGGCGGAAATCTTTACTACCTCCTCCGGGTCGGTCAGATTGTCCAGCTTGTTGAACAGCGCTTCGAGCTTCTGCATCGGCGACACCCAGAACAGCGCCCGCGCCGGCTTGTCGGATTTGTTGAAATAGCCGTGCGGAATGCCGCGCGGCATGCGCACCAGGTCGCCGGCCTTGGCCTGCACCCAGACGCCGTCGAGCTTGAGGTCGAGCACGCCTTCCTGCACCAGGATGAACTCGTCCTGGGTGGGATGGACGTGTACCGGCACGAACTGGCCGGGCTCGCTGTTGGTCTCGAAGGCGAAGGTGGAATCGGTGATGGCCTTTGGATAATAGACCTGGCCCAGGATATTCCAGGTCTTGCCGCCGTAGCCGGTGCCGTTGGCGGTGATACCTTTCTCGAGCGCTGCCATGTCGTCCTCTCCTCTGCTGCAGGTGGGTTGAACTAGCGTCCGGCGAGTTGCTTGAGCCGCAGGGTCATCGGCGAATTGGGGTCAGTGAGCGGCGCGATCGCGGTAAAATGATTGGCGCCGGGAATCGTCGCAAATTGCGTCGCGATCCCCGCGTCGCGCCACGCGGCGGCGATGGTACGGCTTTGTCGAAGATATTCGGCGCTCTCCTCGCCGCCGACCACCGCGTCCAGCGTGCCGTGCGACGGAGGCTTCCAGAACAAGGGGCTGGCGGCGCGCGCGGAAGCGCCGTCGAGTTTCAAGGCCGTGTTGACAGATGTCGTCACCAGCGGCCGCAGGTCGAACAGGCCGGAAATGGCAAAGGCAGCCGTGACGAGGTCCGCCGGCAGTGACGCATCGACGGCGCGCCAGTCGGTGGCCAGCATGCAGGCCGCGAGATGGCCGCCGGCGGAATGGCCGCTGACGACGAGGCGCCGCCCGAGCTTCGCGAGCTGCTGCATCGCCGCGCACATCTCGGCGATGATGTCGGCGATCGAAACCGCGGGGCAGAGGTCGTAGCTCGGTACGGCGACGTCGATGCCATGGGCGTTCAGCCCGGTGGCAAGATGGCTGAAGAACGAACCGTCCAGCGCCTGCCAGTAACCGCCGTGGATGAAGACCACGATCGGCCCTGCACCATCACCGGCGAACAGATCGATCCGATTGCGTTCGCCCGCGCCGTAGGCAATCACCTTCGGCGGATTCGTCGCGCGATAGGCCGCCGCATCGCGCGACCAGCCGGCGATGATCGCCGGATTCTCCGGCACCCGTGCGCGATTATTGTACTCGACCTCGTAATCCACACTCGCGCTCAACGGACCCCCTCCCTCCGGCTTCAGCCCGCGCGCGCTTTCGCGGATTTTTGCGCCGAGGCCTTGGCCTTGGCCAAGAGGCGCATCAGTTCGCGGACATCCTTCGGCGAGAGGTCGCCGAACATGTCGGCGATCCATAATTCGTGCTCCGCCGCCATCTTGCGGAATTCGGCGCGGCCGGCCTTGGTCAGGCGGATCAGCTGGACGCGGCGATCGGCGTCCGACGTGCGGCGGTCGAGATGGCCGGATTCAACCAGACGCTCGACCAGGCCCGTGACGTTGCCGTTCGACACCATCATGCGCTTGGAGACGTCCGACAGCGTCATGCCGTCCGGTACCTTGTCGAGCTGGGCCATCAGGTCGAAGCGCGGCAGCGTGACGTCAAAGCGCTCGCGCAGGCGGCTGCGCACCTCACCCTCGATCAGGGTCGTGCAGGTCAAGAGGCGCAACCACAGCCTGAGTTCGTCGCCATGATCCTCGGGGAGTTCGACGGCCTTGGTCTCTGAATCGAGCATCCTGGTGCAATTCTGTGTCCGGCCTCGCCACCGGCATTCCGGACAGCGCGCAGCTGCCGTGATCATTGCCCAGATTTCTTTAAGTTTCAAGCAATTGGCGCACGGCTTGCATGGGCGCGTCCGGCTTGCGGCTGGCGTCATCGCCGGAATAAGCTGCGATCCGAGCGTTTTTGTCAGGCGTCTGGTTTTCGGCCAACGATGCCGATTGGAGGATTATCATGAAGCAGTCGTTGTCGCTGAACCGAGCGATGTTGGCCGGGCTCGCGGTCGTGCTGGGCGCAGCCCCGGCCGCGGCGCAGGAGAAGATCAAGATCGGCGTCATCACCACCCTCTCCGGCCCGGCGGCCGTGCTGGGCCAGCAATCGCGCGACGGCTTCCAGCTCGCGGTCAAGGACCTCGGCGGCAAGATGGGCGGCAAGGATGTCGAGGTGGTCGTGGTCGACGACGAACTCAAGCCCGACGGCGCCGTGACCAAGGCCAAGGGCCTGCTGGAGCGAGAGAAGGTCGACTTCGTGGTTGGACCGATTTTTTCCAACATCCTGCAGGCGATCCATCGCCCGGTGACCGAGAACAAGACATTTTTGATCAGCCCGAACGCGGGGCCGTCGAGCTACGCCGGCAAGGAATGCAATCCGTTCTTCTACGTCACCTCCTACCAGAACGACCAGGTGCACGAGATCCTCGGCAAGGTCGCGCAGGACCGCGGCTACAAGCGGATGTATGTGCTGGTGCCGAACTATCAGGCCGGCAAGGATTCCGCGGCCGGCTTCAAGCTCGACTACAAGGGCGAGATCGCCGAGGAAAGCTACACGCCGCTCGGCACGCTGGATTTCCAGGTCGAGCTGACCAAGATTGCCTCGTCGAAGGTCGATGCGCTGTTCACCTTCATGCCGGGCGGCATGGGCGTCGGCCTCGTCAAGCAGTATCGCCAGGCCGGCCTCGCCGACAAGATCCCGGTGCTGTCGGCGTTCACGGTCGATGAATCCACCCTGCCGGCGCAGCAGGATGCGGCGGTCGGCATGTTCGGCGGCGCCAACTGGGCGCCCGACATGGACAATCCACAGAGCAGGAAATTCGTCGCCGCCTACGAGGCAGCGTATAACAGCGTGCCCGGCACCTACGCGATGCAGGGCTATGACACGGCGCTGCTGATCGACAGCGCGGTGAAGGCGGTCAACGGCGACCTCAAGAACAAGGACGCGGTATCGGCAGCGCTGAAGAAGGCCGCGTTCACCTCGCTGCGCGGCGACTTCAAGTTCAACGTCAACGGCTATCCGATCCAGAATTTCTACCTGACCAAGGTGGCGAAACGTCCCGACGGCAAATTCCAGACCGAGATCGTCGAAAAGGTGTTTTCGAACTACGGTGACCGTTACGCCAAGGACTGCGCGCCGGCAAAATAACAATCGAGAGGAAACCAAATGACGAAAACCGAAATCGCCGGCATCACCCGCGCCAACGAAGGCATGCAAGGAATTTCCTGGAGCATTCTGGGCCAGACCTATGTGCCCAAGAACGTCACCGAGCATTCGTTCTCCTGGCACGCGACCTTCCCGCCGGAAACCTTCGTCCCGCCGCACATCCATCCCGATCAGGACGAATATCTCTACATCCTCGAAGGCCAGCTCGACTTCTTCCTCGACGGCGCCGAAACGCAGGCCGCGCCGGGCGACCTGGTGCGGCTGCCGATGGGCAAGCCGCACGGCATCTTCAACAAAAGCGGCCGCACAGCCAAGACGCTGTTCTGGGTGTCACCGACGCGGCGGTTGTACGATTTGTTCTGGGCGATCCACAACATGAAGGAGCAGACGCCGGACGCCGTGGTGGCGCTCGCCGCCGAGCACAACATCCACTTCCTGCCGCCGCCTCCGGGGGCGTGAGGCTGCCGGGGGACACGGACCACCAAGGTATTCAAATCAACGGAGAAAAATCGCTCGATCATAGAAATTTTTCATGTGCTGATTTTCAATTGCTTCGAGCGCCCGATCTTTGTTGGACCCTCTGTTTTGTCCTACCGTCGGTCGTAACGAGAACGCATCTCTCCGCACCAGCGTCCGCGGACCATGCACCGGCGGAGCGCCAATCGACAATCCGATCGTCAGTTGGTGAACATCGACGCGACCTGCCGACAAGCCGATATTTGTAGGTGGATCGACACCCCACCGGTTCCCAACCGGCGCCAGCACGACGTGGGGCGTTACCGACCCCATCAACGTTGTACTGAATTTCAACGTGTCGCCGAAAACCTGCGGCACTTCCTTGCTGGTTGGAGACAGGTCCTTGTCCTCATTCAGATCGATAAATGTACTCACCAGTTCCCGCATTCCGATGGTTCCAGCGATGGGGTATTGGAAGTTGGACGGCAGATACCCGTCGACGCACTGCAGTTTTTCATTTTTCAACAATTCTCCGAAGCTCTCGGCAATCGTGAAACGCCGAATGTTGTTCCTGGAGACTGCGTCGCTCCCTGCAACTGCGATACCGGCCGAGCCACCAGCAATCAGTTTTACCGGATCAGCCGTGAATCCTGCGCCGCCGTTTTCCGTGATGTCAAACGAGAATTCCAGGGCGATCGCCGTGTTGATGTACCGGTCGTAGAAGTCTCTCTCGAGCTTGCTGCCAAGCCTGCTTGGAGAAAAGGAAAAGAATGCTTCACGGTGTGCGCTGAGGTATTCGCCAAGCCGTCGGGAGGGACTGGCCGGATCAGCGGACAAATTGACGAGAAGATCGATGGCCTTGTCCTGGATCGCGCGCCGCGTTTCACAACGGATGCGATCGACAACGTCGACCGTCCTGAGATGAGTGACGTCTTGCTGAACCGGATGAATGGTGCAACCCGCCAGCGCGACGAGTGCTGCAATCGCTGGAATCGCCCTCGCCGCCCGACCGTTTTTCGAGAGCATGGACTGAGTTCGGCCGATATCATACCGAATGGTTGTGGCCATGACGCGCTCCTGGCGGCAGCATGAATTGCCGATATGCTGGCTCGCGCCCGGCTTCTGCCCACCACCGACGCAAACATACCTTTCCAAAACTGAACGTCAGCTGCTTCGCTCGTTGGTTCAGTTGGCGAGGATCAATCTGAACCGCCGGTCGTCGATTGCTCGAAATAGGGCGGCGTTGTCGCGAGCCGCCAAAGCACAGTGAATGGTGCAGCGAATTACTTCTCTCAACCGTGAGGCGGTCAAGACCCTGACTACACGCAATCGTCGAGTGTTGTAACTCCGCAACGGGGGAAGTTGCGGAACAAGGACTACCCACGCACCGCCGCCAGCCCGAGCGCCGGCGGCGCGAACCCGGCCTTTGACGCGTAGCCGCGCACGATGGCTTCGCGCTGGGCGTGGCCCAGCACTTTCTCGATGTCGCTGAATCCGTCCGGCGCGAGCTGCTCGACGGCGTCGATCACGCCCTCGGGGCCGCCGCGGCGGTTGGAGCGGACGATCTCGGCCGTCATCGGCAGGCGCTTCTTCTCATAGGCGACCAGCGCCTGGCGCGGGTGCTCGGCGCGCGCCAGTTCGTCGGCGAGCGCGCGGGCGTCGAGGATCGCCTGCGACGCGCCGTTGGAGCCGACCGGATACATCGGATGCGCGGCGTCGCCGAGCAGCGTGACGCGGCCCCAGGTCCAGTACGGCAAGGGGTCGCGGTCGCAGCAGGGATATTCGTAGAATTCGGGCGTCGCGGAAATGAGGCTGCGGACGTCGACATGCGGCACCGAGAACCGCTCGACATGCGGCATCAATTCCTCGCGCTTGCCGGGCCGCGACCAGTCCTCCCGGCGCGGCGGCGGCGAATGGCCGTCGCCGATCCGCACCAGCACCGCCCAGTTGGTCAGCCGGCTCGCCGGGCTCGATCCTTCCGCGATCGGATAGACCACGACTTTGGCGTTCAGCCCGCCGGCGACGATCATCGAGCGGCCGGTCAAAAAAATCGGCCAGTCGCGCGCGCCGCGCCACAACATCAAGCCGTTCCAGCACGGCGGTCCCTCGTCCGGAAACAGCATCTCGCGCACCCGCGAATGAATGCCGTCGGCGCCGATCAGGATATCGCCGCGCGCGGTCTTGGTATGGGCGCCGGTGCGGTCGAAGAAATGCGCGACCACGCCGCCCTCGTGCTGCGCGAACGCGCCGAGCCGGCAGCCGGTGTGGATCACCTCAGGCCCCAGCCGCTCCTCGACGGCGCGATGGATCACGCTCTGCAGGCGGCCGCGATGCACAGAAAATTGCGGCACGTCGTGGCCGGCATCGAGTCCGCGCGGCTCGCGCCAGACCTCCTGGCCATGGCGGTTGAGATAATACAGCACGTCGGTGCGGACGGCCGCGGCGTCGAGCCGGTCGAGCAACCCGAGACCGGCCAGTTCGCGGATCGCATGCGGCAGCGTGTTGATGCCGACGCCGAGTTCGCGAATGGTGTCGGCCTGCTCGAACAATTCACAATCGATGCCACGCGCGCGCAGCATCAGCGCGGTGGTGAGGCCGCCGATGCCGCCTCCGACGATGATGGCCTTCATGCCCGTTACTCCAACTTTGCCTCTTCTCCCTCTCCCCGCGGAGAGCGGGCGAAGGAGAAGCGGCAAGCCTGCCATCCAGCCTATTCGGCTGCAAGCGGCTTTGTCGCCTCGGCTTTCAGCTCGGCGCGGGTTTTCGGCTTACCCTTAATTTTGAGGTCCTCGAAATCCTGGCGGTCGCGGACGCTGTTGCGGAAGATCTGCTCCTTGCCGGGCAGATATTGCGGCGGACAGGCGATCTCGGCGCCGTACCAGGCTGCCGCCCGCATCGTGAAGGACGGATCGACCAGATGCGGCCGGCCCAGCGCCACGAGGTCGGCGCGGCCGGCGGCCAAAATGGTGTTGACCTGGTCGGCCGTGGTGATGTTGCCGACGCATAGGGTCGCGACCCGGGCCTCGTTGCGAACCTGGTCGGAGAACGGGGTCTGGAACATGCGGCCATAGACCGGCTGCGCGTCGCGCACGGTCTGCCCGGTGGAGACATCGACCAGATCGACGCCGGCCTCGCCGAAAGCGCGCGCGATCGCCACGGCGTCGTCGCCGGTGATGCCGCCCGCTGCCCAGTCGGTGGCGGAGATGCGCACCGACATCGGCTTGCGCGCGGGCCACGCCGCGCGCATCGCGGCAAACACTTCCAGCGGATAGCGCAGGCGATTTTCCAGCGGGCCGCCGTAGTCGTCGGTGCGCCGGTTCGTCAGCGGCGAGATGAAACTCGCCAGGAGATAACCGTGGGCGCAGTGCAATTCCAGCATGTCGAAGCCGCAGGCGTCGCCGCGCAAGGCCGACGCCACGAACGCCTGCTTGACGCGGTCCATGGCGGCGCGGTCTATCTCGCGTGGCACCTGGCTGTCCGGGAAGTAAGGCAATGGCGACGCCGAGAGCGTCTCCCAGCCGCCCTGCTCCAGCGGCCGGTCCATGCCCTCCCACATCAGTTTGGTCGCGCCCTTGCGGCCGGCGTGTCCGAGTTGCAGGCAGATCTTTGCCGCCGAATTGGCGTGGACGAAATCCACGATCCGCGTCCAGGCGGCCTGCTGCTCGTCGTTCCACAAGCCGGCGCAGCCCGGCGTGATACGGGCGTCGCGGCCGACACAGGTCATTTCGGTAAAGAGCAGCCCGGCGCCGCCGATCGCGCGCGACCCGTAATGCACCAGATGGAAATCGCCGGGCACGCCTTCGTTCGCCGAATACATGCACATCGGCGAGACGACCGCGCGATTGTTGACCTGCATCTCGCGCAGTCTCAGCGGCTGGAACATCGGCGCGGCGGGCTTTTCCACGTCCACATCGAAGCCGTTTGATCGCACCTGCCTGGCAAACGCCTTGTCCACCTCGCGGACGAATTCGGGCGCCCGCAGCGTGAGATTGTCGTAGGTGATCGCCTTGGAGCGCGTCATGACGCCGAAGGCGAACTGCACCGGATCAAAATCCCAGAAGCGATCGACATGCTCGAACCAGACCAGCGACACGTCCGCGGCATGCTGGGTCTTCTCGACCTCCTCGCGCCTTCCATGTTCGTAGGTCCGCAGCGCGGCCTCGACGTCCGGCGCTTGCGCCATCGCATCCGCCAGCGCGATCGCATCTTCCATCGCGAGCTTGGTGCCGGAGCCGATCGAGAAATGCGCGGTCGCCTTGGCGTCTCCCAGCAGCACCATGTTGTCCTTGACCCAGCGCTGGCTGCGGATCATCGGAAAATTGCGCCACATCGAGCGGTTGGTCAGCAATTTGTGGTCGCTGAGAAACCAGCCGAAAATCTTGGCCATCCGCTCGGCGGATTGCCGCTCGTTGAGGCCTTCGAGCCCGGCGCGTTGAAACGTCTCGGCATCGGTCTCGAAGATCCAGGTCGAGCGGCCGGCCTCGTACTGATAGGCATGCGCGATGAACGGCCCCCACTCCGTCTCCTGGAAGATGAAGGTGAAGGCGTCGAGCGGCCTGGTGGACCCCATCCAGGCGAACTTGTTGGAGCGGAGGTCGACCTGGGGCTGGAAGTGGTCGACATGCTTGTCGCGAAAGCGGCTGTTGATGCCGTCGGCGAGCACGATCAAATCCGCATCGGCAAAGCGCGCCTCGTCGTCGATGTCGGCCTCGAACAGCAGCGTCACGCCGAGTTCGCGGGCGCGCTCCTGCAGGATCAACAGCAACGTCCGGCGCGAGCAGCCGCAGAAGCCGTTGCCGCCGACACGGTGCACGGTGCCACGGAAATGCACCGCGATGTCGTCCCAATAGGCGAATTGCTGCGTGATGCGGCGGTAGCTCGGCAGGTCGCATTTCTCGAAATTGTCGAGCGTGGCGTCGGAAAACACCACGCCGAAGCCGAAGGTGTCGTCGGCGCGGTTGCGCTCATAGACCGTAATCTCGGCCTGCGGCCGCTGCTTCTTCAGGAGGATCGCGGCGTAGAGACCGGCCGGTCCGCCGCCGATGATCGCGATCTTCATTGGCCGCCTCCGAGGCTGTCGGAACGGGAATTACTTTAAGCCTAAAGTAATTTGGGAGCAAGGGGCGTTGCCGCGTATTCCGCGTCATCCTGAGGTGCTGGTCCAAAACAGTCAATGGATCCGAGTATTTTTGAGGCCGCTCTCCGTCATGCCCGGGCTTGTCCCGGGCATCCACGTGCTCGGCGCTACACGCAAGGACGTGGATGGCCGGGACACGCCCGGCCATGACGAGAAAAACAACTCCTCCCTAATGCGTTAGCGAGAGAGCAGCGCTTCGCGCTGTGCCGCGTCCCGGACAGGAAACCGCTAGTTCCCCTGGAAGATCGGCGTACGCTTGTTGGAAAACGCTTCGAAGGCGCGGGCGAAATCTTCCGTGGTCATGCACAGCGCCTGGGCCACGGCTTCGGCTTCGATCGCCTCTTCCACCGACATCGCCCATTCCATCGCCAGCATCCGCTTGGTCATGGTGTTCGCGAAGGTCGGGCCTGCGGCAATCTGCGCGGCCATGAGTTGCGCCTGCGTCAGGACGGTGTCCGGCGTGACGACGCGGCTGAAAAAGCCCCACTTCTCGCCCTCCTCCGCCGTCATGAAGCGGCCGGTATAGAGCAGTTCGGAGGCGCGTGACTGGCCAATGATGCGCGGCAGGATCGCGCAGGCGCCCATGTCGCAGCCGGCGAGCCCGACCTTGTTGAACAGGAAGGCGACCTTGGCGCCGGACGCGGCGAGCCGCAGGTCGGAGGCCATCGCGATGATCGCGCCAGCGCCGGCGCAGATGCCCGCGACGGCGGCGATGATGGGTTGCGGGCACGCGCGCATCGCCTTGACCAGATCGCCGGTCATGCGGGTGAAGGCGGTCAGCCCCCTGGTGTCCATCTGGATCAGCGGACCGATGATCTCGAACACGTCGCCGCCGGACGAGAAATTGCCGCCGGCGCCGGTCACCACGATGCTCTTGACCTCGTCATCCATGGCGCAGGCGCGGAAGAAATCAGTGAGTTCGCGGTAGCTGTCGAAGGTCAACGGGTTCTTCCGCTCGGGGCGGTTGAGCGTCACGGTGGCGACGCGATCGACTACGGCGAGCAGAAAATGCCTTGGCGAATAGTCGGCCAGCGGCAGCGTGACGGGATTGGCGGGCTTGCTCATGGGTTCTCCCTGAATTGCATCGTTGTCGTCAGCCGGTCAGACTTCGCCGCCGGCCACCGCGATCGCCTGCCCCGTGATGGAAGCGGCGCCTTCCCCGCAGAGCCAGAACACGGCATCCGCCACTTCCGACGGCGCGACCAGACGACCCTGCGGATTGTGTTTTGACAACTCGGCGACGGCCTGCTCGCGGCTGCGGCCGGTCTTCTGGATGATGTTGTCGATCGAGCCTTCGAGCAGGTCGGTTTCGGTGAATCCGGGGCAGACGGCGTTCACGGTGACGCCGCTTTTTGCGGTTTCCAGCGCCAGCGAACGGACGAGGCCGATGACCGCGTGTTTGGCCGCGCTGTAGGCGGAAACATAGGCATAGCCCTTGAGGCCCGCGGTGGAAGCGATGGCGACGATCCGCCCGCGGCGGCGCTCGATCATCCCGGGCAGCACCGCCTGCGCGGCATGAACCACGCCCATGAAGTTGACGTCCATCATGCGCTGGAACAGCGCGGCATCCGAGCGACCGAACGGCGCGGATTCCGCCGCGCCCGCGTTGGCGACGAGGATGTCGATCGGCTGCCGCGCGGCGGCTTCTGCGATGGCCGATTTGATCGAGGCTTGGTCGGCCACGTCGGCTGCGGCTGCGAAATGCGCCGCGCCGGAGGAAACAGCCGCGTCCAGCGTGTCGCGGTTGCGGCCGATCACGGTGACCGTTGCGCCGGCCTTCGACAGCGCCGCAGCGACCGCCAGTCCAATGCCCCGTCCGCCGCCGGTAACGAGCGCATGGGAGGAACACGACAATCGGGACATCGGCCAGGCCCTCCGGGAGGAGGTCCCAGCATATATTTTAAACTTCAAGCTTTTGCAATCCGGGGACGGTTGCCGCGGGCAAGAGCGCTACGCGACCTGGTTTCTCGCGATGCGGACACCCGCCCCTCGGGTCGGGTGAAGCAAGACCAGCATGGTCCGCTAGACGATCCTGTTCTGGCGAAGTGCGGCGATGGCATCCTTGTCGTAGCCGAGATCGGCGAGCACGGCATCGGTGTGTTCCCCGAGCGTGGGCGGGCGCGCGGCGATCTCGCCCGGCGATTCCGACAGGCGGACCGCGACGCGGGCGGTCGGCGCCGGCTTCGGCAAGCCGGGGTAATCGACGTCCTGCATGAAGCCGGCGGCGCGGATGTGCGGATGCTCCAGCGCCTGTTGCGGGCTGAGCACGGGGCCGGCCGGGATCATCGCCTTGCCGAGGGTGTCGAGCGCTTCGTCCGTGGTGCGTTCGGCGCACCAGCGCGCCATGCGTTCGCTGATGACGGGCCCGTTGTTGCCGCGCTTGAGGTCATCGGCGAAGCGGGGGTCCTGCAGCCAGTGCTCCTCGCCCATCAGTCTGGCCCAGCGGATGAACAGCGGATGTCCCGTGACCTGGCACAACACCCAGCCGTCTTTGGTGCGGTAGATATCGACGGGCGCCGCGGTCTGGCCGAGGTTTCCGGTCGGCACGCGATTGGCCGCGATCACCGCCTGCTCGATCAGCGCCGCGTTGGTGAAGGACAGCGCGGTCGCCAGTAGCGCGCCCTCGACGATCTGCCCGCGGCCGGATTTTCCACGCTCCATCAGGGCGGCCAGCGTACCGAATGCGCAATGCAGCGCCGTGCCGAAATCGACCCAGTTCACCGCCGCGCGGTAGGGCGGATCGCCCTGACCCGTCATGTATACCGCGCCCGACATCACCTGCCCGACGCCGTCGAAGCCGACGCGGTCGGACCAAGGGCCCGGCCCGCCGAACGCGGTGGCGGTGGTCAGAATGGCGTCCGGCTTGATCGCCTTCAACGAGTCGTAATCGAGTTTCATCGCGCGCAGCGTCTGCGGCGGCAAATTCGCGACCACGACGTCGGCGGTTGCGATCAGCCGTCGCATCACCTCCTGCCCCTCCGGCTTCATCGGATTGAGCGTGATGCACTTCTTGTTGCGGTTGACCTGCAGGAACAGCGCGCCCTCGCCGCCTTCGCCGACCGGCGCGACGAAACGATCCTCGCTGCCGTCAAGTTTCTCGACGCGAATGACCTCCGCGCCGAATTCCGCCAGCAGCGTCGCGCAGTAAGGCCCCGCGATGTAGCGCCCGAAATCGAGGACGCGAACGCCCTCCAATACTCCTCCCATCGATCATTCCCTTTGTTCTTGGCTCGGCTCCTGGCTCGCCGGATCGGCCGAGGCATTCGTATTGCTGAACGCACCGGACGGCCATACAATCACCGATCCCGATTGAATGGAACATCCCCCATGCCATCGACTGCAGAACGGCCCTATCGCGGCGTCTTTCCCGTCGTTCCCACCATCTTCGACGACCGCGGCGCGCTCGATCTCGCGGGCCAGCGCCGCTGCATCGATTTCATGATCGACGCCGGCTCCAACGGATTGTGCATCCTCGCCAATTTCTCCGAGCAATTCGTACTGACCGACGCCGAGCGCGAACAGGTGATGCAGGCGGTGCTGGCGCATGTCGCCGGCAGAGTACCGGTCATCGTGACAACGACGCATTTCGGCTCGCGGGTCTGCGCCGAACGCAGCCGGCAGGCGCTAGACGCGGGCGCCGCGATGGTGATGATCATGCCGCCCTATCACGGCGCGACGTTCCGCGTGCCGGAAAAGGCGATCTTCGAGTTCTTCCGCACCGTGTCCGACGCTATCGATATTCCGATCATGATCCAGGATGCCCCGGTGGCGGGCACCCCGCTGTCGGTCGATCTACTGGCACGGATGGCGCGGGAAATCCCAAACATCCGCTATTTCAAGATCGAGGTGCCGGGAGCAGCGGCGAAACTGCGCGACCTCATCGCCGCCGGCGGCAGCGCCATCGAGGGGCCCTGGGATGGCGAGGAAGCGATCACGCTGATGGCCGATCTCGACGCCGGCGCGACCGGCGCCATGACCGGCGGCGGGTATCCCGACGGCATCCGGCAGATCGTCGACCCCTATTTCGCAGGACGGCGGGACGAAGCGATGGCGGCCTATACGCGCTGGCTGCCGCTGATCAACTGGGAGAACCGGCAGTGCGGGCTGCAGGCTGCAAAAATCCTGATGCAGGAAGGCGGCGTGATCGGCTCGGCCGCCGTGCGGCATCCGCTGCAGAACGTTCGGCCGGAGGCGCGCGCGGGCCTGATCGAAATTGCGCGTTCGCTCGATGCGGTGGTGCTGCGCTGGGGGCGTTGAGGCGCCCTACGCCCGCAACGCGACATCGGCGATCGCCGATACTGTAGCCCGCATGAGCGTTTGCGACATGCGGGACCGGCGCATCCCGCATGTCGCAAGCGCTCATGCGGGCTACAATCCTGCTCACCCTCTACGATGGCTATTGGTCAATCGGAAAACGTCACGTCGGCGATCACGGGCAGATGGTCCGAATAGGCGCGCGCCCTGCGGTCGGTCCAGGCGGCACGGATGGCCAGATCGCGCGATGCATAGATCCGGTCGAGCCGCATCATCGGCAGCCGGGCGGGAAAGGTGCGCAACTGGGTGCGGACCGGGCATAGCCGCGCCAGCACGCCACGTACCGACTTGACCCAGAACCAATCATTGAAATCGCCGAGCACGAGCGTGCGCGCGGGCTGTACCAGTTTTGCCAGGGCATGGGCCTGCGAATGCCGTTCGTGGATGCTCAGGCCGAGATGGGTGGCGATAACTGTCAGTTCGCCGCGATTCGACGCGATGCGCGCGGCGATGGCGCGGCGCGGCTCGCGTTCCCGGTAGGAGACGTCGGTCACCGTCGGTGGCTCGGCGAACGGCCAGCGGCTGATCAAAACCTGTCCGTAATCGCCGTCCTTGGTAACGATCGAGCGCGCGTCGATGCTGTGCTCGCCGACGGCCTTGGCCAGCAGCGCAAAGGGATCGTCGGCCCGGCCGCGCGAGTCGACTTCCTGCAGCGCCACGATATCCGGCGACCAGTGGCGGATGACGCCGCAGACGCCGTCGAGATCGAAGCCCGGGTTGAGCATGAAGGTGCCGTGGACGTTCCACGTCATGATGCGCAGCGTCGATGTCACGCGCGGCGTCCCGCCATCCAGGTCACCAGGAACTGCACGCCGAGACACAGCGCGATCCAGGCTGCGATCGCCAGCGCCAGCCATACGACATTCCCCAACGAGGCGTTGCGGGCAAGATCGGCGATCTGCGCGCCGAGCGCGGCCATCACCGCGATGCCCGGCGCCATGCCGAGCACGGTACCCAGCATGAAGTCGCGCAGGCTGAGCTGGCTGGCGCCCGCGACGAGGTTGACGACCGAGAACGGCGCGATCGGCACCATCCGGATCAACGCGACCGCCACCACGCCCTTGCCGATGACACGGCGCTGGATCCGCGCCGCGCGGCGGCCGAGCAGAAGCTGCAGCCGGGCATGGCCGAGAAAGCGGCCGATCATGAACAGCGTCGTCGCGCTGAGCAGCACGCCAATGCCGGCGCTGGCGAAGCCCATCCATGGCCCCAGCGCCGCGGCGGTGGCGGCGATCAACACCAGCACCGGGAACACGACGAGGCCGCCGAGCACGAAGGCGCCGATCGCCAGCAGCGGCGCGAACTCAGAATGCTCCGCGATCAGCGCGGAAACGAAGCCGACATCGGCGAAATCCCGCAGCGAGGTATATTGCCAGGCCAGCGCCAGGCCGGCCAGCGCGGCGACGAGGCCGAATACGGCGAGGATGGTACGCGGCGTCCACATCCGGCTGGCGGCGCGGTCGAGATGAAGCGGTTCGCGGGGGTCGGCGACCGGCTGCACGACGGTGGCGATGCCGCCTTCCGTCGCCGCCGGATCGATCGGCTGCAACGATTTCTCGCGATCGCTCGCACCAAGGCGATCGAGATAGCCGAACAGGTCGGCTTCGTTGGCGGCAATCTCGCGCTCGTCGACGCCGCAGAAATGTCCGATCATCTGGCGGCGAAATCGCACGATGACCTTCTGCTGCGCCTCCGACGTCGCCTCGAAGGCGAGATCGCATTCGGTGTCGGCCCCCATCGAGCGATTGTTGAGGTTGGCCGAACCGATGCGCAGGATGCGGTCGTCGACGATCATCACCTTGCTGTGCACCATGACCGCCGCCGCCCCGTGCACGCCGCGCGTCGACGGATAGAGAAAGCGAACCCGGTCCATCACGCCCGCGTCGGCGAACTGCGCGATGAATCCGCCGCGGCCGCTCTGCATGGCCTGGGATTCGAACCAGGACGAATGCAGTTTCGGCGTGACGATCAGGACCCGCAACTGCGGAACGTCCAGCATCCGCTGCACGAGCAGGCGGGCGATTTCGACGGCGCTGATGAACTGGTTCTCGATATAGATGAAGCGGTCGGCCGCGTTGATCGATGCCTGGAACAACCGCGCGACCTCCTGCACGGCGGGCTCGCCCGTGGTGGCGATCCCGGTTCGGGCGATGCCGACCGTGATGCCGCGCGCCTGCACGGGGACCGAAGCCGGCCAGCGATCGCCGCTGACCTCCGGCGATGGCACGACCGGGCAGCCGGCGGCGCACCACCGACGCTTCACCAGTTCGGTCAGGCCGGCGGCGGCTTCGCCATCCAGCATGCACTGCACGTCGTGAAACGGCGGATAGGGCTTGCCGTCCGGATCGACGCGCAGCGGATCATCGGCTGCGTGCGCATCGCTGTCCCAGCGCCGGATGGTCAGATCGAGGCCGCCGGAAAAGGCGAGCAGCCCGTCGATGACGACGATCTTCTGATGCTGCGACGATCCCAGAGGAAGGCTGGAATCGAAGCAGAAGTTGAGCCGGTCCGCCGCGCCGGCAGCGAATTTGGCGGGCGAATTCCACTCGCGCTCCGCCGCGTACAGCGCCGGAAAATCCCAACTCAATATGTCGATTCGCAGCCCGGGCCTGGCCTCGAGCAGCGCTTTCAGGAACGCGCCGAGTTCTTCCGGATAGCCGTCGTCGCTTTTCCCCGACGGCCCGACCAGACGCGTCAGGCTGTGGGTATCCCAGCCCACGATATAGACCTGCTGCGTCGCTCGCAGCAGCGCATCGCGCAGCGCTCCGAAATACGCGGCGGCGTCGTTGAGGAGCGCCAGCCGCCCCGCCTTGCACTTCTTCCAGACGGTATCGCCGGGAATGAAGATGGATGAGCTGTGCAGCAACGGGCCCTCGGCGAGACGTGACAGGAACGCTGGACGGCGGGCGGAGGCCGGCCCGCACGAACAAACGCCCGCAGAGCCGGCGGGTTCCCCGCGGGGGATTGTTTTTGCTGCGGAATCCGCCCGCTTCGCGCGACCGGCGAAAGCACGCCGCGTCCCATTGCAAATCTCTTTGATATGATTATCGTCATACCATGAATCTTGAACCGGAGAAGCCGCGATGCCCGCAAATCCCGATCCCGTCGTTATCCTTTCCGCCGCCCGCACCCCGCTCGGACGGTTCATGGGCGAATTGTCGCCGTTGAGCGCGCACAAGCTCGGCGCGCATGTGATCGGCGCGGCGCTCGAACGGGCCAGGCTGGCGCCTGAACGCATCGACGAGGTGTTTTTGGGCAACGTGCTGCCGGCCGGACAAGGCCAGGCGCCGGCGCGGCAGGCGGCGCGCGGCGCTGGCCTCCCCGACGCTACCGGCGCCACCACGATCAACAAGGTGTGCGGCTCCGGCATGAAGGCGACCATGCTGGCGCACGATATCATCAATGCGGGCTCGGCTGACATCGTGCTGTCCGGCGGCATGGAGAGCATGAGCAATGCGCCCTATCTGCTGGCAAAGGCGCGCGGCGGCTACCGCGCGGGGCACGACCGCATCATCGATCACATGATGATGGACGGGCTGGAGGACGCCTATGAGAGCGGCCGCTCGATGGGCGATTTCGGCGAGGCCACCGCGGAAGCCTATCAATTCACACGCAAGGACCAGGACGCCTATGCGGTGGAGACGCTGACCCGCGCCCGCAAGGCGGTCGAGGGCGGCGCGTTCAGCGCCGAAATCGCGCCGGTCACGCTCACGGAGAAGACCGGGCCGCGCGTCATCGCCCATGACGAACATCCGCTCAAGGTGGATCCCGCAAAAATTCCAGGGCTGAAGCCGGCGTTCCGCGCGGGCGGCACCATCACGCCAGCGGCCTCCTCCGCCAATGCCGACGGCGCCGCGGCGCTGGTTCTCGCCAAGCGTTCGCTCGCCGACCGCGACGGCCTGCCGGTGCTCGCCGAGATCAAGGGCCACGCCACCCACAGCCAGGAGCCGCAATGGTTTACCACCGCGCCGATCCCGGCGATCCGCAAGCTACTAGATAAGGTCGGCTGGGGCGTCGGCGACGTCGATCTGTTCGAGATCAACGAGGCGTTCGCAGTGGTGGCGATGGCGGCGCAGAAGGACCTCGGCATTGCCGCCGAAAAGCTCAACGTTAATGGCGGCGCCTGCGCGCTCGGCCACCCGATCGGCGCGACCGGCGCGCGGCTGATCGTGACGCTGCTGCATGCGCTGGAAGCGCGCAACCTGAAGCGCGGCGTGGCGGCGCTCTGCATCGGCGGCGGCGAAGCCACCGCGATCGCGGTCGAACGCAGCGTGCGCTGACCGAAACGGCAAAACGGGCGGCTCGATCGAGCCGCCCGTCCGACGATTGGCCTTCGCCGCCGCGCTTCAGTGGCTGATCATCCAGGGACGGGCGGTGGGAAAGCCCTTGGCGCCGCCCTTCGTCTTGGTCATCAGCCGCGCCGGCTTCTTCTTCCCGGTCGCGCAGCAACCGCAGCCGGGCCCATGCGCGGCCTTGTATTCAGCGACCGTCTTCGGCGCGTGGGCGCTGCGTTCGTTGGTGGCGATGGCCTTGCGCTTGTCGGACGGCATGCAGAAGAACGCCGGCGCGGTCAGCATCACCCGCGGCGAGACCTGTTCGCAGTGCGGGCAGTCCTGCGGGTCGTCGCACTCGGCCATTGGCCGCATGTCCGTGAACGGGCCGCAATCGTTGCAGAGATATTCGTAGACCGGCATCTGGATTTTCCTTGCGCGAAATCCGTTGATTGGCGGCGATGGATGCGGGGCGTCAGATAGGCGCCGTCCCGCACCCTTCGCGCAGGGATCACTTGTCCGGCGAGATCGGCATCTGGATGTCGCCGGTGATGTGTTTGATCGGTCCCGCCGACGACGGCATGATGTCGAAGTCGAAGATCTCCGTCGGCAGCCACAGCGTGGCGCAGGCGTTGGGCACGTCGACGACACCAGAGATGTGGCCCTGGCACGGCGCGGTGCCGAGGATCGAATAGGCCTGGGCGCCGGAATAGCCGAACTTCTTGAGATATTCGATCGCGTTCAGGCAGGCCTGGCGGTAGGCGATGTGGACGTCGAGATAGTGCTGCTTGCCGGCCTCGTCGACCGAGATGCCTTCGAAGATCAGATAGTCCTTGTAGTTCGGCGTGATCGGCGACGGCTTGAACACGGGATTCTTGATGCCGTATTTGGCGACGCCGTCCTTGATGACGTCGACCTTCAGATGCAGCCAGCCGGCCATTTCAATGGCGCCGCAGAAAGTGATCTCGCCGTCGCCCTGGCTGAAGTGCAGATCGCCCATCGAGAGACCGCCGCCCGGCACATAGACCGGGAAGTAGATTTTGGAGCCGCGCGACAGGTCCTTGATGTCGCAATTGCCGCCATGCTCGCGCGGCGGCACGGTGCGGGCGCCCTCCGCGCCGATCTTGGCCTTGGCGTCGCCCTTGGCCTGGCCAGCATGCGCGGTCGCGGCGAACGGCGGATTGGCAAGGCCCGGCACCCGGGTCGGGTTGGTCGCGATCAGCGCCGTTTCGCGCTCGTTCCAGGTCGCGAGCAGCTTCGGATCGGGCAGACAGCCGATCAGGCCGGGATGGATCAGGCCGGCGAAATTCACGCCGGGCACGTGGCGCGAGGACGTGTAGAGGCCCTTGATGTCCCAGATCGACTTCTGCGCCAGCGGAAAATGATCGGTCAGGAAGCCGCCGCCGTTCTGCTTGGAGAAGAAGCCGTTGAAGCCCCACAGGCTCTCTTTCAGCGGACCGACGTCGAGCAAATCGACGACCAGGAGATCGCCGGGCTCGGCGCCCTTGACGCCGATCGGGCCGGACAGGAAATGCACGATCGACAGGTCGATGTCGCGCACGTCGTCGGCGGAATCGTTGTTCTTGATGAAACCGCCGGTCCAGTCATAGGTCTCGATGATGAAATCGTCGCCGGGATTGACCCACGCCACGATCGGGATGTCGGGGTGCCAGCGGTTGTGGATCTTGTCGTTTTCGTAGGCCGACTTGGTCAGATCGACCTTGATCAGTGTCTCTGGCATCGAAAGCTCCCCTTTTTAGACAGCACTGGTTGGGTGTTCAAACGGACAGGTATTTTGAAACTTGCGCGGCATCGACGCTGTCGCGCGGGTCGTCGCGGACGATCTCGCCGTTCTCGATCACGAGCACGCGGTCGGCGATATCGAGCGCAAAGCTCAAGACCTGCTCGGAGACGACGATCGACAACCCGCGCTCGTCGCGGATCCGCTTCAGGGTGCGCGCCATGTCCTTGATGATCGACGGCTGGATGCCCTCCGTAGGCTCATCCAGCAGCAGCACCTTCGGCTTGGTGGCGAGCGCGCGCGCGATCGCGAGTTGCTGCTGCTGTCCGCCGGAAAGGTTGCCGCCGCGGCGGCCCTTCATCTCCAAGAGCACCGGAAACAGTTCGTAGATGTCCTCGGGCACTTCCGTGCCGCCGGACACGACGAGGCCGGTCTCGATGTTCTCCTTCACCGTCATGGTCGAGAAGATCATGCGGCCCTGCGGCACATAGGCGAGGCCCTTGGCGACACGCTCGTAGCTCGGCAACGCGCTGAGTTCGGCGCCGTCCATGCTGACCGAGCCGCTCTTGGTCGGCAGAATGCCCATCAGCGACTTCATCAGCGTGGTCTTGCCCATGCCGTTGCGGCCCATGATCGCGACGATCTCGTTGGGCGCGACCGAGACATTGAGGCCGTGCAGCACCTCGCTCTGGCCATAGGCGACGTGAAGATCCGAAATTGCCAGCATGCCCTGCTCCCTAATGGCCGAGATAGACTTCGATCACCTTCGGATCGTTCTTGACCTTCTCCATCGTGCCCTCGGACAAGATCTGGCCCTGGTGCAGCACGGTGACCTTGTGGGCGATGTCCTCGACGAATTTCATGTCGTGCTCGATCACCAGCACCGAGCGGTCCTTGATGATCCGGTTCAGCAGTTCCGCGGTCTTGGCACGCTCGGATACGCTCATGCCGGCGACGGGCTCGTCTAGCATCAGCAGATCAGGGTCCTGGATCAGCAGCATGCCGATCTCGAGCCACTGCTTCTGGCCGTGGCTGAGCTGGTCCGCGTAGGTGTCGAGACGGTCCTTCAGAAAGATCATCTCGGCGACTTCCTCGACACGCTCCTTCACCGCCGCATCGCGCTGGAACGCCAGCGAGCCGAACACGGTCCGGCCACGCGGATAGGAGATCTCGAGATTCTCGAACACGGTGAGGTCTTCGAACACCGACGGCGTCTGGAACTTGCGGCCGACGCCGGCCTGCACGATCTCGTTCTCCCTGAGCTTCGTCAGTTCCTTGCCGCGAAACTGGATCGAGCCCGAGGTGGCGCGGGTCTTGCCGCAGATCAGGTCGAGCACCGTGGTCTTGCCGGCGCCGTTGGGGCCGATGATGACGCGGATCTCGTTCTCCTCGACATAGAAGGACAGATCGTTGACGGCCTTGAAACCGTCAAAGGAAACGGTGAGCGCTTCGACCGCGAGCAGGAATTCCTTCGGTTGGTGTCCGACAAGCATGATCTATCTCCTCACTCAGCCGGCGCGCCGTCGGCGACGGAATTGTCGCTCCAACCGTTCTTCGATTTCGACTTGCGCATGTCCAGCAGCCGGTCGATTCGCGGCTGCACGTAGTCCTGCCAGAGGCCGGACAGGCCGTTCGGGAACGCGAGCACCACCGCGATGAACAGCGCGCCGAGGCCGAACAGCCAGAGCTGCGGGAACGACTCCGAGAGACTGGTCTTGGCGAAATTCACCAGGATCGCGCCCCATACCGCGCCGAAGATCGACATCCGGCCGCCGACCGCCGTGTAGATCACCATCTCGATCGACGGCACGATGCCGACAAAGGACGGCGACATGAAGCCGACGTTGAGCGCGAACATGGCGCCGCCGATCGCGGCGAACACCGCGGCCATGCAGAAAGCGAAGATCTTGAAGTTGGCGACGCTGTAGCCGGAGAAGCGGACGCGGTCTTCCTGCTCGCGCATCGCGACCAGGATGCGGCCGAGCTTGGTCAGGCGGATGAACTGCGCGATGCCGATGCAGGCGAACAGCAGCACCACCTCGAAAAAGTAGAGGATGATCTTGGCGTGGTCGGGACGGATGTCCCAGCCCTTCAACGTGCGCAGGTCGGTCATGCCGTTGATGCCGCCGGTGTAACCCTGCTGGCCCACGATCAGGATGGTCATGATCGCGGCGATCGCCTGGGTGATGATCGCAAAATAGGTGCCGCCGACGCGGCGCTTGAACATCGCGGTGCCGATGATCAGGGCGAACAGGCCGGGCACCAGGATGATGGCGAGGATCGTAAAGGTGAGGCTGTGGAACGGTTGCCAGAAGAAGGGCAGCGCGGTGATCTGATTCCAGTCCATGAAATCAGGGATGCCGGGCGTCGACTGGATCTTGGTGTTCTCGACGCTGGAGGCTTCGAGCTTGAGGAACATCGCCATGCAGTAGCCGCCGAGGCCGAAGAACACGCCCTGCCCGAGGCTCAGGATGCCGCCATAGCCCCAGCACAGCACCAGCCCGATCGCGACAAAGGCGTAGGTCAGGTACTTTGCCACCAGGTTGAGACGGAACACATCCAGCGACAGCGGCAGGATCACGAACAGGATCAAAGCCAGGGCGATGAAGCCGATGAGCTCGGACCGATTGAAGAAGCGTGACGTGATGATCATGACTTCCTGCTTCCGTTATTTGCGGACTTTGAGAGCGAACAGACCTTGCGGCCGCAGCATCAGGATGCCGACCACGGCGAGCAGCGTCAGCACCTTGGCCATCGAGCCCGACATGAAGAATTCGAGCGTCGACTGGGTCTGCGAGATCGAGAAGGCGGAGGCGATGGTGCCGATCAGGCTGGCGGCGCCGCCGAACACGACGACGAGGAAGGTATCGACGATGTAGAGCTGGCCGGACGTCGGTCCTGTGGAGCCGATCATGGTGAAGGCGCTGCCGGCGACGCCGGCGATACCGCAGCCGAGGCCGAAAGTGTAGCGGTCGACCTTCTCGGTGTTGATGCCGACGGCGCCGGCCATGATGCGGTTTTGAACGACGGCGCGGACCTGGCGGCCCCAGCGCGACTTGTAGAGCACGTAGGCGACACCGATCGTGATCAGCACGGTCAGGCCCATCACGAAGACGCCGTTGATCGGCACTTCGATGCTATCGGTGACCTTGAGCGATCCAAGCATCCACTGCGGCAGTTCGACGCCGACCTCGCGCGGACCGAACACCGAGCGGTAGGTCTGCTGCAGCATCAGGCTGAGGCCCCAGGTCGCGAGCAGCGTATCGAGCGGCCGTTTGTAGAGATGCCTTATCAGCGCCCATTCGACCAGCATCCCGAGCGCCCCCGAGGCGAGGAAAGCCAATATCATCGCCAGGAAGAAGTAGCCGCCGAACAGGCCGGGCAGATAGGACTGGAAGACGTTCGAAGTCATCCAGGTGACGTAGGCGCCGAGGATCATGAACTCGCCGTGGGCCATGTTGATGACGCCCATCTGGCCGAAGATGATCGCAAGACCGAGCGCCATCAGAACGTAAACGGAGAACAGGATCAGGCCCGCAAACCCCTGCATGACGAAGATGGAGCCCAAATCGCCAATCGAATAGTCGCCGAACATCTGACTTCTCCGTCGAGGGGATAAGGTCCCCGCATCGCGAACAAGTCGCGACGCGGGGTCGTCAAGCGCGGATTGACGGTCCACGCCAGGGAGCTGGTGCTCGGAAGAAAGGCCTGCGGAAACCGCGCGGCGCTTACTGGTAGCCCTTCGGGAACGGATCGGGCTCGACGAGATCGGCGGTCTCGAAGATCAGTTCGAACTGTCCGTCGAGCTTGGCGCGGCCGACGCGGGTCTTCGACCACAGGTGATGGTTCTCGTGGATGCGCACATAGCCTTCCGGCGCGCCCTTGAATTCGACGCCGGTCGAGGCAGGCGCGATCTTGTCGATGTCGAAGCTCTGGGCCTTCTCGACCGTCAGTTTCCACAGCCACGGGCCGAGATAGGCCGCCTGGGTGACGTCGCCGATCACGGTCTTCTCGCCCCACATCTTCTTGAAGGCCGGGACGAACGCCTTGTTGTTCGGATTGTCGAGCGACTGGAAATACTTCATGCAGGCATAGGCGCCCGCAATGTTTTCACCGCCGATGCCGTCGATCTCGTCCTCGGTGACCGAGATCGTCAGCAGCGCCTGCTTGGACAGGTCGACGCCGGCCGCCTTGAGCTGCTTGTAGAAGGCGACGTTGGAGCCGCCGACGACGTCGGTGAAAATCACGTCGGGCTTGGTGAGCTTGATCTTATTGATGACCGAATTGAACTGGGTGGAGCCGAGCGCGTAATATTCCTCGCCGACGACCTTGCCTTTCAGCACGTTCTCGACGTGCTTGCGCGCGATCTTGTTCGAGGTGCGCGGCCAGATGTAATCCGAGCCGATGAAGAAGAAGGTCTTGGCGCCCTTCTCCTTGGCGATCCAGTTGAGGCCGGCGAGAATCTGCTGGGTGGCTTCCTGGCCGGTGTAGATGACGTTCTTGGACTGCTCGAGGCCTTCATAGAAGGTCGGGTAGTAGAGCATGCCGTTATACTGTTCCATGACGGGCAGCACCGCCTTGCGCGAGGCCGAGGTCCAGCAGCCCATGATGGCGGCCACCTTGTCGTTGACGAGCAGCTTCTTCGCTTTCTCGGCGAAGGTCGGCCAGTCGCTGGCGCCGTCCTCCTGGATGAACTTGATCTTGCGGCCGAGCACGCCGCCCATCGCGTTGATCTGTTCGATGGCGAGCTTTTCGGCCTGGATCGAGCCGGTTTCCGAGATCGCCATCGTGCCGGTGGCCGAATGGAGAATACCGACGGTGACTTCAGTATCGGTCACCGCGAGCCCGGTGGTATTGACCGCTGAGGTTGCAGGACCGGCCCCGAACGAGGGCCGCGGAAGCACCGAAATGAGCGGCAGGGCCGCCGCCCCCATCAGCAGTTTGCGGCGAAGCGGCGACTGCAGTCCCTTGTTTGTTTCGTCTGACATGAGCACCCCGTTTTGGTTCGTGAACGCTTATTGGTCAGGCGAGGATTGCCTAGAATTGTGCACTGCACTGATACGCAAGATCGCGTATACTGCACCGCAAAATAGCGACGTAGGCTTGATACGGGGTTTGCTGGCTACGTATGGAGACCGAGCGAACCGGGCAGGAGTGGTGAAGTGGCAGGGCGGCAGCGGATTGACCGCGTCAGACGCCAATACAATCAGTGGGTTGCGAACCAGACGCTGGAAGACTACGCGTTGCGCTTCACCGCCAAGAGCGCGCGGCGATGGTCGGCCGCCCGCGTCGCCAATACCGCGCTCGGCGCCATCTCTTTCCTTGCGCTGGAAGCGATCGGGGGCACGATCACGCTGAATTACGGCGCCACCAATGCCACCGCCGCCATCCTCGTCGTCAGCATCATCATTTTCCTCTGCGGCCTGCCGATCGCCTACCATGCCGCCAAATGCGGCATCGATATCGACCTGCTGACCCGCGGCGCGGGATTCGGTTATATCGGCTCGACCATCACGTCGCTGATCTACGCCTCCTTCACCTTTATCTTCTTCGCGCTCGAAGCGGTCATCATGGCCGCGGCGCTCGAGATGTGTTTCGGCATTCCGCGTCCGATCGGCTACCTGATCAGCGCGGTCGTCATCATTCCGGTGGTGACCTACGGCATCACCCTGATCAGCCGTTTCCAGCTGTGGACGCAACCGCTCTGGATCGTGCTCCACATCCTTCCCTTTGTCGCGATTGCCTGGGCCAATCCGCATTCGTTCACCGAATGGCGCAAATTCGCCGGCGAGCACGGCGCCGCCGGCGGCCATCTCGACCTGCTGCTGTTCGGCGCCGCCGCTTCGGTGGTGTTTTCGCTGGTGGCGCAGATCGGCGAACAGGTCGACTTCCTGCGGTTCCTGCCGCGCGACCGCCGCACCTCGCGGACCTCGTGGTGGATCGCCTTGCTTGGAGCCGGACCCGGCTGGATCATTTTCGGCGCGCTCAAGCTGCTGGTCGGTTCGTTCCTTGCCTACTTCGCGCTCAGCCATGGCGTCACCGACGAGCAGGCCGCCGACCCCGCGCACATGTATCTCGAAGCGTTCCGCTACGTACTGTCGCAACCCGATCTGGCGCTGGCGCTGACCGGCACCTTCGTGATCCTTTCGCAGGTCAAGATCAACGTCACCAACGCCTATGCCGGCTCGATCGCATGGTCGAATTTCTTCTCGCGGCTGACGCACAGCCATCCCGGCCGCGTGGTGTGGCTGGTGTTCAACGTGATGGTGGCGCTGCTCCTGATGGAGATCGGCGTCTACAAGGCGCTGGAGCAGACGCTGGCGCTCTACTCCAATGTCGCGATCGCCTGGGTCGGCGCGCTGGTCGCCGATCTCGTCATCAACAAGCCGCTCGGCCTGCGGCCGCAGCAGATCGAGTTCAAGCGCGCCCATCTCTATGACATCAATCCGGTCGGCGTCGGCGCCATGACGATCGCGACCGTCGTTTCGATCTCGGCGTTCTACGGCCTGTTCGGACCGACGGCGAAGGCGCTGTCGGCGTTCGTGGCGCTGGCGGCGGCTTTCATCACCGCGCCGCTGATCGCCTGGGCCACCGACGGCAAATACTACATCGCGCGCAAGCCGAAGCGGAGCTGGCAGAATCTGGAGGCTATCCAGTGCTGCATCTGCGAGCATTCGTTCGAGCCCGAGGACATGGCCTCCTGCCCCGCCTATGCCGGACCGATCTGCTCGCTCTGCTGTTCGCTCGACGCCCGCTGCCACGACCTCTGCAAACCGCATGCGCGGGCCGGCGCGCAGGTGGCAGACACACTGGGAAAGATGTTGCCGGAGACGATCTATACCAGGATCAACTCGCAGTTCGGACACTATGTCGGCGTCTTCGCGATCTCGGCCGGTCTGGTCGGGCTGACGCTCGGCCTGATCTACCTTCAGACGTCGGCGACATTACCGCTCGATCAACTCCAGCTGTCGGAAGTGCTGTGGAAGGTGTTCTTCGCGCTCACCATCATCATCGGCGTGGTGGCATGGCTGTTCGTGCTGGCGCAGCAAAGCCGGCGCGCGGCGGAAGCAGAAACGCGGCGGCAGACCGCGCTGCTGATCCAGGAAATCGACGCTCACAAGCGCACAGACGCCGAACTGCAGCGTGCCAAGGAGGTCGCGGAGTCCGCCAACCTCGCCAAGAGCCGCTACGTCGTCGGCCTCAGTCACGAACTGCGCTCGCCGCTCAACGCCATCTCCGGCTATGCGCAGTTGCTGGAACAGGATTCCAGCCTCGCCACCAAGCCGCGCGATCAGGTGCGCGTCGTGCGCCGCAGCGCCGATCACCTCTCCGGGCTGATCGACGGCATTCTGGACATCTCCAAGATCGAGGCCGGGCGGCTCTATCTCTCGCGCGACGAGGTCCATCTGAGCGAATTCCTCGACCAGCTCGTCGGCATGTTCCGCGTCCAGGCAACCGCCAAGGGCATCGACTTCGTCTTCAAGCGGCCTTCGATGCTGCCGCTCGTGGTCTATGCCGACGAGAAGCGCCTGCGCCAGGTTCTGATCAACCTGCTCTCGAACGCGCTGAAGTTCACCCAGGCGGGCAGCGTGCAGTTCGTGGTGCATTACCGCAGCCCGGTCGCCGAGTTCGAGATCATCGATACCGGCCCGGGCATTCAGCCCGACGATCTCGAACGCATTTTCGCGCCGTTTGAGCGCGGCGCGCTCGGGGTATCGCAACCGCAGACCGGTACCGGCCTGGGGCTGACCATCAGCCGGCTGCTCGCCGGCGTGATGGGTGGCGACATCCGCGTGACCAGCGAGGTCGGCGCCGGCAGCACGTTCCGCGTCAAGATCCTGCTCTCCGAAGTCACCAACCCGACGCGGATCGCACCGGTCGGGGCGCCGATCTTCGGCTATCACGGCCCGCGCAAGACGATCTTGATCACTGACGATGATCCGACCCAGCGCGACCTCTTGCGCGAAGTGCTGACCCCGCTCGGATTCATCCTGCTCAGCGCGCCGGACGGCGCCGGCTGTCTCGCGCTGGCGCAGCATTGCCGGCCGGACCTGTTCTTGCTCGACATCTCGATGGCCGGCATGGACGGATGGACGGTGGCGGAGACCTTGCGCGGCAGCGGCCATCACCAGGCCCGTATCCTGATGGTGTCGGCGAGCGCGCTGGAGGCGCACGGCGCCCCGCTGGCACAGCCGTTCCACGACGGCTATCTGATGAAGCCGATCGACATTCCAAAACTGCTTGAGACGATCCGGCAATTGCTCAAGCTCGAATGGCAGTACGAGGCCGACCAGGCGCCCCCGCCCCATTGGAGACCGGAGACCGGTTCGCGACCGCCGGCAAAGCATGTCGAGGAACTGATCAGCCTTGGCCAGCTTGGCTATGTCCGCGCGATCCAGGTCAAGTTGGACGAGATCGGGCAGGAATACCCTGAACATACCGGCTTCGTGTCGCAAATGCGCGCCCTGATCGACCGCTTCGATCTCGACCAGTACATGGCGACCCTGAAGGCATTGCACAGCCATGATCACTGAACCCAGGAAGCGCGACGTCGCCCTCATCGTCGACGATTCGCCGGAAACGCTGCGGCTGCTCACCGATGCGCTGGACGGCGCCGGCATGACGGTCATGGTCGCGCTCGACGGTGCGGCGGCGATGCGGATCGTCGACCAGATCACGCCCGATATCGTGCTGCTCGACGCCGTCATGCCCGGCCTCGACGGCTTCGAGACCTGCCGGCGGCTGAAGCGCGACGCCGGCCTCGACCACGTCCCGATCATCTTCATGACCGGGCTTGCCGATACCGAGCACATCGTGCGCGGGCTGGAAGCCGGCGGCGTCGACTATGTCACCAAGCCGATCGTGGTGGAGGAGATGCTGGCGCGGATCCGCGTCCACCTCGCCAATGCGCGGCTGACCCAGAGCGCGCGCGCGGCGCTCGACGTTTCCGGCCGCTATCTGCTCGCCGTCAACCCCGCGGGCAAGATCATCTGGGCGACGCCGCAGGCGCAAAAGCTGCTGTCGGATGCGCTCAGCTCCGAGAGCGAAGACGTCGTGCTGCCCGACCCGATCCCGCAATGGCTGGACCAGGCCCGCAAGGGCAAGGCCGGATCGAAGGCCGCGATCATGACGGCGCTCCCCGGCAGCGAGCAGCTGCGGCTGCAATATATGGGCAGGCTCGGCGGCAATGAGTTCCTGCTGCGGCTCGCCAAGGACGCCGCCGCCGAGACGCCATCGGAATTCTCCACCGAACTCGGCCTGACCAGCCGCGAGGGTGAAGTGCTGTCGTGGCTGTCAAAGGGCAAGACCAACCGCGACATCGCGCAGATCCTGGGGCTCTCCCCGCGCACGGTCGACAAGCATCTCGAGCAGATCTATTCGAAACTCGGGGTGGAGAACCGCACCGCGGCAGCCGCCATCGCGGTCAATGCCAAGCACCGGAAGTCCTGACGTCACGTTTCGAGCCGGGCCTCTGTTGCGGGCGTCGCCGCATTGCCGGGGCTCCAGCGCCTCAACTCGCCATACAGCGCGTCCGGATGGATCGGCTTGGTCAGGAAGCCGTTCATTCCGGCCGCCAGGCAGGTCTCGCGTTGCCCCGCCAGTGCGTTGGCGGTCAGCGCGATGATCGGCACGTTGCGGTGCGGGCTGTCCGAGGCCCGGATGGCCGCCGTCGCCGAAATGCCGTCCATCTGCGGCATCTGCATATCCATCAGCACGACGTCGTAGCGTTTTTTCAGTATCGCCGCGATGGCCTCCTCGCCGTTGCAGACCATGTCGGGTTGATAGCCGCGCCGCGCAAGCAGCTTCGAGATCAGGGTTCGCATGATCGCATTGTCCTCGGCCACGAGAATGTCGAGCGGCGCAGCGACGTCATCGATGGCGGGCGACAAGGCAGGTGCGGTCACCGAAGGCGCCGAACCGACCCGGCAGCGAACCGAGAAGAAGAATTTGCTGCCCTTGCCCAGTTCGCTTTCGACCCGGATATCGCCCCCCATGGCTTGGCAAAGCCGCTTGCAGATCGCAAGGCCGAGGCCTGAACCGCCATATTTGCGCGATATGGACGTATCCGCCTGGGTAAACGGGTTGAACAGATTTGCCAGCATTTCGGGCGCGATGCCGGTGCCGGTGTCGACGACTTCGATCCGGAGCTCGATGTCGCCATCGGCGAGCGCGACATGCGATGCGAAGACGGTGATCGTGCCCTTCTCCGTGAACTTGATCGCATTGCCGACCAGGTTGAGCAGCACCTGGCTGAACCTGCTGGGGTCGCCTTGCACGAACGCCGGCAAATCATCGCTGAACGACGTTCCGAGCACGAGGCCTTCGCCCAACTTCGGAGCCATCAGCGCCGCAACGGCCTCGACGGATTGCCGGGGGCTGAAATCGATCGTTTCCGGCACGACCTGACCGGCTTCGAGCTTCGAAAAATCCAGAATGTCGTTGACAATCGTGAGCAAGTTGTTGGCGGATTCCTCCGCCACCCTGGCCAGATCCCGCTGCTCGGGATTGAGCGACGTTCCGGTCAGTAGGTTGATCATCCCCATCATGCCCGCCATCGGCGTGCGGATTTCATGGCTCATGATCGCGAGGAACTCGGATTTTGCGCGGCTGGCAGCTTCGGCCGCGGCGGTGGCCGCGCTCAGCCTTTCGTTGGATTCCCGCAGCTTGTTTGCTTCGTCGGTCAGGCGATTAGTCGCCCGCCAGATCATAAAACCCAGCGCTGCGCACAGCGCGACCAGCAAGCCAGCCATTGCCAGCCGGCTCCGGGTCGCCTGCACCCACGGTGCCATCAGTTCCTGCGGATCCTGCGCAACGGCAATGACGAGAGGGAAAGATAATCCCGTGGTGTAGCTGTTGAGACGGCGCGCGCCATCGGTGGACGAAACGATCTCGACCGACCCGGCCCGCGAGGTCTTCAAGTGCTGGAAGATGCCGCTCTTCGTCATGTCGCGGCCGACATGGGCGTCCGAAAACGGTCGCCTGACCAACAATTTGCCGCTCAGAGATGCCAGGAGGATCGCGCCGTTCGCGCCAAGCTGAAGCCGATCGTACAGATCCTGGAAATACTGCGCCTTGATCGCCACGAGGACTACGCCTCCGAAGGAGCCGTCCGGTCGATTGAAGCGACGGGATACCGGAATGATCCAGCTGCCTGTCGCACGTCCCCTCACCGGCGAAGAGATGAATATTTCTCGATCGGCATTTGCCTGATGATAGATGAAATACTCCCGATCCGAGAAGCTGGTCCGGGGCGGCAATTCAAGTGCGCTGGCCACCATCGTCCCGCCGGCGTCGATGATCCCCATGGTGGCAAGCTGCGGAGAGTGTCGAATTTGTTCGCTAAACAGCGCGCTCGAAAGCTCCTGCTCCTCGGTCGAGAACGGCGTTTTTTCGAGCCGGAACACCGTCGCAAGCAACAGTGCATCGGCCGTGCGAAAGGTGAGCTCCGCCTGCTGCATGAGGGAGTCGGCGAGATTGAAATTATCTTTCTCACCGTCCGCCAGCACGAATGATCGATGTTTTACGATATGGAACGCTTCAACGCCGATGAAAGTGGCGCATGTCAAGACGATCAATACCGTGGTCCAACTCGTCGTCGAGAACCAGCCTCGCCGCAGCCATCGGCCGATCTTAGCAGAGTCCACCACCCGTCCCCCGGTCATTCCAAGGGCAGAAAAACAAACAAGGGTTGATGACCGGTAAGCAAGACGACCCGTAATAGCACGGGTCAATCGCGTGCCCGGCCGGGGTTCGGCCCGGCAATGCCGGCACTGTCCGCAAAACAACCTACGTCACCAAACCAGTGAACTGGACGCTTACGTACCTGTCGACGAACTGCGATCGCCCAACATCCGCCGCCGAACTGGATCGCTCGCGCGTGTGATCCTGATGCTCCGCTCTGTGCGGAGCATCACAGCAAGACGCCAGGCATTCGACTGAAATTTTCAGAAGAGTTGAGCAGGGCCATATACCCGAACTTAGAACGTGGCGCTTAGTCCACAGCAGAATGTCCCGTAAGCGAACAAAATGCGGCGCCGCCACAGGGCGGTCAAATTTTCCCGCCCAGTAGGAATGGATCAGTGTTCATTCGTATTCTCGAGATTCGCGCCGGCACAGGCTCAATTGAATCAAGTTTTATCCGGCCTGAGCGGAAATGACGGTAGCGCGCGAATCGATCGAACTGCTGGACCAGATTGCGCGGATTGTGTGGTTTGAAGGGACCAAGCACGGTCTTCGCGATCGCGAGTGGATGGCGCTTCGTTTTCTCTCCCGCGCCAACCGCTTCTCCAGGACGCCATCGGCGCTGGCGCGCTATGTCGGCACGACGAGGGGCACCGCATCGGTTCTCATCGACGAACTGGAGCGGCTCGGATATCTCGAACGGAAGCGCTCCGCCGAGGACAAGCGCTCGGTGATGCTGATCCTGACGCCGAAGGGCAGGAAAATATTGGCGCGAGACCCGGTCAATGTCCTCGTCGAGGCCATCGGCGCGCTCGACGATGACGGCAAGCTCCGCCTCCGAGACACGCTGCGGCACGTGCTGAATCAATCCGAAGCCACGGAGCAGAAGCAGCATACCGACGTGTGCAAGCGGTGCATCTTTCTCAGGGAGGATCGTCCGTCCGGCGAGAGCAAGACGTCAGCGGAGTTCACCTGCCGTCTGTTTCGCGCCGCGATCGCGGAGGATGAGATCGAGTTGCTGTGCACCAGTTTCGAGCATCACCGGCCTTAGCCGGCGATCAGGGCGTTCCCTTGCGGGCGGAGTAGATCGCCCCGCCGCCGGCGAACACGACCAGGCGACCATTCTCGTTTCCGATTTCCTCGATCCGACCGAGCCCTGGCACCTGCTGTCCGAGAACGGCTTCGACGACGCCGGTTGGTCCCTGAAGGATGGCGACCCCCTCGTAAGCCTGGCGAACCGTCCATCCCTTGACCGGCTTGCGGGTCGCCGGCGCGCGTTCGGACGGGGCCGCCGAGCCCGTGAACTCCGGAACGGAAGCGGCCGAGGCCATCATCGGCATCGAAGGAGCCGGTGGCGGCGGTTGCGGGCTGGCCGTGGCCTGCGCCTGCGCCTGGGCGAGCCTGTCGAGCTTTGCGGTCGACGACGCGCTGGCCCGCTCGATGCGATCGAGATTCTCGGCAAACCGGCCGAAGCGATCGTTGGTCGCCTTGCTGGAAAGGTCGACGGCCGTGCGCAGACCATCGAGATTCTCAGAGACGCCGGCCACTTGCTTGCGCAACTGGGCGACGGTTTCGCGCAGCATCCTGATCTCGGCGCTCGCCGCGAAACTGGCGTGACCGGGCTGCGTCGTGAGATAGGCGATCATGCCGGTGCAGGCGCTGACGACCAGGCCCACGGCGATCGCCAGGGCGGCGAGCGGCACGACCCAGGCGGGACGAGGCGCCGGCGGCTTCGCCACTATGATAGCGGGCCGGGCCGCCACCGGCGCGGGCTTTGCAATCGCCATCTTCTCCAGGCGCGCCTTGGCGCGGATGCGCTTCAATCCTTCGAGCGCTTCCTTTGCGAGAGCCTCGTCGCTCGCCGCGGCCGTCGCGCCCTTTGCGCCGGCAGATCCGGTTGCGGTCGGAGCATCCTTTGCGTCCCGCGCCTCCGGCGCCTGTTTCGCGGCCCCCGGAAGATCCGAGGTTCTGATGGGACGAGCCTTGCCGTCGGACAACATCGTGAAATGCTCCGTTTCGAATCGATCCTGCTGACACCAAAGCTAGTTGCCGAAGCTTACCCGAGACCGGCGTTGGCAAGCCCCACGACACAGCGCGCCACGGTTCCGCCACGCGCCGCATGCAAAGGTGCGACTCCAAAGCCACACTCCCGTCAAGATTGACGAAAGACGGATTCCGCAACGCCGGTCGATTCACGCGGCCGCGTCACACGCGCGCCGCCGAAGGCCGGTCTGGAAATCAAAAATAAATCAACGGCCCGGTTGCGCATTGCTGTTGAAAACAGCTTCAATTCCGCAGTCGCGAAGCGGATGCGAAGGCTTGTGGGCATACATGCTTTGAAAGACAAATCATTTGATGCGCTCGAAGTACGTAGAAACATCGAACGGAAAACCAACAGCTACAAGTTGGCTTACCAAACGGTTCGCTTCGCGCGCTTGATAACGAATCACGAAAAGGTACGGTTTTACGCAAGTGATTCTCGCCCGATGGCGAGCAGATCGAAACAGACCAGCCGTGTCCGGATGCGATGAGCAACCTGGCGCAACTGTTCTAGATCGTTTCTCGAACGGCTCCGCAGGGCGGCCCGCAAGGCACCCGCCGAGCCCCATGTCGTAGCGTTCAGTATCAAAACCAAAGTAACAGGCCTGCAAGCGCAGGCACTGAATGCGTAAGGCTGCCTGCGGATAGCTCAACCAGACCAATGGTTCGCAGGAAGAATGTCGTCAAACAACATAACCGCACGTCCCGGGCCGGCAGCGCGACCGATTGCCGTCCGGACACAGCGGGTCCGAAACAGGGGCGAAGACTGATGTATATCATCGTTGATGACCGCGAAAATGTCGCTAACAGTTACGTCGGAGGGCTGGTTCGTGAAGGGGTTTCGTCGATCGCCTTCTCTGCCAGCGAATTCTGGGACTGGCTGCAATCTGCGAGCGAGGCGGACCTGGCAGCGGTCGACGCCTTCCTGGTGGGAGATTTCGACGCCCGCGGCAGCCTTCCGCGGGCGGTGCGCCGGCGGTCGTCGGCGGCGATCATCGCCGTCAGCAACCAAAAGATGCTCAAGAACACGCTGGAACTGTTCGAGGCCGGCGTCGACGACGTGGTGCACGCGCCGATCCATCTGCGCGAGATTCTCGCCAGAACCGCGGCGATCGCCCGCCGCAGGCTCGGCGACCTGCCGCGGCCCTGCGAGACCCGGCTTCAGGTCTTCTTCAACGGGCGCGATCCCGAAATCGCGGGCCGCGCCCTCACCTTGCCGCGCCGCGAGCTGCGCATTCTCGAATACATGGTCGGCAACCATGGCAAATGGATCACCAAGACGCAGATCTTCAACGCGGTCTACGGCATCTTCGAATCCTCGTTCGACGAGAGCGTGATCGAGAGCCATGTCAGCAAGCTGCGCAAGAAGCTTCGCGATCGCCTCGGCTTCGACGTCATCGTGGCCAGGCGCTATGTCGGGTATCGGCTGGATATTCCGGCGCACGACCCCATCGAAGTGCCGATCCAGGATCTCGACGATGTCGGCATGCTCATCAACAGGCCGCATGCGTTGCCGGCGGCATATTCGGCGGGCAGCTGAGATAAGACGGGGTTCTCGCTTACCCGCCCTCGCGTGGCGGGTAAGCGAGAGCGCTACGGCTTGCGCTGGAATTCTTCCCGCGAGACGTAGTTGAAATCCTCGATCAGGACGTCCTGCACGATGTCGGCCTGCATGCGCTCATTGACGCGCTGCTTGATGGCTGCCGTGAGGATCGACAGGTCGTAGCGGGCCAGCTTCCTGAAATCGAGACGCTCGTCCGCGTAGATCCTGCGGAAGGCCTCATCGACGACGAACGGCTCGGGCGGAACGGCGAGCTGCTGCAGGGTCTTGCCGTCGACCGTATAAGCGAACCGCGCCACGACATAGCCCTGCACCGCGCCGTTCTCGACCATCGGCACGCTCAACACCCGCGTCTTGTGCTGTTGCGGGCCGTCGAGATATTCGTCCCTGGCGGCCAGCACCGCGCCGTTTTCCTTCCAGTAGGCGACGGCGTAGCTCGTGCCTGCCGTGAGAACGCATACCCAGAGCCCCGCCAGCACCAGCCGGATCATTTGGCATTCCGCGCGGTACGGGCATAGGTGCCGTCGGATTCGGCATCCCGGATCGCCCTGACGATAATGGTGGCCACCTCGCGGACGGCGTCGTAGTGCATTTCCAGAACCTTGCGGTTTCGCTCGAGCTTCTGGCGCAATTTCTGCACCTCCTCGGTCACCTCGGCCTTGTCGCCGAGATGAATGCGTGTTCGTGTCAGACGCACGAATTCCAGCATGCTGCGGCTCTTCCGCGCGCTGAAGTCGTCGAAGTCGATCTTCTTGCCGGTCTCGAGCGCGGTCGTTTCCTCCTCCACGACATTCGCCAGTCGCCGGATCGACGCCAGCAGGCCCTGCACCTCGTCCGATCGGACGCCATCGATCTCCAGGGCTCCGCCGACATCCGGCACGTGTACCGGCAGCGTGGTCCCCTCCCTTCCGTCCATTGGCATGTCGAATGGTTCGGCCATCACGGCCGCCGCCCCGCTATCGGTCCGCATCGGAAGTTCCCCCGCTTTCATCAAATTCATGATCCCGTCATTCCCTTGGTTTCCGGCGTTGCCGGATGCGCCGCGGCGAGTTGCTTGGCGATACCGATGCCCTTGCCCTCCGCCAGCTGGTTGCCGAGCTGCTCCGCCATCATCGACCGCCATACCGTGCCCGCCGTTCCCTTGCCGAAAAGATCCTCCGACTGCTTGGGCAGCATCGTCTCGACGAACACCTGGAGAACGAAGGCCTCGAACTTGCGGTACACATCTGCCGGGGATGACGCCTTGATCACCTGCACCGGCGCGGCCGGGCTCGACGACGCGGGCCCGGACGGCGCGGCCGTCCACGTCTCCGTCGTCGCCTGGCCCGCGGCGGCGGCCTTGCCGACCTCGCCGTCCATGGCAGCGGCAAAGCCGGTATCGGCGGACTTCAAGGCATCCAGTTTCGCCGTCGCGGCGCGTTGGGCTGCCGGATCCGCGGCTTGCAGAACGTCGAGAACGACATCGGGTGTGGCGGTGACGATCATCGTTAATCCAGCCAATCTCTCGCCATGCGATCGCGGGCGCCGGCACGCACGCCGGTCATTTCTTCGAGTCCACGACTTTCCGCCTCGCGGAGCCTGGCGCCCGCGGCACTTCTGGCGATCTCCTCCAGATGCTTCGCACGGCGGTTTTCCGCATGGACCCGGTCGAGCTGACGCGACGCCTCGGCCTGAACCGCGCGCGCCCCCGCGCCTGTCGACGTCAGGCGCCGCGCAATCGATTCGCTGGAGGAGCCGGCCGGCAGCCGCATTTCGTTGAGCGCCGTCACCAGATAGGCCTCCTCCGCCCGCAGTTTCTGTTCCTGTTGCCGCAATTGCGCCAGCTGCCACTCGGACAGCCGGAGCTGCAGCTTCATCAGCGAAGCCATCCGGGCCAGTTTCTCCGCGCGCGACATCATGCCGGTCAGCCTGCCACCCAGGACGAGACGCCGATCATGAACTGGGCGAGCAATTCGTCGCTCGTGAGATAGAGCAGCAGGAAGCCGCCGAACATGACAAAGGGCACCGAGATGAAATAGACGGGAATCGTCGGCGTCAGCTTGTTGATGAGGCCGACCGCGAGATTGACGATGACCGAGTAGACGACGAAGGGACTGGTGATCCGCAACGTCAGCACGAACGCCTCCGCGAGGCGATTGAGCACCTGCGCCAGCGCCATGTCGCCGCCGAGCCTGTCGCCGGGATGCCAGACCTCGTAGGAATTCATCAGCCCGCGCAGCACCAGCCAATGCTGGTCGGTCAGGAAGAACAGCGTGGTGACGGCGGCCATGATCAGCGGCACCAGGGCCGGCGCCGGTTCGACATCGCCGGCCTGCGTCCCGGGGATCGTGCTCAGCCCGATCGCGTTCGTCGCCGCCGTCGCCATGGTCTGCAGCGCCAGGAAGAACACGCGCCCGCCAAGGCCGATGACGCTGCCGATCAGGAGCTCGGTGGAGATCAGCAACGCCAGCCTGGGCAGCGACGCATCGGCCAGCAGCGGCCGAACCGTCCCGGCCAGCAATGGCGCGAGCGCGAAGCTGATGACGATGGCGATGAACAGGCGGACCTGGGGAGGAATGCTGAGGCTGGAGAATCCCGGCACCAGCATCAGGCAGCCGCCGATCCGGCAGAACACGATGAAGGTCGCCAACACGCTGTCTGTCAGGCTCCCGATCACGAGACCGCCCCGAGCGATCTGATTTCCGTGCTGCGCGCGACCTCGACATGCGACAATATCGGCAGTGTCGGGAATACCCGCTCCAGGATCATCCGGACATAGGGACGGGCTTCCGGCGTCACCGCCAGTACGACGCTGGTCCCCGCCTCGGTGAATTTCCGCACCGCGGCGGTGGTCTCGGTCGCGAACTGTTCGATCATCCGCGGGTCGGCATCGAACTCGATGACGTCGCCCTTGGCATCGCGCTTCAGGTTCTGATGGAACGCCAGGTCCCAGCGATTGCCGAGGCGCAGGACGTTGAGAACGCCGTTGTCGGAGAGATCGCCGCAAATCTGCTGCGCCAGACGCATCCGGACGTGCTCGGCGACCTGCTCCGACCGCCGGACATGCGGCGCGATCTCCGCAATCGCCTCGAGGATGAGGTGAAGGTTGCGGATCGATACGCGTTCGGCCAGCAGGATCTTCAGGACGGCGAGCAGGCCCGAATAGGAAATTTGCGACGGGCAGAGATCATCGACCAGGCGCCTGTATTCCGGATCCAGCCGGTCCAGCAGCGCGCGCATGTCCTTGTAAGAGAACAGCTGCGCGAGGTTAGCCTTGATCACCTCGCTGAGATGCGTAAGCAGCACCGAAAGATTGTCGACGGGCTTGCAGCACTGCCGCTTGACCTCTTCGGTGAAAGCCTCGGTCACCCACAGCGCCTTCATGCCGAACGCCGGCTCGATCACCTCGTCGCCGGGCACGTCGGGCTTGCCGTCCTGGTCCACCAGCACGAGCACTTCGCCGAGCCGGAGCTGGCCGTGGGCCACCCGGGTGTCATGAATCCGGATCTGATATCCCTTGGGATCGATCGACAGATTGTCGGTGAGCTTGATCTCCGGAATCACGAAGCCGTACTGCTTGGCGAATTTCTTGCGAATCTTGCTGACCCGGTGGGCGAGTTCGCTGCGCGAGCCCAGCAGATGAACCGCCAGCTGACTTCCGAGCGAGAGTTCGATCTCCGCGGTCCTGAGCGATTGCTTGACGGTCTCCTTGGCTTCGGCTTCGGCCCGCTCCCCCGCCTTGTTCGCCTCTTCCTTTTTCAACTCGGCCGCCCGTCTTTTCGGCAGCGAGTAGCCCACGAATGCCATCGCGCCGCCGAGCAGCGCGAACGGCAGCAGCGGCAGTCCTGGCATAAGCGCCAGCACGAACATCATCAGCGCCGCCGCCGACACCGCGCGGGGATAACCGCCGAGTTGGCGCAGCACTGCCTGTTCCGCCGACCCCCTGGTTCCGCCCTTGGAGACCAGGAGGCCGGCGGAAAGCGACACGATCAGCGCCGGCATCTGCGACACCAGACCGTCGCCGACCGACAATTTGGTATAGACGTCGGCGGCCCGGCTGAGCGTCAGGCCGTGATGCGTCACGCCGATGATGATGCCGCCGAAGATGTTGATCGCCGTGATGATGAGCCCGGCGATGGCATCGCCGCGCACGAATTTCGAGGCGCCGTCCATCGCGCCGAAGAAGGCGCTCTCCTCCTCGAGTTCACGGCGCCGGCGCTGGGCTTCCTTGTCGTCGATCAGGCCCGCGGAGAGATCCGCGTCGATCGCCATCTGCTTGCCGGGGATGGCGTCCAGGGTGAAGCGGGCGCCGACTTCGGCGATGCGAGTGGCGCCCTTGGTGATCACGACGAAATTCACCGTGACCAGGATCGCGAAGATGATCAGACCGATGACGAAATCGCCGCCCATGACGAATTTGGAAAAACCGGCAACGACGTAGCCCGCGGCGTGTTCGCCCTCGCCGCCGCGCGACAGGATCAGGCGGGTGGTGGCGATGTTCAGCGCCAGCCGCAGGATGGTTGCGATCAGCAGCACGGTGGGAAACGCCGAGAAATCCAGCGGCCGCTGGATCCATAGCGCGACCATCAGGATCAGCGCCGACAGCGCGATCGAAACCGCCAGGCCCAGGTCGATCAGGATCGGCGGGATCGGCAGAAACAGGATCGTGAGCATCGTCACGATACCGCCCGCAAAGAACACGTCCGCACCTAGGCGGCGCTGGGCTGGGATCGGAACAGTGAGCGTGTCGGCCATGGGTCACCGGCGGGAAAATCCGGTGTGCAATCTGCCGCGCAAAGCTTACGCGAGGGTGGCGGCGATCATTTACGGCGTTCTTGCGCGAAGTGGATACCGGTTCGCGTCAAGAAAGACGCGTCCAACAAGACCCTGAATCAGAATCCGTGCTCGATCCGCGAATAGACCATCTCGGTGAAGGTCGAGAGATGCGCGCCGATGAAGGAGCCGGAGACGGCAACCACGAGCAAGATGACGATGATCTTCGGAACAAAGGTCAGCGTCATTTCCTGAATCTGGGTCAGCGCCTGGATCAGGGCGATGATGGTGCCGACCAGCATGGCGGCCCCAACCGCGGGCCCGGAGGCGACGATGATGGTCCAGATCGCGGCCTGGACCATGTCGAGGGCGTCGCGCTCGTTCATGACTGGCTGATCGTGAGGCCGGGCCCAACCGCGACCTTGGTGCCGTCTTCGAGCGTCGCGATCGAACCGTCGCTATTGATGGAAATCGAAACCACCTTGCCGCTGAAACTCGCGCCGGTCGAATCGGTGAAGCTGACGGTCTTTCCGATCAACCCGTCGGCCTGCGACAGCGACTGCGACGACAACAGCGCGTCCAGCTTGGCGTTGGTCTGCATGGCCTGCTCGACGCTCGAGAGCTGCGCGAACTGGGTCATATATTGCGAGGTGTCCATCGGATTGGTCGGATCCTGATTCTTCATCTCGGCGACGAGGAGTTGCAGGAAGGTGTTGTAGTCGACGCTGTTGGACGCCGTGGTCGTGGTGGACGAGGTCAACGAGGACCCCGCCGTCTCGGTTGCGCTGGTGACGTTCATGTGCCCCTCCGCTGTCAGGCTGCCTCGAATGGAAGATCGGGCGCGGTGCCGGACAGGATTGCTTCTTCAACCGGGAAAAGTGCCCGGATCCGCTTCAGTGCCTCGTAGTACCGGTCCGCCCCGACCAGTTCGTCGATCGCGGCCAGCCCCTCCAGCATCTGCTGGTTCTCGCACACCGCTTTCAGGGCCGTGTGATGCTGCGCGTAGACCGCCGTGGCATCCTGATGATCCGCCGGGTTCATCAGCATCAGCTGGACGATGAAATAGAGTTGTCGCATCGCCGTGGTGGCGTCGGAGGCCTGCATGACCTGTCCCTCAAGCAGGAACATGACGTCGTTGACGAGCTCGATCGCGACCTTGCGGTCGACGCGAAGCACCGCCCCGTTGATGTAGATCAACTCTCCCGCCCGCAAGGATATCTTCATAACAGCGCGTCCCGGATCAGCCTGTTGATTTCGATCAGCCCCGTCACATCATTCGACCTCTCCTCCCGGAGCCGGTCGGCTTCCTTGACGATCCACAGGCCGATCGAAATGATGTCGGCACGCAGCTTGTCGGGAAACCCGTTTTCCGGATGCGCGAGGTCCTCGATGAGGAGGGTCCATATCCGCCGGACGAAGAGCAGGCTTACCACGAGGTCCTCGTTGCTGAAGGGGCCCTTGCGAAGCCGATCCAGCCGCTCGATGCCGAGACTGAGCGCCTGCCGCTCGCGCGCCCGCGCTTCGTGACCGCTGTCCTCGACGACCGTCTCATAGGCATTCCAAGTCATCGTGCCTGCCCTACAGGTAGTTGATCAGGCTGATCTTCTGCAGCCGCGCGGTCAGCGCGAGCGCGGTATCGATCTGGTTCTGCAGGGCATTGACGCGGACCGACGCCTCGGCCGGATCGACCTGCTCCATGGCGACGACCTGCTGGTTGAGGATGTCGTGCTGGATCTTCAGTTTGTCCGTGGCGCCGGACACCCGCTGCTGGACGGCGCCGACGCTGCCGCCGAGCACGGCGAGATCATAGATGGCGCCGCTGACGAGGCTGATGGCCCTGTCCACGACGGTCTGGAACGTGGCCTTGCTCAGCCCCGCATTGCCGAGATCGGTGAGCATCGTGTAGGCCTCCGCGAGCTTGCGGAAGCCCGGCTGGTTCGCGCTCACCGAGGTGTCGACGACCTCGGTCGTGGAAATACGGCTGGTCAGCGTTTGATCCGTGGCCGACGACCAGTTGGCGTTCCAGGCCGGGCTCGCGAACTCGGCATCGAAGCTGGTGTTGAGGAAATTCTGCATCTGGGTCGGGGTGATGGTGCCCACGTTTGCCGAAGCCTGCGTAAAGCCGAAGGCTGCCAGAAAGTCCGCATCGACCGCGTTCTTGCTGGCCGAGCCGGCCGTATAGGCCGTGATCGGCGCGTTCTGCGTATCGAGGCCCGCGAACAGGAACGAGCCGTTGTAGGAGACGTTGAGCGAGCCGATCAGATCCTGCAAATTCGCCGAAGCGCTCGGCAGCAGGATTTGCTGACCACCGTCGGCATCGCGCGCGGCGATCAGGCTTTTGAGGAAATCCTGCGCCGTGGTCCCCAGTTGGTTGATCCGGTTCTGGGTCACGTCGAGGCGTCCCGCGACGAGTTCGTTGGTATCCAGGATCTGGTCCATGAAGCTCATCTCGGCGCGCAGCCCGACGTCGCGCCCCGTGGACACGCCGAGCTCCAGGCCGGGATCGGCGAACCGGCCGGTGGTCGCCTCCTTGCTCGCCTTGCTCAGCGCGCTCTGGTTGCCCGTGATGGAATATCTGAGGGCCGAGGACAGCATCAGGGTGGAGACGTAGTTCGCGCTCATCATGATCAGCTCACCGCCGCTAGCAGAGTGTTCAGCATGTCGTCGACCGCCGAAATGATCTTCGATGACGCCGAATAGGTCCGCTCGACCTGCAGCATCGTCGCCATCTCGTCGTCCATGTTGACGCCGTTGACATTCGAAAGCGCCGTCGTGCTGCGATCGAGCAACGTATTCTGGTATTGCGCGCTGTCGTCGGCGGTCTTGCGGCGGTTCTCGATCCAGCTCGCCGACGAGGAGGCGAAGTCGATCACGCTGCCGCTCGGCTTGGCCTGCGCCGCGGCGTCGAACGGCTGCGGCGCGTCCATGTTGTCGATCAGCTCCTGGAGCCGCGCCGAGAAGCCCGCCACGCCGGTGGCGTTGTAGGTGTAGGCGGCATTGCCGCTGATGGCACCGTCCCGCAGCAGGTTCGGATTTCCACCCGCGGCCGGATCGACCGAGGCGGCCACCGTGATCGTTCCGGCGAGCCCGACCGCAACGGTGGCGGCTGCCGGCATCGCCGGCGCCCCGGGATAGGTGAAGAGGCCGGGCACGTCGGGCAGCGCGGCGCCGGACTGGTCGACTTCCCGGAAGGCGTCGATCAGGCCGCGCGCGATTTCGTCGAGTTGGGACTGGTAGGTGACCGTAGCGGTGTCACGCAGCTCGGCGAGGCCTGCGATCTTGCCGGATTTGACCGGCATGACCGAGTTCGCGCCGGTGACCGGCACGCCGTCGATGAAGACCGCATTGCCGGTCGTACCGGCGGTATAGGCGTTGGTCGGCGCGAAACTGACGGATCGCGCCGCCTTGTCATACAGCACGACGCCGCTATCGGTGTAGAGCGCCGCATCGCCATTAGGCCGGATCGAAACCGAGATGCCGATTTCCTGCGACAGCTTTGCGATAATCGCATCGCGCTGATCGAGATAGTCCGTGACGTCGTCGCCGGCATTCGTGCCCTTCACGACGGCGGTATTCACCTTGTCGAACTGGGCCAGCAGCCGATTGATGTTGGCGACGGAGGTTGCGATGTCGGCATCGGCATCCTCGCGGACCGACTGCACGGTCCTGGTCGCCGCGTTGAGCGCGGTCGCCATATCCTTGGCGGCGGAAACCGCGGATTGCGCCAGCGTCGCATTGTCGGGCGCGGTGGCGTATTGATGCAGCGCCTGCTTCAGCGCATTGAGCTGCGCCGTCGGCGACTGGTCGAGCTCCGGATCGTCCACGGTCGCGGCCGCGATCTTCTGCAGGCCGTCATAGATCACGCTCTGCTTGCTGGACGCCGATGTCGCGGTCAGCACGTTGGTGAAAAGCCCGGCGCTGGCGGCGCGCTGGATGGCCGCGACATAGACGCCGTTGCCCGGAAAGTTTTCCAGCACGGCGATCTTGCGCGAATAGCCGAGCTCGCTGGCGCCTGCGATATTGCGCGAGATGACCGACGACTGGATACCCGACGCCATCAGGGAGGAGCGGGCGGAACCGAGAGCGGCAGTAAGGGACATGGCGTACTCCAGCGCTTGGAACCGCTCAGCGCTTCAGGTTGACGACAACGTCCAACAGGTCCGCGCCGGTCTGGAAGGATTTCGAGTTGGCGGTGAAGCCGCGCTGCGACTCGATCATCGACGTCAATTCGTCGGCGAGATCGACGTTCGAACTCTCCAGCGCGCCGGAGGCAATGGTGCCGAAGCCGCCGACGCCCGCCGATCCGATCTGCAGGTTTCCGGAGTCGAGGCTCACCGAGTAGACGTTGCCGACTTCGGGCCTGAGATTGTCGGGGCTGGGGACGTCGGCAAGCGCGATCGTGTAGATCGGCAGCTTCGTCCCGTTCTCGAGCACGGCGGTGACGATGCCGTTGTCGTCGATGTCCACCTTCTCGACGGACGACGGCGCATTGCCGTTGACCGTCGTCTTGAAGCTGAAACCCGAGGCGACCTGGGTCACATTGGCCATATCGATCGTGAACGTCGAGCCGCCGGGTACGTTCACCGTGAGCGACGTCGGCGGACCCACCATGGCGCCCTTCCCGACCGCCGTGGTGTCGAAGGTGAAGGTGCCGAGACCGCCGGGCATCGGCGTACCGGCTGCGGAGTCATAGACCTGGATCTGCCAGGTATCGACGCCCGCCGCGGTCGCCGTCCTCGACATGTAGACGTCGAGCGTCACCGGCCGACCAATATTGTCGTAGGCCACGATCGAACTCTTCGACGAGTAGGAGGCCGGCGTGGGGGGACCGGCGATGATGGCCGCACTGGGATCCAGATTGCCGTTGACGGTCGCCTGCGTCGAAGGCTGCGCCTGAAGCTGCGCCTGGCTGATGTTGACGATCTGCATGCCGGCGGTGCTGTTGGTGGAAATCGCGGTCACCGCGCCGGGGTAACCCATGAGATAGAAGCCGGCCGCATTGACCAGATTGCCCTGGCTGTCGGGCACGAACGAGCCTGCGCGCGTCAGGAATTGCTGCGTGCCGGTCGGGTCCGAGACCACGAAGAAGCCGTTGCCCTGCACGGCAAGGTCCGTCGTCGACGTCGTGAAAGACATGTGCCCGGGATCGGTGATGGCATAGCGGACATGGGTCTCGACCGCGCCGGAGTCGTAGTTGCCGGAACCGCTCTTGAGGATCAACGAGGAGAATTCCGTCGAAGCCCGCTTGTAGCCGGTCGTATTGACGTTGGCGATATTGTCCGAAACCGTCGACAGCTTGTTGGATTGTGCTGCCATGCCCGAAACACCGGTGCGCATTACGCCGTACAGGCTCATGGATGGGGCTCCTATGCTAGGTTGCGCCTACACTGGCCGCTCTTGCTTGCGCGAGGCTGACGGTGCCGGGGTGCCGTTGCGTCACGCTCATGCCGAGCCCGGCTGGCAGAACGAGCGCGCCTGGTCCGTCCACGCGCCGAAGCCGGAAGACACGAGATGCGCGACGATATGGCAGATGTAGCGCTTCTGTGCCGGCCGGTTGTCCGGGCCCGCATTGTAACGGGCGACCGCCATGGTCCAGCTTCCCTCGCGCTGCTTCAGCTCCTTGAGGAAGCGCGCGGCGTAATCGACGTTCTTCGCGGGATCGAACATTTCTCGCACCGAGCTGAATTTTTCGGCGTGATAATGATGATTGATCTGCATGCAGCCGAGATCGATCAGCCGGGTGCCCTTTCGTCTCATTGCCTCGAAGCTGGCCATCGCGTCGTCGACGTTTCCGGCAAATATCGTCTGGCCTTCGGCGCCGAGCGCATAGGGATGCAACACGCCCCGGCGTCCGGTCTCGGTCAGCCCCACCGCGTAGAGGATGCCGAGCGGAATGCCGTGAAGCCGGGCCGCGCGCGCCATCTCGCGCTCGCAGGGACGCGCGGGATCCGCCCTGCCCGCCGCGGCGGCGCTACAGATAAACAGCGCCGCGGCGATGATGCGGCCCAACGTCCTGGCCATGGCGAGTCTCCTGGTTGGCCTGCTGGTCCTTGCGCGGTTGCCGCGCTCCGTCCTGCGACTGGCCGGGCGATGCACCGGATTCGCCTTGTGCGCCCTGCGGCTGCGGCTGTCCGGAGAACGAATTCTGCGACTGCGGCGAGCCGGGCTGAAACCCGTCCAGCGCGCCATGCCGGACCGGTGCGACGTCGGCGACATAACCGGCCGACTGCATGAGCTCGCGGATCGAGTCCCGCTGCTGGTCCAGCATCTGACTGGTGTCCTTGCGGTCGGCCGCCAGGTGGACGGAAACGGCAGCGCCGACCAGGCGGAGTCGTACGGTGACGTTGCCAAGCGCGGCAGGCTCGAGGCTGATCGTCAGGGTCTTGAGCGGCTGCTCCGCGACACTGTCCCGGACTGATGCCAGGCTGGACGCGGCGGGAGATTGCGGAACGGCGGAGCCCTCCAGTTCTGACAGCACGGCCTTCGCGATTTGCGCGCCGGCCGTGAACGGCTGCACCGGCGGAAGATGGGTCTCCTGCTGCACCACGGTGAGCTTAGTCGCTGCCGGCAGCGCCTCGCGCCCCCCGCCTCTTGCGGAACGTTCGATACTGGCCGCAACGGCTTCGAAACCGTCCGCAGCGGGTGCTGGATGTGGATGCGTCGCATCTTCCGACGACGCGTCGATGGCCTGCGGCGCATCGGCCGGAGCGCGGCTCCCGGATTCGGCAACATCCTTTCTCGCGCTGGCAGCGTTCGTTCCCCGCAGCTCGCGCGAGAGCGTGGGCCGCCCTTTGCGCGCGGGCGCAGCCTCCTCGCCGTCATCGGCCGTTTGCGTCCGCGGCTTCACGTCCGGCGGTACGGTGGGGAATGGCGGCGCAGTCGAAGCGAAAGTCGACTTATCGGGGCAATCCACCGCCGCCGCACCATCTGATTTCGCGGACAGGCTCGACGCATCCTGGTCCTCGGCCGTGTCCGCCGGCTTGCGCGCGGGACCGTCGCCGGGTTTGTCGAGCTCCGCCAGCAGCGCGGCACGGGCGCGGAGCAGGCCCGGCTTGATCGACTCACTCCGGTCCTGATCGCCCGACGCGCGACGCGCCGGGCTCGCGACCGCGTGAAGCAGATCGCGGAATCCCGCGTTTGCGGGGGCGCCAACACCTTTTCCGGAGCGTGCCATCCCACGGGCATTGATCGCATCGGCGATGACGGGGAAGAATTGGCCGGCGGTTCCGTCGAGCTTGGTCATGGGCGGCGATCCTTGGTGAGGAGTTCAAGCTCCGCGAGTTGCTTCTGCGCGCGCGCAAGCAATGCGGCCGACGGGCCAAGATCGAGACGTGCCGGCGTGGGCGGCGGATTTTCGGCGGCGAGGACGCCGGAGGGTCCGGTGGTCGGTTTGCGGGCGTCGAACAGGAGCTGAAGGGCCGCAGTGAGAAGCGGGGCATCCCGCTCCGGCAATTTCGACCGATCAACCGCCTTCAGCTCGGCGAGGCCGCCTTCATAATCGTCCGTGAGCGCCCGCGCCGCGCCGCGCAGCAAATGCGCGCGCTCGCTTTCCTCATGGCCGTCCGGACTGAGCGGCAAGGCCTGCTCGCCTGCGAGCCGCGTCACGGCGAGGCGACCGCGGATCAGCGCAGCCCGCGCGATCCCCAGATAGAGCTTGAGGCGGCTCGCACGATCAAGTCGCTGCAACATCGACGACAGCCGCTCGAAGCGGCGCTCGTCGAGCGCCAGGCTCGAGCGCGTCAGGGCGGACGAAAAGCGTTGCCAGAAGTCGCCGGCAAAAACCGAATTGCCGTAGTGCCTGACATAGGCTTGCGTCAGAAACTCGAATTTGTCGAAGTCTTCCGCCTGGCCGACCAGCACGATCTCGCGCCGCAGGGCGGCCTCTTCGACCAGCGTGCCCGGCAACAACAGGCGGGCCTCGTCGAGGCGCTCGATCGCGGCCGGCGCATCCGAATTGGCGAGCAACGCTCCCAGCACCAGGGCGATGTGACCGCCGACGCCCGAGGGAACCGTGCGCGGCCTGACGTCCTTCAGGATCTCCCGCGCCTCGTCCTGGCGGCCTTCGACAAAGGCCAGCGCGCCGTCGAACAGCCGCCCGTCGACGTTCAATTGGTCGCGCGCAAGCTTGCGCACGATCTGCGGGGCGCCGCCGCTCAGCAGATAGACCACGACCGCCTGGCCATTCTGCGGATTGCTCCATACGGCGGGATCGGCGGCGAGAAACTTCTCGCCGACCTGCCGGATCAGCGCCGGGTGCCGGCCGTGCGCCGCGGCGTCGCCGCGCGCAATGCCATCCTGTACCGCCTGCAACGACCGAACCAGCTGGTACGGCTCGGCGGACGACGCGGCTGTCTCCGCCGACGGCGTCCCGGCAAGCGCCGTCGTCGCCATGAGTGGCAGCGACAGCAACCACCTGCAAGCCGATCGTAGTCCGATCACGGGCGCTTCTCCCTGATCAGAATCTCGATGCGGCGGTTTTGCGCCGCGGCCGGATCGTCCGGCAGTTTTGGACGCCGATCCGCGTAGCCTTCGACATGATCGATCCGGCGCGGATCGACGCCGGAGCGAACCAGCATGTAGTACGCCATCTGCGCGCGCGCGGTCGAAAGCCGCCAATTATCATAGTTCTCTGACCGGTACGGCCGATTGTCGGTATGGCCGCGAACGATGATCGCGCCCGGGCGCTTCGTCAGCAGCGGACCGATCTGGTCGATGACACGGATGAGTTCCGGACGCGGTTCGGCAGAGCCTAGCGCGAACATGCCGAAGTTTGCGTCGTCGGTCAGGCTGATCAGCAGCCCTTCCTCGACCTGACGGACTTCCACCGCCGGCCCGGCGCCCGCCTTGATGTCCGACAAGGCGTCAGCGATCGCGGCCTCGAACTGCCTGGCGGTGGGCTGCCCGCCGGCGCCGTCGCGCGGGTCGGTTTGTTTCGCGGCTTCGGAGGACGGCGGCTGCACCGTCGCACCGGCTCGGGCGACGGCTTGGGCATTGCCCGGCGCGTTGGCCGGGGCACCGCCGTCGCGGCCCGGCAACGAGGCGCCGGAACCTTGGGGCAGCAAAGGAGACAGGTTCGCGGACGGCACCGCCGGGCTCCCGTCACCAGCAGGTCCCGTCTCGTCCAATTTGCCACGGGCCTGGCCCGCGTCCTGTCCTTTTTCACGGAGAGCGGTCTTTGGATCAGGCTCGCTGTCGGTCGCCCGCTCGGCGTCGTTCGCGGCCTGCGGCGCAAGCCTCCAGTAACCGGGATCGAACGGATCGCGATAGGCATCGCCGCCCTTCAGGCCGTCCTCGGCCACGGAGGTCAACGCCCCCGCGCGCCGCTGGCCGGACGCTTCGTTCGCGTTGGTCGCGATCTCGCTCAGCGTGACGTAGGGGTCGCGAAACAGAACCTTCTCTTCATAGAAGGGCGGCTTCTCGGCGGTGGGCGAATCCCCGCGGCGCTCCTCGTTGGGCCCCGCAGGCTTGCGCTTGCCGTCCTGACCTTCGGCCGCGGGCGGATCCTTCTTAGTGATATCCTTCAGCCCCTTTGGCGCCGGCGCGTTCTCTGAAAGCTTGATCGGATTGAAATAGCTCGCCACGATCTGACGCTGATCCTGGTTCAGCGCGCTGAGCAGCCACAGCACCAGGAAAAATGCCATCATGGCAGTCATGAAGTCCGCATAGGCGATCTTCCAGACGCCGCCCTTGATCGGCGCATCGTCGAACGCGCTGCGACGCCGGATGATGACGAGTTCTGGCTTGACGTCGCTCATTACCGGCGCGCTTCCTTCAGCCGTGCCGTCCACGCCTGCATCTGCGTCTCGATCACGGTCTGATCAGCCACGATGCGGATTTCGAGCGTCTCGGCCGCCTGGTACACGATACTGCTGTGCCCGGCCGCCTGGATTTGCGCCTTGACTCGTTCCAAAAGGTCCGCCGGTCCGCTGATCCGGAACACCGGCACCGGCGAGCTGCCCGTCAGCGCCGAAATCTGCTCGATCAACGCCTCGACGGCCTTGTCGCGGATCGCATCCACTAGGAACGGCTGCAGGATGCGGGCCACGGCGCTTGCGATGTTGGCTTCGAGTTCGCGGCAGGCGGCACCAAAACCATTGACGATCGCAACCGCCTGCTGGTCCGACCATTTGGCGCGTTCCTCACCAAGCCGGACCGCGCTGCGGACGCGCTCCTCCGCCAGCCCGGCATTGCCTTCCGCAAGGCCTGCGGCATAGCCGCGCCGATACGCCTCGTCCAGAAAATCGGGTGGCGGCGCTTCCGTCTTCGGTACGGGCGCCGGCTGCGGTTCTCGCCTGATCTCCCTCTGCTTCGCGGCGGGCTCGGGGATCTTCGGCTTCTCGGCGGCCCTGGCACGGCCATTCGCGTCGAACTGCGGCAGGAACTTTCCGATTGCCGCGTTCATGCCGCCTCCTCCCGGCGCATCCATTCTTTCAGGATCGCCGCGGCCTGCGTCTGGTCGAGACGCACGATCTGCTCAAGCCGCTTCTGCGGGGTCCGCTGCATCTTGCCCTCGAGATCCTCCACCAGATTCAGCTCTTCCTGCTCGGTTGCCGTCAAGGCGGCGGCCTCGAGCTCGGCGGCGGCCTCCGCGGCCTCCGCCTGCTCCTGCTGCGCGCGATGGGCCAAAATGCCGTTGACAGCCGGGCGCAGGCCGAACCAGACCAGCATCGAAGCGACGGCCAGGATGGTGACCGCATTGATGATGCTGCCCAACTGCCTGTTCAGCATCTCGACCAGCCCGATCGGCGGCACCGGCGCCAGTTCGCGCGAGCCTTCGACGAAGTCCACCGCCGTCACCTGGATCTGGTCGCCGCGCTGCCGGTCGATGCCGCCGGCGGTGGCGGCGAGCTGGCTGATCTCCGCGATCTTGCTGTCCACGATCGCCTGATTGGTCTTGTCGCCGAGATCGGCGACGAGCCGCGTCCGGTTGATCAGGACCGCGATGAAGAGCTTCTTGACGGAATAGCCGTCGCTGACGGTCGTCGTTGTCTTGGACGAGACCTCGAAATTGGTCACATCCTCGCGCCGCTGTTTCTCCTCGTTGGAATTCTTGGTGCCGCCGGCATTGACCTGCTGATCCGGAAGATTCTGCTGCACCGTCGTCGGCGTCTGGCGATCGGCGTTCTGAGACGTTTCCTTTTCCCGGACGTTGCGGACCGAGCGCTCCGCGCGCGATTCCGGATCGTAGACGGTCTCGTTGATCTGGCGCTTGTCGGTCGAGAGCTGCGGCGCGACGCTGACCTCAAAATTGTCGAGGCCGAGATAGGGCGTCAGGGCCTTTCGGATATTCTCCTGCACCATGCCGCCGACCATCTTCTGAAGGCTCGCCATCTTGGTCGGCGCCGTACTCGCCTCATCCTCCTCGGCCAGCAACATCGAGCCGTCGGCATCCAGAACCGTCACCTTCTCCCGCGTCATGCCGGGAATGGCAGCGGCGACCAAATGACGGATCGACTGCGCCGTGCGGGCCTCGATCGCGCCGTCGGTCCGCAGCACCACCGAAGCGGACGGCGGCTGCTGGGTCGCGCGAAACGAGCCGCGCACCGGCAGCACGATATGGACCCTGGCCGCCTTGACGCCCTTCATCAGCTGAACGGTGCGGGCGATCTCGCCTTCGAGCGCGCGGAGCTTCGTCACCTCCTGCATGAACGAGGTCAGGCCGAGCGAGCCGATCTTGTCGAACAGCTCGTAGCCGGAATTGGCGCTGGTCGGCAGCCCCTTCTCGGCCAGCAGCATTCGCGCCTGCATGGTCTGGCTCGGCCGCACCGAAACCGCGTCGCCGGCCGCGTTGACATCGAATGCGATGCTCTGCTCGCGTAGCGCGGCGCCGATGCGCGTCACGTCCTCGCGGGTCAGTCCGGTATAGAGCGATTCGAATTCCGGCCGGCTGAGATAGTAGGCGCCGCCGACGACGGTCACGAGGACGGCAAAGCCGATCAGCCCCAAGGCCATCAGGCGCCGCGGTCCAAGCTCCAGCAGATTATTGAGCAGCTGCTGTATCTGCGCGCGACTGAGCATGAGACCTCGTACCGATGCGAATGCCCAAGACACTCCGCTGCCAACCTTGTCTGAGGGTTGCGCGTACGGGCAGTCACATCAGCCGTCTTGCAGGCGTTGCGGATACGAGGATCGCAAGGCCTGACGGCATGCGCAGGCAATTCGCGCCGCGACCCGCGACGCGCGCCGTTTCGAAATGACAACGATCTGGATTGGATTGCGCCCGCGCCCGGGCGCCCTCACGCAGGCTTCGACGATAAAGACCGCGCTCCGCCAGGAGCGCGGTCTATTTGCCGCCGCCGCTTACTTGAAGAGCGACAGGATGCTCTGGCTGTTCTGGTTGGCGATCGAGAGCGCCTGCACGCCGAGCTGCTGCTGAACCTGCAGCGCCTGCAGCCGGGTGGACTCCGCGTTCATGTCGGCATCGACCAGCTGGCCGATGCCGCGGGTCACCGAATCCATCAGCGACTTCACGAAGTCGGTGTTGTTCTGAATGCGGTTCTTGATGGCGCCTAGGTCGGCGGCGGACTGGCTGACGGTATTGATCGCCCCCACGACCTGCGCGATCAGGCCGTCAAGCGTGGTCTGGTCGGCCACGGAGTCGGTCAGCGCGCCGATGTTCATGGTGTCGATCGAGACGCCGGTTGCGCCGCTGACGGTATCAAGAATGCCGGCCTGCGCGTTGGTATAGAGCGAATAGTTGGCGACGGTGACCGTGATCGTGTTGATGGTCGGCGTACCGCCGACGCGCGAGAACGACGACACCAGGTTGACGGTCGCCGGCGTCGTGGCATTCGTGCTGAGCCAGTTCACGCCGTTGAACGTCGCCGAGTTGGCGGTGTTCTTCATGTCCTGCTGGATCTGGGTGATTTCCGACTGGATCTTGGTGCGGTCGATGCCGGCGGTCTTGGCCTCGACCAGCAGCGCCTGAAGCTTGTTCAGGCCACTGGTACCCTCATTGCCCAGGACGGCCGTGAGCGCGGTATATTCGGTATCGACCGTCGCCGCCGACAGGCCGAGCGAGTCGGATACCGCCGACAGCGCGGAATTGTCGGCGCGCATCGAGGTCGCGATCGACCAATAGGCCGAATTGTCGGACGCGGTCGCCACGCGCTGGCCGGTCGAAATCCGATTTTCGGTGGTCTGCATGCTGGTGCTGACCATCCGCAAGGTCTGCAGCGCCGTCATCGCCGCGGAATTCGTAAGCAAGGAAGCCATGATTGATGTCCCTTTGATCGTGGAATTGAGTTTGCTGGGGACATACCGGGCTTGCACCGGTACGACGGGGCGGCATCATGCCTTTGGGTCATGGATGGAAGTCGAGAACCCAACCGATCGTAGCGGGAGGATATCGGCCGAAGCTTGCGCGAAGCTTGGCACCAGGGAGGCGCGTCGGGAGCGGACGGTCCAGCGGCATCACAACAAGATAAAGGCCGCGCTCGCGGGAGCGCGGCCTCTTCCGCCCGAATGGTCCGGGCTTAGCGGAACAGCGACAGGATGCTCTGCGTGTTCTGGTTGGCGATCGACAGCGCCTGTACGCCGAGCTGCTGCTGGACCTGGAAGGCCTGCAGGCGGGTCGATTCCGCGTTCATGTCGGCGTCCACGAGCTGACCGATACCGCGCGTCACCGAGTCCATCAGCGACTTCACGAAGTTCGTGTTGTTGTCGATGCGGTTCTTGATGGCGCCGAGATCGGCCGCGGACTGGCTGACCGTGTTGATCGCCGCCGTGACCTGCGCGATGAAGCCATCGAGCGTGGTCTGGTCGGCGGTCGAGTCAGTCAAGGCCCCGATGTTGATCGTGTCGATCGAAGCGGCGCCGCTCACTGTGTCGAGAATGCCGCCCTGGGCGTTGGTGTAGAGCGCATAATTGGCGACGGTCACCGTGATCGAGTTGATCGTGGGCGTGCCGCCGACGCGGGAGAACGACGACACCAGGTTGACGGTCGCCGGCGTGGTTGCCGTCGTGCTCAGCCAGTTCACGCTGTTGAACGTCGCCGAGTTGGCGGTGTTCTTCATGTCCTGCTGGATCTGGGTGATTTCCGACTGGATCTTGGTGCGGTCGATGCCGGCGGTCTTGGCTTCAACCAGCAGCGATTGCAGCTTGTTGAGGCCGCTCTTGCCGTCGCTGCCGAGAACCGTGGTCAACGCGGTGTACTGCGTATCGACGGTCGCGGCCGACAGACCGAGCGAGTCGGAGACGGCCGACAGCGCGGAGTTGTCGGCACGCATCGAGGTCGCGATCGACCAATAGGCCGCGTTGTCCGAAGCGGTGGCAACGCGCTGACCGGTCGAGATCCGGCTTTGCGTGGTGGCCATGCTCTGGCTGATCGACTGCAGGGTCTGCAGCGCGGTCATGGCGGACGAGTTCGTGAGGAGGCTTGACATTAAGAATGTCCCTTTATGTACGCGTTAACTTTTTCAGGGGGACATACCGGGCTTTCACCGGTTCGGCAGGGCGGCATCATGCCTTTGGACTGATAGGGTTGAGGTCCAACCTGACGTGGCCTCCTCACTACCAGCCGAACGTTAGCCTTAGCTTAAGGCAGGGCCTCATTTAGCCACAATAAAGCGGCCGCGCATTTGCCTTCCGGTAACGATGAGCGACCGGCGGCGGCGGGTTGCGCTACGAAAAGGAGCGAACCAGCCCGGAGACCAGCAGATTCCAGCCGTCGATCAGCACGAAGAACAGCATCTTGAACGGCAGCGCGATCACCGTGGGCGGCATCATCATCATGCCCATCGACATCGTCAGCGTCGCCACGATCATGTCGATCACGAGGAATGGCAGGATGATCAAGAAGCCGATCTCGAACGAGCGTCGCAGTTCGGAGATCATGAACGCCGGGATGATGACGCGCATGTCGATGCGCTTGTCGTCGAACTTCTTGCGGAAACTTTCGGCTGCAAGTGCCTCGAACGTCTGCAAATCCTTCTGGCGCACGTGGGCCAGCATGAACTCGCGGAACGGATCCGATATCCGCAAATAGGCCTCCTCCTCGGAGATCTCGTTCTTCATCAACGGCTGGACGCCGGTTTCCCACGCCCGATCGAATGTCGGCGCCATGACGTAGAACGTCATGAACAGCGCCAGGCTGATCAGGACCAGGTTTGCCGGCGTGGTCTGCAGGCCGAGACCGGCGCGGAGAAACGACAGCGCGACGGCAAAGCGGGTGAAGCTCGTCACCATGATGAGCAGCCCCGGCGCCACCGACAGCACCGTGAGCAGCGCCATCAACTGGACGATCCGGCCGCTGGTGCTGCCGTTTCCCGGCGGGAGCAGCGAGCCAAGGTCCGGAATCTGGGCCGTTGCCGCCTCCGGCAACAACACCAGCAACGTCACAAGCAGCAGCTTTCTCACTGGATCACCAACGTCTCGATAATCAATTCGCGAACCTTGCCTGACGACCTCACATTGGCGCGCTCGGCCAGGTCGTCGCGCAGATGCTGGAGGCCGCGGGCACCCTCGAACTGCGCCGCCGAGGCCGACCTTAGATAGATCACGATATCCTCGCTGATGTGAGCCGCGAGGATGCCGGCTTCCTCTTCGTCGAGGCTGTCGGTCACCATCGAGGCTTCGACGCGCGCCCAGTTGTTGGCGGGCGCGGCGAGATTGGTCACGATCGGAGACAGCTTTCTCAGCCTCGCACTGCCGGCGTATCTCGTGGCGATGGGCGCCGGTGCGGCGTTCTTCCTGGCATCGACGACACGCTCCGCCGTCGCGATCAGATGCAGACCGGCAAGCGCACCGGCGCCGATCGCCATCAGGGTCAGGATGAAGAACGCCGCCGTCAGGCGCATGACGTTGCCGGTCCCCGCCGCATCGCCCGGCTCGCCCCGGGATCAGAATGGCGCCACGGTGTCATAGATCCTGTGTCCCCAACCCGGTTGCTGCACATCCGTCAGGCGTCCGCGTCCGCCGTACGACACGCGCGCTTCGGCGATCTTCTCGTAGGAAATGGTGTTGCCGCGCGAGATGTCCCGGGGGCGAACGATGCCCCCGACGTTGAGCACACGCATTTCCGCGTTGACACGAAATTCCTGCGAGCCGCTGATCATCATGTTGCCGTTCGGCAGCACGTCGGTGACGATTGCGGCGACCGACAGCTTGATATCCTCGGTTCGGTCGATCTGTCCAGCGCCCTTGGTCGACGAGCTCGCGCTCAGATTGGCCTTGCCTTCACCGGTATCCTGCCAGCCCGCGATATTGGCCAACCAGTCGAGACCGACCTTGATCTGCGAATCGCGCGAGCGGTCCGTCTTGTTGTCGAGCTTGGCCTTGTCCTGCATCGAGATGACCACCGTCACCACGTCGCCGACGCGCCGCGCGCGGGGGTCGCGGTAAAGGTCGGTGCCGTCATCCCAGGTCGAACGAAAGCTGACCGGCGTATGGGCGTGCGGCGTGACCGGAATGGGATAGGCCTGCGACCTCAATCCGGTGCCGACCGGGGAAAGCTGCGGGCCCCGCAACACATCGGACGGATCCTGGGCACAGCCGCCCAGCATCATGAGTGAAAAAACGAGCACAGGCTTCTTCATTTACCGGTCTTTCCGTCATCCACACGACGCATGCCGCCGAGCAGGTCGGCGAGATGCGCCGCGCGTGCCGAATCCATTTCGTTGAAGATGGCGCTCGAATTCTTGGGGCTGAGCTTCGCCAGCACCGCTGCGGCCGTTTCGTCCGACATGCCCGCGATATGGGTCGCAGCGGCTTCCGGTCGCATGCGTGAATAGATTTCGACCATCGACGCCTCGGCCTTCTTCAGGAACTCGTCCCGGAGCGCCATCCATTTTTCGTATTCGGCGCGCTTGGCTTCGACTTCGGCGATCCGCTCGCGAAGCCTGGTCTCGGCCTTCTCCAGTTCCTTCATCTGCCAGGCCAGCCGGGCATCCATGGCGGGGTCGGCAACGTTGCCGCAGAATTGCGCGACCTCGGCTTCCGCCGGAGCGGCCGCGGGAGGTATCGGCTTCGGCGAAGCCGCCGTGGCTCTGGCCGCGCGCGGCGCAGCCGGCGGAATGTCAGGCGCGGGAGTAGCGCCGGTGATCAGCGGCCCGGTGTCTTCAGCGGCTCGCGCCCCGGGCCTCGCCGCGGCAGCGTCAGCGGGGAATGCCTGGACGGGCAGAACCGGCTTCGGCGCCGCCACGACGCGCTTCTGCACCGACGGCCGCACGTCCAGCGGCCTCGATGGCTTCACATCGTCCAGCGCCACCCCCGAAGAGGCGCTCGCCAGCAGACAAGCGGCCGCCAGCAGGACTTCCGATCTGTAGTTCAGCGTCAACATCAGGCGGCGCGCAATTCCTGTTCGAGAACCGAGCATTGCGCGATCAAGCTTGCACGACGCTTGCGCATCATTGCACGATGACGTCCGCCTGCAGCGCACCCGCCGTCTTGATCGCCTGCAGGATCGCGATGATGCCGGACGGTTTCAGGCCGATCTGGTTCAGGCCGCGCACCAGACGCTGCAGATCGACACCGCTGAGAATCGCCACCTGGGCGCCGGGCTCGTTGACGTCGACATAGGTTTGCGGAACCACCTTCGTCTCGCCGCGCGAGAACGGGTTTGGCTGCGACACGACCGGAAGCTCGGTCACGCGGACGGTCAGATTGCCGTGGGTCACGGCGACCGTCGATATCCGGACGTCCCGCCCGATCACCACCGTGCCGGTTCGCTCGTTGATCACGACGCGCGCCCGGGTGTCCGGCTCGACGGTCAGTTCGCCAATCTCGGCGAGAAAGCGCACCGGCCCGACGTTGCGGGGTTTCGACAGCACGATCGTTCGGTAATCGCGTTCAAAGGCGATCTGGGCCCGGTAGCGGCCGCCGGCATAGCGGTTGATGGCGTCGAGAATGCGGGTCGCCGTGACGAAGTCCGGATTCTTCAGCTCGAGCACGAGGAATTCCATTTCATGGAAACTTCCCTGCACCGCACGCTCGATGAGCGCCCCGTTTGGAATGCGGCCGGCGGTCGGCGTCCCCTGCGTGACGTTTTGCGCCTGCCCTCCCACATTGAAGCCCGCGACGGTGACGGAGCCTTGCGCCACCGCATAGACGGTCCCGTCCGCAGCGCGCAACGGGGTCATGACCAGCGTTCCCCCCAGCAGCGAAGTGGCGTCGCCGAGCGACGATACGGTCACGTCCATGCGCTCGCCCGGCTCGATCGACGGCGGCAGGTCGGCGGTCACCATCACGGCAGCGACGTTGCGCGTGCGCAACGTCGTCGGCCGTGCCGTGGGATTGGTATTGTCGTTCCTGACGTTGATTCCCATGTTGTCGAGCATCGACTGCAGGGACTGCTCGGTAAACGGCGCGTTGCGTAGCGTGTCGCCCGTGCCGTTAAGACCGATCACGAGCCCGTAACCGACGATCTGGTTTTCGCGCAATCCCCTGAGATCGGCGATGTCCTTGATGCGGACGGCGGCCTCGGCGCCGGCGGCCGAGCAAACGAGGATCAACGCCAGCAGCCATCGGACCATCATCCGTCAACGACCTTTATGGTACCATCCGGCTGGACGACGCCCCGGATGATCACGCCGGTATCGGTATTCCGGACCGGGATCAGCGTGCCGGCGGCGCCCGATTGCATCGCCGAGCCATACGTCACGATCGACAGGCCGCTGTCCTCGACGATGACCTTGACGATTGCGCCGCGGGCCACGGCCCACGGCTCGTCGACGGCATTGGTCGGGATCGGCTGGCCGGGCAGCAGCGAACGGCGCGCCATGCGTCCCACCACGGCCTGGCGACCATCGATGAACAGCGCGACGCCGAGAAGATTGGGCGCGAAAGCGCGCTCGGTGATCATCTCGTCCTTGATCACCTCGCCGGCGCGGATCGCAACTGAAGGCACCGGCAGGCGACGCTCCTCGCCGGCCGCCGCTTGCGCGAAAGCGACAACCAGCAGCGCGGCCAGCGCCCCGCGTCGCATCAACCCGACCGAGTTCAACATCGGACCACCGAACTAGCGAAGCCCCTTCGAGACGGTCGACGCCATCTCATCCGATGCCGTGATGACCTTGGCGTTCATTTCATAGGCGCGCTGGGCGGAGATCAGTTCGGTGATTTCCTTCACCGGATCGACGTTCGACGCCTCGAGATAGTGCTGGTTGATCTTGCCGTAGCCGGCATCGCCGGGCAGACCCACGACCGGCGTGCCGGACGCCGTGGTTTCGCGATAGAGATTGCCGCCCAGCGGCTCGAGGCCCGCCTCATTGGCGAAGTTGGCGAGGTTGAGCTGGCCGATCTGTCGCGGGTTCACTTCGGTGTCGAGCTTGGCGTAGACTTGGCCGGTCTTGTTGACCGTGACCTCGACCGTTCCCTGCGGCACCGTGATGGCGGGATCGATCTGGTAGCCGTCCAGCGTCACGAGCTGGCCATTGGCGTTGGTATTGAAGGAGCCCGCGCGGGTATAGAGCACGTCGTTGTTCGGCCCCAGGATCTGAAACCAGCCGCGACCGTTGATCGCCATGTCGTAGGTATTGCCGGTTTGCGACAGCGCGCCCTGAATGTGCAGCTTGCGCACCGCCGCGGAACGGACCCCCAGACCCATGTTGGCCCCTTCGGGAATAGGCGACGACCCCGCGGTGTTGGGAACGCCCTGCATGCGGTCCATCTGGTAGAACAGGTCGGTGAACTCCGCCCGCGCCCGCTTGAACGAGGTGGTGTTGATGTTGGCGATATTGTTCGCGATGACCTCGACGTTGGTCTGCTGCGCGTTCATGCCGGTGGCCGCGATGGCGAGCGATTTCACTGGTTCATTCCTTCAGGTCAGATCGCCATCCGGGCGACTTCTTGGTAGGCCTGCACGACCTTGTCGCGAACCGCGACGGCGGTCTGCAGCGCCTGCTCCGCCGACATCAGGGCCTCGACGACCCGCCGTGTCGATTCCTTGCCCTGGATCGCCGAGATCGACGCCGCTTCGCCGGCCTTCAGCGTCCCGATCGCGTCCGACGCCACTTGCTTGAAAACGAAGTCGAAACCGAGCTCGCCGCCCGGCTGCACGGTGCCGGCCGCAGGCGACACCACATTCGTCTCGGCCGAGCGGGCGACCGCCTGGCCCGCCGCAATCGCCGTGGAAGAGACCGCTTCGAGCATTGTCAACTCCTCAAGAGGTCGACGGTCATGCCCAGCATCGACCGCACCTGTTTCACGACCTGAAGATTGGCTTCATAAGATCGATTGACTTCCCGCATGTCGGCCATTTCGATCAGCATGTTGACGTTGGGCAGCTTGACATAGCCGGCCTTGTCGGCGGCGGGATGCCCGGGCTCGTACTCCACCCGGAACGGCGTTCGGTCGACCCCGACCTCCTTGACCTTCACGAGCTGCGCGCCGGCGGCGCGGTCCATCGCCGCGTCGAACGTGACGGTCTTGCGCTGATAGGGGTCCGCGCCGGCGGTGCGGCCGGTGGAGGTCGCATTGGCGAGGTTCTCCGACACGATCCGCATCCGCGTCGACTGCGCCTCCAATCCGGAGCTCGCGACCGACATCGATGCCTGCAGGGAATCCAGCATTCAAACCACCCTAAGCTTTTGCGCTAGACAGCAGCATGCGGTGAAACGACCGCACGATCGCCGTGTTCATCGAATAATCACGGTTCACGTCGCCGCCCTTGACCATTTCCTGTTCGAGGCTGACGGAATTGCCGGAATGCACGACCTCCCAGCTGTCCTTCTTGGCGGTGGCCCGTGTGTCGGTATCGACCGCGCTCAGCTGCATGTGAGCCGGCGACGTCATGGCCAGCCTGATCGGCACGCCGTCGAGAACCTTGCTGAAGGGCTCGACGTCGCGCGCCTTGAATCCGGGCGTGTTGGCATTGGCGACGTTGGCGGCGATGGTCGACTGACGAAGCTCGAGCCAGCGCGCCTGAGACGATGCGAGTTCGAAGAGATATAGCGGTCCCATGGCGATTCAAATTCCGTCCGTTCGCAGCAACAATGGACCCGCAAGCTTTTCCCAGGCTGTTGCCGGGGGTTCTTTCGGCGCCTCTAATTGACCTTCGCGGCGCGCGGCGATTGCCGCGACTGCAGGAAGTAGATGATCTCGGCGACGGGACGGAAGAACTCCCCCGGAATCACCTGGTCGACCTGTACCGCTTCGTAGAGTGCGCGCGCCAGCGCCCGGTTCTCGATCACCGGGATATCGTTCTGTTCGGCGACCTCGCGGATCTTCAGCGCGATGGCGTCGGCGCCCTTGGCGAGGACGAGGGGCGCCGGATTCTCGTCGCGATGATATCGCAACGCTACCGCGTAATGCGTCGGATTTGCGATCACCAGAGATGCCTTCGAGGCGGCGGCGATCATCCTGCGGCGCGACCGGTCGCGCGCCAGGGACCGCAGCCGCGCCTTCACCAGCGGATCGCCTTCCGCCTGCTTGTGCTCGTCCTTCAGTTCCTGCCTGGTCATGCGCAACTCGCGCCGCCAGTGGAAGCGCGACCAGGCCAGATCGAGCGCGACCAAGAGGATGGTCGTGATGCAGATCGCCGAGACGATCCGCATGGCGATCGAGAGGATCATCTCCGGTAGCGCCGCCGGGTCGGTATACATCGCCTCGAATGCCCGTGCCTCGGACGCACGCAACATGAAGCCGACCACGAGGCTGACGGAAACCAGCTTGAATATTGCCTTGCCGAATTCCACGAGCCCCTGGGCACCGAACAGCCGGCTCCAGCCCTGGGCAGGCGAAATCCGCGAAAAGTTCGGCTGGATGCGATCAAGCACCAGCCGCGGCGCATTCTGAAGCAGCGACGACGCGAGTCCGAACGCGACCAGCACGACGACCATCGGCAACATGAAGCGGATGGCCTGCAGCCCGACCACCGACATGAGGTTCTGCGCGTCCGCGGCGGTGGTCAGGCGAATGCCGTCGGGATCGTCGAGGAAGCCCTTCAGGGTCGGCACGAGCTGCTGCACGCCCTGCCCGATCAGGAAGGACTGGATCACCATCAGCGCTGCCATCGAGGCGAAGATGGAAGCCTCCCGAGAAACCGGAATCTTGCCCTGTTCGAGGGCATCGCGGATCTTCTTCTCGGTCGGCTGCTCTGTCTTGCTCTCCTGATCGGATGCTTCTGCCATGCTTTTCAGCGGTCAGCGAAAGACCAGCTCATCCTCCTGTTCGGGGTTGAGCTCGATTTCGCCGCGCTCGGCGAGGTCGAGCGCGAGGTCGGTGATCACGCGTCGCGCTTCCATCACGTCGCGCTGATTCGACGGTTCGCCGATCGCCAGTTCGTGCTCCACCACGCGGCGGACGCGCGACGCCACGGACGACAGGATCAGTTCGCGGAAACTCCGGTCGGTGCCCTTCAGCGCCACGACGATGCGATCGGTCGGCACCTGGTCGAAGATCAAGGTGCGCGCCTTGGTCGTCAGGTTGACGACGTCATCGAAGGTGAACAGCAGTTCCTTGAGCACCTCGGCGGATTTCGGACGTTTCTCCGACAGGCTCTTCAGCATGTCCTCGATATGGCCGCGCTCCATCTTGTTGATGATGTCGGCGACCTTCGCATAGGTGTCCGCCCCCAGGTTCCGGGCGAAATTCAGCGTCAGGTCCTCGTGCAGCGTCTTCTCGATCATGCGCATCGCGTCGTCGACGATCGGCTTCAGGCTCAGCACGCGCCGCATCAGCTCGTTGCGCAGGCCGGATGGAAGCTGGCTCATCACCTTCGCGGCGCAGGCCGGTTTCACCTTGGACAGGATCAGCGCGGCGGTCTGCGGGTGCTCCTTGGAAAGGTAGCTCGCGAGCGAATTCTCCGACACCGACGACACGCGGTCCCACACCGAGCGACTCGAATTGCCCATCAGGTCGGACATGATCTGGGAGACCTGCTCGGGCGGCAGGACGTCGCCGAGCACGGCTTCGAGCCCGCCCAGCGTGCCGAGAATGTTCGCGCCCATGGAGAACTGCCGGGCAAACTCCTCGACGATCGCTTCCAGCTCCTGCGCCGTGATCGGCCGCAGCTCGGCCGCGGCCTTGGTGACGACGCGGATCTCCTGCGGCTCGAACTGCTGCAGGATGCTCGCGGCAGATTGCCGCCCCATCGCCAGCAGGAGCGCTGCGACCTTTTCCGTTCCGCCAAGCGCGGCGACGCCTCGCTGCTTGACGGGAGAGACGCCCACCGGTCCCGCCACGGTCAGACTTCACCGCTGCCGCCCAGCGGGCCGACAATTTCCGTGAGCGAGACGCCAAACCGCGAATTATCCTCCTCGACGACGACCACCTCGCCGCGCGCGACGATTCGGCCGTTGACCACGACGTCGACCGGCTCGCCGACCCGGTGGTCGAGCGGGACCACGGCGCCGCGGCCGAGTTTCATGAGATTGGCGACCGGAATGGTCGCGGAGCCCAGCACCACCTGCATCGTGACGGGGATGCGCAGGATCGCCTCGACATTGGCGAATTTCGCCGTCTCCTCCGCCGTTCGGGCGGCGATCTCAGCCAGCCGCTCCAGCGGCGACGTTGCCGATTCTCCGGAGGCCCGGTCGGGAGCAGACTCTTGTTCGAATGGGTTCGCCATCTTGTCATCGCCTCTTGGTCATTCACTTGCCGGAGCAGTGCCCCGGGGATTATCTGCCCGACTGCGCCTCTCCGCCGGACGACGGCTCGCGTTGGGTATCGCTGCGTTTCGGACTGTCCGCATCCGCTTCGCCCCCGGTCGCCGCAGCGAGTTGCGTTGAGCGGGCATCCAGCGCCGCGATGACGTCCTGGGCCTGGTCGATCTTCGTGTTCAGCACGGCCGCCAGTTGCGCGAGGTTGGCGGTCGAGTCGTGCGCCGCCTTGATGACGGTGTCGAACGCACTCGCCGTTTCGTGCACGATGGTCGAGAACTCGCCCTGATAGCTGCGCAGGCGCGCGAGTTCGCGTTGCATCCCGACCACCCGTATGCTGGTGAAGGCGAGCGCCATCAGCAGCACCGCGTCAACGAGATAGGATGTCATCGACAAACTCCCGCTTCTGATCGACGGGATCGGCAACCTGCATGGCGTAATAGCCGTCGAGCTGTCCGATCTGGCACCAGAACAGCACCTGGTTGTTGCTCTCCAGGCGGGCCAGCGTGCGTGGCGTCGCGTCCAGCTCGAGAACCTGCCCGACATGGAACTTGGCGACGTCGCCGAGCGGCAGCATGCGTTGCTCGAGGACGGCGCTCAGCGTCACCTCGGTTCGCTGGACTTCGCTCTCCATCTGCTCCCGCCAGTTCGGATCGGCGGCGCGGCCGTCGCTGACCACGACATGGGCGAGCTTCTGCCGCAGCGGGTTGAGCGCGGAATGCGGGATGATGAGGAACATCTGCCCGCCGCGGAACAGCGCCTGCAGCATGATATTGGCGCAGATCGACATGTTGCCGCTGCGGCCGATCGCCAGCGATGCCATGGCGGTCTCCACCCGCTCGAGGCGGAAGGTGACCTCCGAGATCGCCGAAAATGACGATTGCAGCGCCTTCGCGAACCGCTCGAACAGCACCTGCACCACGCGAAGCTCGATATTGGAGAACGACCGCTCGACGTCGATCGGCGGCTCGGCTCCGTCGGAACCGAACAGCGCCTCGACCATCGTGAACACGAAATCGCGGTCGAGCATGATGAGAATCCGGGTGTCCCACTGCTCGGCATAGAGCACCGCGGCGACGGCGTTCCCCTCATATTCCTTGATGATATCCCCGACGCGCCCGTTGCTGATGCCGCTGACCGAGAAATAACACGGCGTCCCCGCCATCGGCTGCAGGCTGTCCGTGCAGGTCGTCGCCATGCGATCGAAGATCACATTGAGCATCGGCATGCGGTCGATGGAAATACCCGCCGCATCGAGCAGGTAGTTCGGCAGGCGCTTCTGCTGCTCGATTTCGATCTCGTCCACCATCATGCCCGTGCAGCCTTCGGTTCGGATTCAATCGCCGCCGACTTGGCCGGCCCGGCAATCGTCTCGTTCTCCACGACGTCGATCGAGGGCCGCTCGGCTCCCGCGATCATCTTGCGGCCATGCTCCACGGCGATCTGCGGCATGGCGCCGTTCATGAAGGCGAGCAAGGTCTGCTTGACGATGATGTAGGGCCGACAGCGCTTCTCGCGCGTCGCCTTGATCTTCAGCGCGAACGGCGCGATGATTCCATAGGACAGGAAAATGCCGGCAAAGGTTCCGACCAGGGCCGCCCCGATGAAGCCGCCCAGCAGCTTGGGGGACTGATCGAGCGCCCCCATGGCCTTGATGACGCCGAGCACCGCGGCGACGATCCCGAGCGCCGGCAACGCCTCCGCCACCACGACCAGCGCATGGTAGGGAGCGAGCTTGCTCTTCACGATCGTGTGGATTTCCTCGTCCATCAGCGCCTCGATTTCGTGCGTGCGCGCGTTCCCCATGATGATCAGGCGCACGTAGTCGCATACGAAATGCAGCAGCGCCGGATCCGCGAGCACGCTGGGGAACGTCCTGAAGATTTCGGAGGAGGCCGGGTCGTCGATGTGCGCCTCCACCTCGTTGCGACCCTTGCCGCGCAACTCGCGCATCAACGCGTGCAGCGCCCCCAGCAGATCGAGGTAGTAGCGCTCGCCCGGCACCGCCCCGGTCAACGCCTGGACCGCCGCAAGCCCCGTGTCGACGATGACTTTCCAGGGATTGGCGACGATGAAGGTGCCGACGGCGGTACCGACGATGATCACGAATTCCCACGGTTGCATCAGAACGGCCAGATGCCCGCCCATCGCGGCAAATCCGCCAAGCAACGCGGCGATCGTGATGAGGATTCCCACGAGACTGACCAACGCACGGCTCCATTGCAGATTCAATTGTGGATATCTAGGTGGCGACGCTTGCGCGAGGCTGGCTTCCACAACCGCCAGCCCCGCGCAAGCTATTGCCGGCAGTCTGCGGCGATGTCGCAACGGCCGGAGAGGCGCGTCATGTTGTCCACGATCGCGGACTATCAGAGAATATCGAGGGACATGACCCGGTCGCTCTCCCTCACCGCACGAAAGCCCGACGTCAGCCGCGAAACCGCATACTACCTGGCCAACATCGGCAAGATCACCAGCATCGACGACTTCCTGAAGGACTATCGCCTGTTCTCCTATGCGATGAAGGCGCACGGCTTGAGCGACATGACGTACGCCAAGGCGTTCATGCGCAAGGTGCTGACCGAGGGCATCTCCGACAGCAGAAGCTTCGCCAACAAACTGTCGGACTCGCGCTACCGGGAGTTCGCGAGAACATTCAATTTCGAACTGCTCGGCAGCCGGGCCACCCAGACCACGGCGGCGCAGAACGGCACGGCGACCCAGTATGTCCAGCAGCGGATGGAGGAGGACGCCGGCGACCAGAACGAGGGCGTGCGGCTCGCGCTCTACTTCACGCGCAAGGCCGCCGCGATCAAGACCCCCTATCAGATCCTGGCGGACAAGGCGCTGACGCAGGTCGCGCAGACGGCGCTGGGCCTGTCTCCCAACATCAGCGCGACGGATATCGACAAGCAGGCTTCACTGCTGTCAAAGCTCATCGACTTTGCCGACTTCCAGGATCCGGCGAAAGTCACCCGCTTTGCGCAGCGCTTTGCGGCGATGTGGGATGCCAGCCAGGCCAGCAGCGGCAATACGAGCAACCCGGCGCTGATCCTGATCGGCCAGGCGACCGCGACCGGGCTGGATACCGACATGTTGTCAAAACTGCAGACGCTCCGGTTCGGAAGGTAGTATCCATGCAATCGGCACTCTATGTCGGATTATCGGCGCAGGTAGCGCTCGAAAAGCGCCTGCAGACCATCGCCAACAACGTGGCCAACGTCAACACGTCGGGGTTTCGCACCGACGTGGTCAAGTTCGAGACGGTGTTGTCGCGCGCCGGCGCCACCCCCGTGGCATTTTCCTCGCCCGGCAACAACATCATCTCGCGCGAGGCCGGCAATGTCACCGAGACCGGGAACCCGCTCGATGTCGCCGTGGTGGGTCAGGGTTTTGTCGCCTTCGCCGGCCCCAACGGCACCGTCTATACGCGCGACGGCCGCCTGCAGATCGCGCCCAACGGCGACCTGCAGAACGTGTCCGGCTTTCCGGTGATCGACGCGGGCGGCGCACAGATCACGGTAGATCCCAATGGCGGCCCGCTGTCGATCGCACGCAATGGAGCGATCACCCAGGACGGCAACGAGGTCGGCACGCTCGGGCTCTTCAACATTCCGGCTGACGCCAATCTCGATCGCTACGGCAACTCAGGCGTCATTCCCGATCGCCCGGCCACCGCGATCGTCGATTACACCCGCGACGGCTTTCGGCAGAACTATGTAGAGGGATCGAGCGCCAACCCGATGCTCGAACTGACCAGGCTGATCTCGGCGCAGCGCACCTTCGAAGGCACCAATTCGCTCGTGGAGGGTACCGAGAGCTCGTTGCAAAATGCAATCCGGACGCTGGGCGAACCCGGCAGGTAAACGGCAAACAGGTCCGGCGGCGCGGCGCGCTGTGACATCGAGGATTTTGGCTTGAACGCTCTACGGCAGCTCGAATGGGCGCTCCTGGAACTGCGGCAGAACACTCCTCTCGCCAGCGTCAGCGGCGCCATCTCCGAGATCGCGCCGACGCATTTCCGCGTATCGGGCCTGTCGCGCTTCGTCCGGCTCGGCGAACTCATCGCGGTCAATTCGGCGGGACGCCCGCAGATCGGCGAAGTGGTCCGCATCGACAGTGACGGCATCATCGCCAAGCCGTTCGACCGGTTGTTCGCCGGCGGGCTCGGCTCGGTCGCATCTCGGATGCCGCCATTGACGTTCGCGCCCGATCCGGGCTGGAAGGGCCGCGTCATCAATGCGCTGGGCGTGCCGCTCGACGGCGGCATTCCCCTGGTGCCGGGATCGCGCGCCGTCTCGGTCGAGGCGGAGCCGCCGCCGGCCATGAAGAGGGCGCGCGTCCATAAGCCGTTGCGCACCGGCGTGCGCGTCATCGACCTGTTTGCGCCGATCTGCGCCGGCCAGCGGGTCGGCGTCTTTGCCGGCTCGGGCGTCGGAAAATCGACGCTGCTTGCGATGCTGGCGCGCAGCGAAGGTTTCGACACCGTGGTGCTGGCGCTCGTCGGGGAGCGCGGCCGGGAGGTGCGCGAGTTCATCGAGGACGTTCTCGGCCACAACCGCGCGCGGGCCATCACGATCGTTTCGACCGGCGATGAGAGCCCGATGATGCGCAGGCTGGCGCCGAAGACCGCCATGGCGGTTGCCGAGTATTTTCGCGATCGCGGCGAATCAGTGCTGCTGGTGGTCGACTCAATCACCCGCTATGCCCACGCCGCCCGCGAAGTCGCGCTGGCCGCGGGAGAGCCGGCGGTCGCGCGGGGCTACGCCCCGACCGTCTTCACTGATCTGCCCCGCCTGCTCGAGCGCGCGGGGCCCGGCGAGGAAGGATCGGGGACGATTACCGGCATTTTCTCGGTGTTGGTCGATGGCGACGACCACAACGAACCGATTGCCGACACCATTCGCAGCACGCTCGATGGGCATATCGTTCTCAGCCGGCACATCGCCGATCAGGCGCGCTATCCGGCCGTGGACGTTCTTGCCTCCATCTCACGCCTGGCGCATTGCGTCTGGGATCCCGAAGAGCGCGAGCTGGTCAGCAAGCTGCGTGCCATGATCGCCAGATACGAAGACACGCGCGACCTTCGCTTGATGGGAGGCTATCAGCCCGGGCGCGACGCCAGCCTCGACCAGGCGGTGGAGATCGTGCCGAGGATCTACGCCGCGATGCGACAGGACGCTTCCGCGGCGCCAAGCGCCGAGCCGTTTCGCGAACTGCGTGACATGATGAAGAATGGCTGACGCGTGAGATCACGAGAGTACAAGCGGCGATCGTAACGCAACTTGCGCATGCAGCGGCGAAAATTTCGCTGATCCGGAGATGATCGCGCGAGCAGCCGCCTGCTCTTGTACGATTCGCTCCAATTGCGCAGGCACGCCGCCATCCTGCGCAGTATAACAAGGACATGCGTGAGAACAATCACACTACACCAGGGCCGCTATATCCACGCGGCGCCAGCGCGCCCGATACGATCGAGAGAAAACGTTTCCCGACGTGATCTCTGTGAACGACGCGCGCCACGATCGGTTGTCCCGAAGAGACTCTACTTGCTTTTCGGGAGAAGCTCATTCATCGTTCGGCGGCACAACAATACCGCTAGCCTCACATGATATCCGAGGGACATCGGTTGAAGACTTCCGATCCATCGTTTGGCAGCGTTGACGACAGTGGCTCCCGCACAGCGACGCCGGCATCGGCGTTTCACAACGAAGCCGCGGACAGCAACCGATCGTGACGCCTGGATTCCTTAAGCGAGATGGATAGACCATGCCATTGAATCGCGAAGCGGTTGAGCTGCTGATTCAGGCGGCAAGAGCCTGGTACTTCGAAGGTGATCAACACGGCTTGCGTGACCGCGAATGGATGGCCTTGCGGTTCCTGGGACGCGCCAACCGGTTTTCGCGCACTCCGACAGCGCTCGCCGGCTTCATCGGCGCCACCAAGACCACGGCATCACAGATCGTGAAGACCCTCGAAAGCAAGTCGTATCTGGTGAGAAAGCCGTCGCGCGAAGACAAGCGTTCGGTCGTGCTCTGCGTCACGGCGCAGGGCGAGAAATGCCTGAGCCAGCACGATCCGATCAATCATGTGTTGAACGCGGTCACCGCGCTCGGGACTGAGGAATGCACCAGGCTGCGCAGCTCGCTCACGAGGATACTGAATCACCTCGACGCCACGAATCAGCGCCTCAATGCCAGCACCTGCCGCGACTGCATGTTTCTTGCCGAACGTGGTCCGGCCATCGGCAAAGGACGCACGACCGCCGAATTCATGTGCCGGCTTTATCGGGCGCCGATCTCGCTCGAGGAGACGGAACTGCTTTGCACGTATTTTGAGCACGCCCGTGACCGTCCGAAGATCGACGAGCAGGTCGAGAGTGCGCGCGTTGCGAGCCGGGGGTAGCTAGACGTCGATCACGCGTTCGAGGTGTACGCGGCGACAATCCATCTCATATTCCAGATTTTCGACCGGCGGTCGATTGAAGTGCCAGGTCAAGCCGTTGCGTAACACGCCGCGGCGGCCGAGTTCGCTTTCGAGCAACGGAAAGACGTTCTGCACCGTGTAGAGCTGAACGCCGGTGGTCTGCTGCCACGTCCCCGAGAACGCGCTCATGCGGCGCTCCATCTCGTCGAGCACGAATTTGGCCTTGTCCAGCATGCCTTCCGGAGAGGTATCGCCGAAGCGGACGATGTGGTCGCGATAATTGGCCTTGCCCTCGACGGACTCGCCGCTTCCGGCGACGACGAATGAGGGCGCGGCATCTTGTGCGACGGTCGTGAAGCAGAAGGCGTGAAAGCCCGGCTCCGACGGGGGATCGATCTTCGGACAGACATTGCTGCGCGCGATCGGATTGACGCGGTCGACCATGATGCCCCATTCCTCGAGCGTCTTGATGTAGATCTCGTTGAAGTCGATAAAGCCCTGCTCGGTGAGCGGCGCGGGCGAGCGCAACTCGCAGGCCGCGAAAGCGGCCAGCGGACGGCCTGCCGCCTTGATGATCTCGGCGATCCTGGCAAAGCCCTGCTTCAGCGGCACCGTCCGTGAGAATCGCACACGTTCCAGCGTAAAGCCGGGCAGCGCGCCGACGCCGCAGGAATACTGGAATACGCCTGGCATGTAGCGGTAGCCGCTGTTGGGGGCTTCGACGGTTTCGACCATGATTGCCTCTTTCGATGAACGGGGTGGATCAGTCTTCGAGCACGCCGAGATAGGCGTCGCGGATAATGGGATCGGCCAGCAGTTCGGCGCCCTGCCCGGTTCGCACGATGCGGCCCATATCCATGATGTAGGCATGGTGGCAAAGGTCGAGCGCCGTGGTGACGTCCTGCTCGACCAGAAGGATCGACATGCCTTCGACGTTCAGTTGCCGCAACGCGGCGACCAGTTGCTCCACCAGCAGCGGCGACAGGCCGAGCGAGAGTTCGTCGATCATCAGAAGCCGCGGCGCGCTCATCAGCCCGCGGCCGATCGCGCACATCTGCTGCTCGCCGCCCGACAAGGTCGCCGCCGCCTGATTGCGCCGCTCGCGCAGTTTCGGGAAGGTCGCATAGACGCGATCGAGATCGCGGTTGAGTGCGGCGCGGCCGACGCTGCGCGCATAGGCCCCCATCAGCAGATTGTCCTCGACGCTCATGGCGCCGAACAGCCGGCGGCCTTCGGGAACGTGGACGATGCCATGCGCCAGGATCTGCGCCGACGTCGATGTCGACAGGTCGACGCCGCCGGACACGTAGCTGCCCGACTGGATCGCGATCAGCCCGGACAACGCGCGCATCAGGGTGGTCTTTCCGGCCCCGTTGGAGCCGACCAGCGCGGTGATCTCGCCGGCGCGCACGGCCATGTCGATCCCCCACAGCACCTGGATCTCGCCATAGCCTGCGCACACCTGCGTGAGTTCGAGCATCGGAGGTTCAGTCACGGCCGGCGTTCCGCTGCGCGTATTGCTGGCCGAGATAGGCATCGACGACGGCTGGATCCTTGACGATGTCGCGCGGCAGCCCGTCCGCGATCAAGCGGCCATTATGCAGCACGGCGATTCGGGTGCAGACATTCAGAACGACCTTCATCAGATGCTCGATCATCACGATGGTGATGCCCTGCGCGGCCAGCTCGTGAATGAGCTTGGTCGCGCGCTGCACCTCGGCGCTGTTGAGGCCGGCATTGACCTCGTCGAGGAACAGCAGCTTCGGCTTCATCGCCAGTGCCTTCGCCAGTTCCAGCCGCTTGCGCATCGCCAGCGTGAGCGTCGCCGCTGACTGGTCGGCTAGCGCCTCCAGGCCGACAAACGCCAGATGCGCCCGCGCGGCCTCGCGCGCGGATGCCAGGCTTTCGCCTGACTGGGAGAACAAGGCCGCGGCGGCCACATTGTCGAGCGCCGAATATTCGGCGAACGGCTGCACGATCTGGAATGTGCGCGACAGGCCGAGCCGCGCCGAGCGATAGGTTTTCACCCGCGTGATGTCGCGGCCGTCGAAGGTGACAACCCCGGCGCTGGCCGGCGTGACGCCGCAGATGGTGTTGACCATGGTGGTCTTGCCGGCGCCGTTCGGACCGATCAGGCCGAGCACCTCACCCTTGTTGACCGTCATGGACACATCGCTGAGCGCCTTCAGCCCGCTGAAGTGGCGCGACACGTTCGACAGACGCAGGATTTCGCGGCCGCGGTCAGACATGCTTCGCCTTCCGTGCGACGATGCCGCGCCACAGCGCAGCCGGGCGCAGCGACACCAGCCCGTGCGGCAGGAACAGCAGCAGCACGATGATGAGAATGCCGAGCACGGCGGAATGGATCTGGATGTAGTTGCGCCAGACGATCTCCTCGAGCCCGAGATAGGCGAACGCGCCGCATACGACGCCGAGCGGCGAGCCGAGCCCACCCATCAATGCCATCACGATGGGCTTGACCGAATAGAGGATGTCGAACACGTCGGACGGATCGATATAGTGCACCCAGGCGGCATAGAACCCGCCCGCCGCGCCGACGAAGCAGGCCGACAGGCCGAACGCGATGGCCTTGTAAAGGGTGGTGTTCAGCCCGACCATGTTCGCGGCCGTCTCGTTCTGCCGGATGCAGTTGAGGCCGAAGCCGAGCTTGGTCGACGCGACGAGGACGACCATCAGCGCCGTCAGCAGCAGCAGGCCCCACATCGCGTAAAAGAAGAAGGTCGCATCGCCCATGATGCTGGAACTGGCCAGCAGCGGGATGTTCAGGCCCATGCCGCCGCCGGTGAGATCGGTGGCGTTGTTGACCACTTCGCGCAGCACTTCGACCAGCGACAGGCTGGCGATGGCGAAATAGTGCCCGCGCAGCCGCAACAACACCGCGCCCAGCACCGCGGCGAACACGAAACACGCCACGAAGGACACCGCCACTGAAGCGATCAGCGGCGCGCCCTTGTTCATCAGGATGCCGGTCATATAGGCGCCGAGCCCGAAGAAGGCGGCGGTGGAGAAGGACGGATAGCCGGCAAAGCCCCCAACCACATTCCACGACAGCGCGAACACGGCATACATGCAGGCCAGCGTGCCGATCCGCAGCGCATAGGCGCCGCCGACCAGCGGCAGCAACGCCACGATCGCGATGACGACCAGCAGAGCGAGATGGGACCGCGTCATTCGAATCCCTTTCGCCCGAGCAGGCCCTGCGGCCGAATCACCAAGAACACGATCAGCAGCACGAAGGAGAGCGTGACCGCATGGGCCGGTCCGAAATAGACCGAGCCGATGCCCTCGACGAGCGCCAGCAGCAGCCCGCCGGCCAGCGCACCGGACACGCTGCCCAACCCGCCGAGCACGCAGACCACGAACGCCTTGCCGAGATAGGCCGACGACGTGAGCGGCGAGATCGGGAAGATCAGCGCCATCAACACGCCGGCACAGCCGGCCAGCGCCGCACCGAGACCGAAGGCCGTGGCATAGATCGCCTTGACGTCGACGCCCATCAGCACCGCCGCGTCGCGGTCGAGCCGCACGGCGACAATCGCGCGGCCGACCTTGGAGCGGCGCAGCAGGAGATAAAGCAGGAAGGTGAGCGCAAGCGCCGCGACGGTCGCGATCAGCCGGTCGACCGGCACGACGACGTCGAAGATCGAGACCGATCCCGTCGGCGGGCTGAGGATCAGCTTGCGATAGTCCGCCTTGAAGAAGTAGATCATCGCATTGTTCAGGATCAGGTCGAGCCCGAAGGTCAGCGTCAGGGTCACCAGCACCGGCGCCGATATCACGCGGTTGAGCAGCAACCGCTGCAAGAGATAGCCGAGGACGAAAAACACCGGCGTGGCGATCAGCAGCGCATACCAGGGCGACAGGCCGAACGCCTGATAGGCCCCCCAGGCCAGATAGGCGCCGAGCACGATGAACGAGCCGTGGATCAGGTTGATGACGTTCAGCACGCCCCAGACCAGCGAAAAGCCGATCGCGATGCAGGCATAAAGGCAGCCCAGCACCAGGGCATTGATCAGGACCTGCAGCGCCAGCATCGCATCGGCTTCCTCGTGACGCGCGCCGCGCTCAGTTCACGCCGAGCTTCAGTTCGCCCTGCTTGATGGCGTCGGGGAACAGCACCACCGGCTTGCCGCCCTGGATCTGGAATACCGGCGGCTCCAGCGAATTGATCTGGCCGTTGCTGCCGAACTTCACCGGTCCCCAGAACGTCAGCACGTCCATGCCGGCCAGCGCGTCCCGCACCTTGTCGCGGTCCAGCGTGCCGGCCTTCTCGATTGCCACTTGGAACAGCGCACCCGATACCGCGGCCGAGGCATGCGCATAGTCCGGCTCGCTGTTGTACTTTTCCCTGAACAGCTTCACGAAATTGGCCGTGGTGCCGAAAATGTCCTTGCCGTCATATTGCTCGGCCGGATGCCACCACGACGCGCTCGAAATGTTTTCGGCGCTCTGGCCGGCGGTCTCGATGAAATCCTGGTAGGCCGGCCCGGCGATCATGGTGACGATCTGCGCCTTGAGCTGTTGATCCACCATCTGCTTGCGGGCGAGCAGCAGGTCATTGGTATAGCCGGTGATGAAGATCCATTGCGGATTGAGCGACTTGATCTGCGACAGCGCTGCGGAATGATCCAGCGTGTTGATGGCGTATTTCTCGAAATACACCACGTCGAGCCCGTTCGCCTTGGCCGACTTTTCCATCTCCTGGGCGATCGCGAGCGGGAACAGATCGTTGCGGGCCAGGATCGCGACCTTCTTCAGGTCAGGCGCCTTGGCCTTGATGATTTTGGTCAGCGGGGTGGTCAGCGTGTCGTTCGGCGTAAAGGTGCCGAACAGATATTTGTAGTTCTGGTCGTAGACCTGCACCGACGACGCCGACGCGGCGATGGTCGGCATCTTGTATTTCTCTGATATCACGCTGGCGGCCTTCGCGGCGCCCGAGCCGAACGGGCCGAACATGAAGTCGACCTTGTCCTGGGTGATCATCTGCTCGGTGGTCTGCACCGAACGCGGCGTGTTGGACTGGTAGTCGGCATAGACGATCTCGACCTTGTATTTCTTGCCGCCGACGTTGATGCCGCCAGCCTTGTTGGCCTGTTCGGCCCACAGATTATAGCCCTGCTGTTGTTTCACGGCTTCCGGCGCCAGCGGACCGGTGATCGGCAGCGGCGCGCCGATGCGGATGAGATCCTCCGCGGCAGATGACGTCGCTGCGCCGAAGCCTGAAGCGGCTAGGAGCCCTATGGCAGCGAAGCGTATGGGAAGTGCGCGCCGGGGTAGCAACATCCGAATTCTCCATCCATGACGGGACCGTCAGTCGCATAAAGCTTGGCAAATCCACCTTTCGAATAAAAGCATTGAAATTCGAAGCCGACGGTCTGAAAATCAGAACGCTAGCCAGCCCCTGCCAGCGCCATGGGCAAGCGCGCAACGACAAGCGCCTGAGGGACAAGATGATCGAGGCAACCGCCATCCGGTATTTCCGGATCGTCACCGAGAGCGGTTCCATCAAGCGGGCCGCCGCGTCGTTGCGGATCGCGCCTTCGGCGATCAGCCGTCAGGTCCAGGGCCTGGAGGAAGAATTGTCGGTCAAATTGTTCGAGCGCGGATCGCGCGGCATGAACCTGACCGATGCCGGGCACGTACTGTATCGCTATGCCGTCGAAAACCGCCGCCAGCTCGATGGCCTGCGCGGCCAGGTCGAGGAATTCCACTCGTTGCGCCGGGGTCAGGTGAAGATTGCCGCTGTCGAGGGCATGCTTTCGGATTTCCTGCCGAACTTTTTCGTCAGACTTTCGCGCGACTTCCCGGGTATTGCGCTTTCCGTGACGGCGGTCGGCTCCCGCGACGTATCGGACATGGTCGGCCAGAACGAGGTCGACCTGGGATTGATCTTCGGCCGTGCGCCGCGGCGCGACTTGCGCGAACTCGGCCGGATGCCGCAGCCGATTTGCCTCGTCGTGGCGCCCCATCATCCGCTGGCGCGCCAGACCTCCTATACGATGAAGGATCTGGCCGGCCAGCGCGTCATCCTTCCCGATGCCTCGTTCGGCATCCGCCAGGAGATCGACAAGGCTTGCGCGCGCAGCAATGTACGGCTGGAAATCTGCAGCGAGACCAATTCGCTCGCTTTTGCGCAGGTGGTCGCCAGCCGAACCGATCTGGCGACGTTCCTGCCGATGATCTCGGTCATTGCCTCGATCAACGTCGGCGCACTCGTCGCCATCCCGCTGCGCGACCGGCAGCTCGAAAGTACGCATGTCACCCTGGTGCAGCTGGCCGCACGCGACGCATCCCCGTCATGCCGGGTGGTCGCCGAGATGATGATCCTGCAGATGGGGAAGACAACCTAAAACCATGCAGCCGGCGTTGCCGCTGGCTGGGGCGGGAGGGATCGAACCTCCGAATGGCGGAATCAAAATCAGTTTGATTATTCAACGATTTCAGGACGCATTTGGAAAAAACGTCCGAATTCGCCTTGAGCAATATCAATTGCTTAGCTACCGTTTCCAAACAGGGGGAAGCGCGCCCAGCGAAGACCGGACAACAAGACGGGCAGCAATTGGAGCCCCTTCGCCGCTCTGGGAAGTCCGATTTGAGCGACAAGAATGGCGAGATCGCGGGTTGGAAAGGCCGAGCCATCCTGCAGACGTGGATCCTCAAAGTACCTCGCCTTCCTGGCGCGGATCGGTGGCACACCGGAAACCAGCACCAGCTCGTCCTCGGGCGGAAGCTGCATCACCTCGCCGGGCGTCAGCAATGGCCGCGCGGTCTCCTGTCGCGACACCATGAGATGGCCAAGCCACGGGCTAAGCCTGTGACCGGCATAGTTCTTCATCGCCCTTAATTCCGTGGCAGTGCCAAGCGCATCCGAAACCCGCCGGGCCGTACGCTCGTCATTGGCCGCAAAGGAAACGCGCACATGACAATTATCGAGGATCGCGTTATTCGGCCCGTAAGCTCTTTCGATCTGATTGAGCGACTGCGCAATGAGGAAACTCTTGAGCCCATAGCCCGCCATGAAGGCGAGCGCCGACTCGAAGAAATCAAGCCTTCCCAGCGCCGGAAACTCGTCGAGCATGAGCAGCAATCGATGCCGGCGGCCCTTTGCCTGGAGGTCCTCGGTGAGGCGACGACCGATCTGGTTGAGGATAAAGCGCACCAGTGGCTTGGTGCGGCTGATGTCGGATGGAGGTACAACGAGATAGAGCGTCGTCGGCCGATCGTCTTCGACGAGATTGCGGATGCACCAATCACACCGGCGCGTCACCTCGGCAACAACAGGGTCGCGGTAGAGGCCGAGGAAAGACATCGCAGTCGAAAGCACCCCGGACGTTCGTTCTCGCTCTTGTTCAATAGCTCTCTCGCTGCGGACGCGATCACTGGATGGGTCCCGGCTTCACCGATATGCCGCGTGGTCATCATCGCGCGGAGCGTGGTTTCGATCGGCCGCTTTGGGTCGGACAGGAAACTCGCGACGCCGGCGAGCGTCTTGTCCTGCTCCGCATAGAGAACGTGAAGGATGGTTCCGACCAGCAGCGCCGTGGCTGGTCTTCTCCCAGTGATTGCGCCGTTCCAGCGAGCCTTCGGGATCGACCAACACATCGGCCACATTCTGCACGTCACGAACTTTCGAGATGATCCCGCCCGAAGCAGCCACGCAGGCGCCTTCGACGAACACTCCTGGTGCATAGGCATCGTAGACGTACCACCACCAGAAAAAAGCTGGAGGAAGATAGATCGGAAAGCCGGGTAAGAGTTCAAACCAGGGGGCACCGAGTTGGGGCTGGTAGCCGAGCCGCCACGCCGTCCACTGCGTCGCGACCCACGTCGTGATCAGAACGATGGTCAGGACGACCGCGATTTGACCCCACAGTATTCTCGTTGCGGACATGGCACGAGAGTCAAACTGACGGCCCAACCCCCAGGCAAGTCATCCAGCTAATAGCGGACATTTTCGGACATCCAGGCGCGCAATTAGACCGCCCGCCGTTCGGCCGACGCCGCATCCAGCGACATGGACCGGCGTTGATCTCGCCTTCAAGTTGCGCTTAAATGATCCGGTTGTCTGGGGGGCTTCGATTCATGCGCATCATTTGTGCGGCGGTGTTTTGTGTCTGGTTGGCCGGCTGCGGGACAAAATATCAAGAGATGGGACTGACGGGGGGCGTTTCTGCCCAGCAGGTCACAGCAGACACCTATCGTATCGTCGCTCAGGGTAACGGCTTCACGCAAGGTGCCACCATCAAGGATTACGTGCTTCTCAAAGCAGCGGAAACGGCGCAAAGCGTTGGTGCTACCCACTTCATGATTGTAGGCGCTGAGAACACGACCAAGGCGGAGACGATCTACGTACCGGGGACCAGCAATACAACCATTAGCGGCAGAACGGCCACCACCACGACAACGCCTGGTTACGTCGATACCGTGATCAAGCCAGGTCAGGAGGTCATGGTTCGGGTCTTGAAACCGGCTCCCGGTCAATCGCTCCAGGGGGCAATTGCTGCGGAGGAAATCATTCGCTTCATAAGCCCCCGCGTAAAGCGCGATTAGAGCGGACTGTAGTCCGGTCTGGCCATGCAAACCAGATATGTAAGAGTCTCCGCCCTGCCCTATCAACCTGCTGTGTGTGCTTTGGCGTCTTTCTGCCGAGCCAGCTCTTGCGTTTTCCTAATGGACTCTGTTGCGACGCTCTTGAGCGTCGGTCGATCTATTTTGCCCATGTGATTGCGTGGAATGCTATCCAGTTCGACGAACAGCCGGGGAATATATTGATGGATCAGCTTGCTCTGAAGAAAGGTGTGAAGCTCCTGGCGGCAGGTGCTACGGTCAATGTTGTCGTTCCAGACGACCGCCCCGACGATCATATCGATTCCCAGCGGCGTCTGCAGCGTGAAAGCGCCGGCATCCCGCACCGGCGGAAAATCGACGAGTGCGAGTTCGATCTTTTCTGGATTGACCTTGTCTCCCCCCAGATTGATCACCGAACCTTCGCGACCTGAAATGACCAGATAGCCCTCGGTCGTCATCACGCCGAGATCGCCGGAAACGAAACCCTCCTTGGGAAACGGCTCCACGCGATCAAGCGTACTGACGACGTACCCGTCGGCAGCGGAAACGCCCCTCGTTCGAACGAGTCCTTCCGTACCGTGCGGAAGGACAGTGCCGTTTCGGTCGACGATTTCCACCTCGGCGCCGCCGATAATGTAGCCCGCAACGCCGTTACCTTTCTCGAGAAGTTCCGAGGTCGCGACTGTCACCGTGGCATGCTCCGTCGAGCCATAGACGGAATGAAGCTCGTGGCACAACTGGGCGCGCGCGCGCTTCAGCAGGCGCCGATCCAGCACACTCCCCAGAGATATGATGAGGTCGAGCTTGCCGAACTGGCCCGGCATCCTGTCGTAAAGCTCGACAAGATCGGCAAGCCCCTTTGGCGAGGCCACCATGGCTTGAATGCCATTGGCAAATAACGTCTTCAACGTCTCGACGGGATCGTTGCCCTTCAGGAAAAGCACCCCGCCACGCCAGAAGATATTGAACAGGGTAGAGAAGCCAGCAACGGTCGAAATCCCGACGTCAACGAAAATGCGGGAGCTGTTGGCGAAGCGACTCCCGTACACGATCTGTTGCCGCATCACGCGCGTAATTGCTTGCGCAAAAGTAAGGGCCACAGCCTTCGGCTCGCCTGTCGTTCCGGATGTCAGGATAAGCCGGCAGTATTTGCTTTCGATGCCCGCATTCTCATTTGGCTCGCCCAACGCGGGATCTTCATCGGCAAGCCAGTCCCTGCCGACGGTAATCACCCTTCGTCTATCGAACTCGCCGGGGAAGTCCGCAAGGACAGCGTCAATCTCCAGCGCGGAAGGCAACTGGTTGTGATGGGCGGATACCGTGACAGCGCCCATCGCGGAAAGACCCAGCACACATGCGACATGCAGAAGCTGGTCCCTGAAGACCAGAGCAACGACTTGGCCCCGTGCGATCCCCTGGCGACGGGCCCGGCGCGAGACGTTTTCGATGAACCGACCAAGCTGCCGGTACGATACCGGCGCGTTTCCGCCCGCGACGATGATCGCGGGCGCCGATGGCTGAAATTTGCATTGGAAGAAAATCTGGTCGACGAGGTCCATGATGTTACTCAATCGATCGTGTTTCGGGCTTTCGATCAGTGCCAGGAAGGCGTGATGGTGCCCTGTAGCGCCGGATCGCTGGAGGCCTGTATTGCAATTGCCGTTTCAAGTCCGGACTTCAGGCTCGAATGGACGGCCATCGCCTGAACCAGCTGCGCGAGACTGCTGTCCAACCGGGAGCCGCCCTGATAGGCAAGCGACACGTCGCCCGCGATTCCCATGGAACCATCGGCCTTCGTGAAGTTGGTGACGCCCTGGATGGCCGAGCCGTCCTTAAAGCTGGTAGACGTGCCGGTCGGATTGAGACCGATCGAGACGATTCCCATTTCGGCCAGCGTTCGCACCTCTCCTGCCTGGGAGATGCCATCGCCATTTCCATCGCGCCAGATACGGAAATCTCCCCAACGGTCGTCACCGGAATCGAGCAGACCATTGTGGTTGGTATCGAAGACCTGACGAAGCGCCGCCATATCCGATGACGCCCCCGGGGCCCATTGGGTAAAGACAATCTCCGAGGTCTGCTCGATCACTCCGTCCGGCCCGGATTTGCCGTCGGCGGCAAGATCGATCGCCAACAGGCCGTCTTTGCTGCCCACCCATGCCGTGCGTTCTCGCCCAGCTACGCCGTCCATGTCGAACCGTGCCGTCGAGAGATCCAGTTCGGTTACATCGACGCCGTTGCCGTCAAGATCGAGAATGACCGGCGGCGCCGTGAAAACGGTGATCCCGAACGACCCGTCGGCGAACCGGAAATTCTCGACGTTGGTGATGGTATCGACGCCGTCAGGCGAGCCACCGCGCAGATCCGTCACCACGAACGTCTGGGTCGCCGAATTGTAATTGATCGTGTAGTCGGCCAGATTGCCGGAGAACACCGCCGTATCGGCACCGGCCCCGCCGTTCAGCGTATCATTCCCGGAGCCTCCGATCAGAATATCATTGCCGGCACCGGCGGTAATGGTGTCATTGCCCGCCCCGCCCGAGAGCCAGCTGTTTGCTGCGGTCCCTGTGATGGTGTCATTGCCAGTCGTGCCGGACTGAAATGCGGTCAGGGAGCTGATATTCAACGTCGTCCCGTCGGCGAACTTGAGCGTCTCGACCCGGTTGAGCTGATCGGTCCAGCTTTGCAGCGTTATCTTGTCTGTCAGTTGGGCCAGAGTTGCATTCGGATTGGCTGGATCCTTCACGCCGATCACCAGATCACTGCCCGATAGGCTGATGAGGAGATCCGACGCGCTGACCCCGCTGCCGAACGACAGGACATCGGCCCCGCCGTCGTAGCGATTGACCACCGTATTGGTCTCGTAGTGCGAAGTGTCGTGCCAATCGTTTTGATAGTACCCGCCGGTCTCGACCCAATAGGTGGTACCGTAGCCGTCGCCGGCCCAATATCCGACCGAGATCCACGTCTGCGTGTAGTAGCCGGACGTCACCCACGTCGTCGTCGTGGTCGAGGTGCGATAGTCGTCGTATACCGTGTCCGCGCCGTCCCCGCGGGCAAATACATAGGTGTCATTGCCGCCACCGCCCTTGAGCACGTCCGCGCCGGTGCCACCATTGAGCGTGTCGTCGCCCAGGCCGGTATCGAGCGTATCGTTGCCGGCGAGGCCCTGAATGGATTCAGCCGCCGCCGTCCCGGTCAACGTATCATTGCCTGCGGTTCCCCGTACCGACACCTGCATCGGCACGACGCTGCCGTTGGAAAGCACGAACGAGCCGACCTGATAGCTTGCGCCGAGGAACCAGTTCGTGATGGTCAGCGTATCGGACGAGCCAGCGATCAGGATCTGCAGATCATTTCCGACCTTCAGAAAGGTCAGATCGACCGCCGCAATACCGGCCCCGAACAAGACGCGGTCGGTGCCGCCATCGCTGTTGTCGATGACATCGTTCCCCGCGCCCAGCCCGAACACGTAAGTGTCGTCCCCGGCGCCGCCGCGCAGCGCGTCGTTCCCGGCCCCGCCATCGAGCGTGTCATTGCCGGCGCCGCCTCTCAGCGTATCGTTGCCGATTCCGCCGAACAGGCTGTCATTTCCTGAACCGGCATCGAGCGTGTCGTTGCCGGATCCTCCGTTCAGCGTATCGGCGAACGCGCCCGTGGTCAGGATGTCGTTGCCCAGTCCGCCGTTCAGCGTCGCCGCGGTCTCGATCCACGTGATGGTATCGTCGCCGTCGGTCCCGATCTTTGCGAGGATCGCCGCCAGATCCAGCGTGGTGCCATCCGCGAACTTGAAAGTTTCGATCCGGTTCAGCAGATCCATCCAGTTCTGCAGGACGATCTTGTCCGTCAACTGGGCAAAGGTCGCATTCGGATTGGCCGAATCCTTCACGCCAACGATCAGATCGTTGCCGGAGACTTGAATCACGATATCCGAGGCGCTGACCCCGCTGCCGAACGACAGCACGTCGGCGCCGCCATTCTGGCGAACGTCCACCGTGCTGGTCTCATAGTGCGACGTGTCGACCCATACGGTTTGATAGTATCCGCCGGTCTCGACCCAGTAGGTAGTACCGTAGCCATCGCCGGCCCAATATCCGACCGAGACCCACTGCTGCGTGTTATAGCCGGACGTCACCCACGTCGTTACCGTGGACGGGGTGCGGTAGTCGTCATAAACGATATCCGCTCCGTCGCCGCGCGCAAACACATAGGTATCGTTGCCGCCGCCGCCCTTGAGCAGATCGGCCCCGGTGCCGCCGTTGAGAACGTCATCGCCCAGTCCGGCATCAAGCGTGTCGTTGCCGGCGAGGCCCTGCATGGTATCAGCCGAGGTGGTGCCGGCCAGCGTATCGCTGCCCGCGGTGCCCCGTACCAACACCTGCGCCGGCACCACGATGCCGCTGGAAAGGGCGAACGTACCAACCTGATAGGTTGCGCCCAAGAACCAATTCTGGACGGTCAACGTGTCGGATGAACCGGCAATTTGGACCTGCAGATCGTTCCCTGCCTTCACGAAAGTCAAATCCGCCGCCGAGATGCCCGCTTTGAACAATACCCGGTCGGTACCACCATCGCTGTTGTCGATGACGTCGTTTCCCGAACCCAATCCGAACAGGTAGGTGTCGTCGCCTGCGCCGCCGCGCAGCGTATCGTTGCCGGCCTCGCCATCAAGCGTGTCGTTGCCGGCGCCGCCCTTGAGCGTGTCGTTGCCGCCCCCGCCGCGCAGCGTATCGTTGCCGCCACTGCCATCGAGAACGTTGTCGCGGACGTCGCCCTCCAGCGTGTCGTCATAGGCCGAACCGATCAGGTTTTCGATATTGGCGAGGGTATCGCCCTGTGCATCGCCGCCGGTTCCCGTCGCCAGCGCCAGGCTGACAGATACGGCCGCGGCCGAGGCCGCATAGGTTGCGGTGTCGTTGCCCGCGCCGCCATCGAGCGCATCCGCGCCGCCAAGGCCGGCTAGCACGTTGTCGGCGCTGTTGCCCACGATGACGTTATTGGCCGCATTGCCGGTGCCGTTGATGGCCGCCCCACCGGTCAACGTCAGCTTCTCGACGTTGGCCGCTATCGCATAGCTGACCGATGACTGAATTGTATCGGTGCCCTCGCCGGCATTCTCGGTCACCACATCGCCGACGTCGTCGACGATGAAGATATCGTCGCCAAGGCCCCCCGCCAGCGCATCGGCCCCCGCACCCCCATTGAGCGCGTCGCTGCCGGCGCCGCCGTTCAAAACGTCATTTCCGGCGCCGCCGGTGATGGCGTTGTCCAGCGCGTTGCCGTTCAAGGTCTGCCCGGTCGCCAGCCCGCCCGTGAGATTCTCGACGTTCGCTGCCAGCGTGTAGGATGCCAGCATGCTTACTACGGTATCGGTCCCCTCGCCGGCATTTTCGGTCACCACATCGGCGGCATTGTCGACGACATAGACGTCGTTGCCCGCACCACCGATCAGCGTATCGGCGCCCGCGCCGCCATTGAGCGTGTCGTTGCCGGCCCCGCCGCGAAGCGTATCGGCAAAACTGCCTGAGGTGATCGCGTCGTCGCCGGCGCCGCCGTCGATCGTGGCCACGCCCTCCACCCACGTGATGGTATCGGCGCCGTCGGTACCGAAGCGCGTCACAATTCCCGTCACGTCGAGCGCCGTGCCGTCGGCGAAGCTGAATTTCTCGATGCGGTCGCGCGAATCCATCCAGTTCGTCAGCGTGATCTTGTCCGTCAGCTGCGCGAATGTCGCATTCGGATTGGCTGCATCCTTGACGCCGACGACCAGATCGTTGCCGGACACCAGAATCGATATATCCGCGGCCGTGATGCCGAAGCCAAACACGAGCGAATCGGCGCCACCATTGGCGTGGACTTCATAGGTCGTGTACCGGGTCTCGTAGTGAGACAAATCGACATAGTACTGGCCGCTGTATCCGTCGGACGCCCAATAGCCGTCCTCCACCCAGAATTCATACGGGTCGGTCTGCATGTAGCGGTATTCGTCGAGGATGGTGTCGGCGCCATCGCCCCGGGCAAACGCGTAGCTGTCGTTGCCGCCGCCGCCCTTCAGATAGTCCGCACCCTGGTCGCCGGACAGCTGGTCGTTGCCCTTGCCGCTGACGATCGTGTCGTTGCCGGCGCCGCCGCGCAGGAAGTCGTTGTTGTTTCCGCCGTTGATCTGGTCGTTGCCCGCGCCACCGTCGGCGTACGTCCAGCCGCTGGCGCTGCCGTCAATCACATCGTTGAGCGCCCCGCCGACGAGGATGTCACCGCCGGTTCCGGTACCGACATAATGATTGGGGGCGCCGTCATTGCCGTACCAGATATTGTTGCCGGCGCCGCCAGTGACCTGCCAAACCCCGGAAGTCAACGTCGCCGACGTGGGACCGTGGAAGCCGCCCGCCGCCAAGCCGTCGGCAAACACGAAGTTCATCGTCGTGCCGGTGGCGTCGTGAACTTCATTGGTCTGAGGCGCGTAGACCGACAAAGACGCCGGAATTATCACCCCGGGCGCGACGTGGATCGCGATCGTGATGCTGCCGTTGTTGCCACGTTGCACGGATACGCTCGAGGCATCGAAAACCAGGCCCGCGAGCTTCATCGATTCCAGGAAGCCGACGAGACCGCCGAGGAAATCGCTGGCGCCGTAATCCTTCAGATGCAGATCGTTGACTCGCGCAAAGGTCGCCGCCCAGCCGATGGCGAACGCCGAGTCCGGATTCGCCGCAATCAGCGCATTGATCAGTTCGCGGTTGTTGAGGTAGCGCTCGTAATCCTGGGCCACCTGCAGATCGCCGGCGAGCGTCAGCATGTCGCTATATTGCGAATGCTGGTGCGCGCGCTTCAGCAGCAGATTGCCGCCGACAACCTCGGTGTTGTGCAGCAAATGCATCGACGCGGCCTTCACCGCCTCTTCCGGCGTCGCATAATGGGGCGCGTCCCAGTCCGAAACGCTGGGGTGCCAGGCGACGTACGGGACCGCCGTGTTATCGGTCTGATAGCCGATTTCGTAGGCCGAACTCTGACCGATTCCGACGCCATTGACGAAGGACAGATAGGCATTGACGGTGTTGGCGACCGCAGCACCCAGCTGGTGAGAAATATTGATGTCTCCGCCATCGCGGACCCCGTGCTGGGCGGTGCTGTAGAGACCCGCATTGTTGATCGCGACAAAATCGGTGGATCTCGGATGCTGTTCGCCACCTCCGAACAGATCGCCAAGCCAGGTTCCGAGAAGCGTTCCGAGGAAAGCCCCGATACCCGGCAACACGAAGTTCAGCACGAGACCGAGTCCCGATGCGACCAGCGTACCGACGAGGCTGCCGATCGCGCCCAGGATCTGTCCGCCGATGACCCCTTCCTGGGTCGTTGCATGGAGCAGCTGATTGGCGAGAATGCCGCCGATCGCCCCGCCGATCGAATTCGCCGTGCTTTGGAATACCGTATCCCACCGGATCTGGCTGATTACGCCGAATCCTTTCAGCACAACCTCGTTGAGCACACTGCCGGTGAAGGCGCCGACGCTCGCGTTGAACAATTGCGCGCCGTACCCGCTGAGACCGAGGGCGGTTCCGAGTTCGGCGGTGAGGTAAGAAGCAACCGAGCCCGCCGCGGCGCCCGCCAAATTGATACCGAAATGGGTGAAGGTGTCGGTGATAGGAAGATTGGTGCTAAGATCCGTGTAGAGCTTGCCAGTCAAGGTTTCGGAGAGCGTCTTGCCGATCGCGGCGCCCACCGTCGCAGAAGCGACTTGCACGAACTGGTTATCGCCGGCGAGCGCCCGCCCGATCGCCGACCCGAGGAATTGTCCGAGGCTTTGGCCGGCGTTTCCGGGATTCTTGGCGATGCTGCTGACCAGCGACGTGAAAAGGCCCGCCATGGACGATTTGCCCAGGCCACCCTCGACGGTATGGCCGGCGTGGGATCCAAAGGCCGAGCTGATTGAATCGGCGGTGGCGGTCTGCTGGGTGCCGAACTTGTCGCGATAGACAACGGCAGTGGCGACGCCGTTGACATAGGAGCGGGTCAGGCTGCTGCCGTTCGGCGCCGTAAACGTCTCGCTGGTGAGCACGCCGTTGGCGTCGTATGTGCGCTGGCCGGCACTACCGCCGGAATCCATCGCAATGACCCGCCGCGTACCGTCGATATTGGTGGTATCGGTCTCGATCAGATCGTAGGTGCCGGAATTCTTGGTATCGGTCAGGATTACCTTGACCCGCCCGTCGGCGCTGGTGGTGACGGTCTGGCGATCCTTCACCGTGCCGTCGGCATTGAAATCGGTCGCAGCGGTCGCCGTGGTGCCGTCGACATTGGTATGGGTGCTTTCGGTGCGGTCGATGACGCCATCGGCATTGGAATCGATCTGCGCGGTCTTGGTGCGGCCGTCGGCGGTCACCGAGGTCGTGGTCTCTCCGGTCTTTGCGCCGCTGGCATTGAAGTTCCGGGCGACGGTCACCGAACTGCCGTCGGCCGCGAACGTCGTCAGTTCGGTCAGATCGAAGAAGCCGGCGCCTGTGGTGTCCTTCTGCAAGGTCCTGGTGCGGCCGTCGGCGCTCGTCGTCAGGATGCCTTTCTGGTGCAGCGATCCGTTGCTGTTGGTGTCGACGATGGTTTCGGTGCGGCTACCGTCGAGGTTGGCGACGGTGACGTCGCTTCGGGTACGGTCGATCGTGCCGTCGCCGTTGAGGTCCTGCTGCGTGGTCCGGGTCAAACCGTCGACGCTCGTCGTCAGGATGGTGCGGCCGCTGACGAGTCCGGAAACGAAATTCGTCACGGTCTCGACGCTGCTGCCGTCGACGTTGCGCTGGATCACATCGACCTGATCGGTGACGCCGTCGCCGTTGTTGTCGCGCGACGTGGTGACCGTCCTGCCGTCGCCGCTGGTGACGGTGACGGCGCGATCCTTGACCGTCCCGTTGGGGTTGAGGTCGGTGAGCGTCTCGGTGGTGCTGCCGTCGGCATTGTTCTGCCTGACGGTGGTCTGCGTCTGGTTCAGCAACCCGTTGGCCGGAATCGACGACTGCTTGGTCTGCGTCATCCCGTCGGCGCTGGTGGTGACGACCGCCTCCGAGATCAATGCGCCGGCCGCGTTCAGCGCCCGCACCGTCTCGGTTCGGCTGCCGTCCGCGTTGATGACCGTGACGTCGGTTGCGGTCTGGTCGAAACTTCCGCTGCCCGTGGTGTCCCACTTCTTGGTGATCGACAATCCGTCCGCGCTGGTGGTCGTGAGAAAGCGCGAGATGAGGGCGCCGTTGGCGCCGGTATAGGTGACGGTCTCGGTCGTGCTGCCGTCGGCATTGAGAACCTTGACGTCGGTCCGGGTCTTGCCGAATGCGCCGCTGCCTGTGAGATCGTACTGCGTGGTCGTCGAAAGCCCGTCCGCGCTGGTCGTGATGACGGTGCGGTCGACGGTCGTGCCCGACAGCTGGTTGGTGACGGTCTCGACGCGGCTGCCATTGGCGTTGAGCACCATGACGTCGGTCCGCGTCGCCTCGAAGGTGCCGTCGCCATTGCCGTCGCGCTGCGTCGTGACCGAAAGACCGCTGGCACTGGTGGTGGTCACCGTGCGGTCGCGCAGCGAAGCGTCGGCGTTGAAGTCCGACCGCGTGACGACGACACCGCCGTCGGCATTGGTCTGCGACACCATCGTGCTGGTGACGCCGCCCAGAATGCGCTGCACCGTGACGGTGTTGCCGTCGGCGCTGGTGGTCGTGGTGAGCTTCGACTTCAGCGAACCGTCGGCATTGAGATCGGTAACGGTCTCGACGCGGCTGCCGTCGGCGTTGAGCGCGACGGCCGTGGTCTCGGTGAGATCGAACGCGCCGTCGCCATTGTTGTCCCATTGCGTGGTCTTGGAAAGGCCGTCGGCGCTGGTGGTGACGACGGTCCGGTCCGTCACGGCGCCGCTGCCATTGAGGCCCGTGACGGTCCTGGTCCGGCTGCCATTGGCGTTCAGCACGGTGACGTCGGTTCGCGTCTGATCGGTGACGCCGTCGCCATTGTTGTCACGCTGCGTCGTGACCGAAAGGCCGCTGGCGCTGGTGGTGGTCACCACCCGATCCCTGGTCGAGCCGTTGACGTTGAGATCCGTCACGGTCTCGACGGTGTTGCCGGCGGCATTCAGCGTCACCGTCCTGGTCTGGTCCGTAATCCCGTCGCCATTGATGTCGCGGCTGGTCGAGACGCTGGTCCCGCTCGCATTGGCGGTGGTGACGATGCGGCTCAGCAAGGCGCCATTGCCGGCACGGTCGGTGACCGTCTCGGTGCGGCTGCCATCGGCATTGAGCACGATGACGTCGCTATGAACCGCGTCAAAGCTGCCGTCGCCATTGATATCGCGCTGCGCGGTGACCGAGAGCCCGTTGGCACTGGTCGTGGTGACGGTCCGGTCGATGGTGGCGCCGTTGAGGGCGAGGTCGATGACCGTGTCGGTACGGCCGCCATCGGCGTTGAGAACGGTGACGTCGGTCCGGGTGCGATCGAAGTCGCCGTCACCATCGGAATCGGCCTGCGTCGTGACCGAAAGCCCGTTGGCGCTGACGGAAGTGACGACGCGGTTGAGCAGGCCGCCGATGCCGCTGAGAGCGCTGGTCGTCTCGGTGCGGCTGCCGTCGGCGTTGAGCACGGTCATGTCGGTGCGGCTGCCGTCGAAGACGCCGTCGCCGTTGACATCGGTCTGCGTGGTGATGGAAAGCCCGTTGGCGCTGACGGTGCTGACGGTCCGGTCCCGCAGCGAGCCGTTGGCATTGAGGTCAGAAACGTCAGTGACCGTCACGCCGGCCGCGCTGACGCTCTGCGTTCTGGTCTGGTCGATATGGCCGTCGCCATTGACGTCGACGGTGGTCGACACCGTCAGCCGGTCGGCGCTGGTGCTCACGACCGTGCGATCGCGCAACGAGCCGTTGGCGTTGAGATCGGAGATCGTTTCGGTGCGGCTGCCATTGGCGTTGACGACGATGACATCGCTGCGCGTCGTCTCAAACGTGCCGTTGCCGTCGGAATCGAGTTGCGTCGTGACCGACAGCCCGTCGGCGCTGGTTACGCTCACCGAGCGAGCCAGCAGGGTGCCGTTGGCGCTGGTGTCGGTGACGGTCTCGGTGCGGCTGCCGTTGGCGTTGACGACGATGATGTCGGAATGGGTGCGATCGAAGGTTCCGGAACCGGTCAGGTCCTGCTGGATGGTCGTCGCCAGGCCATTGGCGCTGACGCTGGTGACCGTCCGGCCGCGCAACGAGCCGTTGGCGTTGAAATCGCTGACGGTGTCGACGCTCGACCCGTCGGCCGCGATGACGATGGTTTCAGTACGATCGTTGACGCCGTCGCCGTTGCTGTCGACCTGGATGGTGCGCGAACGGCCGTCGGCGCCGCGCACGGAGATCACCTGGTCGCGCAGCGAGCCGTCGGCGTTGCGATCGGTGACGGTCTGGGTCTTGCTGCCGTTGGCATTGTTGACCGTGACGTCCGACGTCACGAGGTCGAAGGTGCCGTTGCCGTCGATATCGCGGCTCACGGTCCTGGAAAGTCCGTTGGCGGAAAGCGCCGTGACAATCTTGCCGATCAGCACCGACGCGTCGCCATTGCGATCGGTCTGCGTCGTCACCGAACTGCCGTCCGCGGCGACCACGATCGAGGATGCCGTGACCCGATCGATCGAGCCGTTGCCGTCGAGGTCGCTCTGCGTGGTCTTGGAGCGGCCGTCGGCGCTCGTCACGGTGATGGACTTGTCGCGCAGCGATCCGTTCTGGGTGAGATCCTGGATCGTCTCGGTGCGGCTGCCGTCGCCGGCGACCACGGTGACACTGCTTTGCGTCTGGTCGAACACGCCGGCGCCGGTGGAATCCACCTGCACGAGCTTGGTCAGTCCATCCTGGCTGGTCGTGGAAACCGTGCGCGCCTTCACCGAGCCGTCGGCGTGGAGATCGGTGACCGTGATGGTCTTGCTGCCATTGGCGTTCGTGACACGCAGCTCGCTCTGGTCGGCCTGGCCGTTGCCGTCGGTGTCGCGCGCGATCGTCACCGTCTGGCCGTTGGCGCTGGTGGTCGTCACGGTGCGGTCGCGCAGTGCGCCGCTGACATCGAAATTGCTAATTGTCTTGGTGCGGCTGCCGTCGCCGTTCACGACCGACACGATCGTCTGGGTTTGATCGAAGATGCCATTCCCGCTGTGGTCGAACTTGACGACACGCGAAAGACCGTTGGCGCTGGTGGTGGTGACGGTCTCGCCGGCAAGGCTGCCGTCCGGATTGATCGCCTTGACGTCGATGGTGGTCGAACCGTCGGCATTATGGGTGACGATCTGCTGGGTGGCGTAGCCGTTGCCATCATAGGCAAGCGACACGTCGGCCGCCGTGCCGGTCGAGCCATCGGTCCGCGTGAACGTGGTCTGCCCGGCAATCACCGAACCGTCCGCCAAAACGGTGCGGTTGTTGTCGGTGGTGAGGTTGATCGAAACGATGCCGAGTTCGGCCAGCGTCCGCAGCGTGGTGGTGCCGTCGGCGTTGGTGACCATCACCTTGAACAGAGCGAAATTGGTATCGCCGGCATCGAGCTTGCCGTTGTGGTTGGTGTCGAACACGTCCCGCAGCGCCTGCATGTCCGAGGTCGCGGTCGGGTCCCATTCGGTGAACTGAATTTCCTTCGGCGAATCGACGGTGCCGTTGCCGTTGACGTCGAACACCAGCACGCCATTGCCGGCGCCCGCCCAAGCCGTGCGGTTCTGATACCCGCTGCCGGTCATGTCGACATATTGGCCGGACGAGCCTAGCTCGGTGATGTTGATGCCCGCACCGGTGAGATCGAGGACGATCGGATTGCCGAGGTAGTCGAAGGCGTCGTAGCTGAAGCCGGGGTTGAAATTTCCGTAGTAGCTCCAGCTGACATCAGTATTATAATTATACAAGGTCGTCGCAGAAGCGTACCACGGCTCCGATGTAGTCTGGTTCAGCCCGCTGATCGATCCGGTGTTGTTGTTTGTGAAAGAGTTGGACCAGTCCGTCGTCGTACCGGAGGGACCATTCGACAACCCGAACGCCATCTGGCCGCTCTGCGTGTTAAAGAGCATGCCATTTAGGAAAGTGTAGTCCGGCACGATGCCGTTGGCGACAAGTGGATCAATAGCACCACTCACGCCGTTCGATGAAACCCACGTTCCAAATCGTTCGGTCGGGAAGGTGGTATCGAAGGGAGCGAAGCGATCGGCGAAGCTGGACGGCGGACCAAAGAGCTTGGCGGCATAGTCGGCAAGATATTGACCCGGTGCAAACGCGAAGGCAGGGTCTCGATTTAAGAGATCGCTTATCAAAGTAAAGTTATCGACCGCAAAACCACCACCGCCCAATTTGCTCGGGTTGGGTAGCTGGCCGAAGGCTAGATTCCAACGTTCGTTAGCCACAAACCCCGACGGGCCGATCTTGGAGAATGCGACCAGCAGTCCGACTTGAGTTTGCGGATCGAAAGTAGCCAAACTAGTGAATGCGGTACCATAAGTATCTTTGAAAAATTGGTACCCAGCCGCAATATTGAGCATCGAAATAGCGGCGGTTGTCGAACTATCAAAGCGAGTAAGGTCGTTAAAGAAATTAGAAAAAGCAATATCCGACGGGCCGATTGGGCCTATAAAATCTCCAAAGGCTTTTGGCCCGTACTTCCCAAGATCGGCCGGATCGTTCGCATTCGAAGGATCATTTAGATAGTTGAGCAGTAGACTGGTAGCAGACCCAAAATTGATATTTCCGACGCCAAGATCGCCGGCCATAGGGTTGGAAAGTTTACTCCCCAAAAATCCCAGCGAGTACCCATAACCAGATCCGAAGATGCCAACATTCAGATTCAGAGTCCCATCGGCGATGCTCTCTGCCGAATTCAGATAGCGTTCTGCGTAAGCGGCATCGCTAGATCGCTTAGGAAACCAATCGAGGAATGCATCTTTTAAAGATAGACTTCCCCCCGGGAAAACGCCTCGCATCTCCTCAGCAACTGCGGCCGCGGATGCGATGGCAGCGGTTGAAGGCAGACCAAAGTTCGCAGCATACGTCCAGAAGCTGTTAGCATGCCCTGCGATATAATTCTGAATGAACGGATTAGGTGGACTGCGGTCGAATTGGTTCATCAGTTGCATCCCGAGGCAAACTAGAAGTCAAGGTCTCAACGGCGTCCAAATTAGGATGTATGGCCGAATAGGAGTACGAGCCCAATACATTCCAAAATCACGCTACCGACGGCCACAGCACAAAGAACCGCTCCTGACATTCTTCCCTCTCGGAATCTTCCCCGGAGATAACTTACGAGCAGCGGCACGAGAATCAGAAGGACCGGCCCAAACAAGATCATGTCCTTGCCGATCATGACAAACGCGTCCTCCACGTTAACCGCTATGAAAGGTCTAGTTGACCCAGTCCAGTAAGCGAAAGCGAGAAGAGGCGTCGTTAGAATCGAGGCGACCGTTGGCGAAAAACCAGCTGACTGGCGGCCAGTCCTACTGATCCATCCGTAGAATAAGCGACTAAACAGAAAGGCCGCCACCAAAGGCACGAGAATGCGCAACGCCGCCGCAATCTCCCGTTCGACAACAGGCGAGATGAAAGACGCCATCATCCGCCGGCCTCAAAAATAAGCTCGTGCGAGGGATGCCGCCAATAGGAGACACCTTCAGAACTCTGGATCAAAGCGTGCCAACTCGATGTTCGAAGCAGAAACAGAGAGCGAACTGTAACTTTTGTGACGTGGAGGGCTGGCCCAGTCATCTCTAGGTCGTCCCGGGCATCAAAATCACCTGCTCCCGCATCTCCCCTTCCGCCCCGAACGGCGCGACCACATCAAGTATCCGCATGCTCGTCCCGCTCTTCCATTCCGCCGCCGCCAGCCGCTTCTCGCCAGCATCGATCCGCTTCGCCACGAGATCGTCGACCAGCGCCCACACGGCGACGCCGACGGGCTGCTCGCCCTTGTAGAACATCCGGAATTGCTTAAGCAGGACCGCGGGCATCACCAGCCATTCGAGGTCGCCGAGCGGGATCGATTTGTGACGCGGGCTCTGCGTCATCAGCCAGGTGATCTCGCCGATCAGCTGCGACACCGTCTTCGGCGGCGGCGCTTCAGCGGGCGCACTTTGAGCGGGCGCGCCCTGCGCGGCGCCGGAAGCAGCCGGGGCGTTCTTGCCGGCGGTGAATTCGGCCATCGCTTCCTGCAGCGCGGCCTCTCCGAGCAGCGGCCGGGCAGCGAGCTTGTCCGGTGTTGTGACCGTGTTCATTTGGCTCACCCCCCGATCGGCACGACATTGCATCGAAGGTATAGATGCACGGATTCAGAAGCCGGATCGATAGCACGTTCGTGCTAGCGGCCTATTTCAGCAGCGCGACGAGCTGGCTGCGCTTGCTGATGCCGAGCTTGGCATAGATGGCGCGGAAATGGTTTCCGACCGTGTGATCGGAAATCTCCAGCCGCGAGGCGATCGCCTTGTCGGACAATCCCATCAAAGCGAGATCGATCAGATCTCGTTGCCGATCGGTCAGCACCGTCAGATCCACCGACGCTCGTTCGCCCTGCTTGGTCTGCAGATACAGCATATGCAGAACCGGAACGATCAGGTTGAGCGCCGCAAGGGTTCGGCCCGGCCGCCCGTTCGGCACGCCTGAAAAACTGAAATAAGTGCCGGCAAGCTTGAAGGGATCAATGACGCCGTGGATGGCGACCGTTCCCAACGCATGCTGCTCGACCTCGTCGAGTTCACATTGGGCTGCGGGAACCAACGCCCCGCCCTCCTCCCACGCCCCGGTCTTGTCCAGCATGAAAGCTCTCCGGTTGCGCACCCACCAGGCGAAAGTATACCGGGTCTCCATCACAAAAGAGCGGTTGCGGCTCGACAGAAATTCCGGCGCATGCCCGCTGGACCACAGCATGGAGCGCATCAGAATGCGGCCGCCCGAAAGGCCACCGTAGCAGCCCCAGAACCTTGCAAAGGGAAAAAACCGCCGCAGCGGACCCTCGAGCCAGACGAGAATATCGGCCTCGGTCGCCGTTGACATCGCGGGCGACTGCCGCAGCACGTCAGCCCACGTAACAAGATCGAGATCGGAAAGGTCAGAGTCGTCCCGACCTGTCGCGCCTTTCGGAAACGCGACGAAGTCGCTGTGGGCAGGACTCACCGCCCCTCCGTCCGTCGATTCCATCACCGCGCGTGCACGATTCAATCGAGGCATGGTCACCCCGCTGCGAACGGCTGAAAAACCGCTCTGTCAGCCATGGATGCTGTCCAGCTGTGCGCGCATCTCGGCCTCGGCGCCGAACGGCGCGACGACGTCGAGGATGCGCCTGTTGGCGCCGCTTTTCCATTCCACCGCCGTCAGGCGTTTGTCGCCGGCGTCGATCCGCTGCGCCACGAGGTCGTCGGCCAGCGCCCAGACCGCAACGCCGACCGGTTGCTCGCCCTTGTAGAAAATGCGGAATTGCTTGAGCAGGATCGCCGGCATCACCAGCCATTCGAGTTCGCCGAGCGGAATGGATTTGTGGCGCGGGCTTTGCGTCATCAACCAAGTGATTTCGCCAAGCACCTGCGACACCGTCTTTGGGGGCGGCTCATGGCCGGGCGCATTGGCCTGCGCGGCACCGGGCGCGGCCGACCCCGCCGGATGGGAGGCGATTTCGGCGATCGCCTCCTTCAGCGCAGCCTCGCCGAACAACGGATGAGCCGCAGGCTCGCTTGCCGCGGCGTCTTCGTTCGCGCGCTTTGCCCCTGGCGCTGTTTTACTTGGTCCCGACATCAGCAGCTCCTATTGAGGCATTTGCAGCATACGAGAGCAACGATCCCTCAATGCAAGGCGCCGAACATCCGCTGCGAGACACGCGCTGATTTTATCAAAAAATGTCGGGGTGCCCTTGCATGGCAAACCGGCTCGCCGCCGGAATTTGCCAATCTGCCCCACTCCTGTACCGCAAAACTAGCCTTCTGATGTCAGTTTGCGCAAGTGAAAAATTGAAGACACCGCCGAGAACACGCCGCGAGTGTCCCATTAACCACGCAACATCTCACCTCTCCCGCAAACTCTCCTGCTTGTAGCGTAGTAGCGGCGACAGCAGATATTCGATCACGCGCCGTCTGCCGGTCTTGATTTCCACCGTGACCGCCATGCCGGGAGCAAGTTCGACCAAGCGGTCGTCGATCTGCATGCGGGTACGGTCGAGCGAGATCCGCGCGGCATAGATCAACTCCTGTCCGGGCGGCTCGCTGCTGCGCGCCGCCTGGCTCGGCTGGCGATCGCTGTTGGCGGACCCGGCCGGCTTGTCGCGCATCACGGCGTCCTGCGACACGCTGATGACCTTGCCGTGCAGGAGACCGTAACGGGTGAAGTTGAAGGTGTCGATCTTGATCTCGGCGTCGTCCCCGTCATGGACGAAGCCGATGTCCTTGTTGAGCACCATCGCCTCGATCTCGATGCCGGCGCCGCCCGGCACCACCACCATCAGCGCCTGCGCCGGCGTCACCACGCCGCCAATCGTATGCAGGGCCAGCTGCTGCACGGTGCCGTCGATCGGCGCGCGCAGCACCTGATCCTGCATGCGCTTCTCGGCCTTGGCGAGGTCCTCGGCGAACTGCGCGGCCTTCGGCTCCGCCTCGGCGAGGTCGGTCATGATGCCGCGGACATATTCCGCCCGAGTCTGCTCGCGTTGCGCTTCCAGCGCCTTCCGTGCGGCGGTGGACTCCACCATGCGGCGCTCCTGGACGATCAGTTCGTGGCGCTGATCGGTCAGCTTCAATTGCGCCTCGAGATGAGCGATACGGTTGCCGAACTCCATCTTCATGACTTTTTCGCGGACGTCCGCGGCTTCCGCGATCAACGGCAGGCCGGCGCGGAGCTTGGCCAGCACCGCCGCGATTTCGTCCGCTTCCGCTACCTTCTGGGCGATCTGCTGGTCCAGCGCCGAAATCTTGGCGGCCTGCTGCTCCGCCTGCGCCAGCATGAACGATCTGGTGCGCGCGACTTCGTAGGCCGGCGCATCCGCCGGGGGGATGAATTCCGTCGTGCCGACGCCGGACTCGACCCCCGCGCGCAGCGCCACCAGACGCGCCACATCGAGCCGCGCCCGCAGATAATCATGGCGGATGCGGTTTCGTTCGGAGCTGCTGGCGACGCGGTCTAGTTCGAGCAGCACCTGGCCTTCGCGAACCTTATCCCCATCCTTGACGTGGATGGCCGTCACCATGCCGGTTTCCAGCGGCTGGACCACCTTGATGCGGCCGACCGGCACGATCTTGCCTTGCGCCGTGGCGATGATGTCGATGCGGCCGAAAATCGACCAGGCCACCGCGATCAGGAAGAACGCGATCAGCACGAACGCAATGGCCCGCCCCACCGGTGATGCAGGCGTCTCCGTGATCTCGAGCGCCGCCGGCAGGAACTCGCGTTCGCTGCGGCGCATCGGCGCGGCGCGCTTCAGCGGCACCACGTTGCTGGATGCCGGCTTCTCGGCCGGCGCGGCGGCGGCCTCAGCTGGCTTCATGAAGCCCCGCCTGCATGCGATGCAGCTTGGCATAGCGCCCGGCGCTGCGGATCAGTTCGTCGTGGCTGCCATCCTCGACAATGCGGCCGCGCTCGATGGTGATGATACGATCGGCCTGCCGCACGGTAGAGAGGCGGTGGGCGATCACGATCACCGTGCGGCCCTGCGCGATCCGGCGCATATTGTCCTGCACGATGCGCTCGCTCTCATAGTCCAGCGCCGAGGTGGCTTCGTCGAAGATCAGGATGCGCGGATCGCCGATCAGCGCGCGGGCGATGGCGATGCGCTGGCGCTGGCCACCCGACAGTCCGCTGCCGCGCTCGCCGACTACCGCATCGTAGCCCTCCGGCAGCTCGACGATGAAATCATGCGCGCCGGCGAGCTTGGCCGCGGCGATCACCCGCTCCAGCGGCCAGGACGGATCGCCCAGCGCGATGTTGTCGCGGATCGAGCGATTGAACAGCACGTTCTCCTGCAGCACCACGCCGACCTGACGCCGCAACCAGGCGACGTCGACGATGCCGACATCGACGCCGTCCACCAGCACGCGGCCGCTCTCCGGCACATACAGCCGCTGCACCAGTTTTGTCAGCGTCGATTTGCCCGAACCGGAGGGGCCGACGATGCCGATCATCTGGCCTGCCGGTATCTCCAGGCTGATGTCCTTGAGCACTTCCGGACCATCGAGGCGGTAGCGGAAAGTCACGTGGTCGAACGCAGTGGATCCCTTGATCGCCGGAAGCGCCGCGCGACCGGGCTTGTAGGTCGGCTCCGGAACCGCATTGAGAATGTCGCCGAGCCGCCTGATCGACAGCCGCGCCTGATGGAAATCCTGCCAGAGCTGCGCCAGACGCAAAATCGGCTGGGCCACGCGGCCCGACAGCATGTTGAAGGCGACCAGTTCGCCGACGGTGAGATTGCCGTCGATCACGAGATAGGCGCCGAAATACAGCGTCAGCGCGGTGACGATCTTGCTGATGAGCTGGACCGACTGGCTGGCCCAGTTGCCGAGCGACAACACCTTGAAGCTGGCGTTGACATAGCCTGCCAGCTGTTCTTCCCAGCGCCGCTGCATCTGCGGTTCGACCGCCATCGCCTTGAGGGTCTCGATGCCGGTCAGGCTTTCGACCAGGAAGGCCTGGTTCTCCGCGCCGCGGTTGAACTTCTCGTCGAGCCGTTCGCGAAACACCGGCGTCACGCCGGCGGAGATCACGATATAGAAAGGGAATGAACCGATCACGATCCATGTCAGCAGCGGCGAGTAGTAGAACATCACGCCGAGGAACACGATGGTGAAGAACAGGTCGATGACCAGGGTCAGCGCCGAGCTGGTGAGGAAATTGCGGATGTTCTCCAGCTCGCGCACCCTCGCGACCGAATCTCCGGCGCGCCTTGCCTCGAAATAGGCGATCGGCAGCGCCATCAGGTGCCGAAACAGCCGCGCGCCGAGCTCGACATCGATCCGGTTGGTGGTGTGGGAAAACACGTAGGTGCGCAGCGCGCCGAGCAGCGATTCGAAGATCGATACCGTGATCAGTCCGAACACCAGCACGTCCAGGGTCGTGAGCCCGCGATGCACGAGCACCTTGTCGATCACGACCTGGAAGAACAGCGGCGAAACCAGCGCAAACAACTGCAGAAAGAACGATGCGACCATCACCTCCGAGAGGAGATAGCGGTATTTGTGCATCGCCTGCACGAACCAGGTGATGTCGAACTTGCGCGCGAGATCGCCGAGCGAGGCCCGCCTCGTGATCAGAACCAGCCGCCCGCTCCAGCGGGCATCGAACTCTTCACGATTCAACAGTTGCGGACGCCCGATCTTGGGATCCTGGATCAGCGCCTTTTCGCCGGCGATCTGCGCGAGAATGAAGAACTCGCCGTCGCGCCCTTCGGCCAGCGCCGGCAGCGGCGTCCTGGTCAACCTGTCCGGGCTGGTCGTGATCGATCGCGCGCGGAGCCTGAAACCCTTGGCGCAGCGCAGGATCTCCGAGCTTCCGAACTGCGTCGCCGCATACTGGTGTTTGATCTGCCCGGGATCGGCAGCGATTTCGAGAAAACGCAGCAAAAGAACCAGCGCCTCGACATTCGTCGAGGGCACAATCCCGCCGGCCCCTTCACTCATCGGCACGCCGCCCCACTTCCAACGCCGCCCTCTTGAGACCAAACTCGCGATTTTGTCCAGTCAACGCCAGCGAAATCCGTCGAGGCTTGGCTAGCTCCCGCCTCAAACAAACATTGCATCTGATCGGGGGCTGCGACATAGCACGAACGTGCTATCGCACTGCGTTGCGGCGTATCCAGTGACAATAAAGCCTTGAGCAACCCTTCCGGGGGCAAGCGGCGAGCTTTCGCTGTCATTTTGCGCCGACAACGACCATTATGACTTAAGAAGGTCATCGGTTGAGAAGCGCTTGCGCGTATTGCAGAAGTCCAGCAAAGATACAATTCTCGACTGAGGACGTCCCACTCTGCCCTCGAAGCCGCAGGCATGCGGCTGGTGCTCAGGAACGGTTATCATTTCCTTACACCGGGTAAGTCAGAGAGCGCAGTAAGCTATGATTTCCGGACGGTCTATTTCGCCGTCGCACTCACTGCCAGCCAGCTGCGTTGCACGTCGGCATTGCTGTGAAGATCGTCCGGCGTTCCGTCATAGACGATGTGGCTGTGCCCCATCACGAGTATGCGGTCGTTGATGTCGAGGGCGATCGTCAGCCGCTGTTCGATCAGCAGCACCGATACGCCGCGCCTGCGAACATCCTCAATCGCTTCGACCAGGAACTCGACGATTTTCGGCGCCAACCCTTCGGTCGGCTCGTCGAGCAGCAGGACTTTGAGATTTCCGAGCAGCGAGCCTCCCGACCGATTGAACAAAAAGGGCTCTCGGTCCAATCCATTAGGAGGCAGTTTAAGCTAGGTCCAGCCAGCAATAGCAACTCATATCTACGTCTAAACCCGTGTGTCTCTATACTACGTCGTCGTAGGAAACGGGCGCGGCATGGTTGGCCTTTAGAAGGCGCTGGCCGAGAGCAGCTCGCCGATCCGGATCGGGAAGCGGCGGACCCGAACACCGGTTGCGTGTCAGACTGCATTCGCCACTGCGCCGGCGCCGACGCCCTTGATGCCGAGCGTGTTGACGTGGGGATCATGCTCCTCGACCGTTAGCACGTCGAGACTGGGCACGTCGGCATTCACGGGGATATGATACTTTGCGAGATTGGCGTTCATGATCCGGCCGCTGTGGCGATCAGTGATGGCCTCCTCATGCAGCGCAAAGGACAGGCCCCAGATCATGCCGCCGAGCAACTGGCTCTTCATTAGATGAGGATTAATGATGCGCCCCGCGGCGAACGCGCCCACCATGCGGCTGACACGGATCTGGCCGAGTTCGGGATCGACCTTAACCTCAGCAAACACGGCGCCATGGGCGTGCATCGCATATTCCGCCTGCGCCGCCGTATCAGCGCCGCCCATACCGCGCGCCTCGATCTCGGCAAGGCCCGCGCGAGCGAAAATATCGGCATAGCGATCGGCGGCGTAGGCGGCTTGTCCTCTGACCTTCAAAAGCCGTCACGGCGGGTCAGCGGCTGGCCGATGTTCGAACCATGCTGCATGTGGGCAAGCGCGTGGGTTAAATTGATCTCAAGCATGCAATGCTCCGGAACTGGTTAGGCACGAACTACGAAGTGGCCTGCGGTGAAGAAGGCAGAGGCGGACGCGCAGCCACGCTCAACGGGCTGTTTGCTGAATGGAATTGCCAACGAAAAGGCCAGCCGATCGAGCAAGGAAAAATTGCGCGCTACGGCACCATCGATTGGCTGTTTCGGCAATACAAGACCGGGAAAGCCTACACTGAAAAGGTCTCCCACCGGTCACGTCCCGACTACGAACGCATCATGCAGTTGATCTGCGACACTGTCGGTAAGAGCGGGCGGCGGATTGGCGAAGTCACGCCGCGTGCTGCGGATAAAATTTACGAAAAGATCGTCAATGGCCCGAACGGGATCAGGTTGCGCCAGGGGGAGAAAGTGGTGGGCCTCTGCCGCAAGGTCTGGCGTATCATGCATCGGCTGCATCCGGAGCTTTTCGACAAGAAGCACCCGAATCCATGGAACGACTTCACTCTGAAGAGCCGCACGAAAACCAAGAAGCACGCTGTTACCCGCGACGAGGTCTATAAGTTCGCATGGGGATGCATAAAGGAAGGTCGCCCCGAACCAGCAGCCGTCGCAGTAATCTGCTTTGAATGGCTGCAACGGCCAGAGGATGTCGTCGCCGGCTTTTTGACCTGGCCTGACTTTCGAAGCAAAAACTGGCCACACGCCGTGCGCATCGAGCACCACAGGAACAAGGTGCTGGTCTGGCATCCGCTTGAAGAGACGCTCGATGGCGAGATCGTCAAATTCTATGCCGAGGGAGGACATCTTGAGCCACTTGCCCAAGTTTGGCATCCCTATGATCATGCGTCGGATCGAGAAGGGCGAGCGCAAGGGCCATGCGAAGGTATGGTCCTATCCTGGCATGGAAAAAGCGGTTCAGCAGATGCGCAAGAAGATCGACGGGGTGTCAGACCTGTTCCTGCTTGATGCCTGTCGACACGGCGGCATGACCGAGCTCGAGGAAGCCGAGCTGACGGACGGTCAAGGGCGCGCCCTATCCGGACATAAGACCGCACAGGCCTATCGCGGCTACGCCAAAGAGACGATGGTGCGAGCGCTGGCTGCAACCCGTAAACGACACGCGCATCTGCTGGCACAAAAGGAATTCGATCAGCATAATGTTCATGGGGCTGAGCCCCCACGAGACGGAATGCAGAAGAGCCCCGCGGCTTCGAGATTTGCGGCTGATCGCAAAGCTCAACGTGCAGATGGGGTGTCGGCCTCACGATGGGTCGATGACATTCGTCACTCTGCAACTGATGCGAAGTCCGAGGCGGCAACTATCGAATCGTATCCCGCGAATGCACGGGCTTCCGCTCGCCTCGTCAACTGAGCGGCGCCAACAGCGCTTCGAAACGAAACCCGTACAGAATTTCCAAATAGGCGGGCAACCGAATTTCCAAATGCGCAGGAAACCCTGACAAGAACAAAGTGATTTACTTAATAAGATCAGCGCGTTGACGCTGGCTGGGGCGGGAGGGATCGAACCTCCGAATGGCGGAATCAAAATCCGCTGCCTTACCGCTTGGCTACGCCCCAACAGGCCCAACCGGAACGGGGGCAAAGCGCCCTCGCGAACCGGTTCGCGACAACGCCCGGTCTATAGAGGGTATCAGGCTATTTCAACAGGCTGAAATCCTTAAAATTCATCCGAAATCGGGCTCGAAGCGCGAGCCTTTATATAGTCGACGCTCGGCGAGGCCTCCGCCCGGGTTTGCGCCCCGGCCTGATGCACCAAGGGAGTGTTGAGGCAACCACGGTTTCGTGGGAATACGGACGGCCAGTCCCCGTCAAAGCGAGATTTCGTCATGACTTACCGTGCGCCGATCTCCGATATCCTGCTCGCGCTCAACCACGGCGCCGGGCTGCAGGCCGCCGTCAAGGCCGGCCATTATGGCGAGTTCGACGGCGACATCACCGCGGCCGTGCTGGAGGAAGCCGGCAAATTCGCCAGCGACGTGCTGGCGCCGCTCAACCGGGTCGGCGACGAACACGGCATCAGGCTCCAGGACAACAAGGTGACGACCGCTCCGGGCTGGCCGGACGCCTATCAGCGCTGGATCGCCGCCGGGTGGAACGCGGTTTCGGGCCCGGAAGGCTTCGGCGGCCAAGGGCTGCCGATGGCGATCAACGCCGCCTGCACCGAGATCTGGAGCGCCTCGAACGTTGCCTTCGGCCTCTGCCCGCTACTGACCCTCTCCGCCATCGATGCGCTCGACACCCATGGCAGCGAGGAGCTGAAGAAGATCTACCTGGAAAAACTGGTTTCCGGCGAATGGACCGGCACCATGCAGCTGACCGAACCGCAGGCCGGTTCCGACGTCGGCGCGCTGCGCACCCGCGCCGAGCGTGCCGGTGACGGCACCTATCGCATCACGGGCACCAAAATCTTCATCACCTATGGCGACCACGACATGACCGATAACATCGTGCATTTCGTGCTGGCTCGCCTGCCCGATGCGCCCGCGGGCACCAAGGGCATTTCGCTCTTCCTCATTCCGAAATTCCTGGTCAATGCCGACGGTTCGCTCGGCGCCCGCAACGACATCTATCCCTCGGGCGTCGAACACAAGCTCGGCATGCACGCCTCCCCGACCTGCACCATGACCATGGGCGACAGGGGCGGCGCGATCGGATACCTGATCGGTGAGGAAAACCGCGGCATGCAATGCATGTTCACGATGATGAACCAGGCCCGGCTCGCCGTCGGCCTTGAAGGCGTCGGCATTGCCGACCGCGCCTATCAGCAGGCGCTGGCCTTTGCGCAGGAGCGCAAACAGGGCCGCGCCGTCGGCAAGAAGGGCGAAGGCCTCGACCCGATCATCGTTCATCCCGATGTCAAGCGCATGCTGCTGCAGATGCGCAGCATGACGGCGGCGGCGCGATCGATCTGCTATGCCACCGCGGTGGCGCTCGACGTGGCCGTGCGCGCCAAGGATCCGAAGGTGCGCGCCGATGCCGCCGCCCGCGGCGCGCTGCTGACGCCGATCGCCAAGGCGTTCTCCACCGATATCGGCAACGAGGTGAGCTATCTCGGCGTGCAGGTGCATGGCGGCATGGGCTTCATCGAGGAGACCGGCGCCGCGCAGCACTATCGCGACGCGCGCATCACCACGATCTACGAGGGCACCAACGGCATCCAGTCGATCGATCTCGTGACGCGCAAGCTCGCGGCCAATGGCGGCGCCTCGGTCTGGGCGCTGCTCGACGAGCTCGGCGGCATCGTCAAGCAGGTCGAAGCCTCGAACGATCCCGCGTTCGGCACCACCGGCGCCAAGCTGCGCGACGCGCTCGGCTCGCTGGAGCGCGCCAGCAAATGGCTGCTGGAGCGGTTCGCAGTGGCGCCCAACGACGCGCTGGCCGGCGCCACGCCCTATCTGCGCCTGTTCGGCGCGACGCTTGGCGGCTGCATGCTGGCCGGCGAAGCGCTCGCCGCCAAGAGCCATGGTGAGGCCGGCGATCCGCAGCGCTACGTGGCGGTGGCGCGGTTCTTTGCCGAAAACATCTCCGTCCAGGCGGGATCGCTGGAGAAGACGGTGACGGACAGTGCGGAAGCCGTGAACGGCGCAGACCACGTATTGCTGGGCTAGCGCATTTCGTGCTGAGCTCGCTCACTCCCCTTCGAACCCCACCGCTGGAGCCGCCGTCCCGATGTTTGATTTCGATCGCGTAATTGACCGCCGCGGCACGCACGCGTCGAAGTGGGACATGATGGCCAAGCTTTCGGGGATCACCGCGTCGGACGCGATTCCGATGTGGGTCGCCGACATGGATTTCGCAGCCCCTCCCGGCGTGACGGAAGAACTGACCGCCGTCGTGAGCCGTGCCGTCCATGGCTATTACGCCGACACGGGAAGCTGGGCGATTTCGCTCGCCGAATGGATGAAGCGCCGGCACGGCCTGTCGATCGACCCGGCCTGGGTGAGCCAGACACCGGGCGTGGTCTCGGGGCTCGGCCTGATCCTGCAAGCCGTCACCGAGCCTGGCGACGAGGTCGTGCTGTTTCCACCGGCCTATCATGCGTTCCGACGGATCATCCTTGCCAATGATCGGCGGATCCTCGACGCGCAACTGTCGTTGCGCCAGGGCCGCTACGCGATGGACCTCGATGCGCTGGCCTCACGGCTCACGCCGCGCACCAGGATCGTGTTCTTCTGCAGCCCGCATAATCCGGGCGGCACCGTCTGGTCGGTCGAGGAAATCCGTGCGCTCGCCAGCTTCTGCGCCGAACGGAACCTGATCCTGGTTTCCGACGAAATCCACTGCGACCTGGTGCTCGGCGACGCGAAGCATACGCCGACGCTCGCCGCCGCACCCGAGATCACCGATCGCCTGATCACCTGCGTCGCCGCCACCAAGACGTTCAACCTCGCCGGCGCCCATGTCGGCGCCTGCGTCACCTCGAACCCGGCGACAAAACAGAAGATCGACGCGCGAATCGCCGCCAGCGGGCTGTCTTCCTACAACAGCTTTGGCATGGTCGCGACCGAAGCGGCATGGCGAACCGGAGATGCCTGGCTCGATGCGCTGCTGCCCTATCTCGCCGGCAGCCGCGACCTCTTCGACGGCAGGATCGAACGCGCAGCGCCGGGCGCGCGATCGATGCGGCTCGACGCCACCTATCTGGCATGGGTCGATTTCTCCGGAACCGGATTGTCGGCCGATGACGTCGCGGCACGCGTCAAGGATCGGGCGCGCATTTACGTCAGCCCCGGCGAGCAATTCGGGCCGGGCGGCGCCAGCTGGCTGCGCTTCAACTTTGCCACGCCGCGCCCGATCCTCATCGAAGCGCTGGACCGCCTCGACGAGGCGTTCAGCGATTTCAGGGGTTGAACGCCTGTGAGGCGTGAAGATTCCAATTCCTCACGTCGCAAAATGGCACATCAGGTTCCGTGATCAAGCGCGTGGCAATGGGGCAACACCCCTGAGAAAATGGCCGGCGCAGCAGCTTCCTACGGTTGCGCATTCATTCCCACTCCGAAGAATACGGTCGTCGCGTGCTTGGCTACTGAATTCTGGCTCATGCGGAGCCTTGGGAGGCCGGATCATGGACCCCTGGCGATTGAAGACGAAGACGCAGCTGCGCATCAACGCCCTCGCGGGCGTGGCGCTCGCAAGCTGCGTACTGGCCGGACTAGCGGGTCTCGGTTCGAATTCCAGCGAGAACACCCGCGCCGATTCGATCGACAATGTCAGCGCGAAGCCGATCGTGGAGCGCCACGATACCCTTGCTCACGCGCGAACGAGATTTCCGCAGGTCATGGCATTCGCGAGCGCGTCCATCGGCGACGTCGATATCGCGCCGTCAGGGCCGGGCAAGGCATCTGCAGCAGCAGCCGGCGCCTATCGCTACGAGCCGATATCGCTGTTCGAGATTTCGCCGGCCGATTCCGCTGTCGAGGTCGCGACCCTCACCACGCCCGACCCGGAACTGGACAGCCCTCGCGCGATCGATACCCTCGACATCAATGAGGAATGCCTGGTCGCGGAGACCTGTATCGATCGCTATCTGTGGGCGCTGTACGAACGGGCGCCCAAGATCGACGCCATCAAGGTGCAAGAGCGCCGGCGGGTGCAGATCAAGCGGAGGGGCAAGACGGTCACGGTCATCCGGACCTTCACCAAGCGGGTCGATGAGGAATTCGCCTGGAAGGATCCGAAGGCGGCTGAACGTGTCGGCATGTCGATGATGGACTATGTCATCGGCGGCATGGACCGGGGTTTCAAGCTGAAGCTCTTCTACATGCTTTACGCCGCCGAACGGGCCGGACTGCAGCCGGGCATCACCAGCGCGTTCCGCGATGACTACCGTCAGGGAATCGCTACCGGCCTGAAGGCTGCGACCGATCGATCGTACCACGGCGGCAGTTTCCGCGGCGGCTATGGCAAGGGACTTGCGGCCGACATTGTCAGCGTCAAAGGCAACAGCCGCGCGCAGCGATGGGTCTCGACCGACAGGCTCTGGAAGTGGGTCGACGAACGCGGCAAGGATTTCGGCATCGGCCGCCCCTATCTCAACCGCGATCCGCCGCACGTCGCGCCGATCGACGGCCAGGAATACGTCTCCCGCCGCGGCACTGCCAAGACGCAGGAAGCGGAAGCGGCGAATAAGGTCACTCGGGTCGCCGATCGGGACGGTCGTAGCCAGGCCAAGGCGAAATCGGTCGCGGCTGGGACCAAAACCTCCAAACCGTCGAAGACAGCCAAACTCTCCAAGACCGCAAGGCTGTCCAAAGACCGAACCATGTAGTCAGCAAGGCGCTATCCCGCCCCTGCGGGAAGTCTGCGAAGGGCGCATCGCCACCACCTTCCGTCCGCTTGCAGGTCAATCATACCCTGCTGCCGATCGCGCCGTCAGAAGGCTCAGGTGTTCCTGACGGCGTTGGCGAGCATGGCGTAAAGCTCGCGCTTGGTGAGGTCTCGCGCCGGCGCGCCCGGTTTAGCCGCGGCCTTGCTCGGCTTCTTCGGCCTCGACACCACCCGGTCCACGGGACGGGCACAGGCCGCTGCCAGTGAACGCTTTCGCGTGCGCGTGTCGACGATCCTGGGATTCGCCGTCGGTGGCTTGTGACCGCGCTTGTGACCCAGGCGCTTCAACTTGGCACTGACGGCATTGCGGCTGTGGCCGAGCCTGCCTGCGATCTCACCGGCGCTGTGTCCGGCGGCCCAGAGCTCTTTGAGCAGCGCTACGTCGTTCGCATCCCAACTCATGGGAAGCAATCATACACCGAAAATCTTTCTCGGCAAAGCCGCTGCCGATGACGCATGGTCGAAACGATTCACGCGTCGTTAACGCGGCCATCGGCAGCCACTCATTTCCGTTCACCGGCTCGCACACCGGCCGCCGCGACCGTCATGGCGATCGCCGCGGGATCGCAGCAGAGCACCATCAGCAGGATCAGCCAGCGCACCGCGGCCTCGGGCGCCACGCCGGCCATGGTCGCGAGATACTGGATCGGGCCGGTGGACGCCTCGATACGCGACCGCTCGCCGGCCAGCGCCGCGCGCTGCGCCTGCAGGCCGACCAGCGTCGCGGTCGCCGCCTGCCGCTGCGTGTCGAGACCGTCCCGCGTCACACGCTGTTGCGTGGCGATGTTGATCGCCCGCGTCACCCGGCCGAGTCGCGTCGACTCGTCCACTGCGCGGTCGATCTGCGCAATGCGGCTGTCGAGGTCGGTCACCACGGCCGACTGCGCCTTGACGCGCGCATCGAGCGCTTCGATGCGCTCGGTGACGCCGGAGCGCGACGTCGCTGCCACGCTGACATGCGCCTCGACCAGCTTGCCGAACACGCCGGCGGCGTTGATGAGCGCAAGGCCCGCGACCAGCGTCATCAGGACGGTGCGCATTTTCCAGCCGGTCCGACGCCAATGCGCGGCCAGCCATCCGGCGATCACCAGCTTCCCGGCTTCCATCGTGCCGGCGAGCACCATCACCGCGACCGGATCGCCGGGAAAGATCTCGGCCATTCCCGCCACCGAAAAATAGGCCGCGACGCCGGCCAGTGCGAGGGCCGCCACGAGGGCAAATGCACGGCTGGCGAGCGCCCGCTCGGAAACGGCAGCAGCAGGCGCCCCTACGGCGCGCACGGCGGGAACCCGTTCCGGCTCTGTCGGCGCCATCGGCGCGACGATTGCCTGATTCGCCCCCGCTACCGCGATGTCCGCTGCCGGGGCGCCCGGCGCCGGAACATCCGCCGCGGTGAGGTCAGCCGCCTTGGCATCTGAGGCCTTCGCTTCCAACATCTCGGCTTCTGCCGCTTTGGTCGCCCGAGACGCCTTGGGACGCGCGGCCGCGGCGGGACGGCTGCGCTTTTTTGCCGGCGGCGGCTTGACGGACGGTCCGGCACCCGGCTCATCGCCGCCCGTCGCTACGAGTCTGGGAGCACGATGCGCGGCATTGGCCCAGGCGTCGAGTTGATGCCTGATGCGCACGGCATCGCTGCTGTCCTCCGGCAGACCGGCGGCGGCGATCGCCTGCTTCGTCGCGCGTCCGCTCATGTGACCCTCTTGGTGATCATGGCGAGGGCCAGCTTCTCCTCGGCGAAGAACTGCAGCGCGCCGTACCCTTCGGTGTCGACGGCATATCGAAAACCTCCGTCGACCGTTGGAAACACGGCCACCACTGTGCCCGACTCGCGGCCGTTGGCTACGTTTTCGACCTGCTCGCCAATCGCAAATTTCGACATCGAAAACTCCCTTTCGGATTCGTCGATGCGATTATACCGCCAGGCGCCCGCTTCTGGCTGCCCAACGATGCGCCTTCCGAAAGATCGAACGGCGTTGTTGCACGATTGCCTCATCCAGTGCGCGGACGGGAACAATGTTGCACGTGAGAGGCGTAACCCGCGCCGCGCAATGTCTCGATTAGGTCCGGAATGCGTTGGAACAGGCGCGCGACCGGTTGGCGGGCCACGTCACGCGATATCTGCCGAGGGAACCCGGCAGCCGGCGCGACAACGATTTCCGTCAACCAACTGGTTGGGACCGCGATGGGTTTGGCTGCCTTAACTTATGACAGCAATTTTCCAATGCTCCTGCATCGCACTGTTGCTGCGTTAAGACAGCGGTAGCCATTCCATCACGGTCCCGTAGTACTACGCTTTGCAAATCATTCGCCGCTCCCCTTACCTTGCGGCGGTGGACACCGATTGGGGTTCGCCGCTGCAAATCCACGGCGGCGACAGCGATTGCATGCTCGCAGGGCAATTCGCGTGAGGGGCGGTCAAAAAAGCAGCGGTCATCGATGTTGGCATGAACCCTGCATTAATTGAGCGAATTGATTCCTCGTCACGAAGGTCGCCATGCTTGTCACTCTCGTCGCTGTTCTCTGCAACAGCCAGCTCTGTCTCGAAAAGGTCGTCACCACCAGCGACCAGTCCGGCATCACCATGAGCGCCTGCGCGGTCAACGCGCAGATCGGCATTGCCGACTGGCTCGCCAAGGGTCCGTATCGCGAATGGCGGCTGCAGCGCTACAAATGCGTGCTCGGCAAATACACCCCGAAGAACGAAGCGTAAGGCCGGCTCGCGCTGGCGCGTTTCGATTTTTTGGCTGCTGGTGTGACCAGCGTGCGTGCCCAGCCTCTCCAGACTGCGGTCGCGTCCGCGCCAGCACGAAAATATCTTCGCGAGATGCCTTGACAGCCTGCCTGTCGCTCTCCGCCGATGATGTCGGCGCGAGAGGACCGGCATGATGACCATCACGATCACTGCGTTTGAGAAATCGCCCGACGGCGGCAGGGGACTGGCGCGCGATACGCGCGTCAGATGGGCGCTCGAAGAAGCAGGCCTTGCTTACGACGTCCGGCTGGTGTCGTTCAGCGCGATGAAGCAGCCCGCGCATCTGGCGCTGCATCCATTCGGACAGATCCCGACCTATCAGGAAGGCGATCTCGTGCTGTTCGAGACCGGCGCGATCGTGCTCCATATCGCCACGCATCATGCGGGGCTGCTGCCAGACGACGAGGCTGCCCGGGCGCGGGCGATCGCGTGGATGTTCGCCGCGCTCAACACCGTCGAGCCGCCGGAACTGGAGCTCGAAGCCGCTGGCTTCGACGAGGGCGGCAAACCCTGGCACGCTGAACGTCTGCCGCTGGTCAAGGATCGTATCCGGATCCGGTTGCAGCAGCTCTCGACCTGGCTCGGCGACGCGGAATGGCTCGATGGCGCGTTCAGCGCGGGCGACCTGATGATGGTGTCGGTGCTGTTGCGGATACGATCGTCAGGACTGCTGAACGAATATCCGAACCTTGCCGCCTATCTTGCGCGCGGCGAGGCGCGGCCGGCCTACAGGCGGGCGTTCGAAGCCCAGTTGGCGGTGAACACGCGCCGGCAATCGTGATTTGTGGAGATGGAGGCGCTCGGCGCCGCATCTGCGTCGCGCTCCCGAGCGTCGAAGAAACACGGCGCCGTTAACTACATTTGCGGCCGGCCGGCGGCGAAACTGCGTTTTTGCTTGAGGCTAACGAACCGTTAGGGTTGATTGATCCGGCAAGCCACATTGCAGCTTAACGGCAGAAACCCGGATCAGGTCAGGGCTCGGGATGCATTGGTATGTCTATCCATTGGCGGCGTTCGCCAGCGTCTTCCTCGGTCACTTTCTCGTCGACCAGGTCGGGCAGCCGATCCGAAGCGCGCTGCGTCTCCGCCGCATCGCGCTGGAACGGATGATGCTGTTCCGGAAGATGGCATTGCCGAGGCCCAGGGAACTGGCGACGACGTCGCAGGCCATCCATGAACACGAACGGGCCGTGCGCAACCTGCGCGGCGCGCTCGCGGCCTTCCATAATCTTGGCACACGCCTGCTTGCGATCGGCGAAGGCGAGCCGGCCGTCCGCATCCTGCTGAACCTTCTCGGTTTCGACGTGGTCCAGGCCGGCCGCGCACTGGCCGCGCTTTCTCGAACCTGCGCGATGGCCGGGATCGACAGCGACGAGAACCGCCGCGTCATCGGCCGGGCGCTTCACGCCACAGCGATTGCACTCGGCGCCTTCCGGCCTGCTTCCCATGACGGTCTGATGAATATCCGTGTCGAGCCGATGGATCTAAGCGAGTCGCGCAGTCTCGGCTGGCCGCATGGCCGGCCTCTAGCCGCCGGCGACGCCGGATGGGCTCATCACCCCGGTCGGGCAGCTGCGGCACCGACCGCCGCGGCGTCGCATCCGCCGAAGGGGGCGCGCTTGCGTCTTACCGAATCGGCTTGAGCCCGGCCTCGATCGCCGCCCGGCGCGGCTCGAGAAACGGCGGCAGCGCGAGTTTTTCGCCGAGCGTTTCCATCGGTTCGTCGGTTGCGAAGCCGGGGCCATCGGTCGCGATCTCGAACAGGATGCCGTTGGGTTCGCGGAAATAGAGGCTGCGGAAATAGAAGCGATCGACCTCGCCGCTGTTGGGGATGCGCAATTCGTTCAGGTGCTTGGCCCACGCATGATACTGCGTTTCATCCGGCGTGCGGAACGCGACGTGGTGAACGCCACCGGCGCCCTGCCGCGCGACCGGAGATTCCATGTCTTCGAGCACGTGCAATTCGGCGGCGGGATCGCTCTCCGCCCCCGCCTCGCCCATCGCAAACACGTGTATCTGCGCGCCATGCGCGGCATAGTCGCGCATGCGGCGCATGTTCATCACCCCGGTCAGCACGGCAGCGGTGCGCGACAGGTCCTGCACGGTCAGCACCACCGGGCCGAGACCGCGGATCTGGTGCTCGGGCGGAACCGTGCTGCGCTCCCATGGCGAGGCCGCGTCCTTGCCACCATCGTCTACCAGCACCAGCCGTTGCCCCTCGCCGTCCTCGAACGGCAGCGTCAGCCGTCCGTCGACCTCGACAACCTCGCGGGCCTCGACGCCCGCCTTGCTCAGGCGGTCGCGCCAGTATCCGAGGGTCTTTTCGCCCGCGACGCGCAGGCCCGTGCGCGAGATCGAATTGGTGCCGCGCCGCTCGGGCGCCGCCGGAAAATCGAAGAAGGTCAGATCGGAGCCAGGGCTGGCTTTGCCGTCGGCATAGAACAGGTGATAGGCACTGACGTCGTCCTGATTGACCGTCTTCTTGACCAGGCGCATGCCGAGCAGCCCGGTGTAGAAAGCCAGATTGTCCCGCGGTTTCGCCGAGATGGCGGTCAGATGATGAATTCCGCCCAGTTGCATTGCGTTCTTTCTGATGTCACGCCGGGCTCACCGGCAGTTCCGTCTTCTGCCGGATCATGTAGGATAGGACCGATCGATTGGCCAGCGGTGCCGGCACCGCCCTTCCTCGGGAACAACTCATGACCGAACACCTCATTGTGTTGGACGAGGACGCAACCCGCGTCATCAGGCTGCGACGGCCCGAGAAGAAGAACGCGTTCTCCCAGGACATGTATCGCGGGGTGAGCGATGCGATCGACCGGGCGCAGAACAACCCCGAAATCCGCTGCATCATCATCACGGGTGGTTCGGGCGTGTTCACCGCCGGCAACGATCTCGGAGATTTTCTGAAAGAGAGTACCACGGCAGCCGACGCGCCGCGCGGCGCCTCCAATGCGGTGAAACTGCTCTATTCGCTGGCGCATAATGTCAAACCGATCATCGCCGCCGTCGACGGGGTCGCCATCGGCATCGGCACCACGATGCTGTTCCACTGCGATTATGTGCTCGCCAGCACGACGGCGACCTTCTCGACGCCATTCATCCAGCTTGGCCTGGTGCCGGAAGGCGCTTCCAGTCTGCTGATGCCGCGCACCATGGGCTACCAGCGCGCCTTCGCCATGCTGGTGATGGGACGAAAACTCACCGCCGAAGAGGCGCGCGAGGCCGGCTTCGTGAACGCGGTGGTGGCGCCCGGTCACACCGAGGCCGAGGCGCGCAAGGTCGCCCGCGAGATCGCCGCGCTGTCGCCCGAGGCGGTCGCGATCACGCGCAGGCTGATCCGCCTGCCCCCTGAGGACATCACGCGCCGGATCGATCAGGAAGGCCATCATTTCGGCGAACGCATGCGCTCCAAGGAAGCGATCGCGGCGTTCAAGGCGTTCGCCGAACGGGGCAGGCGGTGAGATTTCCGCCGGCATTGCGAGCGTAGCCTGGCCATCCATCGCGCCGCATCAGGAATACGGATGGCGTCGCCGCCCACCACGACACGGAAACATCAGCGCATGAAACGGCTCTTCCATCTCGGCCTTGCCTTGTCGATGCTACTCGCATTCGCTCCGCCGTCGCACGCCCAGACGTCCGCGCCGGTCGAGCTGCGCATCCTGGCGATCAACGATTTTCACGGCAACCTGCGCCCGCCGCCGGGCGGCATCGCGATCGCAGACCCCGAGGACAGCGCCAGGAAGATCACCGTGCCCGCCGGCGGCGCCGAGCACATGGCGACGCTGGTCGATCAGCTTCGCGAAGGGCACAAGCATACTGTCTTTGTCGCCGCCGGTGACCTGATCGGCGCCAGCCCGTTTCTGTCTGCGATGTTCCATGACGAGCCGACGATCGAGGCGTTGTCGATGATGGGCCTGAACATCTCCGCCGTCGGCAACCACGAATTCGACGAAGGCAGGGACGAACTGCTGCGCATGCAGAATGGTGGCTGCCATCCGATCGACAAATGTCAGGGCCCCCACCCCTTCATGGGCGCAAAATTTCGCTATCTCGCGGCCTCCACATTCGACAAGGGCAGCGGCAGGACGGTGTTGCCGCCTTACGAGATCCGCGAATTCGACGGCATTCCGGTCGCCTTCATCGGACTGACCTTGAAGGGCACCCCCAACCTCGTCTCGCCGGTCGGCATCGCCGGCCTCGAATTCCGCGACGAGGCCGACACCGTGAACGCGCTGATCCCTGAACTGAAGGCGCGTGGCGTCGAAGCCGTCGTTGTGCTGATTCACGAAGGCGGCGTGCCGGCAGGCGACTACAACGAATGTCCCGGCATATCCGGGCCGATCGTTGACATCGTCAGGAAATTCGACAAGGCCGTCGATGTCGTGGTGACCGGTCACACCCACCGCGCCTATGTCTGCACGGTCGACGGGCGGCTTGTCACCTCGGGCGACAAATACGGCACGCTGATCACCGCGATCGATCTCAAGCTCGATCCTGCCACCCGCGACATCGTCAGCGCCGCCGCCAGCAACAACATCGTCCGCACCGCAACGCTCGCCAGAGACGCGCGCCAGACCGCGCTGATCGAATCCTATGACCGACTTGCGGCACCGATCGCCAATCGCCCGGCGGGAACGATCACGGCCACGCTGTCGCGGGCGCCAAATCCTACGGGCGAAAGCCCGCTCGGCGACATCATCGCCGATGCACAGCTCGCCGCGACCAGCTTCGAAGCCAAGGGCGGCGCGGTCATCGCCTTCACCAATCCGGGCGGCATCCGCTCTGACGTGACGCGCAAGGAGGACGGCTCGGTGACCTATGGCGACCTGTTCGCCAGCCAGCCGTTCCGCAACCAGCTGGTGACGATCACGCTGAGCGGAAAGCAGATCAAGGACATGCTTGAGCAGCAATGGCTCGATCCGAAGCGCCCGAGAATTCTTCAGGTGTCGAAGGGCTTCAGCTATGCTTGGGACGGATCGAAGGGCGAAGGCGAGCGTGTGCTGCCGGAGCGGATGTCGCTGAACGGGCGGCCGATCGAGCCCGCCGCGCGCTATCGCGTCACCGTCAACAATTTTCTGTCGGCCGGCGGCGATGGCTTTGCCGTGCTGACCCAGGGTACCGAGGCACAGATCGGCATCTACGATGTCGACGCGCTGCACGCCTATTTCGGAGCCAACAGCCCGGTCAGCCCGGGAGCGGCCGATCGCATTGTCAGGCTCGACTGACCCCGGCGCCGTAGGCCTTTCCGAGCGGCCTCCAAGCGCCTAGATTAGGCCCCTCTCTCGCCGGCGCGCTCCTCTAGGCTTGGGTTTCGCATGACGCTGCTTCTGACGCATACCGCCTGCCTCGACCATGTGACGCCGCCCGGACATCCGGAGCGACCCGAACGACTGCGCGCGGTCGCCGAGGTGCTGGACGAAGAGCGCTTCAAGCCACTGGCGCGCGGCGAAGCGCCGGAAGGCAGCCTGGATTCGGTCACGCTCTGCCATGGCGAACATTATGTCGGCGAACTCCGGCATATCGCGCCGCAGAGCGGGCTGGTCTATATCGACGGCGATACCTCGATGTCGCCGGGAACCTGGGAAGCGGTCATGCGCGGCGTCGGCGGTGCCGTGGCGGCGACCGATGCGGTGATGTCCGGCCAGCATCGGAACGCATTCGTCGCGGTGCGGCCGCCCGGTCACCATGCGGAGGTGTCGAAGCCGATGGGCTTCTGCTTCTTCGACAATGTCGCGATCGCGGCGCGTCATGCGCAGCGCAAATATGGCATCGGCCGCGCGGCGATCATCGATTTCGACGTCCATCACGGCAACGGCACACAGGATATCTTCTGGCACGACCGGACGGTGATGTACGCCTCGACGCACCAGATGCCGCTGTTTCCCGGCACCGGCGCCAGCGGCGAGCGCGGCGAGCACGATACCATCGTCAACGCGCCGCTGGCGTCCGAGGATGGCAGCGCCAAGTTCCGGGCCGCGTTCGAAAACCTGATCCTGCCGCAATTGCAGAAATTCGCGCCCGAGTTGGTGATCATCTCCGCCGGCTTCGATGCCCATCACCGCGATCCCCTCGCCTCGCTCAATCTCAAGGCGGAGGATTTCGGCTGGGTTACGCGCAAGCTGATGGATCAGGCCGAGGCCAGCGCGGGCGGACGGGTTGTCTCGGTGCTCGAGGGCGGCTACGACCTGCAGGGGCTGAAAGAGTCGGTCGCCGCGCATGTCACCGCTTTGATGGGCGGCTGAATCCCCGCCCCACCGCAGAATACCATTTGATTCTGCGCCCTTACGGGCGCATCCGGGAACCCGATATGGCCGAAAACACCCAGGGCGACGTCAAGAAACTCTCCTTCGAGCGCGCCATCGAGGAACTCGAATCGATCGTGAAGCGGCTCGAGGACGGCAAGGTGCCACTCGAGGAATCGGTCACGATCTATGAGCGTGGCGAGGCGCTGAAGCGCCGCTGCGAGGAGCTGTTGCGGCAGGCGGAAGCCCGTGTCGACAAGATCACCACCGACGCCAATGGCCAGGTGACCGGGACCGAGCCGCTCGACGTGCAGTGACCTCGGACGCGGTAGAATAACCGGCGCGGCCCGATTAGGGGTAGATCGGCGATATCGCGGGACTGAACAGCCGGGTCGGTTTTTCGATTTTTTCCCCTGATTCTCTCTTGGCCTCCTTCCCGGCCTGTTATAGTCGGCCAAATCCGGGGACAGTACGTGCGCGTCCAACGCCGCCATATCATCTACATTCAGGGCTACGACCCGCGCGGCCTGGCGCAGTATTATCGCATGTTCCGCACCGAGCTGCGCAAGTTCGGCCGGCTGTATGAGCTTCAGGCCACCATCAGCCGGCCCAGCGTCGCTTCCGACGACGAGATCGCATCCTGGACCATCGAGACCAAGGCCGACGACTGGCAAACCCGCGCCGCCTACGACTTCCTCCGGTTCGAGGATTTCATCCAGCAGGACCTGGCGTCGCCGATCTGGCGAACGGTGCTCAACGCGGTCTGGATCTACTGGCGTCTGGTGTTCTCGGGCACCATCGGCCGCTTCGGCAAGGCGAATTGGCGGTTCGCGACCTTCATCACCTATCCGCATCTGATGTTGTTGGCAGAGGCGGCGGGCGCCGGCGCCATCGCCTTCGTGTTCGAAAAGGGGCTCAGCGCGCTCGGCATACCGGATATTTTCAGTATCGCCATTGCGCTCGCGCTGTTCGTCGCGCTGCTCGGTATCGTGCTGAAATACACCGAGAACGCCACCTATGTGCTCTATTTGCTGTGCGACACGATCTGGACCTGGGAATTCGCGCATCGGGAACGCCCGGAATGGGACCAGCGCATCGATCGCTTTGCGCGGCATTTGGTCAGGACAGCGAAGAGCACCGATGCCGAAGAGATCGTCATCGTCGGCCATAGTTCCGGCTCGTTCCTGTCGACCGAAATGCTGGCCCGCGCAATGACGCTCGATCCCGGGCTCGGCTGCCATGGCCCCCGCATCGTACTGCTGACGATCGGCGGCAATTTCCCGATCGTCGGCTATCACCGCGCCTCGACGCAGTTCCGCGAGCACCTGCGCATGCTGGCGATCGAACCCTCGATCGACTGGTTCGACTGCCAGGCCCGCAAGGACGTCATGAACTTCTACCAGTTCGATCCGATCGCCAGCCACGGCATCGAGGTCGGCGCGGCGCGGCGCAATCCGACGATCGTGCCGGTACGCTTCCGCGACATCATCAGGGCTGAGCACTACAAGACGTTTCGCTGGCAATTCTTTCGCGTGCACTTCCAGTTCGTCATGGCCAACGAAGTGCCCAACGCCTACGACTTCTTCATGATCGTGTGCGGACCGGTGCCGCTCAGCGCGCGCATGGCGCTGCCCGATGCGGCGCTTGACATCGCAACCGGGGATGCGGCGGCCCGAGACCGGGCATGGAGAAGCATCGAATCGGCCACGACCGCCGCCAAAAGTGCTGCCGAATTAACCAGAACGGAACCATCCACTCGCCGTAGCGGTTGAAATTGCGGCACTTTTCCCGATCCGCCGTGGAACCAGACCACGGCGCCGGGTTGGCTTTGGGATCGCCTTTGGTGTAAAGCTTGTGCTTGATGGGCTGGGGAAAGCAGCCAGTTCGGCGCTTTCGGCAATAGTAAGCGCTTCAAATAGCTTGAGAAACTGAACCGGGAAGGGTTTCGAAGCTACTAAGTGATGCATATCACAGGGTTTAAGCCGCAGTGCATCTAGGCTTCAAATCAGGTGCCGGCCTGCCGGGTGGCAGGCGGGTCTGGATTTTCGCGGCGCGGTTAACGCGCTTCCCGTCTCGCGTCAGGCTATTCGCCCTGACATGCAAAATTGGATATCGCAGTGACCACATTCAGTAAGACGCCGCTTCTCGATACCATCCGTACGCCCGACGATCTTCGCAGGCTCAAGATCGAACAGGTGCGCCAGGTCGCGGATGAACTCCGCCAGGAAACCATTGACGCCGTATCGGTCACAGGCGGCCACTTCGGCGCCGGCCTCGGCGTCGTGGAACTGACCACCGCGATCCACTACATCTTCGACACGCCCCGCGACCGCCTGATCTGGGACGTCGGCCATCAGGCCTACCCGCACAAGATCCTGACCGGTCGCCGCGATCGTATCCGCACCCTGCGTACCGGAGGCGGCCTGTCCGGCTTCACCAAGCGCAGCGAGAGCGACTACGATCCGTTCGGCGCCGCGCACTCCTCGACCTCGATCTCCGCCGGCCTCGGCATGGCCGTGGCCCGCGATCTTTCCGGCGGCAAGAACAACATCATCGCCGTGATCGGTGACGGTTCGATGTCGGCCGGCATGGCCTATGAGGCCATGAACAATGCCGGCGCGATGAATTCGCGCCTGATCGTGATCCTCAACGACAACGACATGTCGATCGCCCCGCCGGTCGGCGCGATGAGCGCCTATCTGTCGCGCCTCTACTCCGGCAAGACCTACCGCTCGCTGCGCGAGGCCGCCAAGCAGATCAACAAGCACCTGCCGAAGGTGCTGGCCAACCGCGCCAACCGCGTCGAGGAATACTCCCGCGGCTTCATGATGGACGGCGGCACGCTGTTCGAGGAGCTTGGCTTTTATTACGTCGGACCGATCGACGGCCATAACCTCGACCATCTGCTCCCCGTGCTGAAGAACGTGCGCGACATGGAAACCGGCCCGATCCTGGTCCACGTCGTCACCCAGAAAGGCAAGGGCTACGGCCCGGCGGAAGCCTCGGCCGACAAGTATCATGCGGTCGTCAAGTTCGACGTCGCCACCGGCGCCCAGGCCAAGGCCAAGCCGAATGCGCCGGCCTACCAGAACGTGTTCGGCCAGAGCCTGGTCAAGGAAGCCGAAAAGGACGACAAGATCGTCGCCATCACCGCGGCGATGCCCTCGGGCACCGGTGTCGACATCTTCAACAAGGCGTTCCCCGACCGCACCTTCGATGTCGGTATTGCCGAGCAGCATGCGGTGACGTTCGCCGCCGGTCTCGCCACCGAGGGCTACAAGCCGTTCTGCGCGATCTACTCGACCTTCCTGCAGCGCGGCTATGACCAGGTGGTCCACGACGTCGCGATCCAGAGCCTGCCGGTTCGTTTCGCCATCGACCGCGCCGGACTGGTCGGCGCCGACGGTGCGACCCACGCCGGCTCGTTCGACAACGCCTATCTCGGCTGTCTGCCCAACATGGTGATCATGGCGGCGTCCGACGAGGCCGAACTGGTGCACATGGTTGCGACGCAAGTCGCGATCAACGACCGTCCGAGCGCGGTGCGCTATCCGCGCGGCGAAGGCCGCGGCGTCGAAATGCCGGAAGTCGGCATCCCGCTGGAGATCGGCAAGGGCCGCGTCATCCGCCAGGGCAACAAGGTCGCGCTGTTCTCGTTCGGCACGCGCCTCGCCGAATGCGAAAAGGCCGCCGACGAACTCGCCGCCCACGGCCTGTCCACCACGATTGCCGATGCGCGCTTCATGAAGCCGCTCGACGTCGACCTGCTGCTCAAGCTGGCGCGCGACCACGAGGTGCTGCTCACAATCGAGGAAGGCTCGATCGGCGGCTTCGGCTCGCATGTGATGCAGACGCTGTCCGACCACGGCATGCTCGATGGCGGGCTGCGCATGCGCGCGATGATCCTGCCCGACGAGTTCATGGACCACGACACGCCGACCGCGATGTACGCCCGCGCCGGCCTCGACGCCAAGGGTATCGTCGCCAAGGTGTTCGATGCGCTCGGCAAGGACTACAAGACCGAATCGGTCAAGCTCGCCTGATACGCTGTCGGCTTCGGTTCCGACCCGTTCGGAACCGAAGCCTCGGCTCTTTCGCCGGTCCATTCCCATGAAGATCTATCTGGCAGGTCCCGACGTGTTCCTGCCGGATGCCGTCGAGATCGGGCGCCGCAAAGCCGCGATCTGTGCCCGGCATGGCCTGATCGGCCTCTATCCGCTGGACAACATCGTCGATCTTGCGGCCGCCAACGCTTCGCTCGCCATCTTCAAAGGCAATGAGGCGATGATGGACGCGGCGGACGCGATCATTGCCAATCTGACGCCGTTTCGTGGCCCGAGTGCCGACGCAGGCACCGTCTACGAACTCGGCTACATGGCCGGTCGCGGCAAGCTGTGCTTCGCCTACAGCAACGATGCCGCCCTCTACCCCGAGCGGGTCGCGCGATCCCATGCGGTGACGAAAGCCGCCGCCGGTCATCTGATCGACGATGAAGGACTGACCGTGGAGGACTTTGCGCTGCCCGATAACCTGATGATGATCCATTGCCTCGACCTGCACGGCGCCACCCTGGTGACACCGCGGCAGCCGCCCGTTGACATCTGGCGCGATCTCGCCTCGTTCGAGGCCTGCGTCGCACGCGCGGCGGCTCGCGCCGCGACCGTTCGAGCCGACAGCAAAACGGACTGACCCTTGGCTGAAAACACCGACAGCAAGACGATGACCCGCAAGCGCGCGGACGTGCTGCTGGTCGAGCGCGGCATGTTCGAAAGCCGCGCCCGCGCCCGCGCGGCGATCGAGGCCGGCGGCGTGATCGCCGACGGCCGGCCAGTACAGAAGGTCGCGGAGATGATCGCGGCCGACGCCGAGTTGTCGGCGCAGCCGGCGCACCCTTACGTCTCGCGCGGCGGCGTCAAGCTCGCCGGCGCGCTGGAACTGTATCCGATCGAGATCGAGGGCCATGTCTGCCTCGACGTCGGCGCCTCCACCGGCGGCTTTACCGAGGTGCTGCTGCAGAATGGCGCCAGCCTGGTATTCGCCATCGATGTCGGGCGCAGCCAGTTGCACCCCTCGCTGCACGATCATCCCCGGATCGTGTCGATGGAAGCGACCGATATCCGCAGCTTCGACGGCAAGCGGCTGCCGGCGCGGCCCGACATCCTGGTCATCGACGTCAGCTTCATTTCGCTGAAGGCGGTGCTGCCGGTGGCGCTGTCGCTGGCGGCGGCGCCGATGCATCTGCTCGCGCTGATCAAGCCGCAATTCGAGGCGGAACGGAAGCATTCCAGGCACGGCATCATCCGCAACGCCATGGTGCATCAGGACATCTGCGACGACATCCAGGCATTCGCCGCCTCGCTCGGCTGCACCGATATCCAGATATTCCCCTCGCCGATCACCGGCGGCGACGGCAACATCGAGTTCTTCATGGGTGCGCGCCGTGGCTGAGGTCGAACGCCTCGTGATCGACCATGTCGGCCACCATGGCGATGGCGTCGCGATCACCGGCGGGGGCAGCGTCTATGTGCCGTACGCGCTCACGGGCGAGACCATCGAGGTCGGTCCGGTGCCCGGGCATCATCCGGACCGCCGCCGGCTGCTGAAGGTCGAAAGCCCGAGCGCGGAGCGGATCGCGCCGTTTTGTCCGCATTTCGGCGTCTGCGGCGGCTGCGCGATCCAGCATTGGAGCGCCGCCGCCTATTCCGCCTGGAAGCGCGATCTGGTGCTGGCGGTGCTGAGGCAGACGGGGATCGATTGCGACGTCGCGCCGCTGGTCGATGCCCATGGCGCCGGCCGAAGACGCATCACGCTGCATGCACGCATGGGAACGCACGAGGTGCTCAGGGTCGGCTATGCCGCGGCCGGTTCGCACGACATCGTGCCGATCGACCGCTGCCCGATCCTCGACCCGCACCTGGATGGCGCGATCGAGGCCGCCTGGGCGCTCGCCGAGCCGCTCACCGCGATGGGCAAGCCGCTCGACATCCAGGTCACGGCGACCGAAGCCGGACTCGATGTCGATGTCCGCGGCTCCGGGCCATTGTCGACCTCCCTGATCACACGGCTTTCGCGCGTCGCCGAACAACATCGGCTGGCGCGCCTGACGCGACATGGCGAGTTGGTGCTGATGCGAACGCCGCCGGTCATCACCATGGGAACGGCCAAGGTCACGCTGCCGCCGGGATCGTTCCTGCAGGCGACGGTGGCCGGCGAGGAAACGCTGTCGGTCCTGGTCGCGGACCATTGCAAGCGCAGCAGGCGGATCGCCGACCTGTTCTGTGGCGTCGGCCCTTTTGCGCTGCGGCTGGCGACCAAGGCGAAGGTCGATGCCTTCGACAGCGACGCGGGCGCGGTCATCGCCCTGCAGAAGGCCGCGACCTCCACGTCCGGGTTGAAGCCGCTCCGCTCCGAGCCGCGCGACCTGTTCCGCCGCCCGCTGATGCCGCAGGAATTGCGCGACTACGACACCGTGGTGTTCGATCCACCGCGGCAGGGCGCGCAGGCGCAGGCGACGCAACTGGCGGCGAGCAAGGCGCCGTTGGTGGTCGCGGTATCATGCAACGTCACGACATTCGCGCGCGACGCCAGGATCCTGATCGACGGCGGCTACAAGATCGAAGGCGTTACGCCGGTGGACCAGTTCCGCCACACGCCGCACGTGGAATTGGTGGCAAGGTTCTCTCGATAGGCTTGGGTCGAGGCCTGGGTCGTGGCCTGGATCGCGCTGGCTTCTGTCACCTTCCCCACCGGTCCTGCCAGATCTTCTCGCCGATCATGCAGTTGACGCGTGGATCGCGGCCGGCGGCTGGCAGAACCGGACGCTCCGGGATACGGCCGGCGATTTCCAGCAGCAGCTTGGTGCGGATCGCCTCCTTGAACTTGTCGCGGTCCTTGATCGTGACCACGAACGCGCCGGGCCCGCCGATCACGCAATCCTCGTAATAGACATCGAGATTGTCGATATCCATCGTCGAGTAGGACGGCTCCTTGACCATGATCGGCAAGCCGTTGATGACGACGCCCCTTTCCACCGCCGCATCGCGCGCGATGACGACCGGCGAGCCGTTGTTGTTGGGCCCGTCGCCGGAGATATCGATGACGCGCCTCAGACCGCGATGCGGGTTCTCGTCGAACAGCGGCATGGCGAAATTGATCGCGCCCGAGATCGAGGTGCGCGACGCCCGACGGATCGGGGTCTTGGCGATCTCATTGGCGACGGCGTCCGCCGTTTCCGGGCCGTCGATCACGCGCCAGGGAATGACGATTTTCTGGTCGGTGGAGGCCGCCCATTCGAAATAGGTGATCGCAATCCGCCCATGCGGACCGTTCTTCAGCGCCTGCAAGAATTCCTTGGAAACGATCGCCTGCGCATATCCCTCCCGCTGCAGCGCCAGTTCATCCAGGTCCATCGAATAGGAGACGTCCACTGCCAGAACGAGCTCGACGTCGACCGTAGGGTCCTTGGCAGCGGCCTGACGGCCATCGCCGTTCATCTGCTGGCCCGGCTGGTTTGGCGCGGCGATGCTCGCCACGTCACCGCCGGCCAACACGCCGGTCACGAGCACGATCCCGATCGAGACATACCACCGCATGCGGCCCTCCCGTCGAATGTCAGTAATGGTGACATGCAAAACGCTCGCCGCAAAGCACTCAAATCATTTGCGCTTCACATTCGGGTTAGGATGGCCTGCCCTTGACTGTCAGCGGCGGTAACAGGTTCAGTTTGGCACGATAGAGGAGCCGGCGCGAAAAACCCGATGCCGCCGACTATAGCAGTACTTCGCAGCGGCAGGTGATGCTGCTGACTTGCGGCGTCCCGAGGTGCGGGTGAGCGGCCTTACGCGCTTGTTGCATGATGCCGCGGAGGCAGCGGAACTCGACGAACCGCCGGTGGCCGCGCGATTCGCTCAAACTCTCGGCAAACGCCCGGTTTCAGGATTGGCCGGGAGCCTGTAGACTGGTTGAGACGGCCGTCGGCCGCGGCAATCGGACCTGTCGCGGCGGCTGGCGGATCGCGCGCCAACTGGCTCTCGGCCGTCCCTGTTGGTTCGCTTCGGGACAGCAAATGGCCGATACGACTGCCAAGCCTAAAACCAGGACCAGGACCAAGGTCGAGCGGCCGCGCCTGCACAAGGTCATCCTGGTCAATGACGATTACACGCCGCGCGAATTCGTCGTCACGGTGCTGAAGGGCGAGTTCCGCATGACCGAGGATCAGGCCCACAAGGTGATGATCACCGCGCACCGCCGCGGCGTCTGCGTCGTCGCGGTGTTCACCAAGGACGTCGCCGAGACCAAGGCGACGCGCGCCACCGATGCCGGGCGCGCCAAGGGCTATCCGCTGCTGTTCACGACCGAGCCGGAGGAATAGGCCGCCTGTTTCTACCGGCTTCCAGGCAGATGGAGCGATGGCATCCGCACGCCGATCACGCTGCCGGTTTTTCGTCGGCCAGGCCGTAGACCCGCGCCGCCTTCGAAAAGCCCGCGACCGGAAATTCGCCGAGGTCGCTCCAGCCGCCGCCGCAAATCCCGGCAAAACCCTCCGACGCCACGACCGTGCGGCCGAGCCGGCCTGCGATCTTTTCCAGCCGCGCCGCGAGATTGACCGCCGGCCCGATGCAGGTGAAGTCGAGCCGGTTGCCGCCGCCGATATTGCCGTAGAGAATCCGCCCGACATGCAGCGCGACGCCGAAGCGAAACCGCTCGATGGCATCCCCGACCGGATATTGCAGGTCGGCGACGCCGGCGCGGGATTCGTGGGCGGCTTCCAGCACATGCGAGCAGACCTTCCGCTCGTCGCCGACATATTCGTCGATCGGGAACACCGCGAGCAGTCCGTCCCCCATGTATTTCAGCACCTCGCCGCCATGCTTCTTGATCGCGGCCACCTGGCAATCGAAATAATGGTTCAGGATGTCGACGACGGTTTCGGCCGGCAGCCGGTCCGACAGCGCGGTGAAGCCGCGCAGATCGGAGAGCCAGATCGCGGCGTTCATCGTCTCGGTGTGGCCGCGCCTGATCTGCCCGCCCATGATGCGCTCGCCCGCGCTGTTGCCGACATAGGTGTCCAGCAGGCTGGCGGCCATGCGGTTCAAGCTGATGATCTCGATCACCCGCGCCAGCGGTCTTATCACGGTCCGCAACGCCGCCAGTTGTTCGTCGGTGAAGCCGCCGGGTTGCCGCGTGGTCCAGCTCGATGCGTTCAACGTACCGCCGATGAAGGGCAGCGGCAGCGCGATATAGTCGCTGACGCCTTCGGCGCGGAGCTCGCCGATGATCGGAAAGCGCGCGCCGGCGGGATCATCCGCCCGGGCGCGAATCTCCCGCCCCTGCTCGAAGACGATTTTCAGCGGGCTGGTGAGAAAATCCGGCGACTCCAGGATGTGGTAGTCCACCGCGCCGATCTCGACCTCGGCGCCCGGCTTCCAGATGAAATTGCGCCCGTAGATTTCGGGATGCAGGGTGCGGACGAAGACACCGGCACGCCAGAGCGGCAGGCCTGCCGCCACCATTCGTTCGCAGCATTCGGCCATGAACCGGCCCGGGCTCGACGCGGATCTGCCGCCGTCGATCAGCCAGTCGGTCAGATCCCGCAGTTTCGATGCATCCATTAACGGTATTTGCCGTGCAACCCCATGAAACGTCAAGCGCGCGCTACCACGACAGGTGGCGTGACCAATCGGCCGGGCTGCGCTAGCGTGGGCGGCATAAGAAAAAGGGGAAACGTCATAGTGTACGACTACATCATCGTCGGCGGCGGGTCGGCCGGCTCCGTCATGGCCCACCGCCTCTCCGCCAAAAGCGCCAACAAGGTTCTGCTCTGCGAAGCCGGCCAGGACACACCGCCCGGCAACGAACCGAAAGAAATCCGCGACAGCTACCCGGGAACCGCCTATTTCGATCCGCGCTTCCACTGGACCGAACTCAAGGTCACCACCCAGGTGGTCAGCCACAACAATCCCGACGAAGCCAGGCCGCCCCTGCGCAAATACGAGCAGGCGCGCGTGCTGGGCGGCGGATCCTCGATCAATGGCCAGATGGCCAACCGCGGCGCGCCCACCGATTACAATGAGTGGGAAGCCCGCGGCGCGGCGGGCTGGAGCTGGAACGACGTGCTGCCCTACTTCAAGAAGGTCGAGCACGATCTCGATTTCGACGGGCCCTATCACGGCAAGGAAGGACGTATCCCGGTGCGCCGCATTCCGCAGCAGCACTGGACCAAGCATTCGCAGGCGATGGCAGAAGCCTGCAAGCAGGCCGGCTTCAAGTTCCTGCCCGACCAGAACGGCGAGTTCGTCGACGGCTATTTTCCGGTAACGCATTCCAACCAGGACGAGCAGCGCGTCTCGGCCGCGATGGGCTATCTCGACCGCGCGACGCGGCAGCGCGCCAATCTGACGATCTCCACCAACACGCAGGTGAAGGAGCTGTTGTTCGAGGGCACGCAATGCGTCGGCGTCAAGGCGCTGGTCGATGGCCGCGAGCAGGAGTTTCGCGGCAAGGAGATCATCCTGTCTTGCGGCGCGATCCATTCGCCGGCGCATCTCTTGCGCGCCGGCATCGGTCCGGTCGGCCATCTCCGCGACATGGGCATCCCGGTGCTGCAGGGCCTCGCCGGTGTCGGCCAGCGCCTGATGGACCACCCCTCGATCTCGCTGTCCTCCTATGTCCGCCGCGGCGCGCGCATGAACGAGCACACCCGCCGCCACATGCAGATGGGGCTGCGCTACTCCTCGGGCCTTCCCGGCATCCCCGCCGGCGACATGTTCGTCGTCGTCATCACCAAATCGGCCTGGCATGCGGTCGGCGAGCAGATCGGCTCGCTGCTGACCTTTGTCAACAAGACCTATTCGGAAACCGGCCAGGTCAAGCTCGCCTCGCGCGACCCGCGCGAGGAGCCGGTCGTCGAGTTCAATCTCCTGTCGGACCGGCGCGATCTCGATCGCCTGATGAGCGGTTTCCGCAAGATGGCCGGCCTGCAGATGAGCCCGCCGCTCCAGGCGGTCACCGACAAGCCGTTCCCGGCCGCCTATTCCGACCGCGTGCGCAAGATCGGCGTGGTCAATACCAGGAACAAGATCCTCACCAAGATCGCCGCCACGCTGATGGACGGACCGGCGGCGCTGCGCCACTACATCATCGACAACTACGTGCTCGAAGGCTTTACCTTCGAGCAGGTCATGACCGACGACGAGGCGCTGGAAGCGTTCGTGCGCAAGGCGACGATCGGCGTGTGGCATGCCTCGTGTTCGTGCCGGATGGGCCGGGACGATGATCCGATGGCGGTCGTCGACACCCAAGGCCGCGTCAAGGGCATCCAGGGCCTGCGGGTGGTCGACGCCTCGATCTTCCCGGTGGTGCCGTGCGCCAATACGAACTTCCCGACACTGATGTCGGCGGAGAAGATCGCGGATACGATGATGCGGTAAAGTGAGGCCGTAGCGTACGAGGCAATCTCCCAGCGTCGTCCCTGCGAACGCAGGGACCCATACGCCGCGGCTCCTCGATGAAGTACCGGCGGCAGAGACCTTCTTCAACAACAGGAAACCGGGGTTATGGGTCCCTGCGTTCGCAGGGACGACCCATTCTAATAATCCGCCTTACGCACCCACCTGCCCGCGGTGGCGCAGGAGATGATCGGCCAGCACGCAGGCCATCATCGCCTCGCCGACCGGCACCGCACGGATGCCGACGCAGGGATCATGGCGGCCCTTGGTCAGGATGTCGGTGTCGGCGCCGGAGCGGTCCACCGTCTGGCGCGGCGAGAGAATCGAGGACGTCGGCTTCACCGCAAAGCGCACCACCACCGGCTGGCCCGTGGAGATGCCGCCGAGCACGCCGCCGGCGTTGTTCGACAGGAACCGCGTGCCGTTATTGCCGGTGCGCATCTCGTCGGCGTTTTCCTCGCCCGTCAGCTCGGCCGCGCCAAAACCCGCGCCGATCTCGACGCCCTTCACCGCGTTGATGCTCATCATCGCCGCCGCCAGGTCGCCGTCGAGCTTGGCATAGATCGGCGCACCGAGGCCGGGTGGCACGCCTTCGGCGACAACCTCGATCACCGCGCCGATCGAGGAGCCGCTCTTGCGGATCCCGTCGAGATACTGTTCGAAGAACGCGGCCTTGTCCTTGTCGGGGCAGAAGAACGGATTGCGGCCAACCTCGTCCCAGTCCCATCGGTCGCGGTCGATCATGTGTGGGCCCATTTGCACCAGTGCGCCGCGCACCCTCACGCCGGGCAGGATCTTTCGCGCGATCGCGCCGGCCGCGACGCGGGTGGCGGTTTCGCGCGCCGAGGAACGCCCGCCGCCGCGGTAGTCGCGCAGGCCGTATTTGGCCTCGTAGGTGAAGTCGGCGTGGCCCGGACGAAACTTGTCCTTGATCTCGGAATAGTCCTTGGAGCGCTGGTCGGTGTTCTCGATCAACAGCGCGATCGGCGTACCCGTCGTCACCTGCACGCCGGTCTCCGGATGCGCCATCACGCCGGACAGGATTTTCACCGCATCCGGCTCCTGGCGCTGGGTGGTGAAACGCGACTGGCCGGGACGGCGGCGGTCGAGATCGTGCTGGATGTCTTCGGCCGTGAGCGGGATCAGCGGCGGACAGCCGTCGACCACGCAGCCGATCGCGACCCCGTGGCTTTCGCCGAAGGTGGTGACGCGGAACAGATGGCCGAAGGTGTTGTGGGACATTTAGGCTGTTTGCTCGCCAAAGTAAGTCAATTCTGACTTGTCGTAACGCGCACCCAGGGCAGCGTCAAACTCAAGCTCGTCATGCCCGGGCTTGACCCGGGCATCCACGTCCTCCGAACCGCAAAGTAAGGCGTGGATGGCCGGGTCAAGCCCGGCCATGACGGCGGAGGAAGAGCTGCCCGTTAACCATACTTCTTCAGCCCGCCTTCGCCGAACACGTAAACCGCGCCCTGCGCGATCGGCAGATCGGCGGCGCTTTCCGGCGTTTCGATGCCGAGCGCGACCATGAGAGCCCGTGCCGTGCCGCCATGGGCCACGGCTACGGTGTCGGCCGTTATGGATTGATACCACGCGCGCATGCGCCGCTCGACGTCGGCATAGGTCTCGCCGCCCTTCGGCGCCATCGTCCATTTCGCCGTCAGCCGCTTGGCGTAGAGATCGGGATCGGCGGCCTGCATCTCGGCCAGAGTCGAGCCCTCCCAGACGCCGTAGCCGATTTCGCGCAGCCGGTCGTCGAGGCCATACGCCTCCGCCGGCAGCTTCAGCGCCCCGCGCACCAATTCCATCGTCGCCCGCGCCCGTTGCAGCGGGCTTGCGACGAACGGCAGCGCGGCCTCGTCTTGGCCGTCGCGTGCGAGCAGATCGGCGAGGACATTGCCGGCATGCACCGCCTGCCGGCGGCCGACATCGTTCAGCGGAATGTCCTGCGTACCCTGCAGCCTGCCTTGCGCATTCCACGACGTCTCGCCATGGCGGATGTAGTAGATCACGGGCGCAGGCATCGGCGGTCAGGTCATTCCCAGCTTCTTCAATGTTCGAGGTACACCAGCACCCCGGCGCGGTCGAGCCTAAACGATGGAACGATGGCCGGTCCCGGTCAACGTTGTCTTCGATGCGCCGCGATGGCTGGAATAGATCTTCCGATCGGGTGTTATGATGGGTAAGGCGTCCGCGCCTCGCTAACCCTTTTGCAATACGGTACCTATGAGCGCGTTTCGTCAAAGTGTCGAAGCCATGATACCGGCGCTGCGCCGCTACGCGCGTGCACTCGCGCGCGATGCCGACATCGCCGACGATCTGGTGCAGGACACGCTGGTGCGCGCGTTGCGTTCGGAGAAGCTGTTTCTCGGCGGCGACGTCAGGAGCTGGCTCTACACGATCTTGACCAACCTCAACAAGAACCGGCGCCGATCGCTGGCGCGGCGGCCGCAATTCATGCCGCTGCTCGACAACAATCCCGACGCCAGCGGCACCGAGGCGGAGGGCCGGGATATCGCCCGCGCGCTGGCGACGCTGGTGGAAGAGCAGCGTTCAGTGCTGCTGCTCGTGATGCTGGAAGGACTGAGCTACCGCGAAGTCGCCAACATCCAGGGCGTTCCGATCGGCACCGTGATGTCGCGGCTAGCCCGCGCCCGCGCCCATGTGAAGGCTTCGCTCGAGGGCGAACGAACCGCGCTGCGGCGGGTGAAATGAAGATGCGAATGGCACGCGAGATGCACCGACGGACCATGAACCGACCGATCCGGATTGGACAGAGACGACGATGACCGAGCCCCACATTCCCGTCACGGAAGACGAGCTGCATGCTTACGTCGACAACGAGTTGCCGGCGGAACGCCGCGGCGATGTCGAGGCATGGCTCGCCGCGCATCCCGACGATGCGGAGCGGGTGCAGTCGTGGCGCGCGATGGCGGACGCGTTACATGCCCGATACGATTCGGTACTCGACGAGGTAGTGCCGAAGCGGCTCGAACTCGAGCGGCTGGAGCGGCAGCCGCGCAAATGGGTGTACGGCGCGGCCGCGGCCACGCTGGCGGCGTTCGTCATGGGCGGCGGCGTCGGCTGGCTGGCGCGCGGCGCCACGGCGGCGCCCTCGGTTTTCCAGACGCTGACAGTCGATGCCATCGAGGCGCACCGGCTTTATGTCGTCGAAGTGCGGCATCCCGTCGAGGTACCGGGTCATGAACGCAGCCATTTGCAGCAATGGCTGACCAAGCGCTGCGGCTGGATCGTCCGCGCCCCTGAACTGACGGGAGCCGGATTGAAGCTGGTTGGCGGGCGGCTGTTGCCTGGCTCCACCGGCCCGGCATCCTTCATGATGTATGAAAGCGCCTCCGGCGAACGCTTCACCATCTACACCGCCAAATCCGCCGCCGAGGCGACGCAGATGCGATTTGCCGCCGAGGGCAAGGAAAGCACGCTGTTCTGGGCCGACGACGGCGTCATATACGCGGTGGTTTCGACCGGCGTCGACCGGGAAAGACTGACCCAGATCGCCCAGGCGGTCTATGATCAAATGGAGAAGAAGGGCAGCTAGGCGTTAACAGCCGGACATGCCCGGGGTCGGCAGGTCGGCGGGCCGTTTCGCGTCGGGCAAGAGCAGTTCGTCGATCGAATCGGTCCGGAAAGAGCGTCGCTTATCAGCAGGCGCCTCCCCTTGCCGCTTTGTCCCAATTCTGACATCGAAAATCTGGAATCAAAACACCATGGCGTCTCAATAATGCACCGGGTGATCACGAGAAAATGAGCAGCGCTCGATCCGCCGATCGGCGCAAGCGGCCTCGATCGGGGTTTGGTACCGCGCTGGTCCCCCTTTCGAGGCCGCCCCTTTTCCAGGAAAGTTGTTTATTTCCAGGTAGAAGGCCAAGATTTCGGCGTGAGCTGCAAGCGGCGGTCACGCGCGAAGGCATGGTTTTATCCCCCGTAGCGAATCGCCACCGAATCAAATCACACGGTGGTTCAGTTCAATTCGCTACGCGGATTGTATGGATGGCCGTCGCGCCACTTTTCCATCAATGCTTCGAGCTGGGCATCGTTCCCGTCGGGCAGGATGATCCGGGTCGTGACGAACAGGTCGCCGGCGCCCCCCGCCTTTGGCAAGCCCTTGCCCTTCAGCCTGAACGTGCGGCCGCTCGACGTATTTTTCGGAATCGACAGTTCGACCGCGCTGCCGAGCGTCGGCACGCGGACCTTGCCGCCCAATACCGCTTCATAGAGCGAAATCGGCAGATCGAGCCGCAGATCGCTGCCGTCGACCTTGAAGTGCGGATGCGACGCGATGCTGACGGTGATCAGAAGATCGCCTGGCCGATGGCCCGGTGCGGTCTCGCCTTGCCCCTTCAGCCGAATCTGCTGGCCCGCCACGACACCCGCGGGAATCTTGACATTGAGCTCCTTGCCATTCGGCAAGCGCACGCGCTTCTCGCCGCCCTTGACGGCTTCCTCCAGCGACACGGTCATGGCGACATTCAGGTCGAGATCGAGGCCGACCCCGCCGGTGTCGAAATCGAACGTCCGGCCACCGCCCGGACGTGCACCCCGCGCCGCGCCGCCGAACATGCTGTTGAGGATATCCTCAAAGCCCGCCCCGCCCGCGCCGCCGGGACCTCCGCCGCTGCGGAAGCTGTATTCGAACCCGCCCGGGCCGCCGGCGCGACCACGCGGGTCGCCGCCCGGAAAACCCTGGAAGCGCGGCTTGCCCTCGGCGTCGATCTCGCCACGGTCGAACTGCTTGCGCTTGTCTTCGTCACCGATGATCTCGTTGGCGGAATTGATCTCGGAAAAGCGTTCCGCCGCTTTCGGATCGTCCTTGTTGCTGTCGGGATGATGCTTCTTGGCGAGCTTGCGAAAAGCACTCTTGATTGCCGCAGCGCTGGCGCCCCGCGGCACCCCCAAGACCTCGTAGGGGTCGCGCATCCGTCAAATCTCCTTCACGGGAATTCGAATGTTGAGCTTAGGGCAAATCGCCCGCTTTGGCTTCATCTGGTGAGCCAGTTGCATTTTTGCAACTACCTTGGAGGCTTCACCGAAAAATCCTTTTCAAGTCTCATCCGCGCGTCCAGGGCTTGATGGTCTGGATTTCCCAGCGGCCGTGACTGGCCTTGCACGCGGCGCCCTGCAGCCAGCTTTCAGCGCGGCCGTTGACGTAGCTTGCCAGAAAATCACGGCAGGTGCGCCCGTCTTCCGAAGAATAGGCCTGGGACAGCGGCGTCACCGAACCGCGCGCGCCGGTCTGCGGATTTTCCCAAGGCTGACTGGAATCCTTGCCGCCCTTGGTGAGCACGTCGGAAGCCGCGGTACGCGCAAAGGCCAGATCGCTCTCGGTCGGCGCCGGTGCCGTGGCGTCCTGCTTGGCCAGCGTTCCCGTGACGTCAGCGGGTTGCATCTTGGCGTAGGCGTCAGGACGCACCAGGCTGCAGCCGCTGGAGCCGAGACCGATCAAAATCACCGCCATCGCAGCGCCGCCCGGCGCGATCGCAGATAGGCCAACGCGTCCCCATGCCCTATATAGGGCCAGCCCGAAACCGGGCTGCAGCGCGTTCTGTGACGCCTGGGTACGCAAACGAGGCTCCTGACATGACGGACACGACCTCCATCAAACACCCGACACCGTTAACATCGGGTGATTTTACTGCGGCCGAGGAACCGTTTGCGCTGTTCGCCGAGTGGTTTGCGGAAGCCGTGAAGTCCGAACCGAACGATCCGAACGCGATGGCACTGGCCACCGTCGACCCGGATGATCTGCCGGATGTCCGGATGGTGCTGATGAAGGGCTATGACTCGGATGGTTTCGTGTTCTACAGCCACATTGCCAGCCAGAAAGGCCGCGAACTCGCCGCAAATCCCAAGGCGGCCTTGCTGTTTCACTGGAAGTCGCTGCGCCGTCAGGTCCGCATCCGCGGCAGCGTGACGCCGGTGACGTCGGAAGAAGCCGACGCCTATTTCGCCACGCGACCGAAACAGGCCCAGATCGGCGCCTGGGCCAGCAAGCAATCGCAGCCGCTGGAAAGCCGCTTTGCCTTCGAGCAGGCGATCGCGCTGGTCGCCGCCAAACACGTCGTCGGCGAGGTGCCGCGCCCCGAGGGCTGGAGCGGGTGGCGCATTGCGCCGCAGCGTTTCGAATTCTGGCACGACCGCCCGTTCCGACTGCACGACCGCATCGAATTCCGCCGCGATGCAGCTGACGATGCGTGGTCGAAGGTTAGGCTATATCCTTGAGATAGACCGTCATGGCCGGGCTTGACCCGGCCATCCACGACTTCCTTCAGTGCGGCCAAACATGACGTGGATGCCCGGGATCAGCCCGGGCATGACGGAGATCGAGAGACCTGCATGCCTGCACCATCCAATGCGCCGCGGCGCACGCTGCTTCTGACCGGCGCCAGCCGCGGCATCGGCCACGCCACCGCGATCCGGTTTTCCTCCGCCGGATGGCGCGTCATCACCTGCTCGCGGCACGCCTTTCCGGAAGTCTGCCCGTGGGGCGCCGGCCCTGAGGATCACATCGAGGTCGACCTCGGCAACCACGACGACACCGTCCGGGCGATCTCGGAGATCCGCAAGCGACTGGAGAACGACGAGCTGCATGCGCTGGTGAACAACGCGGCGATCTCGCCGAAGGCGCCGGGCGGCGGCCGGCTCGGCACCATCGACACCGACATCGAAACCTGGAGCCATGTCTTCCACGTCAACTTCTTCGCGCCGGTCATGATCGCACGCGGCCTGATCGAGGAGTTGAAGCACGCCAGGGGCGCGGTGGTGAACGTCACCTCGATTGCAGGCTCCCGCGTCCATCCGTTCGCTGGCGCGGCCTATGCGACCTCGAAGGCGGCGCTTGCGGCGCTGACGCGCGAGATGGCGTCCGACTTCGGACGCGTCGGCGTCCGCGTCAACGCGATCGCGCCAGGCGAGATCGACACCTCGATCCTGTCGCCGGGGACCGAGAAGATCGTCGAGCAGCAGATTCCGATGCACCGGCTCGGCACGCCGGACGAGGTGGCAAAGATCATCTACGTGCTGTGTACGGAAACCAGTTCGTATGTGAACGGCGCCGAGATTCACATCAATGGCGGCCAGCACGTTTAGGCGCTTTGAAAGGGTTGGCACGGCGTAAACGCGCCTTTGCCGAGGCCGCGTGCCCCCGCAACTTTGCGTTCACTCGGCGTAAATCTTCCGTTGCTTGACGCGCAGAAGCGTTGCCGCATCGAGATTGAACGCGCTCGAGCATTCCTCCTCGTTCTCGCCGTCCGCCAGCGCCGCACCGCAGTGCCGACAAAGCTGCGCCGGAAACGCCAGGGCCGCAACCGCACCGCGACCTTGCTGATAGCTCGCGAGATCGATGACGTTGCGTGGCGACATTATGCGTTTCTCAACCATGGTATCCTCGCGGCCTGAGATCATTTATCGCAGACAAGTTTCGACCATTCGTTCAACCCACCGCTCAAATTTTAGCGGTGAGGTTGAGACGCCATCTCGCGTCGAAGAAGGCGCGGCTGTCTTACAGCCACTTCTTCCACTTGAAGACGAAATAAGGCACCACCGCCGCCAGCAGCATCATGCCGAGCGCCATCGGATAGCCGTGCGGCCATTCGATTTCCGGCATCACCTTGAAGTTCATGCCGTAGATCGAGGCGATCAGCGTGGGCGGCATCAGCACGACGGCCATCACCGAGAACAGCTTGATGATGTTGTTCTGCTCGAGATTGACGACGCCAAGCATGGCGTCGAGCGTGAACGTGATCTTGTTGGAGAGATAGGAGGCGTGGTCGGTCAGGGAACCGACGTCGCGCTGCATGGTCTTGAGTTGCTCGCGCATGTCCTTCGACCATTTCACGCCTTCCACCACCGCCGACAGGAAGGCGACGACGCGGCCGATCGACACCAGGCTTTCGCGGACCTTGGAGACGAGATCGCCTTTCCGCCCGATCGCGATCAGGATCTGGGAATAGCGCTTGGCCTGACCATGGCGCGCGCTTTCCGGTTCGAAGATGTCGTGGGAGACCTGATCGACCTCGGCGCCGGCGCGTTCCAGGATGTCGGCGCAGCGATCGATCACGGCGTCGAGCAGTTCCATCAGCACCATCTCGCCCGAGATCCCGGCCATGCATGAGCGTCCGAGCTTGTGCTCGACGAGCGTGAACGGCTTCGGCTCGTCATAGCGCACCGTCACCAGGCGGTGGCCGGCCAGGATGAAGGTGACGGCGGTGGTTCTGGGCATGTCGGTGTCGGACCGGCACATCAGCGTTGCGGTCATGTAGCGGGCACCGTTTTCGATATAGAGCCGGCTTGAAATCTCGATTTCCTGCATGTCTTCCCGGGTCGGGACGGCGATCCCGGCCAGCGCCTCCACCGCACGGTCCTCCGCCAGCGTCGGATTCAACAGGTCGATCCAGACCGCATCCTCAGGCAGCGCCGCCGCCTCCGTGACGGGGAACTTCTTCAAGGCAGATTCAGAGGGAACGAACACGGAAAACATGGGTAACTCCACAAACGACGGCGCAATCGGCTCTTAATCGGCCCACTCGGCGGAATCCCGCCGCGCCCGCAAACACCGGAAGCACCCAGCGGTACTAGACCCGATTCTGGCAAGGGCTTCATGACGGCGCACCAAAGCCGCTTCCATGTTTATGGCCAAGAGGCGGCTCCGTCGTGGCCACAGTTCGGCCATGGCGTACCGCTCGCCCAAAAATCAACCGTAAGTCGCAATATTTGCGGCATAAAAGCCACAGCTATGCTTCCGCAACGCGAAACCGGCGCGCTAATGCTGGCATGGGGGACGGTTTTTGCGGATAATGCGGTTAATGGAATCGTCGCCTTTGGGCCGCAACATTGCGGCTGCAGAGGGGCGTTTTGCGATTGGAAGTGTGCCATGTCGTCGCTGAAAGTCATCCTGGGGCTGCTCGCCGCCGGTGTTGCGTTGTCCGGTTGCATGCCGGCAACAACCTATCAGGCCGCCCCCGAAGCTACCCTCAAGCCGAGCGACAAGGCGCAGCTTGCCAAGGCGCGCTATGCTGCCGTCAAGCCGCCGGAGCCGTTCCGCCGCGCCATCGTAGATTATCACCGCAAGGAACAACCCGGCACGATCGTGGTCGATTCCGATAACCACTATCTCTACCTGGTGCAGGACAGCGGCAAGGCCATCCGCTATGGCGTAACCGTTGGCGAAGAAGCGCTCGCCTTCTCCGGCATCGCCAAGGTCGGCAACATGGCCGAATGGCCGAAATGGACGCCCACCGCCGACATCCACAAGCGGATCGAAGGTTTGCCTGCCTCGGTCCCCGGCGGCGTCGACAACCCGCTCGGCGCCCGCGCGCTCTACCTCTACCAGGGCAACAAGGACACCCTGTTCCGCATCCACGGCACCAACCAGCCGGAATATATCGGCGCCTCGATCTCGTCGGGCTGCATCCGCATGACCAACGAGGACGTCATCGATCTCTACAGCCGCGTCAAGCCGGGGACGGTCGTCGTCGTGCTCGAGCCCAAGCAGGGCGACTCGCCATATAATTCCAAGATGGCGCTGCAGGGTGGCGGTCAGGCCGGCCCGACGCCGCAGTAGCGGCGCCTGGCTCATCGCCCGAGATTTCATCGCCTGAAACTCATGCCCCGGGATCAGGAGCGCCGGTTTTGCCGGCGCTTTTTCTTTGCGGGCTTTTCTTCCTTTGGCGGCTCGGGCTCGTCGGCCGTCTCGAGGTTCGATTTCTCCGCTTCCGGTTCGGCATCGGACTTGGCCCCGGCCTTGCCGTTCGACCTGGCATCGTCAGGTCCGGCGGCGACCTCGCGCGGCGGCGCCTCTTCGGGCCGCTCGGCGGGCAGCAACGGCGGCTTCTGCGGCAACGGATCCCACACGTCCCATTGGCAGATCCGGTAATTGTTGCGCCGCTCGGTCAGGTCGAGGTGGATATGGTCTTCGTGGTAGCCGTCCGAGCCCGGGCCGAGCACGGTCGAGAACCGCGCGCAGGCCGACTGCAGCACGCTCTCGCGCACGCCGCGCGGCACCGTGCGGTCGGTCAGCGAGACGAGGCTGCCGTCGGCGAATTTGAAAGCGCGCACGTCCAGCGCATTGGCACGGCCGTGTTCGGATAGCTTGGCGCCGGCGATGCGGTTGCGGCTTCGGCACTCGAAGGAATCAAAGTTGTCGATGTCGGCGACAGCGCTGCCGAGGCGCTGCGCCAGCGGGGCGATATCGCTGCGGACCCACTCGGCCAGCGCGGAAGCCATCTTGCAGCGCAGGACTGCCGCCGGCTTCACCGAAACCCGCCGCTGGTCGGGCAGTACGATCGCCTCCAGGCGCACCAGATCCTCGCCGCCGCAGCCGCCCTCGCCTTTGATGTCGGGAATGCTGGGCGCAATCGCGATGGCCTCGGTCAGTGCCTGCCGGCAGGCCGACGGCTCGGGCGCTGCGGCAACGGCCTTGTCGGGCTTGCCGTTGGCCTGGTCTTGCTGCTGATCCGGCGCGTCGCGCTCGGCGGACGGGGCCTCGGCCGGACGCGGTTTGGGCAGCGGCACCGCCGCTTGCCGCGACGTGGTCCGGGCCGTACCCCGATCGCGCGGCGAACCCACCCTCAGCAGATCGTCCCAGGGCGCCCGGGCGGCCTTTGCGGCCATCGCCGGGGCGCTTGGCATGCCAAGCACAAGCGCCGTCGCGATGGTGGTAACCATTGCCGCGCCGGTGCGGCGAAAGGGACCATAAGCCCATTTTCGGCTTGCCTTCTCCGCGCTAGAGTTCATGCCAATTCCATGAACCCAACGCCCGATCCGCCCGTAGCATCGGCGGGTTGGCGCGATAACGAACAAGCGATCGGAGGGAAATGCGTATGCTCGGACTGATGCAAGACTGGCCTTTGTTGTGTCACCGGATCATTGAACACGCGGCGAAGTATCACGGCACGCAAGAGGTCGTCACGCGCTCCGTCGAAGGCCCCATTCATCGCACCAATTACGCCGAAATTCATGCGCGCGCGCTGAAAGTATCGCAACGGCTCGACCACGACGGCATCAAGCTCGGCGACCGCGTCGCCACCATCGCCTGGAACACCTGGCGCCACCTTGAAGCCTGGTACGGCATCATGGGGATCGGCGCGATCTGCCACACCGTGAACCCCCGCCTGTTCCCCGACCAGATCGCCTGGATCATCAACCACGCCCAGGACCGCATCGTGATGACCGACATCACATTCGTCCCGATCCTGGAAAAGATCGCCGGCCAGTTGCCGAGCGTCGAGCGCTATATCGTGCTGACCGACAAGGCTCACATGCCCAAGACCTCGCTGAGGAACGCGGTCGCCTATGAGGACTGGATCGGCGAGGCCGACGGCAAGTTCACCTGGAAGGATTTCGACGAGAACACCGCGGCCGCGATGTGCTACACCTCGGGCACGACCGGCGATCCAAAGGGCGTGTTGTATTCGCACCGCTCCAACGTGCTGCACGGCCTGATGGCCAACAATGTCGACGCGCTCGGCACCAGCGCCGCCGAGACAATGCTGCCGGTGGTGCCGTTGTTCCATGCCAACAGCTGGGGCATCGCCTTCTCCGCCCCCTCGATGGGCACCAAGCTCGTGATGCCCGGCGCCAAGCTCGACGGCGCCTCGGTCTATGAGCTGCTCGACACCGAAAAGGTCACGCACACCGCCGGTGTGCCGACGGTGTGGCTGATGCTGCTCAACCACATGGCGTCAGGCAATCTGAAGCTGCCGCACCTCAAGAGCGTGGTATGCGGCGGTTCGGCGATGCCGCGCTCGATGATCAAGTCGTTCGTCGACATGGGCGTCCGCGTGCGTCACGCCTGGGGCATGACCGAGATGAGCCCGATCGGCACGGTCGCGGCGTTGAAGCCGCCGTTTGCCGAGCTCACCGGCGAGGAGCGGCTCGACATCCTGCAGACCCAGGGCTATCCGCCGTTCGGCGTCGAGATGAAGATCACCGACGATTCCGGCAAGGAGCTGCCGTGGGACGGCAAGACGTTCGGCCGCCTCAAGGTCGCCGGCCCGGCCGTCGCCAAGGCCTATTTCAAGGTCGATACCGACATCCTCGACGACGAAGGCTTCTTCGACACCGGCGACGTCGCCACCATCGATGCCCACGGCTACATGCGGATCACCGACCGTTCCAAGGACGTCATCAAGTCCGGCGGCGAATGGATTTCCTCGATCGACCTGGAAAACCTCGCGGTCGGCCATCCGGCCGTGGCGGAAGCCGCCGTGATCGGCGTCTATCATCCGAAGTGGGACGAGCGGCCGCTCCTGATCATCCAGCTCAAGCAGGGCCAGACCGCGAGCCGCGACGACATCCTGAAGTTCATGGACGGCAAGATCGCCAAATGGTGGATGCCCGACGACGTCGCCTTCGTCGACGGCATCCCCCACACCGCGACCGGCAAGATCCTGAAGACGGCATTGCGCGAGCAGTTCAAGAGCTACCGCTTCCCGAACGCCGCCGCCTGAGGCCCAAGCAAGCCCCAAGGCCCGCGCCGATCAAAAAGGCCGCCTTCCGGCAAGGAGGGCGGCCTTTTCGCATTCAAAAACAAAATATCGAAAACAACCCCATGCAAAGTAGCAATCAGGGTGGCCGCCGCGGCCTCTAGCTTCTTGTTCTGACAGGATTTCTTTCCACGGACCGGACCTCGCGTGAAAACGCTCTCACCCTACCGCCTGGCGCCCGGCTGGCTTTCCCGCCACCGCAGGAACTGCTGGTACAGCGCGGCGTCGTCCTCGGCCTTGCTATCCTGGCCGCTGGTGTCGCGGGCCTGCGCGCCCATGAACTGCTCGAAGCGCTGGCGGCTGTCGGTGGCGACGGTGGCGTTGCGGTCGAGCCATTCCTGCGCGGCCGGGAATCGGGTCCATCCCTTCAGCGGCGCGCTCAGCACCACTTCCCGCCATTTCGGGTGGAACGGCGGCTGCTGCAGCGATTTCAGCCGGTCGAAGAAGATCTTCACGAAATGCTCAACCTTGGCGTAACGCTCGTTCTTCGGCGACCAGTTATAGGCGGCGAGAATTGCCGGCACCGCGACCGTGTCGACGCGGCCGCCCGGCGGGATCAGCGAGGGATAGTCCTGCGCCCTGAGTTCGGAGGGCAGATAATCGCCCTGCAGCGGCTCGCTATAAGGAATCGGCACCAGATGCAGGTTGTCCCCCTTCACCTGGCTGACGGCCCTGGACGGGCTTCCCTGCACCGCCACCACCGCATCGAGCTCGCCGCTCTTGAGCTTCTCGTAGGCGACACGCTGTTCGATGAAGGCGTAGTTCGGCTTGATGCCCAGCCGATCGAAAATCGTGATCGCGGTGACGAAGGTGCCGCCGTTCGGCAGGTCGACGGCGACGCGCTTGCCGTTGAGGTCGGCGAGGCTCTTCACGGACGTCTTGGCGACAACGTGCATCTCCTCATTATAGAGCTTGGTGATATAGGCGAACTGGTTGCGGATATTGCCGGTAAACCCCTTCCGCTCCAGGTAATCGAGCGTATCGGCGCGCATGATGCCGAGATCGACGCCTTTCAGGAACAGGATGTCGGCGATGCTCTGCACCGAGCCGCGGCCGACGATCGGCAGCACGCGGATCTGGTCGCCGTCGTCGAGCACCGAGGCGAGGTCGGCCCCGAACTGGACATAGGTACCACCGATCGTCCCCGTCATGACGGTGATGGTGTTGGCGTTGAGCTTGTCACGCGTGGTCTTGTTGCTGTTCGAATAGCTGAAGATGGCTCTAAGCCCGTCGCTCACCGCGGCCGGATCAATCTCGGATCTGGCGCTGTTCGGGCCGGCTTGCGAGCCAGCCTGGGCGTTACCTTGGGCAATAGCCGGCGTCACGAATGTCAGCGCGATCGCGCAGCACGACGCCACACGCGTGGCGCACCGCTTCATCATGGGAAATGCTCCGTACTTGAATAAAAATTTAAGGGCGCCTGCGAGGCGCCCTGCAATCACCGAGAGGCCGCCAGCGCCTCCAGTTTTCGTTGCGCATCGGGTTCGCCCCACTCCTTGGCCCGCTGATACCAGCTGCGGGCCTGGGCGACGTCCGCCAGCGGACCGTCGGCGCCGATCTGCCGGAGCAGCGCCGGATCGTAGGTGGTGCCGACCAGCAGCGCCGCCCGCGCATCCCGCGCCTCGGCGCCGCGCATCAGCAACAACCGCGCCGACTGGACGTCACCACTGGCGAGCAGATCCTGTCCGCGCCGGATCAAGGCCGCGACTTCGCGCGGATCGAGGCTGCGTACGGTATCGGACGTCGGCGGTGCCGGAATGGTCGCGGGCGCGGCGGTGGCGACGGCAACCGGCGGCGCGGCCACCACCGGAGGCGGCGCCGGTGGCGCGGCGACGGCCGGCACCGCAGCGGCGATGGCCGCCGGCGTGACGGCCTTGGGCGCTACGGTAGCAAGGCTGGGGGCGGCGCTGGGTGCGGCCTGCCAGGTCAGCCGCGTCGAGCTGCCGGTGAGCGCTGCGCCGGTCGCATCGCGCAATTCGGCGGTGACCAGCATCTGGCCGGTGAAGCCCTCGGGCGGAATGACCGAGACCCCGGAGATCTCCGTCGCCGGCACGCGCCACTCGGTGCCGCTGAGACGACGACCGGACGTCAGGCGTGAACCGGCCGTCAACCCACTGATGGAAACGAAGGCGTCGGGCGGCGGCGCGCCGACGTGAATGCCGAGCGGCACCGGATCATTGGTGAAGCCGCTGCCGTCCTGCACGGCGAGTGTCGCGGCACGCCGTGCAGGAGCCGCCGGTTGCGGCGCCTGAACCACGGACGACTTGACCGACTGCCAGGCGGCGGACAGCGACGTGCCGTCTTGCCCGGCGGGACGTTGCGAGGACGGGATCGCCATTACCAGCAGCGTGGCGATGCTCGCCGCGATCGCGACCGCGATCGAAAAACGGATGACCTGTTGAAGCAGGGCGCGGCGCCCGGAAAGGTCGCGAAGCACGGACGGCGCCTCGACCGGCGCCATGTCCCTCGCCTCCTGCATCGCCTGCGCGACCGCCTTGGTGAACATTTCGGAATCCTGGCGGCGCGCCGGCCTGTTCAGCGGCTGCAGCGGCGGTCCGTCGTGCGACGGACCCGTCGCCGAACGCGGGCGCCAACCGTCGTTGGGCGCCAATGTCGGGCTCGGCCTTTCGGCGCTCAACCGATCCCGCAACTCGCGCGGCGCATAGTATTCCGGATCGTTCGGGCCGAGTTGTTTTTCGTGCTTTGCATCACTCATTACTGAACACTCGCCCTGATGGGGCTTTCCGCCGCCCCGCGGACGTATGCCGTTGGCGCCACATGATCCCTTGAATTCCGGAGAAGCGCAACCGCGCCCTTATGCTCCGCCGACACCAAGGGCCGGAAGTTGGGTCATTCTGCAACGCTTCCGGCCACCACCCGCCGTTTCCTTCTCGGTTGCGGCAACGCGTGTCCGTGCAGGACAGTCCCATCTAGCGGCAAATACGACAACCGAGCGTCAAGAGATAGACGAAAGTAGGCAAAACCTCAACCTACAACTAATAATGATTTAATGACGACAGTTGACCGGCGAGGTTGATGCTGGCGCATCATTCGCGGATTGGTCGCGCGCAAACCTTGAAATTCACGTCTCGCCGTGGTCTCACGTTTTCGCGTTCGCCGCCCGGCCGTCCGACCGGTCAGACCGACTCCAACCCGGCAGATTTCCGATGGCCCGCAGGTTCTTAACGCCCTACCAGTCGGAGCCGGTGTCCCGACTGGCCACCTGGTCGCGCAACCTCGCGATATTCTCGGTGGTGGCGGTCATCGTGTCGATCCTGATCGTCCGCTTTGGTTTCCTCGAGATGAAGCCGGCGCTGGCGACGTTCTTCGGGGCGCTGGGCCTTGCCGTTCTTTCGATCCTGGTCGGCCTCGCCGCTTTCGCGGCGATCTGGCAGAACGGGTCGCGCGGCATGGGCCGCATCCTGCTGGCGTTCCTGATCAACGCCGCCGTGCTTGCCTATCCGGCCTATCTCGCCCTGCAATACCGCAAGCTGCCGAAGATCTACGACATCACGACCGACCCGATCGATCCGCCGCGCTTCGAGGCGCTGGCGCGGTTGCGCAGCGGCGACGGCACCAACTCGGCGGTCTATGCCGGGCTCTATTCGGCCGAGCAGCAGCGCATCAACTATCCCGATATCGAGACGGTCGAACTCGAAGTACCGCCGCAGCGGGCCTATGAGGTGACGCTGGCGCTGATCGCCAAGCGCAAATGGCTGGTGATCGACGAGCGGCCGCCGCAGCCGCCCCGCCGCATCGGCCGCATCGAGGCGGTGGCGCGGACGCCGATCATGGGATTTCGCGAGGACGTCTCGATCCGCATCACGCCCGATGGTGAGGAATCGCGCGTCGATATCCGCTCCGCTTCGCGCTATTTCGAAAGCGACCTCGGCAGCAACGCCTCGCGCGTCACCAAGCTGATCGAGGACATCAACAGCGCGGTCGACAACGCCAAGCCGGCGCAGAAGAAGCCGCAGGCCCCGGCGAAGACGCAGGCCAAGACGGTGAAAAAGCAGTGAGAGGCGAGTAGCGAATGGCGAATGGTAGCGCGTGCGTACCTTCCCTATTCGCTCCTCCCTATTCGCCATTCGCCAAGCGATAGCTTCCGCCGATTACCGGATCGCCTTCCGTCGCGACGATGCCGCGCGCGACCAGATCTTCCAGATGCGCCAGCACGGAATAGCCCGCGGCCCCCGTCAGCCGCGGATCGAGCCCGATATAGATCGCGCGCACCATGGTGGGGATATCGGCCTCGCCCTTGGCGAGCCGATGCAGGATCGAGGCTTCGCGCGCCCGGCGGTGGCGGGCGAGAAAGCGGACATAGCGCTGCGCTTCCGGGATCTCCGGGCCGTGGCCGGAGAAGTACAGATCCTCGGCGCGGGCTTCCAGCCGGTCGAGCGAGGCCATATAGTCGATCATCGAGCCATCCGGTGGCGCCACGATCGAGGTCGACCAGCCCATCACATGGTCGCCGACGAAGTTGATCTTTCGTTCCGCCCACGCGAACGCCAGGTGGTTGGCGGTGTGGCCGGGGGTGGCGACCGCCTCCAGCGCAAAGCCCTGCCCTTCGATGACATCGCCGTCCTTGACCTCGACATCGGGCCTGAAATCGCGGTCGGCGCCGGATTCCGGATTGTGCTTCTCGCTCTCGAAACGCGGCCGCGAGGCGCGGTGCGGCCCCTCGGCATAGACCGGCGCCCCGGTGGCTGCCTTGATCCGCGCGGTGTTCGGCGAATGGTCGCGATGGGTGTGGGTGACGAGGATATGCGTCACGGTTTCGCCGCGCACGGCATCGAGCAAGGCCTTGGCGTGCGCCTCGTCGTCGGGGCCGGGATCGATGATCGCGACATGGCCCTTGCCGACGATGTAGCTGACCGTGCCGGTGAAGGTGAACGGGCTCGGGTTGTTGCAGAGGACGCGGCGCACGCCGGGACGGGGTTCGTCGACAATGCCGGGCTTGAGCGGGAAATCGCGGTTGAACGGGATGTCGTCATTGTCGGCCATGTTTTTTGTCCGTGATTTCCGGATTCTCTTTGACCTCGTCATGCCCGGGCTTGTCCCGGGCATCCACGTCTTCCTCGGCGGCCCCAAGACGTGGATGGCCGGGACATCTAGCGCGAAGACGCGCTTCGCGCTTTTGCCCGGCCATGACGGATGGAGCGGAGATCAACCCTTACGAAAACGCCTGGATACCCGTGATCGCCCGGCCCAAAATCAGGGCGTGGACATCGTGGGTGCCTTCGTAGGTGTTGACGGTTTCCAAATTCGCGGTGTGGCGCATGACGTGGTACTCGATCTGGATGCCGTTGCCGCCGTGCATGTCGCGGGACACGCGGGCGATGTCGAGCGCCTTGCCGCAATTGTTGCGCTTCACGATCGAGATCATCTCCGGCGCCATCTTGCCCTCGTCCATCAGCCGGCCGACCCGCAACGAGCCCTGCAGGCCGAGCGCGATTTCGGTCTCCATGTCGGCGAGCTTCTTCTGCACCAGCTGGGTCGCCGCCAAGGGCCGGTTGAACTGCTTGCGGTCGAGCGTGTACTGACGGGCGCGGTGCATGCAGTCTTCCGCGGCGCCCATCACGCCCCAGGAGATGCCGTAGCGGGCGCGGTTGAGGCAACCGAACGGGCCCTTCAGGCCGCTGACATTGGGCAGCAGCGCCTCCTCTCCGACCACCACGCCGTCCATCACGATCTCGCCGGTGACGGAGGCGCGCAGCGACAGCTTGCCGCCGACCTTCGGCGCCGACAGGCCCTTCATGCCCTTTTCGAGGATGAAACCGCGGATCTGGTTGTCATGGGCGGCGGATTTCGCCCAGACCACGAACACGTCGGCGATCGGCGCGTTGGAGATCCACATCTTGCTGCCGGTGATGCGGTAGCCGTCGGCGACCTTCTCGGCGCGGGTCTTCATGCCGCCGGGGTCGGAACCGGCGTCGGGCTCGGTCAGGCCGAAGCAGCCGACCCATTCGCCGGTGGCTAGTTTCGGCAGGTATTTCTTGCGCTGGTTCTCGTCGCCATAGGCGTAGATCGGATACATCACCAGCGACGACTGCACCGAGTTCATCGAGCGGTAGCCGCTGTCGACCCGCTCGATCTCGCGCGCCACCAGGCCATAGGCGACGTAGCTGGCGTTGGCGCAGCCATACTCCTCCGGCAGCGTGACGCCGATCAGCCCGAGTTCGCCCATCTCGTTGAAGATCTCGCGGTCGGTCTTTTCTTCCAGATAGGCCTTGATCACGCGCGGCAGCAGCTTGTCCTGCGCATAGGCCCGCGCGGTGTCGCGGATCATGCGCTCGTCCTCGGTGAGCTGCTCGTCGAGCAGGAACGGATCGTCCCACTGGAACGAAGCCGCCGCCGGCTTGTCCTTGGCTTGCGGGCGCGCGCTCATGAAAATCCCTTTCGCATCACTGTCCTCATCAAAACTGTCGACGGCCAAAATAGTGCCCTAAAGGCGGAAGCGCAAATGGATTGGGCTTACACCCTTGTCATTCCGGGGCGCGAAGCGAACCCGGAATCGAGATTCCGGATATGGTCCTTCGGACCATTCCGGAATGACGGGGCTGACTTAATCCAGCTTTTCGCTCGAGACGATCTCGATGCCAAAGCCGGAAAGCCCCTTGTAGTCGTGCACCGAGGACGTGAGGTTGACGATCGAGGTGATGCCGAGATCGCGCAATATCTGGGCACCGACGCCGACTTCGCGCCATTGCCGGTTGCGATCGGCTTCCGCGGTCTTCTGTTCACCGACCGGCTGGACTGGAACTCCCGCCGCGCCGTCGCGCAGATAGACCAGAACGCCGCGCCCGGCCTTCTTGAAATGGTTCAACACCACCTGCATGCGCGCCGGGCCGGTAAAGAGATCCTTGACGATGTTCGGCTTGTGCAGCCGGGTCAGCACGTTCCTGCCGTCGCCGATGCCTTGATAGACGAAGGCGGCATGCGCGATCTCGTCGAACGGCGAGCGATAGGCATAGCCCTGCAACGGGCCGATCGGGCTGTCGGTGGTGAAGGTCGCAACCCGCTCGATCAGCTTTTCGCGCGCCTGGCGGTAGGCGATCATGTCGGCGATCGTGACGTGCTTGAGCTTGTGGGTGGCGGCAAACCGCACCACCTGCTCGCCCTTCATCACGGTGCCGTCATCGTTCATGAGCTCGGAGATGACGCCGACCGGCGGCAGGCCCGAGAGCTTGCACAGGTCGACCGCCGCTTCGGTATGGCCGGAGCGCAGCAGCACGCCGCCGTCGCGGGCGATCAGCGGGAAGATGTGGCCGGGCCGGGCAAAGTCGTTGGCGCCGGCGTTGGGATTGGCGAGCGCCCGGCAGCAGGAGGCGCGCTCTTCGGCCGAGATACCGGTGCCGCCATCGGGCTTGTAGTCGATCGAGACGGTAAACGCCGTGGTGTGATTGGACTCATTGTGCGCCACCATGGGGTCGAGCCGCAGCCGGCGGGCGTCGTCGGTGGTGATCGGCGCGCAGACGATGCCGGAGGTGTGGCGGATGATGAACGCCATCTTCTCGGCCGTGCAGAACGACGCCGCGACGATCAGATCGCCCTCGCCCTCGCGATCGTCGTCATCGGTGACCACGACCATTTCGCCCCGGGCAAAGGCTTGCAGAACTTCCTGGATGGTATCGGCCATTTTCCCAACATCTCGCTGTCTGGAGCCAGTGCATTAGCCGGACTTCGACGGCTGCGCCAGAGTCAATCCGCAGGGCCGAACGGAGCCGGCGGCAGTCCTCCCGCCGCTTTTCAGCCGGGGCAATCGCCGGATTATAGCGAGAGCCCGATTGCGGTGGCGATCGGCTGCTGGTCGCGGCGATTTTGATCGCGGAATTCATCGCGCGAGGGGCGCGCGGGTTTGCCGAGGGAGAGCGGTTTGTGAGCTACCAAGCCGTCATGGCCGGGCTTATCCCGGCCATCCACGTCTTGCTTCGCTGCCTGAACACGTGGATGCCCGGGCCAAGCCCGGGCATGACGAAGTTCCAGGATCGGGCTCTAGACTAACCACCTACGGCAGCACCTCGCGGCGCTCGCTGAGCAGCGCGTCGGTCTCGGCGCGCTTGTCAGCGAGCAGCCCGGCCTGGGCGGCCTCGATCACCTTGTAGAGCTCGTGGGCGTCGCTGAGCCGCGTCACGGTGACGTAGTCGGCGCCGGCCTCGTAGAGGTCGCCGACATCGGCGAGGATTTCCGCCGTGGCGACGATCTTGGCGGTCGGGTTCAGCGAGCGGACGTGGCGGACCAGCTTTTCGTTGTCGGCGCCCTTCAACAGCGAATCCGGGATGCTCAGGATGATCAGTTCGGACTTGCCGACGCCGGCATGCACCAGCGTGTCGACATTGCTGATGTCGCCATAGACGACGTGCATCCCGCGGTCGGTCAGGGTGCGGAACACCAGCGGGTTGAAATCGATCACGGTGATCTGTTCGAGCACGTCGGGACGGCGGCGCTCGATCTCGCTCAGCAGCGCGCTGGCGGCACGGAAGAAGCCGAGGATGACGATGCGCCGGGCCTCGCCGTGTCCGCCGCCATGGCCGGCCTCGGCGTCATGAGTGTGATCGAGATCGCGCAGGCCGAGCCGCTTCAGCGGGCCGATCAGGGCGCGGGTGACCTGGTCGCTGCGGCCCATGATGAAGGTGCTCAGCACCGCCAGCACCACGAAGGCGAACGACGCAGCGCTGGAAGTCTCGGCGCTGATGTGACGCGCGGCGACGCCGGTCTGGATCACCACCAGCGAGAATTCCGAGATCTGCGCCAGGTTGATCGCCGGCAACAGGCTGGCGCGCAGGCCCTGCTTCATCAGATAGAGCGGCGCGAACGTGGTCACGACGCGACTGACCACCGTGAACGCCGCGATCACCAACGCCAGCCCGATCACCGAAGCGCCGGGGATCGGGATCGTCATGCCGAGAGAGACGAAGAACAGCGTGATGAAGAAATCCCGCAGCGTCGTCACCTTGGCGGTGACGTCGAGCGCATAGGGGAAGGTCGACAGCGACACGCCGGCCACCAGAGAGCCCATCTCGCGCGACAGATGCAGCCGCTCGGCGATCTCGCCGATCAGGAAGCACCAGGCCAGCGCGCCCAGCAGGATCAGTTCCGGCCGGCGCGCAATCTGGTGGAACAGCCACGGCAAGACGTAGCGGCTCAGGATCAGCGCGGTCGCCACCAGCGCGCCGACGCGCACGATCGAGAGCAGGACGACGCCGATCTGCAAATTGTCGAGGCTCGGCTGCACCGCCAGGAACAGGATGGCGAAGATGTCCTGCAGCACCAGCACGCCGAGCGTGATGCGCCCCGGCAGCGTGTCGAGCTCGCGTTTCTCGTACAATACCTTGACGATGATCACCGTGCTCGACAGCGCGCAGGCGACGCAGAGATAGAGCGCATCGAACTTCCCGGCCCCCATCGACAGGCCGATGGCCATGAAGAACAGCAGCCCGAGCACGACCCCGCCGATCAACTGCCCGCCGGCGGCGAACAGGATCACCTTGCCGGCGCGCACGATCTTCTTCAGGTCGATCTCCAGCCCGATCATGAACAGCATGAAGATCAGGCCGAGCTCGGAGATGACGTTGATCGATTCCTGGGACTTGACCCAGCCCATGCCGAATGGACCAATGAAGAACCCGGCGATAAGATAGGCCAGGATCAGCGGCTGCCGGGAAAAATGCGCCAGCAGGCCGAGCCCCCAGGCGAACAGGATACATAGCGTGATATCGCGGATAAGTTCGTGCATCGGTCCGTTTCTGCCCCTGGGCCAACCTAGGGGCCCGGGCGCCGGGGTCAAACAAGCAATGTGTCACAGCCTTAAATCAGGGCGCGGCCTTGGATCAGGGCACAGCCTCGGATCGGGGACTGTTGGACGGGGAGCCTTTGTAGCGATTCTGGCCGTGCTGTCGATCCTCGCCTGCTCCGCCGCCCGCGCGCAAGGCGGGACGCTCGAACAGAATTTCGCGGCTTCCCTCACCGCGGTTCCGGCGGAAACCCTCGCGGTGTCCGGCGCGTTCTACGTGCCGGCCTATTCCAGCGTGTCGATGAGCCAGGGCAAGCTGCGGGCGGATTTCTCGGTGACGCTGAGCATCCACAACGCATCCGAGACCCGGCCGCTGGTCGTGAAGCGGATCGCCTATTTCGACACGGCAGGCAAGATGGTGGAGAGCTACCTCAAATCGTCGGTGGCGCTCAAACCGTTCGCGACCGTGGAAGTCTTCATTCCAGCCAGCGACGTGCGCGGCGGCACGGGGGCCAATTTCGTGGTCGACTGGGCGGCGGCGAGCGAGATCGCCGAGCCCACCGTCGAGGCGCTGATGGTGGGCAGCGTCGGCCCCGGGCATTATGCCTTCATCAGCCAGGGACGGCCGATCCGGATTGTGAGGAACTAGCCGGCAACAATGGCAGGAAGGCAAAATGCCTTCTCAACGAAAAAACAAAACGGGAGTGAACGTCCATGTCCACCGCAACCTCATTCGATTTCGCACCCTTGCTGCCCGCCGGATTGCCGGCACCGGCGGCGCGATGGACCGGGCTTGCCAGATACAGCTTCGTCGGCGGCAACAACGATCCGGACCAGGTTCCGGTCGACGGACTGATCGACGCGGTCAATGCCGTACTCAAGCGGGAGGGCCGGACGCTCGCCACCTACGGCCTCGCCAGCGGCCCGCAGGGCTATCGGCCGTTGCGCGAATTCCTCGCGACCAAACTCAAGCGCGACGCCGGCATCAGCTGCACGGCCGACGACATCATGATCGTCTCCGGCTCGCTGCAGGCGCTCGACCTCGTCAATCAAACGTTGCTGGCGCGCGGCGACACCGTGCTGGTCGAACAGGAGACCTATCAGGGCGCGCTGACCCGGCTGACGCGGCTCGGCGTCAAGGCGGTCGGCATTCCGCTCGACGACGACGGCATGCGGATGGACGCGCTGGCGGCCGCCCTCGCCGACCACAAGCGCCGCGGCATCACGCCGAAATACATCTACACCATCCCGACCGTGCAGAACCCGACCGGCTCGATCATGCCGGAAGCGCGGCGCGCGGAGATGCTGAAACTGTCGAAGCAATACGGCGTGCCGATCTTCGAGGATGATTGCTATGCCGATCTGATCTGGAAAGGCGAGCGCCCGCCGGCGATCTACGCGATGAGCCGGCATGGCGGCGTCATCCATATCGGCTCGTTCTCGAAATCGATCGCGCCGGCGCTCCGCGTCGGCTTCATCGTCGCGCCATGGGAGATGATGTCGCGGATGCTGGCGCTGAAGACCGATGCGGGATCCGGGGCGCTGGAGCAGATGGTGCTGGCGGAATATTGCACGCCACATTTTGCGACCCACGTGCCGAAGCTGACGCGCGGGCTGCGCGCCAAGCTCGACACGCTGATGGAAGCGCTCAACGAGCAGTTCGGCACGTCGGCCGAGTTCGAGGATCCCAAAGGCGGCATCTTCCTGTGGGTGAAGCTGCCCGACAATGTCGACACGCTGAAACTCTATCAGGCGGCGCTCGCCGCCGGCGTCGCGATCAATCCCGGGCCGGAATGGTCGACCGACAAGGCCTATTCGGGCAGCCGGCTGCGGCTGTGCTTTGCCAGCCCCTCGCACGAGCAGATCCGCGAGGGCGTCGCCGTGCTCGCCGACGTCTGCCGCAGGGAGTTCGGCGTGCCGGAGCGGAGTGCGAATGTGGAGAAGCGCGGCGAGGCGTAAGACCGCGCGGCCGGATCAGGCCCACGGTTGCTCGCCGCGAAACACCATCGCGATGCGCAGCAGCCGCACGATCGAGACATTTCCCTTGCCGGCCTCGATCTGCGCCACGAAGCGCTCGGAGAGACCGGACAGGCGGGCAAGTTCGCGACGCGACATGCCGTGACAGGCGCGCATTTCGCGGAGGCGGATGCCGAGCTGCCTCAGGAACTCGCTCTCGTGGGGCAACCGGCCGTCGGCGTCGCGCGGCAGCGGACGCACCGGGCGCGGCTTGGCGTCGTACAGGGTTTCGGAATGGGCCACGCTCGATCCTTTCGGCCGCGATGATCGCGAAACGAAAGCGCGGCGTCATTGATCGGGATCAAACGGCGCCTATTCGGCCTTGATGCCGGCTTCGGCGATCAGCTTGCCCCATTTCCCGCTTTCGCTCCGGATGAATTTGGCAAAATTCTCCGGCGAGGACGGCGCGGGTTCGGCGCCGAGAACCCGGATCTTCTCGATCGCGGCGGGATCGCTCAGCGCCTTCACGAAGGCGGCATTCAGCGCGTCGATCACCTCCGGCGGCGTGCCGGCCGGCGCGACCAGGCCGAACCAGCCGACCGATTCGAATTCGCTCAGCCCCTGCTCGGCCAATGGAACCACGTCGGGCAGGAACGACACGCGCCTGGCGGCGGAGACGCCGAGCGCCTTCAGCTTGCCGTCGACGATCAATTGCCTGGACGCGGGGATGTCCAGCACGGCAAGCGGGATATGGCCGGCGAGAACATCGACGGAAGCCGGTGCGGTGCCGCGATAGGCGACGAGCTGGAGCGCGACGCCGGCCTTCTGATTGAACAGCGCCGAGGTCAGATGCATCGCGGTACCATTGCCGCCATGGCCGATCGACAGGCCCTGCGGCTGCGCCTTGGCCCTTGCGATCAGGTCCGCGACCGAAGCGATGCCCGATGGCTGCGAGGCCACCAGCACGAACGGGATCTCCGCCAGCATCGTCACCGGCGCCAGATCCTTCAGCGGATCGAACGGCATCGCCGCCGGATTGAGGTGCGGATTGACGGTCAGCACGCCCGCGGCCGCCACGCCGAGCGTGTAGCCGTCAGGCGCGGACTTCGCCACGGCGCCGATGCCGATATTGCCGCCGGCGCCCGCCTTGTTCTCGATGATGATGGTCTGGCCCAGCGTCTCCGACACCGAAGGTTGCAACGCCCGGATAACGATGTCGGCGCTGCCGCCGGGCGGAAACGTCACGACGATCTTGATCGGCTGGTCAGGATATGCGTTTGCTGTAACGGCCGCGAAGGACGACAACGAGAGAGCGAGCGCAGCGGCGCCGACAAGGGCGAGCCGGAGAGACGGAACCATCGAAGGCCTCCCGATGAATGTCTGCGATCAGCAGTACTGCAAGAACGTGCAAAGGCAACAAGCGAAATGCCGGCAATCAACAACCTAGTGAGCGACCCGTTAACGACCCGCGTGCTCGTGATCGGCGCCGGCCCTGTGGGGCTGACGCTGGCGATGGATCTTGCAACCAGGGGAATGGAAGTCACCGTGGTGGAGACACGTTCCGCGGGTGAACCGCCGAGCGTCAAATGCAACCATGTGTCGTCACGCTCGATGGAGATTTTCCGAAGGCTGGGGCTCGCGCAAGAGTTGCGCAACACCGGATTGCCCGCCGACTATCCGAACGACTGCTCCTATCGCACCACGGCGACCGGCATCGAGCTCTCCCGCATCATGATTCCCTGCCGCCGCGACCGCTATACCGCAAAGAACGGCCCCGACACCGACTGGCCTACCGCCGAACCGCCACACCGCATCAACCAGATCCACATGGAGCCGGTGATGTTCGCACACGCCGCCGCGATCGACGGGCTGACGATTTTGAATCGCACCGCGTTCGAGGAGTTCATCGAGGACGACAAAGGGATCATCGCCACAGTTCGTAATCTCGACAGCGACAGTACCTCGCAAATCCGCGCCGACTTCATCGTCGGCTGCGACGGCGCGCGCTCGCTGGTGCGCAAGGCCATCGGCGCCAGCCTGGAAGGCACGCCGATCATCCAGCGCGTGCAATCGACCTATATCCGCGCCCCTTCCCTGCTCGCGATGATGGACAAGCCGGCCTGGATGACGCTGTCGCTCAATCCGCGGCGCTGCGGCACGATGGTCGCGATCGACGGCCGCGAGAACTGGCTGATCCACAATCACCTCAACAAGGAAGACGAGACCTTCGAGAACGTCGACCGCGACGCCTCGATCCGCGCCATCCTCGGCGTCGGGCCCGAATTCGAATACGAGATCCTCAGCAAGGAGGACTGGGTCGGCCGCCGTCTGGTCGCCGACCGCTTTCGCAAGGGCCGCGCCTTCATCTGCGGCGACGCCGCGCATCTGTGGATGCCCTATGCCGGCTACGGCATGAATGCCGGTATTGCCGACGCGACCAACCTCGCCTGGCTGTTGTCCGCCTATCTGCAGGGCTGGGCCGGCCTCGGCATCCTCGATGCCTACGAGGCCGAGCGGCTGCCGATCACCGAACAGGTGTCGCGCTTTGCGATGGAGATGGCCGGCAAGGTGCTGAGCCAGCGCCGCGCTGTGCCGGAAGCGATCGAGGCGCCGGGGCCGGAAGGCGACGCCGTGCGCAAGCAGGTGGGACAGGCGGCGTATGACCTGAACGTGCAGCAATATTGCTGCGCCGGGCTGAACTTCGGCTATTTCTACGACCGCTCGCCGATCATCGCCTATGACGGCGAGGCGCAGCCGGGCTTCACGATGGCGGACTTCACGCCGTCCTCGACGCCGGGCTGCCGGCTTCCCTTCGCCAAACTCGCCGACGGCCGGCCGGTCTATGACGCGCTCGGGCCAGGTTACACGCTGCTGCGTTACGATCCAAGCGTTACGATCGCCCCGCTCGCGGCGGCGATGACGGCCAATGGCGTGCCGTTCGCGGTGGTCGATGTCGCGGCCTCCGAGGCCCAACCGCCCGGCGCCAGAAAACTCGTCGTGGCGCGCACCGACCAGCACGTCGCCTGGCGGGGCGACGCGATCCCCGAAGATCCCGCGGATCTGGTCGGCAAGCTGCTCGGCAAGAAACTCGACCTCGCTTCCGCGTGAGCATGCGATGACCGAGGCGCGCTCCCAGCATCGTCTCGGCATCACCCGCCCGCACTGCAGCTCACCGCCGGCGGCGCGTTGGTGATGGGCGCGGTGTTGGCGGACATTGTCGGGGATATGCGGGCTCAGCGGCCGCCAAACCGGCTAGAACGCGTAGCGGGTGAGCAGGAATTGTAGCCCGCATGAGCGTTTGCGACATGCGGGATGCCGCGGGCACTGCTCCCGCATATCGCTGCGCTCATGACGGGCTACCAAGCCACGGGCCGTAGGATGGACAAATCCGCGTTCGCAAAGGCGATCAGAGCGCTGCAGCACGGCGAAACGTCGCGATGCCCCGAGAGCGGAATTTTCCGATGTCTTGTGCTGGCCATACATACTTCGTGGCGTAACTTCCTGCATCTCCTGTTCACGGCGAAAGATTGCGATGCTTGATACTGGAGCGACTTCACGCATGGCTCCAATCGCACAGGCCTGATTGAGGAATGGTGCCGGCGACGCCTCCGCATCCGAGATCTCCATCCTGCTCATTAATCAGACGGCGTCAGCACTCAAATCGATCTGTACGCTGGAATGAAAGCTGCCGCCACGCCGTCGCAAATCGTGTTCTCTCATGCTACTCAGTTCGAGGGAATATTGCGGAGCGGAGAAGTTCTATGCTTGCTATCCGGGCCGTTCGACCGGCCGATCTTGATGCGCTTTATGCGATCTCCCTTGCGACCGGCCACGAAGGCGGAGACGCTTCCCACCTATACCGGGATCGCAAGCTGATCGGTCACATCTATTCCGCACCTTATGCACTTCTCGAACCGCGGCTCGCACTTGTCATTGAAGACGACGAGGGCGTCGCCGGGTTTGCCGTCGGTACGCTCGACAGCGCGAAGTGGCAGGAGCGGCTCGAAGCCGAATGGTGGCCGGAGCTTCGCCGGCAATACGCTGATCCTCCTGCGCGGCCCGCAACCGAATGGTCAGCAGATCAGCGCCGCGCCTACGCGATCCATCATCCGCCGCGCACGCCGCAACGCCTGATCGAGCTCTATCCTGCTCACCTCCATCTCAACCTGTTGGGAAGAATTCAGGGACACGGCGCCGGCACAAGGCTCTTAACGCAGTGGATGGCCCTCGCTTCGCAACAGGGCGTCACGGCGACGCATGTCGGCATCAACGGCGCGAATGCTCGCGCTGTCCGGTTTTGGTCGAAATTCGGTTTCGATCGCCTCACATTCGCGGACGATGGATCAGGCAGAACCATTTGGATGGGGCGTCCCTGATCCGGTTTGGACGTAAGATTACCCTTCACCTGACCGCGAACGGCGACTGGTACGGCCTGCCGAACGGCACGCCGTTGATCACGGTCTGCACCGGTTTCAGCAAGAGCTTGCCGTCGCGCTTGTTGTTGCGGGTGTCGAGGAAGGTGGTCTGCGCCTCCACCAGGTCCATGATCGCGACGTCGCCGGGGGCGCCGACCTGCAGCGTGCCGATTTTTGGCGCGCGGTTGATGATCTTTGCCGGCGCCGTCGTCGCCATCGCCACCACCTGCTCCAGCGTGTAGCCGAGCAGGATGAACTTGCTCATGACGTTCGGCAGATAGGGCATGCCCGGCGAATTGCCGGAGAAGACATGGATGTCGGAGGAGATCGTATCCGGCCCGCAGCCGCCCGGAATCGCCACTTCCGCCACCGTGAAATCAAAACTGCCGCCGCCATGGCCGACATCGAACATCACGCCGCGCTGCTTGGCGGACAGCGCCGCCGGCAGCAGCTTGCCATCCTGCACGATGTTGGTGAAGGCGCCGCCGATGTTCGGCGCGCCGGAATAGGCGTGGGTCAGCACGTCGCCCGGCCGCAGCAGGTCGAGAATCTGCGACATCAGTTCCCGGGTCTCGACGCCGCCGATATGCACCATCATTTTGGCGGGCCAGCCGCACATCTCGCAGGCCTGGATGCCGCGCTTCAGCGGCTCGAGGCCATGCTTGAAGATGACGTTCTCCGACATCCGCACCTTGACGCCGAGCAGAAAATCCTGGTTTTCGGCCAGCGCCATCGCGCAGGCTTCCACCTGCGCATTGTCGATGTTGTAAAGCTCAGCCACCGGGAAGGCCGACAGGCCGTTGTTGGAGATGTGGACGAAGGCGTAGATCCGCGCCCGCGACTGCGCGACGATGTAGCGGCGCAGCGCCGCCAGATTGTTGACGCCGGCGTCGCCCGCCGACACCACCGTGGTGGTGCCCTGGAATTGCACGAGTTCGTCGGCGGGAATGCCGATCGCCGAGCCGTAGGGATAAACGTGGGAATGCAGGTCGATCAGGCCTGGCGTAACCAGCTTGCCGGAGGCGTCGATGGTCTTCGAGGCGCGGGCGGCGGGGATCTCGCTCTCGACCGCCTCGATCACGCCCCAGCGGATACCGATGTCGCGCTTGCCGCGGAGCGACTGGCTCGGGTCCAGCACGTCGCCGCCCTTGATGACGAGGTCGAACTTGTCGTTGGGACCCATCGCGGCATGGGCGTGGCCCGATGCGGCGGCGATCGCCACCGATCCTGTACCTCTGAGAAAATCACGGCGTGAAAATCCGGTCATCGCAGCACTCCCCCCGATATGATTTTTATCCGGCAATGATGCGCCGGGTGGAGGCGTTGTGCAAGCCGGGCGTGCACCGGCCTCACGCGCGGCCGATGGAGCCTGTGTGGGCACGTAACATGCAGGATGGGTTGAGCTCTTCGCGAAACCCATCCTCTCTCCGCGCGCAAATCGATGGGTTTCGCGAAGAGCTCAACCCATGCTGCGACTTCCAGCGGATCCGCTCGAACGTCGAAGACGTTCGCAGCCGCCGATACACATCTGAATAACCATTCATAAATCTCCTCAGGTTCCTCCGGAACGTTCACCGCGGTGTGAGGTTCTAATCCCGGTCAATTGAGGAGCACCAAATGAAGAAACTTGGATTCGTTATCGCCGCGCTCGGCGCGTTGGTCGTTGCAGCGCCGTCTCTTGCAAATGCCGAGACCGTCATTATCAAGCGTGGTGGTTATCACGGCCATCACGGCTACGGCCCTCGCGCGGAATGGCGTGGTCATCGCGACCGGGGCTGGCATCGCGGATGGCGGCACGGTCGCGGCGAACGCACCGTGATTATCAAGCGGCATCGCTATTGAGAAATGACACGAAAAACGGAAAATGGCTCCTCGCGGAGCCATTTTCTTTGTTCGGTAATAGACCCTCATGGTGAGGAGCGTCACCGGGTCCGCGCGAAGCGCGGCCCAATCACAGGCTCCGCGCGTCTCGAACCATGAGGCCCCGTCGGTGGCCTGCATCCTTCGAGACGCCCGCTTTTGGCGGGCTCCTCAGGATGAGGGTTGAGCAAACCTCAGCTGTAGATCTCGAACAGCCCGGCCCCGCCCTGGCCGCCGCCGATGCACATCGTGACGACGCCCCACTTGGCTTTGCGCCGGCGGCCTTCCTGCAGGATGTGGCCGGTGAGACGTGCGCCGGTCATGCCGAACGGATGGCCGATCGCGATCGAACCGCCGTTGACGTTGTACTTCTCGGGATCGATGCCGAGCTTGTCGCGCGAATAGAGGCACTGGCTGGCGAACGCCTCGTTGAGCTCCCAGAGATCGATGTCGTCGATCTTCAGGCCGTGGCGCTGCAACAGTTTCGGCACGGCGTAGATCGGGCCGATGCCCATCTCGTCCGGCTCGCAGCCCGCCGCCGCCCAGGCGACGAAACGGCCGAGCGGGTTGAGGCCGCGCTTCTCGGCGTCCTTGGCTTCCATCAGCACCACGGCGGCGGCGCCGTCCGAAAGCTGGCTGGCATTGCCGGCGGTGACGTATTTGCCGGGGCCCTTGACCGGCTCGAGCTTGGCGAGGCCTTCCAGCGTCGTCTCGGGGCGGTTGCACTCGTCGCGGTCGACGACGTAGTCGACGATGCTCTCCGCTTTCGTCGCCTTGTCGACCACCTTCATCCTGGTCTTCATCGGGACGATCTCGTCCTTGAACTTGTTGGCCTGCTGGGCGGCCGCCATGCGGCGCTGCGATTCCAGCGAATATTCATCCTGGTATTCGCGGCTGACCTTGTAGCGCTCGGCGACGATGTCGGCGGTGTCGATCATCGCCATGAAGATGTCGGGCGCGACCTTGAGCAAATCAGGATCGATCGATTCCTTGGGCGAGCCGCCGCCGGGGATCGAGATGCTCTCGACGCCGCCGGCGACGATGCAGTCAGCACCATCCGAGCGGATCGAATTGGCGGCCATCGCGATGGTCTGCAGGCCCGACGAGCAGAAGCGGTTCACCGAGACGCCGCCGGTCGATTTCGGCAGGCCGGCGAGCAGCGCGGCCTGGCGGCCGATATTCGGCGCGCCATGGGCGCAATTGCCGAGATAGCAATCCTCGACATAGTCCTTGTCGACGCCGGCGCGCTCGACCGCGTGCTTGATGGCGTGACCCGCCAGCGACATCGGCGGGGTGATGTTGAACCCGCCGCGGCCGGACTTCGCCAGCCCGGTACGTGCATAGGAAACGATGACAGCTTCACGCATTCTGAAAGACCTCCCTTGGATGCGATCCAGTATGGACTGGAGCCGCGCCGGTGTGTAGCGAAAAGGACGAATTCCGGCCGGCGGAAAGACGGAATGGCGTCAATCCCAGGCCGGCGCGAACCCCGGGTTTACACACCGCTTGTTCTTCGGCAAGGCTGCGATCGCCTTGCGGTCCGCATCGTCGAGTTGCACCTTCAACGCGTCGAGATTGGACCGCTGGCTTTCGCGGCGCGACGCCTTCGGGATCGCGGCGACGCCGTCCTGCTCGAGCAGCCATTTGAGCGCGACCTGGGCGGCGGTGGCATCGTGCTTGCGCGCAATCCCGGCCAGCACCGGATCCGAAGCCGCAAGCCCCTTGGCCAGCGGCGAATAGGCGACCAGCGGAATCGATTTTGCCGCGAGATACTGGCGCAGCCGCGTCTGGTCCAGCATGACGTGGTATTCGACCTGGTTGCAGGCAATCGGGACGCCGATCTCTTCGACCGCGGTTTTCAAGAGCGCGATGGTGAAATTGGCGACGCCGATGGCGCGGGTGCGGCCCTCCTCCTTCAGCTTCACCAGCGTCTCGAACATCGCGGGCAGGTCCATCTTCGGCGCCGGCCAGTGCACCAGATAGAGATCGACCTGGTCGAGACGGAGTTTCTTCAGCGAAGCGTCGAACGCCCGGCGCATGGCGTCCGGCGCGAGATGCTCGTTCCACACTTTGGTCGTGACATGCAACGCGTCGCGGGGAATGCCGGAGGCGGCGATCGCTGCGCCGATCGGCTCCTCATTGCCGTACATCTCGGCGGTGTCGAGATGCCGGTAGCCGAGTCCCAATGCGCTTTCGACGGCGGCGCGACATGCCTCGCCCTGCACGCCAAAGGTGCCGAGGCCGAGTCTGGGCAGGCTGATGCCCTGGGTTTGAATAGGTTCCATCGATCACTCCGGAAGACCACCCGCGCGGCGATGGCCGCGCCGACAGTATTTCATTGAGGAGAACAGGCCGCCACTGATAGTCTGGGCGCCGGACGCGACGCAAATCAAGATCGGTTCGGGAGTTACGATGGTCAAGGCATTGCAACGATGGCTGGATGCCCACCAGTTGCCGGCGATCATTGCCGCCGTGCTGGGCGTGGTCCTGACGATTTCTGTGCTGATGGTGGCGATCGGATATCTCGTGGCGCGGGCGTGAGCGACCCCTTGCGGTTCGTCGCGAATGTAGGATGTAGCCCGCATGAACGTCAGCGACATGCGGGGCCCGCTGCTCCACCGAACCCGCATGTCGCAAGAGCTCATGCGGGGGTACCATTTACAGTCTCTCGGGATTCTGCCTCTCAGATATGCTGCGCCATGATCTGGCCGGGCCTTGCATCCGGGCGCGGCTCGAGATCGACCGACCAGAGGTCGCAATTGTCGACGTCTTTCAGCGTCACTTTCATCACTTCGGTCTTGCCGTCGATGTCGACGCGGCCGAAGAATTGCAGCCCGTAGCACGGCGCAAGGTTCTCGCCGTCGCAGCCCTTCTGGAACACAGCCTTCGGCCCGAACGTATTGTCGAGCGGGGCCGGCGCCCAGGTGCCGGCATGCAGCGGACCACTGACGAACTCCCAGAACGGTTCAAAATCCTGGAAGATCGCGCGGTTCGGATCGTAATGATGCGCAGCCGTGTAGTGCATGTCGGCGGTCAGCCACACCGTGTTGCGGATGCCGGCGCGCTTCATGAACGACAGCAGATCGGCGATCTCGTGCTCGCGCCGCTCCGGCGGGCCGTCGCCAAGCGCGATGCCGTCCTCGCTGAACAGGCCGATCGGCATGTCGGCGGCGATCACCTTCCAGGTCGCGTCGGACGCGACCAGTTCGCGCTTCAGCCAGGCCAGTTGCGCAGCACCCAGGATGCAGGTGTCGCTGTGGTCGTCGCGCCTGTTGAAGGTGGAGTCGCGAAAACTGCGCATGTCCAGCATGAAGATGTCGAGCAGCGGACCATAGGCGATCTTGCGGTAGATCCGGCCGTCGCGGGCCTGCATTGCGCGCATCGGCATGAATTCGTGGAACGCGCGGCGTGCCCGCGCCACCAGGAGCGAGCTGCCGTCCTCGGCATAGCCGGTGTCGTCGGCGGTGCCGGCCGGCGCCCAGTCGTTGGTGACCTCGTGATCGTCCCATTGCGCGAGCATCGGCACGGCGGCGTGAAAGGCGCGGAAGTTCGGGTCGAGCCAGTTGTATCTGTAGTTGCCGCGGAACTGATCGAGGGTCTGGGCCTCCGCCGATTTCGCTTCGGTGACGATGTTCCGCCAGACCCCGCCATCGGGCAGCTTCAACTCCCGCTCGACCGGGCAATCCGCATAGATGTGGTCGCCGGAATGGATGAAGAAGTCGGGACGGTTGTCGAGCATGGTGCGGTAAGTCCGCATGCCGCCACGGCTTTCATCGATGCCCCAACCCTGCCCGGCGGTGTCGCCGGACCAGGCGAACGATATGTCGGCGCGCGCGGTGGGCGCGGTGCGAAAATGGCCGACCTGGGCTTCGCCGGCAAGGCCGTCACCACTTTCGAACCGCACGCGATAGAAGACATCCTGCCCGGCCGGCAGATCGCAAAGCTGGACCTTCGCGGTGAAATCGCTGTCCGGCCGCGCATCGGCAGAAGCCGCACCGATGATGGTCCTGAAATTGTCGTGCGTCGAACACTCCACCCGCATCCGGGCGGCGCGGTCGGCCCGACCCCAGATCACGGCTGATTCGGCCGAGATGTCGCCGGACTGGATGCCGCCCGCGATCAGCGGCCGGTCGGCGGCGCGGCTGATGGACGGTCTGGCGATGCCGAGGCCCGCCACCGCGCAGGTCGCCGCGGAGCGGACCAGCCATTGGCGCCGGCTGATCTCACCGCCGCGAATCGCAATCGGCATCGAGGCACCCTCGTCTGTTCACGACGATGGTGTGCCCGAGCAATTTGAACGTAGGCCGAAGGTTTTACGACAGGTGGGTGACGTGGAATCGCAGGACGCTGCGCAGGCGGCCGCCCCCGTCGGCATGCCGCCGGCGCGTGCCGCCTGAACCTCAGAACCGGTAGTTCACGCCGGCCCTAACGGTATGGAAGGTGAAATCCTGCGAAAGGCGCTCGACATAGTTGAACCCGGGAGGCGCGAAGGTGCTGCCGGGCACGTAAGCCGACGTATACTTGATCGAGCCGAGATCGGTGTAGAGATATTCGAGCTTGACCGTCCATTTTGGCGCGAATGCATGTTCGACACCGGCGCCGACCGTCCAGCCGACTCGGGTTTCGTTGGCCGAGCCGGTCTTGGCGTAACCGTTGCCCGAAGTCAGTCCCCAGCTTCCGCTCACATTGCCGACCGCAAGACCGCCGGTGGCGTAGAGCAACGTGGTGTTGATCGCGACACCGGCGCGCCCGCGCACGGTCAGGAACCAGTCGTTCTTGATGCTTTCGTTGAAGGTACGGGTGGTCGGCGGGTTGGCGGCGGTATAGATCGTGCGCTGCCTGAGATCCGAGCCGTTGATGTCGGCCTCGATGCCGAAAACGCCCGCCCCGTTCTGCCAATTGTAGCCAGCCTGCAGACCGCCGACGACGCCCGCCGGATCGAGCCGGTTATTGCTGATGGCGACGAACTGATTCTGGAAAGGGACGCCTTCGCCGACCCAGCTGCTGGTTTGGTCGAGCGTTGTGCCCAGATCAGACCGACCCCAGCCATACCCGACGTTGCCGCCGACATAGAAGCCCGTCCAGTTATAGACCGCCGCGGCCGCTGGGGCCTTGGTGTAGCGAACCGGCATATCCGCGGCGAAGGTGGCGGCGGAGCCCAGGACGAGCATCGATGCCGCAGCTGCAATTGTCTTCATCGTGCCCCACTCCTCAAGGTTCCGGCGATTTCTGGACACATAATGCCCGAGTTCCCGGAACAAGGCTGTTGTGGAACAGCAACAGGCTCAACTAATAGGCGCAAAAAAGGTGCCTGGATACCTATATCATGGGCTTTGCCTAAAGCCTGAGCCTATGCCCTGAGAGAGGTGGTGTGGAGATTACGGCTGCCAATTGCAGATGGCGCCCGACCGGCAAGGCCAGGTCTGGATCCGCGTATCGCTCGCCTGGGCGTCGAACGGATTCCTGCGCGGAGTCGCCAGCTTGGCGCGCGCGGCGTGTCGCGGTTTTCCGGCGTGCGGTTTCTCGGCACGCTCCGTCACCCGCTTGGACGCGGCCTCCTTCGCCACCACCACGCGCTCGGTCCGCACTGGTCGACTGTCCGTTCGCGCCTCGATCCGCACGGGCGCGAATTGCGTCTCCGGGCCGAGCCGTTTCGGCGAAAGGGCGGCCTGCGAAAGATCGAGACCGAGCAACTGGCCGGCGCGATACTCCTCGGCCTGCGCGGCGCTGCCCGGCATCAGCAGCCCCAAGCACAGCACTGCTCCAATCGTATTTTTCAGGCCCATCGCCAGCCCCCTGAAATGCGCGAGATGTGAAGTGGAGCCGCAGATGTGGGAAGCACGCCGGACAATTCCAGCCTTGCGCGATCAGAACATTGACGCCGCGCAATCCCGGCTGTGGACAAAGTTTATAGGCCGAATCAACTCTCGCTATTCGGCTGCTTGCGCCACCGGCTGGCCGATCATGGCTTCCAGTCGCGCACATTCGGCACGGAACCTGGCGACATTGGCCTCCTTGATGTGGCCGTAGCCGCGCACCAGTTCCGCCGACTTCGCCAGCGCCGCCAGCCGTGGCCAGTCCTGCGGCTTTGCCCGATCGAGCTGGCGGAAAATCATCGCGGAATACTGGCCCGGCAACGCCCGTTCCGTCCGCCGCTCGGCCGTGTAGCCGAACGGATCGAACGCGGTGCCGCGCAGGAACTTGAACCGCGCCAGCAGGTCGAACGCGCGAAAGATCCAGGGGCCGAACGCGTGCTTGCGCAGACGGCCGGTCACCTTGTCGCGCCTGGCCAACAGCGGTGGCGCCAGGCTGACCTCGACGGCGGTATCGCCGTCGAACTGTTCCTTCAGCGCCTTGGAGAATTCGCCGTCCGTATAAAGCCGGGCGACTTCATATTCGTCCTTGTAGGCCATCAGCTTGAACAGGCCCTTTGCGAAGGCCTCGGTGAGATCGGTCGATCCGGGGGAGACCTTGGCTTCGGCGGCGCGCACCCGCTCGACTTCCGAGAGGTAGCGCTTCGAATATGCCTTGTCCTGATAGTCGGTCAGGAATGTGGCGCGGAAGGCGATGCTCTCGTCGAGCGTCCGCTTCGCCGGCGTCGCGCCTGAGTTCTTGAAGCGGGCGGCGGTGACGACGCGCTGCAGATCGTGGGCGGCGAGCCGGCCCCAGGAGAACGCCAGCCTGTTCATCTCGATCGCCGCGCCGTTGAGCTCGATCGCCTTGATGATCGCCTCCAGCGACAGCGGGATCGCGCCGCGCTGAAACGCAAAGCCGAGCATGAACGAGTTGGTGGCGATGCTGTCGCCCATCAGCGCGGTGGCGAGGCCGTTGGCGTCGAGGATATCGAGATCGGTCGCGCTGATCGCCTCGTTCAATGCATCCCGCATCGTGCCGGCCTGGAAATCGATATCAGGGTCGATCACGAAGCTGGCGGTTGGCAGCAGGTCGGCATTGACCACGGCGCGGGTCACGCCGCGCTCGGCGCGGCTCAGCGCGGTGACGCTGGTGGCCACCACGATGTCGCAGCCGAGGATCAGGTCGGCGCTGCCGGGGCCGATGCGGACATTGGCGAGATCATCCGCCGAGGGCGCGATGCGGACATGGCTCATGACCGCGCCGTTCTTCTGCGACAACCCGGTGAAGTCGAGGGTCGAGCAAGCCCGGCCGTCGACATGGGCGGCCATGCCGAGCAGCGCGCCGATGGTGATGACGCCGGTGCCGCCGATGCCGGTGACGAGGATGTTGTAGGCGCCGTCGAGCGCGGGGACGACAGGCATCGGCAGGTCGGCGAACAGCGCCTTCGGGTCGGCCGCTGAACGATCGGCCTTGCGCAGCCTGGCGCCATGCACGCTGACAAAACTCGGGCAAAAGCCCTCGATGCAGGAAAAGTCCTTGTTGCAGTTCGACTGGTCGATCCGCCGCTTGCGGCCGAACTCGGTTTCCAACGGCTGCACCGAGACGCAGTTCGACACCGCCGAGCAGTCGCCGCAGCCCTCGCAGACCCGCTCGTTGATGAAGATCCGCTTGTCCGGGTCCGGAAAAAGACCGCGCTTGCGGCGGCGGCGCTTCTCCGCCGCGCAGGTCTGGTCGTAGATCAGGACAGTGAGGCCCCTGATCTCGCGCAGTTCGCGCTGCACCGCGTCGAGTTCGCGGCGATGATGAACGGTCGCCCCTGAGGGGAAGTAATTGCTGGGATATTTTTCGGGCTCGTCGGAGACGATGACCAGCCGCTTGGCGCCCTCCGCCGCCACCTGGTGCGCGATCTGGGATACGGTCAGCCCGCCCTCGGCCGGCTGGCCGCCGGTCATCGCCACCGCGTCATTATAAAGGATCTTGTAGGTGATGCTGACGCCGGAGGCCGCCGCAGCGCGGATCGCCAGCAGGCCGGAATGGGTGTAGGTGCCGTCGCCGAGATTCTGGAACACATGCGCTTCATCGGTGAACGGCGCCTGCCCGATCCAGCTGACGCCCTCGGCGCCCATGTGCGAGATGGTTTGCGTCCGCCGGTTCGGCACCGACAGCGCCATGCCGTGGCAGCCGATGCCGGCCATGGCGCGGCTGCCCTCGGGGATCTTGGTCGAGGTATTGTGCGGGCAGCCCGAACAGAAGTACGGCGTGCGCTGCAGTTTGGCGGCGCCGATGCCCTCCGCCGGCCGGTCGAACGCCTCGAGTTTTGCGAGACGCTGCTCCAGCGCCGGGCTGCGATGGCCGAGCCGGCGCAGCCGCGCCACCACGGCCGCCGCGACCATGGTCGGCGTCAGTTCGCCCTCGCTCGGCAGCAGCGTGGCGCCGGTCTCGTCGCGCTTGCCGACCACCGACGGCCGCCGCGACGCGTCGACATTATAAAGGATGCGCAGCAGCTGGTCCTCGATGAAGCCGCGCTTCTCCTCGACCACGAGCACGTCCTGCAGCCCTTCGGCGAACGCCCGCGCGCCGGCCTCTTCCAGCGGCCAGGTCAGCGCGACCTTGTAGATGCGAAGTCCCAGCGCCCGCGCCTCGGCGTCTGATATGCCGAGGTCGGCCAGCGCCTGGCGCAGATCGAGATAGGCTTTGCCGGTCGCCATGATGCCGAGCCGCGCCGGCCTGGAGTCCAGCACGATGCGGTCGAACCGGTTGGCGCGGGCGAACGCCGCCACCGCCTGCATCTTGGCCCCGTGCAGCCGCCGCTCCGCCTCCATCGGCGGATCGGGCCAGCGGATCGACAGCCCGCCCGGCGGCATTTCGAAATCGACTGGCGTGATGATCTGGATGCGGTCGGGATCGCTGACGATCGAGGCCGAGCTTTCAACCGTTTCCGAGATCGCCTTGAAGCCGACCCAGCAACCCGAGTAGCGCGACAATGCGAATCCCAGAATGCCGAGATCGAGATAATCCTGCAGCGTCGCCGGGTTGACTACCGGCATCAGCGCTGCGGCGAACACCTGCTCGCTCTGGTGCGCCAGCGTCGAGGACTGGCAGCCATGGTCGTCGCCGGCCAGCGCGATCACGCCGCCGTTGCGCGAAGTGCCGGCCGAATTGGCGTGCTTCAGCGCGTCGACGGAACGATCGACCCCGGGGCCCTTGCCGTACCAGATGCCGAACACGCCATCGACCCTGGCGCCGGGAAACATGCCGACCTGCTGGCTGCCCCACACGGCGGTGGCCGCCAGGTCCTCATTGAGGCCGGGCTGGAATTCGATGTCATGCTGCTTGAGGAAGGCTTTGGCGCGCCACAGCGCGTGGTCGTACATGCCGAGCGGCGAGCCGCGATAGCCGGAGATGAAGCCGGCGGTGTTGAGCCCCGCGGCGCGGTCGCGTTCGCGCTGCAACATGGGCAGCCGGACCAGCGCCTGCGTACCGGAGAGGAATATACGCTTCGCATCCAGACGATATTTGTCGTCCAGCCCAACTTCCATCAACGCCATGACTAAAGGCTCCCGTCGCGCTTCCTGCCGTGCCGTGCTTGAACCCGGTCTTGTTGCGAACAGAATGCACCGGATCTGCCATGCGTGCCCAGCACGGATTCATGGCGGCAAGACATAACTGGCCCCGCTGCTGTGGATGGCCCTTGCCGAATACCGTCTTCTTTGAAACGCTACGGCAAAAAAAGGGAGGCACCTGCGATGACCGAGCCGGCGTTCACGACCGAGCTGTTGCAGCGCGATGATCGGCTCGTCGGACCGTGGCGCAGCCCGAAGCAGATGCTGCACGCGCAGGTCTATGATTCCCACGCTTCGATCCATGACGACGCCACCGCGCAAAAACTCGGGTTTCAGGGCGGCACCATCGAGGGCCCGACTCATTTCAGCCAGTTCGCGCCGCTGGGCGAGCGGGTCTGGGGCCAGCAATGGTTCGAGACCGGGTGCCTGTCGGCGCACTACCGCAATCCGGTTTTCGAGGGCGAGGAGGTGCAGGCCTGGTTCGAGAAGCCAAAGCCGGGCGCGAAGATGTGCGCGATCGGCATGGTCAGGCGCGACGGCACGGATATCTTGCGCGGCACAGCGTCCGTCGGCGATGAGGCGGACACCGCGCTGAGCCGACGGCTCGGTGAACTGAAGCAGCTCACCGACCCCGTCATCCTCGCCGACCTCAAGATCGGCATGAAGACCGCCCGTCAGCCGGTGAAGATGGAGTTCGACCAGTACATGGGCGAACTCTACCCGTTTTCGCTGGCGGAGAAGCTGAAAGTGATCACCGAGCCTTCGGCCTGGTATTCGCAGGAGCGGAATCCCTGGGGCCGCGCCATCATTCCGATGGAGATGCTAAGCGTGCTGTTCCAGTACCGCGCCCGCGAGGACAAGCTGCCGATCCGGGGGCCGGCGGTCGGGCTGTTCGCCGACCAGGAAATCCGCCTGTTGCGTGGGCCGCTGTTTCCGGGCGAGACCTACACCACCGAGCGCGAAGTGGTGGCGCTGAGCGGCAGCCGCCGCACCGAAAGCGCGTGGATGCGCACGACCGTGTTCGATTCAGGTGACACGCCGGTTGCGACCATGCTTCTCAACATGGCCAGCCTCAAAGATTCCTACGCCAACTACGAGCAGGAGCATAAGAAGCTCTACGGATAAATCAGCCTTTTCCGCTATCGCCAACAAGGACAACAACAAAATGGCCCGCCTGCCCTATCTCGAAGCCGACCAGGTCGCCCCCGAATACCGCGACATGCTCAAGCGCAACACGAATTTGCACAAGCTGCTGGTGAACTCGCCCGAGATGGCGCGGGCGTTCAACGGCATCGGCGGCTACATCCGCTTCAAGAGCAAGCTCGACCCGCGTTTGCGTGAGCTCGCCATCCTGCAGGTGGGCTGGATGGAAAAGTCCGAATACGAGTTCACCCACCATGTGAAGATCGGAAAGGAATTCGGCGTCACCGACAACGATATCGAAGCCCTGATGGCCGAGACCGAGGGCAAGCCCTCCAAACTCGAGCCGCTGGCCAAGGCGATCCTGCGCGGCGCCCGCGAGATGGTGCGCGAACTCGCGATGTCGGACGCGACCTTCGCGGAAATCAAGCGGGAGCTTTCCGACGAGCTGATGGTCGACCTCGTGCTGACCATTGCGTTCTATTGCGGCGTCGTCCGGGTGCTGGCGACGATGAAGATGGACAATGAGCCCTATTACAAAGAGGTACTGCAGCAGTACCCGATCCCGGGAGTGGAATGACATGCGGCTGAAAGATCGTATCGCCATCGTCGTCGGCGCCGGACAGAGCCCCGGCGAAGGCATCGGCAACGGCCGCGCCACCGCCCTGACCTTCGCCCGCGAAGGCGCCAAGGTGCTGTGCGTCGATCACAACCTGGCTTCCGCCCAGGAGACCGTCGAGCTGATCGCCGCCAAGGGCGGCACCGCGGCGGCCTTCAAGGCCGACGTCACCAGGAATGCCGAGTTGAAGGCGATGGCAGAGGACGCGAAAGGCCGCTGGGGTCGAATCGACATCCTGCATAATAATGTCGGCGTCAGCCTGTCCGGCGGCGACGCCGAGCTGCTCGACATTTCCGAGGAGGCGTTCGACCGCTGCGTCGCGATCAACCTGCGGAGCTGCGTGCTGGCGGCCAAGCACATCATCCCGGTGATGCGGGCGCAGAACAGCGGCGCGATCATCAACATCTCCTCGATGGCCGCGATCACCACCTACCCTTACGTGGCCTACAAGGCGACCAAGGCGGCGATGATCGCGTTCACCGAACAGCTCGCCTACCAGAACGCGCCATACGGCGTCCGCGCCAATGTCATCCTGCCCGGCCTGATGAACACGCCGATGGCGGTCGACACCCGCGCCCGCGCGTTCAAGAAGAGCCGCGCCGAGGTCGAGGCCGAGCGCGACTCAAAAGTGCCGCTGCGCAAGAAGATGGGCACCGGCTGGGACGTCGCCAACGCGGCGCTGTTCCTGGCGTCGGATGAGGCGAGTTTCATTACGGGCGTAACGCTGCCGGTGGATGGCGGCGCGAGTGTGCGACGCGGATAGATTCATAATGGGCAAAGGCGCGAAGCAACGTGCCCACGCGACCGATCCGGTTCGGGAACACGTGTTTCTACGATCCCGAATCTTTACTTGCGATTAGTTACTTTCTCTTAACTCCCTTCCGCGCGCTCCTGCGGCCCTTTCACGGCCCCTGTTCACATCAGCGTGTGCCGACTTTAGGTCGGCCAAGTGTGCGGTACGACACATTCAAGCCATTCAAGACATACGATGATGTGACCACACATGGTCACTGATCGCGATACCGACTCGTTACGGTCGCACGAATTTCATGTGCGGTCGTTATCACGCGCCACAAGACGTGTGGCATGTGCCGCAAGAATGCCGAGGTACCATGACCGAAGAATTCGACTACGACCTGACGCCATCGCAGTGGGAAACGCTGAAAGCCTTGCGGACGCCGGCAGCGAAACTGCCGCGCCTGAGCCGCGACGCGATCGATGGTCTGGTGGCACTCGGATTGGCCGTGATCCACGACGACATCCCCGCCATCACTGCGAAGGGACGCAAGGTGCTGATTCGCGGCTCGTCGCTGCTGTTGCAGGATCTGGCCGCCTGATTGGCCGACACATCAGCCACCTGAATACGACATTCTGAATCGTACGCGCCTGACTTCCCCGGAACAGCAGAGTTCCACCGAATCAACGGCTGGAAGCGCTCTGGGTCCCGGCCGCGATACAGCGTGAAAAGCTGCTCCGCAACGTGAACTGACTCCGTAAGGGAACCTTCCATTCTTCGGCGCAACGATTCGTCGGCCCGACAGCCGTCGTCGGCTGGTGGAAAGGCCCATCGAGAACATCGCTTCGCAACTTGCCGGCGCCGGTTGCCAAGATATATTGCGCCGATGGCTGTCAGCTCGCCCGACCTGAAAGCATTCCTGCTCGCCACGCCGTTTTTCGGCGGCCTGTCGGACGCCAGCCTCGAACTCCTGGTCTCGATGCTGGTCGAGCGCCGCTTCGACGCCGGGGCCACCATCTTTGCGGAAGGTGATCCAGGACGTTCGATGTTCGTCGTGCATGCCGGAAGCCTCGTGGTGAGCAAGCTCGGCGAGGGCGGACGCTCGATCCGGATGACCAATCTCGGTCCCGGCGATTTCTTCGGCGAAATGACGCTGATCGAAATGCAGAACCGCTCGGCCACCGTGGTCGCGGAGACCGAAACCGTGTTGTATGAGCTGACGGCCCGATGCCTCTACGATTGCTACAAGGCCGATATTCACGCCTACGTGCTGGTGCTGCAGAACATCAACCGCGAACTCTGCCGCCGGCTGCGCCGCGCCGACCGGCGGATTTCGGAGCTGAGTGCCAGCGAATGAACCTAATGCTCGTCCGGCCGCGTCCGCTCGATGATCGCGGCCGCGCCTTTGTCGAGCAATTCCAGCCCCACTGAGCGGCCGAGTTCGCGCGGTCGGTCCGCCGGGCCCACGCGTGACACCTCGATGAAGCCGCCGCCGGCTTCGTCGAGCACCGATGCGGTCAGCGTCATCTCGCCGCCATCAAGCGTGGCGTGGCCGGCGATCGGCGAGTTGCAGTGGCCGTTCAACACCCACAGCACTTCGCGTTCGGCCTCGGCGCAAAGCCGCGATGAGGCGTCCTCGATCTTGGCGAGGCGGGCGCGCGTCAGCCAGTCGTTCACGACGCATTCGACGGCGACGATGCCCTGCCCGACCGCCGGCAGCATTTCGCGCACGGAAAAATCATGGACGATGCGCGATGCCATGCCGATCCGCTCGAGCCCCGAGCGCGCCATGACTAAAGCATCCGCCGGGCCGACCTCGCCGCCGCCGGGCAGCCGCTGCTTGTCGCCGCGATCGAGCTTTGCGACGCGCGTGTCGGCCGCGCCGCGGAAATGGATCACTTCAGCCTCCGGGAACAGCCGGCGCAGATAGGCGGCGCGGCGCACCGCATTGGTGCCGATCTTGAAGCCCTTGCCTCTGGAAGCCCGGAACTGGTCGAGCAAGATGCCGGGCCGGAGCACCAGCGCGTCGGTGGCGGGGTCGCGCGGCAGCAGGGCCGCGAGGATCAGGCCCGGCGTCTCCTCATTGCCGGGCACGTCTTTCAGCGAATGCATCGCGGCCTGCAACTGGCCGGCGCGCATCGCCTCGCGGATTTCGGCCACGAAGGCGCCGCCCTTGCCGCCGTGGCGCAGCAGCTTGCTGGTCTGGTCCTGGTCGCCGCGGGTTTCGAACTTGACGATGTCGACATCGAGCGCGCCATCGGTCGCGCGCAGCATCCGCGCGATCGCTTCGGTTTGCGCCAGCGCCATCGCGCTCTTGCGCGTGCCGATCTTCAAGGTCTGTCCCGACACGATCTCTCCGTTCAAAGCAGTCTTGGAGGGGATAGATCAACCCGCGACCCATCACAACGGCTTTGGCCGTCGCCGTCGCGGCGCCCGGCCAGCGCCGGAGGATGCCCGGCCCGCACAGGCCACCCCTGCCAAAATGCGGATTGTGCAACGCAGCAGAACCGATAACATACGTCCAGAAGAGGATTTTTACTTGTCTAACACCGGCGCCAACGCCGTGGCCGCGTCCGGCCACCGCCCGATGAGCTTCACCGAATTCGTGATCGTGATTGCGTCCATCATGGCGCTCAATCCGCTTGCGATGGACATCATGCTGCCGGCGTTGCCGAACATCGCCGCCACGTTCGACGTCACGTCCGCCAATCGGCCACAGATGGTGCTGTCGATCTTCCTGGTCGGCTTCGGGCTCGGGCAGTTCGTGATGGGCCCGCTGTCCGACCGCTTCGGGCGGCGGCCGATCCTGCTCGGCGGCATGACGGTCTATTGCATCGCCAGCCTGCTCGCGATCGCCGCGCCCTCCTTCGAGACGCTGCTGCTGGCCCGCGCGTTGCAGGGCGTCTGCACCTCCGCCACCCGCGTGATTGCCACCTCGATCGTGCGCGACTGCTACGCCGGGCGGCGCATGGCCAGCGTGATCTCGCTGGCGATGATGATCTTCATTGCCGTGCCGATCGTCGCGCCGGCGTTCGGCCAGGCCGTGCTGCTGCTGGCGCAGTGGCGCGGCATCTTCGTCGTGCTGATGCTGTACGGACTGGTGACGCTGGTCTGGAGCGCGCTGCGCATGCCGGAGACGCTGGCGGCGGCCAATCGCAGGTCGCTCGCCGTTCGCGACATATTCGATGCATTCCGCCAGACCGTGACCCATCGGCAGACGTTGGGCTACGCGCTGGTCGCCGGCGGCGTGCTGGGCTCGCTGTTCGCGTACATCTTCATCGCGCAGCAGGTGTTCAACGGCATCTACCGGCTCGGACACTATTTCCCGCTCGCCTTTGCCGGCGTCGCCGTCGGTACCGCCATCGCCGGCTTCGTCAATTCCCGCCTGGTCGGCCGCCTCGGCATGCGCGTGATCTCCCACGCCGCACTGATCGGCTATATCGTCATCGCCGCGATCATGCTGGCGGCGGCGAAGCTGCAGGTGCTGCCGCTGCCGCTGTTCATGGTGCTGTCGGTATCGCTGATGTTCGCCTTCGGGCTGATGATCTCGAACTTCACCGCGCTCGCGATGGAGCCGCAAGGCCATATCGCCGGCACCGCCGCCTCGCTGTACGGCTCGATCACCACGCTGCTCGGGATCGCCGTCGGCGCCACCATCGGCCAGGATTTTGACGGCACGCTGGTGCCGTTCGCCACCGGCTTTCTGCTGTGTACGCTGGCCTCGCTCGCGGTGGTGCTGATCGTGGAAAAAGGCCGGCTGTTCCAGCCGCATGGCCTGAAGCTGTAACAAGCATGGCTGATGTTTGCACCGGCGCTGGCGCCGCCCGGCGAAGCTGCTAACAATTGCCCCTCGCTTTCAAAGAGTGGAAACCGGAAGATGGATAACCGCAGCAGCATCTGGCGTGGCGTCGATACGATCAAGCCGCGCTTCGTCGAACTCGCCGACCGGGTCTGGGCGATCCCCGAGGTCTGCTACACCGAGGCGCGCTCGTCGGCCGAACATCTGGCCGAGCTGCGGCATCAAGGCTTTCGCGTCACCGAGCAGGTCGCGGGGATTCCGACCGCACTGATGGGCGAATGGGGCGAAGGCGGGCCTGTCATCGCCTTCCTCGGCGAATATGATGCGCTGCCCGGCCTCAGCCAGGAAGCCGGCGTTGCCGAACCTCGCCCGCTGGAAGCCGGCGGCCATGGCCATGGCTGCGGTCACAATCTGCTCGGCTCGGCCGCGCTGCTGGCGGCAACCGCCGTCAAGGACTGGCTCGCTGAACACAAGGTGCCTGGCCGCGTGCGCTATTACGGCTGCCCCGCCGAAGAAGGCGGTGCGGCCAAGGCCTTCATGGTACGGGATGGCGCGTTCGCGGATGCGGACATCGCCATCACCTGGCACCCGTCGAGCTTCTGGGAAGTCGTGGTGACGCCGTCGCTCGCCAATACCCGCGCCGATTTCGTCTTCACCGGGCGCACCGCCCATGCCGCCGCTTCGCCGCATCTCGGGCGCAGCGCGCTGGACGCGGTCGAACTGATGAATGTCGGCGTCAACTACATGCGCGAGCACATGCCGAGCGACGCCCGCGTGCATTACGCGCTGCTCGACACCGGCGGCATCGCCCCCAACGTGGTGCAGGCCCATGCGCGGGTGCGTTATTCCATCCGCGCCCGCGACCTGCCCGGCATGAACGAACTGGTCGGACGCGTCCACAAGATCGCGCAGGGCGCGGCGCTGATGACCGAGACGCAGGTGGAGATGAAGATCGTCTCCGCCGTCTCCAACATCCTGCCGAATACGCCGCTCGAGCAGGCGCTGCACAAGATCATGGAAGAGCTCGGCCCGCCGCATTTCGACGACACCGACAGGAACTTTGCCAGGCAGATCCAGTCCACGCTGACCGACAAGGATATCGAGACGGTCTACTATTCGATCGGCATGGACCCGAGCGACCGGCCGCTGGCCGATTTCATCGTGCCGCTGGATGCCAAGCGCAACCCGCAGATCGGTTCGACCGATGTCGGCGACGTCAGCTGGGTGGTGCCGACTGTGCAGGTGCATGCGCCGACGGTGGCGATCGGCACGCCGTTCCACACCTGGCAGGTGGTGGCGCAGGGCAAGAGCCCGCACGCCCACAAAGCCATGGTGCAGGCGGCGAAGGCGATGGCCGGCCTCGGTGTCAAGGCTTTGACGGAGCCGGGGCTGATCGCCGCCGCCCAGGCCGACCTCGAGAAGCGCACCGCGCGGACACCTTATATCAGCCCGCTCCCGGACAGCGTTGCGCCGCCGCTGGATATGTCGCGGGTCTGAACCAGCGCGTCAATTTGGCGCTTCCACTTTCAGCCAGGGCTGCTCTTCCCGAACGGCGGCTCCGTACCGGCCATCAGCCGCTGGATGTTGGTTCGATGGCGCACGATCACATAGATGCCGCCGGCGATCACCAGCAGGCGATAGGGCAACGGGTGCTCCAGGCCGCAGGCGAGGATGATCGCGGCTAACGCCGCGAGCATTGAGCCAAGCGAAACGATCCGCGACATCGCCAGCGTTACGCCAAACACCGTCGCGGCGCCCAAGCCCACCGGCCAGGACAATGCCAGCAGCAGGCCTAGTCCCGTCGCCGCGGACTTGCCGCCTGTAAAATTCAACCAGATCGAACGGCCGTGCCCGAGCAGCGCGGCTAATCCGGCAAGGCAGACGGCCCACGGCACGAAGGCTTGCGGATCGAGCGCCGCGGATGGCGTGACGAACGACCATGTATAAAGGGAGGGGTAAAACCAGCCGGCAAAGACGATCGCGGCGGCTCCCTTCAGCACGTCGACCAGCAATACCGCCAGCGCAGGCCATTTCCCGAGGGTTCGCAAGACGTTGGTCGCTCCGGTGGATTTCGAGCCATGCTCGCGGATATCGATGCCTCTAAGCAGCCTCCCCGCCCAATAGCCCGTCGGCGTGGCACCGAAGAGGTAGGCAATCACCAGTCCAAGTACACTTCCAATCCAGAAAACCATCGGGTTCGCCTCAACGCTCCCATTTCGGATCTCCGTTCTACCCATACGGGCAAACCCCGGCCCAGACGGGACTGACGAAATTTTTTGCATTGAGGAGAACGATTCCAACGTGTTTGCAACGGCGGAACCGCCGGAATGCCGAAGCGATGTGCGTCACAGCTTCGCTTTGCCCAGGAAAACGTCAAAACCTACTGGCATACCTCCGATTGTCGACAGCCAGACGTTGACCTCCGGGGTGTTTGGTGTGCCATCTTACAGGAAAATCATGCCAGTGCCGCCGCCCGGCGGCGCATCAGACCACCGAAACAAACGAGAACGACGATGTTGGACCACGAACTGCGAACCATGATCGACGACGTGAAGGACGGCCGCATGGACCGCCGCGGCTTCGTCCAGCGCATGCTGGCCTTTGGTCTCACCGCGCCGATGGCGACGCAGCTTCTGGCCATCGGCGGCGTCGCGATGGCCGAAAGCCCCTCGGCCTACAAGCCGACCAAGCGCGGCGGCGGCGGTGCGCTGAAACTGTTGTGGTGGCAGGGACCGACCTTGCTCAACCCGCATTTCGCCACCGGCACCAAGGACCAGGACGGTTCGCGCCTGTTCTACGAGCCGCTCGCCTGCTGGGACGCCGACGGCAACATGAAGCTGGTGCTGGCCGCGGAAATCCCCTCGCTGCAGAACGGCGGTCTCTCGGCCGACGGCCTGTCAGTGACCTGGAAGCTGAAGCCCGGCGTCAAATGGCACGACGGAAAACCCTTCACCGCCGATGACGTGGTATTCAACTGGGAATACGCCCGCGACCCCGCCACCGCGACCGTGACCATCGGCGTCCATCGCGACATCACCGTCGAGAAGATCGACGACCTCACCGTCAAGATCACCTTCAAGAAGCCGACGCCGTTCTGGGCCGACGCCTTTGTCGGCGCCCCCGGCAGCATCATTCCGAAACACCTGTTCGCCGACTATAAAGGCGCCAAGTCCCGCGAGGCGCCGAACAACCTCGCGCCCGTCGGCACCGGCCCCTACAAATTCGTCGAGTTCAAGCCGGGCGACGTCATCCGCGGCGAACTGTTCGCCGACTATCACATGCCGAACCGCCCGCACTTCGACACGATCGAAATGAAGGGCGGCGGCGACGCCGTCTCGGCGGCGCGCGCGGTAATCCAGACTGGCGAATATGATTTCGGCTGGAACATCCAGGTCGAAGACGACGTGCTGCTGCGGCTGGAGAAGGGCGGCAAGGGCAAGACCGTCTATGCGGTCGGCGGCGACACCGAGTTCATCGCGCTGAACTTCACCGACCCCAACACCGAGATCGACGGCGAGCGCTCCTCGATCAAGACCAGGCATCCGTTGCTGTCCGATCCCGCCGTGCGCAAGGCGCTCGCGATGCTGGTCGACCGCGAGGCGGTCAAGAAGGTGATCTACGGCCGCGCCGGCCGCGTCACCTCCAACTTCCTCAACGGCCCCGAGCAGTTCGTCTCCAAGAACACCAGCTGGGAATTCAGCATCGAGAAAGCCTCGAAGCTGCTGGAGGACGCCGGCTGGAAACCGGGCGCGGAAGGCATCCGCGAAAAGGACGGCAAGAAGCTGAAGCTGCTGTACCAGACCGCGATCAACGGTCCGCGCCAGAAGACACAGGCCATCGTCAAGCAGGCCTGCCAGAAGGCCGGCATCGACGTCGAGCTGAAATCGGTGGTCGCCTCGGTGTTCTTCTCCTCCGACGTCGCCAATCCCGACACCTACGCGAAATTCTACGCCGACCTCGAAATGTTCCAGATCCCGATGAGCCAGCCGGATCCGGCCCAGCACATGCGGCGCTATCATTCGCGCAACGTCGCCACCAAGGAGAACAAGTGGCAGGGCGTCAATTTTCCGCGCTGGGTCAACAAGGACTATGACGCGGCGATCGACGCCGCCGAGGCCGAAACCGACCTGGTCAAGCGCGCCGCGCTCTACATCAAGGCCAACGACATCATGTGGCAGGATGTCGTCTTCATACCGGTCATGCACCGCCTGAAGGTGGAGGCCGCCGCCAACAATCTGCGTCCGGTGCTGAGCGGCTGGGCCAACGAGACCGACAACCTGTTCGACTGGTATCGCGAGGCGACGGGCTGACCGCCGACGGGATTTTTCCCTCATGAGCCAGTATGTGCTGCGTCGTCTCCTGATCGCGGTGCCGAGCCTGCTCGGCATCTCGCTGGTGCTGTTCATCGTGCTGGCGCTGGCGCCGGGCGACCCCTTCAGCGAACTTGCGACCAACCCCAACGTGCCGCCCGAAGTCGCTGCGGCGCTTCGAACCAAGTTCGGCCTCGACGACCCGATCTACCTGCGCTACCTGCACTGGATCACCGCCATGCTGCAGGGCGACTGGGGTTTCTCCTTTGTCAGCCGGATGAACGTCGACACGTTGATCCTGCAGCGCCTGCCGGCGACGCTGTATGTGATCGGTTCGGCGCAGATATTGGCGCTGTGCATCGCGATCCCGGTCGGCGTCTTTGCCGCTACCCGGCCCTATTCGATCTTCGACCAGGTCGCGAACACGCTCGCCTTCATCGGCTTCTCGCTGCCGACCTTCTTCACCGGCCTGCTGTTCATCCTGCTGTTCTCGATCACGCTGGACTGGCTGCCGTTCGTCTATTCCTCAGACATCAAGGCGACCGGCTTCCGCTGGGTGATCGAACAGGTCCGGCAGGCCATCATGCCGGTGATGGTTCTGGGACTTTTTCAGGCCGCGTCGATGACCCGCTTCGTGCGCTCGGCCATGCTGGACGTGATACGTCTGGACTACGTCACCACCGCGCGTGCGAAAGGCCTCGGCCAGGCCCGGGTGATCATCAAGCACGCCATGCGCAACGCGCTGATCCCGGTGGTGACGCTGGTGGCGCTGCAGATGCCGGCGGTGTTCGGCGGCGCCATCGTCACCGAGCAGATCTTCCGCATTCCCGGCATCGGCTCGCTCCTGATCTCTTCCATCCTCTCCAACGACACGCCCGTCGTGATGGCCGTGACTTTCGTCTTCGCCTGTCTCGTCGTGCTCTTCAATCTCATCGCGGACGTATTGTATGGCTGGCTTGACCCTCGCATCTCCCTCCGCTGAGCGGCGCCCGGCCTGGTCGCCCTGGCGCGAGACCTGGCGGCGCTATCGCCGCCACAAGCTCGCCGTGGTCAGCGCGGTGCTGTTGATCGTCCTGATCCTCGCGGTGGTGTTCGGCCCCTTTGTCTGGCGCGTCAGCATCAATGACATCGATTTCAACGCCCGGCTCGAAGGCCCCTCGCTCGCGCACCCGTTCGGCACCGACGATCTCGGACAGGATATCCTCGCCCGCATGATCTATGGCGGGCGGATCTCGCTGGCGGTGGGGCTCGCCGCGATGGCGGTCGCCGTCGTCATCGGCACGCTGATCGGCGCGCTGGCCGGTATGTCGCGCGGCGCGCTCGGGCACGGCCTGATGTGGCTGACCGACCTGTTCCTGTCGCTGCCGCAGCTGCCGCTGCTGCTGCTGTTGATCTATCTGTTCCGCGACGGGCTGAAGGCTGTGTTCGGGCCCGAAGGCGGCATCTTCATCCTGATCGTGCTCGTGATCGGCGGCCTGCGCTGGATGCCGGTGGCCCGCCTGGTGCGTGCGCAATTCCTCTCGCTGCGGGAGAAGGATTTCGTCGAGGCCGCGCGCGCGCTCGGCGCCAGTCCGCTGCGGCAGGTGGTGCGTCATATCCTGCCCAACGCGCTGGGGCCGGTGATCATCGCCGGCACCATCGACGTCGCCGCCGCCATCATCGCGGAATCGACGCTGTCGTTCCTCGGGCTCGGTTTCCCGCCGGACACCCCGACCTGGGGCCGGCTGCTGTTCGACGCCAAGGACTTTCTCGACATCGCCGCGCACTGGGCGCTGTTTCCGGGCGGCGCGATCTTCATCGCGGTGGTCGCCATCAATTTCATCGGCGACGGCATGCGCGACGCGCTCGATGCACGGCGGGTGATCTGATGGCGCCGCTGCTCGAGATCAAGGGTCTCAAGACCCACTTCTCCACCGACGACGGCATGCTGCAGGCGGTCGACGGCGTCGACATCACGCTCAACAGGGGCGAGACTCTGTGCGTGGTCGGGGAGTCCGGCTGCGGCAAGACCGTCACGGCGATGTCGGTGCTCAAGCTCATCCCGATGCCGCCCGGCCGCATCGTCGAGGGCCAGATCCTGTTCGAGGGCCGCGACCTGGTGCCGCTGACCAGTCACGAACTCGACGATATCCGCGCCAAGCAGATCGGCTTCATCTTCCAGGAACCGATGACCTCGCTCAACCCGGTGCTGACCGTCGGCGAGCAGATCGCCGAGAGCCTGCGCCGCCACGAGGGGCTGTCGAAAAAGGAGGCGCTGGCCCGCACCGTCGAGATGCTCAAGCTGGTGCAGATCCCGAATGCCGAGGGCCGCGTGCATGACTACCCGCACCAGTTCTCCGGCGGCATGCGCCAGCGCGTCATGATCGCGATGGCGCTGGCCTGCAAGCCGAAGCTCGTGATCGCCGACGAGCCGACCACCGCGCTCGACGTTACCATCCAGGCGCAGATCCTCGACCTGCTGCAGGACATGAAGGAACGCTTCGGCATGGCGGTGATGCTGATCACGCACGCGATGGGCGTGGTGGCGGAGACCGCGCAGCGCGTCGTCGTCATGTATGCCGGCAAGGTGGTCGAGGAGGCCGACGTCGAGAGCCTGTTCGCGCGCCCGAGCCACCCCTATACGCAGGGCCTGATCCGCTCGATCCCGCGCATCGACCTCGACAGCACGCAGAAGGTCCGGCTGGAGGCGATCGGCGGCTCGGTGCCGATCCTGATCAACCCGGCGCCCGGCTGCCGCTTCGCGCCGCGCTGCCGCTTTGCCTTTGCGCGCTGCACGGAAGAAGAGCCTGTGCTGCGCGAGGTCGCGCGCGGGCATCGGATGGCCTGCCACCTCGGCGAGACGCAGGGAGCGAACGCATGAGCGAGCCCCTGCTCAAGGTCACCGGGCTGAAGAAACACTTTTCCATCAAGGGCGGGCTGCTGTCGCGCGAGGTCGGACGCGTGCATGCCGTCGACGGCGTGTCGTTCGCGGTCGATCGCGGCGAGACGCTCGGGCTGGTCGGCGAATCCGGTTGCGGCAAATCCACCACGGCGCGCTGCGTGCTGCGGCTGGTTGAACCCTCTGACGGCGAGATCGTGTTCGAGGGCCGGGACATGCGCGGCCTGTCCGGCGGCGACCTGCGCGCCATCCGGCGCGACATGCAGATCGTGTTCCAGGATCCGTTCGCCTCGCTCAACCCGCGCATGACGGTCGGCGCGATCCTCGGCGAGGCCTTCACCATCCACGCCCTCGCCTCCTCCGCGCGCGAGCGTGACGACCGGGTGGCGAACCTGCTGGTCAAGGTCGGGCTCAAGGCCGAGCACATGCGCCGCTATCCGCACGAATTCTCCGGCGGTCAGCGCCAGCGCATCGTGATCGCGCGCGCGCTCGCGGTGGAGCCGAAATTCATCGTCTGCGACGAGCCGGTCTCCGCGCTCGACGTCTCGATCCAGGCGCAGGTGATCAATCTGTTGGAGGATCTGCAGGCCGAACTGAACCTGACCTATCTGTTCGTCGCCCACGATCTATCGGTGGTGGAGCACATTTCCGACCGCGTGGCGGTGATGTATCTCGGCCGCATCGTCGAACTGGCCAGTGCCAGCGATCTCTATCGCCGTCCGCAACATCCCTACACCCAGGCGCTGCTGTCGGCCGTGCCGGTGCCGGACCCCAAGGCGAAGCGAAAACGGATCCGCCTGCAGGGCGACGTGCCGAGCCCGATGAACCCGCCGCGCGGCTGTCACTTCCATACCCGCTGCCCGATCGCCGAGCCGCGCTGCAGCGAAACCGCGCCCGCGCTGAAACAAGGCAGCGACGGGCACTTTGTGGCGTGTCATCTGGCGTGACACGCAGTGGCATGTTGCACAACCAGGCGTCGCATTTGGTTGCGTCGCTGCGAATAAAGATATTCAACGGCGGCCCCGGCGCGGCGCAGGCGCTTCTTTGCCGGGCGGGGCCGAAACTGGGATCGCTATCTCGCGTGAACGCCGTTCTTGCGAATGATGTCGGAGAGCTGCGACAAGAGTTCCCGGAGCTTGGCGTTCTCCTGGATCAGCGAATGGGCTTCGTCGGTCGGTTCGTGGCGGCGAAGGGCGGGCTCATCGCCTCGCAGGGCGTTCTCAAGCAGTGAAAAAGCGTCGTCGGTCGGTTCCTGTACCCAAAATGAGGGTTCTGCGCGTCGCTTATTCAGCTGCGGATGGTCTACTCGCATGATGATACTCCAATTTTGAAATGCGTAACGAGCCCCCAGTCAGGTGTCGCGCGCGGAGATGAGGTGAGTCGGCGGGCAAATTTGCGACTAAAATTGGAAGCGCGTGGCGGCGACCCCGGCACTAAAGCGGCGTGATTGCGGCAAACCGTGCGAAGTCATTGATTCAAGCCACAGCCCGCACGTGCGCTTTATGGCGTTTTCGAGTTTCGCGTGCCGCTGTCGCGCGATCGGTTCCCGCCTGGAACACGAGTCGAAACAACGATCTAGTTCATGCCCCGCTACCCGAGATCCCGCTTAGAGAAACGTCATGAGTTGATAAAGTGCGTAGAGGACTTCCAGGCCCATGAGAACAAGTGCGACGATCATCAAATAACAGCCAACATGCATGCCGAATTCGAAACCAATGCTCATGGCGGCCGATGACCGAGTGGACCAAGGTCAGACAAACCATGTCCAGCCGACGGCAGGCCATCAACCAAAATCCCGCAGAACCGAACGGGCGCGAGCCCTCGGCGAACGATTTGTCGGCAATCTGAAAATGAAAAGGCCTCTTGAAAATGAAAAGGCCTCCGCCGCCGCGGAGTTGATGCCTTTGTCGCGACCTTCTTGTTGGGAGGAGGTCTCCGTTCGACGCCAGCTCGGCCTGCTCACACACCGTGGAAAATCTTGATTCCCCACAATACGATGACGATGGCCAGTACCAGCGTAGCCGCCGTCAATACACTTTCTAAGGAAGCGACTCTCATACTCACTCTCCGCTTCCCAGCCCCGCCCATGGTCTAGGCGATTCTTTGATTCGTCCGCAATCGCAGGATCACAATGCCTTGAATGTTGCGTCCGGGTTGTGTTTTGCCGGTCACACAGTGGCAGGCAGACACATGACCGCGCCGCCACGCCCGCGGGGTTGCCGCGGAATGAGCCGGCATTCGCGCGAAAAAGCGACGCAGACGATCTATTCGCTCGGGCTCACCGGAGCGTAGGAGCGCGTTGGAACCGCGGCCATCCGCCGCTGTTCGGCGTGCGCGGCAAGCCGGTCGTACTCTTCAGCCACTTTCAGCAGCCGCCCCTGGTCCTTGGCGGCATTCGCGGCTAATGCCCGCGTCTGCTCGGCGCGCTTGCGCCAGTGATCCGCATTGGTCAGGAAATCCGTCATCGATACGTTCCTAAATAAGATGCCCCGCTCCCCAGCCGTGCTGAACGTCAGAATGATTTGCCATACGTCAGAAATTTGACCCAATTCGATCCGCCGTGTGACTCCCGCGATGTGTGTCCTTTTCGCCAAGCCTCACCGTCGTTCCTTTTCCGACGCAAATTTGCCCCCGACTCAAGGGAGACTGACTCGATAAGCCGACGATCGGGCCACCTTGTGAACAGGAATGTGTCATGAGTATCGAATTCAAGCCTCAGGATAGCCGGGCCCTCCGCGACACGCTTCGCATCGTCGAACCAGCCGACAAGGTCGTGCACCTGCGCGAAGACAGCAGCATGGTTCCGACCGCCGAAGCCCCGCCCCCGATCGACGAACTTCTCGTCGCCCTGTCGCCGCTGCTCGACGAAGTCGACGGTCTGCGGGATGACGAAGCGGCGCAGGAAACCAGCAACCTTTCGATGCTGCTCGAGGAGAACGCCCGGCTTCGCAAGCTTGCGGTCAAGCTCTCGAACCTGCTCGGCGACCTTCCAGCGCGCGGCGCATGAGCGCAGGCTGTCGCCAAATCCGGATCCCTGCGATCCGATGAAGAGTCCGCGCCTGGGCCGTGGAGACCGAGGGCTGCGGCCGCGGGCGATCTAATCGACTTCAATCATTGTAGGCGAACAGCTCAATCGGTTCGTTGAAGCCCCGGACCGGATATTCGCCGACCCGTTCGAGCGCGAACTCGCTTCCGACGGCATCCGCGAAGGCGCGGGACAGCAGCACGGGCCGGCCCAGTTGCTTGGTCAGCGCCTCGAGCCGCGAAGCCATGTTGACGGCGGGGCCGATCACCGTGAAATCGAGCCTGGCCTGCGACCCGATGTTGCCGTACATGACGTCGCCGACATGGACGCCGACGCCGTAATTGAGCGGCGCGCGGCCGGTCTCGCCGTTCTTCTGGTTCAGCGCCGCCATCGCCTGGCGGGCCTCGGTCAAGGCACGCAGCAGCTTGGCGCAGGCCTGCGGCTCGCTGAGCGGGAAGATCGCGAGCAGGCCGTCGCCGATGAATTTCAAGATCTCTCCGCCGTGCCGCGCGATCGGCTCCGACATCGCGTCGAAATAGCCGTTCAGGAGATCGATGACGTCGTCGCGCGGCCAGTTGTCGGAGATCGCCGTGAAGTCGCGCAGGTCGCAGATCATGATGGCGGCGCGCACCGTCGTGCCGCTGCCGCGCCGGGTGGCGCCGGCGAGAATGAGCTCGCTGGCGTGGGAGCCGACATAGGTTTCCAGCAGCGTGCGCGCCAGCCGGTTCTTCATGCGGATTTCGCTGACCAGCGCCAGCACCGGCAGCAGGTTCGACAGAACAGCGATATGCGCCGCGTCGAAGCCGCCGCGCTTGTCGGTAGCAAAGGTCACGAGATGCTGCTTGCCGAGCGTGTGGTAGACCGGCCACGCGACATAGTCGGTGAGGCCCTTGGCGCGCATCTCGTCGAAGACGGGGTGCCGGCGGCCGGTCGGGCGATCACCTTCGAGGTTCTCGCGAACCTCGACCGCGCCGTCCTGGATCTCGTTGGCGGGGCTTCCGATGTATTCGGATCGTCCCCTGACATCGTAATCGACCCGGGAGATCTCGGCCTCGTGCATGCCGTCCTCCCACATGATCCGCGCGCCGAGCCATTGTGGATGATGGATCAACAAATGAAGCGTAGCCCGTTTCACGGGGATGCCGGCGTGCCGGAGACGGATGCAAAGCTCGGCGAATATGTTGTCGATGAAGCGTTCGTCGCGCGTGCCGGTGGTCAGCCAGTGCACGATGTCATTGTCGCGATGCGCCGCGGCGGCATCGAGGGTGGACGCATCCATAATGTGCTCCTGGGCCAAGGCGGCGGTACGGGGATATGTCGTATTCCCGCCGGCCCGCGTCAATGGCGGCGACAGGCCGCCCGAATTGTCATCATGAAGGGCTGCCGTTGCCGACCAGCACGAACGGCGCCCAGGCGCTGGGATGCGCGTTCGCTCCACCCTTGGCGGCGAGCGCCGAGATCGAGCGACGCAGCGCCTCGGCCGGACCGATGCCGGACTGCGCCGCCATGGCTCCGATCGCGCCTGTCGTGATGTAGACCGCCGCGTCCGAATTGACCGGCCAGTGCGAGACCAGCAGCGCGCGCGAGCCGGCATAGAAAAACGCCCGCGCCAGGCCCGAGAAGGCTTCGGCGTTCGCCGACTCGCCGCCGGCGGTGTTGCAGGCCGACAGCACCACCCAGTCGGCATTGAGCTTGAGCTGCGAAATCTCGGACGTGGAGAGATAGCCGTCATCCCCTGGAGTCGCGGCAGCGGGCGGCGTCAGCACGAGTCCGGGTTCGATCGAGCCGCGGACCTGCCCCGACAGCGCACCATGCGTCGCAAAGTGCAGCATGCGGTATTGCGTGAGGCGGCCGCTGTCGCTCAGCGACTTGATCGTGGTTTCGCTGGCATCCTTGCCGAGATAGACGTCGCCCTTGGCCGGCGCGAAACTGTTCGCCACGAGGCACAGTTCCAGCGCGGTTTCCGGCAGCGGCGCGAGGTGCTTGAGCTGCTCGATGTCGGCGGTGCCCGTCAGCCTCGTGATCGAACGCCCACGCGGCGCGGCCTCGCTCGCACGGGGCTCCGCGCCTGCACCGCAGCTCTGGTACAGGCGGGCTTGCGCCGCGCGTTCGGTGTCGAACCTGCTTTGCGCATTGCCGCTCAGCAGCGGATTGCCGAAACCCGCGAACGGCTTCGGCGCCTTGCTGCGCTGCGCGACCTCCCGCAGCGCCTTGAGGCTGGAAACCGACGGCAGCACCGTCGATGCAAAACGTTTGACCAGCCAAGGCGCCCTGGCGAGATCGCCGCCGGGCGCGGGCTTCTCGGTCAGCAGAACCTGGAACGGCAGCGTGGCGAGCGGGCCGGACGGCACGAGGATCAGTTCCCTGCCTTCGATCACCTTTTCGACCGGCGCCAGCAGCGCCTGATAGAGCCCGGAGGCCCGCTCCAGGTCGAACGGCAACGGATCGGCGCCGGACGGCGGCCGGTCGCGGCCGAGTTTCTGGGCGCAGGCGCGGTCGCGATCGAGCCAGGCTTCGCCATCGAGGCCGCAGCGCAGGATGTCGACCGTCTCGGCCAATTGCCTGGTGCCGAGCGGCGCGGCGTGCCAGCGAACCTCCGAGGGCGTGATCGTCCAGACGAAGGTCGCGCGCGCGGTCGTGGCGAACAGCAGCAGCGCCTCGTTGGGGTTCAAACGCCTTTGCGCCTCTTCGATCGAGACCGGGCTCCGGGTGACCAAGCCGGCATAGTCGGGAAACTGCGTCGCGATGGCGCGATCGAGCTCGGCGATCCGCCGCGCGAGTTCGGACGCCCGGGCGCGAAGCGCCTGCTCGGTCTGCGGGTTGCGGGCGGCGTTCGACTGCGACATCAGGGATATGAGCTGCCTGTCGACGGCCAGCGCCTGCTCGCCCAGATCCTGCCGCTGGCGAACCCGCGCCGGAAGTTCGCCGCTGCCGGCCGCCACCCGCGCCGCCATTCCCGCAATCGCCTTCGCGGCCTGTTCATCGCCGGTCCATTGCGCCGCCTCGAACGCGCGCGCACGCATGGTGGCGGCGTTGCGGCTGTCGGCCTCCGCGAGCTGGTAGGCGGCGACGATCGATCCCGGAAACGGGTTGGTGGCGCCATAGGCCTTGAGATCGGTCGATGGCCCCTCGCCGGCGTCCGCACTGCCGCGGCCAAGCAGGATGGCCGAGGCCCGGACGAAGGCTTCATAGGCCTGCCGCCAGTCCTTGGCGTCGAGATAGTGGGCGCCGAGATTGTTGAAGCTGTTGGCGACATCCGGGTGCGCGTCGCCGAGCGCGCCCAGGCGGATCTCCAGCGCGCGCTTCAGCAATGGTTCGGCTTCGCCCGCCCGTCCCGAGCTGTCGAGCACGACCGCCAGATTGTTGAGGCTGCTGGCGACCAGCGGGTGGGCCTTGCCGAGCGCCTGCTCGCGGATCGCCAGCGAGCGGCGCGCCAGCCCTTCCGCTTCCGCGTGACGCTCGTCGTCGCCGAGCAGCACCACGAGATTATCGAGCGCGACCGCGACGTCGGGATGGGTCGGACCGAGGCCTTTTTCGCGGATGGCCAGCGATTTTCGGAACAGCGCCTCCGCTTCCTGCTTGCGATCGGCGCGGGCTTTGGCGTCGGCGATATTGTTGAGCACGATCGCGATATTCGGATGATCCGGCCCGGACGCCTTTTCCTGGATCGTGAGCACGCGAAGCAACAGGCCCTCGGCTTCCGCGATACGGCCCTGCCGCACGAACACCAGCGCGAGGTTGTTGAGGCTGGCGGAGACGTCGGCATGATCGGGCCCCAGCGCCTTTTCACGGATGGCCAGCGCCCGCCGCGCCAGTTGTTCGGCGTCCTGCAGCTTGCCCTGCTGACGTCGCAACTCCCCGAGATTGTTCAGCGTGGCCGAGACAAAGACACTGTCGCGACCGTGCTGTTTCTCCTGAAGGGCGAGTGCCTCCAGGAACTTTTCCTCGGCTTGCTGCAGCCGGCCCTGCGTCCTGTGGATCTCGGCAATGTTGTTGAGAGCGACCGGGATCATCATGTCCGCCTGCCCCGGTGATTTCCGGAAGACCTCCAGCGCGCGGCTGAAACTGTCGAGCGCTTCGTCCTCGCGCAATTGACGGTGACGGAGATTGCCGAGCGTCATGCGCGCCTGCGCCGTCGTCAGGTGGTCGGGCCCAAGGGCTTTTTCATCGATCGCGACCGCGCGCAGCGTATCGCGTTCGGCGTCCTTCAGCCGGTTCTGGCCCAGCGCGATCTGGCCGAGCGTGGAGAGAACCGCGGCGACGTCAGGATGATCCGGGCCGAGCGTCTTCTCGCGGATGGCCAGCGCCCGCCGCAGCACCTTTTCGGCCTCTGCGGCCTCGCCCTGGGCCTGCAGCGCCTGGCCCAACACGATCAGCGTCATCGCCGTGAGGGGCGATTGTGGACCCGAGGCACGCTCGGCGTCTGTCGTCAGCTTTCGTGCGAGCCCGACCGCTTCGCCGTAGCGCCCTTCCTGTGCCAGCGCCGTGATGCGGCGCATCAGCGCCAGCAAGTCCTGCGGGTTGGCCTGGCCGAGCGACGGCACGACGCCCGCCACCAGGGCCGTCACGAGCAGCCACGCCGCCAGCACAAGCCGACATCCCCGCATATTCCCATCACTCCGCTACGCTACCGTGCCTGCTATTGCGGCCGTATGGGGCGGCAGCAAGGCGCAGCCATCTCTGGCGGCGGCGGCGATGCGGCCTATATCAAGACGGTCGTACCCTCGTCATGCTCCCGCGTCTGGCCTTGCTTAAACCCTTGATGATCTTCCTGCTGCTGGTGCTTCTGCCGATCGGCTTCTCGGCCGGCCGCTATTGGCTCGGCGAATCCCGCGGCAACTGGCAAACCGCCGACCGTTCCAGCGCAGGCTTGCTGCCGATGCCGTCGCAGCATCCGGAAGCGATCATCCGGGTGTACGGAGCGCGTACCGTGCGATGGAAGGCGATCTTCGCCATCCACACCTGGATCGTGGTCAAGGAGGCCAACGCACCGAGCTACACGCGCTATGATTATACCGCCTGGGGTGAACCGATCCGCACCAACGGCTTCGCCGCCGACGCGCGCTGGTTCGGCGCCGTGCCCGAAACCATCGCCGCTGTCGATGGCGCGGAAGCCAGCCGTCTCATTCCGAAAATCCGCCACGTCGTCGAGAACTACAAGTTCCGCACCTATGGCGATTACAATGCGTGGCCGGGGCCGAACTCCAACACCTTCGTGCAGGCCGTATTGGACTCGGTTCCCGAGTTGCAGACCGTGCTGCCGCCGACCGCGATCGGCAAGGATTTCCCGTATCGCGGCGAATGGTTCGGCCTGACGCCGTCAGGCACCGGCGCCTACGCCTCCGCCGGCGGTTATCTCGGCCTCACCATCGGATGGGTCGAGGGCCTCGAGATCAATTTCCTCGGCGCGGTGCTCGGGCTCGACATCCGCCGGCCCGCGCTGAAATTGCCGGGCATCGGCCGGCTGGGCATGACGGCTGGAATCTGAAGGGCCGCTCCGCTCGCGACGGGCTTTCACGCGCCGGCCGGCCGCCTTAAACTGCGCAGCCAGAAAATCAGGGTGGAAATCGATGGCACGCATCCAGACGGTCGAGACCGGATTCTATCGCATCCCGCTCGCGGTCACCCTCTCCGACAGCACCCATGGCGAAATCGCCGCTTTTGAGCTCGTGACCTGCCGGGTTCGCGATACGGACGGGGCGGAAGGCACCGGCTACACCTATACCGTCGGCCGTAACGGCGGCGCCATCGCGGACATCCTCCGGCGCGAGATTCCCGAACTGATCGAAGGCCGCGAGGCCGATGACACCGAGGCGATCTGGCATCATGTCTGGTGGGGGTTGCACTATGGCGGTCGCGGCGGACCGCCGGTGCTGGCGCTGTCGGCGCTCGACATCGCGCTATGGGACCTCAAGGCGCGCCGCGCCAACCTGCCGCTGTTCCGCCTGCTCGGCGGTTTTGACGCCCGCGTGCCGTGTTACGCCGGCGGCATCGACCTCGACCTTTCGGTCGACGCGCTGCTGCGGCAGACCGACGACAACCTCGCCAAGGGCTTTCGCGCCATCAAGATGAAGGTCGGCCGGCCGGACCTCGCCGCCGACCTCGCGCGCGTGCGGGCGATGCGACACCATCTCGGCGACGGCTTTCCGCTGATGGCCGACGCCAACATGAAATGGACGGTGGAAGCGGCCATCCGCGCGGCCCGCGCGCTGCAGCCGTTCGACCTCACTTGGCTCGAAGAGCCGATCATCCCCGACGACATCGCCGGCCATGCGCGCATCATGGCGGCCGGCGGCATGCCGATCGCGGCCGGCGAGAATTTGCGCACGCTGTGGGAGTTCAAGAACTATATCGCGGCCGGCGCGGTCTCCTATCCCGAGCCCGATGTCACCAATTGCGGCGGCGTCACCGGCTTCATGAAAGTCGCGCGGCTCGCCGAAGCCTTCAACCTGCCGGTCACCAGCCATGGCGCGCACGACATCACCGTTCACCTCCTCGCAGCCTGTCCCAACCGCTCCTACCTCGAAGCGCACGGCTTTGGGCTGGATCGGTACATCGAGCACCCGCTGGTGCTCGAACAGGGCATGGCGCGGGCGCCGACGCGGCCCGGACACGGGATTACCTTCGACTGGAAGGGATTGGCGCTGCTCGCGCCATAGCGGCGGCTGCGCTGCCGCGGATCGCTTCCGTCGAACGCAACAACATAGGTTATGAACACGAACATTCCGGCAGGGCGCCTGCCGGGCGATCCATGTCTCTCCGCCGCAACACTGTCGCTGTTCCTGCGCCGGAACAGAAATTATGACTCCAGTATCTCGTCGACGTGGCGCAGTATCCGCGCATTACCGGCGGATCGAACGTTTTATAACCAACTGGTTGATCCCTTGGGGCCGCGGTGCGAAAATGCCCGCGGCCCCTTTTTCCCTTCCATTCCGTGAATAGGAATTTCGATGCCCTATTCGATTTTTGCCCGTGACGGGACCAGCCGTATCGTGCTGAAGCGGGAAAGCCGCGAGGCTGCCGAAAAGAAGGCGCGCGAGCTGGCGGACCTCGGCTGGTTTGAAGTTCAGATCGCTGAGGAAAACCGGATCGACGATTCGCAGCGCGATGCGGGGCGATTTCCCGGCGAGGCGCGGCTCTGATATCGCCGGCATATCGCGCCAGCCTTTCTCGTGATCGCGACCATCTCGCGAAACCCGGCCGCGAGCCGGCGCCATCGGGAATTTCGACGCCGACACCGCGCCGGCCGGGAGCACTCCCACCAGTGTTCTTACGTGCTCCAATGTTCTCCGATCCTTAATTCAAATACGTCGAACTGGGTTGAGCATTTGTTCGAATGGTCAGGATGATGATGCCGCGCGTGCATCTCAGCCGACGGCCGCACGCATGACAAATCCACAGATAGCTGCCGCTCCGAAGTAATCGAACTCCGGCGACTGGCGGATTCAACGGACAGTGGCCTGCTTGCGATCATCGACGGGATGGCCGCGGCGACGAGCGAGATGGACCGATGACGGCTTTGCGAGAACAGCTGCTGTATCAGCATACAGCCCAGGCACCCGCGCCATTTCCCCCGCTTTCCCTGACGCTCCGCCAGGAGTCCGCGCAGCTCCACGAGCGAATTGAGGCCACGCTGCGGTTGCCGGACGCCATCCGCGATGCCGCGGACTATCGGGCCTGGCTGTTGCGCTATCTCGGATTCTACGCGCCGCTCGAATGCCTGTACCGCGCATTCGAGGGCTGGACGGCGTTGGGGATAGAGCTTTCCCGGCACGCCCGATCGGGCTGCCTCGATGACGATCTCGCCGCGTTGGCCGTCGATCGAACGACGTTTTCGTATGCCGCGCCGGACTTGCTGCCGGACTTGCCGACATTGTCGCATGCGCTCGGCTCCCTCTATGTGGTCGAGGGTTCAAGGCTCGGCGGCCGGGTGATCCTGCGTCACCTCGAACGACGGATGGGACCGGAGATCGCGGGGGCGACGCGTTTTTTCCGCGGCGACACCGCCGCACCGGCCTGGCAATCCTTCCGCGCCACGCTCGATGGCTTTGGGTTCCGGCACCCCGAGCTTCGTACCGACGTCGTGGTCGGGGCGAAGCGCACTTTCGTCAGCCTGGAGAAATGGTTCGCGACATTCTGCGCCGAACGGCAGGTCCGCCATGAGCGCCGCTGAAGTGAGCGCGACGGACGCCGTACCGCCGGAAAGCCAGTCGCCCTGTGAACGGGAGCAGATCCATATTCCCGGCGCGATCCAGCCGCACGGCGCGATGATCGCGGCGCTGGCCGACGGTTTGCTGGTGACGCATGCCAGCGCCAACCTCGAATCCATGATCGGCCGGCCGGCGACGGGCGTCCTCGGGATGCCGCTCGAGGACATCATCGGCGTCGCAGCGTGCCGCGCCCTGCAGGATATCAACGGATCGTTCCCGGCGCGCCAGGGGCAGATCGTTCCGGGACCGGACGGCACCAGCCTGCATCTGCTGGCTCACGCGTCGGGTCGTCACATCTGCATCGATATCGAGCGCACGACGCTCGATCGCCGCCGCGACTCGCCATTCGCGAAGGTTCAATCCGTGCTCGACACCTTCCATCATGCGTCGACGACGCTCGAGCTTTGCAGGCTCGCGGTGGACGGCCTGAAGGCGATGGGGAGCTATGAACGCGTGATGGCTTATCGCTTCGCGGCGGATGGCCACGGGGAAGTGGTGGCCGAAGCGCGCGAAGCCCGGCTCGAACCTTTCCTTGGAATGCACTATCCGGCAGCCGATATCCCGAAGCAGGCGCGCCAACAATATTTGCGGCAGCGCGTCGGCGCGATCACCGATTCGGCCTACGAACCGGTGCCGCTTCTGGTCCATGCCGCGCTTGACGACGGGACGCCGCTCGACCTCACCCACAGCACGTTGCGCAGCGTTTCGCCGTACCATCGCGAATACATGCGCAATATGAAGACGGCGGCGAGCCTGACCGTCGGGCTGTCGCACGGCGGCGAGCTCTGGGGCTTGCTGGTGTGTCACAGCACGACGCCGTTGGTGGCCGGGCCGGAACTGCGTTCCATCGCCGACACGATCGGACAGGCGGTATCGCTGCTCCTGGGAAGCCTCGGCGAAGCCGAAGTCTATTCCGACCGGCTGGAGCGGATCAGCAGCTTTCGCGCCATCGCCGACCGGCTTGGCGCACCCGCCCATCTGGCGGATGCCCTGGTGGTCGCTGAATATGACGTTCTCGACCTGGTTGCGGCCACCGGTGCGGTGGTCGCTCTCGCCGGCGAGGTCAGGTATCTCGGGCGAGTGCCGCAACCGCAATCGGCCGAGCAGGCCTTGAACCTGCTTCGGCAGCATGCGGCAGGAGAGCTGCTGGCGCGAGACGATATCGGCCTGCGCTACCCGGAACTCGCCGAATGTACCTCCTGGGGCGCCGGCGCCATGCTGTTGCCGCTCGGTCAAGGCACTGAAGACGCCATCCTCTGGTTCAGGCCCGAATTGTCTCGTACCACGATATGGGGCGGCAATCCCGACGGCCACGCCAGCCCGGATCCGCTGAACGGGCGCGTGTCGCTGCGTACCTCGTTCGCGAGCTGGAAAAAGACGGTCAACGGCCGTTCCGCATCCTGGCGGGCATGCGACATCGCGATGGCGCAGGATCTTCGGAGTGCGATCGAGACCGAATTGGCGCGACGCACCCGGGAAAAGCTGCGACAGACCGAGGTCGACCTCCAGCATCGCGTGGCCGAACTCGAGCAGATCAGGACACAGCTGGAAACCCAGCAGCAGGAACTGATCGCGACCTCCCACGCCCTTGCCGTCGCCAAGGAAGCCGCGGAAGCCGCCAGCCTGGCCAAATCGGAATTCCTGGCGATGATGAGCCACGAGATTCGAACCCCCATGACCGGCATGATGGGGATGATCGAGTTGCTCTCGGCTTCCAGGCTGGATCACGAGCAGCAGGAACTTGCGCGCATCGCCAATGAATGCAGCCGCAGTCTGCTTGCGGTCGTCAACAATATTCTCGACTTCTCCAAGTTCGACGCCGGGCGGATCGCGCTGGAAGCAATCGATTTCAGCATCAAGGATTCGCTTGATCGTATCGTGGCGCTGCTGGGTCCGAAGGCGCGCAAGGAAGGGCTGGAGCTCACCGCCTCGATCGCCGAAGGCATGCCCGATTGGCTGCGCGGCGACCCTGCCCGGATTGGACAGATTCTTCTCAACCTGGTCGGCAACGCGATCAAGTTCACCAAGACAGGATCGGTTGCCGTCGCGGCATCGCACCGTATGGCACCGGACGGCAGCGTCGAACTGCGTATCGAGGTGAGTGACACGGGTGTCGGGATCCCGCTGGAGGCCCAGAAGTCGCTGTTCGCGCCGTTCACGCAGGCCGACGCGTCGGTGTCGCGCAAATATGGCGGAACGGGGCTCGGGCTGGCCATCTGCCGGCAGCTCAGTCAGGCCATGGGCGGCGAGATCGGCATCGAAAGCAAGGTGGGTCACGGCAGCACGTTCTGGTTCACGGTGCAGTGCCAGATCGGTCTGCCCAAACTGACCGCGCCGCCGCTTGCCGCCAGCGCGGAGGCCGATGTCGCGGACATCGATATTCTGGTGGCCGAAGACAATGATATCATCCGAAAATTGATCTCGAAATTATTGGCCCGCCGCGGCTACCAGGCCGATCTCGTGTGTGACGGCCGGCAGGCCGTCGAGGCGGTGCAGCGGAAATCCTATCATCTGGTGTTGATGGACATGATGATGCCCGAGATGGACGGCATCGCCGCCACGCGGGCGATCCGAAACCTCGACGGGCCGGCGCGCACGATCCCGATCGTTGCCCTGACCGCCAATGCCCTGGCCGGGCAGAGCGAAGTCTGCTTCGCCGCGGGCATGAACGGCTTCCTGACCAAACCGATCCAGCCGGATGAGCTCTACGAAGCCGTACGATGCTGGGGCCTTGCCGGCGTCGCAAAAGTCTGAACACTCGAGGCCGCTGCTACGCCATCGCCTGCCGAGCAGGAAGCTTCCCGCGTAGCCCATCCCGCAGAGGCGAACGGCGACATGCATGGCGCGGGATGAATCCGACGCCGCACGCATCCGATCTTGCCGCTATTTCGCCCCGGCCTTCTCCAGGATCGCGACCATCCCGCGAAAACCGCGACCGCGCGCCAGCGCGAGCGGCGTCGCGCCGTTGCCGTCTGGGATATTGACGTCGGCGCCGGCCTCGACCAGCGCGCGCAACGTATCGGTGTGGTTGCTGCCGCCGTCGCCGAGCACGATCGCTTCGATCAGCGCGGTCCATTTCAGATTGTTGACGTGATCGAGCGGCGCGCCGGCGGCGATCAGCGTCCGCACCACGTCCGCATGCCCGAGATGCGCCGCCGCGATCAGCGCCGTGCCGTCGTAGACGCTGGTCACCGCCTTCGGATTGCCGCCGCCTTCCAGCGCGAGTTCGAGCATCGGCACGTCGTTGGCCACCGCGGCGATGGTGATGATGTCATAGCGGTCGATCTCAAGCCGGTTCGGATCGGCGCCGAGCCGCAGCAGCGCCCGCGCCGCCTCACGCCGCCGTTGATAGACCGCGACATGCAGCGGCGTCCGCCGCCGCCCGTCCGTAGCTTCCTTGTCCTCGCCGGCCGCGATCCGCGCCTCGATCTCGGCAACATCACCGCGGGCGGCGGCGGCATGCAGCCCGGCATAGGCGCTGAGTTCGGCCTCCGTGGGTGCGACCTGGGCCGATGCGGGGAGCGCGGTGAGCAGCACGATCAACAGCGCCGCAAGAATTTGCATCGACAGCTCCGGGACGGCCATGCGCGGCGGGAACAGCTCTTTGCCCGGCCAAACAGGGGAATTCCCCGGTTGACTCGGGGACCGCCAGCAATCAGAAAAAGCCTGAAAAATGAATGGCAAAGCCGAATGGTCGGAGTGGCAGGATTCGAACCTGCGACCCCTGCGTCCCGAACGCAGTGCTCTACCGGGCTGAGCCACACTCCGACTTGGAAGGCGGCTTATAGCCTTGGGTTTCGGCCACCGCAAGCAGCCGATTCAAAGGAAATTAATCACAGTGAATGTGGGTCTGAAAACGCCAATTTTGCCTGCCGGCGAGGCTGCCGTGGCGGCGGCGGCGCGGGTGCTGGCCGAGGGCGGGCTGGTCGCGTTCCCGACCGAGACGGTCTATGGGCTCGGCGCCGACGCCACCCAGCCGGCGGCGGTCGCCGGGATCTACCGGGCCAAGGGCCGGCCGGCCTTCAACCCGTTGATCGCCCATGTCGGAGATCTCGCCGCCGCCCGCGCCATCGCGCGATTCGATGCGGCCGCCACCGCGCTCGCCGAGGCGTTCTGGCCGGGACCGCTGACGCTGGTGCTGCCGAAAACCGAAGATTGCGCTGTCGCCGACCTCGCCACCGCCGGCCTCGACACGGTCGCGATCCGGATCCCCGCGCATCCGGTGGCGCGCGATATCCTGCGTGCCTTTGGCGGGCCTGTTGCGGCGCCGTCCGCCAACATCTCCGGGCACGTCTCGCCCACCACGGCCGCCCATGTCGAGAGCGATCTTTCCGGCAGGATCGACCTGATCGTCGACGGCGGGGCGGTCAATGTCGGCGTCGAATCCACCATCGTCGGCTGCTTCGCGGCGCCGATGCTGTTGCGCTCCGGCGGCGTGCCGCGCGCGGAGATCGAGCGCGTGCTGGGCCGGCTCCTGGCGCAGGCTCCCGCGGCGGCCGACGGCGATGCGGCGCGACCGCTGGCACCCGGCATGCTGTCATCGCATTACGCGCCGCGTGCGCGCGTGCGGCTCAACGCGCAGCGCCTCGCGCCCGGCGAGGCATTGCTCGCCTTCGGCCTCGGAGCAATTTCGGGAATTGACGCCGCCGCCGCGGTGATGAATCTGTCGGAACGCGGCGATCTCGACGAGGCGGCCGCCAATTTGTTCAGCCACCTTCGCGCGCTCGACGGCAAGGGCGCGTCCACCATCGCGGTGATGCCCGTTCCGGACGAGGGCCTCGGCGAAGCCATCAACGACCGGCTGCGCCGCGCCGCCGTGGAGCGCGATTGAACGGGCGGAAACGAAAGAGAACCATGAACGTCCAGAACGCCAATCCGGCCTCCCTGCCCCCGCTGCCCGCCGAGCTGATCGCAAAATTTCGCGCCATCGTCGGCGACAAATACGCGGTGACGGACGCCGCCGACATCGCGCCCTACGTCACCGAGGAGCGCGACCTGTTCCGCGGCCGCTCGCCGCTGGTGCTGCGCCCGGGCTCGACGGCGGAAGTGTCCGAGATCTGCAAGGTCGCCAGCGCGCACCGGATCGCGCTGGTGCCGCAGGGCGGCAACACCGGCTTGGTCGGCGGCCAGACGCCGCATCACGGCGAGGTGGTGGTGTCGCTGCGCCGGCTCGACAGGATCCGCGAGATCGATCTCTCCTCCAACACCATGACCTGCGAGGCCGGCGTGGTGCTGCAGATCGCGCAGCAGCGGGCCGCGCAAGCCGACCGGCTGTTTCCGCTGTCGCTCGGCGCGGAGGGCAGCTGCACCATCGGCGGCAATCTCTCCACCAATGCCGGCGGTACCGCCGCCCTGGCCTATGGCGTCGCGCGCGAAATGGCGCTCGGGCTGGAGGTGGTTCTGGCCGACGGGCGGATATTGAACGGATTGTCGAAGCTGAAGAAGGACAATACCGGCTACGATCTGCGCAACCTCTTCATCGGCGCCGAAGGCACGCTCGGCATCATCACCGCGGCGACGCTGAAACTGTTTCCGAAACCGCGCGCGGTGGAGACCGGCTATGTCGGCCTGAAGTCGCCGGCGGATGCGCTCAAACTGCTCGCCATTGCGCAGAGCGAGGCGGCCGGCAACCTGACCAGTTTCGAGCTGCTGGCCGATATCGCCGTGGATTTCAGCATCCGGCACGGTATCGACATCCGCGATCCGCTGACCAGCAAGCATCCCTGGTATGTGCTGATGGAATTGTCGTCGCCGCGCGAGGACGCCGGCGGCGCGCTGGAATCGATCCTCGCCCGGGGCATGGAAGACGGCATCGTCGACGACGCCGTGATCGCGGCCAATCTTTCGCAGCGCGCCGCCTTCTGGAAGCTGCGCGACGAGATGTCGGCGGCGCAGAAGCCGGAAGGCGGCTCGATCAAGCACGACGTCTCGGTGCCGGTCGCGATGGTTCCGCGATTCATCGCCGAAGCCAATGCGGCGGTGGTGAAGCTGATCCCTGGCGCGCGGCCGGTGCCGTTCGGCCATCTCGGCGACGGCAACATCCATTACAATGTCAGCCAGCCGGTCGGCGGCAACACCGCCGACTTCATGTCGCGCTGGCACGAGGTCAACGAAGTGGTGTTTTCGATCGTGCTGCGGCTCGGCGGCTCGATCTCCGCCGAGCACGGCATCGGCGTGCTCAAGCGCGACGAACTGCCCGACGTCAAGGACAAGGTTGCGATCGAGCTGATGCGCGGCATCAAGGCGATGCTCGACCCGCTCGGCATCATGAATCCCGGGAAAGTGCTGTGAATACTTCTTCTGCTGGGACCAGCGACCCTGCCGTCACCAAGATCGAAGACCGCGACATCCCCGAGGTGATCGCACTGTGGCATCGTTGCGGTTCGACGCGGCCGTGGAACGATCCCGCCGGCGACATCGCCATGGCCCGCAAGGATAGCAACTCGACGGTGCTGGTGGCCCGCGACGACGGCGCGCTGGTCGCCTCCGTCATGGTCGGCCATGACGGCCATCGCGGCTGGGTCTATTACGTCACCGTCGATCCGGACCGGCGCTACAAGGGCTACGGACGCATCATCATGAACGCCGCCGAACAATGGCTGCGCGCCCGCGGAATTCTGAAGCTTCAACTGCTGGTCCGCCAGGACAATGCGCAGGTCCATGCGTTCTACCAGTCGCTCGGCTATTACAACCAGCATACGGTGACGTTCGCCAAATGGCTCGACGGCCGCGATCCGACGCCGTGACGGCGAAAGGGATCTTATGAGCATTCGCGATCGTATTCGCATCACGAAGACAAGTGTCCTCTCCGACCGGCACTACCGGTTGAACGAAGTCGCGTTCGACTATCGGCGCGGCGACGGCGAATGGCAGAGCCAGACGCGCGAGGTGTTCGACCGCGGCCATGCCGCGACGCTGCTGCCGTACAATCTCGCCGGCCGCAGCGTCGTGCTGACGCGGCAGTTCCGCCTGCCCGCCTTCCTCGCCGGCCATGACGACCTCCTGATCGAGGCCGCCGCCGGCATGCTCGACGACGAGACGCCGGAGAAGCGGATCCGCGCCGAGGCGGAAGAGGAAATCGGCTACCGGCTGCACGACGTGCGCAAGGTGTTCGAGGCCTTCATGAGCCCCGGCGCCGTCACCGAGAAGCTGCACTTCTTCGTGGCGGCGTACGAGCCCGCGATGCGCATCGGCGGCGGCGGCGGGCTTGCCGAGGAAGGCGAGGACATCGAGGTGCTGGAACTGCCGATCGATGACGCGCTGGCGATGATATCCGACGGCCGCATCGTCGACGCGAAGACGATCATGCTGCTGCAGCACGCCGCGCTGCATATAATTAAATGAGATACGCAGTGCCGTAAGATGGGTAGAGCGTTTCGCGAAACCCATCAATCCCGGTCTCTGATGCATGATGGGTTTCGCGAAGAGCTCAACCCATCCTGTACCCTTCTGGCGTTCGGCGCCAGTCTCTGATGTAGATTGGCCGCGCGGGCCGATCTGCCGGGAGCTGCCTGACCCATCCGTGCATAAGCACCCACGTAGGACATGCGCCCCGGCGG